>Ga0207039_1008_pt1 | contig 89453 bp, 89 predicted proteins | sample Alteio_BWMinCont_74_FD_153264 | JGI IMG/M metagenome (GOLD analysis project Ga0207039, IMG submission 153264) | Enriched cells from forest soil in Barre Woods Harvard Forest LTER site, Petersham, Massachusetts, United States -... | ecosystem: Environmental > Terrestrial > Soil > Temperate forest >... | reverse complement strand
CCCGCTTTTCAGCATGAATTATCTTTTTTGTCAGAGGCTGATTCGTGACAAATTCAATATCTGTAATTTGAGCAGGGGGCCTAGCTTGCCTGAGAAAAAACATGGCAAAAACAAAGAAAAGAATCAAAAGAATCAAATGCAATAAATAAGAGCTGCTCGCAGCCTCAGGCATCTCTAAAGCATATTCCGGATAAATCTGTCTGCGCTGCTGAAATACGGCATTATCATAAGCATCGCGTATAGCATAGATAATAAAAGCCAGTACAAGACCTAAAATAATGAATGATAAAGTCGATCCTAATTGCAAAGCCTGCAGGGATGTTAATAGTCCAGAATTTGGTCTCATATGCAAAGCAAGACCAAAGCTTAGTAGTCCGCTAACTATATATATGTTAGTAGCCATTAGTAAAAAAATAAAGAAATTAATTGCCGTGACGCCTAAAAAAAGCAAGCCCTTGCGGCTTTGTCCGTTATAGAACTGCCCAATACCAGGAAGTATAGAAAGGACAGCAGCTAAATTTGGATCGCGAGGCGGCTGTGAAAAGCTTGCATTACCGGCTGAACTACTGGACATCAAATTATCATCAGAATCTATGTAAAAGTTATAAAAGAAGGCCTAAAGTATAACATGATAAGGTCCTAATGGAAGCGCAAAACTGATGTTTCCATCCTTAAACCTATGTTTGGCCTAGGTTATCGCCTAGAACTTTGCTAGGTTAAGCATGCAAGACTTACATACTTGGCATATGCAAGTCTTCAGCTAATTCAATTTTGAGCTCATCGCCTGGACGCACATCCACTCTTTTGCCTTTTTTAGCCATTAATATACAAACGCCAATCGCAGCTCCCACAGCAGCCCCTATTAAAGCACCGCCACCCACGCCTACAGAGCTTGAGCTGTGGCCAGCAACAGCACCAATAGCCAGAGCTACCGCTGTCGGTAAAGCAAAAGTACCTGTATCGATAGCTATATCTTTCAATCCACGACGAGCGTGAACTACTCCACCGCGAGCCACTATATTTGCTACTAACGGTATTTGTCTATTGTCTGGAGTGGTGACACTATCAAATTTTAAAGCGACGGAGCCTGAACGGTTCAAATGCTTAGGAGCATTCAAAGTAGCGATTCTTCCTCTTATTATTGAACCAGCCGGTACTGCGGTAGTACCATCTATGGTGAGGTCTTCGGCGGTGCGCGCAGAAAATTCGTCGCCTTCTTGACTGGTATCGCTATCAACAGCGGTATCCATTATGATAGAAATTTTTGTACCGCTCGGTACTACGCGAACATAGCCTTGCAACACCTTTGTTTTACCTTCATTTTCTGAAGGAGCCGTGGTTTCATTTTTACTCACTTCTTCGGTTTTAATTTCACTGGGCTTATTGTCGGCGGCTTGATCTTGACTGTTGTCTGAGCCAGACTTCAAAGGGGCGGATGCGTGGCTGTCTGCTTGATCAAGTATTTGGCTAACGTCATCATTTACAGGCTTCTCTTCGGTTAAACCTTGGCTGGCAGTGCTTTCTGAGTTAGAAGGAGGCTTAGCCGACCCGGTTGCATTAACGTTATCGGTAGAATTAGCAGTGTCGGTTGAACTAGTGGTCCCGATTGAATTATTTTCACTTGGGTTATAAACCTTAAAATTCAAGTCATTACTTTCTGCCACTGCATAGCTGAGCGGACAAAAGAATAAATTGCTGCCCATTAAAGACATGATTAGTAAGAGGGAAATAGGCTTTAACTTGGACTTATGTAAAACGAGCATGAATTTTTCCCCAATTTAGTCATACAAATTACGCTTGATCAGTCTAGTTCTTTAAGCATAGTTAAAGGAAGCAGTCAAGCGGAAGCCTTGTCAGTCTAGCATGCCTTAGCAACCATAAGGTGAAGATTAGATATTCTGAAAATTTTATTCGTTTAAATTGAGATCTTCATTTATCTAAAGCCCACAATTACCCGTAAATGCCTTAAACTGAAAGCAGGTCGCAAAATCATACCGCTCTATGGTTCAGCTAATAACTGTTAAGAAAAGTAGTTTCAAGGAGTCAGAAAGTGATCGAATGTTCAATTTGTAAGGCTAATAATGAAGATAAATCACTCTTTTGTCTGGAATGCGGCCAACGTTTAATACCCAAAGTCCCAGATGCTCACATTACAGCTAACATTTTACCTGCTACTAATTTCCAGCAAATAAACACTTCCAACTCCGCCAGACTTCATTCTCCTATATTAGACTTGGGCGGACAGGCAGAAAACAAAAAAAGCAAGCCACTCAATAAACCAGTTGGGTTTGCTGAGGCAACCCAGCGTGAAGCCAATACCGGACGTGCTAACGGTATTTCGCGCAATGGGCTACATTCGCCTTTGTTAGATGGACAAAATCATTTTGCTAATCCCTATCCTGATCAAGACGAGGCAGAATCTGCTAATGTTCAGTCTAATCCTCCTCAAAATCACGTCGACAAATCACGTCTACATTCACCGGTGCTTGATGGACCAATTTCTGCTTCCTACAGCGTTGCTTATGAAGAGAGCTTTTCAGAAGATGAAGAATATGAATCTTTGCGATCGCCCCTTCTTCAAGCAAAAGTTCCATTACCTGAAAAAAATGAGGCTCTCGAAAATCCAACAGGGCAAGAAAGTCGTCTCCAATCATTACTAGGTTCTGCCACTGGACCGTCTGTTAAAGCAGTTCCTAATAATCCTTTTAATGTTAACGTCACACAAAATAATGTTGCGCAGAATAACTTTGCACAGAAAGAGAGCTTTGTCGCTCCTTTATCAATCACTGGCATTAATAAATTGAGCCAAGCCAATCAAGCTAGTATATCCAGAATTAAATCAGAAAGAATTTCTGGATCGAATTCTTTACTGCCCACCGAAGAAGAAATTTCATCAGCATCAAAAATTGAATATATACAAGGTCAATTTCCGCTTAACAAAATGCTATTAATCTCCCTAATATTTCTAGCTTTGGGTTTCAAGGTTTGGTATTTAATATCTCTTGGCAGCGCGGCATTTGGCTCAGCTCCTTTTGCCTTTGATCAAGCAGGTCAAATCATCGTGTTATTGTTAATGCTTGTGCTAGTTTTAAGTTAGAAAAATGTCTACTTGTAAAGTAATATAGGTATGCTATATTGAGCCCTGCTTGAAAAAATATTTGGTATAGTGTCGAAAAAAGCTATGGTGAAGTCTTGCTCAAATTGAGCGCCATTACTAATCGAAAAAAGAGGACTAGAGTGGCCGTATGTATTACGTTGCTCTTGAGCTCCGTTTTAAATAGTGTTTTGAATGCAAAATCAGTTCAAGCTCTAAGTTTACTTTCTTCGGCGAAAGAAACTTCAATGCTCTCACCAACTTATGAAAAATTGTTTCAAGGGGCTGGACCAACGACCAATGATAATCAAGGTACAACAGAAAAAACTTTGGATAGTTCCGATTCTGCGGATTTAAGTCCTTTAAACCTTAATGATAGCTCTAACCCTAAGCAACAAGCAGAGGTGGATATTGATAGCGCTAGCAGTGGTGCTGTACTTAAGTCAACCGTTAGTGAGACTAACTATGTACCAAAAGATGGTGACTCAAATGTATTGCAAGCACAAAGTATAAAAGGTAATGGCAAGCACAAAAATGGCAAAGCAGATAAAGGTTCTTTGATGGACCAAGCTGCAGCTGTAAAAGTGCAACCGCTGGCTTTAATGCAGTCAGACGGCGAGGCTCAACAAAAGGCTGGCGCGGCCGTAGATGCTGAAAAAGCCCAATTAGCAGACCTTTGGGAAGCAACACTTACCCGCTCTCCTGATATTCAATTTATTGTGCAGAAATTACAGCCTACATCCAACGCTCCTCATTTAACGAACATATTAATGAAAATGTTGAGTACTGCCGCCTTTGGTGGCTTGGGTGCCATGTCTATGATGAGCCCAGGTATTGGCACTTTTGCAGGAGCTAGTATGGGAAGCAGTATGATTCAAACTGCTTTAGGTATTAGCCAAAGCAGAGCAGACAAAAAAGCCAAGCTGAGCCAAGAAGAAGAAATAATGATGTACAACATGGTTCGCACAACTTGTGACAAGTTGGTAGCTTTTTATAGACAATATAAGAAGTGTTCGGTTAGTTTAGGTCGTGCAGCAGACGACTTACAAGATTTACAAAATATGGTAGCCGAAGCTAAAGCAGGACAAGATGCCTCTAAGCAATTAGAGATGGAATATACATTACGCAAACAGCAGCGAGACATGGACGCTGTCGCTGATGACTTGCAGCATCATAGACAAAATCTTGTCGACTTGTCAGGACCAGAAGCTGTAGCTAAATTAGACAAACAAATCGTAGAAGAGAGAGAGAGACTTAAACAAATACCTCCTGACAGTATCGGCCAATCAGGAACACCTACGGATACTTTCAGCTCTCAAGCAGGTGATTTTAGCTCTCAACTAGATAAAACAAAAACGGCTTCTGGACTATGTCCACAATCTTAAGAACATATGCAAATTAATCAGCGTTGGCTTTCTATTGCAATCTTGATTCTTTGTCTGGTAGCTATTCCAGTTAGTATTTTGGGTGCCGCTAAAAGAAGCTCTAATGAAGACAGCCAAGTTGCATCTAATAAATCAGAATCTTTATCAAGCTACATTGATTATGATCATATATCGGTAATCCGCTTATCAGGAATCATTGTTGATGATGAAGATGATTCATCATTATTTTCAAAAAAGAATACTGCTGGAGCAGTGTTAAAACAATTGCGTAAAGCAGTTAAGAACGATCATATAAAAGGAGTGCTCTTTAGGGTTGATAGTCCTGGTGGGACTGTACCAACCAGTCAAGAAATCGCAGACGAAATCAAAACTTTAAAAGAGGAGAAAAAGCCTATTGTTGTCTCGATGGGAGATGTTGCAGCCTCAGGTGGTTATTATGTTTCTTGCAATGCTGACAAAATCGTTGCTGACTCTGGCACAATAACTGGCTCGATAGGTGTGATTATGTCTACCGTCAATTTTAAAGGACTGGGCGATAAATTGGGACTACAACCGCAAGTAATAAAGTCCGGTCAATTTAAAGACATTGGTTCTCCCTACAGAGCAATGACAGTAGAAGAAAAATCGATATTGCAAGGTCTTATATTGGACGCTTACGACCAATTCACTAGTGAAATTTCTCAAGGACGTAAGATACCCATTGAGGCTGTACGTAAAATCGCTGACGGCCGAATTTATTCTGGTCGTCAAGCTTTAAAACTAAATCTCGTGGATAAGTTAGGCGGTTACACTATGGCGGTTGATCTTTTACAAGACATTTGCAAAGAACGTTATGGCAATAAAGCAAAACTTCCAGTCAAAGAAGCCAGTCCTCGCAGTCACCTAGCTGCCTTTCTAGAATCTGTTATTGGCGGAGAGAATCTGCCTTTTGTCCAATCGGCTTCTTATGATCAGATAGGATTCAGTGCTTTAGTCCCCGAATCTTTGAAATCCAAGTATTCTCATCAGCCTTTGTGGCTAATGCCCTAAGGACATAGCGATGATCGAAAATTCCGCCGATACAAATGAACAAAGACAACCTATAGTCCTAAACTCTGGTATTGATGTTTTCTACGGCATGTTAATGAGCCCTATTCGGACCTTTAACGTACTGAGCACTGAATATCCTACTAGATTATCATCACTGGTAGTCCCAATATTGATCGTTACTCTATCTGCATTGGCAGACGCTAATCCATCTTCAATTACTGTTCCTAATATCGGCTTCAATATGTTTGGTTCACTAGTAGGAAAGATGTTTTTTTGGTTTGTACTTGGTTTATTTTTACGTCTGCTTGCTGCTTTCTTAAAACAACCAACATCTATATGTTCGTGTTATTTAGTCACGGGTTGGGCCTTCGTTCCTCTAGTATTCAAAGCAATCACAACTTGTTTCTCTAATGCCACTGAGTTTGGTGATGTACTTTCGTGGTGCCTGTCGATTTGGTTTTTGCTGCTGCAGCTTTTTGCTTTCGATTCCGTGCTTAAGTTAGGACGATTTAAAACTCTTGGTATAATTCTAATTTTGCCACCTTGCCTATTTTTTGCATATTTTATTTGTATGATCTTTGCTGGCGTAATGCTAAGCGAAGGTTTCTTTTAAAATAAAGACCTTCCTATGACTTCCAAAAATAAAACTGCTGTCGTAGCAATCATTGGACCTACGGGCACAGGCAAAACAGATTTAAGCATTGAATTGGCTAAACAGTTTAATGGCGAAATTGTCGCTTTAGACTCACGCACAATTTATAAAAAGATGGATATTGGCACTGCCAAACCTTCAGTTGAACAACAAATTGAAGTTAAGCACCATGCCTTAGATTTGTTAGAACCAACTAGGTTTTTTACCGTTGCTGAATATATAGAAATAGCTAAAGAAGCCATTAACACAATAAGTGCCCAAGGCAAATTACCCATATTATGTGGTGGGACTGGACTATACGCACGAGCCTTATTGGAAGGAATACAAATTCCTACCGTTAAACCGCAGACCGAATTAAGAGCGCAATTAGATGAATTAGCAAAGCAAAAAGGTAATGAAGAGCTTCACTCTAGACTGGCCGAAATAGATCCAGTTTCAGCTGCACGATTAAACGTTAACGATCTTAGACGGATTATTAGAGCACTTGAAGTGTCTATTATTAGTGGTAAACCCTTTTCCCAATTAGCCACACAAGTTGAATCTCCTTTCCAGACAACCTGGATAGGGTTAAACTGGAATGATAGAGACTTACACAAGAAAATCCTCACTGAGCGGCTTAATAAGCATTTGCAGGCGGGTTTACTTGAAGAGGTTACAAAGCTTTGGCCAAACTCAAATTACCAAGCTGTATTAAGCAACTCTATTAACTATAAGGAATTTATTCCACATATAAACGGCAGCGAATCTCTGGATGAAGCTTGCACACAATGTATAAGGAACAATTTTCAGTTAGCTAGAAAACAAATGATTTGGTTTAGAACTCGTCCTTTTATTAACTGGATTCTAATAGACGAAACTCACTCCTTTACAAATACAATGGATAAGTCAACAAAAATGTTGCCAGACTACCTTTTGCATCGATAGTATTGATGAGGAAAATCACTATTTATGATTATTATCAGAAATCAATTACTAATTATGCGTCTATCTCTAGACGCGCCGGATTAAAGAGCTATACTGGTTGAAGGAATGCCACTAAGTGTCGACGACCTGTTGGAGAGGCACTTGATGAAATCAAATGAATCTAGTGAAGTTAAAGTTGTTTCATTGCCTTGGAGCAATGGCAACATGTCAGCTAAGTTATGGACCGTGGGTAAAAAAACAATTGCTTGTGTGCCTGAGCTTGGTTTACACTGTTACGGTACTAGTCAGAGTGAAGCTTTGTTTAGACTATTTACTGTATTGCTTAAGTATTATCGACAACTTAAGGTTCATAGAAGCCGCCTAGGAAAGCGTGGAAGAGGACATCTTGAACTTCTATCAGATTGGATAATTGGGGTAGAAGATCGCATGCGCTTAAGAACTTTTGATAAAGAACTAGTTACTGCCGGCAGACATACCTTTAGTTAATTCAGTAATAACTCTTAGCCTTAAGATTTGAACTTTTTTACTAGCAATTGCGTTTAGTAAAATGTTTCTTCTGATAAAGCTCCTACATGAGATGTTTTGAAAATTTTCATCGCTACATTGCTGCTTTAGTGATCGCGCTATTAGCTTGGTTTGAATTTAGTCGAACTATTTCAGCCCAAGAGCTTTTGCAGCCAATAGAAGAGCCATTACCATACAAGTACTACGGTAATAGCTTTTCTCACAAATTCCATCGACCAAGCTGCCCTTTCGGTATGTGTATTAGCAAGTCTCACCTAGTTCGATTCCACTTCCGCAAAGAAGCAATCGAGGCCCATTTTGCCCCCTGTAAATATTGTTTACCACCCGTATGGTGGTCGGTTCATGGTGTGATCTTGCATCGCAAGGAAGATTCTGCAAAAAATGCAGTTGATAGTCCAACGCTAAAACCTAAGGAGAGCCAAGACAACTAATTTCAATATTGCATATAATATAACGATGTACAAGAAAACCATGACAATGATTGATTGGCACAAGATATTATTAGAACACAAGGTAACTTGGACATATCCGGGATACGGACCTCATGCAATATTCTCTCTAAACAATAATCATTCTGATTTTTATATCAACAGTGATTATTTGGCACATAATCAGTCTTTAATACGAGAAATATCTCGATCTTTATTCAACATAGTAAATAAGAAAATGACAATTAATCCGGACTGGGTGCTAACATATCCACCGTTTGGTCTGCATATTGGTCTTTGTTTGGCTGAATTATTTAACTGCAAATTCGGCTATATACAGTCTGTGCAAAAGCCTGAAATCCACCTTGATCTGAAGGTAGACGAAACAGCATTACTTTGCGCAGATGACATAATTAGTGGAACAAGCATTAAAAAAGTAATCAATGCAGCATCGAACAAAGGAGCAAAAGTTCTTGATACGATTGCTGTAATAGCTAACCTTAGTGGTAAGCAAACTTTTACTGACAGGCTAATTATTTCTTTGATAGAACAAGAAGTAAATATCTGGGAACCCGCTGACTGCCTTCTATGCGCTTCAGGCTCACCAGCTTTGCCCGCCAGAGAAAATTGGTTACAATTAGCCAGATAACTTTGATTATTGTAGTAAAGCAAAAATGACAAACGAAGATAAAGAAAAATGGGATAAGCGCTTTCTTGAATTAGCTAAGCATATAGCTAGCTGGTCAAAAGATCCCAGTACACAAACTGGCGCTGTGATAGTCGATCATAAGCGGCGTATCGTATCGGTTGGCTATAACGGTTTAGCCCAAGGTGTAGAAGACTTAGCCGAACGCCTAGATAATAGAGAAATTAAATACAAGATGTTTTTGCATTGTGAAAGAAACGCCATTCTATTTGCTGCTCGTCCCTTGGACAATTGCACTATTTATACCTGGCCTTTTATGTCTTGCGCCGCTTGTGCAGCTATGGTTATTCAAGCCGGTATAACACGAGAAGTTGCTCCTTATAGTAAGAATCCGCGCTGGGTAGAAGAATTTGAATTAGCCACACAGCAATTTAAAGAAGCTGGAGTTGAGTTGTGCTTATTGGAAGATTCATAGTCTTTGTCTCACGTATTTGCCTGATTTGCTAATTTGAGCTATAATAGCTTTATACTCATGGCTATCATGGTCACATTATGAAAGCAATAAATATAGCAGAACTTAAAAACAATCTCAGCCTGTATTTGAGAAAAGTACGGACTGGAGAAGAAATTATTGTGAGGGATCGAGATGTCCCAGTGGCAAGGATCATTCCCTGGCACGGTGACCAGGATGATGAATTACTTGCACTAGCTAGTCAGGGAATGATCCTTCTCGGTGAAGGAGAAATAGAAGATCATTTCTGGCAATTACCAGCACCACAGATCTCTGCAGAAGCTTTGCACGATGCTATGGTAGCAGAGCGCGAAGATGCCTGAAAAGAAAAAGCAATTGCAATCTGTGCTTACCGCATTCTGGGACACAAGTGCGATTGTTCCGTTATGTTGCTTTCAAAAAACAAGTAGTAAGGCAAGGCAGATAGCACGAACTTACGGAAAGCAAGTAGTTTGGTGGACAACACCAATTGAAGCAATTAGTGCGTTGAACAGACTTATGAGAGAAGGACATATATCCTCTCAAGAAAGTGCGCAGTCGTATGCTCGATTAGAATATCTTCGTGACCGTTGGAGCGAGATTCAGCCGACCGACTTATTAAGGGAGCAAGCAGAAAGGTTGCTTCGCATGCACAAACTTCGCGCCGCCGATGCGTTACAGCTAGCTGCAGCCCTAACATGGTGTAGTAACAGCCCTCGAAAACATGCTTTTATCGCTGCTGATATTATTCTTCTAGAAGCAGCTCAGATAGAAGGTTTTTCCGTTTTAGAATTGTCATAAGACTTACATCCAAATAATCTATGTCAACTGCACCAAGCAACGCCACAGACAGAAAAGACTTTCATATTATTGAAGGTCCACTTTGGAATGTTATTTGGGTTTTAACATGGCCAATTATGATCAATATGTGTGCTTTCGGCATAGGCACCTTTTTTGATACATGGATTGCTGGAAAGCTCAGTGCCAATGCTCAAGCTGCCATGGCCATTGGTTGGCAAATTCGTTATTTTATGATGATGTTTACTATTGCATTGCAAGTAGGCGCTACTGCATTAATAAGTAGATATTATGGCGCGCGCGACAAAGTTAATACTATAGAAGCTGCTCGGCAGAGTCTGATTTGGGGAAGTGTTTTTAGCATAATTTCTGTATGTATAGGGCTGCCCACCTGCACAGGTTTATTGCATTTGCTTGGCGCCAGTGCGGGAGTTGAACAAGAGGGTTGGGAATATTTAAAATTTATTCTAGTGGCAAATATTCCATCGACTTTGTTATGGACTACTCAATCAATATTTCGTGCTGTTGGCAATGCTCGCACCGCAATGGAAACAACTATTCTTGGCACAGTGCTTGTTATTTTGTTCGATTATCTATTTTGCCTTTATCCGATGCACATGGGAATTGGCGGCATTGGTATATCCTGGATTTTAGCAGGATCTATTTCCTTTGCCTGGAATCTTTTTCAATTAGCAAACTGCGAAATGAGAGCATGCCTAAATATAGTTAACTCTTTTGCCTGGGGCATTTCAAAAGATTGGCTTTTGCGAATCATGAAAATAGGTGTGCCTGGCTGTATCCAAGAAATAGCACTGATATTAGGGAGTTTTGGACTGTTTTCTATTCTTGCTTTTACTAATCAGCCGGCAATCAATCAAGCTGCCTGGGGAATTGGTTGGCGGCTGGAAGAGTTGCTTGTCTTTTTGCCAATGTTTGCTTTAAGTACGGCTATTTCGATTATTGTCGGGCAAAATTTGGGAGCGAATCAAATTGAACGAGCAACGCAAGCAAGCTGGAAAATGGTCTATGCAGGAGTGGGAATCAATGCTCTTATTGCAGCCTTGCTTTATTTATTCGCTCCGAATATAGCTAGCTTGATGAGTAGTAATGCAGCTGTAGCTAAGGCGACTGTCGATTATATTTATTTCATTGCCTGGACTGAACCATGTACCATATGGTGCATTCTCTCCGGAGCTATGCAAGGGGCTGCCTATACCCGGATACCAATGCTGATAACCATAATTTGCTATTGCATATTTAGATTATCTCTTGCCTGGTATTTGACTGTTATAGTCGGCCTTGGCGCAAACGGTACCTGGATAGCAATGGCGTTATCTTCTGTGCTGGCAGCTATATTCACAGTGATTTCGTTTCAACAGGGTAAATGGAAACGTCAAAGCGTCTAACCCCGACAAATTGCTAGCGGACTCACAGAATTCTCACGAAACTTTCCTATGATTGTTGTTTATTTCAACGGAATAGAGTGATATGACTGGCGATAGTACAAGTGAATCCCCCTATCAATCAAGCGCCGGTGCAAAACTTACGGCTGCTAACGAATTTGATGAAGAAAGCACAGAGAATAATGATCCGATCTTTTCTGGCTTAGCTCTTTTGCAAGAAGGAAGAAATTTCGGTGGTTTGCGTCAGACAGTAGAAGCGCCTGATGCAATGCCTAGATTTGACCAACCGCCCAATAAAGTGGGTAATCCAGCGGAAGAATTATTCAGCGCAGAAAAAATTTCTAAGATCATGAAAATTTCAGTAACTAAAGAAGGCATCAAAACCGGTGATGCAGTAAAACTAAAAGAAGGAGAGCCTTTACCCAAAGGAGACTATAAAATTTTTTGGAAGATAGGCAAAGATCCTAAATCAGGTGAGAGCATTGAAAGAGCCGCTTTATTACATATCCCAGAAGGAAAAGATTTGGGCTTGCTAGTGCTTGTACCTGGTGTATCTAATAAAGATCAGCTTTCAGAAAATTATTTAATGGAAACCCATTTTCATGAATTGGCTGATGAAGGCAAAGAAAAATATGCAGTGCTCACCTTGCTTACCGAAAAACGTGAAATTGGTCCTGAATCTAAAGCGAAAGGCATAAAGTCTAGCGCCTGGGTAGCAGATGGCTGCTTCTTAAAACCAGAAGTAGTAGCAGAGCTCAGGAAGGAAAATAAAGAGCGAACAGGCATAGCCTATGATGATCGCCATTATGTCGCTGGCGTGTTAGCTACATGTGCTGAGCTGGCGCCAGTCGATAAAGATCCACGTGCCCGAGCATTTGTCGGCGGCTCTCAAGGAGGAGATCTGATCACTAGACTTTGTGGTGATGATCGCTTTCACGATATGGCCAATGTTTATATCATAGGCAGCAGTGCTGAAGCCAATGCTAGCGAAATACACTTGCCTCCCGATGGCTATGTTGTTGATCCGTATAAAATAAATGATGACAATGCACAGCACGTATTAATATTCCAACATAGAGATGACACCATTGCCTTACCCCATCCAGACAAATTAGCTCTAATAAAGGCATCGCTGAATATTCCCTTTTTACATCGCAAAGTAGTAGATCTAGGCTTGGGGGCTTTCGATAATTTGCACCAAAATCCACTTAAACTAGAAGCGATTTATTTACGCGATTTAGATAGAACTATTGGGCGCAACATAGGAGATTCAGATCGGTACACGATGAAAGCCTATACTCCAACTGATGGATTAGCAAAGTTTAAAACAAGAGAAAGTTTCAATCGCGAGCTTAAGCAAACAGAGATAGAACAGGCTCGCAAAGAAAATAAGGATCTCTTATATCGTTACATCCTCAAGCGCGGCGATGGCAAAGATATAATCGTAGATATTTATGATCTGCCTGCCAATCACGTCATCGCTGGGCGAGCGGACGGCAGCACATCTATGTATAAAAAATATGACGGTGTCGATGAGAGTATCATTATAGATAAAGACATAGAAGAACTATTAGCAAAGAGAAAATTAAAGACAAAGCAATAAATAAACTACGGTTATTAGAAATTTGGTTTTGCATATTGCCGCTATGAAAGAGTATTTTATTTAGATACCAAGTTTACCGAATGTCCTATCTGCGTCTGCGCATATTTCCATAACAAGGGCGCTACAAGATAGATACAAATCTGCATCAGACAAGTTCAAAATCTCTGCTTAAAATCATCATGAATTTAATAAAAGTGACTGAGCGATAGTACAATTTGATAATGTTGAATTGATAAATTGAGATAAGGTCCATTCAAGGATAGTTGGGGAGCAAGGCTTTTCCATGCAAATAAAAATACACATATTGCAGCATGCGTCTTTTTTAGGTCCAGGCACAATAGAAACCTGGGCTAATCTCAATAAGTTCTCTATTACAAGAACTAAATTCTTTGATAAAGAGTGGACATTACCACAAATGTCAGACTTTGATTTGCTTGTAATTATGGGCGGACCAATGAGCGTAAATGATGAAGCACAATATCCCTGGCTAAAACAAGAAAAAGCATTCATCCAGCAAGCAATTGAAGCTGACAAAAAGATACTGGGAATGTGCCTGGGGGCACAATTAATAGCATCCATTTTTGGTGCCAGAGTTTATCTCAATAAGCATAAGGAAATCGGTTGGTTTAATATTGAAAAAACGGGCGATGCTAAGCATGTATCTTTAACTAATTGTCTTCCTGATTCCCTTTGCGTATTTCATTGGCATGGAGAGACCGCAGAATCACTTCGTCCATTTCTATTTAAGTTGTTGGATGATTTTATGCAACTGCCGATAAAACAATTATCTCTACAAACGACCGATCTATTCAACCATTGATAAAAAGTACTTATGGATACGTAAATCACCGGTTAGTTCTGGATGGAAAGTACTAACTAACATATTATTTTGGCTGGCCATGATGATATTTTCGCTTATACTTTGATCAAGCTTTGCTAAAACATTCACTTCTGGTGAGTGTGACAGAATAAGTGGAGCACGAATAAATACGGCATGAAATGGTTCGCTTTTGGCACCATTTTCTGCTAAGCAGGGTATATCAATATAACTTTCAAAGCTGGCTTTTTGTGGACCAAAACCGTTGCGGCGAACTTTTATGGACATTAAGCCAAGTCTGCCTTGGCTTGAGCCTTCGATTTCGTTGGCAAGAAATATGGCGCCCATACAGGTGCCGTAAACCGGCATGCCGGATTTTATTTTATTAGTGATAGTATCAAATATGGTATTGTCACTATTGGTTAATTTGGCAATTGTAGTCGATTCGCCGCCAGGAATAATCAGTCCGTCAATGTCTTCTAGTTGAAATGACCTTCTTATAGGTGAGCCTTGCACTGCGCATCGCTCTAGCGCCTGTAAATGCTCGGCAAAGTCACCCTGTAAAGCTAAGACGCCTATTTTCATATTGTTAAAAGACTAATTGCCGCGAATAGCTAGCATTTCTGTTTCGCTTAAGCTGGCAGCAGTCCGCCCGACCATCGGTTCACCCAAATTGCGACTCACTTCAGCTAATATTTCAGGATCTTGATAGTGAGTAGTTGCTTTTACTATGGCTTGAGCACGCTTAAGTGGATTGCCAGATTTAAAAATACCAGAGCCTACAAATACACCGTCTACACCCAATTGCATAAGCAATGCAGCATCAGCTGGCGTAGCCAAACCACCAGCAGCAAAATTCACTACTGGTAATTTGCCTGTTTTAGCTATTTCTTTCACTAATTCATATGGTGCACCGATATTTTTAGCAAAGGTCATCAATTCTTCAGCCGGCATTACGGTTAGTTTTTTGATGTCGCCTAAAATAGCACGAGCGTGTCTTACCGCTTCTACCACGTCGCCTGTACCAGCTTCACCCTTAGTGCGAATCATAGCAGCACCTTCGCCGATGCGCCTTAGGGCCTCGCCCAAATTTCGGGCTCCGCAAACAAATGGAATTTTAAATTTGCTTTTATCAATATGAAATTCTTCATCAGCTGGAGTCAAGACTTCGCTTTCATCAACACAATCAACACCCAATGATTCTAGGATTTGTGCTTCGACAAAATGACCAATGCGTGCTTTAGCCATAACAGGGATAGTGACCGCTTTAATAATTTGAATAATGAGTTCAGGATCAGACATACGAGCAACTCCACCGTCTGCCCTAATATCGGCCGGTACGCGCTCTAATGCCATCACTGCTACTGCACCAGCTTCCTCAGCGATTTTTGCTTGCTCGGCATTTACCACATCCATGATCACGCCGCCTTTGAGCATTTGCGGCAGAGCTTTTTTAACTAACAGTGTGCCTGTTTCTTTTTTGCCTTTTTTATCTGCTGTTATCGAAGCCATAATTTCACCAAGTCCCCTATCGAAACCCGTATTTCTACTTTTATCTTCTAATTGTAAGCCCTTAAGCTTATACCAGGCTTACTTAATAGCTTTCCTTTAAGGCTAGCTTAATGACTTTGTACTTAAAGCTCTGGTTTAAGTGCTGTCATGCCATTTAAATAAGGCTGTAGAGCTTTTGGTATTAGAACGGAGCCATCTGCTTGTTGATAATTTTCTAAAATAGCGGCCATCGTACGTCCAATAGCTAAGGCAGAGCCGTTCATAGTGATCATGTACCGAGCTTTGCCGCCGTCAGCTGGCTTATATTTAAGATTTGCTCTTCTGGCTTGAAAATCGCCAAAAACACTACAGGAGCTAATTTCGCGATACTGATTTTGAGCAGGAAACCAGACTTCTAAGTCGTAACATTTTTGGGCAGCAAAGCCAAGATCGCCACTGCAAAGTAATATCCGTCTATAAGGTAATTCTAATGCTTCTAAAATGCCTTCTGCGTCCAAAGTGAGCTGCTCGTGCTCGGCAGCAGCCTTTTCTGGGGTAGTAAAGCGAACTAGTTCGACTTTATTGAATTGATGTTGTCTTATATAGCCACGAGTATCTTTGCCAGCTGAACCTGCTTCTCTTCTAAAACAGGGCGTATAAGCACAATGTAATATGGGCAATTGTTCTTCGGCTAATACTTCTTCGCGATACAAATTAGTTACAGGCACTTCGGCTGTAGGAATAAGATAAAGCGCATCATCAGCACATTTATAGAAATCACCTTCGAATTTAGGTAATTGTCCGGTGCCAACCATACAATCTCTGTTGACTAAAATGGGCGGAAAGACTTCTAAATAGCCGCGTTTGCTGTGAAAATCAAGCATGAAATTCATCAAAGCGCGCTCAATTTTTGCCCCTTTATCTAGCAAAACAGTAAAACGTGATTCAGATATTTTCACTCCTCGTTCAAAATCAAATATTTTCAGTTGACTGCCAATCTCATAGTGGTGCATAGGGTTTTGCAGTTTGGGCAAATTTCCCCAGCGTTTAATTTCTTTATTTGCTTTTTCATCAGCTCCATCTGGCACTGCTTGATCAGGCAAATTTGGCAGGCCTAATTGCAATTCAAAAAGTTTTTTTTCAAGATCTTGTCGCAAAGATTCAATTTCTTGTCGACGTACCTTTAGCTTTTTTGTTTCTTCTTTTAAGGCTTCTGCTTCAGAGGGCTCTAATTTGCCTTTTTTGAAATGTTCAGATATTTCATTAGTGCGTCTATTTAGTTCTTCCCACTCGATTTGAACCTGCCTAAATTCTTCATCACAGATTAATAATGGCTTGACTGAAAAACCACCGTTGCGTCTAGCCAAGGACTTCTCTACAAGCTCAGTTTTTTCTCTAATTAATTTTATATCTAGCATGCTTTGAACTTTTCTGAGCCCAATTACGTATAAATAATCCCGTGAATAACTCGGGATAACTAAACAGTGTAAACGCAATTAGACAAATTAAGGCAAAAAATGCTTCAAATAGAAACAGTACGCAAAAGACAGGGAAAAATGGAAAGTAAAATCACACAAATGAGCTTATTACCACAAAGGAAAGCTGTTGATAGCTTATTTTGGCGACAGAATTTAGGAAAAGCGGGTGAGCAATATGTAGTAAAGTTGCTCGCGAAGAAAGGCTGGCAAGTAATAGAACGTAACTGGCGAGCCGGTCGCTACGCAGAAATTGATATCATAGCTTATGATCCCCATGGAACACTTGTCTTTATAGAAGTGAAGACAAGAATGGCGGTAGCTTCAAGAAGCGGCTTTGTCAGTTTAGGTTATGACAAGCTGGACAAAAGGAAAATACAAAAGTTGTTGGTATGCGCTCGGCTTTATATGGCAAAAAGGATGTCTTTAAATAAAATACAAATTCAAGGTTGTCGTTTTGACGCTTTCGTTGTCTGTTATCCGCCTATCCGGCAAATAGACAAGCTTAGTTTTTCTAAGTCAATTGAAAAGATAGAACCTGAAATTCAGCACATAATAGGTTTTGTGCAATGAGCTTCAATAAATCTGCTCAGGCTAAAGACCTGGTAATGCATAGTTCTCCTAACGTCAATATTAGACCCATTACAGCTGAGGTTACTAAAGACCATTTAATTATCGGTGGTTGCGATACAGTTGAATTAGCGCAAACCTTTGGCACTCCATTATGGGTTATGGATGAAAAAACAATTTTGCAAGCCATCGAAGTTTGTAAACGGGGATTAGCAAATTACCCCAAGGCAAGAGTTTTCTATGCCGGTAAAGCTTTTCTATGCTTAGCAATGTGTCATTTGCTTAAGAAAGCAAAAGTGGGTATAGATGTTGTTTCTGAAGGTGAATTATATACAGCCATTAAAGCAAATATGGCTGGGCAAGATATTATTTTGCACGGTAATAATAAAAGCGCACAAGAAATTGAAACAGCAATAGATATTGACGCGCGCATCGTAATTGATAACGAATCGGAGCTTAAAACCGTTGCTTTATTAGCGGCGCAGAAAAATAAACCAGCAAAAATTCTTTTGCGCATAATTCCTGGGGTGACAGGAAAAACTCACAAATATATTCAAACGGGGCAAGATCAATCAAAATTTGGGCTTGCTTTAGGTCAAATACCTCAGCTTTTGCGATCCATAATAGAAAAACACAAAAACCTTCAATTGCTAGGTTTCCACAGTCATATCGGCAGTCAATTGCATGATTTAGAACCTTTCAAACAAAGCATTGAGATATTGGCGCAAACATATGCCAATGTTAAAAACGAATTCGCCATAGAACTTACTGAATTAAATGTAGGCGGTGGCCTGGGTATAGCCTACACAGAGCAGGAAAAGCCAATACCAATCGAAACTTGGACACAAGTATTGGCCCAAACTGTAATAAAAGAATTCAAAACAGTTAATTTAAGTCTACCGACTTTATTAGTGGAACCAGGCAGGGCGATTGTTGGGACTGCCGGAGTCACTCTTTATAGAGTTGGGTATGATAAATGGACAACAAAAAATACACATTATATTGCTGTGGATGGAGGTATGGCTGATAATCCTCGCCCAATTACGTATCAGGCTCAATACACTGCATGCCTGGCAAACCGGATGGGCGCGGCAATAGCGGACACACCCGTCACAATAGTTGGCAAGTATTGTGAACAAGGCGATATAATTATAAGGGAATCATTAATTGCACCTGAAGCAGGGGATCTTATAGCGGTTTTTGATACCGGTGCTTATAACGCAAGTATGGCATCGAATTATAATCGTACTGGCCGTCCAGCCTGCGTTTTAGTAAATGATGGGCAAGCAGAGACTATTATTGAACGGGAATCTAATGCTGATCTAATAGTCCGCGATAAAGTCCCCAAAAGGTTAATAGATAAGACTTAGGTACAAGCATTTATTCTAATCGTAGGGGACAGACAATATGGGACATGAGTACTTATTTCTGCCTTTCATTTTGATTGCCCTGGTAATAATTTTTCAACCAGAAATAAGGCGTGGGCTTAAGTATTTAGGACGACTAAAACTGTTTTTTATTGGATTAGTGCCTGGAGATCTAAATCCTGTCGAACTTGCCAAAGACATTACTCAGATAGTAATAGCTATAAAAGAATTAGCGAGGGATAAATATGGCGCTCTCATAGTTATTGAGCCGCCAGAAACCGAACACGATTATTTAAGTCCAGGCACTGAAATAAATGGCGATATTTCAAGTAATTTGATTTTGACCATATTTACTCCGCGATCGCACTTGCATGATGGCGCCATAATCGTTCAAAAAGATAAGATAAAAGCGGCCGGCGTAATTTTGCCAATTACAGATAATCGCAAACTTAGCCATATATACGGAACAAGACACCGAGCTGCTCTTGGGCTGACTGAGATTTTGGACTGCCTATGTATAGTCGTATCTGAAGAAACTGGCTCGGTATCTGTTGCCTATCAAGGCAAACTTTTACCATGCAAAAAGGCTGAAGAAGTTACTGACTATCTGACTCAATTTTACAGCCAATTGCAGATTACAACACAAGCTATAGATTCAGATGGTCATTTGAACAATCCAAATATCAGCCATATGAAATCTAAGCTTAGTGACGATGACGATTCGCAAACTGATGAAAATTTAGCTCAGGCTGCAGATGGTTAGTTTTTGCCAGAAGCACCAAAGTCGGGCTTATAGACAGCTGTATTGTCACGTAAATAACCTGAGCGCAATAAATCCTGAGCGTTAGCACGCATAGGCGTCCCTTGAACAGCATTCGAAGGATTCACACAATTTTCCGGATTCTCTTTAGACTGACTGACCGCTAGAGCACCACCATTAGTAGAATATCTAGCGCTGAATATGCGGGCAGGGAGAAAATATGAATGAGCACCGCGCTGATCATTGTCTATAGAAACAGGTTCTATAGCCGGAGACATATAAGTCTTCGCATTTGGCAGGGTAGCAATATCTTTGCTCGCCTGATGTGAAATAATAGCTTGATTAGCGGCTAAAAATATTAGCATAAGAAATACTGCCACTACAGCTGGTAGCAATCTAATCAAGTCCGATACCTCTTGGCGCGCAATTGATTTTTTAAAACACTAAACAAATTATTGACAATTTGAAATTGCAAATTTGACGCGTATAAATTAGGCAATCTAACAAAATCTTCTTTTACGATCAAATGCCCATTTTCATAATGGGCTCTTATTACCTTTCTTTTGCAGCACATCGAATTTCGCCTACGAGTTTCACTGGCAAATGCGCTTAATAAACGCTTAGCACGACGTTGGATTTCTGATTTCTTTGCTCTGAACAAGATTATTCAGCACCGCAATTTATTGGCAGGGATTATCCAACTTTCAATTATGGTTCTTTACTAAAAGCTTGTCTAATTAAAAGCATATTTGAATAGCTAATGAGCTCGTTTTGCCCAAATGACAAAAACACAGCCTGTTTAGCTCAACAAGAACGTCAAGAGAAAAGATATATAATATCGGTGATTAACTTTTGCTTATGGTTAAGAATTACAGTAATAAGTGTAACTATTTGGCAGCTTTCTCGCCATTCTTATCCAATTTATATCTTTTGACAAAACGGTCTACCCGTCCTTCGGTATCAACAATTTTTTGTGTACCCGAATAGAAAGGATGACAGTTGCTGCAAATTTCAACCCGAATTTGGTTTTTTGTCGAACCAAGTAAAACCTGGTTACCACAAACGCAGGTGGCAGTTACATCAAAATACTGTGGATGGATTCCTTCTTTCATTTCAATAACCAACATAATGACAAATTTATAAAAACAGCAAATAGGACCAGAAACCTGATTAGATTTGCTTATAGCCTATCGACTAAGTCTACCATATTAGTTCAGCGCTTTGTTCTGGACACGTGGTCCTATTATAAGCCGCCCAGCTACTGAGAGTGATTTTGACTTAACACTTATGTCATCCAAACGGAGAGCAAAATTGGCTTTATCAAAGCGATGTAAGTTAATGAGCGGATTAATCAAATTTTCTACAAATTTAGAAAATTTTTCAGGATCAGTAATATCTTCAGAATCTATTTTCACTTCTTCTAAAACAATACAGTCGTTGCCGTGCAATTTAGGCTTACCAGTTATAGTCATAAGCACTGCTGTTGACGGATCGGCTCCCTGCGTGATTAGTCTGGCTTTGACCATGATTGAATCGTCATTGATCGTCACTTGAGGCTCATGCATTTGAATTCTTTGCTCACCTGCACCTGGACCAATATTAGTTAAATCAAGTCTTAGTGCTTTTAATGAATTAGTTACTTTTGGACTATGTAAGATTTGATCCAATTCGCTTTCGCTGACCGACATTTTAAAACTAAATAGCGATGGGTTTTTTACTTCCAGACGTCTATGCTTAAAGACAAACCAAAATGGTGTCTGGCTTTCCACTTCTACTTTGCCTAGAGGAATATCTTTGTAATGACTACCTATTAAACTAATTTTGGCTTTTTTTACTTTTAAGTACCATAAATCTGTGAAGCTATAAGTTTTTATCCTGACTTTAATTTTGCCCCCGAATAGCTTTTTCAAAGTGTAATGCAATAGTAGATTTGTTATAAATTCGGAGGTGCTGGTCATGCCTGAATATGCTTGAAAGCGGCGGCTAAAAGAACCGGTTATTTTGAATGGTGGCTCAATTCGGCTTTTTACTTTGGCTCCCGTATTAATATCGGCATCAGCTTTGGGAGAACTAGGCTCTGCCAAATCCGCGGCATAAAGCGGCAGAGTGCTAGAAGTCACACAAATCATTAAAAAGAAAGGGAGGATAAAATGTCTGCCTGTCTGCGCAGTTTTTGAATACCTTTCTTTGAACATAATTATTGAGGCTTTTGATTCAACGCTTGTTTCAACAAATCATTCTGCTTAAGCAGCGCTTTAAGATGATCATTGGCAATGGACAATTCTGCTTGTAATTCAGCCAAAGTTTGTTCATGCGAAACCCCAGTGACAGGATCTCTTGTGGGCATTTTAGGTAAGAGTACATAACCCAATTGCACAGCTTTCAGAGCAGCACCAGTGCGGGTAGATACTTTCAATTTAGCTAAGATACACTCTATATGCTTTTCTACAGTACGAAGCTTCATGTTCAGTTCTTCTGAAATTTCTTTGTTGCGCAAATCCAACCGTATCAGAACTTCAATCTCTCTATCAGTTAAATTGGTATTTGGCGCGGATATAACCGGGACTTGCTTTACTAATTGGGTAATTTTAGGGTCACAATAAGGAAGTGATCTGGTCACTTGCTCAATAGCCTCAAATAAAGTCCTAGGACCTGAGCTTTTTAAACAAAATCCCCTCGCTCCGGCTCGTAAGAGTTGATTGTGATACTTAGTAGCATGATACGAGTCGGTTAAAACCAGAATATTGCATTCAGGCAATTCTTGGTTGATACGTCTGCTCACTTCCACCCCATTTAGGACGTCTAAATCTACGTCCAAAATGACAAAATCAGGGCGGAGCCGCTTGACTATTTCATAGGCAGCCATGCCGTCAGACGCCTCGCCAGCAATATCCAATACTTCAGAAATGACCCTTTTTAAGCCAAATCTGATTAATTCATGCCGCTCACAAATGATAGTGCGCGGCCTAAAAGCTGATGGTTTACTACTTGATGGTACTGCTGATTCCAACTTCCCCGCCTGATTGATTTTTCCCTATTGTAACAGTGTCAAATTTTGAAAGCCTTGCCTACATAGTATGTATAAATTTGATGTCTATTACCCGGATACAAAACCTACTATAAATATGTTTCCACACGGAGTATCTATATAACATTGCTTTTATCATGCCAGTTGAGCAACGTGCCATATTTGCGAATTATTATGGGATTTATACGAAAGCCATGGGATAAACCCCAATAGACCGCAACCCCTATTAATCGTTAACCTATTGGCAAGGGTCGATTTAAACATAAAACAAGAAATAATTGTCCAAACTCAAGAAACCCAAGCAATGAACCAAGCAAATTTAAAAATCATAATTGCATTTCTCCCTTTAATGCTTAGTTTGAGCTCCTCCTTAAGCATTACACGAGTGTCTGCGCAAAGTTTGCCCCACCGTTCTTCTTCCTCTTCTTCTTCCTCTTCTTCCTCCTCTTCTTCTTCATTCAAACCAATGAATGGGCAAGAGATACAACCACCGGTCAGCCGTTACAAAAGAGCCGCAGCAAATTCGAACAACCAAGGTGATTCAAATAGCAATCAAAGTAAAAACAGCCAAGAGAAAGCTGCCAGGCAGCAAGAAATTGAACAGGCTAAGGCTGACAAGCAAATACAAATTCAAGCCTTAGCAGCTAACAATAAGGGTGTTCAGTTAGGAAATGCAGGTAAATTTGACGAAGCCATAGCCGCCCATGAAGAAGCTGTGCAATTAGATCCTGGGAATAAACAATTCCGTATAAATTTATCAGCAGCTTATTGTGCTTATGGACAAAAACTATCAGCGGCAAAGGATTTTGCCAGTGCTACTCATTTCGCCAGAAAATCACTGGTAGCAGCTTCTGATAATGCGCTTGCAGGCAAGCTGCTCATTGACTCTTTAATAAAAATGGGTGTTAACCCAAATTCAGCTGAACAAAGAATGAGTTTAGGAGATTCTCTTGTAGCCCAAGGCGACATCGGCGGAGCCGGAATAGAATATCAAGCAGCCGAGCAATTAGAACAGTCTGCCCGCACTTTTGTAAAAATGGGTGATTATGCTTATCGTTTGGGTCAGATAGATACAGCCGCCAGCTGGTATAGCCAAGCAACTGTTAAAGAGGTTGACTATGCTCCTGCTTATAGACAGCTGGGTTTCATTGCTCTAGCTAAGCAAGATCAAAGCCAAGCTGCCAGTCTTATGCGCAAAGCAGTAATTTTGGATAATAAAGACAAAGTAACTGGAGCTGCTTTAGTCGATTTGTGGCGCAAGCAAGTAGCAGCTAACCCTCAAATAGCCGAGAATCATTTGGGATTAGCGTCAAGCCTGCAATTAACCGGAGACTTACCCGCTGCAGAATTAGAATATAAGAAGGTAGTTGCTCTAGATCCTCATAATCCCGCATTACCGGTTGCACAAGCAAGCTTAAAGAACGCATATCAACATGCGGAAGCAGAAAGACACGCGCAAGCTGCAAACACTTTATGGGGCCAAAACTTGAGGCCAGAGGCTTTAACAGAAATGAGCCAAGCAGTAAGAATTGAGCCTAAAAATGCTCAATATCAGTTTTCTTTGGCTGAATGTCTAGAAGCAAGTGGCGATTTGCAAGGCGCGCATCAAGCTTACTTAACATGCGTTTTGATTGATCCAGAAAACAATAGAGAAGCTGCTGCACGTATCAAAGCATTGCAAGAGTCATCTGCGAGAAGCAGCCAAAATGCAAGCGCTATAAACCAAAATTCTGTAAAGCAGGATACAAATAACATTGTCGCTCAGCAATCTAACTTTGACAATGCTGGTAATGTGAGCGACGCGAAAAAAAATATAATCCTCGACAAAGTACAAGCTTTGGAAGCGTCACACAATTACGATCAAGCAATTATCACTCTTAAAGAATTAGTAAGCAATAATCTTGAAAACTCTGAAATGCATCATCACTTAGCGGTAGACTTGATGAGCACTGGTGATATAGGAGAAGCAATTTCAGAATTTAGAATAGCCAGCGCTCTGGCTCCGGACCAAAAAAATTATGCTGCTGATTTAGCACAAGCCTTAAATATCAATAAACAAGCTCTTTCTAACGACAAAGGACCTGCTGGTATAAGTAGTTCAAAATCGCAATCAAACACCACAATTGGTGCCAATCAATGAGTTTTTATTTTCAACCACCAGATTTAGCGGAATTTCCTAGGCGTTCTTATAGACGCTTCTTAGAAGAAAGTATTGGCAATTTATTTGCCGAAATATCACCAATTACCAGTGATTTTAGTAGACATTTTGAAATGTCTTTCGTAAGCCCTGACGGTAAGGTAAATTGGCGCTTTGAAGACTATCACGCAGACTCTGGCTACCCTGCTTCAGCAGAGTCAGCCCGACGCACAAATATGACTTACTCAAGGCGACTCTTTCTCGATGTCTGGTTAAGAGATACTAATACAAATGAATTACGCAAATCAACTTGTTATTTAGCTGACTTGCCAGTAATTACAGACAGAGGCACCTTTGTAATCAACGGTTCAGAACGGGTTGTCCTTGGTCAATTAGTAAGAGCGCCAGGCATCTATTATCAAAGCACTGGACCATCAAGCTATAAAACCTTGATTCTAGCGGAACAAGGTGCACCAGTAACAATCGAATTGCATTTAGATACAAGTTCTTCTAAAACAAGCCGGGCAAAGTGTCGGATTAAATTACCAAAACGTAGCTGGGTGTCGGCCACTAACTTATTAACTGCTATGGGTATTGATTGGCCTACCCTAAATAAAAGATTGGGTCGGTTGCTTACAATAAATCGAATTGATTTTAAAGAAATTAGCCAAACTGAAGCTTTAACTTTAATTGGACGAGCATGGAAGCCGGACGGCAGCAATGGACCGAGCAGTGGTACTGCCGCTTTAAAAGAAATAACCGAAAAGAGACGTTATTCGCTTGGACAACTAGGACGCAGGCGTGTCAATAAAAAATTATCTTTAGAAGAAGATTCTCTCCAATTAAATGCTAATGACTTGCTTACAGCAGTTGAATACATATTGGGACTGCCTTTGAGTATGGGCGAGTGCGACAATATGGATAGCTTGGAAAACCGGCACCTGCGCGGTGTAGGCGAACTGCTCTTGCGGTCTGTTAGACCGGCGATGTTGCAAATTGCTCGTTCAGTTAGAGGAAGATTGGAATTAAAAGATGAATCAGAAACTTTTACTGCTACTGATCTTATAGATTCGCGTCCCTTGGTCAATGCTATCAACAAGTTTTTTACAGCTAATCCATTAGTGCAATATTTAGATCAACAAAATCCTCTTTCAGAACTTTCTCATCGTCGCCGCATTACCTCATTTGGTCCTGGTGGTATTGACGCTAACTCAGCGCCTGTGGAAATGAGAGATGTGCACCCGAGTCAAATTGGGCGTGTGTGTTTAATTGAATCTTCAGAAGGTAAAAGCTGCGGTATCGTAGGGTATCTCGCTACCTATTGCCGTATAGACGGTGATGGCTTTATGACAGTCCCTTATCGAAAAGTCGTGGGTGGACAGTTAACTGATGAGATTGTTTATTTAGGTCCAGCGGAAGATAAACTGTATACTCTAGCACCACCAGATTCAAGAATAGAAAATAATTGCGTAGCTGGTCCTACAGTGACAGTTAGAAGAGGTGAGAATTTCTATCAGGTCGAACCTGAAGACGTTAATTTTATTGCCATTGCTCCGCAAGGTTTTATATCAGTTGGCTCAGCCCTTATTCCCTTCTTAGAACATGATGATGCTAATCGAGCCTTAATGGGTGCAGGTATGATGAAGCAAACCCTGCCTTTGATTCGCCCTGAGCGTCCACGTATCGGGACTGGCATGGAAAAAATGGTGGCGCGCTCATCAGGTCATTCTGCTATAGCTAGAAGAACTGGCACAGTGACAAAAGTAACTGGAAACGAAATAGTTATTGCTCAAGCTAGTGGTGAATCTCGTTCCTATCCACTAGTTCGCTACGATCGCACTAATCAAAATACTATTTTAGATCAAAGACCAAATGTTGCTGTGGGCGATAGAGTAGATGCTGGTCAGGTAATAGCTGATGGAGCCGCTATAAATAGTGGGGAATTATCTTTAGGACGAAACTTGTTGGTGGCGTTTCTTCCTTGGGAGGGCTTTAATTATGAAGACGCTATTGTTATTAGAAAAGGGCTCGTTAAAGATCAAAAGCTTAGCCATATAGAAATAGAAAAACATTCTATTTCGGTTTTTCAAACTTTACGCGGTCCAGAAATACTTACTCCAGAACTGCCGAATGTAGCAAGCAAAGACCTAGAACATTTAGATGAACGTGGTATTTCTAAAATCGGCAGCTTCGTCAAACCAGGCGACATCCTTGTTGCTAAGTTATCTCCGAAAGAGCATAAAGCTTTGAATGCTGAAGAAGAGCTTCTACAAGCGATATTCGGTAAAGTTGCCGATGAAATGGCAGATTCAAGTTTGCGCGTTCCGCACGGCTCTGGGGGAAGAGTTATTGATGTGCGTATATTCACTCAAGAAACAACGCCTGAATTAAAACCCGGCGTAATTTGCGAAATAGAAATTCTAGTAGCTAGCCTTTGTCCTATTGAAGCAGGGGATAAGTTAGCTGGACGCCATGGCAATAAAGGTATAGTGTCGCTTATTTTAGCTGATGAAGACATGCCATTTTTACCTGATGGTACACCAGTCGATATAATTTTAAATCCTTTGGGTGTGCCAAGTCGTATGAATGTGGGACAAGTTTTTGACACACAACTAGGTCTTTATGCCGACATCTTAAATCGCTATTATCGCATTCATCAATTTGATGAGTCACAAAATGCTGATGCTTCCTACAATCTAGTTATGGACGCACTCAAGGAAGCGAAATCATTACCTGGTTATCGTTGGCTGGGAGATAACGGAAAAGTTACCTTATACGATGGTCGCACCGGTGCACCTTTCGATCAGCCTGTTTTGATCGGAAGACAATATATGCTCAAACTCAATCAATTAGTCCTGCACAAGATAAATGCCCGCTCTGGACTGGGTGGCCCTTATGCTGCCGTTACTCAGCAACCGGTAGGTGGGAAAGCCAATCATGGTGGTCAGCGAATGGGAGAAATGGAAGTCTGGGCTATTCAATCTTATGGCGCAGCAAATGTATTGCAAGAAATGATGACTGTTAAAGCAGATGATATTGATGGACGTCATCAGGCATATGCCGACATAGTACAAGGCAGAAATATAGCAACCGGTGGCAGAACTGCCGCTTTTGATGGTCTGTGCTGCGAAATACGCGGCTTAGGGTTTGAAGTCACACTAGGAAAAATTGTAGATACTTTCGAATCGATCGACGACAAAATCTGCTCAGCGCCCCAAGTAAATAGTTTGGCAGAAAAATATTTGGTCTCCCATGTCCATGAATTTGAGCAAAATGACGGCACAAAGTTGCTCGAAATACCAGCTGGCGATTATGAGCCGGCAACAATTCCATCAATAACCCCCATTTTACCTCCTTTGGTCTATGGACAAAAGAGACGTCAGCAAAGCGATGATTTGCTTCAAACATCTCTTATAGATGACATTGAAGATCCAAATGAACTTATCGACGAAGCTTATGTAGATGAGAATGAAACAACCACTGCATTTATAAATACTGAAACAAGAAACGTCTTCTCTGCAAGCAGTACTTACAAAAATTTAGAAATGGTTTTAGAAAACGGCTTTCCGTCTTCCAATAATTGGCAGTCGTTAGCTACTGACCTCATTAATATAGTCCCCGAATCAGGCGAAGAAAAAGCGTCTACCTCTGCGGTAATGAGGCGAATAGAAACATTTGTTGATGAATTCAGTAAAGAGGCTGTCTCTACTACCACTGATGAAAAAGACGAAATTGAGTAAAAATTCCAGGTAATCAAATATGTCATCAAATCAATTAAAAAAACAACACAAAAAACACTGGCAAATACTGTCAATTCTTTTTGTCGCTACTATTTACACAACAAATGCTAGAGTTCAGGCTGAACCTAGAGCAGTTGATGTGTTTTCGATAAATTCTGCAACTCAATCCAATCCAAAAGGCAGTGTCAGCACAAACAACTCTGCATTTCAAAACAATAACGGATCCAACCCAGCTGTAATTTGGTTTGAAAAATTTGATCATTTGCGTGAACAGTATCGTCCTTCGGAAAGAGACAAAGTAATTCTCACAAGACCACTTACGCAAGATGCAAGTCGTGTTCAACAATGGGTTAGCACAGCTAGCAAGATGTCCAAGAGTTACTTATTGGCTGCTAAATCAATTAGAAGTCTTGCCGTTCCGCCTGGTATGTCGGACATTAAAGAATATCGCGATCTACTAGCAGACTGGTTCCAGGACTCAGCCGGTATCTATATAGATCTGATTCGTCCTCGCCCACCAGCTAAAACTATTGAGGACTTACAAGAAGAACTTGATAGCGTTAAAAAACGCGCAGAAGGACTTGGGAGTACTATGCTTAGTCTTAAAAGCATGGATAGAGAAATTCGAGCAGCCCATAAAGTACCTGCCTCAATAGAAGATGATGAAGTACAAAAGTTCGCGCAACGTAAATAATCTGAGGACATTGCGATGGCTATCCAGCTAAATGAAAGAGACTATCAAATATTCAAACTGCTAGATGAGCATCAAGTCTTGTTGGAAAAGCATATATCGTGGTTTGTTGCTTCTGAAGACAAACCAGTTCTTATACGAGATCGATTAAGAAAATTGTTCTATCTCGATTATCTTATTTGTCAGCGCCACGACAATAGACTTCCCTGGTGGAGTACTCCAACTAAACCTTTGGTTTATATGCTAGCCCCTTTAGCGCGCACTATATCTGGTGCCCACCAAAATGAAGGCGATGTTTATAATAATGATTGGCAACGTGATCACCTAGAAATAGCTAATATAAGAATGATCTTTCTTATCGCGAAAACAGAAGGTTATTTAAATACATTTCAATGGAAAACATGTTCGGACGACAACAAGCAAAAAATCTATAGCGCGACCATTTCTGCTACCTGCCAAACCATTAATTGCAATATTGGACTGATTAGTCATCCTCTATTAGGCAATGACTTTTTTCCTTTGTTAGAGCAGGAATTAAATAACAAAGCCATGACTCATATAATGATTGTTTCGCGTGACCGAGCACATCAAGAAAATTTACAAAAGGCCCTAAAAGGCTTGCAGAATCACCCAAATGTCAATAGCATTATACTTGCCACTCATCAAGACTTATACAAATCAGGAATTGCCAAAATGCGTTGGCATAATATTTTTAGTCAACAAATAAACTTTCCTATGACTAGCGCTTTGCCAAAGAGCAGCATCAATTTTGGTACAATTGAAGCAGCGTAGTAACAAGTAACAAGCATAATGAATCCGAATCTCAACCAGCTTGAGCCTTATCCTTTTGAAAAATTGGCAAAGCTAAATCAAGGCATTATACCGCCTGCCGATAAGACACCTATTGTTATGCATATAGGCGAACCCAAACATAAAGCCCCAGAATTCATATTACAAGCTATACAAAATAATCGCGCTGGCTTTTCAAATTATCCGGTTACACAGGGGTCCATTGAATTAAGGCAAGCAATAATAGATTGGCTTAATAAGCGCTTTCACATTCAGTCTGGCTTACTCAATCCCGAGCGTAATGTATTACCAGTAAACGGAACACGGGAAGCATTATTTGCTTTTACACAGTTTACTGTCGATAAGTCTGATGATGCTCTGGTATTAATGCCTAATCCTTTTTATAAAATATACGAAGGGGCAACTTATTTAGCAGGCGCAAAACCCTGGTACATCAATATAGATAAATCTACATTATTACCTGATTTTTCAAGTGTTCCTACAGAAATATGGCAACGCTGCCAGCTATTATTCATATGTTCACCGGGAAACCCCACCGGAGCCATTATGACCACCAAGCAAATGGCTGACTTGTTGGAATTGGCTCATCGCTATGATTTTATTCTGGCCAGTGATGAGTGCTATGCTGAAATCTATTTAAATCAACCCTCGCCTGGTTTATTGCAAGCTGCTTACGAATATAATCACAAAGATTTTAAGCGTTGTATGGTTTTTCATAGCCTGTCTAAACGTTCAAGTTTGCCTGGCATGAGATCAGGTTTTGTGGCAGGAGACGCAGAACTCATAGAAAAGTTTAGGCTTTATAGAACCTATCAGGGTTGTGCTATGGCTTTACCTATTCAGGCTGCAAGCACAGTGGCCTGGCAAGACGAAGAACATGTAAAAAGCAATCGCGAACTTTACAAACAAAAATTCGCTATGGCCAAAGAAATTCTAGGTCCGCTCACAGAGCTAAATTTGCCAGATGGTGGCTTTTATTTGTGGCTCAAAACGCCCATAGATGATTTGACTTTTACACAAGAATTATTCAAAAAACAAAATATAACCATAATGCCCGGCAGTTTTTTATCGCGTGAAGTACATGGTATTAATCCTGGTGCTAATTATGTTCGTATAGCTTTAGTTTCATCTTTAGATGAATGTCGCGATGCTCTAAATCGCATAAAGCTATTAATTCAGGAATTAAAAACAAATCAAATACTCACAGTTTAAGGAGTAAACAAATGGGTAATACGCAACAAGCAAGCGCCCAACAAATAATTGAATCGACTTTTGAAAAACGTGCTGAACTGACGATTCAAAATATTGATCCAGAATTAAAAAAAATAATTCGCGACACGATTGAAGATTTAGACACGGGCAAATTACGTGTTGCCGAAAAGAAAAATGGTAAATGGATAGTAAACGAATGGGCAAAAAAAGCCATTTTGCTCTCCTTTAAAATCGAAGATTACACTTTAATGAAAGCTGGTTATACTAATTTTTGCGACAAAGTACCAATGAAATATGAAGAGAAAGAAGCAGACTACTTCCGCAAGTTAGGTACACGAGTTGTACCAGGTGCTACAGTGCGAAAAGGAGCATATATAGCCAGCAACGTTATACTTATGCCTTCATTCATCAATATTGGTGCTTATGTTGATTCAGGAACGATGATAGACACATGGGCCACAGTGGGTTCTTGCGCTCAAATAGGAAAAAATGTACATATATCAGGCGGGGTAGGCATCGGCGGCGTACTTGAACCACCACAAGCTACTCCTACTATCATTGAAGATAATTGCTTCATTGGTGCACGTTCAGAAGTAGCTGAAGGTGTAATAATAGAGGAAGGTTCGGTAATATCAATGGGTGTGTATCTTGGCCAAAGTACAAGAATATTGAATCGCGCAACTGGTGAAATAACTTATGGCCGCGTGCCCGCTGGCTCTGTTGTTGTAGCTGGTAATATAGCCGCTAAAGATGGCAACCACAGCCTCTATTGCGCTGTTATAGTAAAACAAGTAGACGAAAAAACAAGAAGTAAAGTCAGCATTAATGAATTATTGAGGGATAGTGTGTGTTAGAAACTAAGTCAACTTCTGTAGTCTTAACGTGTGACCTAATCAATCGCCAATCAGTCACTCCTAATGATGCCGGCTGTCAACAACTTATTGGAGACAGGCTCTCCGCCATTGGCTTTTCTCTTGAGCATATGCGTTTTGGCGATGTTGATAATCTCTGGGCACGCAGAGGCAATGCCAGTCCCTTATTCGTTTTTGCCGGACATACTGACGTGGTTCCTACTGGACCATTAGAACAATGGAAAACACCACCATTTGAAGCTACTATAAAAGATGGTCATGTATATGGGCGTGGTGCTTGCGATATGAAAGGTTGTATTGCAGCTATGATTGATGCGTGTGAAAACTTTGTCGCTGAGCATCCAAAGCATTTGGGTTCGATAGCGTTTCTCATTACTAGCGACGAAGAAGGAGCCGCTAAATACGGGACTGTAAAGGTGGTAGAAGCGCTGCAAGCACGTAAGGAAAAAATCGACTGGTGTCTCGTTGGTGAAGCAAGCAGTGCTGACACTCTGGGTGATACCATTAAAGTAGGCCGACGCGGATCCTTAAATGCGAATCTCACAATACACGGAATACAAGGACATATTGCTTATCCACACAAAGCAGCGAATCCCATACATCTCTTTTCTAGTGCTATGACTGAGTTATGCAAAGTAGAATGGGACAAGGGTAATGAATATTTTCAACCTACTTCTTTTCAAATATCGAATATAAATGCCGGTACCGGTACAGATAATGTAATACCCGGCGATTTGAAACTAATATTCAATTTTCGTTTTTCACCCGAACTTACAGCTGAACAATTAAAGACACGAGTGGAAGAAATATTGAACAAGCATAACCTAAAGTATTCTATACAATGGCGTCTTTCGGGCAATCCTTTTTTAACTCGCAAAGGAAAATTGGCTACGGCTCTTAGCAAAGCCATCAAATCTATACAAAATATAGAACCTGAGCTTTCTACTACTGGCGGCACATCAGATGGGCGCTTCATTGCTACAACTGGCTGTGAAGTCGCTGAATTCGGGTTAATTAATGCCACTATTCATAAAGCAAATGAATGTGCTTCCGTGAGCGATCTCGATAAGCTAAGCAAAATATATAAGCAAACGATGGAAAATCTGTTGCTAGCTTAAGGCAAGAGCACTATATTTTGTTTATGTTTTCTAATCAGGATGCGGCACGATTGCAATTATATGGATGATATTACTTTTAGGAGGGTAATAGCTGAAGAAAATTCTATATGCCCCGGGTGTGCGATTCTGAGCATATGCTTCCCAAACCTTTGAATTACCTGGTCCAACTAAAGTGGTGTATTCGTGACTATGTAACCCGGGATGTTTAGGATTCTGCCCTAGCAAACGCAATGCTTTGCAAACAGCTTTCAATTGCGCTTTAAGATGCTTAGATTTTTCGAGTTGCTGCAACTGCGACGCAGCTGTTTCGCCATAGCGTAAGGTAAAACTCACTCTAATCGTCGTCCTCAGGCAAGTCTATAGCATAGGTTTGACCTGCTTCCACTTCTTCAATTCCCTTAAGAATGGATTGCAAAATTTTTGGATTTTCATAGATCCAGGCTTCATATGCAGGAACAGATTTAACAGGATCTAAAAGAATCTGGCCTTGAGAGTTCTTAAAGACGCGATAACGCAAACCTTTTATTGAAGTTGGCATAGCGGAAGATAAGGCAAGCCTTTTTCTTTCATCTGGCTCAACTTCTTTGCCTAAGTATCGAAATTCCCCTGCTTTCATGTTCCATACTCTGCAACGAACACTCTATACCCAATCTTATATTAGCAAATAATGGGATAATGGGCAATACCCATTTGTATTAAAAATGCGAAAGTCTGCGCCTTTTACTTTATCTGTATTAATCAGTTTCACTCTTGTTGATCGGTTACTCATTTCCATCTGAAGTCGGTGGCGACAGTGCAATTGAAGATTCGCCATCATTAGGAAAAAGTCTGCGGGGCACACCTGCACCCTCCATCGGTGGCATATTATCTTCGGGCGGAGCATTGATACCAACAATTCCAAGAATGCTAGCACGCATGATGATGCCTAATCTAGTAGAAGCATCCAATTTGTTGAGTAAGCTTTCGATATTGCTCTTAAGGAGTTTATCCGAAATTTCCAAATCGCTTTGAATATCTTTATCTCTAAGATACAATCGCTCTAAAACCGAAGTCTCGGCATCATCTAAGCCAAAATCGTGTGCCTTATCAAAACAAATCCAGTGAATTGGACCAAGAACTTCCATATCTCTAGAATCTCCACGTCTATAGTGGCTAAGTTATTATTACGACGTATTGTCATTAAACCACGATGAATCTGCAAAATATCCTAAACTACTTTTCAGAATGTTAATTTATCCGGTCTTCCACAGTCGTCCAACCTAAAAGCTGCATTAATTCTCTTAGCAAAAAGAAAGAGCCGGTGGCGACAATAAACTGCTCTTTGTTTCGATTATTTCTTGCTTTAACTAAACCATCCTGAACACTGGGAAAAACATTGGCGTCAATACCAAGCGCTACTGCATGTTCGGCTAAATCCGAAAGAGGAAAGAATGATCTCTTGGCCAATAAGTCGACTAAATAAAGTCGATCACCAGGCTTCAATAGATTAGAAAGCATAGTCAAACCATCTTTATCGTGATAACAAGCAAAAACAAAATGAAAATGCTGATCGGGAAATAAATGATCAAGACTCTCACGTAATGCCTTGATGCCCGCTGGATTATGCGCACCATCTAAAATAATTTGCTCTGATTCGATTAATTGAAAACGCCCGGGCCAATAAAAACTTTGTAGTCCATCTAATGCGCATTCAATAGTCATCTGATTATCAGTTATTTGGGCTTTAGTACCATTTGTGGTATCAAGGCTCACTAGTCCGCTTTCTGTTAACATGCACAGAGCTGTGAGAGCATTTTTATATTGGTATAAGCCATGACAATTTAGATCGTTTTTGATTTTGCTTAGAGCAGTTAAAATTCTTGCATATTTATTAGATCTCTCCATACTTTGTTCATTACTATCGGTCAAGTTGGCATTCATTTCAATTGCGCGTTTAGCAATAACGCTTAAAGCTGTACCATTAGCGGCTGTGACAATAGGCACATTAGTTTTGATAATGCCTGCTTTTTCCATAGCAATTTCTTCCAACGTAGATCCAAGTACTTTTTGATGATCCAATTCAATATTAGTAATACCTGTAGCATAGAGTTTTCTTAAGCTATTCGTTGCATCAAAACGTCCGCCTAACCCAACTTCGATTACTGCCACATCTACACCAGATTGAGCGAAATAAAAAAAAGCCAGAGCAGTCAAAAATTCAAACCAGGATAAAGCACCGGGTTCTGTAGGCAAGGAAGCAAATTCTTCTGATTTTTGTTTTAGGTCTAATACAAGCCTTGCTAATTCTTCATCGGCAATTGGTTGGCCACTTACATGAAATCGTTCATTAAAACGCAAGATATGAGGACCAGTAAATCTGCCTACCTTGAATTGTCCCTGCCGTAAAATAGAATCTAGTATGGCTACTGTAGAACCTTTGCCATTAGTGCCAGCTACATGGAAAGACGTAAAGGAATCTTGAGGAGAACTGTAATAAGATAAAAAAGCTTGTATCCGTTCTGAACTGGGCAAACTCGGGCGTTTTTGCTCTATGAGAACAAGTTGTTCAATATATAGAATTGCTTGTTGATAGTCCATAATGAAAAGTCCTAACAGAAGAGAAGAAGAAAAGGAAAATATTATGGCTGTATTCACCCAAGAACACAGGATAGCAAGCAGATTAGTTTATCAGGGTAAGATTTGCAATTTACGTGTTGATGAAGTCGAAAAGGGCGATCATACGGTAATTAGGGAAGTTGTGGAACACAATGGTGGCGTAGTAATAGCTTGCCAACCAGAGCCCGGTTTGGTTGTACTGGTAAAACAATATCGTTACCCTATTAATGGTGAACTAATCGAACTTCCAGCTGGAAGACTTGAAAAAGGTGAATTACCCTTAGAAGCGGCTAAAAGAGAACTCAAAGAAGAAACTGGCTATTTAGCTTCTGAATGGTTAGATTTATGCAAAATGTATTCGGCCCCAGGCTTTTGTGACGAACTTTTACATGTTTATCGAGCACAAAACGTGACTTTAGGTGATAAAACACCTGATCATGACGAGGAGACGGAAGTAATCGTCATTCCAGTTAAAGACGCTTGGCAGCGGGTAAGGAATGGACAAATTCGCGATGCCAAGACTATTGCAGGAATAGCAATGTTAGTTTGAAATCAATTGTAGCAAAGTGTTAGAATTCAGAACATTATGGTTGAGCAAACCCAAAGTACAGATAAATCGTTAACTGACAGTCTGCCTATGCCGCTAGTGGGCGCCATCGTCATGGCGGCTATCTCGGCACTGGTCGTGGGCTTTAGTTTTGTGGTTATCAAGTTCTGGCCACAACCAGCAAGTGTTGCTCCAGCTTTTGGTTTTGTTGGAGGAGCATGGTGGGGAATCGTTGTTGGCGGTATATCAGGATTTATACTTGGCTTCCTAACAGATGATAAGCATTTCTCTTAAAGCGCTTCCTTTGAAGCTTCAAGTGCGCAACGGCTTAAATCGTAAGCTTTATGTGTCTTTGTTTCGCAGCCGCATACGAGCATGTCATTAAATCGCTCCGCTGATCGCCAACGGCGCTTTTGCTGCGCTCCGTCATTGCATTAAATAATCTTCAGTTGCACCAAGGGCAGTATCAGATAAATTCGTCAATAAAATATGCAGCTACAGCAAAGGCTGAAGCTACATTCAACGATTCTTTTTTGCCCTTCATTGGCAAATCGCAAAGATAATCACAACTGTGCATAAGTTCAGGAGAAAGTCCTGCCACTTCATTCCCTACTGCCAAACAAAAAGGTGTTTTAATTTTTTGCTCCTTTAGGAGTTTAACCAAATTAACGGACTCATGGGTACGTTCCAAGCCAAGAATAATTACTCCAGTTTTCTTGAGCATATTTATGGCCGCCAGTGGCTGAGACGAATATGTCCAAGGTATGTCTTCTTCTGCGCCTAATGCTGTTTTACTAATTTCAGGTCTTGGTGGACAGCCTGTAATACCGCATAGATATAGCTTTGAAATACCAATAGCATCAGCTGTTCGAAATATGGAACCAACATTCCATAAACTACGAATATCTTCTAGCAATACGTGAAATTGTCCTTTAAGGCTTGGCTCAAAATCTTGATTTGCCCTTTGGTTCATTTTTGCTTCTTTGCTCTTCAGTTTATCAACGATCTCAAGCGCCTTTACTCTGCCTAAACGGTCACATTTAGGACAGATAGCATTAAATAGGGAAGACGTATCTCGTGCTTCGGTTTCATAGACTGCTATACAATCTAGATAAGGACAATAGGTTTTCATCTCTGCACTTTATTTGACGATTTTGCTATCAGGCTTTGTATGAAGCACTAAATAGGTGAGTAAATTTGATAAATTTACTATTAGGAATCATGTCGCGCGCACAGTAATTATAGAACTTATGCCATTTGCATGTACCGTGCATTGGGCTTGTTGCCTTGATTATTTCACTATATAGTTTTCACAGGTACCAATTTAACTGAGCGGGACATTAGCTTGTGCAAATAATTAGAAAATCAGGCAGGGGAGCAAACTTAGAAAACTATGAGCTCAGTTGTGCCACATTTGATTGGAATAATTGCCAGGGAGAGATTGATTATTTCACCAACAGCAAGATAAATGCTGCTTTCAATGCGGTCGACCGGCATTTACAAAAAGGCAGGGCTAATAAAATTGCCTTATATGCAATAGACGAAACAGGGCACTTAGAAAAATTTACTTTTCAAGAAATTGCTAACCAGTCGAATAAATTGGCCCATGCCTTGCGGTCTTTGGGTGTAAAAAGTGGCGATCGTGTCTTTGTGTTCCTGCCGCGTATTCCAGAACTGTATGTAAGTACGTTAGCCATCGCAAAATTAGGAGCCATTGTTGGTCCTTTGTTTTCTGCTTTTGGTCCAGATGCTTTGCGGGACAGACTGATAGATAGTGAAGCAAAGGTTATTATCACTAATAAGATTTTAAAAGCGAAATTACAAGAGATACAGCATGGATTAAAAGATCTAGAGCATGTAATTGTTGTTGGTGATAAAGACGAAGATTTAAAAGAATCTGAAATCACTTATGACAAGCTGATATCGCAAGCACCAAATGATCCTATCTGTGAAGCTTTGCCTCTGGACCATCCTTTGTACCTGCTATATACCTCAGGCACGACTGGTAAACCAAAAGGTGTATTGCATGCCCATGGAGATATCATTGGTCATCATATGACCGCACAATGGGTGCTTGATTTAAAAGAAGATGATATCTATTGGTGTACGGCTGATCCAGGGTGGGTGACTGGTACTGTATACGGTATCTTTGCTCCTTGGTCCAATGGTATATCGGTAGTCTGTTATGAGGGACGATTTAATGCTCACGAGTGGTACTCATTAATTGATAAGTTACAAATTACAGTTTGGTATACGGCTCCCACTGCTTTAAGAATGCTTATGAAAGCAGGGGTGGAAGCAATTAATGATTTCGAGTTAAATAGTTTGCGTCATATTGCCAGTGTAGGAGAACCTTTAAATCCAGAAGTAATACGCTGGGGGATGGAGGCATTTGATTTACCTATCCATGACAATTGGTGGCAAACAGAAACCGGTATGCAACTAATTGCTAATCTGCCGTGCTTACCAATCAAGCTCGGCTCCATGGGCAAACCACTCCCTGGCATATATGCAAGCATTGTTGATGATAAAGGTCTTGAATTACCAGCACACAAACTAGGAAAATTAGTCATTAAGCCAGGTTGGCCTGCCATGCTTAAAGGTATATGGCGTAACGAAGAAAAATTTCAAGAGTATTTTAAAATAGCTGGCTGGTATACAAGTGGCGATAACGCTTGGAAAGATGAAGATGGATATTTTTGGTTCGTTGGACGAGCAGACGACGTAATAAATACATCTGGACATCGTGTCGGACCCTTTGAAGTAGAGTCTGCTTTACTCGAACATCCTGCCATAGCAGAAGTTGGTGTAATCGGCAAACCGGATAAGGAACGAGGAGAAATAATTAAAGCATTTGTTGTTTTAAAAAATAATGTAGCTGCTTCAGATAAACTTATCGCAGAATTACAAAATCACACAAAAAATCAATTGGCAGCGCATGCTTATCCTAAAGAGATTGAAATAAAAACAAGTCTTCCAAAGACAAGATCGGGTAAAATAATGCGCCGCCTATTAAAAGCTTGGGAGCTCGGTTTGCCCACAGGAGACATCTCTGCCTTAGAAGATGAATAGTCTCTGCTTTTAATGAACTTTCCCAGACTACTTACGTATATACATATACAGCAAAATCTCTAACTAATTTTAGCTAATCCATATCTGTCATCCACTTGATTATGAAAACTGAACAAATGCTCACAGAAACAAATATAGAACGTTTGCCGCCTCAGTCAATTGAGTCGGAACAAGCGGTTTTGGGCTCACTTTTGGTTAGTGGCGATGGCATAACACGCATCTTAGACCTTCTTGAGCCAGAATATTTTTATCGCAAAGCGCATCAAGAAATATATGCTGCTATGGTTAGCTTATTTGATAATAATGAACCAATTGATATATTGACTATTTCTCAATATTTGCAAGACGACGGAAAGCTAGATTCGGTAGGGGGCAGGCAGTACGTTACTGATTTGTCTCTATCTGTAGCCACTACAGCTAACCTTGAATATTATGCAAAAATTGTGCAAGAAAAAGCTTTATTGCGCAATTTAATTAAGGCCGGTACTGAAATCGTTGGCAATTGCTACGACCAAGTAGATGCTGATAGCGCCTTAGATAAAGCTGAACATATGATTTTTAATTTGGCACAAAGACGTGGCATGCAACAACTTGTGCATATCAAGCATGTTGTGGAGCAATCTTTTCAACGCATTGAAGAACGTTATGAAAATAGAGATAGCTTATCTGGCATACCAAGCGGATTTTATGATCTAGATGCTCTTACATCTGGATTCCAACCATCTGATCTGATAATTGTCGCTGCTAGACCGTCAATGGGGAAATGCCTATCTTTTGATTCAGAAATTGTCTTAGATGATGGCTCGCTTTCTACTATTGAATCAATATACAAAGCGCGTTCGGGCACTTTGTTAACATTAAAAGACAACTTCAAACTATCACAGACACAAGCAAGCGCATATATAGACGACGGGCTTAAGCCAGTTTATAAAGTGACAACTAGATTAGGCAGAAGTATAGAAACTACACTTTCTCATCCTTTTCTCACTTTTACTGGTTGGAAAAAATTAAGCGAAATCACGGTAGGTACAAAAATAGCTGTTCCAAGAATAATTCCTGTTTTTGGCACAAAAGTTATACGCGAATGTGAAGTAAAACTTCTTGCTTATTTTATAGGTGATGGTTGCCTAAGTAATAACAAAGCTAGTTTCACAAATACTAATCCAAGTATACAAAAGGACTTTTTAGAAGCTATAGAAGCTTTTGGTGGGGTTAATATTCGGCTTGGTTCAGATAATCGAGCGACATCTTTCAATGTTAGGAGTAATGCAGAATTTATTAGGTCAAATCGTATTGAGTTCGGGAACAGGTTGCGATTAGCAATACGCTCTAAATATAATACTGCTACTCAATTTGCTAATGTATCAGAACTCAGCGAAGCAAGCATATATTATTGGCAAATGGGCAAATGCGTACCATCAACAGAAAGATTTGGCAAGATTTGTGCTGCACTGCAAATAGAACCAAATGAATTAATTCCTTTCCCCATCACCACTATAAGCCGTAGTAGTAAAAACCCAATTGTGCTTTGGTTAGATAAATTAGGATTGTGGGGAAAAACTGCCCATAATAAAAATATACCTGCGGAGATATTTAAACTTGAAAAAGCACAACTTGCTTTATTCATTAATAGACTATTTGCCACTGACGGCTGGGCAACTGTTCTGGCGTCAGGACAAGCTCAATTAGGTTATGCAACGGTAAGTAAGAAATTAGCAACTCAATTACAACATTTATTGCTAAGGTTCGGTATTATAGCCAAATTGCGCCTGCGCAAGGTCAAATACAAACTAGGTCATAGAGAATGTTTTCAACTGGACATCACTGATAGTCAGTCAATAAAAACATTTGTCGATGAAATTGGTATATATGGAAAAGAATTAGCAGTAGCAAAAGTAAAAAGAGCTGTTTTACAAAAAAGGAAACAAACCAATTGTGATCTGATTCCAATACAAGTTTGGCAGCAATTAATTGAAAAGAAAGGCAATGAATCCTGGGCTTCCTTAGCACGTCGTTCTAACTTTATTGACGACAGTAATATTCATGTAAATAAAAGAGCACTATCCAGAAATAGATTGGGCAGTCTGGCTCGAAGTTTGAACGATAGTGATCTTAACAACCTCGCTACCAGTGACATTTATTGGGATGAAATAGTATCTATTGAAGCAATAGGTGTGAAGCAAGTCTATGACTTAACAATACCCGAAACACATAATTTTATCGCCAACGATATTTGTGTCCACAATACGGCTCTCTGTCTCGGGCTAGCACAGTATGCGGCTATCGAGAAAAAAATACCGGTGGCTATATTCAGTTTAGAAATGTCCAAAGAACAATTAGTACAGCGTATGCTTTGCTCAGAGGCATCTATTGATGCTAATCGTTTACGTACAGGACATCTGCACACAAATGATTGGACTCATTTGGCCATGGCAATGGGAAAATTAGGTGAGGCTCCCATATATATTGATGATTCAGCTTTATTGAATGTGTTGGAAATTAGAGCCAAAGCCAGAAGACTAAAAGCAGAAAATAAGGGACTAGGTTTAATTGTGGTTGACTATATTCAGCTTTTACAAGGACGCAAACAAACAGATAATCGCGTGCAAGAAGTTTCTGAAATTTCGCGCAGTTTAAAAACTCTCGCCCGTGAAATCAATGTACCAGTAATTGCTCTTTCACAGTTATCACGCGCAGTAGAAACCAGACAAAACAAAAGACCCATGCTATCCGATTTACGCGAATCTGGTTCAATCGAGCAAGATGCGGACTTGGTTATGTTTATATATCGCGACGAATACTATAATCCAGAAAGCGAAAGACGCGGCGAAGCGGAAATCATTATTGCCAAACAACGTAATGGTCCTACTGGACATGTAGAATTATTGTTTCAAGCAAGCATTACTCGCTTCTTAAACAAGGTACATAATCAATATACCGCTTAAAAAAACATGTTTGTGCAAGACTGATTAGACTGTATGAGCCTGTTCATATATTAAATCGCTGGTTTCCTACAATAATTCAGCGGATCAAGGATAATTTTAACAAATGACACAGGATTACTTTTAGCAAACAGTTGATAAACTGTTCGGCGCATCAGTTTGGATTTGCATTTTTGCTCTAAGATCATTTTAAGCACGCGATGGAGAAAGGCATGATATGCAACTCAAGACAGTTCAGACTAATAACATTACTAATAGCATTAGCGGTATCGATAATGGGAAATGAACTGGGAAATACTGCCTATGCCGAATCTGGCACTCGTATTCTAGATTTGCCGACTGATCGGGTTGTGCTGAAACTGTATTTGGTGAATGCAACTGGGGAGAAAAAGTCGGTAGATCCACCGATGGGCAAAATTATAGTGCCACCTTCAACAACTACAGAAGCTGTATTGTTGCCGGCTGCGTTATCTGACCTGTCTTTCCTTGAAAAGCTTCCTGCGAATGCTTTTGACCACCTTATAGTAAGAACAAACCTGAATTTTATAGGGGATTATATAGGTTTGCTTGGTTTTTGGGAAAGCATGTTTCGCCGCACTGATGATTCACATTCTGCCGCTTATCAACATCTCAAGTGTCTCAGGGGCTTGACGCAGCTCCAGCAATTGACATTGATGAGAACAGGAATTAGTGACTGCACTCTTCAAAATTTACAAGGGATGCACAATCTAAGGGTTCTGGATCTATCTGCAAATGACAATATTAGAGGAAGTGGATTAGGTGTTTTGAGAACAATGCCGCACTTAAAAACTTTAAATCTTCATCTTACTTACATTAACGATAATAGTTTGTCTAACTTGCAAGGGTTGCAGGAGCTGCAAGAGTTGGATTTATCACATACATACATTTACGGCCATGGTCTGAAGTATCTGGGAAACCTTCGTAACCTAAGGAAGATTAATCTAAATTCGGATCCTAACATTAGAGGACCAGGACTTGAGTCACTTGCAACGATTCCCGCTCTGCGCGAACTCAACCTCGGTTGTACATATTGGGGAAAGCCTTGTTCAATTGATGACTCTGGTACTATCTATCTTGCACAGCTCACTCAACTGAAATCACTTGATCTGTCTGGCAATAAAATAACCGACAAGGGATTAAAAAATCTGTTCAGACTTAAACATCTAGAAAATTTAAATCTTGGCGGCACCAAAATTGGTGACGAAAGTATTGGCTTTTTAAAGAAGTTCCCTCAACTTAAGAGTTTACACTTAGGAGGTACAAAAATCACTGTGGCAGCCTTGCCAGAGCTGGGGCAATTGAAACGATTACAAGAGCTATGGGTTACTGCTACAGAAATAAGCTCTTCTGAGTTGGCTTCTTTGAGAAAAGCATTGCCTAATTGCAAAATAATCGGACGAGGCGATGAAATGGATATGACGCCAGTGCTTCCGTACTTCCGCAAGTATAATTTACCAGTCCCCAAAATCAAATATTGAGAAGTGCAAAGAATATCCTCTATGTCAAAAATTCTGCTAGGTAAAAAATGGAATGGGGAATATTTTTGCCATATAAGATATTTAATTTCTTACAGATATAGCGATCTCAGGCTCTACTGCTAGATAATCAATGTTCGTTAGAGAATAAGTCAGCTATGGAAGGTCTGTTTTCTAGCAAACAGTTGATAAAGTGTTCTCAGTCCTCTAATTCTTGTGCCTTTATCTGGTTATTCTGGATATTACTTGGGGATAATCCGAATATTAGACGAAATTAGATCATTTATTATGTTGAAACAAAAATACGCCCTAGTTCTATCCCTTTTATTAGTGCTCTTTTGCCTGCGTGTATTAGGTCAGTTATTAGTGGCATTTTTTCACGTACCATTTCTGCCACCGATGGAAGAATGGTTCTCCGGTGTACTATCTTATCCACTTCTTCTTGCTAGTCAAATATTGATTGTTATTCTTTACGGCAAAGTGTGTTTTGATTTTGCCACTGGAACTGGGTATTTTGTAATGCCCAAGCTACGGCTGGGAGTCGGTTTATTAAATTTCGGAGCAATTTATTTAGGCGTGATGGTTCTTCGCTACGCACTGCGCATGTTGTTGTATCCTCATGAAAGGTGGATAGGCGGTTCAATTCCCATATTTTTTCACTGGGATTTAGCTTCGTTCTTATTAATACTTGGATATTATCATTGGTCTTCTAGTCGAAAACTTGAAACAAATTATAGTCGTGTTGAACCTTCGTTAATCAAACGAATTATTCGATGGTTAACAATAATTTGTATAGCCATAGCAATAGTGTTATGGATGATTTATCAAATTGTTCCATCGTTGGTTGCTTATAACCTTGGTTTTCCAAGCGCGCAATATGCGGTTCGTACAGAAAAGTGTGTCTCCATGGTCACCGGGAATGGTATCAAGCTAGTAGCCGATATTTATCATCCACAACATCTTGAGCACACGGCTACTATATTGATTCGTATTCCTTTATCACGAACACTTGAACACTCTATGTTCGCTGATGTCATTGGCAGAATGTGGGCTGAGCACGGCTACACCGTTGTAATTCAAGGAACACGAGGACGTTTTGGATCGCAGGGCATTTTCTATCCATTACGAAATGAGCGACAGGATGGAATTGACACTTTGGCGTGGCTTTCCAAACAACGGTGGTTCAACGGCAAGATTGTCACGTGGGGCGGCTCTGCTTCCGGTTATACTCAATGGATAATAGCCGATCAAACAAATCCAGGACCATCGGCATTAACTATTTATCTCGCTAGTACTGACTTTTATGGAATGTTTTATCCGGGCAGCGCCTTTTCTCTCTACAGTGCTCTTAGTTGGGCCCTAACAAGTAATGGGCATGAAGACAGGACAGAATGGCCAAGTACGGAAGAAATTCTAAAAGCAGCTACTGGTTTTCCTATGGTAGATGCGGACAAACGTGCTGTTGACGCAGAAATCTCATTTTTTCGTGACTGGGCTAATCATCCTCAGCGCGATTCCTATTGGATAGATATTGATGGCAATGACAGAAATAAAACTCTCAAAGCTCCAGCTCTATTGTTATGTGGTTGGTATGATCCCTTTCTTCCCACACAATTAAATGACTTCGTACAAATTAAAAAGTCTGCCCCGTTAGAGATAGCATCTAGAAGTAGATTGATCATTGGACCGTGGACGCATGCTGGTCAGGTTATTTTCCCGAATGGCAAAGAGGCAGAAAACTTTAGACTGCAAAGCCTAGCCATTAGTTTGCCATGGTTCGACGCTAATTTATGCCCACCACCAAGCGGACAACAAGACAATTTTCCCGTAAAAATCTTTGTCATGGGTATAAATAAATGGCGCTTGGAAAAAGAATGGCCATTAGCCAGGGCTCGCTATGTGCCTTTTTATTTATCCAGTAATGTGAAGGCTAATAGTGTCGCTGGTGATGGCAGTCTTGACGTGTCTCCTTCCACAAAGGAGGATTCGAAGGATACATATACCTATGATCCACGCAATCCTGTGCCGACCGCTGGGGGAGCAATGCTCGGTAAAGCTGCCGGTGTTGCCAAGCAAAACGAGATTGAATCTCGTTCAGATGTATTAGTCTTTACAACACCCATATTAAAAGAAGATATTGAAGTCACAGGACCTATTACTCTCATTCTTTATGTTTCTACTTCAGCAGTTAATACTGATTTCACCGGTAAACTTGTAGATGTTTATCCCAATGGATGCACATATAATATATCTGATGGAATTATCCGGCGCCAATATAAATTACCAAATCAAGCAACAAAAAACTCTCCCATTAAGAAGCTAGAGATTCAACTTTGGCCAACAAGTACAGTATTCTTCAAAGGGCACCGTATTCGGTTAGAAGTATCCAGTAGTAATTTCCCAAGATATGATCGTAATCCAAATACTGGTAATCCTATAGCTCAAGAGATTACCGTAATTGTTGCCCATCAAAACGTCCATCATGACTTACGTTATCCATCAAGACTGATCTTGCCCATTGTCAGAGGATTAGAAAACAAATAATGTCTGGAGTCACAGAACAATTTGAACAAAATAGTAGGCAGTTTCCTGGAGAGCTGGTTAATGATGTGCATTCACGTTTGAATCCAACCATTGTTAAGAAGAGAGTAGCAGTAAAATCTTGCCAAGAAATAATTGATCTAATTCAGATTGCACATTCTGATGGCGATCGCATTTGCATTGCCGGAGGGCGGCACGCTATGGGAGGACAGCAATTTCTAACATCTGGATTGCTTATAGATACTAATGCAATGAAGAATATTATTGACTTTGATTATGAGCACGGATTGATCAAACTCGAAGGTGGCATATTCTGGACCGATTTAATTTCTTACTTGCAGAAAGAACAACAGGGCAAAGATCATCAGTGGACGATTGCTCAAAAACAAACTGGTGGGGATAATTTAAGTATTGCTGGTTCTATATCAGCTAACGGACACGGTCGTGGGCTTTCGATGCCACCTCTAGTAGCAGATGTGGAAAGCTTTGAATTGATTTTGCAAGATGGAGAGATTGTTGAATGCAGCCGTGACGAGAATATAGAATTATTTAGTCTAGCAATAGGCGGCTACGGAATGTTTGGCGTCATAGCATCTGTTACCCTCCGCTTAATACCACGAAGAAAATTGCGACGTACAGTAGAATTAGTAAGCGCTGACGAAGCAATTGAAAAACTTGAGTTCTATAAAAGTACTGGTGCTGCTTATGGTGACTTTCAATTTAGTATTGATCATAAATCAAAGGACTTCTTAAGCAAAGGCATATTAAGCGTCTATACTCCAGCAGATGAAATGCAAGAACCATCTCCTAACAATAAATTGCTGTCGCTTGAAAACTGGCGCCAATTGCTTTATCTTGCCCACACTAATAAATCTGTTGCCTTTGATAAATATGTCAATCACTATTTAGCTACCAACGGTCAATTATACTGGTCTGACACATTTCAACTAGCAACATATCTTGAAGATTATCACAAGGCTCTAGATGAAAAGCTTCCTGGTTGTTGTCAGGGAACAGAAATGATAAGTGAGTTGTATGTACCAAGAAATAAACTTGGTGACTTTATGCGCGATGCTGGTAAGTTGTTGCGGCAAGGATGCGCAGACGTCATCTATGGTACTGTGCGTATTATCGAAAAAGATAATGAGACCTTTATGCCATGGGCGAAGCAGAGATATGCTTGTACTGTAATCAATTTGCATGTAGAACACACTCCACATCAAATTGCTTGGGCAAGCAAAGCATTTTGTGATTTAATCTCATTAGCTATCAGTTTTGGTGGTTCTTATTTTCTTACTTATCATAGATTTGCTGGGCGAGATCAACTGCTAACCTGTTATCCAGAAATGCCTGAGTTTATCAAACATAAGACTAACTATGATCCCAAGGGACTTTTTTGGAGTGACTGGTTTGAGCATTGTAATAAGCTAATAACTGAATAAGCAAATGTATAAAATGATAAAAATGAAATAGAACATAATTACTCCTTCCATGATGACATTTATATATTTCCAGCTAAGAATCATTGTACGTTTATTCATGCGCTTGCTTTTCTCTTTGGAATGTGATGGTTTACACTACATAGAGGAGCAGCCGGGAGCCGTTATTCTGGCCGGCAACCATACAGGTTGGCTTGATGCTCTTATTGTGTGTGTTGCTTGTAACCACCGCGTTCGCTTTTTGGTAGCTGAATGGGTTTTAAAGTTGCCTGTTTTAGGAGCGATAATTTCTGCATTTGGTGGCATTTCTGTTCGTCCGCATAAGGGTGGTTATGCTATAGAGAAAGCCATCAAATGTCTTGCGCGCGGGGAAAACATTTGTATTTTTCCGGAAGGTGTTCTTTCAACTGATGGTAAAATTGCTGAGTTTCGCAGCGGAGTTGCTAGGTTACATAGAGCTAGCAACTGTTCTGTTGTACCGTTTGCTATTTATGGTAGTTTTGAAGCATGGCCCTATAATCGTCGATTGCCCCGGCTGTGCAAAATAGCAATTCATTTTGGTGTGCCCTTGAACCGTATTGATTCTGATGCAACCGAAACAAGGCGTGAATTGCAAGATATAGTCACAAATATGAAAGATTCTCTTTATCGCAGACATTCTATAGACAATGTCTCTGGATATGAGGCAAGCCTATTAGACTTGATTCAATATAAATCTGATACATTCTCTGCTCGTCCAGCAGTAAGTTTGAAAGAACGAGATGGAAAATGGAATGAAATAAGCTATGCGGAATTATCCCGTCGAGCAACTAAACTTTCATCTTACTTAATTGAAAACAGTGTTAGACCTGGCGATCATATTGCCATTTTATCTGAATGGCGTCCAGAATTTGCCATATGCTTTTTTGCAGCCTGGCGCGCCGGCGCTACCATTGTATCTCTTGATACAAACACAGAAAACTCGGTATTAAAGAAGATATTACAAGAGTGTCATCCTAAAATAGTATTTGTATCTGGAAGGATGGCTGCAAGAATTGAATCAATCAAGACTTCTATTGACAGTCTTCAGAACTGCTTTTTAATCAATGAGCAATTAACAGGCAATAGTCAATTTGAATACATAGATACACTGATACCAAAGAACAAATTGGCTTCAGTCAATCGCAATCTTGAAGAAGTGGCAGTTATCACTTACACCTCCGACATTGGCGGTATGCCAAAAGGGGTAATGACTACTTTTCAAAATCTAATTTTTCAAGCTAAGTTATTTGAATTGATTGCTGATCTAAAGCAGGGGGAAAGATTTATTGCAATACCTCCTCTCAATCAACTGCTTTGGTTAGCTCAAGGATTTCTGGCGGTATTACATGCCGGTGGTACCATATGTTGCAGTCGTAATTATTCCGCATCTGAGATAATAACCTTAATGAAGGAGCGTAAATTAACTGGCATAATTGCTGGTCCTGCGTTTTATGAGTCCTTCAAGCATTCAATCGAAAAATTTTTTTTAGATAAAAATATTGTCCGTAAATACTATTGGAAAACAGCAATTTTATGGTCCAAAATATTGCCTTCTGACAGGGAGTCGAGCAGAAGAATACGTTATTTTATTTTTAGCCCATTGCGAAAGATTCTGGGAGGTAAACTCAAAATCCTACTTTCTGGCGGTGCTCCTATAGATATTGCTGTTGCTCAGTTCTTCCAATTAATAGGGATGCCGGTATTATCAGGCTATGGACTATCAGAAGCCAGTCCCGTTATCGCTTGCAACACATTAGTAGCCAATAGATTAGGGTCTGTTGGCAGAGCTGTTGCAGGCGTTGAGATTAAGATTGAACCTGTTGATGGAGAAAATGATAATGCGGTGGGCGAAATCTGCACACGCGGTCCGCATATTATGAAAGGATATTATAAAAGGGATGATCTAACAGCTACTGTTATAGATAGAGAAGGATGGCTTCACACGGGAGATTTAGGAAAGATAGATAACGACGGATTTCTATACATTCTTGGCAGGTTAAATGTTGAATCCTTAGTGCAGCCGAACAAGCAGTCATAGCACAAGATAGTTTTTAACTAATATAAGATATTTAATTTTTCATAGATATAACTGTCTCAGGCTCTGCTGCTAGATAATCGATGTTAGTGAGAGAGCGTGGTTTTTTGTCTTTATAAATTTCAAGCATAATATATTGAGCCAACTTATTACTGTCATGTTGATAATTTTGTTCACTCACTGGCTGCCTATTTAATAGAGGCTTGCTTACTACTGCGATACCCATGGCATGAATCTTTTCTTCATCTAGAGAGACAGGTTTGCATAGAGAACTATCGTCAACCGTAGGCAATTCGCTATTTACTACCACTGTTTGAATAAGCTTATTTGCTTCAGATTTTTCAACACCGGCATGAGACAAAATCGCCTCGATATGATCGGCGGCAGTGTAATCCATGGTTTCGCCTGGTTGGGTCATAACATTGCAGACATATATTTTTCTAGCGTGGGCGTTTTGAATTGCTTTGACTATTTTGCTAATTAGTAGATTAGGAATAACAGAAGTGTAGAGGCTGCCCGGACCAATGATAATTAAATCAGCTTCTGCTATAGCAATAATGGCTTCAGGGGTAGAATCAGCTAATGGTTCTATACTCAGTTTTTCAATTTGGCCGCCTGAAGCAGAAATTTGCGATTCACCTTTGATGAGACGTCCGTCTTTCATTTGTGCCACTAGGGCAATGCTGGTTAAAGTAGAGGGCACCACTTGTCCGCGACTATTTAAAATACGACCAGCCACTTTCACTGCCTGGACCATATCACCATGAGTTATTTCATAGATTGCAGTGAGAAAAAGATTGCCAAAACTGTGACCCTCCAGTCCTTGCCCAGAATGAAAACGATAGCGAAATAATTCGGTGACAAGCTTTTCTTCATCGGCTAGAGCAGTAATACAGTTTCTAATATCGCCAGGAGGCAATACACCTAATTCTTGACGCAGTCTACCCGAACTACCACCATCATCGCCAACTGTGACAATAGCTGTAATGTTATTGGTGTAATTTTTTATACCTTTCAATAAAGTAGAAAGTCCAGTGCCGCCGCCAATTACAACCACCTTAGGACCGCGCCCTAATAGCTGTCGGCGAAAAAGCACATCTGGTATGGATTCACGATCATCAGGTAAGTAAGCTCCCAAAACCGAGATTGTCATTCTAGCGATAGCAATAATAACTACAAGCGCACCACCTGTAATGACAATAATGCCACTTATGCGGTGCGGTAAAACATGGGTGGCATCCTGAATTAAATCGTGCAAGAACAAACCACTTACCATAATGGGGTGATAGCCGAGCAATAAGAATACGCCAAAAACGATGAAAGCAATGCCAATAAGGATAAATAGAATCCAGCGCTTAAGCCCAGGAAGCATAAAACTTAGCAGGCGGTACTTAAACCCACCGTTCATGGTCTTGTTTCCTCCCTGGCCACTTGCTTGGTAGTAGCTGGCGAAGTATCTGCAGATGGAATTTCTTTATGTACCACCTCGATTTCATATTCAGGAAAGAGTTCATTTATTAGTCTAGCGGCTTCGCCTGAAACAGCTACAGAACGATGCCAACCACCAGTACAACCAAAGGCGATAGTAAAAACTGTTTCCACTTCTGATGGCGTACCAATCTTAGCAACTATACTTGCGGCTTGCAGAGGAATAATCATTTTTACCATCTGCTTAAAAGCACTGAGGAATTGCTGGCTTACGTCTTGCTTCAGCACAAAGTCCTGCACTTTTTTGTCCAGTCCATTGAGGGGTCTTAAATCTTCCACCCAGAAAGGATTGTCTATAAAGCGCACATCAAAGAGTAAATTGGCTTTGGGTGGCGAATTCGATTTATAGGCAAAAGATATTACTTGTATCTTTAATTTCCGGTTATTTGTACCGCTAGATGGTATGTTTTTGTCGATGGCTGGCATTTAAGAAAATTTTTGCTTAAGCATTAGACTCACTTTTTACTTTGTAAAGTATAGTTTCATTTTAACTTTATTGACAAATGATTGCTAATCGCAGTCTTGCCGGGCTCTTTATTATTAACCTCGGTCAGCCACTGATCAACACCGGCACTGCCAATGATTTGATTAAAGCCAATGGCAGAACAGGCTCTCACTGACCAACCTTCTTTTAGGGCTAATTCGGCCATAGAAAAACCACATATTGGACAAAGTATATATGTATTATCTTGATTTTTGATTTGGGCTAAAACTGGATTTTTATCAATAAAATAAAGGGGGCTCTGTCGGAATAAAATTCTTCGAGCGGCAAGGAGGCGATGTCCTAGCCAGTCAAATGTTAATGGAATTGTAAAAGCCATGCTATGTCCTCGTAGGTAAAGCGCAAGCAAGGAATCAACCAACCCATTAGCCTAGGAGAACAGAGGGAGCTGTTTCTTCTTCGAGAGAGATTGGTATTTCCCCCTCAAAAGCAGATGGATTAATATTTTCAGCACCAAAGCCATGTTTACTTAATTCCAATTGCGCTGCTAAAGGAGACACAGCCTTATCTATGAAAAGCTCACCATTAAGATGATCGATTTCATGTTGGATAGCTCGGCAGAGGAGATCACCCTCTGCTTCCATCTTTTGCTCCTTACCAGCTAAATTCTGATAGCGAACAAGCACCCTATTAGCTCTTTTCACTTCAAAAAATACTCCAGGAAAACTTAAACATCCTTCTAAACCGGTCAATTCACCCTCTTTTTGTATTATTTCTGGGTTGACAAATATAAAAGGTTTGCTTGGTTTTTGCTCTTGCTTTTCAGTCAATTCGCTCTCTTCATCATCTTTTCTACTAACGTCTATAACCATTATGCGTTTTGAGACGCCCACTTGTGGAGCAGCCAGTCCACAACCATTAGATTGATACATAGTGTCTAACATATCAGCCGCTAGTTTGCGGACGGATGCGTCAAATCTGGAAATCTTTTTTGCCTTTTGCTTGAGTACATCAGCAGGATAATATTTAAGCTGAAGTTTAGCCATATTGTGAAAACCTCATTAGATACAAGGGCCGCCTAGGCCTCAAATTGCTTCTTTCTTTGAACTTACCATTTTCTGGACTGGAATTCAAGTTTAAAACAAACAAGACACCCCATAATAGGGCGCTCAAATGAGAGTATTTATACAAACTGAGCAGTTTATAAATAGATAAATCATTGCAAAAATATGCCCCATGCAAGCACCATATGTGATGAAAATATTGCCTTTGCAAATAAAAGAGATTTCGCTATGCTATTGGATGAAGGAAACAGGATTTGAAAAATAAGATCAGGACTCTAAAAGCTAGTCAACCCGTTTATCAGTCAGAAAAAATGACTGAAAAACTAGAAATGTATCGCGCTTTCATGACCGGTTATGTGAAACGCATTAATGAAGCCACTTTCAATGTTCCTATTGGTGGTGTGAGAATAGGGCTAGCAAAATACTCGCGTCTGGCCCAAATAAACTTGAAAAGCCGCGTGATTACCTTTTCTCGCTATGCTATTGAAAACGTGCCAGAAAGGGGTAGGCGATATCTCGTTTTGCATGAGTTGGCGCATGTTAAGGAAGTGAATCATACTAAACAGTTTTGGCAATTAGTAGAAAAATATGAACCTGATTACCGTAACATCGGCAAAAATTTGGAAAGTGCTTTTAAACAAAATGTTAAAGAAGAAGAAAAAAGTAGTCTTTTTTATGTGCAAACACCGAGTTTATCTCTACTATCTAAACACAGTATATCTGAAGACCATATGATTCGCAGCAGCGATTATGATGAGGACTTATCAGGCGTCATTGCTCAGTACAAGGAAGATGAGCCTGGTGTGCCATCCTATGACTGTGAATTGGAAAATTTCCTTGATTGGACGGTCGAATAAGTTATCTTTCCATAATTAATCCTGCCTTAAGTATTTGCTTCAGGTACAATATTGAGTGATTCTGTGGGAATTTAAATGAATAATGAAAGACGAGTCGTCGTAACAGGCTTAGGCGTTATCAGTCCAGTTGGGATTGGACATCAGGATGCATGGAATGCACTTTTAACAGGACAAAGTGGGGTGGCTCCTATTAGTCACTTTGATCCAGATGCGTGTGGATTAGAAGTGAAGATTGCAGCTGAAATTAAGGGTTTTGATATCAATAACTTCTACTCAGACAAGCGTAAAGTCGGGTCTATGCTGAAAGAAATGGATAGAGTGACTTTATTTGCCATGGCCGCATCTAAACTTGCTCTTGAAGATGCGGATTTAGAAGTTAGATCTACTGTCCCAGAACGCGTGGGTACTTTTATTGGCACTGGTGTGGGTGGTTTGATTACAACTACTACTGACCACTTAAAACTTATGGAAGGAGGACCACGAAAAATCGGTCTACGCTCTATCATTCGTTTAATGCCTAATGCTGCTTCGGGACAAGTTGCCATTGAATATGGTGCTAAAGGTAGAGCCAAGAGCGATGCCACAGCGTGTGCAAGTGGCTTGGATTGTCTATTTGACGCTTTTATGTATATTAAGGCCGATAGAGCGGACGCTATGATTGCCGGTGGCACTGAAGCTTGTATAAACCCATTCAGCATTGCTTCGTTCACTAATATGATGGCCCTTTCTAAATCCAGTGAACCACCTGAAAAAGTAAGCAAACCTTTTAGTGCTAATCGCGATGGGTTTGTGATCGGCGAGGGAGCAATAATTCTTATTCTGGAAGAATTACAACATGCTTTGCGTCGCAATGCTAATATTTATGCTGAAATTATTGGGGGCGGTGCTAGCTGTGACGCTTCTCATATAGTAGCTCCAGAAGAAACTGGGGCCGGGGCAGCTAGAGCCATGGAGGAGGCACTAAGAGAAGCACAAATCTCCCCCTCCGAGATCGATTATATAAATGCACACGGCACATCTACTCCTCTTAACGACGAAAGAGAAACATTAGCTATTAAAAAAGTATTCAAAGATCACGCATATAAGCTTGCGGTCTCCAGCACAAAGTCAATGGTCGGACACTTATTAGGCGGAGCTGGTGCTCTTGGAGCAGCGGTAACTGCTTTGAGTATTAAGCATCAAAAAGTCCATCCAACCATTAATTACGACAGGCCAGACCCAAAGTGCGATCTTGATTACGTTCCCAACGTTTATCGGGAAGCCAAGATAAACTATGCAATGGTCGAAGCACTGGGTTTTGGTGGGCATAATACAGTTTTAGTAATGAAAAAATTTGCGTAAAAGGCTAGCAATATACCCGCTGTCAAGGTATATATTAGGCTATTTATAGTTCTCTTGGTAACAGCAGCACCCTAAAGTCCAATATCTAAAATACGTAGGACCGTTATTTTCTATGTTGTCTCAATGGAAAGAATTAATCGATAAAATCTGGGAACTTGACCCCGCTGCTCAAAGTCGTTTGGAGATAGTGCTTTTTTATCCAGGTTTTCATGCCATGGTGCTTCATGACATAGCCCATTGGTTTTTTAATAAAAACTTGAGGCTACTGGCTTCTATGGTCGCTTTTTATAGCCGCATGATAAGCGGTATTGAGATCCACCCAGGAGCAAAAATTGGGCGTCGTATATTTATTGATCACGGCATGGGCGTGGTGGTTGGCGAGACATCTATCATCGGTAACGACGTATTAATCTATCAGGGTGCTACTATCGGAGCTGCCGCAGCTGGACATATGGGTGCTGCTACACGAAATAAAAAACGCCACCCTACTATAGGTAATAACGTCATAATCGGAGCTGGAGCAAAAATTTTAGGTAATATTGAGATTGGTGATGGTTGCCGCATTGGCTCAGGGGCAATAGTTCTGGAAAACATCCCACCTGGTTCGTTAGTAATTGGCCCAAGCAGCAAAATAATCTCTAAACAATCGAAAAGCGAAAATATCGCAAATACTTTGGCTCAGTCATAATAGTTTATTAAATTAACCAAATTGGAGGATCAAATACAAATTTTGACCAAGCACTTAAATAGCAAATAAGCATGTAGAATAAGAAAAATTCTGGGTTTACGATCTAGCTAAATTGGAAGATAGAAAGGAACGAAGATGGCGGGAAACGAGCTCGAAAAAGCATTTCAAACTCTAACTGATGCTCTTGATCTTAGTGAAGCTGAAACTACTGAGGAAATCAAGCTGGTGGATGAACAGATAAATGAATTGCGTGAAAAAATAATTGAGCTAAGAGGAAAGCAAGAGACATTAACGCATGACCGAACATCTATAAGTGAGATGTTCCAGCGTTATGTTGAAGAAGATAAAAAGTAAGAATAAATAGGCTCAGAAATTGAAATGAGTTCTTCTTGTCCCTATTGCGGTGCTGTTCTCAAACTAAAGTTTTGTGTTGTTTGTGGACGTCATAGTAAGCTCAATAAAATGGGACACCTCCGTACCACTGCACGTAATACTGACGCGACGCAGCGACTAGAAGATCCTTTTTATGAGGATGAAATTGATCCACAGAAATCCTTACGATTTCACAGAAGTGTAAAACCAGTTGTTGAAGCTACTATTGGCGGTATAATTGCAGGCACCCTCATCTTTTGTGCAGCGAAACAAGCCCTGGACTTCTATGGCTCAGACAACATAAATAATGTTGTGACTCCATGGATAAAAAACCGTCATTTTGAATTTCCTCATAAGTGGCCATTGCAAACTCAACAGCAAGCAGATGTAGTGCATAAACCTGACCAACATAAGAAAAGACAACAAAGGAATAAGAGTAACAAAGTGAAAGGCAAATAGAAGAATCGATAATACTAGTCTAAGGGCTTTAAATTAAGGCTTCTGCTAAAAATTCTTTTCTACCTGAGCCATAAAACATTTGATAAGTCTTTGCGTCACGCATAAGTTTTTCAACCGGATAATCCTTGGTATATCCATAAGCACCAAAAATTTGAACCGCATCATTTGAAACGCGAGCAGCCATTTCCAAAGCAAATATTAAAGTGCTAAGCGCGAGTTTACGATTATTGCTTCCCGCACTCACACTTTCAATAGCTGTATATGTCATCATACGCGCTGCCTCTATATCAGTTCTCATGTCTGCCATCATAAATGCTATTGCCTGGTGCTTAGCTAAGGGAATGCCAAATGTCTCACGCTCTTGCGCATATTTTTTTGCGTGTACGAATGCTGCATTTCCAAGTCCTAAACAGCCAGAGCTAATGATAGGAGCGTTTATTGAAAGACTTATACTGATAATATTTAAAGGCGCAATATCATCGGAGCATTGCAAGTCAGGCATATCAATTCTTGCCATTGGCTCCAACTCTACTTTATCAAAATGCACCGGGCAGATATTAGCTGCCCTACGCCCCAGTTGTACAATTGGCTCTAATATCTTTAACCCCTTAATATTTCTTGAGACAATGAAATGTGATAGCTTTACTGATAAATCATTTTTATTTATTTGTTCATTGGATTTCTCTGTAAAAGGACAAGTCACTACCAACCACTGAGCAAACGCCGCATTTAATACGAGAGGACAATAGCCGTTTAGAACTATTGCACCTCCCTTTTCCTCAGCCGAAAGATCCCCCTTTGAGATTTCACAACTATTGGTGAGAGCAATCCCGGCTAAACCGTTTTCCTTTGTCAGCACGGTTAGATATTTACTTTTCTGTTCTTGTGAGCCAGCTGCTAATAAAAGTGTTATTGCTAACTCTGAAGCTTCTGCTGTCGAGCTTATCCCACTGCAAGTAAAAGCAAATTCCTCAGCGATTAAACATGTTTCCAACAAAGATAAGCCAAGTCCGCCAAATTCTTCCGGAATGCGAGTATTTACCAATCCTGATTGACAAATCTTATCTAAAAGATTGCTGTGCTCTATATATTCCTGTTCATAACGTTGAATACTGGGCAAAATTTCTTTGCTTGCAAAATCGCGCGCTAAGCTTTGAATCTCTATTTGTTCGGCCGTTAATGCATATATAGGCAACATAATATTTTTAAAGAGGATATCAAAAAGAACTTTTAACACTAAGCTTTCTTCTATAATTGGACAGTGGGCTGGCCTCTAGAATTCTATTTTATTATTGTCTTTCTAATTGTAACTAAGACTTATGTCATTAATTATTGCACCATCAATTCTTTCAGCGGATTTTGCCAATCTCACACAAGAGATTGAAAAGGTAGAAAAGGCTGGTTGTGACTGGATTCACGTGGATGTAATGGATGGCCATTTTGTACCCAATATATCTATTGGACTTCCTGTAATTCGCTGCTTAAATAAAATTGCTACTGTACCTTTGGATGTACATTTAATGATAACTAATCCAGATCGATATCTAGAAGACTTCGCTGAAGCGGGCGCATCATATATAACAGTCCATACTGAAGCATGTGTTCATTTGCAAAGAACTTTGGCTCACATTAGAAAATTGGGCAAGAAAGCGGGGGTATCATTAAACCCAGCCACGCCTCCTGAAGCATTACAATATGTGTTGGATGATTTAGATTTGGTTTTGATAATGTCAGTTAATCCGGGTTTTGGTGGACAAAAATTTATTCCGGCTATTTTGCCAAAAATCTCTAAATTGCGACAAATGTTTGAAAAAGCAGGAAAAAAGGATATCCATATTTCGGTAGATGGTGGTATCAATAGCGAAACCGCTAAACTAGTCACCGCCGCTGGTGCTGACGTGTTAGTAGCCGGTAGCAGTATTTATGGCTCTGCTAATGTAAAGGAGGCAATAAGCAATCTCCGAAAGGCCGCGCAACAATAAGCACAACATATTAAGGAGCAATATGAATAAAACCGCAATAATAATCACTAGCCTTTTACTGACAATTGGCGGCGTCGGTAGTAATAATGTGCCGATTTTCGCTGAAGATCAAAAAAGTGCTGAAGAACAAAAAACTCCAGACTATATTATGGACACTACTGACATAGGCAATAGTGATAATGGTGTTCTTCGTTCAGAGCAATTGCTCGAATTGGGCTCGTTAACACCAGGTGCTTTATCTATCGAGGGCGAGCAGTCATTAAGACAGGGTAGTCTTAACCGTGCACTCACTGTTTTGCAGCGTTCAGTTGAGCTAGCTCCTCTCGACATGGATGTTCGAATTTTATATGCGCAAACATTAGAAAAGAAATTAGCAATGCAAAAAGATAAAAAAGATCCCAAGCTATTTAACTTTCTCGTAAAACAGTGGCTATTTGTTTATAACAAGTCAGAGTATTATGATCAAAAGATGTTAGGACTGGATAGCATAGTTAATCTTACTAAAACTAAACCCAGGCACTGGGAAAACAACAAAAAATTTCTGGCTCGAGTAATGCGAGACGAAAATAACAAGTCAAAGGTAACTGTTAAGGACAAGGACATAAAGCCTGCTAAGCATTTTAAGAAGAAAGATAACGACGATATGGATCTTGACACTGAATTAACGCAAAGCAAGCAACAGCCGTATTAAATCTATTATCTCCTTATTACTAGTCTTCGCTATCGATTTTGTTTTCGTCTCATTAAACAACCATATAGCCAAACAAATAATCTAAATTGCAATTGCGCTAGACCGATTATTGTGGACAAAATACCAATAATTGTCCATACATAATAAGGGTGATAGCTTTGCATATGAGCATTTATTTCAAGCACATGAAGGCGAACTAGTTCTTCTTTAGGCGCACTGCGAACTATCAACAACATAAATCCAACGAAAGTGTCTATGAGACCAAAAATAAACCACAACCAAGGGCTCTTGGTACTTATAAATAGCGGGTAGAAGCCCAGTAAAAGCAAGGCATCCGGCAGCCAGATAAAACTACTTGAAGGGGGAATTCTAAAAGCAAGAATAAGACTTATAATCCAAATAACTGCCGCTAAAATGGTCGATCTTTTGCTAGGTTTTCTCATTTATTTGCTTGTAACACCAATGGATTTGGCTAATTCGCTTAACATATTCTTTCCACCATCAGATAGAAATTTACAGTCCATTTTAGAGGATTGATTAGCAATAAATTGGGCAAACTTAACTTTTTCAAATTTGCCTAATTCTCTTTGTCGCCAAATTTTATCTAGTATAAGGGTGCGCTTTTCAGCAGTGACAAAATCGTCGACAGAAACTGACTTGCTTTTATCAAATAAAGGATCCTCAGCAAGGTAGCTATTCACTCTATCAACTAAAAAATCTAATCGCATCAGATCTTCTATCTCGCCATCAGAGAGTATATAAATATTATCAGATTCTCTAAGACCCGGTAAAATCGAATTTGCCAAATTTATTGCATCTGCATCAAACAGGCAAAAAATAGATAAATTTACCCTTTCTTTCCAATAAATATATTTACGTACTATTTTATTGGCACCACCGGCAGGGACAATCATAACCCCTTTGCCTAGTAAATCGAGACCACAACTGGCAGCAAAACAGGGCAATAAGACTTGCTCAGTAAGACCTTCTACCAAGACTATTGCTCTTGGCAAAAAATCTGCCGGTAGTTTGCTTCTGTATAAAGACAAGCACTTCTGAAATAATTTGATTGACTGATGCCAATCTTTTCTTACATTTTGATTTTTGACATTTTCAAAGGTTTGCCACGAATATCTCAAGAATTCTAAACGGCTGTCTTGATCGCTCAAAGCTATGATCGCAGCCTTATCAGGCCAATATATTTCTGCCAATGTTAACCACTGCGCTAAATATCGATCAACTTGTGACACCTTTTGCCAATAGTCAATTCGCCTGGCAGGCAAGTATTTTTCTAAATTCAAGTCCTTTAGCTGCTGCAATATACTTGTTTGAAAACGCCTAGCTTCTTCGTAAGCCAATAAGACATTTACTAAACGACTCGAAATGCTATTTTTAGACTTATCTTGGACTGTATCAAAACTTCCTGATTGAGTCAAAAAGTCAGCATAGCCGCCTTGATTAGCGGCTCTAATAATATGCAACCACTTTCGAGCAGGCTCTTCAAAAACAAGAAACCTCTGATAAAAAGACCATAAATTGTCTAATACTCTGCTTTTCAAGCTAAAAGGTAATTTACTAACCACGCGCTTATTCTAACATTCTCAGAATGGCTTATAAACCGATAAAAGAGCAGTTTTTGGTGCAAAAAATGAACTTATTTGCACAGCTACCGTAATTAATAGTAAATCCCATAAATGGACAAACCCTAGGACAATATATGATGAAACCAAAAACCTTGCTCCGCAAGCTGAGCTATCCTATACCAACTTTCACACTTTGTATGGTTAAAGAACGAAACAATCGTTTTAAACCAGTCAAGATATCCAAACCAAATGACGCTATACAGCTATTGACTCCTCTATCTTTAGCTGCAGAAGAGTACTTTATTGCTTTGCATTTGAACGTTAAACACGAAGTAATAGGCGTCAATGAAATTGCACACGGTACGCTAACTGAAAGTTTGATACACCCAAGAGAAGTGTTTAAAGGCGCTCTATTAGCTAATAGTTTCGCGGTCATTGTTTGTCACAACCATCCCTCAGGCTCGATTATTTCTCCCAGTCAAGAAGACTATATAACAACCAGACAGCTAATAAAGGCTAGTAAATTGCTTGGTGTATTGTTGATCGATCATTTGATTTTGGGCTGTGATCTCTCGACAGATAAAATATATAGCTTTCGCGAAAGACACCCTGATTTATGGTTAGAAAAAACAAACTTAGAAGTCGACTAAAACAAAGCTTCTAAATATAGGGAATATATCTAATTTCTGGTAAAATGAGCTAGTTTCAATCCTCAACTAGCAAATATTTATGCCAGTTAATAAAAGACGTCTATCCACTTGCGTAAACATTGGTAATGTCCCCGTTGGCGGGCAAGCCCCCATTGTTGTGCAATCAATGACCAATACTTCAACCGAAGATGTAGCAGGTACAGTTAAACAGATTGAAGAATTAGTTAATGCTGGTTCAGAAATTGTTCGCATAACAGTCAATACAAAAGAAGCAGCTGCTTGTGTAGCAAAAATTGTTGAACAACTAGAGAAAAAATCAATCAATGTGCCACTAGTGGGAGACTTTCACTATAACGGACATTTATTGCTTACTGAATATCCCGAATGTGCTTCTGCTTTAGCCAAATACCGCATTAATCCAGGAAATGTCGGCAAAGGCGAAAAGCACGATATCAATTTCAAAACAATGATTGAAGCAGCCATCAAATGGCAAAAGCCAGTGCGTATAGGGGTCAATTGGGGATCACTAGACCAAGAATTACTGGCTGAAATGATGGATGAAAATGCAAAATCTAAAGAACCTGCTGACTCTGATACTGTATTAAACCAGGCCGTAGTAGAAAGCGCGTTGCGGTCGGCCAAGTTAGCAGAAGAATATGGCTTAGCTCACAACAAAATTGTTCTAAGCGCTAAAGTATCGCAAGTAAACCAGCTAGTGGATATCTATCGTGAGCTTGCTAAAAGCTGTGACTATGCATTACATCTTGGATTAACTGAAGCAGGTATGTCTTCTAAAGGCATTGTTTCATCAACAGCTGCTTTATCTCTATTATTAACCGAAGGCATCGGTGATACTATTCGTGCCAGTCTTACACCTGAGCCCGGTGGTGCACGCACACAAGAGGTTACCGTGTGTCAACAAGTTCTACAAGCACTAGATCTTCGATCATTTTCTGCCACTGTAACTGCTTGTCCGGGTTGTGGACGCACCACAAGTACTGTCTTTCAAGAATTAGCTAAACAAATCGAAGAGCATTTACAAGAAAGACGAAAACTTTGGCAAGAGCGTTATCCAGGATTTGAAGAACTGAAAGTAGCGGTTATGGGCTGCATAGTAAATGGACCTGGTGAATCTAAGCACGCTGATATAGGTATTTCTTTACCCGGTGTTGGCGAAGAACCAAAAGCTCCCGTATTTATCAATGGTCAGTATTTCAATACACTTGCCGGTCCTACGCTGGCGCAAGATTTCATTAATTTAGTTGATAATTATGTCGAAGAACGTTTTGGGGTGAAGTCAGCTGCATTAGTTTAGATAATTATTTTGGCTATCCGGAGACCCAAACAAACATCTGAAAGAGGAGAATCATAATGCCTGAAGCTACAACCGTAAGAGAATCTGTTAAAAATAAAGGCTCAATAAACAATTCAAGATTTGTTTATGTTACTTACATACGCACAACGCAAGAAAAATTATGGAAGGCACTGACAAAGCCGGAATTTACCAAACTTTATTGGTGCGAGACCTGGCAAGATTGCGACTGGAAAGTTGGCTCGTCGTGGAAACTGATGATTCCGGACGGGCGCATGGGTGACAGTGGCGAAATTTTAGAAATCGAAAAACCGAAACACTTGGCTCTTACATGGCGTAATGAATTCAAGCCAGAATTTATGGCAGAGGGGTATTCGACATGCGCTATTGATTTAGAGCCTATTGGCGATACTGTCAAACTTGCTATTACACATGAAATTGATTGTAAAGACTCAAAACTTATAGCCGGGGTATCATATGGCTGGCCAAAAATTCTTGCCAGTCTCAAAAGTCTTATGGAAACGGGTGAGGCTCTAGAAGTAACTCGCAAATGGCCCAAGGGTGTATAAATTGCAAAGCCGGCGTGACAGAATGAAGAGTTATTCTTTATTTCCTAAACAATCCTGATTCATTTAAAAGGAATATCAAATGCCAAAGTCTAAAACAGGTAAATTAAAAAGATTATCTAAACGCACAAGTTCTGTAGACAATAATCCAGCAAGCGCACAAGGGATAGATAAAATATTTGCCGATATACATAGAGCTATGAGCGATAAACAATTCGAGTCAATTGAAGAAGCCAACCAATTCTTACAGGATACCTTCATGTCTAGAGGAGGAAATACAATCCTGGCTGCAAGAAGCAAGTCGGTTAAAGAAGAAGCAGAAGATTTAGTTTATGAAGCTTGGGATGCTTCAGGAAAGAGACGATTACAATTAGCTCGCAAAGCTTTAGAGCTATTTAAAGATTGTGCAGACGCTTATGTCTTATTTTGCGTAAATCATCAATTCCAACCAAATTATCAAAGACTTTTGTAGAAACCAGAAAGCAACCCGGAGTATATCACGACGGTTTGCTTACGGGCTTTCAGCTGGTAGTTACTAACGCTAGCAAAATATATCGGGTGCGGGCTAAGCTAAAAGGTGCCAGCAATAAAGTAGTAAAAGTAATTATTGGCAGGCACGGCGATCCTTGGACAGTAAATCAAGCTAGGGAAGCTGCGCACAAATATTTACTTGAGATACGACAAGGTATTAATCCAAATGACAGGCAACGTGAAGAACAGGCAAAAAATGAGCTAACAAAAAAACAGCGCTTAGCCGAACAGAAGCGACAATCAATAACACTGCAAATTGCTTTTGATGATTATGTAAAGAATAAGAAGCTAAAGCCTTCGACAATGTATTCATATCGTTGTGATTTTGAAAAATGTTTAGTTGATTGGCTAAGTATGCCGATAACTGAAATAACACCGACTATGGTAAATGACTGCCATAAAGAAATTAGTAAGCATCATCCTGGGCAGACAAATCACGTGATGCGAATATTGCGTGCGGTTCTGAACTATGTTAACGATAACCATCTTGAAGATCATGGAAGGCCACTGATTTTAAATAACCCAGTCAAACGTCTTTCAAAAACTAAACGGTGGAATGTCCTGTTGCCTAGACAAGATATTATCTATGATCATCAGCTTAAAGATTGGCTGGCTGCGGTAAAAAAATTAGAAAATCCGATTGTTTCTGATTATCTGCTATTTACCTTACTAACTGGATTGCGGAAGGAAGAAGCAGCTGGCTTGCTATGGGATAACGTTGATTTTTCAGCGAAAATGTTTACGGTTAAAGATACAAAGAATAGGCGGGATCATACTTTGCCATTAACTGGTGCGGCCTTACAGCTATTAAAACGACGCGAAGATCAGAAAGAAAATGAATATATTTTTCCCGGACGCGGTAAAGATGGACATCTTAAAGATATAAGGCACCATCTGACTTTAGTTAAACAGCAAGCGGGCTTTGATTTTAAGATCCACACCTTAAGGAGAACATTTACAACTATAGCTGCAAGAATGTTGCCGGATTACATTGTCCGTAGACTAACTAATCATATTGATAAAAGTGATACCACACAAGGTTATGTTGTCCTGGAAGTAGAAAAGCTGCGTGAACCATTAATACAGATAGAAAAACATATTTTCACCTGCAATCGACGTGTATAAGTGTCCTATCCGGATCAATTTATTACCATTTATGGTGTGATGTATGGCGCTATAAAATTTTCGTAAACATGCCAATGTATGGCTGTTTGCAGCTACAAGTTGCAGTTTTTTGCCGAAAAGTTCACACACAAGTAATTTAAGATGCCAGCGTAATACTTCAATTCCTATATGGAGGGTTATGTAATGGTAGAAGTTGTTCTAATAGATGAAAAAGTTGCAGCCGAACGATTTGCAATGTCACGCGCGTGGTTTCAACGGATGCGCTGGTGTGGTGGCGGCCCACCTTTTTTAAAAATTGGCGCGGCGGTTAGATATCCCGTTGTTGAATTGGAAAAATACTTTCTGACGAAAAAACATCACAGCACTTCGGAGGTTAAAGCCAATGGGTTATCATTATGAATTTACGCCGTTATTACCTGAAGGTAAAAACTGGTTTTCCGATTACATTTTTACTGAACCATTCGCTGTTTATAAAAACACAAACAAGCAATATGTTTTTTCAGCTAATATGGCAGCTAAATTATTGATGTCGCTAATCAAGCCCATCTTTAGATACGATCCAGATAACAAAGTTTGGTTTGAATTTGACGGCACACGCTGGGTAAAAACACATAGACTTTTCACTGTAATCAGCGACAACTTGGATCATATAAAATCAAAGTGTCAATTTTCTGATGATAAGATGACGGCAGTTGTAGGTTTAAACAAAATACACAACGACCGACTTAAACCGAACGTGATTGAAATTTTACAGAAGGAATCTGCAATGCATGCAGACCTTCAAGCTTTTGACGCTGATCCCGATCTACTAAATACCCCCGATGGGATCTACAATTTGTTGACTTTGGAAAAGCGACCTAATTGTGCAGATGATTTATGCAAACAAATCACCAACGTTGCACCTGAAGATGATGACGATGGGAAAAATTGCCCGAATTATATTAGGCATCTTGAATTCATGACTAATGGCGACAAACTGCTACAAGAATACTTAGAATTAATTTCCGGCTATATTTTAACTGGGCATACCTTCTTGCAAGAATTTTATTGGTTCTATGGTACACAAAACAATGGCAAGTCATCTTTAGCTGGAATATGGTTCTTCATATTGGGCGATTATGCACACATAGCACCGCAGGGACAATTTGCTTACAACTACTATGATCCACATCCAGAACAGTTACTTAGACTTGCCGGAAAACGCCTTGTGTTAATTGAAGAATTAAAGGGAAATCGTTGGGACGAATCAAAGCTAAAATCTGTAATGTCAGGAAATCCTATTGCTGCTAGGGAGATGCATGGCAAAACCGTGAATTTTATTCCTACCAGTAAGCTATTATTCACAAGTAACCATCAACCAGCTATCGATCCAGGAGATGGCGGCATCACGCGACGCCTGAAGTTGATCAGTTTTATTAATCAGATCACGCCAACTATGCGTATTGTGGATTTCGATAAAACTATCTTGCGCGTTGAAGCGCCTTTTATATTAAACCGTATGATGAGATATGGGCAGAAAGTATTGCTAGCGCGTAAAATTGAAACACCTAATTATGTATCACTAGAATCACATCAATATTTACAGGCCAATGACATAGTTCAGCAATTTATAGAAGATGGCTGCTCCACAGGCAACGCTTATCAAGATTCTACAAAAAATTTATATCTAGCGTTTAGTCTATGGTGTGGTGATAACGGATATGATTTGTTATCCAACAAGCGATTTTGTGATCAATTAAAGCGACTAGGATTCAAGTCATATAAAAACGACATTATCCGTGGTTATCGCGGGATACAGGTTAACGAAATTTATAAAGTAAAAATTAGATGATATAGATAATGTCTGCCCCAAGTACTAATATCGTTTGCGGCTGAAAAAGATCCTAGAACAACCGCACTTTTTCAGAATGTTGTTGCCATCATTTCAGCGGGACAATTTTGAGATGCAATTTTTTATGGTAAAACATTGACAATCCTGATGGTACCTAGCTTTGGGACACACGGGACAGATTCTTTATAAAACTAAACGGATAAATTATGTCATCAGTAGTCTACAATCAGCGCTATTTGTATAGTAAAAAATATGTGTCCCGTTCTGCCCGTTACAGATGGCTGATAACGGTCACGCCATTGATGCACCTTTAGACTGTCATGATGCCAGAATTGATCCCGGCGGATATGGGCGCCCAAAACCGAAAACAAAATCGGTTAAGACCACCTTTTCAAAAACGATCCCGATGAGGGTAGGAGTCCCATCCGTTTGATGTTTAGGGAACCCCATCTCCAATTTGCATTTTGTTCTATATAAGTATGCCCCCGGTTTTTTTAGATGGATTGTCTGTAAACCAAAGATGGTGTCATTGCAAGTAAACTAGCAAATGAAATGCTGGGTTTTTGTCGCGATATTCCCTTTCGATACTAGCTTTGTTTGTACCAGATAGTCTACACTTTATTTGGTACAATATATCTATCAATGATTAGCGACAGTAGATCAGCGTTTCGACTTAGCACATCGGGGAAACTTCAAATGGTACAAAGGAAAAGGGCCGTAATTTATTGTCGCGTAAGTACAGCAGATCAAAATTGCGAACGGCAACTTAGCGACTTACAACAATTTGCACAGCAGGCCGGTTATGACATTATTGGCCAATTTACGGAAACGGCTTCAGGAGCTAAGAACGACCGGCAACAAAGAAATAAGGTTTTGGAACTAGCTCAAGCTAGGAAAATTGATGTTGTGCTGGTATCGGAACTGACACGCTGGGGAAGAAACACTTTGGATTTATTACACACATTAGAAAAACTTGCCGATTATAATGTATCTATCATTGCGCAAACCGGATTGCAGTTCAATTTATCAACTGCTGAAGGAAAACTGATAGCCGGCTTTATGTCTAGTTTGGCAGAATTCGAAAGAAGTTTACTCAGGCAGCGTATTATGAGTGGCATGGACGCTGCCAAAACTAATGGCAAAAAGCTTGGCAGGCAAAAAGGACATAATCCCAGCGATAAGTATAAAGACAAAGTGCTGTCGTACTTAAGTGAAGGTCGCAGCGTTCGCTGGATCGCACATGATTTACAAATTAGCAAGACGACCGTTAATGCAATTGTCAAACGCTATAGCAAATATTTAGTGGCTGCATAATAAAGTCGCCACGCTTATTATTAGCTTATGCACCGCTGAAATGATTGATAGTGGACGTTTCTGCTGCAAGTACTTCATACCTGGCTATTAACTGCTTAAGTCTCAGTGGTTTGACCGGTTTCGGCGGATCGATTGGTAAGGAAATATTGCCTAGTTTGCACTGTTCCCTGATATTTTTGATCTGTTCCGCATAACGATTGGCCGCAGCTAGGCTAAGGCTATTTTTAGAACCACCAAAACTGGCGACATGTTTCTTGCCGCGCCATTTGAATGTATATTGTAACGATCCTGAATGATAGCGAATCATACATCTATTTTAAGGCAATTATGCCGGCGGTGGGTGGTGAAATCGTAAAAACGGATGAGCGCGTGCGTGGACATTCATTAGCAAGGCATGGAAGCCGTAGCAAGCCCGTTAGGGTTCTTGTAGCAGCGATTTTATGATCTATCTTTGCCATGTTTATGTTGTTGTGCTATCGTGGCACAATAAAGTGAATGCTTACCAGTTAATAGCTAACTCACAAATATGCAGTTTTGCCATAACCCGTCTTTATTCAAAAAATGCTTGCAATTACATTTATAGTTACTTGTGTTTTTAATATCATAAACTGGCTGATTGCTTTATTTGCCACCAAGCTTCCATTTTTGTATAAGTCACCACATAGACGAAGATTAGGTTTTGTATCGGCCAATCTCATTTTGCAGGCGGTATTCTTTTATTTCTTTTCGAACGTGTTACAACAACAAGCTATTGCTCCGGCTTTTGCTGCGACTGTATTGATCACATTTATCACATTATGGATAACAAAATTCTGTCCTATTTGTGGACGAATAATGATTGGTTTGGGTGATCACAAATTATGCAAACAATGCATTTCATCGACTGAATCGGGCAAAAAAATTTCTTCTTTTCAGTTGCGATTGATGGGCCTAGCCATGCTAATCATAGGCATTGTAATGTTATTAGTAAAACCAGACCATTTTATAAGCAGATATAATGGTACCGTCAGTGGATTACTTGTTGGCGGACTATATTTTCTTATCCATGGTTGAGCAGATAGAACTAGGCTATAGTCGCTAAAGTTTTACTTTCGTGGCAGTTTTGTCTTTGTCATCCATAAAAGCCATAAACAATGCTATGTTCCAGCCCAGGACAGGAATTATACTTAGCAGAATGTTCAACAGAAAAATAAGCTTGCGATTTTGCTTATTTCGCTTAAATGCGACAATGGTAGGCAAAAACCCTGTAACAATAGCAAAGACTGATACAGCTATTGTCCCAACTATTCCGATCACCCAACATAGCGGTATCACAATGTTTTCTGGCGTATTAGCATCGCGCAAGGAAGCTATCATCCAATTGATAAATCCGGGAGTTATGATTCCAATGATAAAAGCAGGGATCGCAATCACGATTAGCTTAGCTGCTACTGAACGTTTTCCTAAAATAAATGTAGACACTGCACCTACTGCAAATCCAATACCAGTGGCTTTCCCAAAAATCTCAGCGCCATTTGCAAAGATGTTTACTAAGGTATCGCCATCAAGCAAGGCTGCGTGCATACTTACATATCTCCTAAGCTTAATACTTTATACCCAGCTTGAACCGTAAATACTTCTAGCTATAGTGGTAAATATTAATTTCTGTATCTATACTTATTAGGATTACATCTGCCTTGACTATTTAGCAAGTTTGCGAAATAATATATTTAATGCCAAACACGCGGATTATTTTGTACAAGGAGCACGATGGGACAGTTCCTGTTTTGATTTGGTTGAAAAAGCTTAGACCGGCAAAGGCAGCGGATAAATGTACCGCTGTTATAAAAGAACTGGCTAAATTAGGTTATGAATTGCGCAGACCTTATACAGATAGTTTACGTGATGGTATTCGTGAACTAAGAACAAGATTAGGAAGTGTCAATTATCGTATTTTGTATTTCTTCCATGACAGAAATGTTGTTGTTCTTACCCATGGATTAACCAAAGAAGACATTGTGCCGGTAGCAGATATCGATAAAGCTATCGCTATGAAACAGGTATATCAAAAGAATCCGGCAATACACAGTTATTATGCTGATTTGACCAAGGAGAAACAAATATATGAAGAAGACTAAATCAAATCTTACTTCTGACGGAATAAAGATAATTGAGCATGTAGTTTTAAAAAACGATCCTGCCCGCAAAAAACGGGTTGAAAAATATATGAAGCAGCTGGAAATTGGACAACAAATTTATGACTTGCGTCAAAAGGCTGGACTGACACAAGCTGAGTTGGCTGACATGGTTGGCACTACCCATTCTGTAATATCACGCTTGGAAGATGCGGATTATGAAGGTCATTCATTGAAAATGCTGCAACGCATTGCTAGCTGCCTAGGCAAAAGACTGACAGTTCGAATAGAAGACCGTCCCGTATTGAGAAGGCGCGCAGTAGGCTAATGGTTGTGCGAATGAAATTACGACTGGATCGTTCTTTTAAAATTGGTAACCTATAGGTGACCTTTTCCCATTTTTGCGAACAGTTCAATTATTAGGCAATGCTAATATTTTATTGAAACACTGATGAATACAAGATTTGGGCGGGGGGAGATTTGAACTCCCATGGATTGCTCCACTAGATCCTAAGTCTTGTGAGTACGGTAAAAGCCAGTCGCAATTTAACGAAACAGTTATTGATTTGTATTTTTGTGCCGATGAATGAAGCTAAAGACAAGTGGTACCCAAATTAAGGTAAAGAAAGTTGCCACCACTAACCCGCCAATAACAGCTCTTCCCAGGGGTGCGTTTTTGGCGCCACCAGAGCCGCTGCCGATGGCCATCGGTATCATGCCTAGCCGCTGTCATTAGAACTGGGCGGAAGCGCGTAGTGCCAGCTTCGGCCTGCAGAGGAGCCATACCTTCAGCAAGTCGCTCACGCGCAAAGCTTACAACAAGAATGCTATTGGCAGAAGCGATACCTATACTCATGATAGCACCTTCAGAGAACGAACCAAAATCCGGCAAATAGCCCCTCAAGATTGCTCTTTTAGTCTTTTTATTTCTTCGGTCAGCTTAGGCACAATTTCAAAGACATCACCAACCAATCCATAGGTAGCTAATTTAAAAATTGGTGCATCGGGATTATTATTAATAGCGACGATTACTTTAGAAGAAGACATACCAGCTAAGTGTTGAATGGCCCCTGATATGCCGCAGGCAATATATAATTTCGGGCTAACGGTCTTGCCGGTTTGACCAACTTGATGTTGGTGTTCTATCCAGCCAGCATCTACTACTGCTCTGGATGCACCTAAGGCGGCACCTAAAACATCACATAGAGCTTGCAGCATAGCCCAATTTTCTGGGCCTTTTATGCCGCGGCCTCCTGATACTATAATTGGTGCTTCAGTTAATTCAAGTTTTTGTTTTTCAGAAGCTTTGACTTCCACTACTTTGGCTCTCACTTCTACAGGAGAACAAGCTAATTTTTCGATAGGAAAGTTTGCTGATTCATTTTTGTCTGCTCTAGGAAAAACATTGGGACGCAAAGTAATAAAAGCCAAGTTACTATTAAATGAAAATTTGCCATAAGCTTTAGCTGAATACATTGGTTTAATAACCAATAAATTATTTCCCTCGGCAATTATTTCAATTGCATCACTGACACATGGAGATTTAAAATGAGCAGCTACACGGGGAATTAAATCTTTGCCCATAGAAGTATTAGCAGCAAAGACATATTTAGGATTAACGTGTTTAATAGCTGCTTCTAAAGCGTTAGCATAAGACTCGGTTGCATAGTCAGAATATTCAAGTCCTTCGACAATAAGTATTTTATTTGCTTGCAAGCTAGATATGTCGGGTAAGAGAGAGGCAGTTTGATCAGCAATTAATACTGCCACAACTTCGCAGCTAAGCTTTTTGCTTTGTCTAACTGCCTCTGATAGAGCTTCTAGACTTGCCTTCTTTATAACCCCTTTACGCTGCTCAATAAAAACCAAAAGATTTTCAGATGGGCTGTCTGCCATTAGTCATGCTCCTTGAATATATTTCAATTAAATTACTTTTGCTTCATTGCGCAAAGCTTGTACCAATTGCTTTACTTGTTCGTCAGCAGTACCCTCTAGTTTTCTACCTGCAGGACGGGCTGGAGGCAAACTTAGCTCTTGAAGAACAAGCTGATTTTTAGTCTGCGCCATGTCTTTTGCTACTCCTAAATCTTGAACGTTCTTAGTGGCAATTTCTTTTCGTTTGGCAGCCATAATTTCCTTTATTGAAGGATAACGAGGTGTATTTAAATCTTTTTGGGCACTGAATACTACCGGCAACTCGCCCTGGATAACTTCGCGAGCACCTTCAATTTCTCTTTCTGCTTTGAATTTGTTACCTTCGATCTCTAATTTGACAATTAGATTTACTTGGGGCAGATTAAGAATCTCAGCCAATATCGATGGGACTTGATTATTATCGCCACCGACACCCTGCTGTCCGCATAACACTATGTCAAAGTTTTGATCGCGAATAGCAGCAGCAAGACAAATGGCAGTACTTAAAGGATCTAGATCTAAAAACAGATCATCTTTTAAGTGTATTGCGGTGTCTAGACCGCGCGCCAAACAATTTTTCAAAACATCGTTTACTTCAGCACCGCCCAACGAAAAACCTGTTACTTCGCCGCCATGTTTCTCTTTTATTTTCAGGGCTTCTTCAACAGCAAATTCATCATAAGGATTCGTTACATATTTAACGCCAGCTGTTTCAATATGTTTTTTATCAGAGGCAATAGCAATTTTTGTTTCTGTATCTGGTACCGCCTTAATACATACAGCTATTTTCATGTTCCCCCCAAAAAATAGTTTGCCATATTTATTTAGATGATACAAACATGATCAATGCATGATCAGCTGGAATTTGTCCTACCTTGATGGCGTATTCCAGTCGAGTTAATTGCAATCGCTTGTCTACCAACTGAGCGGCGGTAAATTTTTGCAATCGTCGCAAATCTTTTTCTATACTAAAAGACATGAGTTTCAAATCAGCAGCTATTTGTTTGATAATGTCAGAGTGTGATGGTGCTTTACTAGTAACTTTCTTTTCATCAGGAGAAGCATTATATTGTTCATAAAGTGCCTTTAGTTTAATCCATTTGCTGAGCATTGTTTGTAGAGCGGCCAATATGGGCATAGCATTTTGCTGAGCTAAAAGATACCTAAGATTATCGAGGGCTTCGCTATTGCGACCGCTCAACCATAAATCAATAAACTGAAAGATGTGCCCCTGTGGAGCGCACAAACCAGAAACTATTTTATGAGTAATCTTTGTCTGAGGAAGTATGGACAGTGTTGTCTTTTCGATTTCGCTAGATAATTGTCTCATGTTTCCTTCAGTGCTATTTAACAAATACTCTATAGCATCATCATCTATGGTGGCATTGTATTTTTTCGCTTCCTGGCGAGAAAAAGATTCTAATTTAAGATTTCTTGATCCAGGAAAATATTTTTCTTTTGGAAACTCTTCTACTTTGGCATATTTAATTACTTGCTTGGCTGTCTTGAGAGTGGAGTCAAAATTATAGGGACAAGCAAAAATGAGATAAGTGCCGGCAGGGACAGAAGATAATACCGATTCTAAGTCATCTAGATCATCTGTCTTATTAGTCTTGCCTGATTTGCCAGGTTTCTCTTTGCCTTCTTCATCGCCACCCGTTTTTGCTCTTTTTTTTGTAAACAGTTCACAATTGTCCACCAATACAATGCGGTTTCCCAGTCCAAAAGCAACAGTACTTGTAGCTTCACCTAACAATTTAAGATTCGGCTTATTAAGTTTAACCAAGTTAACAGTTTGCCATGCTGGCGCCAGCAAAGTGCTTTTAAGCTCTATTAGGCGCTTGCTCAAACTATATTCTTCTTCACCAGCCAGCACAATCACAGGCATTACTTAACCTCTCCCACTACAAACCGGCAAGAACAATTAGGCATCTTAAAATCTTCCACTACTAAAGTTTAAGGCGTTTCGATTGTATCTTTCTTCAAGCGATTGCCAGTAACAATGAAGTAGATTTTTTTACCTACCGAAACACAAGCGTCTCCCATTCGTTCTAAGAAACGTGCACAAAAAAGAAATTGCGCTCTCATTTGTGCTTGTTCTTGGTTTTGAGCACCTAAATCTGACAAAAGTTGCTTTGATAAAACGTCATGTAAATAATTAACCTGACTGTCTTTAGCGACAACTTCCTGAGCCTTTTGAGCATCATCAGTAACAAAACTAAGCAATACGTCTTGCATCATACGATGGACGATTCCAGCCATTTCAGCTAATTGAGCCGGTATTTCTATTTCATCTTGTGTAGCCCAAAACGCCATACGTCCAACACGGTGAGCGTGATCAGCTATGCGTTCAAATTTTGCTGCAACCGCAGTACTTCCAACCAAAGTGCGAATTTCTCTGGCTTCAAGAGCTTGCTTTTCTAAAAGTAGATCGAGACACTTCTCTTCGATAGCCTGACAGGCATCGTTAATTTGTTCTTCACGCTCTTCAATGAGTTCTACATTTACACTTGTCTCATGGCGCAAAAGTCGCTCGACGTCTTCTACAGTTTTATCGACCATACGACCAAGTGCTAAAACATCTTCTTTTAAAAATGTGAGGGCTTCTGTTTTCAATTTAGTCTCCGTGTTGCAATAAATTCTTCTGCTCAGTACTAGATAAACTTTTTACTTTATTTAAACGATAGCCTGAACGTTGGATCGTTTCTAAAAGCTCAGGATTTTTTGGGTCCTGCTCAAGTTTTTGCCTAAGCCAACGGATGTGAACGGCTACTGTTTTAGCATCGCCAGAAAAATCTGGTCCCCAAATACGATTGAGCAACGTTTCGGTGCTAAGAGTTTTTCCCGCATTTTGCATTAATACTTTAAGTAAGGCAAATTCTTTGGGTGATAAGTCAACCTTCTTACCAGCTTGTATTAGTTCCTTGCTATCCAGATCCATGACTAAATCATCTACAACTAATTTTCCGCTTGCTGAACTTAGCATCACTTTGCCTGAGCGGCGGACCAAAGCTTGGACGCGAGCCATCATTTCTACAACACTAAAAGGCTTGGCTAAATAATCATCTGCACCACTCGACAGTCCCTTGGCTACTTCATTAGGACCTGCGCGACCAGTGAGCATCAAAATAGGAACATCGGAAGGTTTAGCGCGAATTACTTTACAAATTTCAGGACCAGTAATATCGGGCAACATCCAGTCGAGAATAAGAAGTCCAGGAGCAATTTGATCAAATTGAGCTATTGCCTCAGAACCTTTATTGAAAGGAAAGATAGAATAACCCTGCCGTTTGAGATTGTAAGCAAGTGTTTCGATGATTGTTTCATCATCATCCACCAACATTATTTTTAAAGGCGAGTTACTACTCATAACAAATTTAGTTTATATAGCATCATCACTGTAAGCACACTAGGAGCCTGGGAATTCAAGCAAGAAGCTGGATCCCTCGTTTTCTTTAGATGTAACCGTAATTTTAGCACCATGAGAATCAAGAATATGTTTGACTATAGATAAACCCAAACCAGTACTTCCTTTACTTCTGGCCCGATCAATCCGGTAAAAACGTTGAAATATTTTAGGAATCTCAGATTCAGGCATACCTATGCCAGTGTCATTAATACTGAAACACCCTTCCTTATCTTTGGACGATATCTTGACTGTACCTCCAACGGGAGTAAATTTTATGGCATTTTCTAATAAATTCAATAAAACCTGATCAAATTGAGCAGAATTAGCAAATACTTTAAAACCTGGCTTAATAGCCAGACGTATATTCACCCCAGATTCTTTAGCCATAGTAGTTGTAGTCTCTACAGCATATTTTGCTCTTGTTTCCAAATCTAGCCACTCTTTGGACAACAATTCGTATCTACTACTGGATACTTGCTCTACTGACAATAAGCCTGTTACTAAACTTTGCAAACGTTTTATTTCTGCCTGCGCTCTCACTAACATCTTGCGCGCTATCTCATCATCTTCAAGCGCACCGTCTAAAAGAGTTTCTATAAGGAGTCTTATATTAGCTATAGGCAGCCGTAATTCATGAGAAACTTCAGCAATCCAGTCAGTACTTGTCATATGATCAGAACTTTTGCTAGGGTCATTGTTACTCATAAGCGTAAAGAATCTATCCTGCAATAAGTCCAGCCAAGCATCAATTTATTTTTTTCAGCTACGATATAGTTTAGCTATAGCATGAATTTGGTTAAATTGGCTATCAATGTTGCTCCGATAAAAAGCCAATCATCATCAGCCAATGGATAATTTAACTGCCGATTTTACATACAAAGTGAGGAATAACTTTTGGGACCTCTAGTTTTAGCTATTTTGGATGGTTGGGGTATAAGTACTGAAAAGCGCGGCAATGCCATCCTTTCAGCCAAAACACCTAATTACAACATGCTCTTGGAAAAATATCCCAACACTCAATTAAGTGCTTCTGGAATAACTGTTGGTTTACCACTTGGATTAATGGGAAATTCTGAGGTTGGACACCTGACAATTGGTGCGGGGCGCGTCATAAAACAAAAGTTGACTATCATAAGCGAAAAAATAGCTGATGGTTCTTTCTTTGAAAATCCTGTTCTTTTGGAAGCAGTCTCGAAAGCCAAATCGGGAGCCCTACATCTGATGGGTTTGCTAAGTAACGGCTGTGTACACTCTAGCCTTGATCATCTAGACGGTTTACTTGAATTAGCGCGCTTACATAAAGTTTCTGAAGTCATTATTCATCCCATATTAGACGGCCGAGATACTCCGCCTCGCTCCGGATTGAAGTTCGCCCAAGTGCTTATCAATAAGTTACAGAGCAACGAAAAAATAGGCATAGTCAGTGGTCGTTATTACGCCATGGATAGGGATAAACGCTGGGAGAGAACTGAGAAATATTGGCGCGCCTTGGTATTGCAACAAGCTCCTAAAGTAGACTCTGCCGTAAAGGCGATTGAAGAATCTTATGCAAAAGATATATCAGATGAATTTATCGAACCTTTTATTGTCACCAATCGTGGTATCAGAGATGGAGACAGTGTTCTCTGCTTCAATTTCCGCCCAGATCGAGTAAGACAAATCACTCGAACACTAACCCAGCCCGATTTCGACGGCTTCAATCGCCCGTCCGTACCTAAAATCTACTTTGCTTGTCTGACAGAGTACGATAGCAGCTTAAAGTTGCCCATAGCATTCGATGCCAATACTATGCACACTCCTGACATTGTGGATACATTGCCAGATATTCTTTCTTGCCAGAAGCTCAATCAATATCACACAGCCGAAACTGAAAAATATGCTCATGTCACATATTTTTTTAACGGCGGTCGTGAAGACCCAGAGCCGGGAGAAGACAGACAATTGGTACCTTCACTGAAAGTAGCTACCTATGATCTCGCTCCGGCTATGAAAACAGCCGAGGTGTGCAGACTTGCCTGTCAAGCGATTAAATCAGGCAAATATCCCTTTATTGTTTTAAACTTTGCTAATCCTGATATGGTCGGCCATACAGGCATGCTTGAACCAGCAGTAGAAGCCGTAGAATCGGTTGATAGAGCATTTGGAAAATTATTGCAGACTATAAGTGAGATTAAGGGAACTTTGGTGATTACGGCCGATCATGGTAATTGCGAACAAATGATCGATTACAGCACAGGTGAGCCTCATACTGCCCATACCACTAATCCGGTACCCTTTATTTTGGCCGATTTTCAAACTAATGGTTCTGTATTGAAAAGAGAGGTCACACTTCACAAGGGCTCATTAGCTGATGTGGCTCCAACAATTTTACAAATTCTCAAGATTAAGCAACCGGAATCTATGTCCGGTCAGTCGTTATTGAAATAGATATATACATGCAGCGCGAAGCAGGCGGTTCTAAAAAAGCTCATTAAAAATTGTGCTATTATTCCCCCGTCCGGGTATTCACACCCAGATTGTTAGTAAACTGTCTCACCACCAAGTAATAAATAAGGAGATACTCTCAGTTATGACTTTGAATTTAAAAGATTTGTCTTTGGCTGCTACTACTACTGCTATTGCTATGTCATTAGCTGCCTGCGGTGGTCCAGAATCAACTACAACCACCACTAGTACAACCAGCACTGTAACCACCCCTGTTACGCCTGGTACTACAGAAACTACTACTACTACCACCTCAACCGCCACACCAGCAACATCTGCCGGTACAGATACTGCTCCCAGTGAGACAGCTGCCACCGCAGGCAGTACTGCTCCTGAGACCGTAACCACAACTGGTACAACAGAAACAACAAAAACCGAGTCCAAATAGTGAACCGTTGCCTGTACTGAAGGCAGATTTGTCCTTATACGTAGTATAGAATAGCCACTCTTTGGATTTATTCCTAAGAGTGGTTATTGATAACAAAAGCTGAAGGGCTTATATAATTATGCATATAAAACTCGAAAATGGTGACTGTAATGGTCCTGTGCGCAACTTTACAAAAGTTAGGAGTAGCTTTGCCCTTTGTCTTGTAATAGCGTTTGGTTTTCTGTACCTACATCCGAGCAGCTATGCTCAAACAACATCTAACAGAAAAGAAGGCATCAAAATTGCGGGAGCTGATTCTTTTTTTAGCAGTGCTAGAGATGCTTCGCAACCGATAGTAGTACCGCCCATTTCTTTCGTTGATGTTAATTCGGGCCGTTTTGGTAAATTAGAAATCGAACTGGAGGATGCACAATTCCTCGATACAGCAGTCGATAAATTACACTTGTTAGCGCATAATTTTGATGTCCAAGCAGGCACATTGAAATCTCTAGATGTCGATATAAAAGGTGGACACGTCCGTGATTTTATTTTTGACAAGTTAACCATGGAAACAGCTGGTGATTTAAAATTTGATTCAGGGGTATTACTAAATCATCGTTTATTGCAGTTTGAGCAGCCGGCTAAAGCAAATGTATCTGTTGTAATTTCTCAAGCAAGTTTGAATCAATATTTAAATTCGCCCCGAACATTAGAACGCTTCTCGACCTCAGCTACGCGCAGGGCAGGCGCGGTAATTGGTCTAGCAAATTTGGTTGGTATCAAAATAAATCAAATAGGCTTGAACATACAATCTGCCGATATAAAACTTGCGCGGCACAACCAATTCAAATTAGATATTATGAGCAAATTAGGAGTTGGTGAATTAGCTCTAGACATTAATGGGCAGGTTCAAGGTGAATTAACGTTGGAAGACGGAGCTCTCACTATTTCTAATCCGCATTTAGTCACCGCTGGTCAGGACATTCCGCCAGAACTCTCCAATATTCTTCTGAAAAAAATAAACCTGATTCCAGCTCTTTCTCAACAATCAGAAGATATTCGCTTTAATTTTACTGAACTGAAAGTCTCAGCCGGTAAACAAATACAATTACGCGGTATTGCGTATGTAAGCAGACTGCGTTTTGGTAATGCAAAAGGGTAGCTAGTAAGAAAAATAACTATCATGGCGAATGATAGGAAAGGTAGCATGTATCGCCGCAGAGATAGCAGACAATGGGACCAATTAAGACCCGTAAAATTTACCAGACACTTCACTAAGAACGCTGATGGTTCGGTATTGGTCGAATTTGGTGATACGAGAGTATTTACTACAGCAAAGATCGAAGAACGTGTGCCTGCGTTTTTAATTGGCAAGGGCGAAGGCTGGATTACCAGTGAGTATTCACTTTTGCCGGGTTCTACGATGGTTAGATCCCAAAGAGAAGTAACTAGAGGGCAGCCTTCCGGCAGAACAAGCGAAATTCAGCGTCTAATTGGACGCTGTTTAAGAGCAGTGGTTGATCGACGGGCATTAGGCGAGCGAACGATTACGATTGATTGTGATGTACTTCAGGCTGACGGTGGAACACGAGTGGCTAGCATTAACGGTGGTTTTTTGGCATTGTATGATGCCTTACTTAAGTTGCGCAAATCAGGTGTTTTTGATGATTTACCTTTGCGAGAGCATATGGGAGCAGTCAGTGTCTGCCAAACAAACGGGCAGCTTTTGTTGGATCCCAATTATAATGAAGATAACCAGGCTGAAATGGACAGTAATATAGTCTTTACTGAATCTGGACGTATTCTTGAACTACAAATAACGGCTGAGGACAAGTCATACGATATGGCTAAACTGCAAGATTTGGTCAATCTAGCTGAGAAGGGCATAAATGAAGTGATCAAATTACAATATGAGGCACTTAAGCAAAAATGAGAAACAAGCAATTGTTTTTGCGAAGTTCTGTCAACTAATTACTTAAATTTATATACAGGACCCACTGACAACACTGATTTAGCATTACACTAATTTGTACGCAAGTTTACTTAATTAATATGGTTGCCACTTTATCCGTCAAAACATCTGCCAATAAGATTAATCCGGTGAGGGCCGCCTTTGCTGATGTATCGGCATGGAAGTTAGTGCTTTCAAGCGCACGCATATTCTGGCATATTTATAAACTGCAAGGATTTAAGGGAGCTTTAAGAGTATTTCCAATTATTTGGACCATTATTTATTCTGTAAATGGTTTTTATAAATTCCATAAGAAAGAATTCGAGCGCATTAAAATCTCCAGACAACAGGATATTGATGTTGAAGAAGTAATTGTTGATGTTAACGAACAAGAAGAATACAGACGCTTAGGGCGCTGGCTTTGTGACCGCCTGCATAATTTAGGTCCGACTTTTATAAAGATCGGACAGACTTTATCGACCAGAGCCGATTTACTTCCATTGGCAGCTATGCTTGAATTAGCCAAATTACAAGAATCAGTCCAGCCTTTCCCTACTGAAGAAGCAGTTAGAACTATCGAAGCAGATTTAGGCGGCTCAATTGCCCAGTTCTTTCAAGAGTTTGACTACACACCCATTGCAGCTGCTAGCCTGGCCCAAGCTTATAAGGCGACTCTGTCGGACGGAAAGGTAGTTGTAGTTAAAGTACAAAGACCCGACTTATCAAAAATTATAGCTGCCGATATACAAGTTATAAAAGCTGTTGCGCGAGAATTGATGCACTATCCGAGCCTTTGTCGTCACACCGATTGGCCAGGAGTAGTGCAAGAATTTAACCGTACTATTTTTGAAGAGATAGATTATATATTAGAAGGTAAGAATGCAGACCGCTTTCGGCAAAACTTTCGCAATTTCCCCTCAATTTTTATCCCACATATTATCTGGAGACTTACGGGGCGTCGGGTATTAACTCTTGAATATGTAGAGGGAGTAAGAGTCGATGATATACCAGCATGGCGCAACATGGGCATATTGCGAGACGATATAACGGCTATTGGAGCTTATTTTTATCTGAAGCAATTGCTGGAAGATGGCTTTTTTCATGCCGATCCACACCCGGGTAATTTGCGCATCATGGCTGATGGCCGGGTGGGAATATTCGACTTTGGTATGGTGGGTCAATTGTCACCATCTTTAAAGCAACATACAATTAATGCATTTTTGCATGTTATACAAAGAGACTACAGGGCTCTAATTGATGACTTTGTAGGCATGGGCTTTTTAGACCATTCCGTGAACCGTGAAGCTCTTTATCAAGACTTGGCTCCAATAGTTGACCAACGCTTTGCGGAAGGCATGAGTCGTCTGCGATTCCGTCAAATTCTCTTTGATTTTTCAGAAGTTTGTTGGCGTTATCCATTCCGTTTACCCACTGAATTCACTTATGTAATGAGGGCATTGCTCACTCTTGAGGGGGTGGCACTCATTATCAATCCACAATTTAATTTTGTAGAAACAGCTTTGCCCTATGCTCAACGTCTTATATTTAAGAACAACGGTGGCTTTGGACAAGCTATATTCAAAGAAGTTTTTAGCGATGGAAGATTCAATAGCCAAGCTGCTGTAAATCTAATCAAAGCGGCAGCAAAGCTCACGCAGTCCATTTAGTCTGAATATTTACTCACTTATATAGAGCCCAATCCAGCTGTATATGAGTAAATTAGCCACTTTATATAAATAAATTATGAAGTTATATGCAATAATGGGCAAATTACGCTTGTCTTTGCTGGCTTTCGGTCTTACTCTATACAGAATGTTAAGGATTGGTTTACTTAACGGTGTAAATCATTAGTGCCTAGCTCATCTATACAACTTAAAGAACAAATTGCCACTAAAGGTGGCCTTATTGGTTCGTTTTACAATGATAAGTCTGGACTAGACAAAGCTGCAGTCCATTGTTTCACCTGTAATGAAGAACTCTTACCTACGGCAAAATTCTGCGGTGAATGTGGCCTGTCAACAAATGGGAAACAGAACAATGTATCCATAAATCCAAACCTAGGCTCAAATTATTTGAACGAGCAGCGAGCACAAGTAGTGAGTACACCAAAATTTGCTCGGGTAAGTCCGCAAATGAAAAGGTCGATTCCACCTCACCTAAAACAAGAATATTGCAAAGTGTCTTGTCTGCTTGCCAGGGAAAGGGCTTTTTTAATTATGCATTATTCGGTTTTTTTGATTGCCAGTCTCTTTGGGTTATGGTGTGCTTTCAAGGCTTATAATGATTTAAATGCTGATGAAATGACCAGAGCAGTGGTTGCCTTCATTCCATTAATATGTATCAACACAGTAGCGTTTGCTTGTCTCGTGCCAATTAAAGGCACTAAAAGAGAAGTATCTCGTATGAAAGAACGACTTACTTATTTGCATTACCAGATCGAATACGTCAATCTTGCTTAAGAGCAGCGAAAGGGAAGCAAGGCAGGCGGTGAGCCTTACGCGGGTTTTAAATCGCCCCGAAAATAGAACCTGTTACGCAGATAATAATTTGCCAGAATGACATCTTAGTACGGATCGTTACATATCATGCGCCCAGCTTTAATTGCAGCGATAGCACCGAGTAAACCTACCCATAGTACGTTCGGATCGATCTGTTTTTCTTTGGAGTTTTGTAGTGGCATTTCTTTCACAAAAGGAATCTATTAGGGCCGCCAACGTACGTTAGGTTTACGGGCAGCAAGCGCTTCATCTAGCTTGCGAACTACAGTCGTGTTTGGCGCACTACGCACTATTTCCGGATTTGTTTTTGTTTCATCATCGATGGCGTTCATCACAGAAGCAAAATCATCTAGTGTTTGCTTTGTTTCAGTTTCGGTTGGTTCAATCATCATTGCTTCAGGCACGATCATGGGGAAATATACCGTAGGAGCATGCACTCCAAAATCCAATAAGCGTTTAACTATTTGTCCAGCACTCACTCCTCTTGCTTTTTGGCGTGAACCTGATATCACAAATTCATGCATGCATGGCTGTTTATGGGTTACTAGATAACGGGAAGCTAATTTAGATCTTAAATAGTTAGCAGAAAGAATAGCGTCTTTTGATACTTGCGCCAAACCATCGCTGCCCAAAGCCAAAATATAAGCATAAGCGCGAACTAAAATGCCAAAATTGCCGTAAAAGCCTTTCACTTTGCCAATAGATTTAGGACGGTCGATATCTAAAATATATTTTCCATCTTTTTTAGTGACAATTGGTTTTGGTAGATATGGTTCCAAAGTAGCCTTTGCGACGACAGCACAACCACCCGGACCACCACCGCCATGAGGTGTGGAAAAGGTTTTATGCAGATTTAGCTGACAAACATCAAATCCCATATCGCCAGGTCTAATGAAACCCACTATAGCATTTAAATTGGCTCCGTCATAATAGAGTAAGCCGCCTGCCTCATGCACCAGCTTTTGGATGGATTGAATTTCTTCTTCAAATAAACCCAATGTGTTGGGATTAGTAAGCATAATTGCTGCTGTGTCAGGACCCAGAACTGCTTTAAGAGCGGTTAAATCAACTAATCCCTTTTCATTTGACTTAATTTCAACAACTTCAAAACCGGCCATAGTAGCAGTAGCGGGATTAGTACCATGGGCAGTATCAGGAACAATAATTTTGCTTCGCTTGGTTTCACCTTTGTCTTTAAAATAAGCTTTGATTAAAAGTAAGCCGGTCAACTCACCATGTGCACCAGCTGCAGGCTGTAACGTAACTGCTGGCAGTCCTGTAATAGCCGAGATACTTTGCTGCAAATTCCACATCAATTCAAGCGCCCCTTGCACTTGTTCGCTTGGTTGCAAAGGATGCAATTCTCTAAAACCCTCCAGCGCAGCTAAGCTGTCATTTACTTTCGGATTATATTTCATTGTGCAAGAACCCAAAGGGTAGAATCCTTTGTCGATACAGTGATTCAGTTGTGATAAGTTCACAAAGTGGCGCATTAACTCAAGCTCACTTACTTCTGCCAACGCTGCTGGTATAGACCGCACATATTCATTCGGTATCAAGTCGTCTTTTTGAGTGACATCAAGCTTAGGTACAGTAATTGCTTGTCGCCCAGATTTTGATTTTTGATAAATTAGTTCTTGCATGTTTTCCTGTATTTCCATTTATTAGATTGGGTTAGTTTTCAACCAGTTAGTGCTCAAATACACCTTTCCACCCTTTTAAATCAAGTTCGCTCATAGTACTGACAAATGCAAATAGCTTATCTGCAAGTGGACTCAGATTTTCCCGTTCAAGCAGCGTTTTCATTTTCTTATATATAGGCACTAATAACTTTACGTCATTGGCAGCATATTCCAGCTGAGAGTGTGAAAGATCTTCCCTCGCCCAATCACTCATCTGATTACTCTTGTCCATCTCAACCCCTAACAATTCGAAGGCCAAGTCGCGCAAGCTATGCCTGTCTGCATATGTTCTTACTAGTTTGGAGGCAATTTTTGTGCACCAAATAGGGTGCACAGTAGCTGAAAGATAATGCTTAAGCACAGCTACATCAAAACGAGCATAGTGAAAAACTTTAAGCAAATTCGCATCTTCCAACAATAACTTTAAGTTGCTCTTAACTGTAGTGGGTATCTTAGAATCCTTAGTAAAACGTACTAAAGCAATTGTTCCATCTGGAGCAGCAATTTGTACAAGACAAAGTCTATCTCTAGGAATTATCAAACCGCGTGTTTCTGTATCAACAGTGACAAACTCCTGTTTCAAGAAATGCTGCAAAAGCTCTTGATCAAGATCGTCATTAAAAACTTTAATTTTTGTAGATGTGGTTGTAATTTCGATACCCAATACTTTTCCTCTTCCATAACAAGTTGAATCCAACTAGACCCAACAATTACTAACGTTAGTAATTGTTAGTTTACGTCAAGTAGAAGACGTGGTGGAGACTTACGAATTCAAAAACTGTTTAAATAAGCTTTAGACAGCATGGTAGCTAAATGGAGCACTTGTATATCAAGACCTTGCTGCTTTATACCGGCTTCTAATTGCAACATGCAACCCGGATTAGTCGTAACAATTGTGCTAACACCGCTATTTTTTATCATTTCCATCTTCCTATTCAAGATTTTTTCACTCAAAACAGGATGGCCAAGGTTATATATACCAGCACTACCGCAACAGTGCTCTTCCTCCATTAAAGGAATTAGTTTTATTACTTGCTTACCAGCAATTGCATTTATAGCTTGGGCAAAGTTTTCCAATAAAGATTTCGGAGCCAGCCTAATACCTTGAGCATGAGATAAGTGACAGGCGGCATGATAGCCTATGGATATAGGCTTAGTTAAATTGTTCACATTCTTATTAAGAATAGAGAAGTCACGTTTAGCAAGAAATTCTGGCAGATCCTGTATGCGGCTAGAAAAAACTTTTGCTTTATCATGCCATTCATCGTCTTTATCAAAGAGTTCTGGATAACTTTTGAGCATGGCTGCGCATCCAGAGGCAGTGACAACTATCGAACCTGAACTGTGGGCAAATTTATCTATATTGTCTTGAGCCAGCCGACGAGCCAATTGTCTTTCACCAGAATGAAGAGCAAGGGCTCCGCAACAGGTTTGTTTTGGCACTAGCACCGAAGATGCTGACAAAGCCAAAAGTCCAATACTTTCTCGGTTTACCTGATTATAGAATATGTCCATGATACAACCTTTGAATAAGTACACTGCTTCAGCCTTTTCATTAGTGCCAATATTCGACGACGGCAAGTCCTTATGCGTAGGTATAGCAGGCATTAAGGACTGCCAACGCAAAATCTCTTTTATAGCCCACACTTTAGCAAAGGGGGCAAGCGCTAAATTCAAAGCTTTATCTGCCCTAGATTGCTGCCAAAACCTCAAGAAATTGCCGGCTAATTTTAGCAATGCGTCATTGGGGAGCAGCCATTTAAAAGCTAAATATCTAGGAAATTTTAGCCAAAAAGGGGTTACTGTATTAACTTGCGCTTTAGCTTGATTAAAAATGGCTTCATAATTAACCCCTGAAGGGCACGCTGTTTGGCAACCAAAGCAACCCAAACAAGAATCTAAATGCTCTGCCATTCTGTCCGAAAATGGCTCTTTGCCCTGTTGCCATAAATTTAAAAGATAAATGCGTCCGCGCGGGGATTCTAGCTCACGGCCAGTAGCTAAATAAGTTGGACAAGCTGGCAAACAAAGACCACAATGTATACAGGCATTGAGCAGATTTTGATCAATCAATGGCTGTTGGATAGTGCTTGGCGATTTGTCGTCCATAACCAGTTATAACTACAACTCCACATAAGGATTGAATGAATTATGAGGATCAAATTGTGCTTTCAATTGCTTTTTAATTGTTACCAATTGGTCACCATTATTAGTATCATAACCTAAATTATTTACTTTGCGTATGTAAGTATCATTGCCATATGCCACAGGCAAAATCATTTTATTTACTCGAGCAAAATCTGCTAAATGATTTAAAAGTATGCTTTGTTCTGTAATGGAGTCCAAACAAAAACGCATTCTATTAGAAGCTATTTTGTAGACAAAGGGAAAAGATGAAATTTTTTCTTCGCACAGCAACTCGCTCAAATCAGAAATTTTAATAGACAAATCTATTATTTTGGATTGCTTTTCTTTCGGAAAGGTGGCCTTATTAGTAAACCAACTAATTTGGCTTAGTTCTTGCAATATATAGTCTTGATCATGGGGATTATCGACGATTGAATAAAATAACTTGTTTTTGGGCAGACTATTTTTTATTATCTCCCTTGCATCACTAACGGTCGCATCTCCCCCATACGTTCGCAGTGCTAACGCAAATTGTTTCTCTAGCTTATATCTTTCTTCTAAAGTTGATAATTTCACTAGTCTTTGATTCAGCAATTCGATATAAGCTAAAGCCGTGTTGGAACTAGATATTTGTTTAGCCACCTGAAGCAATTGCTTCCAATCATCACTCTGAATTAAAAACGTCAAATTATGCGAAGGAATAGAGTAGAGTCTTAAATGAGCTCTAATTGGTAAAGCAAAATAGCCATAACTGCCAATAAAAAACCGTGTCAGATCATATCCAGATACATTTTTAACTACTTTGCCGCCGGACTTTATTAGCTGTCCAGTGCCTAGAATACTGTCCAATCCCAGGATGTGCCGACTCAAGCCACCAAGTAATTGTTCTAAAGGACCAATCTCAGCGCTTAAAATCAAATCTAACAAACTTGTCTCATCATCGTAATAAGCAACGGGGAACCACTTTTCCTCATGACGAAGAAAATTCTGCAAAGCTTTGATTTTTGTGCCAGTTTGAACGGTAATTATTTGGTCTTGTGAAGAATATTCTTCAACTGCACTATAATTGGCTAAATCTAAATAAACTATATTTTCTGCAACAGAAAGTGAATGACATAAGAACTGTTCCTTGTTAAAAGGAATAATTGTTTTATCTGATTTCATTAGAGAGTTAATCTCGTCTACCAACGTACTTTGCGAGATATTTGTTCTTAGGCTATGACTATTGTTGCTTGACATTAGATAATACTCGATAATATTCTTCGTTTTATTTCCCAATACAATCTATTTAAATGCCGATTTCCAAGAATCACAATTCTGTCGAACTAAATCAAAAAGAGCATCGCTGCTTGGTAATTATCACTGGCTATTATGGATTTGACAATCTGGGAGACGAAGCAATTTTGGAAGAATTATTGCATGAAGTCAGCTCTATAAGCAGTAAGGATAATATTATTGTTCTTTCTAATCATCCAGAAAAAACAACAGCTTTATACGGAGTCAAAAGTATCAATCGTTGGCGATGGGCTGAATATATGAAACTGTTTAGTAATGCCTCTCTTCTTATAAGTGGTGGGGGCGGTTTATTTCAAGATCGCACTGGACCGCGCTCGGTTATTTTTTACGCTGCTCAAATTTTTATGGCTAAGTTACTAGGAGCAAAAGTATTTATTTATGCTCAAGGTTTAGGACCATTGAGAACTACTCTCGGTCGGATATTAACACAGTTAGCGTTTCGCTTAGCCGATGTAATTACATTGCGCGATAATAGCTCCATTGCCATGCTTAAGTCCTGGGGACTAGAAGGAAAGTTAACAGCAGACCCCGTGTGGGCCCTATCATCTTCGCCACTACCGGATTCAGTAAATGCAATAGTTGATAGTTTGAGAGAACAAAAAGATAAAGTTATAGGGCTTTCTTTAAGGGAAGATCCTGCACTCAAAGATTATCATCTGAAATATTTAGCAGAAGCCATTGCAGCAACATACCCGCAGAGTTCTGTTTTACTTCTGCCTCTTCAACAAAACCAAGACTTGTCCCTTTTAAAACAAGAAGATAACTATTTGAGAGAATTAGGGGTTAAGACTCACATTCTGGATTCGTCTTTACTGAGCAAGCCTAGTTACTGGCTGGCTTTGATGGAAAAGCTAGATTTAGTAATTGGTATGCGTCTGCATGCGCTATTGATGGCTCTTAGATCATCAAAACCAGTAATAGGTATTGCTTACGATGCAAAAGTGAACATTCTTTTGAAGGAATTCGGTCAGCCTCTATTGTCACTTGAAGATAAAGATAAGGACAGCATAAGGAATGCATGGCTAGAGACAATAAGAGAAGCAAAAAACATAAAATTCAACCAAACGTTAAAAGATAAACTGTTTGTTGTCGAGCAATTAGCCCGCCAAAATGCAATACAATTAGCTAATATGTTGAGGGGCTGGCACTATCTATAATGGCGCAGACAACGAACCATCGCCAATACGTTTTGGGTTATCCAGTCGACCTATATGATCAGGCACAAGTCTTGGCTGTCATAAAAGACTGTTGGCAACGCAACAAAGACCTGCATGTCATAACTCTAAATGCTGAAATGATCATGGCTGCCCAACGGGATAAAAAACTGAACCATATTATTCACCATGCTAATTTGGTCATTCCTGATGGAGCTGGTGTTGTACTTGCTTTAAAATTGCAGGGTTATAAAACATCTAGGCTACCAGGAATTGAATTATCTTATAAATCCCTGCAACTGGCCGCTGAAAACAATATTTCAGTTGCGCTCATCGGCGCTAGTGCAGAGGTACTCAATTATTTACGACACGCTCTGCCCCAACAAATTCTAGGTTTAAACCTTGTCT
>Ga0207039_1007_pt1 | contig 89609 bp, 76 predicted proteins | sample Alteio_BWMinCont_74_FD_153264 | JGI IMG/M metagenome (GOLD analysis project Ga0207039, IMG submission 153264) | Enriched cells from forest soil in Barre Woods Harvard Forest LTER site, Petersham, Massachusetts, United States -... | ecosystem: Environmental > Terrestrial > Soil > Temperate forest >... | reverse complement strand
AAAGGACTCTTTATTTTTTGATTGACTGTCATTTTGACCCAATGGTTAGAAAATTTACCCGATTGATTGCGAACCAGAGCAGCTGCATGCTGTCCAAACAAATTGTGGTCAGGTAAAAGTCCAAGTGAAGTCAAAACTTGGAAACCATTACAAATACCAAGAAGAAATTTTCCTTTATCAACAAAATTATTTAATTCAGCTAACAATTTGTTTTTGAGTTTTAATGCTAAGACTTTTCCACTTCTTATCTCGTCGCCAAAAGAAAAGCCACCTGGTATGACAAGCAGGTCAATATTATTCAAGCTATTGTTGGTGTTTAAAAAGTCAGTAATGTGCAATGTGGAGGCAGCAAAACCAACTTGAGAAAGAACGAAGATGGTCTCTTCTTCGGTATTAAATCCGTCTCCATATAGAACCACAGCTTTTGGTAGCATATTTTTCCTTAGGCAAAGGGTAAAGGGGTAGTCCAAGCACTAAGCAATTTTTTTAATTGCCATCTGTATTGCTTTTTATTTTCTTGCATTTTCAAATTAATTTCTAGCGTGGCTTCATCTGTTACTTGCCCCAGTGATAAGACACTTTGTCCTCTCATATGCTTTATGAAATTGTCATTATATTCCTTCGGCACAGTTACTACTATTTGTCCTGGTCCTTCTGCAAACAATAAAACGGACGCAGATTCAATATCTAAAGCTAAAGGAATGTTTGCAGAGAAACTGCTAAGTGTAGATAATGCCTTCCAGTCCAAATTTATAATAGCTCCTAATCCACTCCCGATGCTGGATTCAGAAAGGGTGGTCAATAGGCCACCATCACTAATATCGTGAGCAGAATTGACTAAGCCTTTAACAATGGCTTGGTGCAATTTTTCATAGAGAGATTTGGCCTTTCTTAGATCGAGGGAGGGAAGGGTGCCTCCACAAGAGAACAACCGAGATATAGTTGAGCCAGCTAATCCCAGAGAGCCTGCCGAAAGCAAGAAAATTTGATCGCCAGTATTTTTAAATTGCGAAGTAAGACAGTGAGTTATATCGTGGACCTTACCCACAGCTGAAATTAGCAAAGTCGGAGGAATAGATAAACGAATGACTCCATCATCAAAATCGTTCTTCATACTGTCTTTGCCAGATATCAGAGGAGTTTCCATAAAGATAGCCGCTTCGTACAGTCCTTGGCAGGTTTTAACCAGCATTCCTAAATACTTGTTGCCGTCTGGATTATTTTTGGAAACTACTGGATCTGGCCAACAGAAGTTATCCAAAATAGAGATGGTAGCTGGGTCGGCTCCTACACAAACGGCATTGCGTATTGCTTCGTCGAGCGCACATTGAGCCATAAGAAAAGGGTCTAGGTCGCTCAATTGTGGGCAAATTCCATTTGATATAACTAAGCCGGTATTTTCTCCTAAAATGGGAACTATGACAGCTGCATCACAAGGGGCATTCTGATTTTGTCCCATCAGAGGCTTAACAATGCTATTTCCTAATACTTCATGATCATATTGGCGAATTACGACTTCCCGGCTACATATGTTTGGATGAGCAAGTACTTTAAGTAATAAAACATCTAGATCTATTGTTTCGGTCTGCTTGGTTATTTTTGTCTCAATGGGCAGATTTTGTTGCCACTGAGCTTCTAAATTAAGCTCAGGATGACCATCGTGCAAGAAATCCAGATTGAGAGAAACTATAGTTTGTCCTTGATGCGTAATTTCAAATTTACCTGAAGTATTAAACTCACCTATGGCACTAATTTCAACATTGAATTTTTTTGCTAATTTTTGCAGAGCAGAAAAATCATTGGTCGATACGGTCATGCGTTCTTGCGATTCCGAGATAATCATTTCCCAAGCCGCTAATCCGGGATATTTGGCAGGAACATTGTCTAGGTTAAGCATAGCACCGCCAGTAATGTTAGCCATTTCACCTACAGATGATGAAAGTCCACCCGCTCCATTATCTGTAATTCCAGTTATTAGTCCTTTATCTCTAGCGGCTAGGATGAAATCCAATAGTCTTTTTTGAGTAAACGGATCGCCTATTTGCACAGCGGTAGCTTGAATGGCATTGCCGCTCTCACCAATAAAACTGGCAACGTCTTTGGACTTATGCCTCACCCAGAAGCATTTGTTACTTTGTCACAACATCCTGCTTGGACTGAATGGCAATCAAATTTACAAAACGGCAAATCTCTTCCTTGTACGATGCCAGATGGTCTAGTCTTCTTTCAAAACGCTTTCAACGCCCTCAACTAGTAAATAACCAATAGGAAAATAAAACATGATCACCGCTCTCATTAGTGTTTATGATAAAACAGGACTCTTAGACTTTATCAAACAGGTTAAAAATGTTATCGAGTTGAAATTGATTGCCACCAGCAGTACCGCAAAATTTTTACAAGAAAATGGCTTTGAATGTGTAAGAGTAGAAGATCTTACCGGCTTTCCTGAAATTTTGGGTGGAAGAGTAAAAACTCTGCACCCTCATGTTTTTGCCGGCATTCTTGCTCGACCAATCGAAGAAGATAAAAAGTGCTTGACCGATTTAAAAATTCCTACAATTGATATGGTTATTGTCAATCTATATCCATTTGAAAGCAAAACAAAAGAAAAACTCTCACAAAAAGAAATGCTCGAATATATTGATATCGGCGGGGTAAGCTTATTACGCGCAGCAGCTAAAAATTTCCCTCGTGTCACTGTTTTAAGTAAAAGTGAGCAATACAATCAGGTAGCAACTGCTCTAGTAAAAAAAGGGCCAATTGATGAATCATTACGCCGCAGATTAGCTCTTGCCGCGTTCGAACGCACTGCAGCTTACGATCAAGCAATTTCATCTTATCTCGTAGGGCAGAGTAACGAAGATGAACATATAGAGAAACAACCTCTACCAGTCTCAACAATAATCAATTTAGCTAGATATCAGCCTTTACGCTACGGCGAAAATCCTCACCAAGCGGCTACCTGGTACGCAAATGGCAATCACGGCGAGGTCTTCCCACCCTTTGGACAATTACAAGGTAAAGACTTATCGTCCAACAATATTATTGACACTTATTGCTTGGTCAAAATATTGAGAGAAATTGGACAAGTTATAGATAAACCAGCAGCTTGCATTATTAAGCACAATAATCCTTGTGGCGTAGCTCTAGGAAGTACAATTGAGGACGCTTTTTCAAAGGCTTATAACACCGATTCGCTATCAGCCTTTGGTGGTGTTTATGGTTTCAATAAAAAAGTGACAGCCGAACTAGCTACCAAAATTTGTGAAGGCTTTGTAGAAATCGTTGCTGCACCTGACTTCGAATCTGAAGCCCTAACCATTTTCAATACCAAGAAAAATATGCGCGTACTTAAATTAACTAGATCATTGCACGAAGATCCGACCTCTGGACAATGGAGAGCCCGAGACTTACAAGACTTCGGCTGGATTTTAGAAAAAGAAATGGAAGCTCCAGTAGATCCAACTAAATTTCAAAATGTAACTGGCGGTTCATCACCAACTGAACATATTGAAGACTTAGCTTTCGCTTGGTCCGTAGTAAAACATCTAACTTCAAACGCGATTTTTATTGTTAAGAATGGTGTGTCTCTGGGCTTTGGCATTGGCCAAACAAGCCGCGTAGCAAGTGTGGAAATTGCCCTTGAACAAGCAGGTAAACATGCGGTTGGTGCTGTCATGGCGAGTGATGCTTTCTTTCCAGCTACAGACAGTATAGAAAAAGCGGCGCAAGCAGGCATTGCCGTAATCATTCAACCGGGTGGTAGCTTAAAGGACAAAGATGTAATAAAAGCTTGTGAGCAATCCAATATTAAAATGTTATTTACAGGCCAACGCTGCTTCAAACACTAAAACCAAATGAAAATAGATAAGATGATGACCAACCCAAAAAATGCCAAAAACACGAATAAGCGAAAGAAAGCATTGGTGAGCATAGTTATGGGTAGTCAGTCGGATTATGAAACTCTAAAGCATAGCGAACAGATAATGATTGACTTTTCCATCTCTTATGAAATTCAAGTTGTGAGTGCACATAGGACACCGACTTTAATGTATAAATTTGCCCAAGAGGCGATGAAGCGCGGGCTGAAAGTCATAATCGCCGGTGCCGGCGGATCAGCCCACTTACCAGGCATGATCTCTAGTCTTACTACTATTCCTGTCTTGGGTGTCCCTGTGGAAAGCAAAGGGCTAAAAGGTCTTGATAGTCTGCTATCAATAGTGCAAATGCCTGCTGGAATTCCCACGGCCACCTTTGCCATTGGCAAAGCAGGCGCAATCAACGCTGGTCTATTTGCTTTGGAAATTCTTTCTTTGCAAGACAAGCTTCTAGCAAAAAGAATAGAAGCCTATCGTTTCCAAAATAGTAAAAAAGCTCAAGATGGCAACAAAGTCGTACAAACTCGCTTGCGAGAAAAGCAAAAATGAAACAAATAGGCATCCTTGGTGGCGGACAATTAGGCATGCTGTTGGCACAAAGTATAGTCCGATTAGGAGCGGAAGCTCTAATATACGATCCTGAACCAGAAGCACCAGCTAGCCGCACCGTTAGAACATCAGTACATGCTAGTTGGCAGGATAGGGAGTCATTAGATAAATTCTTATCCAAATGTGATAAAGCTACTTATGAATTTGAAAACATACCATACGAATCACTAGCGAAACTAAGCCACAGCACACCTATTATTCCCTCTCTTGATGTCTTACGAATAACCCAAAACCGTGCTGCCGAAAAAGAGTTTTTGCGATCAAATGAACTGCCTTACGTACCTTATTTTGTTGCCGATAATGTTTCTTCTCTCGAAAAACAAATTGATCAATTATCTTTTCCTGTAATCATTAAAAGCACAACTGGCGGTTACGATGGCAAAGGACAAGTCTTCTTGCAGAATAAAGAAGATTTTCAAAAAACTATCAGCAGAGCTGAAAAGGCATTACCAAATTTTCCTGTCATAGCCGAACAGGCTATAGACCTATATATGGAAGTAAGTTGTATCACCGCTCATTCTGCTAAAGGAGAAAAAATAGTTTTTCCGGTTTTTCAAAACATTCATAGCAATCACATATTAGACACAACTGTTGTACCAGCTGATATACCAGCCAACTTAACGAATACCGTACAAAACTTAGCTCGCCAGGCTACTGATAAATTGGGCGTTATCGGTATACTTTGTACCGAATTTTTTATCAGTCACAAGAAAACGGGTGGTGCAAAGTCTGCCTTTAGCTTTGACGTATTTGATCTTTATATAAATGAATTCGCCCCCCGTCCTCACAACTCTGGACACATTACTATCTCTAGCTGCAGCTTAAACCAGTTTGATGCTTTAGCTAGAATATTGCTTGATGTACCGCTTTCTCAACCATTTTTGGCAAAAGCTGGTTATTTTTGCATGGCTAATTTATTGGGTGATATCTGGATAGAGCAGGGCACTACAAACGGTGACAAAATTAACCTCATCAATTTAGCAGATTGCCCATACCCTTTCGAAATAATACTGTACGGTAAAGAGCAAGCATTACCGGGTAGAAAAATGGGGCATCTTATCAGTCATGCCGAGAGTGCGCAAGAAGCAAAAGAAAGAGCCCTTAAAATAAGAGACAAACTAAAAAATACGCCGTGTCTAAAGTGATAAACTAGCCACCTTTAGTTATTCGCCGATAATAAAGGAGATCTTACAGCTTGGGTATTCTAGATGGGCAAGCTTTGGCACCAGTCAAATGTTTCTTGAAACAATCCAACATTTTTTCGCCTAATTCGTCCGCTTCAATAAAGATAGCTTCCCTTTCATAGGCTGCCGCAGCGGGATTATCCCAAGTATCGTAAGGATATTCATTACTTTTGTGAGTACGGAATGAAAGCTCAATCCCTTCATTTTTCCAAACCAGTAACAAAGGTACCGGTTCACCTTCCTTAAATTTACTTTCAAGCATATGCGTTGTGGATTTATCTAATTTGATCTTTAAACCACCCGGATAAACCTTAACGTCATGATGCTTAAACACGTCTATGGTCTCTGGTGAGCAGTGGTGGACCGCCACCAGTACACTTTCTGCTTGCTGGCACCAAGGTAATTTGTCTAAATAATCTAAAAATTGCTCACAACTAACTGGCTCGCTTTGATAATACATGCCGATTTTAACCTCGAAATAGATTGTGTTCTATAAGCCTATACCCCATACCAATATGTTACTTGTCCAAATGATCTAAACGGTTAATTATTTCATTTGCCAATATTAAATATGCTTGACATATAGTGTTTATATTCGCCTTGACTGGGAACATATGTTCCAGGACTTGGCATGGATGGGATATTATGGTAACTAAACAAAAGCATTTCTTGGATTCACTAAGACAAATGGTATCCAAGTCACCTGACGGACTATGCTCTATTTGTAAAAAGGCTCATGAAGGAGACCTCTGCCCCGAAAACGATAACGACAATAGCGAAGGCAATGATCAGTTAATTGGCACTGCCTTTCTCGTAGATTTAGTATCCAATCATAAGATAAGAATTCCTGTCCCAAATTGTCAGATAGGTAGAGATGAAACTAACGATATTGTAGTCAGTGGCGATCAATCGATTTCCCGCCATCATGTTAATTTAGTCTTTGAGGAGAATCAATACTATCTAGAAGACAATAATAGTCGGCACGGTACCTTCCTTAACGGCTCTCAGATCAAGTCGCGTGAACCAATTAATGATGGAGACGTAGTTAAAATTGGTGTTTCACTCTTTTGGTTCGTTGTAGAATCAGCCAATAGTGGCGAAAACGGACCTGCTTTAAACCCCGAATCAGGTTCTCAACTTACCGATATCTCTACATTAAACGCCGGAGAGCCTGTTCACCTGAAAGTAGGGTCAGATCTGCAAACAGAACCGTCTGACTCAGCATCCTCCACAATGAACGAAATTCCAATCATGCCTACTGACCAGACGCTTTTAGAACGTCTCCGCCTTAAGACTCATAGTTTTGACCAAGCAGGCTTATTTGCTAACCCGCAGGCACAAATGGCCACCATATCGCCACAAATAGCATCTGTTTCTGGGAAGAATGTCGACGACACGCAATCCTCGATCCCGGCTATGAGCCTTGAACCACTCGCAAGTGAGCACAGTCATCAGACCACAAGCTTGACTAGCTCACACCAAGCAAAGGTTGATCCATCTCTAGACAAAGCAGACTCTCGTCCATCTCAAGAGTTAAATATGTCACCGCAAGACTTAATCAACGGTTCGACTGCTTGTGACCAACTGATGAGAGCAGATCTAGCCGAATTAGTCAAAAAATACAATGAACTAAAAGAACAAATTGAGCGAGCCGAAAAAGATAAACAAGAAATTGCCGATCAACTCAATATTATTCAAGCACTCGCAACCGGCTTAATTGGTGGCAGGGATCAACAATTAATAGAGTCTTGTTACAAGGTGTTTTCAAAATTAGGTTGGCAAATCAGTCTTAATTCAAACGATTCTCAGGAATTACAACTCAAAGCGGGTGAACATTTGTCCATTGCCAGAATAATTTGGACAGTAGTCGAGCCAGAAAGATCACATTTGGGTCAGCTCTCTATCTCACAAACACAACAATGGTGTGACCAGGGGCACGAACCAAAAGGCATTCTTATAATCAGTCGTTTAGGGAACAACAACGGCGAAATTCCCGCCCTGACAAAAGCTGATTATGAAAGTGAACTAGCCAAACATGCTGTCAAGAAAAATATTTGTATGATGACCAGCATGCAAGTTTTGGCTATATACCGTGACGTGGTGCTAAAACATGCAGACGTTAATGCTTTACGCGAAAAAATTATTAACAGCTCTGGGTGGTTAGAAGGTTTGTAATTTTCATTAACTGGGCTTACCCCAGAGCCATCCCTGTCCGAAGTTAACGCCCAGATCTAATAAGATTTGAGCTTCTTCTTTCATTTCAATTCCTTCAGCGATTAGTTCCGAACCTAAGGCATTTACCACTTTAATTAGCCGCTTTAAAGAATATGATTTAGCCTCATCTGTTGCTACTCCAGAGACATATTTTCGATCAATTTTGACAATGTCCGGCTCAAGAATAATTAGACTTTCTAAAGAGCTGCGACCGAAACCAACATCATCAATTGCGACTAACAATCCTCGTTTACGCAAAGCCATTACATAGTCTCTTAAATAGGCCGGATCACCAATAAATTGTTGCTCGCTTATTTCTATACAAAAGCGTTCAGGCTCAATATCAGCCGGAAATAACTGCATCAGGCGCTCTATCGGTGTGTCAATAATTGTGGAAGGGAAAAGATTAACGTGATAGCGCAATTTTTTTGTTCTATCCCTATATTTAGCTTCATTTAATGCTTGCAAGCATGTCTTTAGACAACGCAAATCCACCGCTGTTAGTAAATTATGCTCGACACTGACACGAAAAAGATCGTCAGGCATTTCGAACGGCCCACTTGGCCCACGACTAAGCATTTCATAGCCTACAACAATTTCGTTACTCAAGTCATAAATAGGCATGGACACAGCTCGAAAACAATCACCTTGCCGAAGCTTATCCATCAATTCGCCTAAAGCATCTGAGCTGTTGCCAGACAATACTCTATGTTTCTCACCGGAAGAAACGCGGTTCTTACCTAGTGTCTTACTCTCTTGCACGGCCAACCTCACCAAAGAAAGTATTTCTTCAATTGAATAACATTCTTGTGATACTGCCAAAACACCTAAACTAGCTGTAAGTCGCACTGTTTCTGATGCTAGCCGCAGAGGAGACTCTGCCACCGCCAATCTAACTTTCTCTGCTACCAACATACCTTCGGGAAAACGTGTCTCTGGCAAAAGAAGTAAAAATTCGTCCCCGCCGGTGCGCGCTATATAATCAGTTGGGCGCAATGTTTCCTTCAGGCGACCCACGACTTCTTTCAGCACCACATCGCCAACACCGTGACCAAAAGATTGGTTAATACGGTCAAAATTATCACAATCTAGGAGAACAGCGCTTAAATAATCACCGGAGCGCTTTGCTCTTTTATGCTCCTCTTCTAAAGCTCGCTCCAAACCAGTACGATTGAGTACAGCAGTCAAATTATCAATATCAGTAAGCGATTGTAGTTTCTTATGGGCCGTTTCTAATTCTTGCACAGCATCTTTTAATTTAATCTCTAGACGCTGGATTTCTAAAGTATGTCGCATAGATTTAAAAAATTGCTGAGTGTCTAGTTCACTCCGTTTTATATATTCGTGAACACCAGCATTTTTTATTTGTTCTTTTAGTATATCGTCCTCTGCCTTATCGACTACAAAAATTGGTACCGCCATTGCTTGCTCTTTAATAAAGCGAATGGCATCCAACCCTTTATGGGTTTCTAGAGGCAAGTCGAGCAAAATCATGTCAAAGTTATTCGCCTTAAGTCTTGACAAACCTATATTTAATAAATTAGTCGTTTCAATAGAAAAGTGGGAGTTGGCTCCAAATTCCATTAATTTACTTAAAGCCAAGGGGTCGGACGAATTATTCTCGATCAAAAGCACATTTGCTTTTTCTTTAGCCATCTTGTCCACCAAGAGCAGATTCCGCTTTTATCTTACAGCTTAAATTAAATTTTTGTGCCATTTTATGCTAACTTACTAACACTCAGCTTCTCTTTAAATAGCATTGAGTGCAAAAAAAAACAAACCTTTCACATTTTCTTATTATTATCGTGCCCAAAAACACTGACCATTCCCCTTCCAATCTTTCTGTTTTACAGGGCAAAAATAAAGCAATTAAACAGATTATTGCTCTTTTAGCCGCTTGCTTTCTCGTATGGCTGTCCTTTAGAGGAGCACATCTATCTGAAGTATTAAAATATGCCGCGCAAGCTAATCCTGTCTTTCTCGGATTAATGTGTTTGTCTGCATTGTTAAGCCATTTAATTAGGTCATGGCGTTGGTTGATTCTTATGCGTCCCTTAAAAGCAAATATTAGCCTTTGGCATTCGTTTTGTGCTGTTATGTATGGATATGCTGTCAATATAGTCGTCCCTCGAGGAGGAGAGATAGTAAGGTTAATTACAATTTCTAAAATGGAATCTTTGCCATGGGCCGGCGTTTTGCCGACTTTATTAATCGATCGCTTACTTGATTTGGTAACCATTGCCATTTTAATCGGCTTTACGCTTATCGCCTTACCAGCCAGCATGTTCAAAAGCATGCCCTGGCTTTATCCGTCCGGTATCACAATCACTGTCAGCAGCCTAGCTTTATTGCTCATATTGCCTAAATTATCCCCCTTGCTTTCAATTATTCTTTCCGTCCCCAACATTAAACGCCTTATTCCAACCGCTGTAAGCAAAAAAATAAATGACTTATTGGCTCAATTTGCCGAAGGCACTAAATGTTTAACCAACCCTCTAACCTACCCAATTATTGCTTTATCTAGCATCGCCATTTGGCTATGCTATTGGCTAAATTTTTATTTTGTTTTACTGGCTTTTTCTTTGGATAAAACACTTACGCTCAGCAAAGGGCTCATGCTTTTTACTGTCAGTTCATTGGGTAGTTTGGTTCCCACACCCGGCTGTGTAGGCGGTTTTCATTTACTTGTTAGTAAGTGTCTAGTGCTAATCTTTGGCATTAATCAAGATCTTGCTTTAGCCTTTGCTACAGTTTTACACGCTTTTGCTTTTGTCATTACAATTTGTACAGCTGCCTTTTGCTGTTTTCTTTGTCAACAATTTCTGGAACGCAAAGCAAATAAATTAACTCTGCCCGCCGAACAAAAATCAGTTGAAGATTTACAATAATGCTCAGATAATTTGCTCAATTTTTATAGTACGCCAAATTTATTTTTGTCTTTGGCATACCGGACAAAAATGCGCGTAGCGTCCATTTATCTTCACGCGCACTATTGGTAACTTACACTTTCGGCATGGCTTACCAGTGCGGCCATAAACCAAAGATTCGTGCTGATAATTGCCATTCACTCCATCGCTATCCACAAAATCTTTAATACTAGAACCTCCACGCTCGATTGCTCGTTTTAGTGTGTCTGGAATAATTTGTGTCAACAGTTTCGCCTGTTTAGATGTGATTTTTAATGCCGGTGTAAGTGGATGTATGCCGGCTTGGAAGAGAATTTCGTCTGCATAAATATTGCCTATGCCTGCTATTAAAGTTTGATCCAATAAGGCTGACTTAATTGCTTGACGACGATTCTTAAAGAGCGTAAGCAATTGTCTGGCTGCCAAATCTTCCAAAGGCTCTATACCTAGTTTACTAAATGAAGGAATAGCCCGAGCCAAATCTTTCTCAGACGTCACATGATATAGGCGACCAAAAACACGCATATCCTCAAAACAGAGTAAGCGTCCAGTCTTTAACAATATTTGCACACGCAAAAATCGAAACTTCTTTTTTGCCGCACGATCATTTTCTAATAGCAATAGGCGTCCAGACATACGCAAATGAATTATCAAAGAAGCCTGCTGGGCAGCGTTCTTACCCTGCAAGTGCAAAATTAGATATTTACCACGACGACTAATATCAGTAAACGTTCGTCCTACTAACAAATCAGAGAAGCTCTTTGGTTTGGGATAACCAATCGATTGCTCGCGGAAAATTTCTACATTTCGAATAGTTTCTCCCGGAAGTTTTGCCTTTAATCCGCGTCTTACTATTTCAACTTCTGGTAATTCAGGCATTTATATTTAGCATCCTAGCCTTAACCACAAAAATAAAATCCGGCGCCAAGAATGGCATAAACAGCCAATAATTGCACGCCTTCCAACCAATTACATTCTCCATCAGTGGCCACAAAAGCAAGAATAATTACCGAGACAATAATCGAAAGCAGCTCGAGTTCGTTAAAACGCAAATCAATTGGCTTGCCAATGATAAAGCCAGCAAAAACAATTACCGGTGCTACAAATAAAGCAATTTGCGCCCCGGAACTAAGTGCGATACTAATAGCCAAATTCATATTATTCTTCCAAGCCATGAGCACTGCCGTGCTATGTTCAGCGGCATTACCAATTATAGCTACTAAAATTACACCAATAAATATTTTATTCAAGTGCAGCATTTCCGCTCCAGCAGCTAGCGTTTTCACCAAATATTCACTTAACACTGCCACCATTATTGCTGACACGAACAAAACAAATACTGGCCATCTTATGTGCCGCCAGAGAACAGCATAATCTTTCGCCGTTTTCTCTTGCTTTGCTATATGCTCAATAGAGCTTGCTTCTATTGCCTTATGTGGATGTTTGAATTTACTTGGCGACTGCAGACTGAAATAAACACTTAACACATAGGTAAGCAATTGCACAGCGGCGATGGCCAGAGCAAGTTCGATTTCTTTCCCTTGCAATTTTTGTTGCTCTTGCATCAAAATTTCAGGCATATTTTGGAATTGCCAAAACTGTGAATAATGAAAAACGGCAGGCACAGTTAAACTAATCGCAGCCAGTGCTAACAAAGTGGCCGCACTTGTAGCTGCCCGTCTGTCGAATTTTTGTCTTTTATAGCGCCAGCCACCAGCCAACATGCTACCACCCAAGACTAGCAAAACATTGCCAATAATAGAGCCGGTAAGCGAAGCCTTCACAACGTCTACAAAACCAGCTTGTAAAGCCACAAATGCCAGAATCAATTCACAGGCATTGCCAAAAGTAGCGTTGATTAAGCCACTTAAACCGACTCCAGCTTTTTCGGCCAAAGCTTCAGTAGCTCTACCCATAATGGCTGCCAACGGTATAATTCCTAGGCAAGCAGTAGTAAAAATAAATACCGGAGATAAGTGCAGCAATTTACCAATAATAGGCAAAGGCACAAAAACAAGGCAGAAATTAAGGATATTGGTTATTTTCATCTGCCTAAAAATGGAGAATTGACATACTCGCTTCTAATATTGCCTACAAGTGCCATTTTAACGCGACATTTATAGACATGCGACAGTATTATATGCAAAAAAGCTCACTTCATCTGCTCAGGATTAAATCGTCTCGATTATAATTAAATCCTGGGTTTATTACGTGTTTTCAACATTTACGGACCATAAGCAATAACATACTCTAACAGAAACTGTACGATTAAGAACAATCAAAGGTTCGCAAACAAGGTAACACTGGAGGCATTGCATGGTAATCATGAAGTCTGTAAAAAAAGAGGCTGTGGAGTGCGAAACCGAGCATTTTTTGATGGCTCAAAAGCAATTGGATGAAATTGCCTTAGAAATGGGACTTGATGCTGAATTACATGAGCGCCTGCGTTATCCAAAAAGATCTTTAATCGTTAGCATTCCCGTTCGTTTAGACAATGGCAAAGTACACACTTTTACTGGTTATCGCGTCCATCATGACGTTTCACTTGGACCGGCTAAGGGCGGCATCCGCTATCACCCCGAAGTTAATTTAGGCGAAGTAGCCGGTTTAGCTATGTTGATGACTTGGAAATGCTCCTTAATGGGCTTACCCTTTGGTGGAGCGAAAGGCGGTATCCGCTGCGAACCTTGGAATATGTCAAATGGCGAGTTAGAACGTCTGACCAGACGTTATACAGCAGAAATTATTAATTTAATTGGTCCCGACAAAGATATCCCAGCTCCAGATATGTATACCAATGAGCAAACTATGGCATGGATTATGGATACATACAGTGTGAATGTTGGATATACAGTACCGAGCGTTGTTACTGGCAAACCAATTTCAATTGGTGGCTCCTTAGGCAGACAAGAAGCTACAGGTCGTGGTGTGGCATATTGCACTCGCCAAGCAGTTGCTCATGCTGAACTGAAAACAAAAAATCCTGCAGTCGTTATCCAAGGTTTCGGTAATGTAGGCTCCATCACAGCCAAGCTGCTACATGAATCAGGCTATAAAATCGTTGCTGTATCAGATGTTTACGGCGGAATCTATAATCCGGAGGGTCTGGATATACCACGTTTATTAGCTCATGTTTCAGAAATGCGTAAAGTTGCCCAATTCTCCGGTGGCCAAGCCATAAGCAATGACGAATTACTGGTCCTGCCATGCGATATATTGATTCCAGCTGCTCTGGGTAATCAGATACGCATAGACAACGTTGCTAACATTAAATGCAAAATTATTGTTGAGGCTGCAAATGCTCCTGTTAATCCTGAAGCCGACCAATACTTACAAGAAAAGAATGTCATGGTTGTACCCGATATTTTAGCCAATGCCGGTGGCGTTACCGTAAGCTATTTCGAATGGGTGCAAGGGTTGATGCATTTATTTTGGACGGAAGAGGAAGTCAACCAGAGACTTGAACAGATTATGGGACGAGCCTGCCAACAAATTTTTGATTTGAGTAAAAAGTCCGGTTTAAGGCTCCGTATGGCAGCTTTAAGGATAGGAATTAGTCGCTTAGCTGAAGCCAAGCGCTTGCGCGGACTCTATCCATAGATAATAATTCTTTTTATATTCCTCAAAACCGCAATTTAATCATCAAAGCGGGAACAGGAATAAAAGGGTTATATTACTGTTGGAGAAATATTTTAGCGTAGCTCTTAGATGTTCCAAACAAGCAAACCGTCCGCCCCTAAAGTCTTACGTCTGCCCAAGCAGATGGCTTTGCCAGGCCAGGGAGACTTGGATTTTGTTCGCGAACAGTCCGCAAAAGTTATAGGACGCTTGATAGAGTTACCTTTTTCTCTAGCTCAGGACGCCCAAGATAAAGAGCATGACTTCGTATTACGTGCTTGCTTACCAATTGTAGACAGTGAAACTAACTGGGCTTTAATCCATTTGCATCCCAGCGGCGAACAAATCCTCTGGCAACACGCAAGTACTGACGCTAGCTTGATACATAGTTTGATTAAGGAAGCTTCCGGCAGCATCAAATTTAGTGCTCCCAAAGCAGTAGCCGATCCTCTAGCCGCTACGAACCGTGACCTAAGTCGCGTAGCAACTGAAAGACTAACTACCGGCATAGGCATAAGCCATATATTAGACGAGGCATTGGTCGATGAAAGAGCCATTTCCTCAGGAAATTTAAAGGTGACACCGGTGCCGGCTTTACTTAAAACAATTAATCATGAAAGCATGACTGGCAAATTAGCCATAGAAAATAAGCAAGAAACTTGCGAAGTATATTTCATTGACGGTCTACCTATCCATTGCTTATTGAAAGAGACCGCCGGTGAATTGGCTATTAAAGAGCTTATAACTTGGCGCAATGGCGAATATCGTTTTTATCCTGGTCAAAAGACTCTTGCTTTAACGATAAGCACTGATATGGAAAACATACTTAAGTCTGGATTGACTTTGCTCGAACAATTGAATTATTTAGAGACAAATGGCTTACATATGGAATCTTGTCTGATTAGAAAAAATTCCATGATTTCCGAAGAGGAACTACGTATTCGTCTGAGCAAAGCGGCTCCAGGTAATGTCGAACAACAAATCGATTTTTACGAATTAGTAGACAATCACAGCACTATTTTTGAGTTATTAGCAAAAAGACCCTTGTCAAAAGCCGAATGGGTACCAATAATTTTCAATTTAGTAAGCTCAGCCTTAGTGCAAATTAGCGATCAAGTATCACAACAAAATCGTTTTGCTAATTTAAAATCTTTTGGTGTAGACGAAAACGAATTACAAATGGTCAGCAAAAGTTTTTTACGGGCAGAGACCAGCATATTAACCTACCCGGCTTTCATTTATTTCCTTGACCAAGAATACATGCGCTATCAATACTTTAATTTTCCCTTTTCTGTCATTGTTTTCAGCCTGGGTTTGAAGAAAGGCGAACACAAACCAATCGAGAATTTGCCAGCCATAGCCATCCGACGCGCTATGCAAAGGATTTCGCAAGTCAAACGTCCCGTAGACTTACTTGGACATTTCGAAAAATCAGACTTCGCTATGCTATTGCCCAATAGTAATGCTTCTGCTGCCGGAGCATCTGCCAACAGGATCATTGAGGTTTTATCCGAAGCGCCTTTGACTTCAGACATTGACACACGCAGCTTGTGGTCGGCTTGTGGTATAGCCACCATACCTGAAGACTGTCAAGAAATGGATAAATTATTGCAAGCAGCAAAAAAGGCTAGAGATCAAGCCCGCCATGGAAAAGAAAGAATTATTCTTGCCCGCGGCGTCGCACCTGAGTAATGAAGGCGAGGCAGCGCTCAATATAGGTACTTGACACACAAATAAATTAGGCGCATGCTATTGTCAAAGCTAGGAGGGCTGTGCCATAGACGCTTTTAACCAACCATTTGACTTATTAGAATTCCAGCAAATAGCCAGAGAAACACTCTGTCCAAAGAAGCTATTCTTGCTTTGGGAAAATATTTGTCGTCGTTATGAACGTCACGAAATTGGTTTATACCAGTTAGAAGAAATGAAAGAAGTCATTTGGCCAAACTTAAATGCCCTATCTTCTCTACGCAAAATCATCGACGGTAACCAGCCTAAAAGAAAAAGCAGACGTAAACGCATTCCTGCTTAACCTATTAGTGAAAGCACTAGCATCCTTACCAAGATTTCTTTCTATATTGCAATTCGAAGTCTTCCAAAGATTAAGCTACTCCACTTAACTCATCTTACGGAATCACATGTATAACAACAACGTAAGCCCATAGACAAAGGCATACTATAAGAATGACCTCTATAGGTTGCAGAGGGCGGTTAGGATCCTGCCTACGCTTTTTTGCTTCCAAACCAAGCCACGCTAAGAAACTTAAAATAACAGAACCAATTAACAAACTAGACAAAAATTGCCGCCAAAAATGCACATCAACTGCATCTCCTGGCGTAATGTAGATTTTTTCTGGTGGATGTACACTAGCCCGGTCCGTTTCTGTTATGTGTTCGTGATTGTCGTCATTGAGATTTTTCCCGGAGTATAAACCAATAGCAAAGTAAGTCTCAGGTTTACCGGCTGTGATTAATTTGCCATGCCGATCATAAGCATGAATATAAAACTCGATCACCTTATACCCGTCGGCACATCGCTGGTTGGTGAATAAGGACAAAGCACTTATTTTACCGGTTTTGCCTGCTACGTCGTCGCGCCAAGTACCACCATGTCTTAAGAACCAATAACTATCATTTGGATTTGCGTCCGTTTTTAAACCAGGGAAAATTGCGTCCCTCGCGTACGTAGCACTAAGCCTTCTTATTGTCGGCATTTCGGCCTTATTATCAAACGGATTTATATAAGCTAAACCAGGCTCGCCTTTCAACTTATCTATTTTATCTGGGTAGCAACCATTTAGCGCATAGTAACGTTGGGCAAAATCAGCCAACTTCTCCATTTTTTTTACCAAAGAAATCTCCGGTGCATTGCCCTCGTAATAAACATTACCGTTTTCGGTTGTTAATTCATCTTGGTTGAGTTGATACCACATTTCTTTACACATCAGCATACCTAAAATCATATCTTTGAGATCACGCATACCACCCTTGAGCAAGATATACGGAATCTTTCTGTGTTGCACATCATTTAACAAAACCGCATATTTATTATCGAGAAATTGAATGCCGTTGAAGCCATCTACTGATCTAAACACTCCGCCAATTAGTCGCTGCGCAATCATATTACTATCAGGCAACTCATTGGGCACAAACAATTTAGAAAAAGCAATGAATATGGCACCGATGCAAAGAATCACGCTAATAGCGTAGAAAATATCTCGTCCGTGACGGCGCAAGCCATGAGCTTTGAGCAAATTACCAGAGTCTTGCTCTACTGATTCGGCCACATAGCGTAATTTTTTTATTTTGGTGGACTGCTTAGGACTCGAATACTTTTTCCCTGTTCTTAAGCTCTCCGTTTTTATTGCTGGTTGATTTGTAACGGGCGGATTTTGACTAGTCTGAGACGCACGCTCTAAAGTAAGCCCATGTCTCAATTTATCTTCTTGAACAACTTGTCTATTAGCGACAGCATCAAAATATTCCTGCCTAATTTCTTGAGCTACAGAATCAGATATGCCAAAAGCTTTTTCGGCTTTACTAGTTGCTAATTTATATTCTGCATCAGCTAAGTCAAACTGATCGTTTGCTTCATAAGCTCGCGCTAAATTAACCCCGGCATTAATAGTATCGGGATGCTCTGCACCAAGAATTTTCTCTCCCAAAGCAATTAGCTGTTTATAAAGCGGGATGGCATCTGAAAATTGACCGTATTCTGAAAATATTTGGGCCAATTCTTGTAAACAATAGGCTAATTGCGGAGCCTGCCTTTCATCGTTTCCACACAGTTCGACTGCCTGCCGATAAATTTGTACTGCCTTTTCATCATCATCAGCACTTTTTGCCTGCTCAGCTTCTTGCAGTAAGTTTTCTATTATTGACAATCAAAAATGTCCTTATCTCCCCTATCTAAAATAACCTATTAGCTTTACTTCTTCTACTAAGAACAAGTCAAGAGAGAAGATCTCGATCGATTTATTAATGATATTGTTGACAGCCAAGGCCAAGACTACGGATAATTTGCCTTACGGCACGGTAGCTCAGGTGGTTAGAGCACGCGACTCATAACCGCGGGGTCGGGGGTTCGAGTCCCCCCTGTGCCAGATCTTTAAATTGTGTCCGGCCTTAAGACATAGCTTACAGATCGTTCCGAAGACATAGGTTACACTTTTGCCTTTTATTAAAGACAAAACCACTCTTCAAAGTTAGCAATAAGTGAGTAACAAACAGCAGCACTAGATTCTGTGGTTATAGACCTGGTGACAGCGAATTCAGTAATATTATCGCCTTCTTTCATGTAATTTTGCGAAGAAATATGTCCGATGTCCCACAGGATGTGCTTCTCTTTCATGAGCGCGGGCAAGGTACTTAGCCATTAGTTCGGCACCTAATACGGCTGCTTTAGAATCGAGCTCCGGTTTTAATTTGTCGCGCAGTTCTTTATCAAGTTTTTTGACTCTAGAAGACATATCCTTTTTTGCTTGCTCTGCTTGCTCTGCTTGCTCTGCTTGCTCTGCTTGCTCAAGAATTTTAAGATCTTGTGCGATTTCTTCAGGTATTTTATCAAGTAGATATTCTAATTTGCGTTCGCGCTGATGAGGATTTTTCACTTCTAAAAGGTCATTAATAGGACGATCAGAATCAAATGCGGATATATACGACTTCAATTGCTCTCTTTGGCGCATCATAAGAGAGGTCTCTACAGGAGGCTTAAAAAAATCATGAAATGATTCGATAAAAGCTATAGCTCTCTTATGTTCACCCTCTGTCAGAGGCTTATTACTTAAAACTTGATCACGCCACTGAAGAACGCCTTTTAAAAGCTTTTCGTCTAAATTATGGCCTATACTTTCGTAATAGTTTAGCCTCAGACGATCTTTATTTATTTGTAACTCATCGGCCAGTTCTCTAATAATCAATGCATTTTGATCATGATGAGCTAATTCGTGCATGGTCGAAGCACATAAGATTGCAGTGGGATGAGTGCCTTGTCTGAGGGCGCTGACTTCTAAAATGCTTATAGTACCATTGGCCATTTCGTATTCACTGTCGGCCGCTCGATTTTCCAATGATTGGACAATCTTAAATTGGAAGTCCGGTAACTTTACACCTGCATCTTCCAATATTGGCTTTATATGTTCGTTGAGGAATTTCTCACGTTTTGTGTTTATAACATTCAGTTTTTCGCGCAATTCGGCTGCTCTTATTCTTGATTTCGGGTTATTATTGGCATCGTTTTGTGCCCTCAACCATTCAGCGTATATGACTGAGGCATCTTTCGTTTCCTCAGGCCAGCTTAAGGACTCAAACTGATTCGAGATTTTTTGCAGGGTGTCACCAAGTAAAAATTGGCTAACGCTTTGTTCGTTAACTGGTTTCGGCTGTTCGCTAGTCCACCGTTTCTCAAATTCTTTGGCTAAACGGATCAGAGTAGGAGAGCGCTCATTACCCTCAGCCGCCATCTGACTGAGGACGGACTCAGAGCGATCTGGGTTTTGCTCCATTAAAAGCTTAATGAACTCTTCTGTTTTAGTGTCTATGTCTGAGGGTTCTTTGCCGTCGCCTTTTTTGGTTTGTCCGGTTTGTTCTCGATTTGTTTGTTCCCCTTTGAACTGGGCACACTGGGCTCCTAATTCATTTTCTATCCAGGAATCGGATTTTTTATCCTGATTCTGATCTTCCGTTGCCTCATTTTGGTCCCTATCGATGTGGACATCCATACTTTTCACACCTCTGGAATATCTTGCCCTACTGACCCACTTGCTAAACAGCAAAATTAGTTAGACTCCCCCCATGGTATCCGGCTAGCCAGTTTTATGAGGTATGATCTTGGTTATCTTGGTTTAGAGGAAAAAACTTTGCAGCTCCTTAAAGGACTCTTTGGCTTATCTTTGCATATGGGCAATCTCGTGCGAGCGCTAATCGTGTGCACAGCGTTGATCATCGCTTGTTCGTTGGTTGATGCCAAAGCTGCCAATGGCCAGATCAAGAAGCTGTTAAAGGATGACACCTACACAGTTACCCTGGGGGCGGCAACCAACTATCCTGAGGGTGCAGAGTTAGAGATAGGTGATGGTTACGGACATGCGGGTATGCTCAACTGGATGTGGTTTCGACCTAGAACAGACGTGGTGGATGTTCTTTCTTTGCAGATTCAAGAGGAAATGAAGCCATACAGCTCGAAATGGCCCCCAGACACCGCGCAAGTTGTCGTCAAGCACGCCGAAATGGGAGCTGATGCCTATTCCGCATTGCTGCGCGATCTTGCTATTGTGGAGACGGCACGCCTGAAACCGGTCGAAAGGAAGGGACCAATCAGCATCAGGTTTTCCTCGAATGACTTTTGGGTTCAAGCTTACCTTACAAAAAACAAAAAGACGCTCATCGATCTCGATTGGGCCGGTTACGAGAACAGTGGGAATGAAGTCGACTATGCTAAGCCGAGAGCCGCTGTGCGCCTCGCCCAAGGCGCGGTCAGGCGGCTCAATTTCAAGGAGCATTTGCTAACACCGGAAGAACGGACTTGGGCAAGCGCGAAATTCGTGCGTGACTGGAGTAAGTTCAAGGACCGAGAGTTTTACTGGTGGGTGCGCGAGGAATACATCTCTATGATCGGCATCATTGGCGATGCAACGGCCCTCCCAACACTACAGCATATCCTTGGTGGCAACCCGAAGGATATTGTCTGTGATTATGCCGGTTTTCGCACTAAGGACCGATGTGTCTACCTGGCAATTAACGCCATCACGCGATTGGTGAAAAAGGATGTGCGCGATATGCCCGTCGAAGAGATGGATATCGAGAAAGTACGGCAGAGGGTATTCGACCTACTCATGCAAAAGCATTTAGAAACGAACAACTGAATGGTGCAATCCAAATACTTTCTTGGAACAGTTGTTGTTAATTCGGTTGTTTGGGGTAAATATTATATTGAGAATCCAGCATTCCAAACAGACTTACAAAAAGCATATGGCGACAACCAATCTTCTCAAATGTTCATATTGTGGCAAGCCACAAACCGATGTTAAGAAATTGGTCTGCGGACCTGGAGTTTACATCTGTGACAAGTGCGTTGAACTCTGCAATAAACTTCTGGTCGTGAATATTAGTGGTGAAACTCCACTTACTAACAAAAACAATATTGTTAAGCATGAAAACATAGACATCGGGACACAGCTGGCTGAACTAAACTGTTCGTTTTGTAAAAAACCGAATACTAACGTAGAAAAGTTGATAGCCGGTACTGGAGTCTCTATCTGTAACGAGTGTGTTGATATTTGCAATGAACTTCTAAACCATAAGGAAAATTAGCACTTCTCTCCACCCCCACCTAAATTTTTTTGCTAGTCCCCTGTTAAAACATTCAACTACCTACACTTGGATTATTCACATAAGGTTTTAATTTCCATGGCTTTGCCTAAACGTAAACCAGACAAAACATCTTTCAACCAAGTTTTAAAACCGTAGCGCAAAGTCATAAAAAATAGATGACATAATATTAGGTGCCACTTGGCATTAGTATGGACATATGCCACCTCATAAGATATAATGTATTGGTTACTTTAACTTGAGACGTAGATAGTGCCTAGATTTAAACACGTATTTGAAAATGGCATAAAATTCGTATTTAAGTATGAAGAGGATTTCCCGGATTTACTCCACATCTATGCAAGACATCTCACCACTATCGATGATGCTCTAGATGTCTTCTTTATGACAGAACCAGAATGGAACGAACAATTTCAGCGCTATGAAAATTATTCAGAAACTCACGGAATCCATTGGTTTTGGATCAATAAAAAACAAAAAGTAATCATGCTTGTTTCTTGTTTTAGAATTGCTTAGAGGACTATCAAAATGAAAAAGCGCCGCAATTATACAGATCTCGGTAAGTTTAAAATGCCCGCCAAATTAGTAAAAAAAGTCGAAAGAATGACTGCTGAATCTGATGCTGAAATTGAAGCAGCACGTGTAACTTTTCGTTGGGGTAAAGATCAATTAGAAACTGTAAAACGTGCAGCAAATATAATGGGCGTGCCTTATCAAACCATGATTAAGCTTGTTGTTTATCAACAAGCTCTTTCGATTTTAAAAGACGCAACCGCAGTAAAAAAGACAGGCAAAGCCGCTTAACCTAGCTACATGCCGGAGGTTGTACTGATCGGCAAGAGATATGCCGCTATCACTATGCTTACTTAGAAGCGTTTTTACTGCCGTAGCATTTTCGGCAAGGCTAAATTTGATCTTCAGCGCACCATTCTCTAAAAGTTTGATTACTGCTACCTGTGCAGCTGGTAAGCGTTTCAACAAAAACATTGTTTCTGTGAATACAGCTTCGCAAACCAGAAGAGGCGCTGCAAGATTCTCAATTTGCTCAACTGCCCATCTGTGAAACTTTTCATCGTCATCCAGAGATGCAACCAGCGGCCCAGTATCGATTGTTGCCTGTTTAATCACGGCCAAATGATTTCATGTGTTTCGGATTACTAGCCAAATCGTTGACTCCAGAACTTACAACACCACAAGCGCCCTTCATCAAATCGAATAAACTCCTCTCAGCACGTGATTTCTTATACAGCACGTCCGGAGATTCTAGAACAAGAAGCAGTCCTTCCTCGATTAGATCTTTGAATTTTCGGCCACGTAGAGCTGCTGCCGCCTTTGCTCGACGGAACAATTCATCGGATAGATCAGCAGTGATACGCATAAATACAGTTAAGCATATTTATGCTTTTATGCCAATAAAAATGGAGCTTATGGTCAGAATTTATAATCATAGTGTTTTAGATGCGGATAAAAAATTCTATTAATTTGGACAATCCGCAAAAAGTGATTCTTTCTTGCCTAGGAATTTCGGTTTGCGTTGTGTGATTACATCTAGCCAGGCATATTCAGAAGCCAAAATTTCGCGCAATTCGTACCAGCATTGCTCAAGCCCATAAGAACGCAACGACGCATCAATTCCTATTACCGTAATACCTAAATGTTTGGCTATAAAAATGGCCCGTGGTAAATGAAATCTCTGCGTCACTAAAATTGCTTTCTGTACATCAAAAATATCACGTGCTCTATACAAGCTATCATAAGTGCGAAAACCAGCATAATCACAGACAATATCTTTTTTTGGTACCCCAGCAGCTACTGCCATAAATTTCATAGCGTTCGGTTCATCATAATCTAAATGACCATTATCGCCTGTCATCAGTATCTTGCCGATTTTTCCATTTTTATACAATGAAACTGCTGTTGCCACTCTGTCAGCTAGAATTGGCGTACCGATGCCAGCTCCAAAAACTATGGCTACAGGCATACAAGGTACATCATTGATATTGCCATAAATAAGACAGGACTGATTACGAACAGTAAAATACAGCAGGGCAGCCACAATAAATAATAGAGCGCTAATTACTAAGCCTATAACTCTTGGAAATTTTTTCATACTTTTAATAGCTGGGTACTCGATATCGTTCAACATCGCCAAAACGGAAATATTGATTCTGCGCTTGCATAGCTCTTTCTACTGCACCACCTTGTAGAACGGCTTTTCTGCGGGAACCGGCAGGAAATCTTAGCAAACTGGATCCCTGCAACGCCTGCACCGCCTCTAAAACAGTTTGGTCATACTCAGCAAAACTAGAAGAATTCAAAATACGCAAACGCTTAATTTCTCTATCTCTAGTTACTTCACAAACAAACCATGCAACTGTACCAACCGGGTATTTTGCTTCCATTACATGAGTCTCTGGATTAATTTGAAAACTACGCGCTTGATCGCTATTCAAACTTTCAGAAGTACTTGCTAATACGGCTTGTAAAAAACGGTTACGCCAACGATCCCAGGCAATCATAAGTTCTTTGTCATCAGCATCAGGATCTTCACTGGCCGCATCAAGTTCTCCCATTTGGGCACTACCTTTTAGATAACCGGGCTTGCTTTTTATTCCCTCAATCCCATTGTCAGAGCCAAAATCTGTCCCCTTATCAATACTTAGACCATCTGCCTGCTCAATCTTACCCGTTAATTTCACATTGCCCGAACTTATATTCTCGGCAGAACTATCGGCTTTGCCTTGTGCATACACAAAACCATCAATCATAGGCAGAGCAAAACACAAGATCAAACAAAACGAAAACTTACTCAACTTAATTGCAACTTTAACTAATGGCATCTTCAACTGCTTGTATATTTTAAAGCCTATGAATAGCTTAGCTTATAATCAAATCTATGAAAAAACATTCTTCTTCCAAAGAGCTCAGCAAAGAATTGCTAGATTGCCTAGCGGCGACTGCTAGTTTAATCGCCAATAAAAATGTACCTCAGCGGCAATTTAAAGCATTTAAAGGTCCGGCCAATAACACAGCCATCTTGTTAGCTTTGTCAGGAGGCGGCGACTCTACAGCTTTGCTCTTAGCACTTAGCAAGCTTGCACCTGCCTTCGGCTTCCAACCAATAGCTTGTCATATAAATCATGGTCTGCGCGCCGAAGAATCAGACAAGGATGCGCAGTTCTGTAGATATATATGTGAGCAGTTAAAAGTGGAATGCAAAATTATCAAATTATCGGCAATGGATCTGACAAAAACTAAGCAGAATCATGTTAACGAGGACACTCTCAGACAACTGAGATATACCTTTTTGACAAAATTTGCCCATGATAGAAAAATTTCCTTTTTGCTTACCGCCCACACTCTTGACGACCAAATAGAGACCGTCCTTTTTCGTCTTTTCCGTGGTACGGCCTTATCTGGACTAAGAGGCATAGAATATTGTCGAATACTAGACGATAATCTCAAGCTTTTGCGCCCCTTGCTCAAACTGAATAAAGCTCAATGTCAAAAATTCCTCGAATCAGAAGGCTTTGCATTCTGTCATGATTCATCGAATTCGAATGAAATATATAGCCGCAATTACATCCGCCATAAAATTGTGCCAGCCATTGTTGAGCGTTTCCCAGATTTATCAATGCATCTGGACTCTTTAACAGAAATTGCTCAAGCGGAAGACACTTATATGGACCAAATTGCTTATCAATTGTTTGAGCAATTTCAATCTGTTGCGGCAAATACTTGGTCAGCGACCGCCTTTCGACAGCATCCCCTGGCCTTACAAAGACGAATTTTGGCCCATGGATTGAAAAATCGATCAATTGAAGTCTCTTTTAAGCGTATAGATGAGATTATTTCTTTAGCAATTGCAGAGCTTTCAGTCGCTGCTCAACCTCTTTATCTTAATCTGAACAAGCTCTGGCGTATCAAACGAGTGGCTGACAAATTTTTATGGCAAAAATTAAACGAATCAGCCAACGATAAACAATTTGAACCTTTATCGGTCAATATTCCAGGTATAAACTTTTTGCCGGAGATTAATTCAGAACTGCTTGTAGAAACTTATCAAAAGAGCTCTTGCCGCATTTCAGCTGTCAAAAATCCTTTACAAATCGGATCAGACGGACAAACAATATTTACCGATTTATCTAGGATTAAACCTCCCCTTGTAGTTCGGCAACGCCAAGCAGGCGATAGGATTCAGCCTTTAGGTATGTCTCAATTGGTTAAGCTAAAAAAGTATTTACACACTCATAAAAACGGCAACCATCCTTTTTATCCTCAAGTACTTTTAGCGGACCAGGAAGAAGTAATCTGGTTACCAGGCATTGGTATGAGTGAAAAAATTAAAGTAATTGACGCCCCTTCACATATACTCAGATGGCGGCAAGGCTTGCTAGACAAGCTTTAAGAGTCTTATAACAGGCGATTTTAACTTTACTGATTGAACATTTTACTAAGAATTTAAGCTTAACTGAGCCATTTGTCTTTGAATAATCCCCTAAATAAGAAAGAAATTGATAAACAATCGCCTTGCGAAGGTATAAAGATATAAGCTGATAGCTAAGGTGTGTTTCCCAATACGCCCAACCCTTCCAGCTTTCTAGAATTAGGCAGAGCCTAACCTGATTTTTAGTAGTTTGGATTAATATATTTAGCGTGTTATAATCAAGTTTTGGCAACAGTGGAGCATTAGAGATGAAGAAGTACGGAACTCCTGGAGCCGTTTTCTTTTTACTATTAATCTTATTTATTTTGGTTTTTTCTCTGACTTCATTTAGCAGGAAAGAAGAACCATTAACCTATACACAATTACTTTCTTTACTTCAAAGCGGTAAGGCCGAAAATGTTTCCAAAGTGATTATCACTAATGGCGACTCTACCGTGCAAGTTAAAATGACCGGTAGCGAGCGTGAACGTTCTGTTATTGTACCTATTGAGTCGAAAGAATCTCTTATAACAGAGCTAAATAAGGCTGGTATCACTCTTGATGTCAGAGAGCCGGATAAATCAAGCTTCTGGTTCAGTATGCTTAGCTCATTCTTTTTGCCAATTCTATTATTAGTTGGGTTTTTGTTTATGTTTCGCAGCGCCCAGAGTGGTGGGAATCAAGCAATGAGCTTTGGCCGCAGCAGAGCCAAATTAATGGTAGACAACAAAGTTAAAGTAAGTTTTTCTGATGTTGCAGGTATAGACGAAGCCAAACAAGAATTACAAGAAATAGTTGACTTTCTAAAAAACCCCGAGAAATTCCAAGCTTTGGGAGCCCGAATCCCTCGCGGCGTGCTCCTAGTTGGCGCCCCTGGTACCGGAAAAACTTTACTAGCTAAAGCTGTAGCTGGCGAAGCTGGAGTGCCCTTCTTTAGTATTTCAGGTTCTGATTTCGTTGAAATGTTTGTCGGAGTCGGTGCCTCTCGTGTGCGAGACTTATTTGATCAAGCCAAGAAACACGCTCCTTGTATCGTTTTTGTAGATGAAATCGATGCTGTAGGTAGACAGCGTGGTGCTGGTCTCGGCGGTGGACATGACGAGCGCGAACAAACTTTAAATCAATTATTAGTTGAAATGGATGGCTTCGAAGGCGTCTCGGGCATTATAGTCGTCGCTGCTACAAACAGACCAGACATTCTTGACTCAGCATTGTTAAGGCCAGGCCGCTTTGATAGACAGGTGGTTATAGACCGTCCTGACGTTCTAGGACGTGAACAAATTCTTTCTGTGCATGCTAAAGGCAAGCCTTTGGGTAAAGATATCGAGCTTAAAATATTAGCTAAACGCACACCGGGTTTTACTGGGGCTGATCTATCTAACTTAATTAACGAAGCAGCTCTTCTAGCCGCTAGGTCCAATAAGCGCGAGATAGAAATGATTGATTTAGAATTGGCCATAGACAAAGTAGTAGCAGGTCCAGAAAAGAAAACACGCATTATTGCGGCAAAAGAAAAAGCGATGACTGCATATCACGAATGTGGTCATGCTCTAATGTGTGTCTTGCTTGAACATGCTCATCCCTTGCATAAAGTAAGTATCATCCCGCGTGGATTTGCCTTAGGACTAACCATGTTCTTCCCAGAAGAGGATATTCTTACTCAAACACGCTCACAATTAATTGACCAAATTGGTGTCAGCCTCGGTGGACGCGTGGCCGAAGAAGTTGTTTATGGCGAAATTACAACCGGCGCTCACGATGACTTAGAAAAAGCAACCAAGTTAGCAAGACGCATGGTAACTGAATTTGGTATGAGTGATAGATTAGGACCAATGACTTTTGGCAAGCGCCATGACCAGGTTTTCTTAGGCCGCGATTTTGGACATGAGCGTGATTATGGTGAGCAAGTAGCCAGTATTATCGATGAAGAAGTAAAAAGATTTATCGACGAACAATATTTGCGCGTCAAAGCTTTAATTGAAAAATATCGGCCACACATGGACGCTATCGTCTCTGTTTTGTTAGAAAAAGAAACTTTAGATCGAAAAGATGTCGATGCCATAATTGAGGAAACAAGCCGCAAATTAGGCTGGATAACCGAAGACAAATCTCACGGCACCGACGGTGGTGGCACGCCGCCGGCGACGGCTGTCAAGGTTGATGAAACTAGTCCATCGCAACCAAACACTAGCAAAAACCCAGAATCACCAGACTCTAAACCTGGCTTAAAACCAAAATTTGCATAAGCTCGGCTTCTAACAATCAAATTCATCAGTCAAACCACTGATGTCATGATAGGTGCAGAATTATCTTAAATCTCTGCTTTTAGTTCATTTACCCGTATAATATATATTGATGGTGCAAGTGAAATAGCCGCACAAGTTTAGTCGGAGGATTTTGATTATGTCTTTAGTCAAAGAACAAGAGCTGCTTTGCAAACAATTCTTATCCAAGCCAAAAAAATTATTGATTGACGGTAAATGGGCAGATGCAGAATCCGGCAAAACATTTGATACTTTGAACCCTGCTACTGGTGAAGTTCTGGCTAAAATTCAAGAAGGTGGCAAAGCAGACATAGACAAAGCTGTAAAAGCTGCCCGTAAAGCTTTTGAGACCGGACCCTGGCGCAATAAAATGACTGCCGCCGAGCGGGCTCATTGTCTTTACAAACTAGCCGATTTAATAGAAAAACACGCTAAGGAACTGGCTCAACTAGAAACGCTCGACAATGGCAAACCGATCAAAGAATCCACTTATATGGACGTACCTTCTGCGATTGAAACTTTTCGTTATTATGCTGGTTGGGCAACAAAAATTGAAGGCGAGACAATCAATGTCAACAATAATTTTTTCACTTATACATTAAGAGAACCAGTAGGCGTTGTAGGACAAATCATTCCATGGAATTTTCCTATGCTTATGGCTGCCTGGAAATTAGGACCAGCTCTATCATGCGGCAATACAGTAATTCTTAAACCTGCAGAACAGACTCCTTTGTCTGCTTTATACATAGGTGAATTAGCTTTGGAAGCTGGTATTCCAGAAGGCGTACTCAATATTGTCACCGGGCTTGGACCTAATTCGGCTGGTGAATTTCTTGCTAACCACATGGATGTAGACAAAATAGCTTTTACCGGCGAAGACAAAACTGGGCGTGAAATACTCAAAGCATCATTAGGAAATCTCAAACGTGTATCACTCGAACTAGGTGGCAAAGCACCGAATATAGTATTCGCCGATGCTGATATTGATGCTGCTGTACGTGGTGCCATTACCGGTATTTTCTTTAATCAGGGGCAAGTGTGTTGTGCCGGATCAAGATTATTTTTAGAAAAATCTGTCCATGATCAGTTTATGACTAAATTAACCGAACGCGTAAATAAAATGCGCCAAGGTCCAGGCATTGACGAAAATACTCAAATTGGACCTCAAGTATCGAAAGAACAACAAGAACGCATTTTAAGTTACATAGGTATTGCTCAGAAAGAAGGAGCTAAACTCGTTTGCGGCGGTGATGCCCCTAAAGGTGACCTGGAAAAAGGTTATTACATTAAGCCTACTATTTTCGAAGGCGTCAATAACAATATGCGCATTGCTCAAGAAGAAGTATTTGGTCCGGTATTAGCTGTAATACCATTTACAAGTGTAGAAGAAGTAGCTGAGCAAGCTAATAAAACTACTTTCGGGCTCTCCGGAGCAGTTTGGACACGCGATGTGAAGAAAGCTCATAAATTAGCCGCAAAAATTAAAGCCGGTACTGTTTGGGTTAACTGCTACAACGTTCTTGATCCAGCTGTGCCATTTGGTGGTTATAAGATGAGCGGCTATGGTCGTGAATTGGGCAAACACTCTATTGATCTCTATACAAACATCAAGAGCGTTTGGGTTAACGTAGCAGACTAGCAAATTAGCAACAGTTAGAAAAAATTTGATATTATCTAGAAGCTAGCTTACGGATGCTCTCTTTGAACAACCCACACCCACTGCCTGACTTAGTGTCAAATTATCTCTTCTAAGTAGTGAGGATAATTCTTCGCATATATTTCTAACTAGGCTTGGACCTTCATACACTAGTGCTGTGTATAACTGTACAAGTGAAGAACCGGCACGAATGTAATCATAGGCGTCTTGCCCATTAGCAATGCCACCATTACTAATTATAATTTGATCAGGCGTCTTCAATTGATAAACTTTCCGACAGAGTGGCAGAACTAATTGTTTGATGGGCGGACCACTTAAGCCACCATTCTCTATGCCATCCACTATATGCTTCTCTGTTTTTAAAGGTGGTCTTTGGCGAGAAGTATTACCACAAATATAACCAGCAATGGAAAATTGCTTGCCTATTTCAACTATCTTTTCTATTAACTCATCATTACCATCCTCTGATAATTTAATCAAGATAGGCAATTTGTTCGGATTCTCACGATCAATGCTTTCAAGAAACGAAGCCAAAATATTAGTTTCTTGCAAAATACCATCTGGCGTATTCACACAACTAATATTTACAACGACATACAAAATGGGTAGATGCCTAATTGTTCTAAAAGTAAAAAGTAAATCTTCCACTGCCGTATCACTTTTAATATCAGGTTTATTTGATTTGACGATATTAATACCAACCGGTAAGGAGAACTTACTGGTAGCTAACTTCTCCGCTATCGTTATAGCGCCTTCGCTATTCAATCCCAGCCAATTAATCAATGCATTATCAGCTGGTAAACGCCATAGGCGGGGTTCTGGGTTACCTTCGTGGGATTGAGCCGAAATGCTGCCAATTTCAGCATAACCAAAACCCAAATACTTTAGAGCATGAACTAAATCACCATTTTTATCAAAGCCAGCCGCCAGGCCAATTGGATTAGATAAAGTCTTACCAAAAAAAACGGTTTGCAAATCATCTCTTTGGTAAATAAACTTCTTAGCAAAGGAAGCGATAAGCGGTAAATACTTAGCTATCACTTCATGAGCCAAATAATGTGACTGCTCAGGGTCAAATCTGAATAATAGCGGTCTGATAAAGCTGCGGTAAAAGCACATTGTATTAAAGTACACCTTAATTTCGTTAACTAGTATAACATTGCATTAAAATACCTATAAAAGTGTACGTATCTAGCAATTATTGGGAAGAATAAGTCTATGTGCTGGCAAAAATATAACTTACAAAAATTCTGTAGAACATTAGCAGTAATTGCTCTATTAAGTAGCAATCTTTTTATCTGTGCACAAAGAGCTTTAACTGCTGAAGAAGAGAATGACTTTAAAAAATGCTGGGAAGAACAGCATTCTGACGCTGAATATTCTATTAGTCAATCGCTCAGATTCTACCGCATCAAAACTGAAAACGGTAGCCGAGCTTCATTGTTAGTTTTAGACTTAAATGACCGCAGTTACGTGCTCAAACCGTTCTTTAATGATCACCCAAATACCGTATCTAGAGTAGTTAAAGAACAGAAGGCGCTAGCCGGAATTAATGGCGGTTTCTTTAATCTCAGTAATGGTGAAAGTACAAGCTATATAGTAATTCAGGGCAAAGATCAATGCGACCCAAAAACCAATAAGGCTCTTGTTAACAACCCTGAACTTGCGCCTTATTTAGAAACTATCTTTAATCGCAGTGAATTTCGCATTATGGCTGATAAAGATGGCAAGCTAAAAGCTAGTATTATGTCACATACAGATCCGATTCCCAGCGGCTGGACATTGGTCCACTCTCTGCAAGCCGGCCCAAGATTATTGCCCAAAGTCACTGATGCAGAAGAAGCTTTTGTTCGTAAGTCAACTGATGGCAAGTTGTTCGATTCTATTGGATCTCACAAAAAAGCTGCCCGCACTGCCATTGGTATCACCAGAGATAACCATATTTTGCTCCTAGCAGTTGCAGACAAAAAGCAAGACTCATTCTCATCCGGCGTCACTTTAGAGGAACTAGCTAAGATGATGCAGGAGTTAGGTTGCAAGCAGGCATTAAATTGCGATGGTGGTACTTCAACTACCATGATCATAAGTCAAGGCGATTCACGCGATGAGCTCAATTGTACTTTTCACAAAGAAATATCCTGCGAGCCCGAAAAGCTCGTGAAGTCAGGGCTGTTAGTGCAAAAAAATATAAAGCGGACCAATTCAAGATATCGTTAACACCTTTCTGCATTAGTTTTTAGGGTTGCCTGTTATACTTAGTTGTCCATTAATTAAACTACGGATTTCTGGTGAGACCTCATTGATTTTATCAACCTGTCTAAAATTGTTTACAGCACCTTGCAAATTGCCATTCCTAAGTTCGATCATACCCGTAAAGTAAAGGGACTGTGATTGTCTGTTATCTTGATGATCGCACATCCGTAATAAGTCCGTAGCGCTCAGTTTTCCCAACAAAAATTGCACCAGAGGTTGGGGCCAATTTGAATCGTTTTCATATTGGCTATTTCTAATTTTTGCAAGTACCTGCTGAGCTGCATTTTCTCTAAAAAGCATCATGTGAGCCAAAGCACAAAAAAGCGCCCCGTCTAACGCTTGTGAATCGAACCTGTCCTTTGTTTGAAACCATGTTTGCAATGCTTGCGCTGCCTGTTCATATTGATCGTGACTCAAATAATCTAATCCAGCTACATATTCTTTTCTCTGCTTACAGTATTTGATAAAAGACAATAAGTTCCTAGCACTCATACCAAAATAACCTTCTTGCATCCCGATTTCATTACCATTTGGCAGCGCTATCACAAAAGCCGGACACATCGACACACCAAATCTCTGCTGCAGTTCCTTACTCAATTCTGTACCCGGTTGACTTAACACCCTTATAGGCAGGAAACTATCATTAACTAATTTAACCACGTTTTTGTTGAGAAGAGCACCATGATTAACTCTTCGGCAAGGTTCTGAGTTCTCTTCACAAAAATAATAGAACACCAATTTCGGTTGATAGTCGCTAATACCAGCAAGATCAGCCTTAGAAGGTTCTTGCCATTTAATGCCATCTGGCTCTTGTGTTTTAGAAGTTTCCACAGACCAAACCGCTATGCGCAACACCACAAGCAGTATCACTGTTATTGTAAGTAACAGTGGGGTTCTAGATGTCAATTTCTCACTCTGCATTTTTTAATTTGTATAAAAGAATTCTCTATTATTCAACACTACTACCGCTATCCATATGTATATAGCCAGATTTGATGCAAAGGTAATTATCGGCAGCCATAGAATTTGTATAGAGTTGAAATACGGATCTAGATCAATAGGCGCATAGGTAAAACTACGCAAACACCCAGAAATAGAATTTACTATGTTGTGCAAATCGCCATGAAACCATAATGCGCTATCGGGAATGGCATTGAACATCATTGGTGCAGCGAAGGAGAGATAAAGTAACCCAGCGAAAAGCATTGCCCCTATTCTCGAAGGAAAAGCAAAAATCATAGCCACTAGCGCGGTTATTTGCAGTGAATTCAGTATTATATTAGCTACATCTATAAATCCCACAGACAGTTGATCCCCTCTTCCAATCAACTGGAGCAGGGTCTTAAACACTATAGTTTGTGACCCAATAACTAAAACAACTAAAGCAAACCCAGCTAACCACTTTGACACAACATATACCCACCGAAATATTGGTCTTGAGAAAAGCAATGCTAAATACTCACCATCATCCAAACTTTTAGTGTTACCGATTGAGCTACTAACAAATGTAAATGCCGCTACATTAATCATCATTGGACCAAACACTAGATTCGCAAACGCCTCAAAATCAAATGAGACACTAGGCAATCGACTTATAAAAGCAATAAGAGCAGTAGGATAAACCAGCACAAACATTACCAGCGTCATCAGTGTCCCAGGACGGGCTAATCTCAGGAAGCTATGCATAATAATCGCTTTATTCATTGTGTTGCATTATTCCTTCTAAATAACTCAACAAGATCTTTGTGCTCATATGATGCTTGTTCTATTTGCGTATTAATGCCTACAAATGCTCTGAGAAGATTACTGCCTTGAGTTTTGCTGGTTAATAAAAAGCGTGCGCTGCCGTCGCTAACAGATTGACATTCAACTTGATTGTCTTGAGCAACCTTTCTCACTAAGTCTTCATTTGGGTAAGGCTTAGCCCATTGAATAACAAAAATTTGCTTTGTTTGAGCAGTAGGCACTAACTCTTCAATAGAACGTATTTTGCCATTATCAATAAAAGCAACTCGATCGCACACTTTTTCTACTTGATCAAGATGGTGCGAATTTATGACAACCGTCTTGCCCTCTTGCTTCCAACGAAAAAGTAATTCACGTACCAGCGACATTCCTAAAGGATCCATACCAGAAGTGGGTTCATCCAGAAAGCATAGGTCCGGTTTTCCAAGCAACAATTGCGCCAACCCTAATCGTTGCAACATTCCCCGTGAAAGTTTACGTATAAGTCTTTTACCCACTTCAGGCTCCAGACCGACATCAGCAAGTGCTTTTGTCACATCTTCGTTCGCTGTCGATTCTGGTTGTCGAGCAAGCATATGATGATAATGAAGAAAATTTTCTACTATCATCCATGCATCAAAATTAGAACGCTCAGGCATAAAACCTGTTAGTGCTTTGACTGATATCTCATTAACCGATTTATTATCAATCAGAATGGTACCAGCAGACGGCTTCAGCAAACCAAGCAAACAACCCATCAAGGTTGTTTTACCAGCACCATTGGGTCCTATTAAACCAAAAGTTTCGCCTTTATGAATATTCAAATTTATATCAGTCAGCGCACGAAACTTAAAAAATAGACCATACGTTTTGCTGAGATTATTTATTTGAATAAAAGCTGTTTGCTGCGACATTTATTTTGCTGGATTTCCAAGACACCAATATATTCTTGCACGCACACCCTAGTTTAATTTCTACTTGACTTCTTTTAAAATGTTATTATACTAGTATCCTCAGCACTTTATGCCGCTGTTCTTTACTAAATCTAGCCCCTTTAACCCCAATCAAACCGCTATGGAATTTATTTATCAGTCTTGTATTACAAGCTTACAAACTCTTGCCATAGTTTTTGGCAGCCCAATGATTATTATGAGCTTTATGCACATGGTAGCTGGGAAGCAGGCTGTTATAGAACAAGTTCTGTTAGGCACCATTTTAATTACTTTAGCTACTATTACACCAAGTGGCCCAACAAACGAGCTACCTGCGCTTGATGAGCAGTTTCTACATCAAATAGCCTAAGGCAAGAACTTCTCAGTGTCAGCCAAATTTTTTTGAGAGCAATTAGTTATTAATTGAATGTCGGCGACGCTTAACTAGCTCTGCTGCTTTCAAGCGAGCAACAGCACGTGAAATAGCCATTTCGGTAATATAGATATCAAGCTTATCAGTACGCTGAGTTTTTTCTGCTTCAGCACGGCTTTTGGCTTGATGGGCTCTTGCTTCGTCTATTTCAACATCTAACTCTGCTGAATCACTTAAGACTCTTACACGATTATCAGTTACTTCCAGTAAACCACCAATAACAGCTGCGGCCGACTCACTTCCTTTGGTTGTGTAACGCACAACGCCAATAGCTAAAGCAGTGATTAAAGGCTCATGATTCGGTAGAATGGTCAATTCACCATCTATAGCATGAGCACTTACCTGCTCTACTTCTTGATCAAGCACCACACGCTCAGGAGTAATTATTTGTAAATTCAATGTTCCGGGCATTCTGTTTCCTTAAACAACAATTACATTTAGCTAGCCAATGTTGTAATTGTAAGCTTGTTTTTGCTTGCACTACTGGTAGTGCCACGATGATAAATAATTTCATCAATAATTCCATAGTCCAAAGCCTCTTTGGCAGACAGATAGTAGTCCCGCTCAATGTCTTTACGTAATTTACCTTTATCTTGTCCAGTACAGCGGTGCAGTAGCTCAATTTGTGCTTCTCTAAAACGTTGTCCTTGAGCTGCTTGTATTTCTAAGTTCGTAATATCACCATCAGCTTCCCAAAGTGTTTGGTGAAACATCAAAGTAGAAAACTCATATGCACTGCGAATCCCTGTACCAGCAGCTAAGATTTCACAAGCACCAGATAAAGCATGTCCTAGGCAGACAGTATTTACTCTGGGCTGCATAGAATGCATGACAGCAATAATGGCGTCAGCATTATAACCATTGCCACCAGCAGAATTTATATACAAATTGATAGGTTCCTCGGGCAAGTCTTTTTCGAATTTCAGCAAGCGTTTTACAACTGGCAAGGCAATTTCGTTTTCTAAACGTCCGAAGAGATAAATATTTCTTTGGCCGCTATCTTTGCCAGTACCACTAACTACGGGCTGTTCGTCATCTTCAATTTGATATTTCTTTTTCATGACACCCTGCTTTCTTGTTTAGTACGCTATCTGACCATTTAGGCTTGAGCTAAAGTTTTGGCTTGCTCTTTAACCTCCTCGATATTACCCACCATATAGAATGCCTGTTCTGGCAATTCATCAAGCTCACCACTTAAGATTGCTTTAAAGGCTTGGACTGTCTCTTTTAACGGTACATACTTACCGGGACGACCAGTAAATACTTCTGCCACAAAGAATGGTTGACTCAAGAAACGCTGAATTTTTCTGGCCCGATTAACGGCAATTTTGTCATCAGCCGATAACTCATCCATGCCTAAAATAGCAATAATATCTTGCAGGTCCTTATAACGCTGCAACGTTTGTTGCACGTTACGGGCTATTTCATAGTGTTCTAGTCCAACTATTTCCGGCTTCAAAGCAGTGCTTGTGCTAGCCAGTGGATCGACAGCGGGATAAATACCAAGCTCTGCGATCTGTCGGCTAAGCACTGTTGTGGCATCCAAATGTCCAAACGTTGTTGCTGGAGCGGGATCTGTTAAGTCATCAGCTGGCACATACACTGCTTGTACTGAAGTAATAGAACCACTCTTTGTAGATGTAATGCGCTCTTGCAATTCACCCATTTCATTGGCCAAAGTGGGTTGATAACCTACAGCAGAAGGCATACGTCCCAATAGAGCTGACACTTCTGAACCAGCTTGCACAAAGCGGAAAATATTATCCACGAAAAGCAATACATCTTGTTTGCTCACGTCACGAAAATATTCGGCTACTGTAAGGGCAGACAAGCCGACCCGCATTCTAGCACCGGGCGGCTCATTCATCTGTCCGTATACAAGAGCTACCTTATCTAGTACTCCAGACTCTTTCATTTCATGCCAGAGATCATTGCCTTCACGTGTACGTTCACCTACACCACCGAAAACCGAGAAACCACCGTGATGAACGGCAATATTATGGATGAGTTCTTGGATAATAACGGTCTTCCCTACGCCGGCTCCGCCGAATAGACCAACTTTTCCACCTTTAATATATGGAGCCAACAAGTCTACAACTTTGATACCAGTTTCGAAGATAACAATATCAGTTTGCAAATCAACCAATTTAGGAGCGGGACGGTGAATTGGCCAGCGTTCTTCTGCGGCTACAACCCCCATTTCATCTACAGGTTCACCCAATACATTAATAATTCGTCCCAAAGTAGCTTTACCTACAGGTACACTAATAGACTGCTTTGTATCCACGGCTTCCATACCCCGTGTCATCCCTTCAGTTGCGCTCATAGCAACTGCTCTCACCCTATTATCACCGAGCATTTGTTGCACTTCACAAACAATCTTTACATCCTGGCCGGATGGATTTTGCCCAGTAATTTCCAATGAATGGTAAATTTCCGGTAATTGACCACTCTCAAATTCAACGTCAATAACCGGCCCGATAACTTGAACAACTCGTCCAGGGGCAGAAAGAACCTGTGTACTCATTTAGACTCCACCGAAATAAAGAAGCGATATATAGATAATGTATAAATATTAGCAGCCATGAAGTCACTTTACTTTAATTCGTACTTTATCTTTTATGATCCGTTGCTTTTATGTATAGCCCCCGACAAAAGTGGTAAGCTCTGAGGATATCTAAGCGCTATCTACTTTTTTAATATTAAAGATCCGCTTTACAGAAGGAATTAGAAATGCCTAATCAAACACCAGCAGAACAAGATGAAACCCTAATCACTTTAGAAGGTGATGACGGGCATTCTTACTCTTGCCAATTGATTGACGTATTTGAATTTGAAAAACAAGAATACGCCTTATTGCTTAAGAACCCTGAAGCCGAGCAGGATGGCAAAGAAAGTAAGAAACCAAAACAAGATGAGCCAGAAGAAGGCTCTCTAGTTGTGATGCGCCTTATACAACGTGATGATCAGTGCATTTTCCAAACCATTGAAGACGATCAAGAATTCGAAAGAGTGATTAGTTATATTGAAGAATTGGCTCAAGAAAGTCTCAATGAAACTACCGATCAAATCGCTAAGTCTGAACAAGTTTAAGCCGTCTTCGTCTAGCCTTAATTATGGATAGACCTCTGTCTTGGCATAAATTATGGATTCCCATAATTTTGTCCTTGGTGGTTTGGCTGTTGCCTGAGCACCCTGCTGATGTGGCAGCAATTTGGCTGCCAGCAATATTCGCAAACAATATGGTGCTTCAAAGAGATAAACCAATCGCTATTTGGGGCACTGCGACCCCAGGGCTTCCTGTAAAAGTTAAATTGGGACTTAATCAAATTGACACTATCCCCGGTATCAGTGGCAATTGGTCTGCAAAATTACCGGCGATGCCTGCTGGTGGACCCTACGAGCTATCAGTTTACAGCGGCAATGGTGTGATTTTTCACAATAGTCATAAAACACCTTCTATGCTTTTGGTTGCTTAATAAAACTCGTAGACGCCAATTCTACATTTATCAGTCAATGCAGCAAGTTTAATCAGAATATCGCGGGGAATGAATAGAAAGGCTAACATCCTAAAAACAGAAACAATTTACTGTACTACTAAACTTGCCTGGACTAAAAATGTTTTCAATCGAAACCATAACTAAATTGGATAAGCGCTGGCGCTTATTATTGATGTTTATGTTTGTATTGGTATTTATTATAAGTACAGTCTCTCTATGCTTTTACGTCCAACATATCCAAAACCAGCAAAAGGCCATTTCTTTAGAAAAATCAGTATCCACCTTAAGAACACAGGCTTTAAAAGCACAAACTGATGGTAACTTAGACAAAGCAGATAGCTTATATACTCAAGCTTTGGCAGAAGCAGAAAGTTCTGGCTCAAGTATGAAAATTATTGAATTTCTTAGCCGCTTGGTACAAGTCAAAATACAAAACCACAAGCTCGGACAAACTGATGCATTGGTTCAGAAAGCAATAAAACTGGCCTTATCAATAAAAGACACCACTGCCAGCGATTCCAACCTAGAAGTTTGGATGGACGATATGGCAAATGCTTTTTACAAACGCGGCGAACATTCGACAAGAGAAGATATTAAAGAATATTGTCTAAAGCATTATCTAGACATTAAACTACCAATAGAAGATCATTACGATCCTCTTTTAGTTGGTAAAGCGCATTTACTGATTGCTCATCTCTCGAATGACGGGCGCGACATCGAAGCATCTCCTTATGGAGAAAAACTTTGTGATTATCTTAAGCGAACAAAACCAAATGACCCTAACACTCTGGCAAGCGTATACCTTGCTTTATCTGACATATTCGCACAAAGGCACCAATTTGCTAACGCAGAGTCCTCTCTCAAACAATGTTTTATTCTCAGAACTAAGCTTAATGGAAGCCAGGGACAGGAAGCTGACCTTGATTTTCATCTTGGACTTTTGAAAGAAAAGGAAGGCAATCTGCAAGCAGCTAGAATTTTTTATCGAAAAGCTCTCGAGCTAGAAAAACAATGTGCTTGGACAGTAAGACTTGGAGTATACGAAAATACTTTGGGCTTTGTAGAACAGCGCCTAGGTAACATAGCTGAAGCCGCAAAGCTTTATGCAGCAAGTTTAGATCGTTTTTATAAATGTCCCATAACTAAAGACGATTCCGCAAACGCCCAGGTGTATCCTGCCAGGTTAGTTTATTCGGGCCGGGTTTTTGCTGCCGAACATTTGGCACAAATAGCTCTACAGAAGGGAAATCTAATGTTAGCACACGCACTACAAGCACAAGCAAAAGGAATTCGTTTGAAGAATCCTGAATGGGCCACCTGCAAACACCCTGATCCAGATAGCGTTTATCCTACGGGAGGAATGTTTCCCTTTCCGCTAGAAATCATCCCCACCCACTTTTCACTACAAGAAATTGACCAAAAATAGAAATCGATCGATTTCTATTTTGGCGGTTGATAAATACCAACTAAGGTTATTAATAAGATTACGATAAGAATCGAAGCCATCAACCAATGAACGATTGAATGCTTTAAATACCTAACCCAGTAATTAAGTTATACTTGCTGTGTCTTTAATGTCTGCCTGTCTAAAATTGCGCGGCTACAAAGGACATTTTTAAACATAAGAAAATGACTTTGCTCGGAAAGATTTATGCAAAATAAAGACACAGTACAAATTGTAATAATAAGTTGCCTTGTTGCCTTATTAATTTTCGTATTTGCCAACACCTTATTATCTCTTTCAAATAACCATAAAGAATCTAACATCATAGATGGCCTTGCTAGCTGGTGGTTAGCAAAGGCGTACTTTGCTGAGTCACAACCACCGGATATTGTCATATTGGGCAGTTCCCAGCTGGGTCCAGTACTTGGGGCTGATGCTTATATCTATGATCGAGTTATTGACGTTACAGACGATCATCGTTCATATGTTCTCGAACATGATCTTTATGCTCTATTAAATAAGCACTTGCGCGTATTTATTGGTGCGCTTCCTGGAGCAATGATTTCTGATCAATTGGTTATTTCTCGTGCATTATTTTCAACAAAATACAAACCTAAACTTGTAGCAATAACATTCTCTCCTAGAGACTTTATTGATAATTACTTCCCATCAGAAAATTCTACTGAAGCATTTGCTTTTTTCTCCAGATATACTAATTCGGATTCATTACATAATGCTTTAGATAAGATCCGTACAGAAAAATATGGACTTAAACAAACCTGTAACTATGGATCTGAAGACGAGTCATCACTTCATTTAGGGAAGCCCTTTCAACGTATTTCTGACGGAGAAGTCATCATTTACTCAAACGACAGTTCTTTATTCAAGGATGATACAGCAGAATATAGGTTACGATATAACAACCCATTTTCGCCACAATTAGATAGGCAAATGGATTGTTTCGATTCTTTGTTAAAATACTTGGCAGAACAACACATTCAAGTAGTAGCCTTTAACTTTCCTATTTCAGCTACTAACAAAAAATTATTGTCAGACACTTTTTGGAAATACTATGACGATCGGATTAGCAAAATCTGCAGAAAAAATGGGGCCGACTATATTAGTGCGGATCGGGTTGTGTTACCATTTGAAAATAATGAGCTGATTGATGGTATTCACTTGAATTTAGCTGGCGGTCTTAGATGGTCTAGGGTACTCGCAGTATATATGGCTAATAAATTTCGCTGGAAAACATACCAGGAACTTTTAGCTCTTTCCAATAAATGTCTTTTGTAGGTACGATTTTATGAATTTGATATTCCCGTAATTTTGTATGGACTCATCAGCTTCTCAGATAATCAAACATAATACTAACTGCGTTTTGGAAAGAAAACCATCTTTTTATGCCCTATACCGATTTTGGTTTTATGGACTATTGGCTATTCTTATTACAGCTATCACTCTCGTAGCTTATAAACCAGCGTTATTTAATTTCTTTTTCATGGACGATTTTGCCTTCCTTGTATGGCTCAAGGAGACAACAAATAACCCTTCACTTCTTATACAACCGTTCTTTCATCACTATATGAACGAGCCATATTATTATCGGCCCCTAATTACCATAATCTGGGCCATGGAATATTTTTTGGGGGGGGCAAACGGACTTTACTTTCGCTTATTTAGCATTGTGTGTATGCTTCTTAGTAGTTTACTGCTCGGATCAATCGTTATCGGGTTGAGCAAAGATGCCACTCAATCATCTAACATAAATAAAACACAAATCACCTGGGCGTTTTTTAGCGCAGCATTATTCGACTTGTATCCAATACATATTTCTGCAGTGAATTGGTTTGCTGCTCAACACACTATTCTCGTTACTTTATTTTATTTACTGAGTTTCTGGTGTTATATCTCTTGGCGCAAATCATCCACCAAAGTGTCTATTATTTCAAGTATCTGTTGCTTTGGTTTGGCACTCCTTACTGAAGAAGCAGCTACTACCTTACCATTTATACTCCTTGCATATGAAATACTTTTGGCAAATCGAATTTCTATTTCAATAAATTGGCGAACAGCATTAAAAAAGACACTTCTAATCACCACACCATATTGGCTTGTATTAATTGCATATTTTTTCTTGCGCAAATTTGTACTCGGAACATTTATTGTTAAGTCTTCGACCCTATATCACCAGAGATTTATAGACATACTCCAAACATGGTTGCATGGACTGCAACAGCTATTGATACCTCTAGACATCTCCATTCTTGCCAAAGACAGCCCTGTGGCTATTGCATGGGGAATAATAATAATCTCAGCCTTACTGTTATCTTTATATACTTTCATAATGCCAAACAAGTTGTCGGGCAATAGAAGGTTAGGACTATTTTTAATAACGTGGTTCGTGTGTAGTTTGGCACCGGCAAGTAATATTTTCGGGACTAATTTTCCGCATTTTCATCTTATAAATGCCAGAGTTACTTATTTAGCAACGGTTCCATTATGCATGCTTGCCACTTGCGGCCTGTCCAATTTTAGCTCTGATTTTAAATACTCCACATTAATACGTACCATTGGCGGTGCTTTTATTGCCTTGTCAGCCTTGATTCTTTATTGCAACAATCAAGCATATGCTGATATTGGACACCGATCAAATAAAGTTATCAAAGAACTGCAAAAATACTATCAGTCAATACCTGGCGATCCGTTAGTGAGAATTCTGGGTTTACCACCGCCAACAAATGCTTTGGGCATCATCAGCATGCCTAAAGTTCCGTTTCTAGAACGAAACCTTTCTAATTGCAGCATTCTTGAAGTTGATGATTGGTATATTCCTTTTGCCTTTTTAAAGGAATCTATCAATACAGGAGAAGGGAAAATATATTTTTTGTATTGGGACGATAAAGAACAAAAACTAAAACCTACTATCCCTTATTGTTCGATTCCTATTTCTATGATTTTTCCGATTACAAATTACAAAAAAACTTGGCAAGGTAAGGAGCTTAAGGCGATAATTCACAATGAAACAACTTCACCTGGTAAAGTGGAATGGGAAAATGAAAGCATTCATCTCGTTTCAGACAGCCGTTCATCTCTAGAAATTAACTTAGCAGAATTCCCCTGTTGGCCAATTGATTTTGTAAGTTTCGAGATAGCCATAGGATCGCAACCAGACAACAAGTCAACACTTGATTATGAATTACACTTTTTAAACAATATTGTTCCGGATTATTCTTTAAATGAATATTGTTCTCCCAATACATTTTCTCGTGTAAAAATTATCCCTAATGGGAAAGAACAGAAATTAATATTCCCGCTCCGAAATTTCCCTGATTGGGCATTAGGTGATAAATGTCGTGGATTGAAATTAGTGTTACCACCACACAGTGATATTAAGTTACTGTCCATGAGCTTGCCAGAGGCAAATACAATTATTCCTATAGTTTCCGGGTCCTCTTTGATCAAATTAAACCAGTCGTCTAATAATCATCTTATTCACTATGATGCGAGCCATATTACCGGCTGCATTCAAGTTGCACTGGAAGTTATTGGCCCATACAAACTTCCTGACCAAAATAAAGATTTTGAAACTCCTTATTCAAATCAGCCAGACCCAAATGTTGCATTTAGCATTCCGGCTAGCAGTCCGTCTGGGATGCTAAAAATACTACACGCATCATTTCCAGGCAAAGGTACTTATAAAGCACGCCTGAGGGCTCTTAATAAAAATGGAGAGCAAGTTGGACTTTGTGGCGATCACTTTTTTATCAACATTGAATAATTAATCGAGTAATGCTGTCTGCTTGGTTGCTCAATAAAACTCCATAGGAACCTGTTCTATATTTATCAATCAATGTGGCAAGTTTAATGAGGAAATTGTGGGGAATGAATAGAAAGGTTAAGTTCTAAAATCAGAAACAACTTACTGAATTACTCTAACTCGCATGGACTAAAATGTTTTCAATAGAAACCATAAATAAATTAGATAAACGCTGGCGCTTATTGACGTTTATGTTTGTATTGATATTTATTATCAGTGCAACCGCTCTATGTTTTTATATTCAACATATCCAAATCCAACAAAAGGCTATTTCTTTAGAAAAATCCGTTTCGAATCTAAGAATGCAGGCTTTAAAAGCACAAACTGATGGTGCTTTAGATAAAGCAGACAGCTTATACACTCAAGCTCTCGCAGAAGCAGAAAACTCTGGATCGAGCATGAAAGTCATTGAATTTCTAAGCCGTTTAGTACAAGTTAAAATACAAAACCACAAGTTAGGACAGACCGATGTATTGGTTCAGAAAGCGATAAAACTTGCCTTAACCATAAAAGATACGGCTGCCTGTGATTCTAATCTCCAAGTGTGGATGGACGATATGGCAAACGCTTTTTACAAACGTGGCGAACATTCAATAAGAGAAGATATAAAAGAATATTGTCTAGAGCACTATCTAGACATTAAGCTTTCTACGGAGGACAAACTTGATCCTGTTTTGATAAGTAGAACAATGCTACTTAAAAGTGATTGTGGACAGTACGGAAATTATCAAAAATTAGTGCACTACAATGAAAAGCTAACCAGCTATATGCAGCGAGTAAACTCAGTTGATCCGAACAATACAGTTTCAATGTATTTGGACCTAGGAATGTCGTACTTGCTGGCATGTCGGCCAGCTGATGCTGAAGTCGCTCTTAATAGAGCTTTCCAACCTGACCAAACCAATAAAAGTATTGTTGACGATCCTCGCTTTTATTTTTATCTCGGTCATGCAAAAGAAGAGGAGGGAGACAAAGAGAGAGCGAAAGCACTTTATACAAAAGCCTTTGAATCAATAAAGAAACATGCTGAAAGATTTCCGTCGTTCAATAATACAATCTATACAGGGATGTATGGCGCAACGTTAGGTCTATTGGAATATCGCCTGGGAAACCTAACTGAAGCAGATTGGCTCCTCCGAACAAGCTTAATTACGTTTGAAAAATGTCCGGTTCCTAAAGTTAACTCAACAAACAAAATTATTCATCCTGACGGAGTCGTTTATTCTGGACAAGTTTTCTGTCTTGAACGTTTATCACAAGTAGCTTCAAAACAAAGAAAATTGACTCTAGCCCGGTCGCTACAAGAGCAGGCAAAAAAAATCCGTGCTCAAAATTCTTATTGGGCTGCCACTAAAAATCCCGATCCAGACCATTTTTACACAATAGCGGGGTTCTTCCCCTATCCAGTTGACATTATCCCTACCCACGTTTCGCTACAAGAAATTAATTCACAATGACACTGAAAGATGGACCACAGCTTTTACTGCAGGTCTAAAGATTCGGTTGGGATTTCTACTCAATTTGCTTTAGAAATACCTGCATTTATCTAACATATATTCAGGGGGACTCGCGGTGCCAATCAACCAAGCAACAGCAGTAGCTAATGCGCCAAATACAACAAAAACACGTCCATCTCTTGGTGAAGCCGGCTGCAATCCGTTATTTAAATTCCAACCATTGGCTTCTCCTGCCCGCAGTGCGGCAGATGGAGCAACTATGGCCGTCACACCCTCACCGCGTAAGTGCCTAGCCAGCTTCTGACAAATGCCATAGGTTTTTTTATTGCCAGTAAGAATTTTACGATCAAGCCCTTGATTCAATATAGATACTGGCTCAATGTTCACCTCAACAGCCCAAACCCATCTCTTAATATCCTTTAGTTCATCAATATCAACAATTTCTGAATGCTTTAAAAACTCTGCCCAGGCACCATCAGGAGTATCAGCAAAATAATGTGCAGGGCCTTCACCAGATCCATGCCATCTGCCTTCCGGTTGACTTGCAATTTCCCAGAGAAACGGGCGTCCTATAGGAGTTTGTCGAAATAAAATCATATAGTCTACAAATGGCTTTGTGAATGGGCAAACTGTCTGACTTTGGACGGATAAGGATCGTCTGGCTTCCAGTTACCTACTAACAAATCTACAGGACTTTTTCCATCAAACGCTTTGTTGCGGGAACGTTGAAACCATTGCTTAATGCCTTCATGATTGTATGAGCCTGAGAGATCGCCAATAACTAGCGCTAGAAAATGCAATCTTGCTTTGACATCATCAGGAGTATTCCGCTCATCAGATGAATAACGCTGTATACTACTTGGCGAAATTCCTCCAACTAAATACGACAAAAGATTATCGGGAATGTATTCCAGCACAACCCTCCACTCACCCTTAGGATTTGGCGATTCCTCCAATATATTATTAAGTAGCCTCAATTTTTGAATTACATCAACCGGATCTTGAGCAGGCCATGCATCAATATCATGTAACCATTTTTCCCCAAAACCGGACTTAGCAATTTGCCTAAGCAATTTTTTTATAGTGGAAAAATCGAGTTTAAAGATATCTCTTGGTTTTTCAATTAATCCCATTGCCGAAGCCTTAAATATTACATCAAGGACTTCTGCAAAGAACCCTTGATTCATTGGGATATTTTTGGCTAGCTTTTGGAGAGCACTCATAATCCATATTCTATCCGATCTCATTCCGGGTGCCTAGTGGCTTTAATAGCCAGTTTTAACAATTAATATTAAAAGACAGACAAGAACGGTGGCCAACCTATTTAGGAATTGTCCCAAAATAAACCACAAAGACTACTCTTTTATTGCTCCTAGCAAACCGCTATTTCGGCTACTTTTTCTCGAACAGTTGCATCATAGATCAAGCTAATGTTTAAATTTATAGATCCAGAGGAACATTGCTCTAGCTTGCATTATCATGAAATTGAGCACATATACGGAAATACAGATCTTGAAATTTACTCTCACACAAAAAGGCATAATCCTTGTATCTATTCCATTAGTTTTTGAATTACTATTCGTCGGAACATTGTCATTTTTATTAGCGCAAGCAGAAGACGAGTCATATAAAGCTTTCCATGCCTCCAGAGTTGGCGATTGTTCAAATGTGTTAATCAGAGATATTTTTGAATTAACATCCATGACACGCAATGATGTTTCTCAAGCCTTATCATCCGATTGGTACAAGAAAACGGTCTCAACAATCAGGTCTGACCTAGACGCGTTACAGGCAGCAGCAAAAGATGATCCGACTCAGGAGCGCATTGTCCAAGAATCAGTTGACGCAGGGGAAGAAGCACTTTTACTCTTAAATCAGTTGCACAAAACTCTTGAATCGGGCGATTCTTTACTGGCAATAGATAAGTTGAGACAGCTGAAGGATGAACTACGCTCATGCGCTAAACGCATGATTTCACGTGACTTAATAGAAATGGCCCTAAGAGAAAAACAGAAAGCAGAGAAAAGTCATTCTAAACAACTTGGTTTTAGAAATCAGATCAAACCACTATTGGTTATAGGAATTATTTTAAATATAATCATTGCGATCTTTGTGGTACTTACCTTTAGCAAAAAGATCGTTAAACGATTAAATACCCTCATTGATAACAATTTTCGCTTAGCAAATGGACTACCCTTGAACCCATCAATAGCCGGTTCAGACGAAATCGCTGAGCTTGATGCCACATTCCACGATCTGGCTAATTCTTTATCAAAAGCAAAGCAAAAAGAAAAATCTATGATTGAGCATTCTGCCGATGTTATTTGTTCGCTAGATATTGACGGAAAGCTGACCACAGCCAATCCCGCTTGCAAACGCATTCTTGGATATTCAGAAGAAATGATTTTAGGTATGAATATCAGAAGCATTCTTGTTGACGAAGATATTGAAACTTTTAATGAGTCTTTATCTTCAGCTATGACTGGAACAACAGAAACTCAATTTGAATCTCGTGTAAGACAAAAAAATGGCGACCCAATAGACGTATTGTGGTCAATCCATTGGGTAGAGCCTGAGAAGTCATTTTTTTGTGTGGGACATGATATTACGGCAAGAAAAGAAATCGAAAGACTTAAACAAAAATTTATGGCTATGGTCAGCCATGACCTACGAACTCCACTTGCAACTATTAGCAATTATTTGGAAATGCTCGCGGCTGGCTTATTCGGTGAATTAAACGAGAGGGGTGAGCACTTACTGAAAATAGCCGAGAGCAATGGCAATCGTATGCTTAGTCTCATAAATGACCTTCTGGATCTAGAAAAAGCAGAATTTGGTGGACTACAGCTCGAATGCTCAAAACAAAGTTTGAATGAACTTTTGAATCAAGCTGTTAAAACTGTTAGCAGTTTGTCCTTTAGAAAGCAGGTGCGGATGGAATTAACACCTACCGACTTAGAGGTTTTAGCAGACAATAATAGAGTCCTACAAATTCTCATAAATTTAATCAGTAATGCGATTAAATTCTCAGCTAAAGACAGCACTATTAAGATCAGTGCAGAAAAAAATGAAAATATGGCTTTTATACACATAAGCGATCAGGGACGGGGTATACCCGAAGAGATGAAAGAAGCTATTTTTGAGCGTTTTCATCAGGTTGAAATAGCCGATGCTGTTGACAAGGGTGGTAGTGGACTAGGTTTATCCATCTGTAAAACGCTTGTTGAATTGCACGGCGGCAAAATAACCGTTAAAAACAATATTGACAAGGGAAGCACCTTTTCCTTTAGTTTGCCCTTAGCGGAGCAGAACAAAATAGAAATAGCGTAAAATGTATTCTTGACAATCGCTTCAATTACCCACTCATCGATAGATTACTTCATTAATTACTGCTTTCTCCTATTGGCCTCATGGTCGGGAAAGCTATAACATCTCGTATCGATTGACTATTGGTCAAAAACATAACTAGTCGATCTATGCCAACACCTAGCCCCATTGCTGGTGGCATGCCATATTCTAAAGCAAGTAAAAAGTCTTGATCCATTGGCATAGCTTCTAGGTCACCAGCGGCCTTTTTTTGCACCTGCTGCTCTAATCGTCTTCTTTGATCTTCGGGATCATTCAATTCACTATATCCATTAGCTAGTTCACGTCCAGCTACAAATAATTCAAAACGCTCAACCTCACCTGGGTTCTCACGATGCGCTTTAGTGAGTGGAGAAACCTCAACCGGATAATCGATAATAAAAGTTGGATGCCATAAAGTTGGCTCAACTAAAGTTTCAAATACTTCGTTAATGACATAACCACGACTATTTAATTCTTTTGTGTCAACTCCTAATTTATTAGCCGCCTTTTTTGCCTCTTCATAATTCAAGGAATTAAAGTCAATTCCGGTCATTGAACTTATCGCATCAACCATACGAATTCGCTTCCAGGGACGGGCCAAATTAATCTCTTTATCGCCATATAGAATATCAGTGCCATCACAGACAGTGCTGGCTGCAGCTATAAGCATTTCTTCAGTGAAGTTCATTAGCTCATTGTAATCCCCATAAGCAGCATAAAGCTCAAGCATAGTAAACTCGGGGTTGTGACGCGTGCTTATACCCTCATTGCGAAAAACCCGACCTATTTCATACACGCGTTCAAAACCGCCAACTATTAAGCGCTTTAAATGCAGCTCGGTAGCTATACGCAGATAAAGATTCATATCTAAAGTATTGTGGTGAGTAGTAAAAGGACGTGCATCGGCTCCGCCAGCCTCTACCTGCAAAACAGGTGTTTCTATCTCAAAAAAATCTTTATTATCAAGAAATTCTCTAATGGCTTTAATAATCAAACTGCGCTTACGAAAAGTTTCACGCACCGCAGGATTAATTATCATATCGACATAGCGATGTCTATAGCGAGCCTCTACGTCAGTAAAACCTTGCCAACTATCAGGTAACGGCTGCAAACTTTTGGTCAAAATTTCGTAGCTTGTTACTTTTACCGAGAGTTCGCCTTGTTTAGTGCGCCTGATAGCACCGGTTGCGCCAATAAAATCGCCTTTATCGCAAAGACGTAACCGTTTTAAATCTTCCGGCGATAAATTATCTTTGTGACAAAAAAGCTGAATTTTTCCGCTGTCGTCAAACAAATCTACAAACATCCAAGTATTGCGTTCATTCATTACTCGTCCACAAACGCTCACTACATCTTGAGTTTCGACACCCGACTCTAAATGTTCATATATTTTTTGTAATTGGGCGGCTTTGTGAGTGCGCGAAAAAAAATAAGGATAAGGATTTACTCCTTCTTCTTGTAAAGACTTTAGTTTACGTATGCGTTCAGCCTTTAGCCTACTATCTTCTTCTGTTGACAAAATATAACTCCCATTAGCAAAAAATCGCTAAGATTTGCTCTACTAGAATTAGCTCTATTAGGCAAAGCAACAATTGGTGCTAAAATTCTAATACTAAGAATAAAGACAGCTCTATCTTAGAACATAAACTAAAGTAGTGATCACTTGCTAAAATCACTATTTACTATTTGTCCAATTTATTGCGAACGGAGCGTTTACAAGAACAGAAGGGCATAGTGGCGAAGTGAGCGGTTGCGAGGAGCAATCGGAAATGAAGCAGGGCTAAGCGGAGAGAGCAAAGGATTGAGCGAGCGGAAAAGGCAAGCAGGAAATATAGCGTAGCGAAAGGCTGTGGTGAACAGGCTGCAGCGGAGCGTATATACGCGGAGAGAGCGAAGGATTGAGCGAACGGAAAAGGCAAGCAGGAAATATAGCGTAGCGAAAGGCTGTGGTGAACAGGCTGCAGCGGAGCGTATATACGCGGAGAGAGCGAAGGATTGAGCGAACGGAAAAGGCAAGCAGGAGATATAGCGTAGCGAAAGGCTGTGGTGAACAGGCTGCAGCGGAGCGTATATACGCGGAGAGAGCAAAGGATTGAGCGAGCGGAGCGATTAAAAAACATGGCCAAAAAGGTTACAGATAACGACAGTAGCGATAATAGCGGCGGGACACAACGTGTTGTTACTGTAGAACTGCGCGATGAGATGCGGCGTTCTTTTATGGATTACGCCATGTCTGTCATTGTCAGCCGGGCCATCCCCGATGTCCGTGATGGTTTGAAGCCCGTACATCGCCGCATTGTTTATGGCATGTATGAATTAGGCTTAAGCCCTACTGATAGATACCGCAAAGCGGCAAAAACAGTTGGGGACGTCATGGGTAATTACCACCCACACGGCGACTCTGCTATTTACGAATCCTTAGTAAGACTGGCTCAACCGTCAGCTAGTCGTTATGTATTAGTCGATGGACACGGTAATTTTGGTGATTTAGATAATCCTCCCGCCGCTATGCGTTATACCGAAGCGCGCCTGGCTCCTATGTCTATGGAAATGCTCGCTGATATAGAAGCAGAAACAGTTGATACACGTCCTAACTTTGACGACACAAGACGTGAACCTGTTGTATTGCCATCTCGCGTTCCCACTCTTTTACTCAATGGTTCATCTGGCATTGCCGTTGGTATGGCCACTAACATCCCTCCTCATAATTTGTCAGAAGTAATTGATGGCACCATTGCCAAAATTGACAACCCCGATTTAAGTCCACTCGAATTAGCCAAATATATAAAAGGTCCTGATTTTCCAAGCGGTGGCATAATCATGGGCACCGAAGGTATCAAAGAAGCATTTTCTACCGGACGTGGGTCTATTCCTGTTCGCGGCTTAGCTACCATTGACCAAATTCCTGGAACTGCAGGCAAGCAATCGCGCATGGGAATTATTGTTACTTCTCTGCCTTATATGTGCGGACCAGAAGCTTTTACTAAGCGTGTGGCTGATTTGGTTAGAGATGAAAAGCTCACAGGCATTAGTGAGATAAATGACGAAACCGATAGAAGTGGGGTGCGTGTTGTTATCGAGCTTAAGCGTGATGCTCACCCCGAAATTGTTTTAAATAATCTTTATAAGCACACACAATTACAACAATCTTTCCCAGTCAATACTTTGGCTTTGGTACGTGGACGTCCTGCCACACTAAATTTGGCAGACATGCTTTCTGAGTTTATCGATCACCGCATCGAAGTTGTTACTCGACGCACGCGCTATTTATTGCGCAAAGCAGAAGACCGCGCTCATATATTGCTTGGTTATTTAAAAGCTTTAAAGAATCTAGATAAAGTAATTGCGGCCATTCGCGCTTCCAAATCAACTGAAGAAGCAAGAGCAAGTTTAATAGAAAAATTCGATCTAGATGAACCACAAGCCAATGCAATTTTAGAAATGCAATTGCGTCGTTTGACTGGCTTAGAACAAGAAAAAATTGAAAAAGAATACAAAGAAGTAACTGACAAAATTGCTGAATATAAAAAGATACTTGGCGATCGTCAATTGGTTCTGGGTATTATCAAAGGTGAATTAGCAGCCATTAAAGAAAAATATGGTGATGCACGACGTACACGTATTGAAGGCTCATCAGCAGATTTAGATTTAACGAATAAAGATCTAACTCCGAATGAAGCAATGGCGATTTTTATCACTCGCCAAGATTACATCAAGCGTATGCCATTGGATTCATTCAAGCGTCAAAGACGTAATACACGGGGCAGTACTGGTGTCAAACCAAAAGAAGAAGATGATTTGCAACATTTCTTCATTGCTAATATGCATGATCGCTTACTTGTTTTCACAAATATGGGGCAAGTATATTCATTAGAAGTAATGGATTTACCGGAAGGTGGAAGAACGGCGCGTGGCACAGCTTTGGTAAACCTATTACGCATCAGCCAAGACGAAACAGTAACCTCGGTTATTCCCGTTGCTTCTTTTAGCGAAGGCAATTTCTTAGTTATGATCACTCATCAGGCATATATCAAAAAGGTTGATATGTCTGAGTTTGAAAGTATTCGCCGCAGTGGCATCATCGCCATCACTTTAAATGACGGTGATCATTTAGGCTGGGTTAGACCCTCTAATGGTAAAGCAGATGTAATGATTGGTACCGGTGACGGTATGTGTATCCGTTACAGCGAAGACGAATTACGTCCTTTAGGCCGTTCTGCTCGCGGAGTGCGTGCTATTACCTTGCGTGAAGGCGATAAAATTGTTGGTTTTGATATGATCGACGACACTAATAGAGACGGCGCTATTTTAGTAGTAACCAATGATGGCTATGGCAAACGCGTTAGCTTAGATGAATTCCGTCAACAAGGACGCGGTGGTATCGGTTTAATTGGTACTAAATTCAAGAATTCTCAATCTCGTCTGGCCACTCTGAGAATTGTAAAACCAGGCGATGGCATTATGATAGCCACCGTAAATGGCATTGTTGTGAGACAAAGAGTAGACGCAATTAGTGTGCAGGGTCGTATGGCCACTGGTGTACGTCTGCAACAGCTGGAAGATGACGACAAGGTAGTATCAGTAACTCCGCTAGTAGAAGCAACTGTCGACAGTATTGATGAAGGTGAAGAACTCGATGGATCAAATGACGAAAATCAAAACGATGTGGTGGACGAATTTGAGGAATAATTCAATCACTAAAAGTTCTAGCGACACAAACACTTTTCACTTAAACCGTTTTTCTTTGCCTTTGACATACACCAATTTATAGAAAGTTGTTGAGCCAGTGCCAAATTCGCTGGGCTATTATTTCTATCCGCGAAGATGCGACTAAGCATTAGTTCTAGTTCTTTTTGTTCTGCTCGTAAAAATCCTGGTAATGTCAGAACATAAGAACCGGTCTCGTTAAGTGAAACAATAGGCATTATTTCTGCTAAAGAATGGTTTACACAATTCGTTTTTCTATAGGCTGTCATTATTTAATTTCGACCACTTATTCAGTTTCAAAGAGAAGATATAGGATTCAAAGCTGTCAGTATAATAAGTTTACATTGCTTAACTGACAAGTATCTTTTACTTAATTGCAGATTTTTTTAGTCATTTTTATGTGGAATATACGAATCTCTATTAAGAATGCATAATAAAAGTGTCCATCAACAATCATTTCTTTGCAACAATCACGCTAACGTGGGGTTTCCAAGCGATGATTATTATATTAAGATATAGTTAATGTTGGTTAAGAGTCGGTTGTTAACAGACACTCTCGTTGTCTTGCTTTGGGGCAATTTTTCAAATGGGCGACACACCTAGTCAAGGTGGGAATTCTCAGACAGATCTGGAATCTTTCCACGTCAGGCGAATAGTAGCTAGTAATCCTAATACCCCGGCCGAGATTCTGCGTGGTCTAGGGGCAGATGAAAGCTCCGTCATTCGCCGTTCCGTAGCAGAAAATCCTCGTACACCGCACGATATTTTATACAGTTTGGCCAAAGACAAAGATCCAGACGTATGTTTAGCAATCTCTGAAAACAAACGAGTCGGGACCGATGCTTTGACAATACTAATCCAAGACGAGAATGTCGATGTTCGTTACGGAGTAGCAGAAAATCATCAGATGCCAGATGAAATTCTTTTGGCTTTAGCCATGGATGAAAATCCATATGTCCGTTGTCGGGCAATAAAAACTATTGCCAGACTTTTACCTGAAAAGCAAAGCCGCTTGCAGGCTTTAATAAGTCAGGCTTTGCTGCCGTTTCGCTTCGCCGTATGATTATTGAGTCTGCCTCAAGAATTCAAGTGCGCAATTGCAATTGAACTTCATACAAATTGGCACGTATTAACAGCATTTCTGACTTGTTACTTTATATCTATCTAGATGGTTCTTCTTCGCGCAATACATAGCCTTCGCCACGTACTGTTTGAATTAGACGTTTGGTATTTCCGTCTTCCAATTTTGAACGCAAATAACGGATATAAACCTCAATTACATTTGATTCACCAATAAAGTCATAACCCCAAACTTTGTCAAAAATAAATTCGCGTGACAAAACTTGGTCAGGATATTGCATAAATAAACGCAAAAGATCAAACTCCTTGGCTCTCAAATCCAATTGGCGCTCACCACGCTTGACTATGCGATTGAGTTGGTCCATCCATAAGTCGGCGTAAGTAAGAATGCCTTCCTGTGGCTTACGACGCATGACTGCACGAATACGAGCCAATAATTCTTCAGTAGCAAATGGTTTCGTCAGATAATCATCAGCGCCACTATCTAACCCTGCTACCCGATCTCCCACGCCATCTTTCGCCGTCAACATAATAACCGGCACTTTGGACATTGCTCTTAGTCTTTTACAGACCTCTACCCCATCCAACCCCGGCAACATGACGTCTAAAAGCACTAAATCCGGCTGATCCTTCTTAAAAAGATCGATGCCATGATTCCCTTCGTGCGCAACAGAGACTTGATAGCCCTCATAGCCCAATTCCAGTTCTATGAGGCGAGCGATATTGACATCGTCTTCAATAATCAAAATTTTCAAATTAACTCACCTCAACTCCAAGTGTGCCACCTTTAATATTAACCTCCTCTGAATATTGCATGATCTTCTTATTTTGTCTAACAAGCTATATTTGTTACATACCAACAATTAGACTTATCAATAGTCTGACTTTCTTACCATTTTTTATTCATAAGATATAAGCAGTAAGTATATAGTGAAATCCTTTTGGACAGCTTTTTTACTCATATTTGTCGCGGAATTAGGTGACAAAACTCAGTTCATGACACTTGCCCTGTCGTCAAGATATAAAGCAGTAACAGTTTTGCTTGGAGTAGCTCTTGGCACCATGCTCGTCAGCATGGTTTCCGTCATGCTAGGAAGAGTATTAGGTAGTGTATTGCCTCGGAACTTGATGAATATTTTTGCTGGTTTGATATTTATCATTTTTGGCATTCTTAGCTTGAAACAATCCAAAGACGAAGAAAAGATTCAAACTGACACACTTAAAAATAATCAGCATCTGATTTGGCTTAGCATTGCATTTACCTTTTTCTTAGCCGAATTGGCGGATAAAACTATGATAGCCACAATAGCAATTGCCAGCAGGGACAGTAATTATTTTGCTATCTGGGCAGGCAGCACATTGGGTCTACTTGCCTCTAATTCCTTAGCTATTATCGTTGGAAAAACTCTTAGTAAATATGTAAATGGCAAAGCAATGCATTTAATCGCTGCCACCATATACATTATTGCTGGTCTTCTGGCGCTTAGGCAGGGGCTGATTAGCTGAGTTTATGAAAACTCATGCAGTCATTCTGCTCATTTACATCTCATGCATATTGCCGTCAGTCGCGCTCACTTCTGCTGATGACATAGATACCAATCGACCCAGCTTTACAGACTCACCACTAGTAGTACCGCAAGCAAGTCTCGAATTGGAGAACGGTACTATGTACCAACATTCTCAACACGGTAAAAATTATGTTGATATACCAGAAAACGAAATACGTTTGGGATTAACAAATAGTACCGAGTTTCAAATGTTTACCCCTAGTTGGGCATTTTTGAATTCGCCTCAGTCATCATCCTCAGTTGGCCTAGCAACCAGCAGGCCAAGTTTTACCAATTCACAGACGCCCGGTGGGTTTCAAACTGGCATAACTGATTTGTATGAAGTTGGCATCAAGCAAGCAATAAAGCAACCTCTTTTCAAAGACTTAAATTTAGCCTTTATTGGCGGTGTTAACGCGCCGGTCGGCAAACAAGTATTTTCCAGCACCGGCGTGCAACCTGTTCTTAGAGCTCCTTGGAGCAAGCCTGTTTATGGCAGCTGGTCTGTCAGTGGCATGCAGTCCCTAATTGTTATAAATTCAGGTCGAGATGTTCAATGGCAAAATTTTTGGTTAATAAATAAATCATTCGGCAGCAGGACATCCATTTTTATAGAGTATGCTGGCTTTATTACCCACCACAACTCAGCCAGTAATATTATTCATTTTGGTATCGTGCGCAAATTAAATGCTCACAATCAAATCGACTTGCATTTTGGTTTTGGTTTGGATAAAACTGCCCCCGCCACATTTGTTGGAACAGGTTATTCATTTAGATTTGATCACTTGCCCCTGTTGGATTGATTTTCCAACGCAAATAACTCAAGATAAGCTAGCATAATAATTCCCAAAAGTAAGATCAAAATAGGATCCAGAAATAAGATATAAAAATAAAATATAAATGACTGACGAAAAACCCAAAAATTTACCCTTGCGCGCCCTCCGGTGGCTCATTTATGGACAACCCTTAGCCACTCAGCAGTATGACTTAATGTGTCTGCGCAAACTTTTGGCTTTGCCTGTTTTTTGTTCGGACGCTATTTCTTCTGTTGCTTATGGTCCACAACAGATCGTATTGACCCTCTGCTTAGCTGGGCTTTGGGCACCTCAGTACAGCGAAATATTTAATCACCATGTAAGTCTTATTGCCTCTTTAATTGTTTTGGTACTTTTACTTGTGGCCATTTCTTATTGGCAAACTATTTTTGCTTATCCAGGCGGCGGCGGCTCTTATATAGTTACTAAAGATAATTTGGGTACCTGGCCAGGACTTATTGCTGCTGCCGCTTTGTTAATCGATTATGTTCTTTGCGTGTCTGTATCTATAGCTTCCGGCATACAAAACCTTAAAGATGTGCCGCTTTTGTCAGGATTGCATATCGAGAATCACCTGGTCCTTTATTGTATGGCTGGAATTGCGTTTATGACCTGGCTCAATTTAAGAGGTTTGCGCACACCCGGACTGCTTTTTGCAATTCCTGTTTATACCTTCATTGTCATGGCATATTTCATGCTGATCTTAGGACTAGGCGCTGACTTCTTTGGTTGGCCTTTGCACAAAGAATACATAAATCAAATGGTGCCACCCCAGGCACAGACAAATCTTGCCCATACTCTCACAGGTGTTATAGGCCCGGTTGGATTAGCCGTATTATTAAGGGCTTTTGCCACCGGTTGCTCTGCCCTTACGGGAATTGAATGCGTGAGCAACGGCATACCTGCTTTTAAAGAACCTCGACCAAAAAACGCTGCTCTAACTCTCATATACATGGCTATCATCTTGGGCACTATTTTTATCGGCATCTCCATGCTCTCCTCGAAACTGCATGTCATTTATTGGGAACACGATGGAATTAGTGCAGCAGCCGTTATCGATCAAATCTCAGGAGCAATTTTCAGCAAAAGTGGTTCATTCAGTGTTTTTTATAATCTAACTCAATTTGCCACTGCCGCTATTTTATTTGTAGCCGCGCAAACAGCTTTTGCCGATTTTCCGCGTGTTACTTCAATATTAGCTAAAGATGGTTTTATGCCTAGACAATTAACTCAACTAGGCGATAGATTGGCATTCGACAATGGCATTATGGCCTTAGGTGTACTATCTACTATTTTTATTGTGGCAAAAAAGGGCAGCGTAGATCTTCTCATCCCATTTTTTACCATTGGTGTATTTCTTGCCTTCACAATGTCTCAAATCGGAATGGTCAGACATTGGCTTAAGCAAAAGGGAAATAATTGGCAATTAAAATTACTGATAAACGGCATAGGAGCGCTGGCAACCTTTATCGTTTTAATTGATATCGTAATTGAAAAGTTTTTAGATGGCGCTTGGCTAGTACTTGTATTAATGGCTATATTACTCTTCCTTTTTCACACTATATCCAGCCATTATAAAAATCTGGCTCTTAAGTTAACAATTACCCCAGAGTCTTTGAGTAATATTCCGCACAAAAATACCGTATTAGTTTTAGTGCAAGGTGTACATGCCGGTACAGTAAAATCTATCGACTATGCCCGCTCATTATGCAACAACTGCCAAGCCATTTATGTAGAAACAAATCCTGATAACACCGCAGATCTAAAAAAGAAATGGCAGCAATATTTCCCTGATGTGCCGCTTGTAGTCTTACCGTCACCATACCGCTCTTTGATACAACCAATTATGTGTTATCTAGATGAATTTCACAAAGAACACCCAGATCAAACAATAACAGTCGTGATTGGTGAATTCGTTCCCAACAAATGGTGGCAATCTCTATTGCACGGCAATACTGGACTTTTGTTGAAATTAGCTTTCCTTGCCCGAAATGATGTGATCGTAACCGATGTGCGCTATTCTGTTTAATAGCGCTTCATTCTTTCAGTCACTTTATGCGTTTCCTTTGTCGCAATAGCCGCCGAAGCCAGGGCAACATTATCCAAATAAGATAGATAACATAGCCAATTACAGCAGGCAATGCAAGCCAACAAATAATTGCATAAGTATAAACGTACCAATGCTGCCATGAATTTCTATTCCTCATCAGATATATGAACTCATCTGATTTCCCAGGATACATATTGTGCCGAAATAAATATAGATAGACAGCAAGAGATAACCCTATTAGACTCAAAACAATCGGAAAGGGCCTGAGCTTATTCTTTTCAATCTCCTCCCCTAACATCGGCTCGGATAAGTCCTTCTGGTCACCAAACGGCTGTGAATTTGATTCATTATTCATTGATAGTATTTTGGCACAATCCATAGCATAATAAATGCACTAAAAACGATCTGCAATTATACTTGCCTTGACAATCATGATTGGAGCAGCTGCAAGGTGTTTATCTTGAGTGACCTTATTTATGTGATTCTGACCGTAATATTTTTCATATTGAGTGCCCTTTATGTTTATGGCTGCGAACGTATCTAAGCAATCAACTACCTCGGCTCGGAGTAATTATATTGCCACTTGAATATTTATTAGTCGCCTGCGTAGCGTTTAGTTTAGGCATTTATCTTTTATATGCTTTACTATTTCCCGAAAAATTTTAAGGATAAGCAATGACTTTAGTAGGCTGGATCCAAATAGCACTTTATTGCCTAGTCTTATTGCTCCTCACTAAGCCAATGGGTGTCTATATGACAAGGGTAATGGAGGGAGAAAAGACTCTACTTGAGCCGATGCTAAAACCATTAGAGCGCCTTATCTATAAGTTGTCTGGCGTCAAGCCAGAAGAAGAAATGCACTGGTCAACTTACGCCTATGCACTTTTGGCATTTTCGCTTGTTGGCGCGCTCTTTACTTATGCGATTCTGCGCTTGCAAGGAGTTTTACCTCTTAATCCAATGGGTTTTTCTACTGCGGCAGCACCAAGTTATGCTACAGCAATGACACCAGACCTTGCTTTCAACACAGCGATGTCGTTTACAACCAATACTAATTGGCAAAGTTATAGCGGCGAAAATACGCTGTCTTACCTTTCACAAATGTTGGGGCTCGCTTATCACAATTGGGTTTCAGCAGCCGTAGGCATGGCAGCATGCCTGGCTCTAATTCGCGGCTTTGCTCGTCGATCTGCCAAGACTGTTGGAAACTTTTGGCAAGATCTTGTGCGCAGCCTTCTGTACATATTTTTCCCGATCATGTTTGCATATTCTTTGTTTCTTGTTTCGCAAGGAGTTGTGCAAAATTTCTCACCTTATACAGTAGCTTCAACCATAGAAGGGGAAAAACAAATTATTCCTCAGGGACCAGTTGGCTCACAGGAAGCTATCAAAATGCTTGGTATTAATGGAGGTGGCTTTTTTAATGCCAATAGCGCTCATCCATTTGAAAATCCAACGCCTTTTAGCAATTTCGTTGAAATGCTATCTATATTTATTCTCCCGGCCGGATTAACATACGTGTTTGGCAAAATGGTGAAAGACACACGTCAAGGTTGGGCACTTTTAAGCACCATGTACGTCCTATTTATTATTGGTATTATCATTTGCTATTGCTCTGAGAGTTTTGGTAATCCTAATATAAGCGCTCAGAACGTTGAAACCTCCACAAAAATTTTAGGCGATCTTGGTGGCAACATGGAAGGCAAAGAAGTTCGTTTTGGCTTGGCCAATTCTGCCCTATTCGCCACAATTACCTCAGCCGCCAGCTGTGGTGCAGTGAATTGTATGCATGATTCTCTAACACCTTTAGGCGGCTTGGTGCCTTTGCTCAATATACAACTTGGTGAAATTGTATTTGGCGGCGTTGGTTCTGGTCTTTACGGTATGCTTATTTTCGCCATTCTTACTGTATTTATTGCTGGTTTAATGGTAGGACGTACACCTGAATATGTTGGTAAAAAAATAGAACAAAAAGATGTAAAAATGGCCATGCTTTTTGTTCTAGCCGGTTCTTTTTCTATCCTAGTCTTTACCGCATTAGGCGGTGTTTGTGAGTTACCAGCAAAGTGCCCTTTGAACTCTCCAGGAGCCACTTACAATAACGTAAATAATGCCGGTCCACATGGTTTTTCAGAAATACTTTATTGCTTTTCTTCTTGCACAGGCAACAATGGTTCAGCTTTTGCAGGACTAACATGCAATACACCTTTCTATAATCTAACAAGCGGATTAGCTATGCTAATTGGACGCTTTTTAATGATGATTCCCGCCTTAGCTCTTGCCGGCTCTCTTGTACAAAAAAAATATGTACCACCTTCAAGGGGTACTTTTCCAACACACACATGGTTATTTGTTGGGTTATTAATAAGCGTGATTTTAATCGTTGGCGCTTTAACATTTTTCCCAGCTTTAACTCTTGGGCCTATCGTAGAACACTTTATAATGCATACTTTGAAGGTATTCTAAAAAATGAGAATAAGAAATAGTAATGATCAATGACGATTTGAGCCTAGTGCCCAAAACACAAAGAAAAAAGATATCGCTTTTCCAGAAGTCCATTATCATGCGTGCTTTGAAAGATTCAATCGTGAAGCTGAATCCTACTTTGATGGCAAAGAACCCTGTCATGATGGTTGTGGAAGCAGGCAGCTTGATCACGACAGTTTTATTTTTTCGCGATTTAACTATTGGTACCCCTGCAAACGTTCTCCTTTTTGAAGGGCAAATCACTTTGTGGCTATGGTTTACTGTACTATTTGCCAATTTCGCTGAAGCAATTGCCGAAGGGAGGGGAAAAGCACAAGCAGAGACATTAAGAAAGAGTCGGCAAGAAACCACAGCTCAACGAGAGATATGCAAAGACAAATATGAAACCGTCTCAGCTACAACACTGCAAAAGGGTGACATTGTTTTCGTTAAAGCAGGTGAATTAATACCTTGCGATGGAGAAATAATTGAAGGAGTAGCAACCGTTAACGAAAGTGCTATCACAGGTGAATCGGCTCCTGTAATTAGAGAAAGCGGTGGTGATCGCAGCGCTGTCACCGGTGGCACCACTGTCCTTTCCGATTGGTTGCGCATTAAAATGACAGTACAGCCAGGGGAGACTTTCATTGATCATATGATCGCTCTAGTAGAGGGAGCACAACGACAAAAAACACCTAATGAAATCGCTTTGAACATTTTGCTTGCTGGACTAACTATCATTTTTCTCCTCGTCGTAGTAGCGCTTCTACCATTTTCAATTTTTGCTGTTCGAGCTGGCGGTTCTGGACAACCTTCAGATATGTTTTCTTTAATTGCCTTACTTGTTTGCCTTATTCCAACTACTATCGGAGGATTGCTCTCAGCAATTGGTATAGCTGGTATGGACCGTGTATTACAGCATAATGTCTTAGCAATGAGTGGTAAAGCAATCGAGGCAGCAGGCGACGTCGATACACTTCTATTAGATAAAACCGGCACCATAACTTTAGGCAACAGACAAGCAGTACAGTTTATTCCCGCTGCAGGAATTTCTGAAAAAATCCTAGCTGATGCCGCCCAGCTCTCATCACTGGCCGATGAGACACCAGAAGGACGATCCATTGTTTCTCTAGCAAAACAATTTGGTCTGCGTGAACGCGAGCTATCTTCAGTCAAAGCAAAATTCATTTCATTTAGTGCTCATACAAAAATGAGTGGCGTTGATTTAAATAAAAAGCAAATACGTAAGGGATCCGCCGACGTTATTTATAATTTCGTGCGTGAACAAGCTAAAAATGTTCCTATCGAAATAGAAAAAGAAGTAGAACAAATAGCTCAGGCTGGTGGCACCCCGCTCGTAGTAGCTGACAATGTGCGAGGGCTACTAGGCGTTATTTACCTTAAAGATGTAGTAAAAGGAGGACTAAAAGAGCGCTTTGCTCATCTCCGTGAGATGGGGATTCGCACTGTAATGATTACAGGAGATAATCCACTTACAGCAGCTGCGATAGCTAGTGAAGCTGGTCTTGATGATTATCTAGCTGAAGCCACCCCAGAGAAGAAGATGCAATTAATTCGTAAAGAGCAAGAAGGAGGGCGCCTTGTTGCCATGACAGGTGATGGAACTAATGATGCTCCTGCTCTAGCAGCTGCCGACGTTGGCTTAGCAATGAATACCGGAACCCAAACAGCCAAAGAAGCGGGCAACATGATCGACCTTGATTCTAATCCAACTAAATTAATTGAAGTAGTACAAATCGGTAAGCAATTATTGATGACTCGTGGATCATTGACTACCTTTTCGATCGCCAATGACGTAGCCAAATATTTCACCATACTGCCTGCTATGTTCGGCGGTTTGTATCTCACACATAATACTAATCATGGACCACTCTGGTCCCTAAATATTATGGGACTACACTCACCTAATTCAGCGATATTAGCTGCCGTCATTTTCAATGCCCTTATTATTATTGCCTTAATCCCCTTAGCACTGCGTGGCATTTCTTACAGTCCTATGAATGCTCAATCTTTGTTGCAGCGAAATTTATTTATCTATGGCATAGGTGGACTGATTATCCCTTTCTTTGGTATTCAATTAATCGACAAGATAATAGTTATGTTTGGTCTAGCTCCGTTTAGCTAACAATTTGCTGAGGGTCCGGAAGATGTTAAAACAAATACTACCAGCTATAAGAGCAACTATCGTTCTGGCAGTTTTAATCGGCCTTATTTTTCCCGTCGTCATAACTGTAATTACTCAATTCGTTTTTCCTAAGCAAGCTAACGGATCACTAATCAGGAATAAAGAAGGTCAGGTCATAGGCTCAGAATTGATTGGTCAAAAGTTCACCAAATCAAAATACTTTCAACCCCGTCCCTCAGCAGCCGGCTCGGGTTACGTCGGAGAATTTTCTGCTGGCACTAATTTGGGACCAACTTCCTCAAAATTGATTAATGGGAAACTGGACGACCCAACAACAAAGGATATCGACGAATCTTTTGTTGGAATAAAGCAATTAGCGCAAATATATGCAAATGAAAATTTACTCTCTAAAAGCGAAAAACCTCCCGTTGACGCAGTAACTTATTCCGGCTCCGGATTAGATCCGCACATTAGTGAAACAAACGCTCTCTTTCAAGCACGACGCATCGGTAAAGTGCGAAACTTACCCTTAAAAACAATAACGACCCTTATTCGAACTCACACAGAAGACCGCCAATTTGGCATTTTCGGCGAGCCAAGAGTAAATGTATTAAAATTAAATCTGGCGCTCGAGGAGCTGTCCAATGAACGAAAGAACTAATCCAGACGTCCTGCTTTCTCGATTAAAAGCAGAGGAATTAAAAGATAAGCATGGACGGTTAAAGATTTTTTTTGGAGCCACGGCTGGTGTTGGAAAAACATACGCCATGCTTCAAGCAGCACAGAAACTGAAAGGACAACATATAGATGTAGTTGCCGGCTATATTGAGACACATGGCCGACAAGAAACGGAAGCCCTTTTAACTGGATTGGAAATTCTTCCTTCTAAACTTGTTGAATATAAAGGAACGCATTTAAGAGAATTTGATTTAGATGCTGCATTAGCTCGCAAACCGGCCATTATTCTTGTCGATGAACTAGCCCATACTAATGCACCAGATTCACGTCATGTAAAACGCTGGCAAGATGTTCAAGAACTTCTCGAAGCAGGAATAGATATCTATACAACCATAAATGTTCAGCACGTAGAAAGTTTGCACGATGTGGTAGCTCAAATAACCAATATATCCGTAAATGAACGAGTGCCCGACTCGCTCCTAGAAAAAGCTGACGAGATAGAACTAGTGGATTTGCCTCCTGATGAACTCCTTGAAAGACTGAGAGAGGGAAAAGTTTATGTAGAACAACAAGCTCAAGCTGCTATGGACAATTTTTTCCGCAAAGGCAATTTAATCGCTCTACGTGAATTGGCGCTTCGCTATACAGCCGACCGCGTAGTGGCCGAAATGGAAACCTATAAAGAAGTTCATGCAATCAAAAGTCCATGGACTGCAACTGACCGTCTTTTAGTCTGTGTCAGCAGTAGTCCATTATCCATCCGATTAGTCCGTGCCGCCAAGCGCATGTCCGAAGCGTTACATGGCAAATGGATGGTCTTGTACGTCGAAGGTCCAAAAGAAGTGCAAATCCATTCAAAAAATAGAAATAGGGTAATGCAAACTTTAAGACTCGCCCAGCAATTAGGTGCTGATATCTTAGAATCTTCAGGACAAAATGTTGCTCAAGAGATTATGAAATGTGCACTACAACACAATGTGACCAAAATTATTATTGGCAAACCGGCTCGCCCAAGATGGAAAGAATTTATATTTGGATCTGTCGTAGATGACATTATCCGTCAAAGTGGGGCAATTGATGTTTATGTAATTACGGGCGATGAAGCCGAACTTTTGCCACCAAGCTCAGCAGCGCATAACGGCAACCAGCAATCAGTTTACATAAAAACTGTATTAACTGTGGCGTTCTTCACCTGCATAGCTGAATTGATGCTACCTTATTTTGAATTGTCTAATGTGGTCATGTCCTATTTGCTGGCGATAGTAATAGTAGCTACCAGATATGGGCGTGGACCCTCTATTCTTGCTTCTATATTAAGTGTAGCGGCATTTGATTTTTTCTGTGTGCCTCCCTATTTTTCATTTAGCGTTAGAGACACTCAGAACGTGGTTACCTTTTTTGTCATGCTTGTCGTTGCTATTGTTATAAGCAATCTAACCTTCACAACTAAAAAACAGGCTGAAGCCGCTAAGATTAGAGAAACCCGCACTGCTGCTTTATATTCAATGAGCAAAGAACTCGCCTCAACGCTTGATATGGACAGCCTAGTATCTATCGGACTGAGACATATCGGAAATGTCTTTAACAGCCAAGTTGCATTGTTAATAACCACACCTGATGGACAACTATCTTTGCTCTCCAAAGGAGATGGCAAACACAGTTTAACTAATCCAAGAATTGGCGTAGCTGCCTGGGTGCAACAGAACAAACGATCAGCTGGACTCGGAACCGATACCATCCCTGGTGCTAAAGAACTGTACATACCGCTTATCGGTGCACAAAAAAATATAGGCGTATTAGCAGTCAAACCCGAAAATGAAGATGAGTTTTTATCACCTGAACGGCTTCGTTTATTAGAGTCATTTGCTAATCAAATCGCCTTGGCTTGTGAGCGAGCACAATCACCCCAGCACAACGAGCTTGTTTAGTGAAAAATGAATGTCAGCCTACGTGCACTTTGGGTCTCTTGTTTGGATTTGGCTCTGCCTTACGTAAAATTTCTCTAGTAACAGGTGCGGTCTCACCTTCTCCCCAAATTAAATATTTAAGGATATAGACAAGCGGATTACCTTCAGTCCAGCCTAAATATAGATGGGGAATGTGGTGAGTTTTGTCGCGCAAGTAAAGCATCAAAGCAGCCAAAGCATTTGGTACGGCTGTGCTTGAGCACTTTAAAACTCTATAACTACCAATTCGCTCACCGCTAACATCAAGCTCTTCATCACCAAAGTCAGAAGCATCACTGATTTTTACTTCAACAAAAATTATTTCATCCTCAGAAATATTGTGCAAAACTACTGACTCTTGTGCTTTTTGCGCATAGTTAACACTCCCTGGACGATGAGCAACCAAGCGCAATACTCCAGAAGAAGCGGCTTCTATAAACGAGTTGGCTTGGGCATCTAAACTTACTTTGTTTATCCTCAACTCAGTTGAACGCATAATCCGGGAAGTGAAAGAGGTGATCATTATTACTAAGATAAAGAAAGAAGCTATTTTGATTCCGTCAGGACGTTCTACCATGTTGACAGCAGTTGTATAACAAAAAACAAGCGTAAGAAAAAAATAGAACATGCGGCTCGTACGGCTCTCTTTTAAGGTAGTAAGAAAAGAAGCAATAGCAGCTGAAGTCATGACTACCAAAACACCTGTGGCATAAGCCGATCCTTGGGCAATTACATCTGCATTAAAAATCCAGGTGACCGCAAATGAAACTAAAGTGTAAAAAATTACCAAGGGACGGCGAGCTTTAGCCCAATCAGGAGCCATACCAAAACGGGGCAAATAGCGCGGAACTAGACTCAATAAGCCAGCCATAGCAGAAGCCCCTGCAAACCAAAGAATCAAGGCGGTACTGACATCGTAAACCGTACCAAAATAAGTTCCTAAATATTGATGGGCTAAATAGGCAATCGCTCTACCATCTGCTTCACCACCTGGTAAAAATTCTTTCGCTGGAATGAGAATAGTAGTACATATAGAACTAACCAACAAGAAAAGACTCATGATAATAGCGGCCGTGATCAAAAGTTTCTTCGTGTTTCTAATACGCCCTGCAGGCTCGTTTTCGGTGTCATGGGGATCACCCTTAACCAAAGGCATTACTGCAACCCCAGTCTCAAAACCAGACAAACCCAAAGCTAGTTTCGGGAAAAGCAAGCAAGAAAGACCAATTGTTCTCCAGACTGAGTCATGATGCGCAGCCAATAATTGATGCCACCAATCTGTGACCAGGAATGCATTGCTTGATAAGTGAAATAATAAGCCATTAACCAAAATGACCGCAGTTAATGCCAAATAAAACCAGACTAAAATAACAGCTAGACCAATAGCTTCTCTAAATCCTTTAAGAAAAATCCCGCCCAAAGTAGCGAGCAGACACAGAGTGAGAGCCATGCGATGATGCAACAAAGGTAAGAACATTTGTTGAATTAAAGGATTCTGTACCAAGTGCGTGGCGGCGTCTGCAGCGGACAAAGTTATTGTTATGATAAAGTCTGTGGCAGCAAATCCGAGCAAGCATAAAACAAACAGCTTCCCCAGCCAACCAGGTAAAAGGCTTTCAAGCATGGCTATGCTTCCTTGCCCGTGTGGGCTTCTACTAGCCACCCTATAATAAACAGGAACAGCGCCAAACAAGGTAAGCAAAACCAATACCACTGTAGCCAGTGGAGATAATATTCCCGCTGCTAAAAAGGCAATACCGGGAGCATAACTTAATGAAGAAAAGTAATCAACCCCAGTTAAACACATAACCCGCCACCAGCTGTCTTGTTCGCTGCGATGGACAGAAAAGTGCTTGCGCATGCCTTCTAGTAACCAAATTGATATTTTTTGTCTAGTTGTTCTCAAAAATAGCTCCTGGCTGCTTTTCTAAATATTAAAATAGTGTACTGCTTTAAAAAACTATCAAGAATAAATTTGGCAAAGGTTGTATTACTTTACTTCCGAGTTGTCAGAGAAGTTGTTTAACCTTATATGAGCACTTTCCGCCTATTTTTAGCAGCATTTATTATCGCCTCGAATAATTTAGGTTTTTATTTGCCCTGCTCTGCCGCTTCTAATCATACGCAAACAACAAGCAGTCCGCCAGTCCCAAACAGCCAAGAACTTCCCGCACAAATTTTGCGCACCGGCATTAACCTGGATGTGCAAGATATCTCCCCTAATAGCCGGCAATTAGCTGAGATTGTTAACCTCACTCCTGTGCTTCAGAATATTCAAGTGCAGCGCGATCGACTAAAAGGCAATAAAGACTTACTTACTTTTGAAGATTTACGGGATAGTCATCTTCTCACCTCGAACGTTATTGATGCTATGCAAATAATTCAGGAGACAAATTTAGCGATCGACTTCACTCTGGCCGAAATTTCTGCCGAACAGCAAGTTTATAGTGATGTGTTAAGCAATTACCAAAGTAACCGTGATCACGCCGTATTAAAAACCAATGCTCTTAGCTTTATTACAAATGGTATTTTATGGGCAGTGGCCGAAGGGCTCGACATCCCCACCTATCGTTATCCAAGACTTTCTATACCTTCTGGTACCAATGGTATCTTAGCCGGTATCGTCCCTTCTATTGCTTCAATGTATGCTTTATATCAGTTAAATGGCAAAAAAACCAAATCAGAATCAGATCCCAATATGCTGGCTAAATTATTTGACTATCCAACTACTTCAGAGGTTGAGTACCCAAAATGCGTTTGGCAATTTTTAAATTTGGCACCTGCTGGAGAAAGCAGTAAAACTAGGCGGGATTTGATTATTGACCGCTGGATAGCAGACAAAAATATTCCTAATTTTACTGATCGTCATACTAAAGACTTGGACATTATTACCGCCAGCGTCGCCCGACCAAAAGGTTTGTCTATAGCTAATTTAAATTTACGACAAATCATGCTGCAGCAACTGGGCGCCGAGATTTTAAAAATGAAGCGTTTTTTGCTTGAACTATCCATGGTAGTTCGCGGAGAAAAAAGAATATAAGGCTCGAATCAAACCCTTAAATAACCTGCCTAGCACCATTAGTTATTTTGTATGAGCTTACCTTGACTTAATTGATCTTTGCTAAATGCCGGATACATTAAGCCGTTAGCTAAGGCATCGAATGGTGCCTCACCCGTACCACAAATTACAGCACACGGAAACCAAAATATTCTGGCCAACACCTTTTTGCATTTGTTTTCGGAATTGCCAATCAGTCCATTGACTCCATACCATTCCTCATATTTGGTTCTGCGCACAACACAAACAGGGGTACCGACTACCAATGCTGTTGCAACGCTAAATACTTTCTTGGGCAATGACGCCTTTGTTGCGTAGCTAGTTTTATCTGTAGGTGGATTATTTGCTGGTGTTGTATCTGTAGCGCTTAGTTGGGGCTGATTTATACTCGCGTTATCGGCGGATTCAGGCTTGCCAATCAACGGCACAGTTTCATCAGCCCAACATGGATAAATACAGGCTGTAATACAAGTTAATAGCGAGCATATGAGTCTATTCTTTGTCATAAAATCTAATTTTCTTCCGTTATCTATTAACTCTGTGGATAGTAGGACTAACTTGATCGACTGGGCCAGTAGCAATATTATTTAGCTCAACACTTGTTGCTTTGAGCATACTAATGAATCCTGTAACTTCTTCCCAAGCCACGATCATTTTCGTACCAACCAACAAGGCTGTAGGATTTTTTGAAATATCGACTGTATTCGTCACATAAAGAACGTTTGAAAAATCATCTCCATTGTCTGTTGACACTCTAGCAAAGATATCCGGTTTTGATCTTTTCAGGCTTGTATCAGACCAAACAACGGCCACACGACCAGTCTTATTTGCTATCACGATTGGCTGACTGGATACCCCAGGCGTATCAGAAATATTGATTGGTTTTGCAAAGCGGCCGTTCTTACCAATGGCACACCAAATATCAGCAGCATTTAATTTTTGGGAATTGTCAGACCAGCATAAAAATATCTTTTCCTTGGCACCACAAGCCAGCCAGGGATGATCAGATATTCTTGGACTATTGCTCACATCAATAGGTGTGGTCCAAACGTTGCTTACTTTGCGTGTATAAAAAATGTCTGGGCGTTCTTCGCCGGAGGTAGTATCCAGCCAGGCACAGTGAACAACACCATCATGACAAGCAACAATTGTTGGCTCACTTGAAACTCCTGGTGTGGGACTAATACTTTCACATGGTGACCAGGTTTTACCATCTATAGAATAAGAGTAAAAAATATCCGGCCGTCCATCGCGTGGACTGGTATCAACCCAAACCACATGAATTGAATTATCTAAGCCAGTAGCAATAGCTGGTTCCCTACATATACCGGTAGTATGCGAAATGTCTAACGCTTTAGTCCATGTTCGTCCACCATCAGCAGATCTAGTAAAATATATATCTGGATGCAGTTCCCCAGAAGTTGTGTCACGCCATACGACATCAATGGCTCCGCTATTCTCGACAGCAATTGCCGGAACTGTCGATACGCCAGTAGTTTTGGAAATATTAAGAGGTGCTGTCCAAGTACTGACATTATCAGTGCTTTTAGAATAAAGAATTTCTCTAATATCTGAGCCCTTTGCATATCCCTCAAAAACTACATGCATATTGTTTGCACTGTCTGCAGCAATACGTGGGTGCGTAGCCTGGGTAATGTTCGACATTTCGGCCGCCTGAGTCGCTTGTCCATTGAAGAAAGTGGCCACCATTGCCGCAATTAAAATAATTTGCCTCATTACTACATCCTCATAGCATTGCTATTCATCTTGATGTTCCCCATGGTTGGGATTCCGGTTTATCCATATTTGGCTGTATATTTGTTTTCGCATTTGTCGGGGTATTGTCTTCTAAATTGCCTAAACTAAATGCATCCTTACTAAATGGCTTATCAATCGAATAGCTGATTGCGTTTTTGGCACCATAAACAGGTCCTTTTATTAATCCTGAAATAACTGCAACAGGAGCTGAGCAAGCTGCGCCCCAAAATTTATAAGTATTGCTATCCTTCTTAAATTCTTTTACGCAACCTACATACTGACTATCAGTTTTGCGTATTATCGCAATCGGAGTTCCAACTACAGTGCCGACAGCCATACTGCTTGCACTCAAAGACACTTTGCCGACGGCTTTAATGATATCAGAATCAGCAAATGCGATTTTGATTGCGAATGCATTGAACACCAGGAGACTTAGACTAGCTAGAGAAATCTTGTTCTTGTACACCTGTCATATTCCTACTTAAAATCGTTGAATCACATCAAAACCAAATGTAAATTGATATCTTCGCTGCCCATTGTCCCAGGGGGCGCTGTAATTATTCAATGCGCGTTCATACCTAATTTCTGGACGAATAGTGAGTAAATCACTGAAACGATGTATCCAGCCAATAGTCCAATCAGAATAATATCCTGGAAAACCGCTTCGCCAGCCCCTAGGATCAATAAGATAATCAATTGGGCGTAGTGAAATATAGTCTCTGTCAGTAACCTTGTAGTTCCAATAGCTGACAATCCCCCATGCTTCAGAGAAACCCGGAAGAATTTTACCTGGTCCAGTCAGTGTATCGAAGTTTCTCGGCGGCCCATTGTTTACGGTTCCACCTTGTAGAGCATTAAATGTATAGAGAAAATAACCTTCCGTTGCTATGTGAAATCGCCTGTTAAATCTGTGGAACCAAGTGAGATTAAACTGCTGCAAATTGTCATGCTCTCCATACAACCTGAATTGGCCATTATTGATCGAATTGCAACCACCATAAAGCATATCTTTATTATTATGTGCTTGCCAGCGAAGAAGTAATGTTCCTGTAGGAATTGCTGGTTTAGACCAGGGAGCAATATCTGAGCCAGCACAAATACCCGCTTGCACCATCCATGAATCGTTAAGCTTAATGCTAGCTAGAAGTCCCGTTTGTGTATAGGCATCATAGTCAAACATCAATGAATGCGTCCACAAATAATTATCTGGTGCTAATTGCGCTTCAATATCTGGCGGCGAAATATAACGGCCAAATTTGAGCACCATGCCCTGAGCAACTTTGGGTATATAGAGAAGTCCATAAAGCTCAACTGGATCTAGTCCGTAAAGTTGATTATGCTTCAATAATTCAGCACTAGCCGGATACCAGCCCTCAGCCGTTGTCCAGCGATAATCTATGCCATAAAGTAAAGTGGTGCGAAAACCCCAATCCATGTGTTCGTTTTGCACCGTATCCGGTACCCGTTCAACACGAAAGACTGCCTGATCCATCTCTATGTGCCTGGGAACAGCAAAATATGATAATGGTGTATTAGCTCTATGAGACGAACTGTAATCAACACCGGGGTTGGCCCAACCATAAATTTTTATTCTATACTTAGCTAAAAGCGGACAGGCTTTATAGATGGCTTTTTCCAAAGGAAACATTGGGTCTTGATCTGGAATACCGATTTGTATCTGGCTAGCAATGCCAATATATTCAGTACTGGGAAATACCGGATCAAGAGGAGCCGGTAAGCCTCGACGCACTGTACCCTCTGGTGCAAAGGGGGTATTTGAATTATTTACACCGCGATATGGATTTGCTGGTACAACAACTCGCCCTTTTAATTTTGCCGGTTCGGCAGTACTGCCCTTAAGCGGCTGGCTTTCCGATTGTGAAGTAGCAGACTGGTCAGCTATTGCAGATGGAGAATTTGTTTCGCTTGGAGTACTTGCGGGCAGGGTAATTATCGATGGTTGAGGTATCGCTGTCGATGCTGTCAGTCCAGCACTAGAACTCTGCCCAGCCGTAATGTCATGAACTGTAATTCCTGCGGTTGTTGCATCTCCACTTTTACTAGCTTGCAAAATTGTATGCATCGGCAACATTATGGTCGTTAGCTCAGCAAAAGCAGGTTGCGTTTGTAAGCTAGCCAAAAAGCAAAGCGTAAGTAATTGAACTGAACGTTTTGAGAAAACAACGACGAGCTTACAAAGCTTGAATGCGTCCATCTGTAATTAAATAAAATTGCTCATTGCCAAGACAAACTAAATCGTATTAAGTTATCATGTGCTGCTAGAAGATGTATGAGAAAAGTTATACTCTTGGCATTTGTATTACCTCTCTCTTAAACTATGTCAAAAGGATTTATACTATCCAAAACTTTTGCAACAGGAACGATCTTATGAAAATTTTGAGTAAACTTTTTTGCTTGTTAGTAGTTCTTACTTTGGCACTGTATTTAACACCATTTTCTTTTGCTACCAACGAAATCAAAAAGCCTCTCCAAGGTCACATTAAGAAAAAAGGCAAATATAAATTAAGCAAGCCGACCAATATAAAGAAAAAGGCTAGCACTCCCTATTCGATATCCCAGCCATACAACCCTAATAATCCGCCACCAATCGACAATAAAATTCATCCAGTATCAAGCAACGCTCGTTGAATATTCTTGATCTTCAACTCAAATCAAACCTTGATCTCTAGCCCACTTAATTTCTGCTCTCAAGGCTGCCCCCAATGTAAAAGTCGGATGAAAATCAGTCATGGCTGCCAACTTATAAACATTTAGAGTCGTTTCTGTCGTAAGCTTACTAATCTGTTCTTCATTTACAGGCAAGCGTCCAGGCATAACTTTATCTGTAATTTTGAGAGCTGCCAAAAGCAACTGCTCCGGTATACTTAGAATTTTCCCATTATGGCCCAAAGCATGCCAGATCTCAGTCGACAAGTTTTTCATAGATATAGCCTCAGGATTAGCCACATTTAGAACGTATCTACCGCTAGATAATTTATCCATACAGCCTATAATTGCTTTTGCTAGATCGCGAGAATAAATAAGACTCTTCAATGTCTTTCCAGCTCCTATCTGCACATACCGTTTTTTACTAATCGTTTGTATCAGTTTAATCAAATTACCGCGATCTCCTTCCCCAAAAACCATCGCCGGCCGCAAATTAACAACACGACCAATATTTGTCGGCCTTTCTAATATTTGTTCGCAATTAATTTTTGATACTGCATATGGTGTTTCACCTTTTAGTGGCGCGTCCTCATCAACGGAAGAGAATGGTCCGTTACCATAGACAACAGAACTACTTAGAAAGATAAATGTACTAATTTCATTAGATTGTGCTGAGGTAAATAACTGATCTGTTGCTCTTACGTTCAACAACTCATAATCTTGATAAGGAGCGCTTGGTTTATGCACCAGTCCTGCTAAATGAATAACAGTGTCGCAGCCTTTAGTTAGATTGTAAGAATCTAAATCACTGCATTTAGTAAAGTCACATTCAATAATTTCAACTCGATTTAAATCAGTAAATTTATTAAACTTGACCCGCGCTTCTTTAGCATTGCGCACTTGTAACCGCAAACGGTAGCCGTTTTTAGTTAACAATTCATAAACGACAGCCTGCCCTATTAAACCAGTACTACCAGTAACCAGAATGTGGTTTCCATTTAGCATGATGACTTGTCTATTTGTCTTTCTTTTAAAGTTACTTTACCCGTCTTTGGCATTTGCGCTTTAATTAAATTGACCATTACAAAAATCAATGCGCGCAGTCGAATAGTTATATAAACCAATTGATTGAATATTGGCCAATAATCTTGGGCCAAATGTTTACGGTAAAACACTTCCATGCCTGCATGTAAATCGAATGTTGTACCAATAGGTCGCAGTCGACTAGCAGCACCATGGCTGTGATAAATTACCGCTTGCGGATTATAAAATACCTGCCAGCCCGCTTGTTTTATTCGCCAGCACCAATCTATATCTTCCCCGAACATAAAAATGTCTTCGTCCAATAATCCGATTTTGTCTATAACATTTTTTCTCACCATCATACAGCTACCTGATAATGCGTCTACTGATGCAGCTTTTTCTGGATCTATATAAGTCATATTATATTTTGCAAACAACGGATGTCCTGGAAATAATATACTCAGATAAGTAAGACGGAAAAAGGCTGCCGCTGGTGAGGGGAAAGCGCGTCTACAAGCCAATTGCAGAGTGCCGTCTTCATTTAGTATCTTTGGACCAACAGCCCCGCATTCTGGATTATTGTCTAAAAAAGCAGCTAATTTACTCACTGCATTATCTATTACGACTGTATCTGGATTAAGTAACAGAACATACTCACCCTTTGCTTTCGGAATAACTTGATTGCAAGCCTTAGAAAAGCCAACATTATCCTCGTTGACAAGAACATTGACATAGGAAAATTCATTAGACAATATAGAAAGCGATTCGTCGCCCGAAGCATTATCTACAACATAAAGTTCAAAAGAATCCTTATGCTCGTCATTACCTAATGCGTTCAGGCAACCTCTAAGCAATTCCGGCGTGCGCCAATTAACAATTACAATCGAAATCTTAGGCACATTTTCCTCTTAACCAAGTCCTGCTTGCTTTACATGTTCGAGAGCAACACGAATTAGCTATTATATACTGACCTTCTTCTATACCTACGGCTGAAAGAATCCGGTCTAAATCCACCGGACCTATTCTAGTTTACGCTTCTTTGTTTTACGGTCTTTGCTTGATTGTAGCGACTTTTTTGCCTCTTATTGAGCAATTGACCATAAACGGAGGTCTCATTAGAGCTATATTTAAGGGCAGTATCTAATTTTTCCTGGCTAGCGTACGGATGACCGTATGTAGCTACCGTCGGAGGTATGACTAGTGCCTGCGTCTGTTTACTGGTTAATTTACCGTATACGCTATCTTCATGTCGCGGCTTGACGGGTTGCGAATATCTAGCTTGCACTTCTGCCAAAGCCTTTGCAGAAAATGGAATATGTGTAGGCCTATTGTCTTGTGGTGCTGGCACATTGTACTTGTAGGCAGGTCCACCTGGGTTTCCCACCGCCTTATTGCCTGTTTGTCCATTGATTAGTTTTGTTGGTTCAGGTCCAATCTTGGCATAGCCCTGCTTATAAGAATAAATAGGATCCCAATGCCAGCGGGCCAAGTTGGGATTCGCTCTCACTAGCCCCTGCTCCCAGCCTTGCACTTGCTGTATACCTGTCGTTACCCGAACAATTGGCCTGCCCTGGCTTTTTGTATCGTTTCCAGCTATAGCAGGCCGCGCAGTGCTCCAAACAGTGCTAGTCATAAGGCTAGCACTTATGATTAATGACGAGTATCGTGTAGTAAAGTCCTTCATTGACAGGCCCCTCAATACAATTATTGCCTTTATCTGGATACAATCAAGTTAAAATCATCGTTTAACCCTATAAAAGCTTAAATATGCTCCATATCCAGGGCTGGCTACTCCAATTTATCGGCAAAATACACTCAAATCTGAATTTCTTTGGCGTAAAAATATAAACAAGCTCTATTTGTTTACGTTAAAACTACGAGCAAAAGAATAGTAGGCAGCCTCGTAATCCTTGCTGAGACTCCATGCAGAGATAAATGCATCTCCTGAAAACAGCCAAATTATCTTCGCTAAGATTATTATACTTTTCAAATATTTCCCACGTTAACTCCCTACAATTACCGTATTAACCTCACAAAAAAATCACCACTAACATTACTTCCGGCAGTTTTTCTATATTAACCAGAGATTTTAATTTCATCCTGCTTTTATTCCTTCCTTAACGCAGCCGCTGCCCTAACTTATGAAAGCTGCCAATAGATCTTTTTTGCGCTTACTATAACTTAAAAGTAATGTGTGTAAATGGTAATGAATCAAAGCAGTTTTCTTTTATCCACATTGATCGAAAAGTGCGATAATAGACTGCCTTTGTAGATTGTCAATTAAAACGTACAGCGTTTAATAAAGGAGCATTATGTCGCAAACACAAACCATAATGGACACATCTGTCCTGGATGAAATTGTTCAATGGATAAAGACTCTCAAAGACGTTGGTGTTTCGCCTGATACTGCTGCCAACGTAACAACCAAATTCTTCATAGCTACTAGTACTGTTGCAGAAGAGTATATAGATGAGGATGAAGATGAAGATTATTCTGATTACGACGAAGAATAATCAAACTGTCTTACCATCTTGCTGAGGCGCCAGAAGCGACACTTTGCATTGCTTATGAACCCTTATAAGCTTGTGTTTATTTATTGTTTAAGGCTTTTATTATTCTGGCTATCAGTCGGAAGTGCTCTTCCTCTCTGTGCTGCAGAACTAAGTTTGGTCACTAGCAGTGAGCATAAGACAGCACCAACGTCTGTCGAAGATATTGATATTGCCCACATTAAGAAGTTTCAACATCAGCTCTTAGAAGACCTAGGCAACAAAATTGAAGAGCACCCGGAAGTCGGCGATAATTATTTTCGGCGCGCCTTCATTTATTATCAGTTGAAAGAATACAAAGGTGCACTAAAAGATTGTCAGCAAGCAATGTCCTGCGGCCTCGATCATGCAAACATACACTTACTAAAAAGCGAGATTTTATTTGCCCAAAAAAATTATGGAGAAGCCCTCCCTGAGATTAATAAAACTATTGCTCTCAATTATATCAACGCAAAAATATACGCCTTAGCAGCCCAAATAAATGGTAATTTAAAAGAATATGCCGAAGCATTGCAATACTGCAGTAAAGCAATAGACTTGGAACCTAGCAACGCTCGCTATTACGAAATTCGTGCTGAGCTTGATTATAAAGTGGAACAATATCTAAGATGCATTAGAGATGCAAATAAAGCCATTGAGCTTGATCCAAACTTAGGCATAGCTTATTCAATTCGTGGTCAAGCTAATTATGCTGTCGGTGATCTCAAACAAGCGAAGTTCGACAAGAAAAAAGCCAAAGAGTTAAACTAAAGAAATGATCAAAAGTCGAGGAAATCAAAAATCAACTCTTAATCGATTTTCAATAAAACATCAAATTGATAACTTGATTCTCTTCACCAGTTGCGCTTGTCTTTCAGCCTGTGCAAATCAACAGCCCGATAAGGTTACTGTTTCTGCATCGGCTTTAAATCCTAATCGAATTTCTTTATCTAAACGGGCTCTTGATTCGGCCCAGCTTGAAATACTGACAGTCGAAAATCGGATTGATCAAGCAAAAATCATTACTACCGGCGAAATCAAAGCAGATGAAAACCGTGTCTTCCATATTAATTCAATTGTTGCCGGCAGAGTAATTGAGGACGATGTCACATTAGGCAAAACCATTAAACGCGGCGACCAACTTGCTGTTATTCAAAATTTAGAGGTTGCTCGCACTTATGGAGAATACATACACCAAGCACATCAAAATGAGGTCGACATTGCTCAAGTGCAAGCACGTCTGGATTTAGCCAAAAAAACAATGCAGCGCTTATCTCGTCTGAGCCAAGAAGGTATTGTCGCCGAAAAGGATTTATTGGCCGCTGAAAATCAACAAAAGATCTTAGAGATCGACCTTAAAGGTCTATTAGAACATCATCTTCATATAAGAGCTGAAGCTAAAGAATTGCTTGCTACATATGGCGTTTCGTTAGAAAAAGAAGAAAAGGGAGGAATGGAACATATAAACTCAGGTAGCCCCATAGTCGCTCCTAAGAGTGGTGTTGTTATTCAAAAAAATGTCACTGTCGGCGACGTAGTATCGCCAAGTCAAGTCCTCTATGTAGTAGCAGATTTATCGCAAGTTTGGTTAGATGTAGCCGTTTACGATAAGGACTTGCAAAAAATAAAAGAAGGACAATTAGTAACCTTCCGCAGCGATAGTCTGCACGGAGCAAAATTCACTGGCAATATTAGTTATATTCAACCGTTAGCTGGCGACACAACAAAGACTTTTCTCGCTCGGGTTATCTTGCCCAATCAAAATATGAATCTTAAGCCTGGCATGTTTGGTCAAGCAGAAATCAGCGGCAGCAGCAGCCAAGAATATCCTTATTTATATGATCGATCATTGCAAAAATATGACAATGAGACATTTGCTTTTATTAGACATGATGATGGTATTTTTGAAAAGCGTTCAGTTTCATTAGGCGATAGAGTAGGTGATGGTTATATGATTCGAGACGGCATAAGTGCTGGCGACGAAGTGGTGGGTAGCGGCAGTTTTAAACTCAAATCTGAATTATTGAAATCTAAGATCAGCACCGAAGATTAATATGGAAAGTTTTTTTGCTAAACTCACTCGCTTTAAATCTTTAATTTGTCTTTTGTTCTTATTTTTCGTAAGTGCTGGCATTTATAGCCTTTTCCATTTACCTATCGATGCTTTTCCCGACCTAGCTAATAATCAGGTGCAAATATTCACCGAAGCACCGGGAATGGGGCCGATTGAAATCGAACAATTAATTACTATTCCGCTAGAGTCAACTATGAACGGACTACCTTCCGTTCAGCAAATTAGATCAATATCGAAATTCGGCTTATCTGTAATCACAGTTGTTTTTCCAGACAGTCTAGGCACTTATTTCCCGCGCCAGCTAGTTTTCGAACGTTTGCAAGCAGCTCATTCACGCTTGCCCGAAAGAGTAGAATCCCAGTTGGGACCGGTGAGCACTGCTATGGGTGAAATTTATCAGTACGTCTTAGAAAGCTCCGCACACTGGCCAACACAATTAAAAACAATCCAAGAATGGGATATTAAATACGCCTTGCGTACTGTACCTGGCGTTGCCGAAGTAAATACTTGGGGTGGTCTCACTGACGAATTCTTAGTTACAATTCTGCCCGCTAAATTACAGCTATACGGAATTACCATCAAGGAAGTTCTGGAAGCACTTAAGGATAATAACGAAAATTTTGGCGCCGGCATTATCAACCACGAGAGTGAGCAATATATAGTGCGCGGCATAGGCAGAGTAGCCTCAATAAGTGATATAGAAAACATAATTGTCAAATCTGCCAATGGCGTACCCATTTATATAAAAAGCTTAGGTGTTGTTAGTCATGGAGCCGAATTACGCCAAGGTGCAGCCACCAAAGACGGCTTGGGAGAAGTTGTCGTGGGCTTAGTAATGATGCTAAAAGGCGAAAATAGTCAACACGTAATTAGCAAAGTAAAAGAAAAGATCGCAGAAATTACACACAATCTTCCTGAGGGAGTAACCCTTAAACCATTTTACGACCAATCTAAATTAGTAGAACAAACTATTGATACAGTACGCATAAATCTATTTGAGGGGGGACTGCTTGTTATAGCCGTGCTTTTTCTTACTGTCGGCAATATTCCAGCCGCTCTTATAGTAGCTTCTATTATCCCTCTAGCAATGACATTCTCTTTCTTAGGCATGCGTTGCGCCGGAATTACGGCCAATATTATGAGTCTGGGCGCAATTGACTTTGGCATGATTGTAGATGGTGCCATCGTGATGGTCGAAAATATTTTGCGCAATTTAAACGATAAAGAGTTAGAACATTTAAGCAAACAGCAAATAATCGAGAAATCAGTAAGCGAAGTATCTAGGCCAATTTTGTTTGGAATATTGATTATTACTGTTGTCTATATTCCTATTTTATGCCTGGAAGGCATCGAATACAAAATGTTTTCACCCATGGTAATCACGGTATGCTCCGCTTTACTAGGCTCACTCTTATTGTCTTTATTACTAATACCTGTGCTCTGCATATTTTTTCTTAAACGAAACACCAAGGAAAAAGAGACGTTTATTATCAGCTCTGCGAAAAAGTATTATACGAAACTACTTGATATAGCCCTCGATCACAAGCGCACAACAATAAACATATCCTTGTCCTTACTAAGCTTAAGCACATTTTCTCTGTTCTTTATTGGCACTGAATTTGTACCTAAACTAGACGAAGGGGATTTATTGCTAGAAGTCAAAGAATTCCCTAGCATTTCGTTACCAGCAGCCATAGACACAGCTACTCAAATAGAAAGAGTGATCAAAAAATTTCCCGAAGTAAAAACGGTTGTCTCTCGTTTAGGCAGACCGGACTTGGCAACAGACCCAATGGGAGTTTATGGCACTGATTGTTTTATTATCCTTAACCCAAAAAATTCTTGGCCTTTGGGTATGAATAAAGAACGCCTCACGGAAGAACTGCGGAAAAACTTAAATGATACTATACCCGGTGCAAACTTTAATTTTTCTCAACCCATCGCAATGCGTGTAGACGAGCTTGTCTCAGGTGTGCGTTCAGATTTAGCTGTAAAGATCTTCGGAGATGATGTCGATTATTTGCAACAAAAAGCGCAAGAAGTTCAAAATACTATTGCTAAAGTAAAAGGAGCTATTGACTTACAGGTAGAGCGACTAACTGGCAGCGCACAAATAGAGATACTGCCGGATAGGATAAAAATGGCTCGTTACGGAGTCAATATAGCCGAGATTCGTACCTTGTTGCAGACTGCTATTATTGGTGTAGCAGAAACACAGGTAATTCAGGGTAGAAAGCGCTTTAATATACGAATTCAATTTCCCAAGGGTATGGGACTTGAACCCTCGGATGTGGGCAATTTATTGATCCAGGGCAGCAATAACAAACTTGTACCACTCAGTCAGGTAGCAGACGTAAAACTCGCTCAAGCTCTTGAAACTATAAACCGTGAATTTGGACAACGTCGCATCGTTGTTCAATGCAACGTGCGCAATCGTGATTTAGGTTCATTCGTTGAAGAGTGCCAAGCCAAAATCAGCCAATCGGTTTCGCTGGATAAAGGCTATCGTATAACTTGGGGCGGACAATTTGAAAATCAACAACGGGCTATGAACAAATTCATTTTTGTCGTACCTCTTTCAATTTTTATTATTTTTACTTTGCTGATTTTTACTTTTCATTCGGCTAGACAAGCTCTTATAGTACTTTTAAATGTACCCTTTGCTCTTATAGGTGGTGTCTTTGCCCTTTGGCTTCGGCATATGTATTTAAGTGTACCTGCCTCAATAGGTTTCATTGCTCTTTTTGGCGTAGCAGTTTTAAACGGCCTAGTATTAGTTTCCTATATAAACAAATTGGTTGAGCAAGGATTACCTATTCATCAAGCTGTTAAACAAGGCTCTCTAGCTCGCTTGCGTCCAGTGATCATGACCGCTCTTGTGGCAGCGCTGGGTTTTCTGCCCATGGCCTTATCACAAGGATCAGGAGCTGAAATTCAAAAGCCATTGGCTACGGTGGTTATAGGTGGTCTATGCACATCTACTTTGCTCACTCTTTTAGTCTTGCCTGTGGTATACGAATGGGCTTTCTCTAAAAACAAAGTTTTATCAAATTGAGCATTTCTGATAATAGATAAAGAGGAGTTTCACAAGTCTTGCCAACTCAACACCTGCTCTAAAAACTTGACAAATAAATCTATTTCTTCCTCTGTGTTGTATATGTGCAAACTCACTCTAATATAGTCAGCCTCCTCGCTATGCTTGGTCGCCAAGCAATGGTCTCCACTTCGTACCTGAACACCACGTTGGTCTAAATATTGAGCCATATCAGAGGAAGATATTCCAGAAAATCTAAAGCTTATTATGCCAAACCCTTTTGCACAATTGTAATTATTTACGCCCGGTGCAAACTCTATTGTTGGAATGACCCTTAGCTTTTCATACAAAAAACGAGTTAGGTAAGACACATGCGTTTCTATATTTTTCATACCGATTGATTCTATAAATTCTACAGCTGATTTCAGCGAATAAATCGCGGGCAGGTTTAAAGTGCCGCACTCTAAAATTCCAGCTAAAGTGGATCTGTCAATTTTCATTTCGCCATCAACTATTGTCACCGAACTTTTGGAACCAATCCGCGCTGGATAAAGTTTTTCTCTTATTTTGGGATTTACCCATAGAACACCTATACCGTTGGCTGCAAACATTTTATGTCCAGAGAAAGAAATAAAATCTACTGCTAATTGATCCGTGTCAACGACAGTGTGTCCAATACTTTGACTAACGTCAAGAGATATTAGTGTATCGTCTGGCAATTGTGCTCTGATCTCTGCCAAATCCTTTCCATCCCACTCTAATCCATAAAGATTATGAATATGCGTCATAGCCACAAGACGAGTGCGGGGAGTTATTTTTTCACAAATGCTTTTTCGATCGTAGATTCCTGAATAATGTATGGGAAAATGCACAATTTCAATATGTTTGCCAAAAAGATTCAAATGCAGTTTCAAATTAATCCATGGTAATATCGCCGATTGGTGGTCTTCTAGGCAAAGCATTACTTCGTCTCGGTCATTTAAATTATGTAGTCCCCAGGCTAGTGCCACAAGATTCAGACTATCGGTGGCGCCGGAAGTGAAAGCTATATCAGTAGCCTCTCCATTTATGAGCCTTGCTATTGTCGCGCGGGTTATTTCTACTTGCTGATGTAATTTGCTCGATAAAGAATACGCGGCTCGATTAGCATTTACGCAGTACTGCATATAGAATGAGTTCATTGCATCGATTACTTGCTGCGGCTTTTGTGTTGTTGCCGCATTATCAAAAAAGATAGTGCCAGTGTTCTCCTTAATCGCGGGAAACTGTTTTCTGATTGAGCTAAAGCTCGACGCGTGCACACTACTTGGCGGAGTAAACACACATTCATTCTTAAGAAGCTGATTATTCACATTGACCATTATTTAAACCCTGCCACGGGCTGTTTTGCTTTATCGTTTGCCAGATTTAAATGAGTGCACGTAGCATGATAATTCCTCCACTCAGCAAAACCGCCTTTAAGGCTCCAAGCAACAAAACCTTTCCTGTTAAAGTATGCAGCAAATCTTTTTGATTGTTCTCCAATTGGACAAACAAAAAGTATTTTTTGATCCGCAGCAGTCGGCATCCCCCATTTGAGCAACTCTTCTAACGCATCAGCAGGAATATTTATTGATTGATGTATGTGTGTACTCTTATAGGCTAACTGCCCCCGAATATCAATAATTAAAGGTCGTGGCATTTGATTAAGCCATTGCAGGGCCAGATCAGGTGAGATCTCAGGACTTTCTTTGCTTTCAGCCACGCTTATATCTGAAAGTCCAGATTTCTTTTCTGCCAAACCGAACAATCGCGGCCTATATTTCTGAAGATAAGACAAATACCATTCCACTCGATCACAAACGATAAATACTACGTTTTTCTCTGTTTCTAATTCTTCATCAATCTCTTGGAAATATTTCAGTACAGCTGCCAAGCTAGCACCACCTGTGGGCCCAGCAAGAACTCCGCAGGAACGGATTAGGGTTAACATCGAATCAATAGATTCATCAATTTTCACTTCGATAATAGTATCGTAAAAACTATTATCAAAAAGCCCCACTTCGTACATTTCATCTACATTTCGTATGCCTGGTAAAGATTCTCCCTTTGCACATATCACACCAATATTTTTAAGATTAGCATTCTGCTCTTTCAGACGCATTCCAGTCCCTCTTGTAGAACCAGTTGTACCAAGACCGCCAAAGAAGTAATCAACCCGCGCTAAATCTTTGACAATTTCTTCTCCGGTCATGAGACTGTGTGCTTCTAGATTTTTCAAATTTGTATATTGTGAGGTGTGAAAATATTTGTCTGGAGCACTGTTGATTATCTGCTCTACTATAAATTGTGGATCATTAGGATCTGTTGGATCTAGACACTGAGACTGTCCTGGCAGCTCTTCGATATCAATACCAATTAATTGCAATATTTGCCTTACTTCGCGTACTTGAATGCGATTAGTCACTATCTTGAACGGTATCTTATGCATGGACAGAATCATCTGCAGTGCTTTCGCCGTATTGCCGCTCGAAGATTCAATTACAGTCTGTGATTTAGTCTTGATATCGTCTAAATCATGGCGCAACATATTCCAAGCGGTTTTATCTTTTACGGAGCCGAAGGGATTAAGCAGCTCAAGCTTGGCAAAAAGATTGACATTTTTTAAACCATGTACGGAAGGATCGATCTCAAGCAACGGTGTATTACCAATTAATTGCGTTACATTTTTGACAATCATCAAAACCCTCCAACAGACCACGGTAAGTAATTCTCATCCCGCGCCCAAATAAATCGTCCATTATCTTTGTAAACTGTAACTTTGGAGGCCACTGGTTGCATGATCGATTCAGAGGCACTGAAGTCCATAAAGTATCCGGCAGTATTTGGAAAAACTACAAGATCACCAGTTTGCGGCAACTTATCCACAAATGTTTGATGTCTATAAATTACATCGCTCTCTAAACACAGGTTACCAGCAAAATAAACAGCCATTGGACTAACCAGATCAATATTGCCGGGATTCTTATATAGGATTATTGGATCAACAAAAAATTCTTGATCTAAAAAACACAAATCTTGCCGCTTCATTTCCAAACAGACAAGATTTTCACCTTGACTTGATTTACGAATTGAAATGACTCGTCCAACCGTTAATCCAACTTGATTTACTAGCGATCGCCCTGGCTCAAGCCAAAGTTGAATACCATTGTCTCTAAGAAAATTACCGATCTGAGCATTATTGCGATTAGGCAAATTCTGTTTTAATAATGCCTCTAAAAACTGAGCGCCTGTCAGAGAATCATAATAGCTATATATATTTAGACCGCCTCGTAGGGCATTCTTTTCTGCTTTAAGCCCGAATGAATTATTTTGCCATGTTATTGGCCTTCTATGCCCAAGAACCGCTTCGCGCAAAGCAGTGGTATAAGCGTCCCAATCTGATTGATAGGCTAAATAATTTAGTTTAAAACCGCCACCTATATTCAATATAGAAGGCTGTAAACCAATTGCAATAGCTCGTTCAAAGATTTCTAAACATACTTCAATCGCCGCAGCTTTTTCTAATAGACTGACTGTATCTAAGTGAAAGGCCAAACCAAGTAAATTTATTTTTTTACTTTGCAATATCAAATTCAAAGCATCATCAATCTCCCAAGAACATATACCAAAACGACTTGTTTTGTTTGAATATCGACTATTATTTCCGAAGTCCGACAAACGTAATAGAATCTGCGTCCGACTAGAATAATTATATTTTTCCTTTAGTCGAATTATTTCCTCCAACTCGACAATGCTATCAATATTAATTACGATATTATGCGATAAAGCTAGAGCCAAAAACTCTGCGTTTTTAGGTCCGGTGGCCTCGATTCGTTCTGCTGCAAATCCACAAGCGAGAGCATGTTTTAATTCGGCTGCGGATGCCACATCTATACCGACATCCTCTAATGACAGCCTCTTTAAAATACTGTCGGATCGGTTGGTTTTGTGAGCAAAAAATATTTTTCCCGACAAAAAATAACTCTTAAGTATTTTCTGAAAAGCATGTACATTATCTTGCAATAAATCCGGTAAGAGTATATTTAAAGGACTGCCGAAACCTCTAACCAACTCAAATACAAATTCTTTGTCTGCCAAGAATTTTTCAACCTCAGAATTAAGATTCGCTTTCAGTTTTAAAGCTAAATCAGCAGAACCATCTGCTGGCAATGTACTAAGATCATCTGGCAATAATTGTTTAAGCATAAATCAATTCCTTACAAGTTCTTTTACTGTTGAAACATCTTTTGCTAGCACATTTTGGTATTTGAAATTGGGATCGAGATTGTCGGATAAACTAGTGCCGTAGTAGGCGTCGTACCACTCGAGAGAATTTTTCTTATGCACAGTCTGAAGAGTAGCCAAATACGCTTCCCAATTTCTAATCTGCTTTTTCCACACTTCCAGAACAGTGTCGAAAACATCATACTGTTGCATGGCAAAGGAAGATAAAGCTCCCCGATTACCTTGTTCGAATTCCTTTAAATGCTTAGAATAGGGAATTAAACCGAGGAGCTTTTCCTTATCCACAAATTTTTCTACAAATTGCCTATCTAAATCACCGTCTACTTTATTGGCAATCACAAAAGTCTTTCCGTTCAGCTTTTCCGACAAGCGAATAAAATCTTGATAGACTTTGATAGATTTTTCAGTCGGCTCAACCACAAACACATTCATGTCATAGACAAATGCTAATGAGGTGGCCACATTATCTGTACCAGCATTCGTATCAGCCACGACATAGTCTTGTTCTCCATCAAGAAGATGATGAAAAACCATAGCTAAAACACCAAGTTTAGAATGATAACAAGATGCCCCCACATCTTCCTGCTGGTAAGTTCCTACAGTTAAAAGTGAAAGACCATTTGTATGCAAACCACTTGAGACAATAAAGGGATCTTCTTTTGCCACTCTAATAAAATTAGAATTAAGAGAAGGAGGAGTGCTACTTATCAAAGGACGACCGGCCAAATCAGTTCTCTTTCCCATTAAATAAGAAGTGATTTCAGAAGCTTTCTCACCCAAATCGTATTGCTGTCCAGCAAAATTATTTATTTGCAGAGCATCTTTAAGATGAATATTTACATCAGCATCGATTGCTAAAACATAAGATGTCTTCGTCATAAGGTATCGGATAAAGCCTGCCGCTGTTGTAGTTTTACCAGCACCACCTTTGCCAAAAAAACCTATACGCATAATCAATCCTCCATATCCAAACAAAGTTATTCCAAAATGATAACCGTTTTCATTTTCATTTCAAGAGAAATTAGCGAATATTTATAATTTGTGCAGCGGATTTGCTTTAATGCGCTATAGCCCTAGCCACAGCAAAGGCAACACCTGCCGCCAAACTACCAATAAATAAAGTTTGCAAAGCGCTAACCAATGGCCGATTACCAGTGAATCTGCCTTTTACATAACCAAATACAGCCAAAGCAATGAGTGTAACTAAACAAGAGAAGCTCAAAGCCAAACGAACGTCACCTAGCATCATATACGGCAGCAAAGGAATTAAACCACCAACAACATAAGACAGAGCAATAGTAAAAGCACTTGTCCTTGCTCGTTTGGGGTTAGGCTCGTCGATTCCCAGTTCAAAACGCATCATAAAATTGACCCACGCTTTTGGATCGTTCTGGAATTTCTCTAAAACTGGCACTATGTCCTTTTCCTCCATGCCGTATGTTTTAAATATTTCTTCTACCTCGCGTCTTTCTTGTTCAGGCTTTTCGTTAATTTCTTGCATTTCGCGCTGCATCTCATTCAAATAATGATCACGATCACTTTTTGCTGCCAAATAGCCTCCCAGTCCCATAGCAATAGCCCCGGCTGCTACTTCCGCTAAACCGCCTACAACAACGAGGCTAGAGCTAGCTAAAGCGCCTGACAAGCCTGCAGCCAGAGCAAAAGGCACAGTCAAACCATCTGACATGCCAATTACAATGTCTCTTACTACTTCACCGGCAGTAAAATGCTTTTCTACATGTTTAGTTATAGGCATAATATATTCCGGTAATCGCCGAGACTACTGGCTGACCAATTTTACTTTTGACTCTCGACAGAACTTCTATTTCACTTCGCCTGTACAGAAGGGGGAGTCGTTTCGATAAAGGTTACCTTTGCTTGGCCATTACGAACCACTTCTACACCTTTGCTGGCCTTTACAGTAGCATTTTCAAAAGCTTCGACCACACAATTATCTTTGGCTGTTATTTGACTATTTTCATAAGCTTTCACAGTTACAGAATCGTTGGCGATCACCACAGAGTCCCCGTGAGAACGAATAACAGCATTGCCATGAGCCTCTACATTGACGTCATCCCAAACAATCACTGAAGCATCATCAAAAGCGCTCACTTTAGTGTCCCCTTTGGCAAACAAGGTTACATTCCCATGTACCGAGACAACGGTGTCATCTTGAGCATAAATAGTAGCACTGCCAGAACCATCTATCACCGCTTTGTTCACGGCAAAAACTCGAGCATTATCTGTGGCTTTTACGTGAACCCTAGCATTGGCATGTACAACACAATTGCCATGTGCTTCGACAATACAATCACCATAAGCAAAAACTTCTGCATTGTCATAAGCAGAAACCTGTGCTCCATCATAAACGTCGAGTTTCCCGGTTTGGGTGACAACGGCACTACCACCGTGCATTTCGTGGCGATCGCTAGTAAATAATTGGGTCCGTTCCTTAGCCAAACAAGGGTTTGCAATAGCTAAAAGAAAACCACCTAATAAAGCTAAGAATATAACTCTCATGTTTCCTCTGTCAATTTTTATTCTGCAATTTGCCTTGAAGAGTCATATGCTGCATGTTTTTTAGTTCTCTTACTCTCAAAAGCTCCGACCCTTTTGCTAAGGTTTATTTAGCGCTAATTTTTGCATAGTAACAACCGATAAGCAAACTTTATCAATTGAATTGCCAAGCTATCTTACGAAGAAAGTATATATTTTTCAAATATCAGTGATCAGCGAGCATTTTCAATGATAGTCTATGCCTGACTAATT
>Ga0207039_1006_pt1 | contig 99675 bp, 82 predicted proteins | sample Alteio_BWMinCont_74_FD_153264 | JGI IMG/M metagenome (GOLD analysis project Ga0207039, IMG submission 153264) | Enriched cells from forest soil in Barre Woods Harvard Forest LTER site, Petersham, Massachusetts, United States -... | ecosystem: Environmental > Terrestrial > Soil > Temperate forest >... | reverse complement strand
CTGTTTCCACAGATAGCGTATACAGCCATCGCGCCTGGATTAACACCCCCAGTGATAAAGGTGGTCTTGGATCACTTAAATACACACTGGCTTCAGACATCACCAAGGATGTAAGTCGCGATTATGGCGTACTCATGGAAGATAAAGGCATTGCTTTGCGTGGTCTATTCATTATTGATCCAGACGGCAATCTTCAATATCAGGTAGTACACGCTCTCAACGTTGGTCGCAGCGTAGACGAAACATTGCGCGTTCTAGAAGCAATAAAAACCGGCGGTCTTTGCGGCGCTGATTGGAAACCTGGTCAAAAACCTCTTACAGTTTAATATCGCTAGTTACTGAACTGAACAAATAATTAAAGGGCAACGAAGTATTAATTACCTCGTTGCCTTCATATTTATAAAAACAATTCGCCGCAAGCGATACAATATCCTTAATAACTTGAAGGAGCATAATTATGCCTTTACGCATGGATAGCAAATTGCCTTCTTTAGAAGGAGGCACAAATTGGTTCAATTCAACACCATTAACCAATGAAGATTTTGCTGGTCATCCTGCTTTAGTTCATTTTTGGGCTATAAGCTGCCACAGCTGTAAGGAATCCTTGCCAGATGTCAATCGCTGGCTAGACACATATGCGCCGCAAGGATTGAAGATACTTTCTGTCCACATGCCTCGGCAAGAAAGTGATACCAATGTTGAAGCTGTGACCGAAGTAATAAAAGAATATGGAATGAAACAACCGTGTGTTATCGATAATTGGCACAGTATTACTGATGCTTTTGAAAATAAATACGTTCCTGCTTTCTATTTATTCGATACTGAGGGCAAATTACGTCACTTTCAAGCTGGTGAAAAGTCTGCAAAAATGGTAGAGCCCGTTATTCAGAGAGTATTAGCTCAAAAAGAAACCGCTTCTGCTTAGTCCTATATCAACCTCTACTAAACTAGGACCAAAGTTAATAATGTCAGAAGCAGTTCAAATAAAAAAATCACATCGTTTATTCGAGCGCGCAAAGCAGGTAATACCTGGTGGAGTTAATTCTCCTGTTCGATCTTGTTTAGCTGTCGGTATTACCCCTGTATTTATAAAAAGCGCTGACGGAGCATATTTATATGATGTTGATGGCGAATCTTATATAGACTACGTTGGTTCCTGGGGTCCTATGATATTAGGACACAAGCATCCTTATGTAATGGAAGCACTTGAACATGCTATTGCGCATGGTACCAGTTTTGGTGCACCTTGTCCTGCGGAAGTCGAGATGGCAGAACTTATCTGTAAAACAATAGAGAGCATTGAAATGGTGCGCATGGTTAATTCTGGCACTGAAGCAACTATGTCCGCCATTCGCCTTGCAAGAGCCTATACCAATAAGTCGATAGTGATTAAATTCGACGGCTGTTACCACGGACATGGCGATAGTTTTTTAATTAATGCCGGTTCTGGATTAGCAACTTTGGGTATTGCTAGTTCACTTGGAGTGCCAGAAGCTATAGCCAAACTTACTATTTCTTTGCCTTACAATAATCTGGAAGCTGTTAAAACAGCCTTTAAAGAACACAAAAACATAGCAGCCATAATCCTTGAACCGATTGTGGGTAATGCTGGTTTGATATTACCTAAAGCAAAATTTCTTGAAGGGCTTCGAGATCTTTGCACTGAAAATGGTGCTTTGCTAATATTCGACGAAGTCATGACCGGTTTTCGAGTGTCTAAAGGTGGCGCCCAAGAATTATATAAAATCAAACCGGATTTGACCTGTCTAGGGAAAATCATCGGTGGCGGCCTACCTGTGGGAGCTTATGGTGGCAAAAAGGAAATTATGGAAATGATTGCACCAATAGGAAAAGTTTATCAAGCTGGCACATTGTCTGGCAATCCGTTAGCAATGGCAGCAGGATTAGCACAATTAAAATTGTTGCAATCACCCTTGACTTACAAAATGTTAGAAAGCAATACTAATCGTCTTACCGAAGGACTAAAAGCAATTAAGTCAAAGAAGGTACCCTTGCAAATAGCGCACACAAATGGCATGATTACAGTATTTTTCACTAAAGAACCAGTAACAGACTTCGAAAGCGCCAAATCATCAGATACAGAGATGTTCGCTAAAGTTTGGCGTCATCTTATAAAAGAAGGTATTTATTGGCCACCCTCTCAATTTGAAGCTGCTTTTATCTCAACCGTACACAGCAAACACGATATAGATAAAACCATCCAAGCCTTCGAGACTGCTGTAGCAAATTTGTCCTAATAATCTATACCCCCTAACCGAAAAGAGAAAGGGGAGATCGATAAGATTGAGAAAACCACAAATTACCTAATCCAATATTTTCAAATTAAGAAGTTTGTTATGGATTTTCTGAATAAACTCTTTAGAGTATTTTCCAGAATCTTCGTTGTCTTGTAAATGGTGTTGTCCCCTCCCAATACAAGTCTTGGTAAATTCATTCAACCTGTTTTTTTGAACATATTTTGAAATGTCTGCGTCTGTAATATAGCTATTTTTGTCTTTAATTAAAGTGAAATCCCGAATTAATTTTGCAAGACCTTCTATTGCATAAGGCAGTTCACGCAGATCCTCAATATCATTGGCAGAGATACCATTATCATTTAATTCTCCATCATTATGCAGATCTTTGATTTGTTGTTGCATGCCTTCGGTGCTCTCTAGTTTTGCCAACTTCGAAGCAGCAACCACCAACTTACTATCACCTTTTGGTTGCCCTACCTCATCTATTCTAATCGCTGTAGGTGCGCCTAAGCCACTGCCGAGTCCTTTTGCTACATCTAAAGGATTGACAGCAACGGGTTCGGATTTTCTATCCGGCGCTTTCTGCTCACCCTTCTCCCCTTTTGCTGTGCTTTTTGCTTTTGGCTCGGCTGATGATTCTTTTTGTTTCCCAGACTTGGCAGTGTTTGACTTAGAATTATTGTCTTGATTACCTTGAGAAGGAGCAAAAGTAATTTTCGTCTCTTTAAGTATCTTTTCAGTCTGCTTAGCAAGACGATCTATCGCATCTTTTAAATCGTTTCTCAACTTATTCCCGGTTTGAGAACCAGCATGAACTTCCCCTGGATTCACCAGCCCATCTTGATTGGTATCGCGGTGTTCTCTTATCTGGTCTAAGGCGTCTGCTAGAACTTGATTGTTATTAACTTTTCTATCAAAAACTTCATCGCGCAAAATATTTGCCGCAGTCTGCTTAGGTTGGCCTGGCATTTTGAGATCTCTTGTTTTTGAATCATCAACACTAAAATCTGCCACATTTCCTCCTCGCTTAGCCCCTTGTCAGAGTACCTGTTACAAGACTAAAGTAAGTTCGTGAGGTTTTTGTGAGCCGAGAAAGCACTAAATCTTTTTAATAAATGTCGTTGTCTCAAGCGGACACAGCAAACACGCTATAGACAAACCATTAAAGCTTTCGAGACAGCTATAACAAATTTGTCCTCATAACCATCTATGGTACAAAAGCTACTGTAAGAGCATGCACTGACTGAGCACCGCCTGCAAAAGAAGCCTGAGCGCAATTAACCAGAGTTGCTCCTGAGGTGCAGACATCATCAATTAGAATAACCGTTTTATCTGCAAATACATTGGCTGTCACCGCTTTAAAAGCACCAGCTACATTGCTCGCTCGCTGAGATTTGGACAATGTTTGTTGTGATTTTGTGTTTTTGATGCGGCTAATAACTCTTCTTTCTAGTTTTATAGATGTTAGTTGGCTAAAATGGCGAGCGATTGCTTCAGCTTGATTGAAACCGCGTTCATGCAAGCGTTTTTTATGCAGAGGCACAGGAACAAGACACAAAGAATCTATGTCATCAAATTCTGTAATTTCTTCTCTGAGCAATTGCCATGCCTCATACATCAAACAGGCTAAATCTTTAGCTAAAAGAACATCCTCACTATATTTAAGGCTATAAATAAGGCTCTGTATCGGTTCCATAAACACAGCAGCACTGCCCACCAAGAATTCAGCCAATTCATCCATACCTTCTGCGCATCTAACGGTTTGATGTTTTCTCAAAACTGCCTGAAAGCTAGACAAATCCGGTAAACAGAATTGACAGATTACATCCGAAACAACTTCCTTATGACCAATGAAATATCTCGCCGGCGGGCGATAAGAATCAAAATCCATTTTTTCAATTAAGGGATGAATCATTCGTTTGCACAGACGGCACTTTTCTTGCAAAAGCAAATATTTCCATTCGTCAAATAATTGTTGGGATTTTCGCTCTAGATCCAAAAGCATATTACTCATCATTGCCACTTAAATCTCCCTACTCTTAACAATACATAAGACTCATTTGAGCGAAAAAAGTTCAATCTAAATCTAACAACTTGATAAACGTAGCTTTGGACAACGCCACTCGTTAAACAGCACTTGTGTGAGATTATATGAAATGGGATAATGCAAATCTTGCATTACTCATCAAATGGAGCAGAATTGATGACTGTCAATACCATTAGCAAAAATGTGGAAACTATCCGCAAGGCTGAAAAATCTTTAGCTGAAGCTTTTGAACAAATAGACGAAATCTCTTTATCTAATCAAAGACGCGTTTTACAAGCTTTCAAAAACAATCGCTTGAGTGAAATACATTTTGCCGAACGAACTGGCTATGGTTTAGGTGACCCCGGCCGAGAAGTTATTGATAATATTTATGCTGAAGTAATGCAAGCTGAGTCTACCGCTGTGCGGCTGCAATTTGTTTCAGGCACACATGCAATAGCCTGTGCATTATTTGGCAATTTGAGAGCCGGTGACAGAATGGTATCACTGACAGGCCGCCCTTATGATACTCTCCAGCCCGTCATTGGACTAAGTAATCCCCAAAAATCGAATTCAAGTATCCCGCATCAACAATCATTAATTGGATCGGGTGTTCTCTATGAAGAAATAAAATTCAGTGACGCAATGAATCTGATTCGTGACCAAACATCGGAAAATTATCCAAACTCCTGCGAATTAACAGTAAAACAATTGTCATCATCACTAAAACACATATCATCATTGCTTGAAAAACCAACTAAATTAATTCATATACAAAAAGCTCCCGGCTATGATTCTGAGCGGCGTGCAATAACAAATGAAGAAATAAATAGACTCTGCCAAATTGTCCGTCGATATCGATCCGACGTAATAATTATGGTCGATAATTGCTATGGCGAGTTTGTAGAATTAAACGAGCCGCCAGCGTGCGGAGCAGATTTAATCGCTGGCTCGTTAATTAAGAACCCCGGTGGTGGATTAGCTATTACAGGTGGCTATATAGCCGGTAAAAGTGATCTAGTCGAACAAGCTTTAGTAAGAGTAACCGCACCCGGATTAAAAGGACAATTGGGTCTGCTTTATAACCAAAATCGACTTATTTTACAAGGCTTATTTATGGCTCCTGCAATTGTTGCTAATGCCGTCAAAGGTGCCATGCTCTCTGCCCTGGTATTGCAAGAAGCAGGATATTTAGTAAATCCCAAACCATTTATTAAACGCTCAGATATAGTGCAAACAATCGAATTTGGTACTGCCGAAAAACTAGTCCGTTTTTGCCAGGCAGTACAAGCTTCTTCACCCGTTGATTCTTATGTAATTCCTGAACCAGGCGATATGCCTGGCTATACAGATCAGGTAATTATGTGTGCCGGTACTTTTCATCAGGGGGCTACTATTGAATTATCCGCCGATGGGCCTATACGTCCTCCTTTCCGAGCATATCTACAAGGTGGATTAACTTATCAACATGTAAAATGTATGCTTGAAAACGTTCTTGAATACCTTAACTAAGAAATAGATAACGGCTTAGTCTTAAAAATAGCCTAAACATTTGTTCATTGCCTTTTCCAAGCCCTCTGCATTCTTCTAAAATTACTTTAGTTCTTGTAAGGAAGTCATTTTGTTTGCGCCAACACCTGTGAAACAGATTAAACGAAAAGAACGCTCGATTAACCGAGGTAACCTCAAAATATTCTCCGGCACAGCCAATCCTAAATTGGCTCAAGAAGTGGCCGATTATCTGGAACTAAGCCTAGGCGCTATTAAAATCTCACCTTTTTCAGATGGCGAAATCTATGTGCAAATTCAAGAAAGTGTCAGAGGCGAGGATTGCTTCCTTATCCAGCCAACTTGCACACCTGTAAACGAAAATCTAATGGAATTGCTCATCTTGTTGGATGCTTTAAAGCGCGCTTCTGCTGGCAGAATAAATGTTGTAATGCCTTATTATGGTTATGGCAGGCAAGACCGTAAAGCAGCTGGACGTGAAGCCATTACAGCTAAGCTTATAGCCGACTTGCTAACCACGGCAGGAGCTGAACGTGTATTAATCCTAGATTTGCACGCTCCTCAGATCATGGGCTTTTTCAATATCTTAGTTGATCATGTGTATGCTAGCCCAGTACTACTTGAGCACATTCGCTCTCATAACTTAGAAGATGTTGTTATGGTTAGTCCAGATGTGGGCGGTGTGGCTCGCGCCAGAGCCTTTGCCAAGCGACTTAACGATTCGCCAATTGCTATTATTGATAAACGTCGTAGCCAGCCTAATGTAGCCGAAGCCCTTAATATCGTTGGTGAAGTTAAGGACAGAATAGCCATTATGGTTGACGATTTGGTCGATACAGCTGGCACACTAGTGCAAGGCGCTGAGTTACTTAAAAAAGAAGGCGCCAAAGAAATATATGCTTGCGCAACTCATGCAGTGTTATCCGGACCAGCTAATGCTCGCATCGACGCTTCCCCAATTAAACAGTTGATTGTTACTAATTCAATTCCTCACGACCCCGATAAAATATCCAAAAAAATTGTGCAATTGAGCGTAGCTAAATTACTTGGCGAATCAATCGCTCGTATTCATGATGACTCATCGATCAGTGAATTGCTCACTAAATACGAGTCTGTTTAAATGAAGCTCTCCACCTAGTCTATCCTAGTTAGTGTTTGCGGAATAACATTTATGCTTATCTCAACTTTCCCAGTTGGACCTTTACAGTGTAACTGCTCAATAATTGCTTGTCCTGAAACAAAGGAGGCAATCATAATTGACCCTGGTGGCGACGCTGAAAAAATAATGGATTTTGTCAAAGAACATGGTTTAACTGTCAAATATCTCTTACACACTCATGCGCATTTTGACCATATTCTTGCTTCTGGAGATATTAAAGACTCGACCGGAGCAAAGATCTGCTTGCATAAAAAAGACAAATTTCTCTACGACAATCTCCAAGGACAAGGGATGCTTTTTGGCTTTAAAGCTAAAAAGCCATCAGAGATAGATCACTATTTATCAGACAATGAAGAAATTGAAGTTGGTAAATTGAAAACTACTGTATTGCATACTCCCGGGCATACACCTGGTAGTTTATGTTTTGCTTTGGCAGAAAAAGAATCCACTCTATTCGCTGGAGATACGTTATTCAGTGGATCAATTGGTCGCACAGACTTATGGGGCGGATCTTTTGACGACATCATCAAATCAATTAAAACCCGCCTGCTAGTTTTAGACGACAGCACTCAAGTCATATCAGGACATGGCGAAAGCACCAATATTTGGCAAGAGAAAAAATATAATCCCTTTTTAAATGGATGATATTGTTATCAATAGATTGTCTAAGTCTACATTTACTTGTAATCAAGGAAATGCGCTTTAGATAATACAGTCGCCCTTACAGAGCTCGGGGAGCCCAGCTCTAAAAGCGAGGGCTCACGCCGACATCACCGCCAGAAACGTCATGATTCCCACCAGACGGAGCTCCTCCATTAGGAGCAGTGGGATTACCACCAGGCGCGGCTCCGCCGCCAGGTCCACTAAAGCCACCGCCGCCTTGTTCTCTTTCTTGTCTGCGGCGCTGCATAAATTCATGCATCTGAGCTTTTTCGTTATCGTCTAATTTTCCATCATGATTGGCATCGAATTTTTGCAACATCCTTTGTCTATGTTCTTGCCGCTCTTGGTCATTAAATCCACCGCCTGGTCCGTGCTGATCTAAACCTTGTCCTCTTTGTGCATTGATTCCATTGGAATCACCCAGACCAGGTGCTACACCTTGTCTTTGCTGCCAGCGTTTCTGCATCTCTGCTCTCATTTGAGCCTTTTCGTTATCGTCTAATTGTCCATCATGATTGGCATCAAATTTCTGCAACATTCTTTGCCTATGTTCTTGCCGCTTAGCATCATCCCCACCCGTACCTGGTCCGACTGGCGGAGGTCCATTTGCGTCTGGCTGCGCTTGCACTGCCAGCGTAGCTATAGAAGAAAGCGTCAAAGCGGTTAAAACCAAAAAATCTTTTTTCATGTGATTATCCTTCTCAAAATTCAGCCAGCTTAGCAGATACTTAACACTCTAATATCTAATCATACAAAACGACTAACGGCTAGGTTCTTGCCAGAACAATCTAAATTGCAGAAACCAACAATCAGCTATTAGTACAAATGCTCCTATTTTCCAGCGTCCCCTCAAATTCTCCGGCTTCCCCGAAAGCTTTACTAATGGGGAATACAAGTTCACTTTGATTTCTTATTATACTGTCGACAATGGTATGATTATCTCAAATTTCATTGATCATACACGGGTCACTTTTTATAATGAATCCTAAATACATAGGAATAAGAAATGACTGACCAAGCAAGCATTACAATTTATCGGCGGGTGGCAGGGAACTGGTCCGGCCGATTTTCCGACCTAAGTGTGTTCGCTGACGGAGAAAAAGTTGGAGCTATGGCCAGTGGCAAGGAAGAACATATTAAAATTCCGCCCGGAAGCCATACAATGCTTGTTAAGGGTCTCTTGTGCAGATCAAATGAATTAAAAGTACATCTAGCGCCACAAGAGAACAAATATTTGGAATGCGGGATGTCGTTACTGAAAGGTCTTGCATGGTCAGCTATTTCATTAGTACTTTTTTTTATTATTTTTCTGTTGTTTTTAAGGTTTTTCAATCATAATATTAGCTGTGCTGCTGCAGCAACTTCTGTGGTGGGAGTGATTGCCTTACTAATATCCCCCAACGAAATAATTTATCTTATAGAAACTTCTCCCAACCAAGATTAATTGATCGAAGGTTCGCCATACCATTTTATTTTTTACCATCAAGAATTTATGTGCAAACTTAATTGTGAGCACAGTCAAAACTAACTCAGGTATCTAATCTGATGGCCATTAAAGTGCACGTTTTTGCAATTTATTGGACGCAATTAGGTCTTTCATTTCAGGCGAAATTAAAATCGTTGCACCTTTGCCAGCAGTTGTTAACCAATCTTCTACAACCTGTTGCCCTTTTTCTTGTGCCAAAAGTTCCTTTAATTTGTCCTTGATTTCACTCAAACTATAAAAGCCCTTACTTTCTCTAGCAGTCACCTTGAATATATGGAAGCCGTAGGGGCTGACAATAACTTCAGGTGTGATACCACCAACCGGCACCTTACCGACCTTATCAGTAAAGGATTTCTCTAGTTTGCTTTCTTCCTGAAAACCAATGTCACCACCAGTCTTTTGTCCGGTTTTGGCTAAGTCATCCGAATATTGATTAGCCAAGGCCGCAAAATCTTCTCCGTTACGGGCACGCTCTAATAATTCTTTTGCTAATTGTGCCTTTTTATTTTCCGAATCTGCTATTTGCTTACCTATCTCAGAGTCAGATAGTTTAGGATTTTCTTTCTTTAGCCTCATTCTTGTAGCAATTGGGGTTTCCGAAACGTCTTTGCTCCGAGCAATAAAAATTTGGCTTAACCGAATACGCGGACCATGACGAAATTTGCCACGGTTCTTTTCGTAAAAGTTTGAAATTTCTGCATCAGTAATCGGAGATTCTCTTTTGATTTTATCTATTTGTCTTAGACAAAGTTCATTAGTCACAATCTCATCACGCAAATCGTCAGCAGACATTCCACTTACTTGCAATAAGCGCTTATACTGCGGTGACCTGGACACTTCAGTATACTTATTTAATGCCTCTTTACTATATCCATTCGCTTTAGCAGTTTCAGAAAGCAACTTTCTACTGATTAACTCTTTTAACAAGCCTTCTTCAATAAGTTTACCTGCCATTTTGAAAGCTAGTCCCACATCGAATACTTGATCTCGAAACTGATTCTTAGTCATCCTATTTTCGGCAAGCATCTTATTAAAACCTTTAGAGCCACCAGTTTGCATTTTATTGGCAGAGTTAACTAGATGTTTTCTTTCTGCAAGAGAAAGAGAAACGCCTTGTTCCTGAGCCATTCGAATAAGATTATTTGCCACTTGAGGATTCACAGCCAAAGATGCTTCCATTCGCTCTTGTTCGGTCTTGAACTGATGTCGATAATCTGCCACTGTGATGGGATCGCCATTGACTGTACAAATAACAATTGAATCAGCTAAAACATCTAGTCTCGAGTCCTGTAATTTTTTTATTAAGTCAGCAAAAGCTTTGTCGTTGGCCGAACTTTCAACCTGCTGTGGTTCTTTGACGGCAGAAATAGCATCAAGCTTAGTTCTGGATCCTTTAAGTTCAGGCTTTTTAGATAGATCACCAACTTCAATACGAGGAGAACTATTTTTTTCTTGCTCTTTTAACGATATTTTTGACGGCGCACAACTAGTTAAATACATCGCACTCATGGCTATGCTAAAAACTAATTTGAAATACTTGCTCTTCACCTTACAACCCCGATTAGCTAGCCCTGACTACGTAATTTGCCAACATAGCATTAATTAACTCTGTGAGCAAATCTAGTTGTTCGATTTTTGTCAATCCTGCTGTTTTCAATAGTACACAAGGCATAGCACCATGACCACCAGCCTGTCCTGGCTTATATGTGGTTTTGCTGCCAAGATGTTTGGGCAATCGCGCTTGTATAGGTAACCACTGTTGCAAACGAAAATCGACAGCTAATCTTATGCCTTGCATATCAGACTTGATTCCCGTGATTTGCGCCCGGCTAGCTAATAACCGCAATTTTACAATTGCTACTAATTGCTGGGCTTCTGGGGGAAGATGGCCAAAGCGATCCTTCCATTCTTCAAGCAAAACATTGAGTTGTGTTTCTGTTTTTACATCAGCCAATCGCTTATATTCAATCAATCTTTGCTCGTTATCAGCTACATATGTCTCGGGAATATAAGCAGTAATATTTAAATCAATTTGTGTGTCAGCCTCTATAGCTTTAATTTCCCCTTTAAGCTCAGCTACTGATTCTTCAAGCAACTTACAATAAAGATCAAAACCTACAGCAATCATATGACCGTGTTGCTCAGAACCTAAAATATTGCCTACACCTCGAATTTCCATATCACGCAAAGCTATTTGATAGCCTGAACCTAAAGAAGTAAATTCACGAATTGCTTTCAATCTATTTTGTGCTGTTTCGCTCAAAGCTTTGTCAGGTTTATAGAGACAATAAGCATATGCTTGCACTTCGCTGCGACCAACCCGTCCACGCAATTGATAAAGTTGAGCTAGACCAAGCTTGTCAGCTTCAGTGATAATTATTGTATTCACGTTTGGAATATCCAATCCAGATTCAATGATAGTTGTGCAGACAAGAATGTCGTACTGATGAGAGGCAAAATCGAGCATAACATTCTCCAAATCACGCTCTTGCATTTGTCCATGACCAATAGCAATGCGAGCCTCTGGTACTAATTGACGAACTTCTTGCGCCACTTGTTCGATAGATTCAACCCTGTTATGAACTACATATACTTGTCCTCCCCTTTCCATTTCATGCAAAATAGCTGTTCTTGCTAGGGGCAATTTATACTCGCCTACAAAAGTTTTAATAGGCGCTCTATTTGTAGGCGGCGTATTAATCAGCGACATATCACGCGCCCCAGTCAAGGCCATATGTAATGTTCTCGGAATAGGAGTAGCAGACATTGTCAAAACGTCAACCATTACTCTTAGCTGTTTGAGCTTTTCCTTGTGAGCTACACCAAACCGTTGCTCTTCGTCTATGATTACCAACCCTAGATCTTTAAAGCGAATATCTTTTTGCAACATCCGATGCGTACCTATTACCACGTCACACTCACCCGAGACTAATCTTTCAATTACTTTCTTCTGTTCGGCAGCAGTGCGAAATCGGCTTAATAAGCCAACCTTTACTGGATAAGGAGCAAATCTCTCACTCAAAGTGTTAAAGTGCTGTTGAGCCAAAATGGTCGTAGGCACAAGCACCGCCACCTGCTTGCCAGACATTACAGCTTTGAATGCACCTCTTATAGCCACTTCTGTTTTACCAAAACCTACATCTCCACAAATTAACCTATCCATTGGCTTACTGGACTCTAGGTCTGCCTTAGTATCAACGATGGCTTGCCATTGGTCCGGAGTTTCATCAAAAGGAAAAGCTTCTTCCATTTCGTACTGCCATGGAGTGTCAGGTAAATTTGCAAAACCTTGTTGCTTAGCTCGCATAGCATAGAGATTGACCAAATCTTCGGCGACCTGCTTGACTGAGCGTTTTACTCTGCGCTTGATCGTCTCCCATTCTGCTCCACCCAGCCGTGATAAACGAGGAGCCGAGTCCCCAGCTCCGCGATATCTGGACAAAAGGTTTATTTGATCAACAGGCACATATAAGCGATCCTCACCCGTATATTGAATAGTTAGGTATTCACGCTGTTCTTTATCAACAGTTATTCGCTGTACGCCAGTAAATTGGCCAATGCCTTGTCTTATGTGCACAACATAATCACCAACTTTTAAATCAGCAACCGAAGCAAAACGTTCCGAAGACTTATCAGCCATAGGACGTCTATATGTGGAGGGTCTGCGTTTAAGACCAAATAATTCAGCATCAGTTATGACGGCTAAAGCAATATCTTGTAAAACAAATCCGTGTAAAAAACCGTGCCTACTAACAGAGACTGAACCAGTAAGAGCATCCCTTTCGGAAGCAAACTGCGTCGGGTCTGATATATTGCCACTTTCCGCTGCTCCTAAGTAAGTAACCGCACAATCCCATTCACGCAACAAATCCATTATGCGTTGTGGTTGTTCTGAATTTATTAACACAGCAAGACCGGAAGCTTGCCATTGTCTAATTTTTTCTACAGCAACTTTTATTTGATTGTTGAAATGCTCAACCGGATGGCAATCGAATTGCACAAGATTCTGAGCACTGACAAACTTATCATTCTTAGCTGCAGCAGTTATTTTACTTATAATTGGATCGTCAATATCAGCTTTAGCTCTGACATCAGATAAATCTGCTGCTCTGATATTTGCTTGGGCTAATTCAGGCAAAGAAGTAAAAAAGAGCCGCCGATTAGATTTCAGACTGTTCGCACATTTAGAAATATCAAGATGTAGTCTTTGTGGCAAAGGAAGAAGACGCCCTGTTTCTAACCCTTCAGCATATGATTTCTCTAGTTTTTCATGATAGCTATTCAAACTAGCCATAACACTGTCCCACTCATCGAAGGCTAAAAGGGCATTATTCGGCAAATAATCAAGTAAAGTAGCAAACTGTTTATGGATGTAGGGAGCATAATATTCAATCGATTCAGGATAGGGGCTGGCAGCAAAAGCAATCTTGTCATCTTCTATAACCGTGCGCAACGTTTCGGCTGCTGCGTCATTTAAATTAGCCGCTTGCTCTTCAGTAACTTGCTCAATTGTTTTTAAGAGTTCGCCCTGCAGCTCTTCGTCGCCTAATACGACCCAATAACGCGGTCCAATCAAGACTGATTTCTTCTGCTCAACAGAACGCTGATCATCAATTTTAAAGGATCGAATAGATTCAATTTGATCACCAAACAACTCAATTCTGATCGGATCAAAAGCAGAAGGATAAACATCAATGATATCACCCCTGATACTAAACTCCCCCCTTAAGGAAACCAGATTTTCTCGGGTATATCCACGCAATACTAGTTTGTTGGCTAATTCGTCTCTGTTTATTTCTTCGCCCACACTAAGACTAAAAGTATTGGCATGCAAAGTTTCTTTATCTAGTACCCTTTGCATTAAGGCACGCGCTGGAACTATAACAAGAACCGGTTGATTTTCATCTCGGCTATTCATATTTTGCAAACGGTATAGTACTTCCATTTGAGCAGCCACATTATCTGGGCTGCTCAATACTTGCTCATAAGGAGATATTTCAGAAGCCGGATAAGTCAACACAGGATATTGACAAATATCACTTAACTCACATTCATAAAAAGCAGCTTGGTGGCTATCGCTAACAATAAAAAACAGAGGCTGTCGCAAATTCGTCAACACACCAGATATCAACAATGATTTAGCCGAGTCGGTTAAACCGGCAACAACTACCTCATCGTCCTTCCCTGCCCCAGATTGACGCTTCAGCCTAGCTATTAACCGGTCATATTGTGGACAGTGTGATAGACGTGGTTCTATGAAACTGGTTAAAGGGTTACGCGACATACTTCCTTTTTTTCAAAATGAACTTAAAAGCGAAAAGATTAAAGGCTAAGTTTAGATAATCTGCGCTTATTCCGATTTTGACGAACTGTTCATCTTAGCACAAGCTATTATTGATATGAATGGTATTCTCATTGTCAGCAAATTTATATTGCGTGCTCTAGCAGAGCTTTCTTTTGTCAGTTAAAATCTCACTATCAAACAAATGTTTTCTTAGCAATTTAGGTCGAATGCCAAACAATACAAAATTATTTTGGGTTTATTTAGGTAGTTTATTTTTTTCGCTGATCGGCCTGGCTTATTGCCCAGCTTTATTGGCTTACGAGAACAGTCCTCAAGCCCTTGGACACCTAAAATCCGCCAAAGCGTACGTAGAACGAGGACTTTATGAACAAGCCAAGATAGAACTTGAGGCAGGTCTAAAAAGCGATCCCAAAAGTCCAGATCTACTAAACAATTTAGGTGCTATCTATTTGCGCTTTGGCCAAAGCCATAAGAGAGAAAGTAAAAGCGCTGATTACCTAGAGAAAGCAAGAAATTATTTTACTCAAGCTTTAGATAACAATCCTGATTTTCCTTCTGCATGGAATGGTTTGGCCGATACTTACTATTTAAGCGGAAATACACAACAAGCTATTTCTTATTATAAAAAGGCTCTCTCCCTGTCACCTAAAAATGCCTATGAATCACAAACCAATCTTGCCAATGCTCAGCGCGATTTGGGACTTTTGACAGAAGCACAAACTAACTACGAAAAAGCAATCGAACTAAATCCCCTATATGCACCTGCCCACAATGGCTATGCTGAGCTCCTGCTTAACCAAAAGGAATTGACGCAAGCTCATAGTGAGATTTTAGAAGCCATTAGATTAAAACCCCATTACGCTATTGCCTATTATCATTTAGGACTTTTAGAAACTGCTCGTGGCAATAGAATGCAGGCTCTAAAGGCATATTTGCTCTCTTTACGCTACGAAACCAATTCAAGTTATGCACAAGAAACTCAAGCATTAATCAATAAACTAGAACTGGACAGCAATAAAGTTTCCTTTGAGGAATTGAAAAAATATCAAGCGGAACTCTGCCAGTCATTATCTGGAACTGAAACGCAAACCGAAGAACAAAAACAGCCATCTCTCACAACAGAGACTCATAAAGCAAGCTCATCAATAAACAACACACTACCAAATGCGCAGGCTAGCATTACTACTATTGAAGTCTTTGTTGCTAATAAACAGTGGGCAAAGGCTCATAAGGAAATCTCTAGATTACTGAAGATACACCCTAATGACCCGGTCTTATTAAACGAATTAGGACTTGTTTTTTTCAATCAAAAGAAATATTCGAATGCTGAAAAAGCACTGACAGAAGCCATAACTAAAAGCAATAATAAGCTAGCAGCAGCCTATTACAATCTAGGACAAGTTTATTTAGCTCAACATAACTGGAAAAAAGCTCAGCCCGTTCTTGAAAAAGCAAAATCATTGACCATTGAGCAAAGTGAAAATTCTGCCCTCATAGACAATGCTTTGGCTATCTTACTTAAGCAAAAGGGTGACCTATCTGCCGCCCAGTCTGCTTATAACGAAGCCATTAGGGTAGGCGGGGATAATTATCCAGTTATTCATTACAATTTAGCCATATTACTAGAACAGATGGATAAACCAAGTGAGGCAGCAAAGGAATTTAATACCTATTTACGGCTAGCGCCAAGCGGATTAAATGCTGTGAATGCTCAGAGTCATTTAAAAAAATTCTATAAAGGCCCATGCCACCTTGGCAGCAGATAACCCTCTTTTTATTTCACAGACCAGCACATTTATTCATCAAAAGACGATTCTAGGTTAAAATTAGTTGTTCTTGGGGAATTCTGGCCCTGGCGCCTCAACCCATTCATTTTCCTATCGGTCATATTATTCATGGACATTTGCACAACAGTTTTAGAAAAAGAAGCTACTCAGCCAATCGCTGCTCCAAAAGCCGATAAAACGCGAGTAGCGGTAGCCATGAGCGGCGGTGTTGATAGTAGTACTACAGCTTTATTACTACAACAAGCTGGTTACGATGTGATAGGAGTTACTGGTTGGCTCATAAAGTCAGGTAGCCGCTGCTGCGATACCGGCATGATTGACGCAGCAAAAGTTTGTGAACAGTTGGATATTCCCCATCATGCTGTCGATTTACGCGAAATGTTTAAAAGTCAGATTGTTGACCAATTCCCTCAATCTTATGCGCGTGCACAAACACCACTACCCTGCAGCGTCTGCAACACGCTCATTAAGTGGGGTGCCTTATTTAATTATAGTCAAAGAATTTTACAAGCAAAGTATATTGCTACTGGACACTATGCCCGCATTATACGTACAGGAGAGGATGTACAATTAGCAAGGGCTGCGGATCCCACCAAAGACCAATCTTATGTTCTCTGGGGTTTAACACGGGAGCAACTTAAAGGTACTCTATTACCTTTGGGCGATTATCGCAAAGACGAAATTCGTAGCATTGCTGACAAACAAAAATTGGCTTCGGCTCACCGCCCTGACAGTCAAGACCTCTGCTTTATCCCACAAGGGGTAACCACACAACAATATTTATCTAACTTTTTGCCTGAAACACCAGGGCCCATTATGCACAGTCTAACCGGACAAGTATTGGGACATCACAAAGGTACCCACAATTTTACGATTGGACAGAGAAAAGGAATGGGTATTTCTTCCTCAGAACCCCTCTATGTCACTCATATAGACCCAGACACTCGAGTAGTTTATGCAGGTCCAAAGAGCGCCTTATTAAGACGTGATTTAAAAGCTCATTCTGCCAATTGGATTATGACGGAAATACCTGCTCAAAGCTTTTTAGCAAGAGCCAAAGTGCGTTATAACAGCCCCGCTGTACCAGCAATTGTTACATCCCTACCCGACAATAAAATACACGTAGAATTTGAGGAAGCACAAAGCGCAATTACACCCGGACAGGTACTTGCTATTTACGATACATCTGATACGTTGTTATTAGGTGGTGGTTGGATTGAATAATTTTCCTATTTTGGCTAGTAGCGTTTTGGTTCTCTTAATATTGTTACTCTGCAACCAAGATTCACAGGCACTAGCTTCTGCTCATTATAAAAGACACAAAACGGCTCAGTCTATTTCCCCTGAGTCAAGTAACGCTGGTCGTCATTCTCGTGGCAAACGTCATTCATCTTCAGCGCGTAGCACAAGGCACAAAAACAAAGTATCTAAAAGCACAACGGCAAAAGCAAGATATGCTTATCCAATGGGCACATTTCTAATGGAGCCACCAACTTTCGAAGCTACTCCTCTACCCGAGGAAATCAGCACCCAGATAAAGAAAGCATTTTATTCCGGTAATGCCGGTGAATATCCTACCCGCAGCTTAGTACGAGCAGGAATTGCTTCTTACTATCCCATGCGTGGTGGCATCTTTTGGCGACGGGAACCCATAAAATATTTAATTATGCATTCCACTGAACCTGGCATCCCCGTTGGTGCTAGAACTATCGTTGATGGTTGGAGTCATGGCGGCAGAAGGCATGCCGGTGCGCATTACGTCATAGACCGAGATGGCACTATATATCAAGCAGTAGATCCTGACTTAGCCACTGTGCACCTCAATATTTTTAAGACTCTGCCCGGTATTAATAACGATAATAGCGTTGGCATAGAAATGTGCCATTGCGGAAGCCAAGATTATCCTCCAGCTTTGGTTGAATCTGCATCCCGTTTAGCAGCCTACCTACAAAGTCACTATCATATTGCGGAGGCAAATATTATCACTCATCGCTATGCTCAACAAGGCGACCATACTGATCCGGTAAATTTTGCTTGGGATAATTTCATAGCTCAAAAAGATACCTTACAGAATCAAGGTTTAAATCAAAGATTAGCCTTACTAAAAACACAAATATTTAACTGGCAACCAATCATTGAACAACCAACAATTATTGTAGAAGACAAAAAATCTAAATCGAATAAAGTAAGTCCGGTTAAACAAGAACCTCCAAAAGTAATTGAAGTTCTGGCAAAACCGGCTCCTAAACCCGAAGTGCCAAAGCTGATTGAAGTGCAAGCAAAACCTGTTACAGCGCCAGAAATGCCAATCATAATCCAAGCTCAAACAAAACCAGTTGTTAAAGCAGAGCCAACAAAAGTAGTTGAGACTCAAGTCAAACCGGCTGCTAAACCAGAACAAAAAGTGCAATCTGCTTTCGAAGCAAAATTTGGTCCAGTCGATAAATTTGGTTTAGACTCTCAAGCTGAGGAAAAATTGGATTCAGCAAGTATAGAAACACCCACCTCAGTGAATAGTACTACTACCTTACCAATAAAATCTCCGCCGCCTACGCATACTATTCTGTCTGCTCCTATACCATCAAGCGGGTCAACCGTTAGCACAAACATTACTGTTCCTATGGATTCACCCAACAATACAAGCAATAATGCTAACAGGTTAGTACCAACGCCACAGGTAAATAGACTTGTACCAGTAACAATGATTATAAATACTCAACCAAATAATAACTCCATAAGCCGACCGGCCAGCAAATCAATTTCCGATCCGACATATCCCAACACATTGAACAATACACAAATTAATCAGTCTACCGAAAAACGATCATCCAGAATGCTACCTCTTAGAGGTCCAATTGAAATGGAGCCTGACGAAGCTTCTCTTTTGAGCCAGTAAAGATCTGTATACAAGTCACAGTTTTCAAATTTAATCAAAATTTTTTGAGAAGTAAGACAATATAAACTTGCCAATCGTATGCAAATAACGTACAATCGTATGCATTATGCGTACGAATGTGTTGCTTGATACATTAATGCCTCAGACTCGCCAAAAAATTTTGGCGGCAACAATATTACATCCAGAAAAATCGTGGTATTTACGCGAACTGGCTGAGTTTTTACATGTTACTCCATCAAGCATTCAGCGAGAGCTAGTCAGCTTAAATAAATCAGGAATCCTGAATAAAACGGTGAATGGTAACAGAACTTACTTTAATGCTAATCCAAACTGTCCCATATTTTCCGAATTGAAAACTGTACTAGTCAAAACAGTTGGTATTGTCGGTCTCCTGCAATCTTGTCTCAAGCCATTGTCTAGTAAAATTTCAGTTGCTTTTATATACGGCTCTCTAGCTTCTGGAACAGAAAGTTCGGAAAGCGATATTGATTTATTTATTTTAGGAGATGTGAAGCTTGCGGAAGTTGCTATGGCTATAACAGCGGCTGAGCGCCAAGCACATCGTTCCATTAATCCAATTATATTTTCGGCAGTTGAGACTCAACGTAAACTCAAGGAAAAAAATCACTTTATCGAAACCGTACGACAGTCAGACAAGTTATTCTTAATAGGTGAAGACAATGAATTGGGAAAAGCTTTTAGCAGAAAAACGCGTAAAGCCACATAAAACTAGCCTTATTGAAATGGTGCAATTTCGAGAAATCGTAGCACGCGATCTTAAAGATGCTCAAATTAGAGGGCTCTCAATAGATCGCCGTTTTGCTTGTCTGTACAGTGCAGCTCTACAGCTAGCACATATGATAACCGCCTGCTCCGGTTATAGAATTGCTGCTACTGCTGGGCATCGAGCCTGAACCTTACCTAAGTCTTACTATCTTCAGGCATAAAACTTTCCGTTGTTCTGTCCAAGTTCACTCAGCATCTTGCTTATACTTCGGTGTGGTTCTGTACGAGAATAAATTTCAGTCAATTCGCTGACTACATTTGGCAAACCTACACTATCGGCGTATTTCAAAATACCGCCGCGAAAAGCAGGAAAACCAAGTCCTAGAACACAGCCAATATCAACTTCGCGCGCTCTGCGGACTACTTTTTCTTGCAAACAATGAGCAGCTTCATCTACCATAGGCAATATTAAGGCGGCAGAAATTTTAGCGCTTTCAGCTTCGTCAGGCGTATTTTCTGAGTCTTTTAATCCGATCTCTTCAATCAGTCTTGGGTTGATGCCTAAACGCTTGCCATTAGCATCCCACATATATATTCCGCAACCAAATCTTTTACCTTTCATTCCCAAAGTAGCAACTTTTCTTAGCACTGTTGGTAGTACTATCCTCTCAGGAAATTGTTTTGCTAAAGCATCAGCTACCAGCAAAGCAACGTCAATACCAATCTCATCAAGTAAAGCTAAAGCTCCCAGTGGCATACCAAAATCTGTGGCTACTTTATCAATCCAAGATAGGGGAACGCCAGCTTCCGCCAATCTTGCCGCCTCTAATAGATAAGAGGCAAGTAATCGATTGACCAAAAAACAAGTACTATCTTTTACCGACAAAGGCGTCTTGCCTAGTTCAGCTATAAAATGAAGTAGCTTAGCGTTTGACTGACGGTAACTTTGTTCCAACTTATGTTCAGCAATATAGTCAGTCATGGGTAGAGCAATCTCGACTAAAGGCATCTTATCCACTGGATGAAAGAAATGAGCTCCAATAACTGAGGCACCAGATTTGAGTTGAGAAGCTAAATGTGTCACAGAGAGAGATGAGGTAATAGTTGCCAATAAACAATCATTCCTTATTATGCCCTCAAGATGCTTAAAGAGATTTATTTTTGTTGATATATTTTCTTCGGTAGCTTCTATAACCAGATCTGCCTGAGAAAACATTTGGTCTTCAAAGACCACCTTTATATCAATTTCATTCTCTTTGCTAATACTTTCCCCTCCAGTCTCTGCTTTCCGTGCAACATTTTTATCCAATTCGTCTTTAATGCTTGCAAAGGCGCGTTCAGAGCGATCTTTATTGAAAGATCTAAATAATATTTTGAATCCTTTTTCGGCCAAGTACTTAGCCAGTCCCGTCCCCATCATGCCACCGCCTATAATACCGATAGTTTTTACCGGTGTTACATGTTCTTTTTCTACAGCAGCTAAAGCCGACTGCCTAACCAGCTCAGTATTAAAGAAAAGAAAAACAAGGTTGCGCGAAACTTCAGTAACAGCTAATTGGGCGAATGTTTTTGCTTCTTCCATTAAGCCAACTTTCAAACCAGCCATCAGCCCTTTTTCGATTACATCGATTACTTGTAATAACGCGGGATAATTGCCTTTTGTGATCATGCGCATTGAACGCCTAGCGGTTTTAAGTGCCATTTGTTCGGGCTTATCCAAAAAGACATATTGTTTGCCGTACGCCGTGTCTACAGACTCCAGACTCGCTTCGCTTAGCAGTCGTATAGCAATTCTTTCCATCTCAGTTTCTAAGCTTTCAGGTGAAACAACTTGATCAACAAGCTGAATCTCCAAAGCACGACTAGCGCTAATAGTTTCAGCTGAGAGAATCAGATCAAGAGCATTTTTGACGCCAATCAAACGAGGCAACCTCTGCGTTCCCCCTAGCCCTGGTACAAAGCCAAGCTTAGTCTCTGGTAATCCTAGTACAGTATGTTTGCTGTAAGTAGCTAGTCTTTTATGGCAACACAATATTACTTCAAGCCCACCGCCTAAACATAAGCCATGAATTCCTGCAATAGTTGGTTTTTTTAATGCAGCAAAACGAGCAAAAATCTCTTGCCCTCTACTGACTAATTTAAGGGCCGCTTCTTGGGATTTTAATTGCATAATCTCGCGTAAATCAGCACCCAACAGAAAGGAATCTGGCTTAGCAGATATAAGTCCGACAGCTTTTACAGAGGGATCTTGTTCAATCTTATTCAGAACCTCTTCAAATTCAGCCATAACAGCCGATGTCAGTTGATTAGCTTTTTGCGGGGAATCGAATTTAACCAATAATAATCCTGATTCTAACTGTTTTAATTTTAAATGTCGGGTGCTAGATATTTTTTCTTCTTCGATTTTAATCACAAGATCTCCATAGGCTTGACCAGGGTCCCTGTTATTAGACAGTTCCTAATTGTATCAAGCAGCCTAGTCTTTGGCTTCCTAGATAATTATTCTTTAGCTTATTGAGTTTTAGATTCTGAACCAATACGGGCTTTAATAATTCCTTGCTGGCGCAGCTTATCTTCAATTCCTTTAGGTCCACCCAGACCTTTAACTAGAAAAGATCCCCCTACAACTAAAGGCAAAAGCATTATCAATAGTCCCAACAACGACACTGGAGTAAAACTCATAATCAAGCTCGAAAGGACTGTATAAAAAATGAGAGCACAAGTAATAGAAACTATGCCATACCCAATTTTATTCTTTCTGTTATAGACAATCAGGCCTATCCCTATAAGTAATGGTAAAAGAAGCAAACAAAAGCCTCCTGTACCTATACCCAGAACTTGAAATAAACCTGTTCCAACACGCACGTGCTGAAAAAATACCAACACTGAAAATCCTATTAGAGTTAGGCCCGAAAAATAAAACAAATCATTTTTTAAAGTAGTCGCATCAGAAACTTTGATCAGTTCCTGACTGGATACTGACATCGGTAAATCGATATGTGGAATCTTGCTAATTTCTTGTTCAAGTTCATTGAGCTTATTTTCAACCTCATTATCAGGTCCGTTTGAACTTCCAGAACAATTAACATTATCCATTTTATTAACTCACCTTCCTAAATTAGTTTAATGACTCATTGTCAATAAATTTAATCAATATATTCCCTTAGGCTTCCTTATTCAATACAGTAAGTTGTTTAAGACAAAGTAAATTGTTCTCTTTAAACAATCTCTCGATAACGCTGAGCGATTGGCATTTTCCATCCTGCACCAAAGGCTCTTCTGGTGAGCTTTAGCCCAGGAGCCGCCTGTCTTCTTTTGAATTCATTCCTTTCGATCATTTGTACAATCTTTGTCACCGTTTCTGGTGCATAACCCACTTTTATAATTTCTTCTACTGTTTTACCCTCTTCAATATAGGCTTGCAAAATCGCATCCAGCACTGGATATGGTGGCAGACTATCCTCGTCTTTCTGACCCGGACTTAATTCCGCAGAAGGGGCCTTGGCTATAATCGATTGTGGAATTAAATCGTACCCTGCTTCTTCGTTTATAGTATTAGCCAACTCATAAACACGCATCTTTGGTAGATCTGATATCACAGCTAGTCCGCCACACATGTCGCCGTAAAGAGTGCAATAACCGACTGCCAATTCAGACTTGTTACCAGTGGTTAAGAGCATTCGTCTAAATTTGTTGGAAAAGGCCATTAACAAAACCCCACGCAGTCTTGCTTGTAGATTTTCCTCTGTTACATCGGGCGCTGTTCCAGCAAAAGGTTCGCTCAATATAAGATCAAACTCTTGCATGGTTTTATTAATAGGTATAGTGATTATGTTCATACCCAAGTTCTTCGCCAAAAGCTCAGAGTCAGTAATAGAACTCGGCGAAGAATAGGGCGAAGGCATGCATAGTCCTAAAACATGTTGCGCTCCCAGAGCCTGGCAGGCAACAGACGCAGTGACTGCCGAATCTATCCCACCTGATAAACCTAGTACCACGTCAGAAAAGCCGCACTTGTTCACATAATCACGCGTACCTAAGACCAAAGCTTTATAGATTTCTAGTTTGGCTTCTTCGGCTTGTTTAAAAGAACCGCTGATTTTGTAGTCTGTTTTATTAAAGTCAATTATCAATAGATCTTCTTCAAAAGCAGAGGCACAGGCAATTGTTTTGCCCTCGCTATCAATCACAAATGAACGTCCATCAAAAATAAGCTCATCATCACCACCAATCTGATTTACGAAAATCAAAGGCACTTTCCATCTTAAAGCGTGCTGACGTAATAAATTTTCTCGTACTAAATGTTTGCCAATAGCAAATGGGGACGCCGCTATATTAACTATAAAATCAGGCTTCAGCTTTGCCACTTGTGCAACATGATCAACAAAATAACGGCCATTTATGGCATCAACACCATGGAAATAACTCCCCTGCATAGCGTCGGCAGCCCATGCATCTTCGCAAATAGTCAAGCCAATCTTATGTTTGCTCAGTTCGACAAGGTTATAGCTATCGGCTGACTGAAAATAGCGATCTTCATCAAATACATCATAGGTTGGCAAAAGTGTTTTATATTGTTTGACTTTAACTTCTCCATCTTTTAGCAAAGCACATGCATTGTAAAGACGCCTTCCTCGGCTCGGATTATGATCCACAAAACCAACAATAGCTGCTAAACCAAGCTGGGCTAGGCTGTTTTTGATTTTGTCTAAAGCTAACAAGTTAGCCTTAATAAAGCTATCTTTTAATAGCAAGTCGCCGGGCGGATAACCAGTAATTGTCAGTTCAGGGAAAATTATCAATTCCGCTTGCCTATCTTTACCTTCGGCAGCAAAGCGCAAAATTTTATCTACATTCCCTTCAATGTCACCTACAGTAGTGTTAATTTGAGCAAGAGCAATTTTCATAATTAAGGGGCGATTTAAATCTAAGGTTTTGCGGTATGTCTAATCTTAATGGTACTAGGCTAGTCCATGTACTTGGCTTCCGATAAAAGCCAGCTATAATAAACATACGTATTTTCTAGAAAGATGGGTTAACGTGTCAGTTACATTCAGAAAGCTCAGCTTAATTGTAGGCTTTATTCTAGCCTTAATTAATATATGTCCATCAAAGGCCACCAATTCTTCCAGTTGGCAGGTCAAAGGCATAGCCGATGGAGCTGGCGTTTGGGTTAATATGTGGAATTATCCTGCTGATGCCGATTCTTATTGTTTAAAGCTATATTCCAGCGGCATACGTAATATCTTTATACAAAGTTCCCGCTCTAATACTGAAGCTATTTGCAATCCCCAGGGTTTAAGTAGATTGCTTAATGCTGCCCATCGTTACCAAATGAGGGTTATTGCTTGGTCATTCGATGAATTAAACAATCCCATAACTGATGCTAAAAAGGTAATTGCTGTTGCTAATTTCTCCAATGCAGAAGGAGAAAAGGTAGATGCCGTAGCGGCTAATTTGGAAAAAGATCTTAGTCCTGGCAAAATTAATCTTTTTTGCGAAAAAATTAAACAAGAGCTAGGTAATTCTTATCCTTTAGTAGCTGTTGTGTATAGCCCACTTAATCGTGCTTCTGTTGTTTCAACCATTCCTTGGTCCCTTCTTTCCCAGCAATTTTCGGTTCTAGCCATTATGAGCTATTGGAATTCTAAATATATAGCTACCAGTGGCGCATATCCGTACACGCTTTCAACAATTAAAAGAATTCGCGAATTAACCGGCAGACCGGATCTCGATATACATATGATTGGTGACGGTATGGGCACTAGTCCAGAATCCATTAGTCAATTTTTGCTTGCTTGCAAAAAGGGCGCTGCCACCTCGGCTAGTCTTTATCCAAATCAGCAAGTAACCAATCAACAGTTGAGTGCCCTTTCGCACTATCCTGAGTTTTTCCCAGCCAATGGGCGTTTCCGACTAGCTGCTTTCAAAGAACTAACTAAAAATGGCAAATTATCATTTCCATCCGGTGAAGACCCAAGCAACAGTATCAGCCGTGGCCATTTCTACCAATTATTAGTTCGCCAATTTTACTCTGCTCACAATTTAAATAATCCATATACAACTGATAGCCGGGAAAACAGTGAGGACGCTATTCAAGAGGACGACAGGTCCCTTGCTATCCTTACTAATGCTGGAATAACGTCAGCATTGCCTGCAACCGGAGCTGACACAAGACAATTCTTAACTAATCCCCTTACTTCAAAAGAAGCTTTTGACATTGTTGCCAAAGTTATAGAATCGAGAAGCCAAGCTAAATCTAATCGGCTTGTAGGGCAGTCAAAAGCCTTGGTTTTACGAACAACAAAACAAGCTAAGCAATTATTTGCACAACCAGCGTATGCTGCAGAGTCCGTAGATGAAGCTAGTCCTCTCTCCTATCTTGATGCAGCCCAAATCGTCCTCCTTGCTTCAGGCGGAGCCAAATAAGATATACAAACTTGCTGGAAAAGACCTATCATAGCGCAGATTTTTAGATATAAATTTATATCTAAACTCTTGTCTAAACATGGTTCAATAAGCCCTTTCAGAGGTAAACTAATGATAGAAATAACAAGTTATCTTAAGAAAAGACTGGCACTTGTGAGTTTAGTTTATTCATTTTTTTAGACTTTTGGTATGTCAAAGCGGCAATGTTATTGTCTCGCTTTTTTGTTGTTTTAGACTCTCTGGAGGTACCTGCCTATGCAAGTCACGGTTACTGGTCGTAATTTAGAGCTCACAACAGCCTTAAAAGATTATTTGACAGAAAAACTGCAGAGATCGCAAAAACACTTTGACCATGCCCTTGCCGCCACAGCATTATTAAGCGTGGCAAAAAATCCATCAGTGGCCCAAAATCAAACAGCAGAAGTAACCATCAAATTGAATGGCTCGGTTATTCGCGGTGAAGAGTCAACCGAAAATATGTACGCTTCAATTGATCTAGTAGCCGATAAAATAGAGCGACAGTTAAGAAAATACAAAACACGTTATTACCAAAAAGGTAACAAAATAAAATCAAAGAATGGTTCGCATATTGTCGATATTGGCGCTCAAATGGACTACGACACCATTATCGCTAAAGAAATAGCGGAAGATAGCTTGATGCCCAAAATTGTTCGTTCGAAGCGTTTTACTCTTAAACCAATGCCGGCAGAAGAAGCTTGCAAACATATGGACTTGCTCGGCCATGACTTTTTTATGTTCATCAACTCTGATTCAAACCAAGTTAATACCGTATATCATCGTCGCGATGGCAATTATGGTTTGATTGAGCCGGAGGCTTAGATATTTTCCCGCCAGGCTCCTGCATTTTCCGCTCAACGGATCCTACTTTCTTACTCTTAGGCCTTTAATTCTAACGAATCTATATACATTAGAGATAATAAAAAAACAAAATTAGTTCATCATCAAACCTTTGTTTTCAAATAGGCAATAAATTTACTTAGCAAGTTATGATAATACAATCACTATAACTTACTAAAACGATTGTGAGCTTACACAACTTGAAAACATACTGCCCAAAAATATCTTTATTGTTAACATTCGGCAAGCAGCTATTTATTTTTACTGCTTCCATTTTGTATTTAAGCCAGTTTTCCTATCTTACGCTGCCAGCCAATGCAGATAACAATCAAGTGATTGAACTCAACAATGATGGAGTACGAGCGCTCAATAGTGGCAACGTGCAGCTGGCCATGCAAAAATTTGAACAAGCTCTCAAACTTGATCCAACCTACCAACTGGCTCGTGACAATTTAGCAATTGCTCACAACAACTCCGGCTTGCAATTAAGAAATAACCCAAAAGCAGCAATCAAAGAATTTCATCAAGCTATTTATCTCAATCCGAATAACAGCACAACTCAGTCAAATTTAGCTGGGATTATTTCAATGATGAATAAGAATCCGCACTCATTCACCGATCGTGTGCAGCTAGGAGATGACGCTCGTCATTCCGGGGACATCATAGGGGCCATAATTGAATACTCGGAAGCACTAAAAATAAAAGACGACCGCAATTTGCATTTGGTTTTAGGCGACTTATATCGTGTGCAAGATAATCCCGATAAAGCTATTAATGAATTAAAAATCGCAGTCTTGACTAAAGATGATGCTGATGTCGAAGTTAAACTCGGTCAAGCTTATCAAGCTAAAAACGATCTTGCTGATGCGATAGATGCCTATAGCAAAGCTGTTGCATTTAAACCGGATGACACCGATGTGCAAGATGCTCTATATGCCGGCTGGGAAGCCGCTCTAAAAGCTGATCCCCTCGCACCGGAAAATCACATAGGACTAGCCCAAGCTCTTCAATTTCGTGGGGACTTCGGCCAAGCCAGGCAAGAATTATTGCAAGCGATAAGACTAGCGCAAACGAAAAATTCTGCTGCAGGCGAAACAGCCAAAAAATTGTTGACCGCACTACCAGATGCCGAACGAAAAGCCAAAAGCATCAAGCACATAAACTCAGGAGTTGATTTACAAAGTCGTCAATTGTATGACCAAGCTCTCGATGAATACAATCTTGCTTTACAGCTAGATCCGAATAACGCCAGTATCTTGGTGAATCTTGGCACTGCTTACCAGGCCAAAGGGGATTTTGATAATGCTACAGTTAGATATAAACAAGCTTTGCAACTAGACCCGAACAATAGCAGTGCCAAACAAGGACTACAAACTGCCAGCGCTCAAAGTCAAGACAAACAATTAAAAGATATTTCTACTGCTGGTGATATTTTATTCAAGCAAGGCAAATACGATGAAGCCTTGCAAAAGTACAAACAATTGCTTGACTTAAATCCACAAAGCGCAGTCGCTCATTTTGATCTTGGCGCGACTTATCAAGCAAAAGGTGATCTTGATGCTGCTATTGATGCCTATCACAACGCCATTAATAATGATTCTGATAATGATCAGTACAAGAAAGCTTTAACTAGCGCCCTCGATCAAAAGGCTAAGCCTACTATAGATCAAGCATTCCAAGAACACAAAAACAAAAACTATGCCAAAGCCATTGAACTTTATCAGCAAGCTCTACAAATGGTACCTAACAATGCCAGCCTTTGGTTCAATATGGCTAGCGCTGAATATGCTAGACAGAATTACATTCAAGCCAGAGACGACTATGCCAAAGCTCTAAAATTAGATAGGCCAAATCAACTTGACGATCTTTACTTCATTGCCACCATAGACGATAACAATGGAAAAGGGACAGATGCACTTTACGGATACAAGCAGTATTTAAAAGAGTCACCAAAAGGCAATTATGCTGATAATGCTTCTGCTCGTGTAAGTGCTTTAAGTCAAGATAGTACCGCTACGGCAAAAATAAAAACAGATGTAGAGTTAGCACAAATTCAAGACGCAGCAAAAGCATATCAACAAGCTGTTCAATTACAACAACAGCAGCATTTCGATGAAGCTTTACCCCTTTATCAGCAGGCAATAAATTTGCAACCAAAGGAACCGACTTATGCTTATGCTCTGGGCACACTTTATCAACAAAAGGGTGATATGGACCAAGCTGTTAGTTGGTACAATCAAGCCAGTAATTTAGATCCTAAGAATAAAGAATACGCCAATGCTCTAAAAACAGCTAATGAATTTAAAGCTGATGCTTTGGTCGATCAAGCTGTACAGAAACAAACGTCTGGCGACCTCACTTCTGCCATCGATCTCTACAAACAGGCTGGTGTTCTTGCCCCTCAAAATGCTAGGCTTTGGACAGATTTAGGTACAGCTTACCAACAATCCGATCAATACAAAGAAGCACAAGCAGCTTATCAAAAAGGCTATGACCTAGATAATAAAAATGAAGTCGGCGATCTTTACCTTATTGGCGCCATCCAAGAAAATTACAAACAAGGTGCTCTCGCTTTAACCAATTACAAAAAGTATTTGTCCCTAGCTTCTAATGGTCCTTATGCCGCTGCCGCACAAGATCGCATAAAAGCCTTAAGCATTGATATCATGGCTGTACAACAGTTAAAGACAGCGGATCAAATGAAGACGGCTAATCAAGCTCAGGATGATTACAATCAGGCTGTGCAAGCTCAAACAAGTAATAATTTAGATCAAGCAATTACCCTTTACCAAAAAGCAATTAGCGAGGCACCTTCAGAGCCTTCATATGTCTATGCTTTAGGCACCGCCTATCAGGCAAAGAACGATCTAGATAATGCAATTTCTTTTTACGAAAAAACATTATCGCTAGCTCCCAAAAACCCTGATTACAAGAAAGTTTATATCACAGCTAAGCAATTGAAATCGGCTCCAATTATGGACGACGCAGTAAAAAAACATACCGCTGGAGATATAGTTGGTGCGATTCCATTATATGAACAAGCGCTGTCTATAAATCCTGAATATGCTCATGGTTGGACTAATCTGGCCAGTGCTTATCAGGCTAGCAATAATTTTTCAAAAGCACTAGAAGCTTACAATAAAGCTTATAGCTTGGACAATAAGGGCGAAGCAGACAATCTTTATTTCATAGGATTGCTTGATGAAAATGCTGGGCAAGGCGGCAAAGCGATTCAAGATTACAGCCGTTATTTAACAACCGCTCCGCATGGTACTTACGTTAACGACGCTAAAAGTCGCATGACGGCTTTAAAAGCTAACCCTAGTCAAACACAAAAAATTCTTACGGCTAATGAACAAACTAAATTAAACGAAGGAGGGTCTGCTTATGACCAAGCAGTAAAATTACAACAAGAAAATAAACTAGATGAAGCCTTAGAGCAATATAAAATGGCTATAGCTAGCCAACCAAACGAAGCCTCTTACTACTACGGAATAGGTACTTGTTATGCTTCCAAAAATGATCTGCCCGAAGCAATTAAGAACTATCAAAAGGCAATTTCATTAAATCCGCAAGAACCAAATTTCAAACAAGCTCTCAAACAAACCAATCAAGCTCAAGCAGCTCCACTCATTAATTCAGCTATAAAAAAACAAACTACCCCGGACAGTGCTGGTAAATATGATCTAACCGGAGCCATAGCAGATTACGAGGCTGCTTTAAAGATTGATGATGATGCAAATACACGTTTAAATCTTGGTACCGCCTATCAAGCAAATAATAATCTACCTGGTGCGACAACTGAATATAAACGCGCATTACAATTGAATCCAAACTCAGCCGACGCCCACTATTATCTCGGCACCATATATGATACTAATGGCCAAACTCCGCTTGCCGTGTCTGAATACCAAAAATATTTAAAGATGGCTCCCAATGGTGCTTCTGCTGCCGATGCTAGGGCTCGCCTTAAAGCATTAGGTCATTAGCTCTCCTGCAATAGTCGTTGCTCAGTCTTTAGGGTTTATTGCCTTTTTGTTTATTTTGATAATCTCTTCAGCCACAGCTCGTCCTAATTTTTTATGGCATGCTTCAGGCAAGTGAATACGTTAAAGGATCATTTATGACAGTTGTTCGTGAATTAAGTCCTTCTTCAACAACCACATATTTGTCACCTAAAGTCGAGCGCAAAACACCTGTCCAGCGTATTTCATATAAATATCTCACAGGTATAAGAACGTTAGAGTCTGGTTTATAACCCCAAGTATTGGAATCTCCATAACACAATATCGTCTTCATACCAAAACTCTAAGCTGTTGTAGCCGATACTGTATTGTTTTGCTTAAGATAAACATAGAGCCATGTCTCACAAAAAAGGAGAACGATTTGCATAAAAACACCCACTCCAGAGTTTAGCAAATTAAAAATATGTCCAAAAGATTGCGCACTCAAACCATGTCCGGTCGTGTACATACAAATAGCATAGATCCCCACCAGAACGAGCAAAGGAACATCCACACAAAGGATAACAATAGTAAATGCACCAAACCAGTATTTGAAGCACAACCAAAATTTATTATTAATTAGCTCATGACTTTTTATAATGCTTTGAATAGGACCATTTTCAGCACTCAAAAGAACTACCGAACAAATACTTGTTTTGGTCAGCCACCAAATTGCTGGTATGAGTAAAAGCAGAGAAAGACCAAAAATTATTACAAACCTTAGAATATCCAAGCAAATTATTTGCCATAAGAATTGCAAGAAAGGCTTGTTGCTTTGTAAGTCTGGAGCGAGTTTTGTCAAAGACATTTTTATAGCATAGTACATAATCAACCAGCTAGGAACACAAACTATGATCCACCACAAATAAAATTTCCAATTCAGGAAAAGTTGTCCTGACTTTCCTTGTTCTGGGTCGAAGATTAGATGAGAAATAACCGCAAGGCAACAGTATATTGTGACAAGAATCCAGTGCTTACTAACAAACTCTTTGAGAAAGGGGAGTGAGCCTCTCAGCGTTTGGCGCACACTTAAAGTTGATATTGCCGCATGCATTTTCAATCACCTTTCTCTAACTGTTACTTTTGCTGGAACTACCAATAATTTTCCAACCCCCAATGCCAATCTAAACTGTGGTCACCGGTACAGGAGTATCTTGCTTAAGATAAACATATAGCCAAGCCTGGACATAATAAAACACTACAGCAGTAAAAACAGCTAATACAGGACCCATTACGCGAAAAATCATCATTGCCCTGTTAAATCCTGCACCTTCATGAAAGACCGCGTTCAACACGCCACCAATCAAAAGGAAAAAACCAATTGTTATGCCCGCTATCACAGTTACTAAGATAACAGTGCTCGAGGTTCCTACTAGAAATCCTAAACACTGCCAAAATCGCTCATTCATCAGTTGATGACTTTTTCTGATGCTATCAATCACTCCATCATTAGTACTCAAGAGATTGGCAAAAGATACTGTGGATTTGGTTGACCACCAAACGCCAGGCAATATAAGTAGAAGCAATAAAGGTACTCCGATAATTGCCGAAAGGAGATTCATACAAAAAATTTGCCATAATGCAAATGCTAATGACTTGTTAGGCAGCGAATTAGATGGATCCAGTTTAAGTAAAGCATCCCTGAGTGAATAATAAATCAAAAGCAAACTAGGGATAACGTTTACGATCGCAACAATCCCTAATCCGGCTCTTTTTTCAAATGAAATATCCGAAATATCCTGATCGCCAATGATAAATGCTGGCAAAGTACCTAGCACAACATAGATAATAGCCAGCAGCCAGTGCTGTTTGAGAAACTGTCCCAAAAAAGAAAGTGAGCTTTCAAGTGCATCGCGAACACTTAGTTTTAAACTGGCTGTATTCATAGTATTTCCTAAAATTAACAACAATATCAAAGAGCTCTGTCAGTATAGTGTAGGCGCAAAGGAGAAGCAAATGCGAAAACAATTTCAAGAGCTTTTGACATGTGCTGATTTAGTTATTATGGCAATTTTCGCTGCCTTGCTGGCACAAATAAATTGCTCAACGGCCTGTGCCGCAACCTGGTGCTATCTTAAATTTAAAGCCAAAAGCTATACGTGAACTACATTGGCGTCCCAGTTCTGACGAATGGCAATACTATAATAAGCGGCAAAGCAAGAATAACAGTTTTTCTATAAGAAATAATAGATAAATTTCCAAAAAAACCCGTCTTCATGGCATTACCATAAGAAACTGGTTTGCTTGATTATTCCTTTTTGCTTCTAATTCCCAGAATAACGAGGGCTCCCAGTGCAATAAATAAAAAGAGATAACTGACCGCCAACGGAACCTGAATATCGCCAAACATAATGCTGTCTAACCGAATCGGTTCAATTAAAATTCGTCCAAGTGAATAGCCGGCAAGATACACACAAAACGTCACACCTGGATAATTCTTAAATCTCGGGAAAACGAAAAAATATAACACAAAAAATAGAACTAAATCCCAGGCCGATTCGTATAAGAAAGCGGGCTGGAAAAAATCATTTGCTGCATATTGAGCAGGACGCATTTCCGGCGGAATATATTGCTTAAAAGGAAAATCATCGCCAACAGGTAAGCCAAAAAGTTCACAATTAAAGAAATTGCCCCAACGACCCACAGCTTGAGCCAGAGGCACAACCGCCGTCAAAATATCTGCTGTCTGAAATAGTGGCATTCCTACCTTTTTCCCGTACCATATACCAACCAAAACAGCGCCTATTATGCCACCGTGAATAGATAAGCCACCACGCCAAACAGCAAAGATTTCTGCTAAGTGATTTAGAAAATACGGCAAATTGAGTAATACAAAGTACAAGCGGGCACCACATATACCACCAATAAAACAAACTAATGCACAACTAATCAGTGGTTCTGACTCCAAACCATATCGAGAAGCTATTTTTTTTAAAGCAAAACTGGCCATAAGAAAACCCAGTAGAAACATAAGACCGTAATAGCGAATAGTTATCGGTCCTATATGCAGAAAAATTTGTCCAGGCGAATAAAAAGTCATTTTTTACTTTTCCAATAAAAATCGTCCGATAATTCAGATATCATGGATTAGAACATTATGCCAAAGTTAAAGTCAAAATGGATTTGTCAGGAATGCGGCTTTCAAGCGGCAGCTTTTTTGGGCCGCTGTACAGATTGCGGCAGCTGGAATTCCATGATCGAAGAAATAGTGAGAGAAATTTCTCCTTCCTCCAAAATTAGCGAGCGTACTCTCGCCCGTAATGATAGCCAGAACGGCGATAAACCTATAGCTCTAAAAGAAATAAGAAAAGAAAATTATGAACGGCTTAGCTCTGGATTAGCTTCTTTAGATGAAGTGCTAGGCGGCGGTATTGTTCCTGGCGCAGTAATCTTATTGGCAGGTGAACCGGGCATAGGCAAATCAACCCTTTTGCTGCAGGTAGCCAAATCATTAGAGGTTAAACATCTCGTTCTATATATAAGTGCCGAAGAATCAGCATCTCAAGTAAGCCTAAGAGCCTCACGTTTGGATATCATAGGCGAGCACTTATATATAGATACCCAACAAGACGTTTTAAACATATGTAAGCATATTACAGAAAAAAAACCTCATTTGGTTATCGTTGACAGTATTCAAGCAATTTATCATCCAGATATCACATCCACCGTCGGTTCGGTCAGCCAAGTTCGTCAAAGCGCAGAGGAAATTATAAATACAGCCCGAACAAATAACACTCCTGTAATTATTGTCGGACATATAAATAAAGAGGGTGTTATCGCTGGTCCTAAAGTCTTAGAGCATATGGTAGATGTTGTTTTGCAATTTGAAGGCGATAAAGCAAAGCAATTAAGAATTTTACGCGCCAATAAAAATCGCTTCGGCGCCACAAATGAAATTGCCATTTTTTCTATGGACGAGACTGGTCTTAATGAAATAAATCATGCTGGTACATTTTTTCTAGCTGATCATCTAGATAAATTGAGCCAGCAACAAGATTTAAGCCCAGGCACAGCTATTATTGCTTACAATGAAGGTAATCAAGTTTTGTTCTTAGAAGTGCAAGCTCTTGTCGGTACAAGCGTTTACTCTAATCCGCGTCGCGTAGCTAACGGCTGGGACTATAATCGATTGCTGCAAACAATCGCCGTTTTAGAAAAAAAATTAGGGGTCAACTTATCTGCGCGCGATGTTTATGTAAATGTAGTTGGTGGCTTAAACTTTGATCGCCCTTGCGGGGATCTTGGTATTAGCGCTGCCATTATCACATCTCTATTAGATAGAAGAATATCAGCTGATTTATTCTTGTCCGGAGAAATAGGTCTGACCGGTGAAATAAGACAAGTAGTAGGAATTGATAAGATCTTAAAAGAGGCTGCCAAACTAGGATTTAGATCAGCAGTAATACCCAAGGCCAATCTAAATGCAAAAACAAGTCAGGTAAAAGAAGTAAAACCGGCCGACAAATTGAAAATTATAGGCTTTCAATTCTTGCAAGATGTATTTAACGAAATTGTTCCTGGCTGGCAAAACGACCTAAAAGCAATGAGACGCCCAGAAAAAGCAGGTAACTCCAATCAAACAGTTAAAGATAATAAAGCAATCACTGATATTACATTGGTCTAATTCAAGAAAGTGAAAATAGGCAATTATCTGTTCCCTGGGATGAAATATCGGCCAAACTATTTTTGTTCGCCAAAGCAATATGAACAGCGTAGCAATTGTTTTTCCAAAACAATAATGCTAAAAAATAATACCGATTTTCTGCAATACCTGCTCAATAGTGGTCATTGGCAAGTAGAGTCTGTGTAAGGCATTCGTTTCGCTAAAAGATTGAAATCCACTTTTCGTATAAAAAGGAGTGGGGTCGCCTTTTTCGCCTATCAGCACATCCACAATCATTGCATAAGAAGCCACCAATTGATTAGCGTGCCAAGCCTTCACCATGGCATCAACAAGAAGATGTTCCCCTAATTTCAAATTGCATTTGTCGCGCTGCCATTTTTCATCCACTGCCAATCTGCCTAAAAGAGTAGTACCTACAACCGGATATTTAGGCAATTCTTTGCGAATATGTTCAGCTAACTTTTCCATCGAAATCTGAAGAGCAGAAAGACTGTAATAACCAACAATAATATCTGGGCTTTTTCTAAGTGTTAGAACAAAAACCCGAGAGAAATTACTCTCAGCATTTCTAATAGACTGATGCTTAATATAATTATCTAACTTGCCGACCCCACAAGAGAAACTGGCACGACTATGACTTCTAGTAAGTGGTTCAATATCGTTTAAATCAGAAAACTGCAACACTTAACGTTTCATTCTCTCTTTATAACGTTTAGCTGCTGCTATCAAATTTTTGTTAGGAGCAGGTGGATTAATAAGAGCATTAGCAAACGCCTCACGGTCACGCTTACCAAGCCGCATAATATCATGCTCTTGAACAGTCTTATCCGCATCTGCTGCCAGTGTAGAAAGAACATAAGTAGTTAAATCCAATCCCTTTAAACTAGCGGCATATTGGATTTGTTGTTTCAATTGTGTATTACAACGAGCATATATACGATCATTCTTTTCTAAATGCTCAGCCGACATTTCCATTATTAAGCCCTCAATGTATTTTTTTATTGTACGACTAGTAGTCGTACAAGTCAAGGAGAAATCGGCGTTAAAACTTGTTAAATCATTTTACTATTGTAAGATCTGTAATAAGACAGTAATTCAAGCCAAATCTTTAACTTTTAATGGAATTCACATCATCTAGCAGCGAATTAAAGAAAAAACTGACCAATGTGCCGTCAGCTACCGGTGTTTATATTTTTAAAGATGCCGAGCAGCAAATTGTTTATATTGGCAAAGCCTTGAGCCTGCGTCAGCGCATGCGCTCTTATTTTAGCGAAAATGCCTGGCAAGAGAGGCCAAAGCTAGCTGTAATGATGCCCAAAGTAAAAAGCTTTGAATGGATATTAACCAGCAGTGGGAAAGAAGCTTTACTCTTAGAAGCCAATTTAGTCAGACAGCATATGCCGCGCTATAACGTCACTTTAAAAGACGACAAACGTTATCCCTGGTTAGCCATTACTTATGACACACCATTTCCCCGCCTTATTATGATCCGTGACCCTTCGCGCTTCCGCAAAAGTAATCCAAAAGCAAAAATATTTGGACCTTATGTAGCAGCTGGCGCAATGTGGGACACTGTGCGCGTTTTACGTAAAGTATTTCCTATGCGCCAAAGAAAAATACCATTATTTAAAGATAGACCTTGTATGAATTTTCATTTGGGGCTTTGCTTGGGTCCTTGTCAAAATTTGGTTGATGCCGAAACTTACGACAAGATAGTGAAACAAGTAGAGCTATTTCTTACCGGACATCAAAATGAAGTGTTATCTCAACTAAAAAAAGAAATGGAAAATCATTCACAAGCCCTCAATTATGAACAAGCCGCAAAAGCCCGAGATAAAATAAATGCTTTGCACACAATGATCGAAAAACAACAAGTGTTTTTTGCTAGTGAAAAGGTAAGCCAAGATGCTCTTGGTTGCGCATGCAATAGCAAGCTAATAGCTATATGCCGCATGCAAATTAGAGAAGGTAAATTGATTTCATCAGAAGTAATTACCTTGCCTTTATCAGATAAAACTGTCGCAAAAGAAGCTTGGCAAAGTTTCATAGATCAATACTACACAAATTGTGATGACTTAGCTTTACCTAAAGAAATCCTTTTAGAACTTGAAATTGAAGATGCCGAGGCTCTAGGTGAAGTTTTAAGTGAGCGGGTCAATTTATCTATAAATATCTCTGTGCCAAAGCGTGGAGAAAAACTAAGACTGATAAGCCTAGCCAAAAAAAATGCGCAAGCTTTTCTTGAGCAAGAAACTCGCAGATATATTCCAGATAATGCAAAAATTGATTCTCGTCAGTTTGATCTTTTGCAAGAGCTGAAAAACGAACTCAATTTAGACCATTTACCTCATCGTATCGAATGCTTTGATATATCAAATATACAAGGCACAGATAATGTGGCTAGCATGGTTGTATTTGAAAATGGTTTACCTAAAAAGGCAGATTATCGCCTATTCAAAATCCGTGCTATAGAAGGGAAAGCTAATGATTTTGCTTCCATGAAAGAAGTTGTGGGCAGGCGGTATCAAAGACTACTTAACGAGCATAAATCTTTTGCTGACTTGATCATAATAGATGGCGGACGTGGTCAATTAAATGCTGCTTTAGAAGCCTTGAGCGACCTCAATATCACTAAACAAACCATTATTGGACTAGCAAAAAAACAAGAAGAAATTTATTTCCCCAATAAAGAGCGTCCTGTTTTATTATCTAGACGCAGCAAAGCTCTGCATTTATTGCAAGCTGCTCGTAATGAAGCGCACCGCTTTGCTATAACTTTCCATCGCAAAAAACGAGCTAAGCGCGTTTTAAAATCTGGCTTTGATGATTTGCCTGGAATTGGTGCTGCTCGTCGCAAAGTCTTGCTTGAACATTTTGGCTCGTTCGAGAGTTTTAAAAACAGCTCTATCGAAGAAATAGCGAAGGTTTCAGGATTCTCGCTAAAATCAGCCGAAAAACTCTTGTCAGCCTTAAATAAAGAAGGTAATTAGTATCACAGATCTGCCCAATAGATCAGCTATAATGGCGTCCATAATAGATAATTCGGATAAACATGTGATGCTCACATTCTTTCAAAAACACTACCGTGCTGTGATCTGGCTTATGATCCTTACTTTTGTAGCCAGCTTAATTCCTACGCTTTTTATGGGAATCCGTTAGACTTTTCATATTTATATGAACAAAATCAACAAAGCTCCTTTAGCCGATAGAATGCGGCCTAATTCTTTTGACCAATTTATTGGTCAAGAAAAACTCGTGGGTCCTGATGGCGTATTACGAAAAATGCTCGGCTCCGAACAATTATTTTCCTTTATTCTTTGGGGTCCGCCTGGCGTAGGTAAAACAACATTAGCAAAAATTGTCGCGAATGAGACTAAAAGCCAATGGATTTCTTTTTCTGCCGTAACTTCTGGCATAAAAGAAATTAAAAATGTCATGGCCGAAGCGGAAGCATTTATAAAGCTCAACAATAAACAAACAGTATTATTTGTAGATGAAATTCATCGTTTTAACAGGGCACAGCAAGATGCATTTCTACCTTATGTAGAAAATGGCACAATCGTACTTATAGGAGCCACTACTGAAAATCCTTCTTTTGAGATAAATTCTGCTTTGTTATCGCGTATGAAGGTATTTGTTCTAGATCCATTGAAGACTGAGCATCTCGTTTCAATAATGCGTCAGGCTATTGATGATAAAGAGCGAGGACTTAAAGAATCTATTAAAGCTAACGACGATGATTTAAAAGTCTTTGCCGCTTATTCTGGAGGAGACGCACGCACTGCGCTGAATAGTTTGGAATTAGCATTTTTATTGGCTGCTAAAGCAAATGAAAATAAGCTAACTGAGAAAGTGATCAAAGATGCTATTCAACAGATGATTTTGCAATATGACAAGAACGGTGAAAATCACTATAACTTAATATCGGCTCTACATAAATCAATGCGCAATTCTGAAGTTGATGCCAGTTTGTATTGGCTTGCCCGTATGCTAGAAGCTGGTGAAGATCCGCTTTTTGTAGCTAGACGTATTGTGCGATTTGCTTCAGAGGATATTGGTTTAGCCGCTCCTCAAGCTCTTCAACAGGCTGTAGCTGCTATGCAAACGGTAGAACTTATAGGTATGCCAGAAGCTAAACTGGCCTTAGCACAAGCGGTTATCTATTTAGCCAATGCTCCTAAGTCTAATGCTGTGTATTCCGCTTACCAGAGTGCTGCCACCGATGCTCTTAACACGATCAGCCAAGCTGTGCCGATGCACTTACGCAATGCTCCAACCAAATTAATGAAAGAATTGGGCTATAGCAAGGGTTATCAATATGCTCATAATTATGCTTCTGGAAAAGCTGAGCAAATGTCCTGCATGCCAGATGACTTAGCAAACAGCAGATACTACGAACCTACTGCTCGCGGCTTTGAGGCAAAATTAGCTAAACTACCTGCCAAAGAATTTTAATTGTATTTTCAACCAGAAGCATACAAGGTTTCAATAGTAGCTTCATTCGTTACAGGCTTATAAAAAATAATCATATAGTCAAAAGCTTTTCCGCTTTTGCATTTTAATTTGGCCGGCTTGCCAAACACACCATAAGCCCTAACATCGTCTGCTCCTTGAGTCGTTTGTTGAACGAACGAGGCTCCCAGTTTGCTATTCTTTTCATCGTAATGAATATACTTAAGCGTCTTATCGTCTTTAATCTCAGTCATATCGAACGCATTGGCGATAGCATTAATATTCTGAGGAAAAGCTTTAAATTCGCAAAAACCGCGAAAGCCTGATTTTGAGTCCCCCACAGTGCGATATGTGGGCTCGTACAAAGTCGTCTTTGCTTGCTCCTTCAATAGGGATGTTAGATCATCACTTAAATTGGGTGAATTGTTAAGAGGATTGCTAGTAGGAACGCTAACATTTTGACAACCCGCACAAGCTTGTAGCAAAAACAATACAAAAATACCCACACAGAATATGTTTAGCCTATTTGCTGCTGGCAACCTGCAAATCATCTCTATAACTCTATGGTTTTTTTCTGATTATAGGTAAGGCAACGCTTTCAAATTTTTCTACCAAACTATAAAGATTATGCCACCACTTTTTCGCTTGGCTCTTGATTAATTCGTTACGCGTGCCTCTAAGCACTTTCGCCAGACGATAATTTTCAGTTTCGGCAGCCGTCAGAACGTCTTCTAAATAATCGCGCTCTACTTTGAGCTTGGTCAGACCATCCATTAAATAACGTCTTTCATTAACGGCAGAATCTTTTTCGCACTGAATAGATTTGAGTTCTCTTATTTCAGCTTCCATCGCTGGCATTTGCTGAATTGAATAAAGTTGAGTCAACATAATCTGTTTTAGTAAAGAATTTTCATCAACTATCTCTTGCAATTTAGTAAGTAGAGCGATGACTCTTCTCTGCAAATAATTGATTTCGTGATTAGCATCGGCTAATACTTTATCTTCTTTAGCCTTTTGCACAAAAGTCAATACTTGTGTGCGAACCCGTTTTTCTCTTGCCAGCCTCGCCCGACTATCTTCGTTACCTACCGCCACTACATCCGATGCCCACTTAAATATGTCATCGAGACCTTGTATATCTACAGATTGCTCATGCAATTCCTGTTGAGTATTTGCTTGGTCAATTAGTTTCGTCTGTTGCGTGCTCACGGAGCCTCCCCCTTATTAGTTCACCGGATATGATACTGGCAAATGCAAAATTCTACAAATAGTTTTTGCCACCGCCTGTAAAGCCGGTAGCAAAATTGGACCGGTATAACCATACTTTTATTTTAGTGATACCAACCGAGGTGCTAGGGCAAAACTAGCCAAATCGAGGGCGAAGAGCTTATTTCTTCTTTTGACAAAATAGAGGCTTCAAAATAAAAAACCCTCTTTCGATCACTCAAATAGACAGCATTAATCTTTTATAAGGTTTGACTCTTTCTGCATCCGGCAAGCCAAGAAGCTTGCTTCAATAAGCAGCAAATTCTATTGTCCAAAAAATATATGACACTCACGAAGATCGCAAAGTCCACATCCAAATGCTCAGATAAGCTGTTATCAACAAACCAATTACATTTGCAATAAGTGGCACTTCTTGTCCATTGAACGTCACACTAAAATGCATCAATAAACGAGAGGCGTGCAAAACCGCTACTAGACCAAAAATTATTGAAGCAACGGTTAATCCAAGCTGCGTATTTTTGCTCATTAGACACATAAAATAACCCCTAAATGATTTTGTGCTTTTGTGCCGTGTCGTCGCTATTTCCATCATACCAAAATGCCATAAACAAGCCATATAAATTGAATCAACTCTCTATTTTTCTGTCGATTTAATAAAATAATGGGAAATACCGGGGGGTCCTACGTAATAACCCCCAAGACATTGGCCCCTTTAAGCATTACCTTATATGTAAACAAGTAGCCTCCCTCTACATAGTCTTTTATCCGGAAAACGACAATGTTCAATGTAAGTAAAAACAGCAATTCAAAGACACCAGTGCCAATAGCATTGGCTTTATCCTTGATTGGCATTTTTGCTTTAAGCCTGCCAATACATGCCCAATCAGGTTCTACTCCTGCCATTTCTTCAGGCAATTCTATTTATGGTGGTGCAGGTACAACCGCTTTAAGAGACCCTTTAGTTAATGGTGCTAATTTTAGCTTGCCTGGCGTTCCCTCTGCTCAAGGTGCAATACCTCCACTTGGATCAGGACTTGTACCTCTACCTCCTAACCCAGGCATGCTTCTTGCCCCCCCTACTTTAATCCCTTGGGCAAACGGCATAGCAGGTAATCAATTTAGCTTACCTACCAATCAAGTTGTGGTGCCAGCTAATCAAATAAATGTACCTAGTAATGTAATCTCTTTGCCAGTCAGTAACGCTATCGCTATGCCACCGGGAGTAATGAATGCCGTCGTGGGCGGATCTATTCCTCCTGAACCTTCTACACCGGGAGCTAACCCTGGCATGCTCAGACCACCTAGTTTTTATAATGGCTCTTCAGGAGCAAGTGCCGGTCAAAGTCAGAACAGCGCAGCAGCCATTGGTGCTGTGAATTCAAACGGACAAATTACTGGTTCCGCTCCCACTACACGCCCAACCCGTCAAGGCAGTAATGATTTTGGCTTGCCGCGTACAGCTAATGCTTATCGCCTTCAAGGCACTGCTTGGGTACCGCAAGCCGGATCCACTACAACAGATTTTGGTAATTTCAAACAAGCAGCCGTTAAAAAAGCTCAGATTTCTTTTGATTCACCAATGCCTGCTCAATACCCAGGACAAGGACAAGCAGGCGTACCTCAGCAAACAGCCTCTGGCAATCACACAAGGAATTTTGCCAATGCTCAAGTTACAAACGACCTTTATGGCATTCCCATGATAAACCCAAACAAAATGACCACAAGCAGTAGCGGTGCTGTCTCACAAGGACCACCACCATCACCACTCACCACTCTAGCTACTCAATAATTTCATTCAGGCACTTAGGAGGCCTAGCCAAATGTATATGATGGATAAACAACTAATAGAACTTAAAGGCAGTAAAGGCAAAGCAACTGCATTGATTACTGTCCTCATGGCTTTTAGCATAATGCTTGCACCAAAAGCATACGGACAAGGAACTCTCGCTCCGCGCGACCCCTACGTTCCTGGCACTTCAACTTCATTGCCAGGGGTACCTTCACGTCTTGGTAACGTTCCCGCTCCAGGTAGCGGACCAACCTCACTACCGCCACCAATTGGGATGACAGGCCCACCTACATTGATTCCTTCTATTCCAGCCATACCTGCCACTCAGATCGGCAGCTCTTTTAGCGGAGTAGGTTTACCCACGATGTTACCGATGTCTTTGGCGCCTTCAGGATTACCGGGGGGATGGGGGCAAGCGCTTTTTCCGCTTATCCCAAAAGGACCTTCTACTCCCGGACCTGCTCGCCCCATACTGCAAGGTTTTGGTAATCCTGCCGTACCAACCAGTGTTCAGCCAGTCGGAGGTTTACCTGGAACCGGTGGTTATTACACGACCATCCCTCAAATTCGTCGACTAGGTACCAACAAAAGTACTCAATATGAATTACGCTCTCGTACAGCGTTTTTAGGTGGTGGCGGTAATTCTCAAGATGAAGTCACCCAATTTGGACCATTAGCCGGTCTCGGTCAGGTTTACGGTATACCTACCGGTACCGGATACAATAAAGGACCAGCTGGATCTAATAATGATAATTTTAATAAATCAATAGATTTGGGTGGTGGTATGCGAAACAAGCTCGGTACTGCAGTTATTTCCACCGGTAAATCAGTACAAGACCTGAACGGTTACAACGTTATGTATGGTCCCAATGGAGTTGGTAATGGTAATCCACTTACAAGCTCTTATTTAACTACAGACTTTGGTCAAGGCGCACGCACTGCATTTACAAGTGTTGGCACGCCACCTAACCGCACAACGGACTTTGGTTTCCCGTTGCGTCCGCAAACAGGCTTAAATGCTCATCCTAATGAACCTGGGCGCCTTTTACCGCAACAAGCCGTGGAAACCAACTTCTAGGATCCTAGGGGGGATCTTCCCACGCAAGTGGGAATTCCCCCTCTTCATTCTCCTGGTAAATTCTTCTAATATTTACCTTAGTCAAATAAGATCGATAAAAATTCCTTTCGCCTGAGCAAACTAAAATGAAAAGTCAAACACTAAATCTAATAATGGAAAAGCCAGCTAAGCGTATAGCGCTTTCGGTCGCACTTTCAATTGCTCTAGCCAATACAGCAATTACTTTACCTGTTTATGCTCAAGGCTATAACCAAGATTCTTATTTACCTCCCGAAGTAGTTCCCATTAATCAATCAGTCAATTATGGCCCTGCTTTAACCTCTGTAAAGTCGATAGCAAATATTTTGCCAGTGGGTACCGGAAGCAATGTGCCTGGAACTATATCCCAAATAACTCAGCAACAAAACTTTCAAACTCCGCAAGAAGCTCGCCAAGCTATATATGACTCTTGGGCTAATAACAAGATCTTTCCTCAATTTAATGGATCTTCTTATAACGAAGCCACTAATCCAATGAATAATTTAGCCAATCAAAGTATATCCAGCCAAAATTTCCCTGCTGGACAAATACAAAATTTGGGTCAAACGATGCCTCAAGATTTAGATAATAGAATGAATCCAACAGCAAATAATTATCAAAATGATGCTGCTCCTCCACAAACACAAACTTTAAGTGGCGCTACAAATACTCCAAGTACATCTCAACAGCGCACTTCCGGTGGCATATCGCACGCTTACAGTATGGTCTCAACTTTAGGTAGTACCGGAATGGCATTAAGCAGCGGCGGCATCGGCAATGTATATAACGCTGGTTTACTTGGTTTAACCTTGACGAATTACAGTGCAAACAATGGTTTAAAGTTCTAAGGATAAGGTGGTGTTGAAACCATGAATAAGAATAAAAATACAAAATCAATATTATTATCAATAGCCTCTGTAAGCGTAGCAATAGGCATAAGCCTGCAACCAGCATCCGCTCAACAAAGAGGCGGAGCCAGATTTAACTTTGCTCCTAACTATTATCGTTTGGAACAAGCAGCTGTACCAGAAGTTTCCTCTCATCCGATTAGCCATTCTGTAACCAACGGTCATGTACCAAGCAGCAAAAGCATTTTAGGTATAGATCCTGGTTCACTACCAGTTGCCCCTCATGTCCAAACACAAACTCAAGCTACATTAACGCAAGCCACACCCACACACTACAAAGAAAGTTTTGGTGCTCCAGCTAATGCGCCAGTAATGGCCGCTTTACCTGCCACCGCCCTTAATCTACCCAAAGCCGCTGACAAAGCCTTATCTGTTAACAAAGCAGTCTCTGCCAAGTTGATAAATAAGAAAGTCGCAGGCAAGCTACTTAGGAAACACATTGCTGGTAATTCTGGTCAAGCTCTTGCTCTTGGCCCAGCAGCCAGCTACGGAAAGAATTTCGGTTATCAAGCCGGTCCAACCACGCCTTCTGCTTATGGCAATGGCATGACTGTGAACACGGCTGTATCCGGCAAATTGTTACAACATAAATAGGTCGATAATTCAATACTCAGTTACAGACAATAGGAGGTCAAAATGGCAACCAGCATTAAATCCACAATCAAGAAAGTTGTGTCTTCGCGAACATTCAAAGTCGCGGCACGCGTTGGTTTCCTCTTGGCACCGCAGCTGGTTCTACTCGCCATTGGAGTTTATGACCAAGCTGCGCATGCTCAAGGGTTAGTCGGCGCCCCAGTAGACCCCCGTTACGGACAATCCAATGAAGTAGGTCAGATGGCAGACTACGGCTACGACAGCGCAAGAGACATCTCACGTGTTGTAACCGCTATGTCAACGGTTCCTTCTTCAATGGCCGGCATGAAAATTGCCTTCGGTCAACGGGACGGTGGTGAAGCTGCCATGAACGTGGCTAAAGGATTGGGCGTCGGCTTCGGCGCACCAACCGCAGTCCACTTAATGGGCACATTCGCTATCAACAACTTCGGAGGCTTGGGCGGCGGTCTATAATCCGACGATCTTGCTCCCAAAAGGAAAAGAAAGGGCTGTCCTGAATAAGGATGGCTCTTTTTTGTCACGAGTGTTTGATTTACATTGACAATGGGATTATTTTATAGCAGCTACAATATCAAAGCAATCAGGCCAATACTTACCATAATCAAATTCACTTTCGATCCAGAGCCTATCGCCAATGAAAAACGAAACTGGCAAAAATCCTGCAAGGCTTAGACAAATATTTATTTGGTTAGCAATTATTTGCGCTTTTATAATTGCATTTCTTATATTGGCTGCGATGCTACTCGGTATTGGGGATAGATGGATATTTCACCGTGAACTGTCTAAAGAGATACTAAAAATGCCGAAAGAAGGAGTGACCATTCCTCTAAAAGAATACGGAGGACTTTCATTCGTCTCAGGGTTGATTAATGGAAAACAGAAGTTAAATATGTTGGTGGATACCGGCGCTGGGGTAACCATGATCGATAGTTCGTTACTCAAAGAATTAAAACTCCCTCTTAGATTACCAGTAAAAATATCTTCTCCAGATGGAAGCCGGGAATTGCAGCCAGCAATTGTTCCAGAACTGACAATTGGAAAACTAACATTACATTCTGTGCCAGCAGTAGTTTATGACTTGCATAGTCTATCGGAGCTCGAGGGACATCAAATAAATGGTGTTTTAGGCAATAATGTCATGAGCAATTTTGTTACCACTTTTGATTGCCAAAATCAGGTAATGACTTTTAAAGGCAGTGACAATCTCAAGCTTCTCCAGCAAGTATCTAATATTCCCTTTTCTGACAAAGGATCGCCTCAAATAACCGCAAAATTGTGTGACAAACTCAACCAAACTTTTATGATTGATACTGGTGATGCTACTTCCCAGTTGCCTATTGCAGTTTTTAAGCAGCTTTCCCTACCAATCATTCCTTTGAAGGGGACACAGAAATACTCTATATTTGGTAAACCGCGTATGCGAGGAAGCGTGGAGATGCCAAAATTCAGTTGTGACACACTCACAGTTTATAATATCTGGTTTAACGTTGAACTCTCTGACGGACCAGCAGCCGCTGAATCTAATCTTGGATATAACTTTCTAAAAAAGTTTCGGCTTACCCTAGACCAACCTCAGGATAGCATTACATTAGAACCGTATGTCATCAATAAAGTGGATGAGCTCAAGGAACAAGCAAAGCATTTTATAGATGCCAATAAATACAAAGAAGCTCTAAGTGTAATACATAAAGGAATTATCCTTGCGCCAGGAGATACAGAAATTCGATTGCTACACGCGAAGCTGATGTATGGACTGAAACAGTACACCGACTGTTTGAGAGAATTGACACGGTACATTAAACTAGATGGCAAAGAAGAAGAATCTTATTTCATGCGCGCACTCACCTACAACAACCTCCACAATAGAAATGCGGCAGTACAGGATATTATAAAAGTTGCATCCATGTTTCCGACTGATCCATTTACTCAGTTAAAGTGTGGGCTTTTCCTTTCTCAGTTCTCAGCACCTAACCAAGCAATTGGTCTCTTTAACTATGCCGCAAAATTACAGCCTGATATCTCTCAAATTTATGCCGGTAGGGCAGTAGCTTATGACGAACTTCGCGATTATAAAAAAGCGGTTGCAGACTTTAACCTCGCAATCAAACTCAGCCCTCAAGAGGCAGCTTATTTAAACAACCGTGCCTGGATTTACAACGCGAATGGGGATTTTGACAAAGCAATTGACGACTGTAATGAGGTAATTAAAATAGAACCCGCCTGTGCTGCTGCCTTTAGAAATCGAGGTATAGCTTTTATAGGCAAAAGTGATTACCCAAGGGCAATTTCTGATCTCAATAAATCACTAACACTCGACTCAACTTCTGAACGAGCTGGCAGGACGTACTATTTTCGTTCCATCGTCTACAAGAAACTGAGGAAAGACAAACTTGCTGAGACTGACGAAAAAAGGTCTAAAGAATTAGATTATAGCCCACAAGAGGACTGAGTATGCGTATTGAATACAACTCAAATAAGTTTCAATATAATTTTAGGCTAGTATCCCTTTGCCCAGCTCACCTTCTTGTAGCTTGAAAATGAAATCTACGGTTATTTCTTTTGAGGAAATAACTAAAGTAATAGTCAGATAGCTTCAACCCAAAGAAAAGAGCTATCCTAATAGGATAGCTCTTTTTACGTATATAATTCACTTGTTAATTTACTTACGAGACAACCAAACGGTAAATATCCAATGTCTAACTTTGAGACTAATTTAAGCCAACCGAAGAATGATCAGTTGCAAGTTGAAATAATTAAGCTACGCAATATAATCCGTTACCATAGGGATCAAAAGGGCAATGACCGCTGTTGGCTAGATGATGAAACGCTATATGAACCGTTACCAGAAACGGCAGATAAAGCTCAAGCGCTTCCCACTAAAGAAGTCTTCATGGAAAAATGTGCCCGCTTCCATTCTAAACGCCAAGCTCCTAACCAAACAAAGCAAATAAGTCAAGAACCCAAGCAACCAACTGACCAAGATATTAAAGAAATGACCGAAGACGAACAAAAAAAAGAAATAGCAAGGCTTAGGCAAGCCATTCGTTTACATCGAAATATCGGAAACAATAAAAGAAGCTGGCAAGATGATCAAAGGCTTTACAGGGCATTGAACGAGAACACCGATTACGATACCACTTTACCCGAGCGAGAAACCTTTCTCACCAGCTGTGATCGTTTTTTTTCGAGCGGCGGCAAGCCGCCTAAGTTACACAACTGGTAATTCCGCAATTTTGTTCTTTTTGCCATTGCAAAATAAGCTCTACGGTCACTTCATTCAGGGAGTTAACAAGCAAAGTAGTAGGGTAACTTTTGCTTTTATCTTTCACTAAACCAATACAAGGAATTTTGGCATTAAAAGCTGCTTGCATACCGCTTAGGCCATCTTCGATAATCACACAATTATGAACGTCAATACAAGCTCTTTTTGCAGCTTCTAAAAATACATCAGGAGCTGGTTTTCCACGCGCAACTTCTTGCGCGGAAACGTATGCAGCAAAATATTTATCGAGAGACAGAGCCTGAATAACTTGCTCGATAAAAATTCTAGGCGAACCAGAAGCAATGGCCAAAACAAAATTACTATCGTACAAAGACTCGATCAATTCAAGAGCATAAGGAATGGGTTTAATACCGTCTTTCTTCACCCTTAAAGACATCATCTTCCATTTTTCTGTGCTCATTTCTTCTATTGAACGACTAATACCATGTTCAGCCAGAACTATAGTAAACATCTCCTTATCACCAACACCGGCAAAACGAGCAGTAATCTCATCTGGATGTATGTGAATATTTAGGCTGCGCAAAAATTCGCTCTCAACCTCCGAATGCATGTCTTGAGTATCAGAAATCACGCCATCCAAATCAAATAGAACGCCTCTTCTTTTTTCAGTATCTCTCATAGCTACTCGCTTTCGGCACAATTACCCGTGGAACTCAGTATTATAGTCTATTAACTCCAGTGATGCCTTTGCATCTCAGTTTATTTGGTTCTAAAGATATAGTCTTTTACATTCCCTTGCTTTACAGGCTCCAATAACCATAATCAATCTATGTTCTTAAGTTTCTCTTGTAAGAGCGGGGTTTATATGGAAGAGTATGAGCACAAACTAAAACAATTTATGGCTGATCATCGGATCAATGGTGAACATTTGTCGTTCAAACAATCATGCCACTCTGTTGAGGATGCTGCTAAGGCAGCCAATTGTACGACAGAAGATTTTGTCAAAAATATTTGTATGTTTGACGAGAAAAACAACTTGATTGTGGCAATAGTAAAAGGTGAAGACCGGGTCAGTACAACTCAGGTTGGTAAACATCTGAATATTGACCGTCCGCGCACAGCTACAGCTGCTGAAATCTTGGAAAAAACTGGTTACCCTTGTGGCGGTACACCATCATTTGGTTACACAGCTTATTTTCTGATAGATCCCAAGGTAATGGAAAAAACAACAGTTTATACCGGTGGTGGCTCTGAAAATTCTCTCGTACGTATTAGTCCCCAAGAAATGCAGAAAGCTAATGGTGCACAAGTTGTTAAGATGCGCAAATAAGGGAATTCATAAAAACTCAATCTATTGCTTCATGAATACCGGGTTTAAGGATCATCCAATCAGTATTTTCTACAAAATCTTGATGTAAACGATCATAGCGTTTGGGTATTTCTTTATTGAGTTTTTCTAGGTAAGGCAAAAGTGGTTTTTTGGGTTTATGTCTTTCTTCAACTTCGTCCAAATTTGTCTTTGGCCAATTACTGTCTTTTTTCAATTGCGCATATAAATTAAAGCCAAAACCATCAAAGAAATAGTCTTCATATAGAATGCCTAAATACCACGGACTCGGTATACCATTAGGATTAGATTTAAGCAAAGCTTCATTCTTTAACTGATCTAGTAAAGTCAATGCTTGTTTATCACCACTGTGTTTTAAATGTTCAGTCAACTTATCCCACGACGGATAATCAATTGCTGGACTAACAACAAGCACAGGCTTATTTTGCGATCGTGCTCTAATAATTTCATTCACAGTGCCAACGCTATAAACATTAGTCGGACAATAGGCAATGATAAAGTCACATATATCAACCATGCGTCTATTTATATGCACAGTCGGATAAAATTCATGGCACAACTCAGCCCGAATTTGCTGCCCCGATTCATTGTCTTCAAAAGTCCATTGAGCTCTAGTTTTACTTGAATATTCATAATTTTGACCATAAGCATCTTGACCAACAATAACTGGCTTTGACCAAGGATCATAAACAATAGCCCCAAATGGCTTTAAAAAATGCCTTAATCGACTCCGCCACCCGCTTTGCTTTTCTTGCTCAGCAGAGAGAAGAAAATCCATAGGCCCAGATAAATAAATTCGTGCCCCTTGCAATATGGAGCCAGAACCATCACTCATAATTTAGCTAACCTCAGAAACAAGCTTTTGGGCTTTCGCCTTTTTATTGGAGCAATTTTTTGTTCCTCCACCAAACAAAGAAAAGAGTCGCAATTAAGACAATAATACTTAAAATCAAACTTGTTGCCACCAGACTGTTCGGACCTAAACTAATTAAAAAGTTTTTGGTGCCTCCCAGCACAAAAGCAGCTCTTACTTCATAATTTCCAGGCCACAATATATCAAATTCTGCCAATGGCACTAATAATCTTGTTGAACCGTCTGGAGCTTTAGTGTAGCGACTTAGTCCACCACATCGCCAAACATCTGGATGCAACACATTTAAATGTTCCGCTCCTCGTACGTCGCATACTACACAAGGCGCAGCCTTGATATTAGCCTTGTGCTGAGCCTCATTCTCAGGATAAACATCCATATCTAAATAAATTACATAACGACCTGGAATATAAGCTTTAAAAGGAAAACCACCTGGCAGAAATGCTGATCCTTGTATAGTTGATTCCTGTTCCACGGCCAAAAATACTAAAAATATTGAGGCAAATACTGCTAATAGAATAGGCAGATAAAAGCTTATCGGTCGATGGATCATTCTTATGACTGCTGAACAAGGGTTACAAGTTATGGTTTTTACCATATTCGCGCCAACAAAAGTCACTGTGCATTACTTATTGGATGAATATTTTCAATCTTGATGGGAAATTCCCCAGTGACAATTCGAATTCGCCACATTAAACTGAGTTCATAGACAATATATCTCTATACAAATTGCATATAACCAGGGGGCAGGTTTTGAAACGTGACTTGCTATGCCCAAAAGATTTTTTTTAAGCTTGTTTTTGCTAGCAACCTTATTGCTATTAAACCCGACAGCAAGCCAAGCAGACAATAACGATACAAATAAATCCAAAACTAATTCATTCGATCAGTCTTTAATAAGCCAACTTGCTTCGCAGAATATGGCTGAATCTGTTTCAACATTCAGTCCTTTTTCGCAAATACTAAATGGACTGGACAATACCGTTAATACCAGTGAAATATATCAGAGTATAAGACAATTCTGGTATCAAGACATTTCTGGCATATTCTTTAACGGAATTGCGCAAGCAATAAATCAGTTCTTTCAAGATCTTCGCAATTCTTACTTGCCACTGACTGTTATTTACCTCAGTAATGCTATAAAACAGTTTTTTCTTAATACCGATCTGACAAAAATACAAAATGCCTCCCCAAATAGTCACGATCTCACTTTTTTACTAAAGCAATTTAATGAAACTATATTCGGTATCGCCCTTGATCTATCGTTGCTCTTATTTATCTTAAGTATATGGCGTTATTGGGTAGATTCAGCCTGGAAAGGCAGCGGCAATTTGATGAGCCCGGTTGCACGCTTGATCTTTGCCATAGGATTATTGCTTGCTTGGCCTACCATTTATAGCTTTCAAATTCAGCTAAGCAACGAATTGATGAATGCGCTATTCATAGATAATAACGGCAATATTCAATTATTAGATCTCGGTATGTCAGGCTTATTTGAAAATCTATTTAGCGTAAGTTTGTTTGCTACAGGCGTCTTTAGTATAAATTCCAGTTTTTTTGTTGAGACTTTGGTCCCCTTTATTCAAATTTTATTGCCTATAGTTTTCTGCTTATTGGCAATTGTCCTCATTTATGAATTAGTCTATGTTGTTATTTTAAAAGCCATCCAAAGTGCCTTAATGACAGCCCAATATGTATTTGCGCCAGTATTTTTGGTTCTTCTAACTAATCCGGTAACTGACAATATTGCCACTAGTTATATTCGGACCTTTGTGGAAGTGAGTCTTTGGAATTTTATATGGATTGGCTTGTTAAAAATTCTAGTCATATTGCTTTATTCAAATCTCAATCCATGGGGCAAAATACTGACAGCCATTGGCATTCTGCAAATAATGATGGATGTACCGCAATTTTTAGCCCATGCTAAAATTAGCGTGGCGTCCGATTTTGTCAATCCACGTCTTTTTGTCAAAGCTGTAAAAGATATCGCTAACTACGACGACCGATTAAAGGACGGCGTAAAAATGCTGCGATCAGTATTTACCGGCAATGAAAAACACAGCACCGCATCAAACATGTTAGACCCCACACTGAAACAAAATGATTTTAGTTTTGCTGATAATTATAATCACAGTCCAAACTTCTTACCGCCGCTTAGAGCAACCAATATAGAAAATGCCGGAAATCCACAATCTAATCGCGACAACCAATCACAACCCAACTCTAATAAAAATGGCTTAGCAGGCTCATTTGCCGCTGGCGCTGGAGCAATATTTGGCAATGCCACATCAGCAAGTGTTCTGACAGGAGGTTCAGCCATAGCTGTATCATCATCCACTAGTACAGCTATGGCATTAGCTCTCGCCATAGCATCAATCAATAACTCATCGGGAACAACAACAGATCCTACGAAAGGACCAAAGCCAAAAAATCCTGATCCTGAACCAAACTCTCCCCCTCCGTCTAGGCCGCCAGGCTCAGGTCCAAGATCATATATTGGACCAAACAGTGATCCTTCAGGCCCAAGTCCATATATTAGACCAAACAGTGATCCTTCAGGCCCAAGTCCATTTATTAGACCAAGCAATGATCCTTCAGGCCCAAGTCCATATATTAGACCAAGCAATGATCCTTCAGGCCCAAGTCCATTTATTAGACCAAGCAATGATCCTTCAGGTTCCAAGCCTAGTTTTGCTCTGAGCTTCGGGCTCAGTCCCAGTCCTTCTACCCCGAACCCAGAACAGCTTAAAATTATTACTTCTCCAGCAGAAAATAATCCGTTAAGCGAAAAACTAGAAACAAGTCAGCAAGAACAAACAAAGTCAAATTCTCGTCTTTACGTTCCCAAAAGCAAATTAAATTCAAACTGGACAGACGTTAAAAACCCAGATCAAAAAATCGCTCAACATGGACAATATCCCTCTTTAGCAGACCACAATATGTCCACGCAGAATTTGTGGACAAACGAAAACTTACAAAAACAATCAATGGATGCCAAAGAGGCCCTATTTAATCCATTTACTGACAAACAAGCCCAAAATGCCAATTTTATTGGGGCACCGGCACTCGTTTTTAATCAGATTTATGCCTTCCATACAGGAGCCATGAATTACCACTTGCAGAAAGCTAAAAACAGATCCCGCCACCCTTTTATGAGAAGCTTTCTTGCTAGCTCTAACAAAGCTTATGGAGATTGCAATACTTCCGCTGCCTCAAGTCCTTACAATTTAATCTTTAGCCATGGGAATTCTCCCACTTTGATGGGAATTCCCCCGATTTACCCAGAGGCTAATAAAACCTAATCTTATGTATGGCAGAGAAGGTAATTTGCAATGTCCCCTTTCGAATTTATTATTCAAGCAATTTCAGTCAGTTGTCCCTCATGCAATGAGGTTTTTGCTACGCAAATACCTTTTAAAATGTCTGAAATGACAGCTACTTTACCTGTCGAAGCAGACCTTCATCGTGTATTACCTTATGGCGCTGTGCGTTCTTGCCTCGTCACTATTTGTCCTCAATGTCAACATAGCTGGTGGACAAATACATTTAACCGGCATTATTTTTTGCCAGTAGGCATAGCTATAACGCCTGATGTTGATCATCCTAAGAAATTTGCTCATGCCATACTGACAGGGCGTAAAAATAATTTTCATCTTCTTGATCGCGCCCTTCTAGCATTAAATGGATATTGGTGCGCTAAAGAAAGTAATCAAGACACCAGTAAATGGCTAACTTTAGCTATCCAAGAACTTGCCATTGCAATAAATGACAGCATTTGGCAAAACAATCGTTCCCGTTATCAATATGTATTAGCAGAATTATTACGATTAAGCGGGCGGTTTGAACAAGCAATTACAGCATTCGCTTTGGTCAACAATAGTGCGAATTTACCCCAAGAATTGATTGACAATCAGAAGAATTTAGCTAGTAAAAAGAATAGTGATCCTGTTTTATTGACAAATAAACAAGTACAGCAAATATTCTTCCCAAAACTGATTAATGAATTATCTAATGAAGAAAAAGAAAAGCAAGAGGTAACTCAATTGACTGAAAAAATTCAGTCTGACTTCAGCGTCGCTAATAACAATCCTTTTGACAGCATAACAAATAGGTCAAACCTTTTACCGCCTAAAAGACCCCTGAAAGCAACCGTATAAGAATAACAAGAAGGCTAAGAATCATGGAAGATATCACACCACTAAATTTAGAAGATTGCCCAAAGTTATTTGGCTTACGCTATGATCAGCTGATTAGCATATTAGCTAGCTTAATTATCTCCTCTCAATTCTACTCCTGGTGCAATCCAATTAATTTTGCTGGGCAAGATTTGCGCTTTGACATTTCACTCATTTTAGGTCTTATCGGTCCTATCTACGCCTTTGCCACAATGCATGGTTCAGTGGCAAATTGGGAGGCCATTATCAATTTTAATTTAACCTCTCAAGTATATATCCCTGGTCCAGATCCAAATCCCAGACGTTTTCTAATCGATGAAGAACTTCCCCATTTCAGTGAGTAAAAAAATGATTTCCTCTATCAGCCTTAAAACACCTGACTTTCTAAATATATTGAAAGCAAAGCGTGCTGCCATTGACCCTGAAATAAAAGATGCCATTTCTAAGCTCCCCACAAACGCAGTACCGCGTTCGCACCCTTCAGCAGCTGGCATTATTCCTTTATGGGACCTATTTCAAGACGATGTTTCAGGATTGGGTATAGCTATTCTCAAGGACGGTAGTTATCGTTGTTGCTATGAACTAGACGGTATACATGTTAGTGGTTTTGATGAAGTGCGCCTAATTACTTTGATGAATCACTTCACCGGTCTTATAAACAGTATTGATACATCGGTGCAATTAACAGTAGTTTGCCACAACATAAGTAAAGAAGAATATTTTGCTCGTCACCCAGTTGATACCGTTAACGATGATTTTCTCAAATACGTAGCTAAGTGCGTAGAAAACGATCAAGAATTTCTTTTATCTCGCAATTTTGTTCCGGAGCTCAAGTTCTTTATAACATTTTGCTACCGTCCACCTAAAGAAAAACCAGCGCATGAAAGTTGGATCAAAAATCAAATTAACCATATAGTAGACGTTTTTAGCAATCAAGCTGTAAGACAAACGGTCAGCAGTCACAGCAAAAACATTAACACCCTCATTCAACGTGCTGTTGGTTACATTGGCCAAATTGGTAATTGTGGTATGAGTGGTCGCCCAATTTCTGCCAGCGAATATTTTCAAATGCTCTATCGTGAACTGAATCCAAACCAAGCAAACGACCAAAATAATTTGCCTCAACCAGTAAGACCAACGCAAGCCTCAATACCAGCTAACTTACGCCGTGTGTTTCCAGACATGGAGCCAGCCACAATTAGAGAACAGCTTACCGAATCTTGCTATGACTTCAGTCATGCAGACTATATAAAAATATCTGATTTCACCGACACTGAAAGTGAACGATTGAACACCATTAAGCAACACGCTCATAAGAATGAAAATGGCAAAGGGCGCTATGTGCGCACCTTATATATGAACCGCTTGCCAGAACGCACTGGTCCACTTTGGCTAATGCCACTTTTACGGCTAAATTGTGAATGGCGTATGAATATCTATGCCCATAAACTAGATAAAGATATATTCCGCAAACAATTACAACGTAAACAAGCTCAATCGCACGCCAATACTTATCAAGGTATTATGGGTGAACGTTCCTCTCCTAACCAAGAAGAAGCAGAAAAGGCTCAAGAAGCAGCTCAAATAGGTTCTGAACTTTATACAACCAACATTGAAGTTTTCAATTTTGCAATTTACCTTACCTTACTTGCTGAAACGCTCGATGATCTAAATCGCTCTTCTGAACTTGTACGCACTGCTGCTCCTCAATGCCGTGGTGCACGTTTTGTGGTTGGCTATCATGAACAAAAATCATTGTTGGCGGGTAGTTTACCTGGCTTAGGCATCGATGTATCACGACGTGGAAAAATAGTCCGCACACCAACCATACGTAATTCATTCCCTTATGTTCATGCCAAATTGGGCTCAGAATCTGGTGATTGGCTAGGTTTTTCCAAAGAAACATTGGAACCAGTATTCTTAAATCCATATGATGAAAAATTGCCCAATGCTCTTTGCATTATTTTCGGGCAACCTGGTGAAGGTAAATCTATGGTAGCTCAACAAATCATCCAAATGAAAACCTTAGCTGGAGCAAAAACAGTTATTATTGACCGCTCTGGTAGTTACAAAATACTAACTGATGTTTACGATGATGCAGCCTATATCAAATTAGGTCCTGACGGTTCAGTTTGCATAAATCTTTATGATATGCCAGTCCCAGCCCCTGGCGAAAAACCGCTTGACCCAAATAATCCACCAGAATCACACATTATTAAAATCTTGAATTTTCACTCAGTGATGTTAGGTGAACACGGTCAACAATCTTTAACCAAAGATGAAAAACCAGTCTTAATGCAAGGTATCCAACAAATATACAAACAAGCCGCTAAAGAAAATCGTGTACCTATAGAATCTGATCTTGTTAATTGGCTATTTAAAGAAGCTGGTCAAACAACAAATACAAAACGAGCAGAAACTTGTGAAGACTTAGCTAATCGTTTAAGTTTATATTGTCGTGGAGCTATTTTCGGTAAACTGTTTGATGGACCAACCACTATTCCAATGGATGCTCAATTAATGGTATTCGACACATCAGATCTTTCTCACGATAAAACTCTAGAAGCCGTAGTGACATTATTTGTGTCTGATTTCGTCTTAAGAAGAGCAGCCCAACATAAAGCTGAGCAAATGGCCAAAGGACTGCCCGCTCGCTTTGTTTTCTGTATAGATGAGTTGTGGCGATTACTTAGATACGAAGGTGGCAAGACTTTGGTTGAAGATGCTTCACGTACAAGCCGCCACTTAGGTTTGCTTTTTATAGGCATTTCGCAAGAGTTAAGCGATTTACTTCGTGATGAAAGGGCACGCAATTTAGCCACTAACAGTGCAATTAAAATTATTCTTGGTAATGATCCAAGCAACTTTGAGTTGATCAGAGAGGCATGCGGTTTAACTCCACAAGAAATGCAGGCCATCGCTCATTTAACTAGAAAAAATCGTGAGTATAGCGACGCCTTCCTCGTCTATCATAAACTCTCTCGTGGTGTAGTCAAAGTTGTGGTACCACGCTTTATGTACTGGGTTGCCACTACCGAACCAAACATAGACCAGCCTATGCGGGCAAAACTTATAAGCTTATGTAGTGGGGATCATAGATTGGCTTGTCATTTGCTAGCCCGAGGCATCACTCCAGAAACATTTAGTCCCCAATATTTACAAGGTTGAGATAGGTATATGTTCGATTATCAAGCAGGTGAAAAATACAAAATAACCTTAATTATGGTGGCATTAGCCGGCCTGATGGCTGGAGCATTTTTCACTATTCTATTGTCTAGTGGTGGGTCGGAGCCCGCTGCTAAAACTCGACCAAGAGCTGCTTATATGGACGATCCGGATATAAGTGGAGGCAGACCAATTTCATCTGCTCGAACATCTACCTATGCTACAGCAAATGGTCAGGCTCAAGCTAACCAGGCATCGTTTGCTGATCCTCTAAATTCTTTAAATCTGGTCCAAGATTGGTTGCCGCTAGCTTGGGATTTAAGTGCAGACACAGCCAGCGAAAGCCAAGAAAAGGCTATAGAATACATGACCCCTGAATGTGCAAAAGCTTACAGACAAAATGTTTGGACACCAGAAATAGCTCAACAAATAAATGCCTCCGGTATTAAAAGCTCATTTAGTGCCAATCGTGTAGCAGCTGGCAATAATCAATCAGACGGTTCAGTAATTATTACAGTAGAAGGCAAGCAAGTACTAAATATACCTAACAAAGGACCTAAAACCCGCTCAGTCAAATTAGAATATTTAGTTAAGAACACAACCGATGGGTTGCGCATTGCCGGCATTAGCGAAGGTGGCAAAAGCTAAGGAGATAGGATATGGGCTGGAGACCACAACTGAACGAAAAGGGTGTAATCGCCCGCTTTAGCAACTCGGATACCGGGGAAGTAATTAGCGCCCAAGAATATGAGCGCCGTATGCAAACTCTTCAAGGTGGCTATACGCCAAACTATTCCAATCAACCTGCCATTTCTTCTGGTGGATATACTGGCTTACCTTCTATTTCACAACCGCAAGCAAGTGGCCAACCCAGTGGAATGTATGCTTATCAAACAAGAGGCGGACATACTGTTTTAGTGCCACCAGATAATTACCGCAATGCTTCTCCACAACAGTATAATGTTGCACCAGATGATGGGGTTCATACTCGATTACCGGCAGGCATAACTACTGCTTTACCGCCTACAAATGACAATCCTCTTATCCAACCAGGAGCCCATATTCTTTCGCCTAATGAGCAGTTGCCACTTGCTGAAACACCTTTAGCGACAAACGCTGCCCCACCGGTCAGCGATTCACCACAGCCAGTATCACGTGCAGAATCTAGCTTAACACCAACAGCCAGTCAAGCTATACAAAGCAAAAACTTAAGACTTGAAGGCGTGTCCGGTCACCCAGACAAAGCACCTCTTTCTCAATACAAACCGCACGGCTTCTTGGATACAACATCCATCGCCATCTTATTGCCAACGCTCATATTAATTGCGCTCAGTGTTGCTGCGGCTCACAAGAAGCGTCTATTCCCATGGCAGACTATTCGTACCTTTAATCCTCCTTCTGGGCTTATGACGCCTAGAGATTATGAAAAATCATATCTTTGTCCTCCTAACTTAAGACGTCATGGACGCTTAGGTAAGCGCAATCCGAATGCTAGCTGGACTGAGGCTGATGGTGTTGTACTTCCTTTCGGGTTTCTTGCCCGTACTCATTTGCCAGTAACGATTCCATTAGGACGATTACCCAATAAAAACATGTTCATCGTAGCTCCATCAGGTTCAGGTAAAACCACTTTGATGCGCGCTATTATAAAAGCATTGCTAGCTAAGCCTTGCGTAATCATCGCTTTAGAAGCCAAAGCCAACGATCCAGCCTTAGATGAAAAGCGAGAAGGTTTTAAATATACTGTGTTGCCTGAGGCTAAGTCAGCTGGATTTGATACACTCTATTTTAACCCTCTAGATATGGAAGAATCAGTCAACTGGAATCCAATGGATCTATCTCCTACAATATTTGCTTCTTCCATCGTGCAAGATATAAATATGCTAGCTCCTGAAGAACAACACTGGGCAGAACGTGACCATGGCTATATTGCTGGCTTAACTCAATTGCTTAAATGGGGCGCTGTGCAAGTAATGGGTGAAGATACAGATGGTTATGTTTCTGAAATTTCAGCTCTGCCTTGTAATCCACGCGGATTAATGAAGCTGGTTAATAACCGTCGTAATATTGTTGAGTCACTGCGTCGGCTTAAAAACAATCCAGAAGTTGATCCAGCAGAACTGAGTGAATTAACTCAAACATTATCTTCTATTATTCGTACAGATACCGATTGGGACAAAAATATACAAGGTGTGCGTGGTCGCCTGCGCATGTTCAAGAATCCAGGTGTATTACGTGTTACCGAACAATCAAATGTTGACCTAAATGCTGCAATGCACAAACCTACCGTTCTAATATTTGGTGCTCCGGCAGCATTAGGACCAGATGCTGAGTCATTAGCTTCTTGCTTCGTATATCAATTACAACAAGCCTTACATACCAGATATGGTACTGTATCAGTCTTGCCTTTATTTGCTTTCTTTGATGAATATCAAACATTGAACTTAGACACAGCAGGCAGATTATCAGCAATTGTTCGTGGTGCTAATGGTGGTTTGACTGTTATTTTACAAAACATCAGTCAGATAGCTACGAACACTACATCTACCAACCCCGCCAGCTCCGGCTCTTCTGAATTACGTACAATATTCTCTAACTCTGCTGTCCGGGTTTGCTTACACAACGCTGATGAAACCACAGCTCGCTTCTTCTCCGATGAAATTGGTAAACAAGCAGTAATTGTTCCAGGCTTATCTGACCACTTCCAAGCCGGAGGTGGCGGTGTATTTCCAACCAGTTGGAACCGCATTCACTCGCAACAAGTTGTAGCTCGAGTTGATTCTGATGCTATTAAGCGTATGGAAAAACAACACGCTCTTGTTTATCTCTCACCAGCCGGAGATCCAGAATTTGGCGAAGTTAAACCACTTATGGTTGACTTGAGGGGTATTGAAGAGATTGCTCGCTTGCACTTATTGCACAACGTTTCCAGTCGCTCAGGGCCACCTTCCGCTGACGGAGACGGGATGGCGTCACCTCTACCCACTCATGTTCCATGGCAATCACACTTAGGTCAACAAGGTGGTTGGCGCCAAGTACCTGAGCAAAATGCGCCAGAAACTTTGGCTACAGGCGCTTCTAGTCCATCCACAACTGCAGTTGGCAAACTTGCTGACACGTTAGCTAGTGCCATACCAGATGCGGCTGTTAATACAATTGGTAATCCAACCATTAGCGCAATTGAGCCTATTGCTGGCGTGATTCCAGATGGATCAACTACTGCCTCAGTCGTTGTGCCCAAAAAGATTGAAGACAATTTAGGCCATCGTATTTGCCCCGCTTGTAAACAACCCGCCACAACCAAAAAATTCTGCACTAATTGCGGGACTTTCTTAGGACAACCAGCACCAACCATTGAAACAGCCGGCAACCGAATTGTCTTAGACCAAAATCAAAAAATAGAACTGGAAACATCTGCTGTTTTGGCCAATAAAGAACGCGTTCCAGTAAAACAACAAGCAGAAGCTGCACCGCCTCCATTTCCTTTTGCTCCAGGCACATCAAACATTCAAAACATTGTGCAGAACATGTCATCAAATAAACAGCCAAGTACTTCAGATAGCGCTAATTCCAACCTAAGTGCCAACAACTACAATCAAATACCTGGGTTAGACCCTAATCAAACGCCAAGAAAACCAATCACATCAATGAATCCTGAACTAAACAGACCAGTACCCAAATCTTGGGGTAAATAATTAGCTCATATTCTACCGAATTTGTAGGAAATGAATAACATTACTACTGAGACTACTATATAAATAGCTATTATGATTACTGCGATGATCAATGGCCATATGCCTTTTGCACTGGCTATTAAAGAATCACTTTGCTCTTTTAGTTTCTCTTCAGTCATATTTCTTCCCAGTTTATTTTACCGTTATTACAATGTGATCTCCGGCTACGCCTATTTGTTTATCACTGCTGTCCAATGCTCTCAAACGTAGTTCATATATACCGGGTAAAGCGAAGTCTTTCTTATTTAATGATATCAAACCAGTCTGACCTTTCAATTTTTTACTAGAAAAAATTGAATTCGGTTCTTTAGTATCATTGACAACAGTAAAAGTCTGGTCAGGCGCTGTAAGTTCGAACATAACTTTATCTGCGCCAACAACTTTACCACCATCAAAGCCCAGCTGGCAGGACGGATAAAGGTCGTTCAACTCTATGAAACCCAGGTTGTTTTGATTAGCGTTTGCTCTAAAGTAGAGATTCGGCATAATTTTTTCTATTGGCTCAAAGCTAATATCTTGGATGTAAAATGCTCTTGACTTTGGCAAAACCAATTTCAAAAGGTGTGCTCTATTTCCCATAGCCCAATCTGCTTGTCCATGCAAAGGAAACAGAAGCTTCTGATTACCAGAACCGGGCTCCAAATGTACATCAAGTCTATGCGCATTATCGAATTGTGAAACAATTTCGTTCGTATAAAAGAGCCTGCAAACATTAGCACCCTTTTTTTTGTCACCAGCCTGCCCAAAATTAACACTTACAACTAAACAATCTAGGTAAAAACAAGGTTTATTTCTTAGATCAATTATTATTTCTCCTTCTTGCTGTGAAATATCCTTGTTTGTGTCTATAGTGAGTGACCCATCGCTTGCTTTATCCGGTAAAGAAAAGCTTTTCAATTTCTTTTCTATTGCATCCCAAATGTAAAATTTGGAAGTTACTCTATCCTTATCAATATGTGTCATAGAATGCCGAGCATATCCGAATGGAAAAACATGATTTATTTCGTCAAGATTAAAACAATAATCAATACTTTTACTGATTTGCGGATATTTGCTCATTCCATCCAGAGCATTGCGACAGACATAGGCCCCGTTTATTTGATCGGGTAGTCCAACAATATATATCGTATTTTTTTTATTGATTGTTTTAGATAAATCATTCAATTGATTCACAATAGCTTGGGAAGTAAGCTCTGCTTCAATCCAAGCCGAATTATTTACCAATAAGAGTGCTCCCGCTGACGATAATAAAAGAGCGAGAGCCAAAAGCTTCCAGTACCGTATCTTACCGTTGATTTCTAAACAAGTAGCATAACCGAAACAGAGCAAGGCAGATAAAGGAACTGTGGACAAATATGCTAAACGACTACCCTGCAAATCAGTGGCAATATTAAAGAGTTTATATACTGGTACTAAGCTCAGTACCAACCAGCTTAACAGAAAAACGAAAGTGGACATATTTTTGTTTTCAATAAAAACGTGCTTAGCGATCAATATAAAATTAGCAGTTAAAAGCCCACCCCAAATAAATGTGATAAGTCCAGATCTGCTTAGGAGGGCACCATCAAAAGGAAAGAAAAGAAGATATAGAGACTTACGCCAAATTGAAATTAATTCTGGCAAATTATCAAGACTCAAGAGTGCATTGTCGTAACCACCAATTAGTGTACCTAAAGCAAAATAACGCAAGATAAAATAGAGTCCTAAAAGTGACCAGAATAGAAATGTTCTTTCGAAAACAGACAAAAGTCTTTTTCTAATTTTTAATTCCTTTGATCCTATAGTAAATTCATAGGCAGAAAATATTGCCGGTAAAACAATAGCCATCTCTTTGCACATAAGAGCCAAAGCCATAGAAATCAAGCTTAGGAAAAACCACTGATTAGAACTCTGGGCCATGCCACTCTTTGATCGACGCCATTCTATGTAGCTGTAAAGACTTGCAAGCGAAAATAAAGTGACGAAGGTATCAACTCTTCCAGTAATCCAAGAGACCGCCTCAGGATGTAGTGGGTGGAGTCCAAATAGCGTAGCTGCACTTAAGCACCACATATAATTCCATTTAGAACTATCGTTGTTTAAAGGCAATTGCCGCAATATAAGCCATAAAAAATAAGTATTTGCTATGTGGCATAAAACATTTGTCAAATGAAAGCCCGTACCGTTACCGTGCCAAATGATATAATCCCCAAGCATAAATAAGGAAATAAGCGGTCTATAAAACTTTGCTGTACTTATATCTAGCCATGCACTGTGAAAGTTACGCCAAATAAGTTCCGGCTGTTTAACTGCTTCGGAAAGCCACTTCAGATGAACAAAATCATCACCATTAAATGCATTCATCATAATAGGTGAATAAATGAGTATTACAAATATGAGCACACCAAGAAGGGGCAGTAATTCGAGTGAATTTAAATTTGCACTTTGATCAGCGGTTTGATGTCCGGCTGGATCCGTCGTATCTATCATCGCTTTTTATCCGATGGTACATCAAGTAAATCTTCCATTGCATGACTACTTGACTCACCCATAACCAATTCAAATTCATCATTTACCTTTTTATAATCAGTAAAAGGATCAAAAGTAGAAGCGGGTACTCTACCTCTTTTAATAGAAAGTGTCTCCAGCGCTGAAATCATTTTGCCATTGATACAACGATTGGCTTTAAGCAGTCTTCTCTGTTTTTGTTCCACATCATGAGAACTAGAACAATTAATATTCAAAATAGCGTTCCCCTGGAAAGTAGCTGTAACTATTTTACACAGCAATTGAATTCTAAACTTTAGAAATAACTTTCGTTGAGTAAAGTAGACGCGTCGCCGCGTCTACCTCCTCTAAGAACCGGACATGAAGCTTTCGCTTCATCCGGCTCAAGCCCTCATTAAACTGTTCGTTTACGAACATCGCTGTTATCCCAATATGCAGTCATGCGCATTAGACCTTTACTACGTTGCTGACGCTTTTGCCAATACTCTTGTAGAGTTGAGTCATCCGGGCTAGCATTTCCACAGACCTTTATATGTCTTTCTATTAATACTTGACTCACATTAAAAAGAGTCAGTATTTCTGATTGTCCATATTTGTTTGTGATTTTGCTAAAGAATTTCCAGCTTTCCCTTTGGGTTTGTTGGAAGTATTTCTTACGTACCCAGTATTTCCCCTTATTCGGATGGCGTCGCAAACACCATTTCCAGAGCGCTCTCCAGATTTGTTGTTGTACGTAGGAAAAGGTCTGTTTGCTTGATGCATGCTTATAGTAGTTCGACCAACCAATTAAAATAGGATTGAGATGACGAATGACATTTTCGGCTTTTGCTGAGCAATTGCTTTTAAGCCATCTGCGCACCTCTTTTAGCAACGCGAAGACCTTTTCTTTTTGTGGTTGGAATCGGAGTAAACAGATCTTCAAGATCGTTATTCGAGATCGCTGCTTTTAGCCTTGGATAAGCCGTTTCGTGAATACTGGGCATCAGTCACTTGCCTTTCGCAGGTGCCGATATAAAGTAGCCCGCGAGATCCGTAGCGTGTGGCAAACGTCATCAATGCTGTTTTTTTCGTCGCTTAATAGCTTTTGTGCCATTGATAATTTCTTCGTGGTCACTTTACTTGGTCGTCCGCCTTTGCGTCCTCGCGCTCGGGCCGCATGCAGTCCGGCTTGGGTTCGTTCGCTGATAAGGTCTCGCTCAAATTCAGCAAGAGCATCAAAGACATGGAAAATCAATTTGCCACCACTTGTGGTTGTGTCAATTTGTTCTTGCAGGCTTTTGAAAGCGACTCCCCTCTTGCTTAAATCATTTACTGTGTCGATCAGATGTCGCAAAGAACGCCCAAGGCGATCCAATCTCCAAACGACAAGAACATCTCCCTCCCGGACGTAACTGATCGCTTCGATGAGTCCTTTTCGTGCATCAGTTGCACCACTTGCAATGTCGGTGAAAAGCTTCTTGCAGCCTGCTTTAGCCAAAGCATCTTTCTGCAATGCCAATTTTTGATCTAAAGTGGAAACTCGCGCATATCCAACGTGCATAGGTATTCCGGTCAATTGATAAGGTTGCTATAATATCTCAAAAGTCATTAATATGGTTTATTTTGACATTATGATTACGAGACGGTTTCTGAGAGGCGCCCAGCCGCATAGGTGGATACAGCATAAGTCGATCGGGGTTTATGTCAGAAACGGCCGTTTTTGATACTCCTTCAAAAGAACTTCGTAACAGGTTAATAAGTGCTACCCAACCATAGTGTACTCATAACCATTTTCAAGTAGCTTGTAGACCATTTTTTCCAGGATCATTGCCGCTTACTTATTTTTGATTTTATGATAAAGGTTTTGATTGTTATTGGCTGTCTTATTATCGCGGTGCCGATAATTCTGTTTGCATTCAGCTGGAGGCACTCGCCATTGTATTCTCCAGACATTGCAATAATGGTCTGTCCGGAGTATGTGCACTATTATGTTGATCGTGGTTATAACTACCAATGTTCAGGACATTGCAAAGAAGCCATTGATGACTACACTAAAGCGATTGAAATAAGCAACCGGCAGCTAAAGATTTATGGGCCTTCTGTTGATACAGATTACAGCACAGAATTATATAACACGCGTGGACAACTATATGCGAAGCTGGGAAAGTATCAAATGGCGATTGATGACTATAATCAAGCCCTTGCCTTAGGACACAATAATCCGGGTTTTATCGAGCATTATGTTCTCGATCTTCGCGGTTTTGCATATAGTCAATTATCTCAATACCAAAGGGCAATTGAGGACTTTACAGCGGCTATAAGCGATACGGCCCATCAGGCAGAAACTGATAAGAAAGGCGCTGCTCTCTACTATTACCACCGTGGTGAAGCATATGAAAAACTTGGAAACAAAAACATGGCGGCAAGGGACAAAGAGAAAGCAGAAAAACTTGGATATAGGCAGTTATCAAATAGATAAATTGTGATTTTGGCATGGCATAAATTACTGTTCGTCAGCAGATCATTTGAAATGGTGTTCTTAAGGTCCATCATAACCAAACCAGATAAGACGCCAATTGCCATGAATCTTTCTAAAAACCGCAATCGGATCAGTTTGGAAAGTTAGTTCTTTTGTTTCTACGAAGCCAGATTTTCCGTCGGTGGTCATTACTTTTGTCCAGGGATGGTGACGCTCATATGCTTCTTGATCAACTGTCACTAAATCATAGGACAAATTAGTAATAATTGGCGCTTTCAAATTTGGCTGGCTACGCAGGGGCGGTCTTCCCGAAATTATATTGGCACGACATCCATCCTCTAAACTACTAAACGTTTTTACAAATGATTTTTCATCATCACAGTAGAATTGATAATATGGTGCTACGAATTCAGGTCGTTTATCCTGAACCAAACCTAATTTGTGATTAAAAAAATCACGTCCTTTCTCAAGGTATCCGCCATGCGTGAGTGCAAATTCCATCTTTCCCCAAAAATCCGAGCCTTTGCTACCTATTCCCCAGTTCTCAATAAAATCATGTATGCCAGCACCGCCGCCATGAGCATACTGAATATCTGGATCTAACCACGGCAAAAGAGCCTTCTTATCGTGATGTCTAATTACTGTCAATAACTGTGCGCGTACTCTTTGCAGAGAGGGATCTTTTCCTGCTTCATCAACTGGTGGCATGGATCGTGCCAAAACATTAGTTGACATAACCACCGCCATGGCAATCAAAGCTGATGCTATCAGGCTATTCTGCCTGACTCTTACAAAAATGGATTCGTGATTTACATTAACCGCCATACCCTAATTTCCTTTGAACATGCATCCTCCAAGTAGCTCAGTCAAGCCAGATGTATAGCGGTATCGTGTGGAGATTTGTAGTCTTCATATATTTTATCTGCTGTTTCTTTTTGGCTGCCTCAGCAAGCAAGCCTTCAGAGGTTTTATTATCGAAACTAGCGATTCGCTTGCCGTGACTTGATATCAGATAACCCGAGTCTCCTACATCAAATACATCTTTGCTTGTGCGCATAATAACGTGATCTTTTTCATTAGGATCTTCACCATACTCAAGGTGTCTGGTATTAAATTCAAGTAAAGTAGCTGTTACTATCCGCTTTTGTGCTGCAGGTCCATTTTCAATATTGTCAAATTTAAGCATGCCTGGACTAGAATGGGCGATGATCTCATGGTTGGGACTTTCAGTAAACTGAACAAGTAAAGGTATTTTGTAGCCTCGATAATTGGGTATTAAAGTCCAACTATAATCTTGCGCTTCATACAACACTGTTTTCCAGAACCTTTTGTCTCGACCTTTTACTGTGGTATGCGCAAAATCTTCGGTAACTAATAGGGCATGACCATTTGGCTTGAAACGCAAAATGTCTTTAATACAATGTTTCGAGTTGCACTGTTCGAAGTAACCAGATGTTTTAACAACATATGGATTGCTTTGTTTGTCAAAGAAGACAGTGACCAAAATTGATGTGGGAGAAAGACCACAACCACTCGTGTCCTGAAACACAATCAAGTCCTTTTCACCATTGCCATCCAGGTCGGCTTCAGAAACATCAATCGCCAGGTGTCCAGTTTCTGAAAAATTGTGGTTAACTATCTGCCAATCTTCATTTTTTTTATTGCGACCGCTAATTTGAAAATCATCATCCTTACTTAAATAGATTCTGCCTCTACATTGAAATGGCTGTCCGCCCTTTACGTCTTTGTCGCAGACAATGTGCTCAAGAGGAAATGGTTTTCTCCTATCTTCTTTAGTAATGGGTGTATAGTTAGACTGATAGGCATTGGCGCTCTTTACAGTGAGCATTAGTATGATGATATATAAATTGACGGCTAAGTAGCGAGGCATTAGTTTACCTATTAGAATGCTTCAGATTACAGCTATTATAAAGGTCTTAGTGTTTTCATTTTGAATGAAATTTGTAAACGACAAATGCCTTATGACATCTTCCTTGCGGCTTTGCTCTGTGTCAGGACAAATTCGTCCGAATTAAAACAGCGCATGGAAAAGCTAGCAATTCCATTTCTTAGCTTGCTTAACGATGAATGAGCAAGCTAAGATAATAACCAGGCCACGTTGCATTTATAATACTTTTCAAGCGCCTTATGGGTCATTTTTTCCAGAATCGTTGTCGTTTACCCCATTGAAGAATTTGTCCGTTTGCTCCGATACCAGTTAAGGTTCTATCTTTCACAAAAGTTTGGTTCCTTTACTTTGATATACCGTTGAGAACTTTCCAGAAGTTAGCAGCCTTTCGACTTAGGTATTGCCTTATCTATTCCATTACAGAACAGCGTTCGCTTTCTCTGGAATCCCTTACCCCCTAAGTGATTAGCCGTCCCTTGCGGTTTGGTTACTCATTTTGAGAACTTATGGGGTTTACTATGTCCCGATTAAAAGACCATTTGACCAGGGCGGGTCTCACCTGTATTCCGATGGGGATTTTGTCACCACGTTATTGCTATGACAACCGCAATAACCTACCCATTTGCCTTGTTTTGGCCGCGGTGTATCAGCCTGTTTCACCGAATCAAAAGTAACGGAACTTACAGTGATTCACTTTGTGTTAACCCTTCTGGTCGTCTTCTTGCTCCTCCTCCTCTTTTAGGCTTGAAGATTTGGAGCTTCCGTGCCTTGCTATCCACCAGTTTCATTACTTACTACCAGTGTAGGCGGAGTCTGGGACTCTTTTACGCGAAGAAAGACCGTGGTGACGCTCTTGGATTAATTCCATTCATTTTAATCAGTCTCATATCGCACTGCCACAACTTTGTCACGCAACCTCCTTAAACTAATCACGTTCGAAAGACCATTTGTCTTAAAAACATACCTGCCCCTTAAGATAAATGGTCATTACTAACCCCCAACAAAGCAGGAGAGGTAAAACCATGCTAATAGACGGATTGAATAAGACCGGATTAGCAAACAATTCGGTATCTAGCAAAAATAATTCCGCTGAACAATTAATTACCTTGCCACTAACTTATTTTGATCTTTTGGACGAAACTCCCGAGTTTTCAGAAGCAGCAATATTGCTCGATGACGAAACCATAGAATATTGCTATATAAAAATAGGACAAGATGGTAGCCAATATTTTGGTTTCAATTATTCTCTACCCAATTCGCCTGAATATAGTGAAATAATCTCCCGCCACAAATTCACCGAAAGACTAGAAGCTAATACATTCGAACGATATCCAAGTGGAAAAACAGTCTTGAGCAAAGGCGGAAAAATTCTCGAAATAAATTTACCCGAAATGGAGAAAGCATATGTCTAGAGAATCACAGCCAGAAGCCTTATTAAAGCCTGAAAAAGCAAAACTTGATACCTCAGCAGCTGATTTGGCTCAAAAAAACTTGCACCAAGAAGCTGTTAAAGATCTTTCGTCTCCTATAAAACCAAATGGGTTTTCTCCGCCAGACAGTGAATATATACACGAGAATGAGAAGGGGAAAAAGTTTGAGATTAAAGTAATTACGACGCCCAAGGAAGAGGCTAAACGACAGCCCGATATAAATAACAAGCCCGCTCAACAAAAACAATCAAATGAATCTGCCAGATCGGAGGTGAAGCATTATCTCTAACTCCAAGAAAACGTCGTTCGTCTCTTTCTGCTTTTTCTGGCGAAGATTTTTCGCCTGACTGAGCCAAGGACTCTTTGTCTTTTAAAGACGGCTTGAACAATTTTCTTCAAACTCTTGCCTGCCAATGCTGGGACAATTCGGTCTTCGATAATTTCGATAGTATTGAATTAAATACATAACTGTAATTGGCGTGATAAAAAGAAAAAACGGCTGAGAATAGCGGTGCTCATAATGAGCAATCGGAGAGATACATAGAAGAAAAAGCGGGAATAACCATAGCTCTGGTATAAACCTAAATCGTGTTAACCACAGAAACGCCAGAAAACTTACAGTTGATAGCAAACACCACAAATAAATATAGGCATTAATCCGCTGCCCGCACCAAAGCGTGTCATAAACTCCTAATTTATAGCAGAGGGCTTGCCATGGTTTTGCCCATATAGCTTCAATAAAAGATTTCCAAGCAAACCTGTTGCCCACCTGCTTGTTTTTACCTAGCACCGCTAATACTTCTTTTGATTTCTCAGGCGCCAAATAATTACCTAATCCCATCGCCGCATGCGAGCTCCATTTAGAAGATTCTTTATAGTCAAACCACACTTGATACCATAAACTGGAACTACAATAACTTGAGCCAGACATTGTAAATTCGCCAAAGTAGCGTGCATTACGCTTTTTCCAAGGATACTCAACAGCAGATAAAACTAAGCTGCCGATTAGCACAAACAAGATCAATTGTTTAAAATGTGTTCGCCTGATAAGCCCAAACAAAATAAGCACTAAAAAAGAAAAAGCGGCAAAAGTCGAGTAAATATCGCGAAAATATGCGGCACATCCTAAAGCACCGCCAAAACTTAAAGCATTAATAACAAGACGTTTATACGAATAAGGGCTTTCGTCTAAAGCAAGCCAAAAATTTGACATGGCAATTAGACTCAATACAATAAATGGTGCTGTCAAAGGCTCAGACGCGAATATGCCACAACCAAAGTTATAATCCAAAACTGCCGGACATAAAAGACTCAATAAGCCAGAACCGAAAATATATATTCTGTCTTTAAAAAATTTACTAGCCAAAATACAGGTTAAAAAAGCAGTTAGCAAATGCACACACACTACCAAAATAAAGTATGGTAAGACAGTCTGCTCACCGAAAAGCTTAATCATTGCACCGATTACAATTGGCGTTCCAGGCCCTTGAAAATAATAAGGCATATAAGTTTTATTATTTGGATCAGCAGGACTAATATTCTTTAGATTAAGTCCTTTCCCATCTGCAAAGCCTAGACCTGTCTTTATATAGTTTGATGGATCAGTCATATTGAGCGCCAATGCCCACTGACTATACGATTGATTGAGTCTGATACTGGAGGGATCCGCTTGTCCAACATCTTTGACATACTCAAGACATCTGGTGACACCAAGCGAGGCAAAAGCACCCAGAGTATTTAAGCGATAAGTCAGTATTGCAATAGTAATTAACCATACAACAAACAGAGGAAGGGCTATACTAATTTTTGAAGAGAGTTTTATCATGAAATATTATTTGCACCGATGCAATGCGCTTATCTATAGACTCAATTTGAAACGTGCAATATAAAATGGTCACTACAGTAAGCGCATTGCTTACCAGCCTTATCTACCGGTCGTAAGCGCACTTTATAATAGCGAGAGCCTTTAAACATATTGCGATCTAATTGAATTTGTCCTTTGGATTTCATCAAATGCAAATCAATTAAAGACTGAGCCTCAGAATATGGGCTATTTAGTTCTCTAAAATATTCGGACCAGTCAATAATCTCAACAACCACTCCGGCACAATTACGAATAAAAGATGCATCATAATTGATATTCGAGTAAGAATGCGTTGAATTAAGATCAACTACTCCTCCTTGGATACTATAATTTTCGGGGGTCAATTCAAACTTTGGCATATCATCCGTTATAGAAACGGCAAAAGCATCATTAACCTTAACAGTAAGATCTTTAGGAAAAGAAACTTTTATTGAATAGCAACGGCCGCCAAATGACCATATTGGTTTGCCTCGCAACGGGAAAATAACGGTCTGATCACCCTCTTTAGCGAGAAAAGGAGCTAATACACATTCTTCATCATCATTGGTTTGATTGGCGTCATTGGCAAAAGTAAGTCGAACTAACTGATCCTTAGAAGATGGTTCATTATACTTGATATTCACATTAAAAACTAAAGCATCGCAAGATTGACATTTTAATTCTGCTGGAGAAAATACAAAGGTAGGTTTGCGTCCTCGAATTCGCTTTGATGTCCCTAAGTTTTGCTTGCCATTGCCCTGTTGAGATTTGATTGAACGCACCGGATAAAAACATTTGTCTGCTCTACTTAGATAGTAGAAGTAAGCTGCGATTTTACCTGCTTCCAAATCGTGAGCCATCAAACCAATTGGAAGACACTGATCTTCATCTTGAAGCCAAACGCAATTATTATATTCATCAGCTGAAAAAGGCTTATGATTCATTGAGTCCATACTTTTAATCCCAGCAATAGCTACGCCCTTATATCTAACTGGAATGTTGATAAAATAAATTTTTGCGGCGTTCGGTATTTGCTTGTGTATGAGACGGAAGCCACTGAGCATTTTATTTGTCAGATCACCCGCTTCGGCCCAAATTGAATTGTTTAAGCGCAATACAAAACAACAAAATGAGATAACAACAATAAAAATAAGATAACGTACAGAATTTAGACCTAGAGGCCTCTCTCTGAAAGCCAAGCCCAACATCAAAAAAATACATAATGGTATCGACGCAATATAGCCATATCGAGCATCAAGCAAATCAGAAGTGATAAGCAATAATTTAGCCATTGGTATAAGACTTATGAAAAACCAGCAAACAAAGAAAAGCAGTAGTGAGATTTTCTTCCAACTTTTATACACGCTAGCCAGAGTTAGAAAGGTCAAATCGATTAACATTAATGTCCAAGCAACGTGAACTGGAAAATTTTTTCCAAATGCTGCCCAAGATATAGGGTTTAATATAATTTTGATACTCTGAAACCAGGCCTTAAACATCGCCTGGTTATCAGAAAAATGAAATACAGCATTACTCCAATTACCTAAAAAGTCACCAGTCATCATTTTTCTTAGGCAGAAATAAATGACAAGCAGAAACCAATAATTAGCAGTGACTCTTATTGCATTAAGCAGCTTATTTCTTAGTAGAACCAAACTCGGTATTCTTGAAGATTGCTTGGTACTATCATGATTTATTTTATCCAGCCTTTTGCCTTTGACTAATAATTCGTATACAAACAAAATCGGCGGCAGAATGACAGCAGTTTCTTTAGTAAGCAATGCACAAGCGGCTAGTAGATAACTAAAAAATTGAAAACCGAATAAATTTCTATTGCGCCAATATATAAAGAATAAGAAGCTGGCAAGTATAAATATATTTACTAATAATTCAGTTGTGCTAACAAACCAGTTGATAGGCTCTGTATGCAAAGGAAAGAGGAGGAAAAAACCCACCGAAAACAAACACCAATTAGTTTTTGCCCAGGTGCTCTTTTCGCCTGATTTGCCAGAAACATTTGTCCCATTCAATTCATTAGCAAACTCGCCCACAAGCAACCATAGAATGTAAGCTGTAATTAGTAAGTAGAGAAGACTAAACCCTCTAAACAAAATACTGTTTGGTCCGCACAAACAATACTCAATAAATAGCAAAAGATTGAGCAAGGGACGGTAATATGGCGTGCCTTCATATACAGTTTGAAATAAAAGTGAAAAGTTTTGCTTACATTGATCAAGCCAAGAAATTATATAAAAATCGTCTGAACAAAAAAAGTTGAACATAACAGGCTGATAAGCTATAGCCAAAGCCAATATTATAAAAATCGCCGTTACTGTGACCAGCCATCGATCGCGCTTATAAAATGTCAGTATATTCATTAAGTCTCAGATTTCTATAGTGAATGATCGCCAGCGGATAGTGCTTCTTTGCTTGATATAGCAAGTCTATTATCAGTTGACAGAGCTTCAATAAACTTTTGACCACCAAGCCCATTCAAGTGAGCTGTATCAAAAAAATCACTTTGGTTAAATCTAGGATCGCCATTCAAATCAAGAATATCCGCATTATATTTTTTTGCTAGGGTCCTAAGAGTATACAAATAAGTACCATAAGTTGGTGCTGGCAAAAGTGACATATTTACGCCAGTCAAAGGCATATTGACCAACAATACTTTGACACTCAGGTCATTTTGTTGCTGCAAAAATTTTTCCATATAATTTCTTTGCGCAGCAAATGTTTTAGGCTTAAACGGGTTATAGCGAACTAAATATTCACTAGTATTATCAACTAGAGTCTTGGATGGTTCAGAGCTCGCACCAATCAGCCATTCTCCAACCTCAATATCACCCATAGTACCATCACGAGGATTCATAAGTTCCCTTAGCATCTTTTGTCTACCAGGAGGCGGCACGACATCGCCATTATCACGACGTTCGAGTGAAGTTATCCAAGCAGCTTGTTGTATTTGTAACTTGCGCATTGATTGCTTTAAGCTCGACAAGAAATTATCTCTCGCCGTATACATAAAAAGGTATTTACGAAGAAATTGATCAATAAAAAAATTAAGTGTTTTATGTTCTTCGATAACTATTTCTTTTCCGGCAATTTTATTCATATAACTCGCCGTATCGCTAGTTGTCACTCCTGGAAAAGCCGCGTCAATTAAATCACGTGGTGCAATTCCCCAAACTATTAGACGAGGCTTATACTTTTCACTAACAAAATTTGTCGTTATAGCATAAACATCAGAAGCCATTTGACCACCAATAGCAAAACAAAAATTTGAAATAGCAGAGCCATAACGATTCTTGAGTAATTCTGCCAAATATGAACTGTAGTGGTGCTGAGCCGTATCAACCGCTTTTTTATAATGCGCCGCGTCGCCAACATTTACACCAGCTAGCATTAATGATGAGCCAAATAATAATATATCTGGGGCTTGCTTTAATTGTCTGTAGTCTTTCACAGCCCACCAGATAAAGCTGCGTTCAGGAATATCAAAAGGATCTAAGCGAAAGTCTATCTTAATAACAATATCAACTATAAAAAATAGTAGCAATGCGGCAATAAACCGGGCTGCAAAAACTGTTCTGGCTGCTGGTTCATTTTGCTGGGAACGTAGCCCATCCGCTTCGGCTAGTTTCAATGCACCGGAATTAACTGATAATTCTTTGACCTGCAAATTCAACCTTCTTACCGATAAACCATCTTGCTATTATTACACCTCTTGGCAAATAAAAAAGATTGCCAAGAGGGTCAGAATACCACGGAAATGTATATGAGTGCTAGATTGTTCGATTTATTTGAGCCGAGAATATACGAAAAGCTTGTGCCTCTTATTTAGCCATCTTTATTTATCTTTATGCACAAAGGCTTTAAGCTGTTTCTTTAGGGATAGAAAGCTTTATAAGAGATTCCAAATTAGACACTAGCAAATTAAAGCGAGGATGATTAGGTGGCAATAATTTCACTGCCTGTCTATACAGTTGACCAGCCTCATTGATTTTTCCGTGCTCCTGATAAAGCATACCCAAATTATTTAGTATGTCGCCAAATGCAGGACGTGGATAACGTCTTGCCATTCTTAGTAATATTTGCCGATCAAATTCTACATAACCGTAACAATGCAAATGACAAAATAGAGCAATTGAAGTGCTTAGAGTAAGAAAGCGTCTGATATCGCTGCAAGGAAATTCCCATGAAAGCTCTATAGCTCTTTTTATACAGCGAGTAGCTTCTATAAGTTCTTCTGCCGTCTTTTTTTCCCGACACTTAAGCATAATGCTCTTTACGCGACTTATAGCATAGCCCCATTCAATAGAATTTTTGATTTTTTTATCTGGCAGCATTTTTCCTTTCTTCCTTATAATCTGTTTTCTAAACGAACTAATGAAGCATTCCAATTGCTTCTGCTAACTTTGTAGACTTCTTAGCTAACTCTTCAATCGTCGGCAAATCAGCATTAGAATTAATAAATTCCCGTAGAGCACAAGGAAATTCCTGGTTATTAGTTGACAGCAGCAAACAGGAAATAGTGCCATTTATCTCTTCTTTCACAATCTCATTAGGTAAATGTCTGGATAATGCGCTAACCATAATATGATCCACCTCGTTTTCTCTTAATCGTTAGGCTCTTCAGCCTAGATACTAATTAAGATACAAAAACAATGTGGCAAACCGGTGACAAATTTATTAAAAAGCTTTGGCCAGCTGAGAGTCTAGATTAATTTCTACCTCAAAGGTCCGCTTCCAGGGCAAAGCATATTGAATTGATCCTGGATTAAAATCAATTGCAGTCGCCAACTTATTTGCACAATCATCCATTAACCGGTCTAATAATAATTGTTGTTCTGGACCTGCTTTGTTAGCCTGTATCTCTTTGCGCACTTGTGTTTGATAAGCCCAATCATCCATCAGACGCACAAACAGCAATCTTTTACGCATTAACTCGTTCAAGCCTTTAGCGCTTGAGGCAGCATTTAGACATGCAGAACCGATAGCTAAAGCTGAACCAACAGCATTTCCTGTTGTATTCCAACCGCCATAAGCCCATATTTTACTAAACAGCCGCGGATTTTTAAATAAAAAATCAACTAAAGCTGGATCGGCACCGTTTGAATAAGCGATATCACAAACAACCACAGGTCCTTTTGCTTGTTCAATTAGTTTAATAGCAGTTTTTGCAGAATTTTTACTATCAACTACTCTTAAGTCCGGCAATCCTGGTAGCCACATATGATCGCCTTGTTTATCTACACCCGTGTGCACAATAACGTGAAAATCTAAAGTGTCGTCAGTGATATCAGCATCAACAATCTTTAAACCTTGAGCATTAGCTTGGTGCCGCATACTTTCACCAATGCTTTGTCCTTCAAAGTTACTAGCAAGCGCAGGTCCTTCTAAAGCACTATAATGCAAGGCTACTTTAGGCACCATATTGCGTCCATTATTTAGATACCGAGCGATGAGTGTCATTAACATTTCATCAGCACCAGCATAAGCCAAGACATTCTGAGTTCCTTTTGCCTCTGCCAAAGCAATTAATTTATTTTTTTCAGATACGTTTAAACCATATTGCCCAGAATCATCCTGACTAAAAATGAGAAAGTCTAAATCGCCATTAACGACATAGTCAATGATCTTTTGATTAACAGTAAAATTTCTTTTTCGTGTAGAAAGGTAGTCGGTACGTACGGCAGGATCTATGCGGGATTCAGCAGTTTTTAGTTCACTTTCTGAATGTAGAAGACCTAATTCCTTTTGGTGTAACATCTGCGACCAGTTGAAAATTTCCTTACCGTATTGCGACCAATACAGCTTTTCCTCAGTATTATCATAATTATTTGAAATACGCATGATACTAGATTGCGCATATATTCTAAGTTTATCGCCAACGCGTTTTTTCAAGTTAGCTATATGGTGAGCTCGCGCTAAAACAGTTTCTAAATTATCATCACTTCGTCTTGATGGGATTAGTCCGCCATAAAATAAAGTGTCCAGACAAACTAAGATTGCGCCAGCTTTGACTTTACTAGCCGCTTCATCCAGCCATCGATTTAGCACGCTTAATTCAGTAGGGGCAAACAAGGAACCCATTAAATTTCTTGGCGGAATCAGTACGTCTAAATCTGCTAGTTGGCAAATTTGTTGAGGAAATATATAAGTGATAGGCCTATTATCGGTTGGCAATAATACAACAGTTCGTTTCATATTCAGATCGCTTTACTGATAACCTTACTGCATCACAAATCGACTGGCTTCCAGAATAGATTTAACAGGTAAAGAGTCGAATTTACCCTCTACTTCATACGATTTTATTATTATGTCTCGGTTACTTAAATCGCGCACCACATCTTTCTGCAAATCAATTGGTACAGCTTTATCTTCAGTCGCTGATACAACACCAACTTTTACCTTGGGCGGCAAAAATATCACACACGTATCGAAACTATTTTGCTCATAACCTATGGGCATCACATCTTTACCAACTCCAAAAACATTCTCGAGTGAAGATTTAATTTCAGGCGCGGCGGTTTGCTTGTATAAGTCCTCCAGATTAGCGCAAGGACTAACTGCTACGATGCCCACAATTCTATTTTTTATATAATCAGGCGCAGTAGCAGTATAGTTTAAAGCAGTTGAGGCACCCATTGAGACACCAACCAAAAGAATACGTTTTACATTCAGTTCTTTTATAATTGAACCCAAAAGTTTGCTTATATCGATTCGAGCAGCAGCATTGCCCCATGAAGGACTGCTTCCATAATTAAAAGACAGAAATGAAGCTCCAGGAAATTCTTTCAAAAGAGCAGAGGCTAAGCTATTATCGCCATTTAGTTTGAAAGGTTCATTGTAATCACCATTCAAACTATGCAAATAAACTATCAAAGTATTATTCTTGCCAGGCAGTAAAGCATAATAATCTTCTTCACCATCAATACAACTTACAAATTTATGTACGGAATTAGTCGACTGTGATGCTCCCGCTTTCAACTGTATAAAAGCCAGTAATAAAAACACTAGAACAAAAAGCTTGAGCCAACTCATATTTTTCAAAATAGGTGCGTTTAATGTCAATTAAAAATACTCCTCACTCTTTTTCATAATGTTTATTGTCTGGGCTTAAAAACTCAATATCATTATTACTCAAAATTCTGCCGTTGCGAGAGCGGATTTCCAGCGGTGCCAATTCTAGCAAATCTTGCTTATCAACGAGTCGAGGTATTGGCCTACCAGAGGGGAAAAGCCATTTATTCCCCCATTGGCTTAGGGCAACAAGAACATAGATCAATTCTCTTCCTTTATCAGTTAAAAAATATTCGCGGCGTTGACCACCAGTATTTTCCATTTGCAAGATACCATCTTCCACCAATTTTTTAAGTCTAACAGTAAGAATATTTCTGGCTATACCTAGTCGACTCTGAAAATCACCAAATTTGCTCACTCCCGAAAACGCTTCTCTTATGATCAACAAGGTCCACCAATGCCCAACTACTTCTAAGCAACGGGCAATAGCACAATTTTCCTGAGCAAAGTTTTTATTTTTCATGCTGAAACCATCATAGCAAAGAAGTTGCATTATGAAACCATTTTTTCACGTTAAAGGTTCGGTCATTATTGAAATAACTCATCATCATCATTTTTTTCGCTTGCCAAATAAAAAATTGGCATTAAAGAGTCTGCTCATTTCTACCACTGTTTGCTTGAAAAGCCTCTTCTTACCAATAGTTGCCTTGGGATAGATTATTGTTAGATCCCAATTGCTAGGCAAAACAAGCTCGAGCGACAAGGATCTACTTTGCAGCGCCGCAAACATTTTGACATCCTTCGAAGCAAGCGCTATGGGATGACTGAGTCCCTTCAATAAGCAAGCAAACACTTTAGGTATAAAGTCTGAATGCCAATATTGATTAACGGTAGAAATAGTAAAACCTTCTTCTTTTAAAATTCCAGCCACTGGCATCCAATCACCCACGCTTAAATAACCTAGATGCTTGTCAGGAGCAAGAAAAATGACTTTTGCTTTGTCTGCTGACCGCAAAATATTTTGAATAGCTCTTGCCATTATCTGCTCGCGCTGCGGATCAAAAGCTCTCACAGGAGTATTAGGTTCAATCGCTATCAATTGATAACCCGCTAGTCTAGCCGCTTTCAAAAGGGATAAATAATCGTTTTCGCCCTTCAGTCCATAATCTGACAGATTAACTGGCGATAAATTTGGCAAAATTTCTCCTGTTACTAAAAAAACATCTAAGAGTTTTTGTAGTGACTTTGGTAAAGCCAAAGCAATGTGAGTTGCCCCGGCCTCCTTTTTCAATCTTGGCAAGAGTGTAGTAAGAAAATTTAAATGAGGATGATTGTCTACTCCTGGCCGAGCAAAGCCTAAAACGTCATTTTCAATTAGTAGATTTATAAGCTTAACGCTAGGATTGTAACCAATAACATTTAAGGCTGCTTTAGTTTCTATCAAGTCGTGTTCTGTCATTTTGGTAAATCCTAAATCATGCAGTGAAGAAAGTTCTTGCATATTTACCTCTTCTTTAATAAAGCTATTGCGTTCAAAATAAGGGGTGAATGGCTTTAGCAATCCCGCAGATTTTTCTGTTTGCGTAGGACAAGTTCTTTTTGCTTGAATTTGGCCCATTGCTGAAATTTGCGCTATCATTGTTTTTCTCCATGTTTATTTAACAACTGGTGTTTGTTCACCTAACAAAAGCAAACTAACAAAAAGTTGTGGCAAAATCGTGGCAATGAATGTGACAAACCTGTGACATTGATTACTAATTAGCTCATTGGCAAATATTCAGGTAAAAAATGAAACGACGCTCTATTTTAGGACCAAGAGACATTTCAGTTTTTTATACGCTTCATTTGCATCCGGCGTTGAGCTTAAAACAATTGGCTGAATTATGTTTTTCTGATGTAAGTTACGAAACCGCCCGCAAAAGATTGAGGCGTTTACATCAATCCGGTTATATGGGAGCGAAAAAAGTCGAACGCAGTTCAGATAAAGGACGCCCTGAATGTCTTTATTTTTTGAACGACAAAGCTGCCAAAGCCCTTGCTGAAAATAAAGATATTTTAGAGAACTCAATTTCTACCGGTGCACCTAATACAAAACACCAAGAATATTTAGCCCGCTTAGCTCAATTACATTTAGCCTGGCAAAAAACAGTCAAAGAAGAAAAGCTATTCAATCACCACTTTATCACCAAACGGGCAGTGAGCAGCAGTAGCACTCTATTAAAAGCAAATGAACATGCTGATGCCACCATATCCTTTACTAACAAGGAAGGTGAAAAACAAACCATATTGGTTGTGCTTGAGACCGGTAATCTCAGACCAACCCGACATTGGCTTCCAAAAATGACCGCTTTGCTAAAGACAGATCTCCCTATTCTAATTGTCACCACCAGTAGGCATCGTCTTGATACTCTAAGAAAATGGACTTTGCCAATGCTTGAAGAAGCTGGCGTAACTCATGAACGTTGTATGTTTATGGTATACGAAGAAATAATTAGATACGGATTTCTATCCATTAGCGCCTATAGCACCACAGGCAGTGCAATGAAGATTCCCGCCTAGGTCATCGACAAAAGCCTCCATCATCTTCACATGGAGATTAGTAAATATTGAAAACTAAAACTATCTGTAAAATTATATCCCTTGCCACAATCTTACTTGCATGGTTACCTTTGTACGCGCAAACAGTAAACGATGAAAAAAACACTATACCGCAACCTACGAAAGCTATCAATCGAATACCTGATTTTGTTGTTAAACCAATCACCCCACCTCAAAAGGAGACCAAGCATACTCAAACAAAAGCAAAAGATCCTTCCGATCCATATTTTTGGGATCCCTATCTGAAAAATTTGGGAAGTAAAGTACGCAAAGCCTGGCACCCAGGGAAGGACTGTCCCGCAACGCCGGCACGACAGATAGTAATATTCACAATTCACAAAAATGGCACAATTTCTGATTTGCATTTAGAGCGCCCGTCGGGCTCTGAAATTGCTGATCAGACACTGATCCAAGCTGTGAGAGACGCAGCGCCTTTCGACCCCTTGCCTGCAGGATCGAAAGATCAGATTCCCATCCAATTTACTATAAATGCCTGTCCAGTTTTTAGACGCCCTGCTACTAAATAAACCTTCGGTCTGGAACCAAAACACTCCAGTATTCATTTCACTTAGAAAAAACATTTTTTCAATATCACGACCAGATAATCGGAACTATAATATGACTACAAAATCAAAGAAGGAATTATTGGTATTGAAAATTAAACCTATTTGTATAATGACTACGCTCATTGCATTCTTAGTCTCTTGTTTGGCTTCAGACGCGCAAACAGTAAACGATGAAAAAGACAGAATACCACAACCTATAAAAGCTGTAAGCCATCCACCTAATTTTGTTGTTAAACCGCAAGTATTATCCGAAAAAGAAAAGGCGGCCCTTAACAGCGAAAAAACGAAACCCAATGAACCGGACTTTGGACCATATATGGTAGAGCTGCAACGTCGTATTAAGAGAATTTGGCCCCGACCACAAAGCTGGCAACATTATCGTTCACCGGTTCTAGCGTTTAAGATTCACAAAGATGGTAGTATATCCGGTTTACGCCTAGCACACTCATCAGGAGACGAAGCTCATGATAAAGCTGCTCTGGAAGCCCTACAAAAAGCAGCACCTTTTAGCCCTTTGCCCCCTGGCAGCAAAGACGAAGAGGAGATCCAATTCGTTAACGAGAGTTGCCCAATTTTTTCAAGACGAAGTAAATGGCTTCCGCCTTAAGCAAGTTAAATTTAAGGCAATGAACTATACTCCTGTACAGTTCTAGAAATTACAGATACTCTCCTCGGCGTCAATTATACTGTTTCAGCAAAATGACAGGCTGAAAAATGCCCCGGTTGAATTTCTCTTAAGGGCGGTTCTTCAACCTTACAACGATCTTGTGCTAGAACAACGCGTATGAAATGTGTATCCTATTGATTGAGAATCGGAAGGATGAATGCATATTAAGATGAAGTTGCGACATTATCCGATGGATCGTAGAGTTTTATTCCGGCTTTCTTGGCGGCAGCTTTTAGCTTACCATCAAGAGTTGCTAACGGAATCGCTCTGCGAATAGCCAGCTCCAAATAAGCGGCATCATATGCTGAAAGATTATGAATTCTTGCCACATTCAAAATGTCGTTGAATAAGTATCCAATATTTTGATTATCAATAGTAATAGGTAGCGCGGTAAGAAATTGAGTCCAGACACTGGTATCAGCCACGGTGCTACGCCGTTTCCTTTCACCTACAATAAAGACATTCGCAGCTTCAAACGCCCACATAGCCGGTACAATCGCTGCGCATGAGGTAAGTGCTCTGAGTACCTTCATTGCATAGGAGTTTTTTTCGTCAGGAAAACACCAGGCTATTACAACTGAATTATCAATGACTACATCAGACATTTCTTAGCTTCATCCCAAATTTCATGTCTAATCTCGATCATTTTTTAATAGCGCCTTCCTTCTTCAATCATTTTACGCATGGTCATACGGCCAAGAGTCCGCTTTTGTCGTTTGCTATAAGCAATAAAGTCATTAATGACCGATTTCAGATCGGACTTTTTGTCCTTTAAAGCGGGCACAAGAACTGCCACCGGTTTACCACGCTTGGTAATAGTGATTCGCTCTCCTTTAGCTACTCGCTCGAGCAACTGAGAGAAATGTCCTTTAGCTTCGTAAGCTCCAACCATATTCATAAGGTTTCTCCAATTGGCCTATTCTATTGGCCAGTTTATCATAAAGTCCTTTGCTTGACAACAAAAAAACTCTATAGAGTCTCGGCAAAATGACAGGCTGAAAAATGCCCCGGTTGAATTTCTCTTAAGGGCGGTTCTTCAACCTTACAACGATCTTGAACTATAGGACAACGCGTATGAAATGCACATCCTGGAGGCGGATTAGCTGGACTAGGCAAATCCCCGTGCAAAATAATACGTTTGCTGCGATCAAAATTAGGATCTGGAATTGGTGCTGCACTGATAAGAGCTTTGGAATAAGGGTGTAGAGGATGTTTATACACATCTTCTGATTTACCAAGTTCAACTAATTTACCCAAATACATAACTGCAACTCGATCACTTATATATCTAACTACATCAAGATTATGGGCAATGAATAAATATGTGAGTTTAAATTCCTTTTTTAAATCCAGAAGCAAGTTCAGAATTTGTGCCTGCACACTGACATCCAAAGCAGACACCGGTTCATCAGCAACAATTAAGCGCGGCTGTAAAGCCAAAGCGCGCGCGATACCTATACGCTGCCGTTGTCCGCCAGAAAATTGATGAGGATATCTGTAAGCCATTTCTTTATTTAGACCGACCAAATTTAGCAATTCAAAAACTCGTGCCTGCAGATTTGTTTTGCTTAGTGTCTTATGCACCACAAGCGGCTCAGCCACAATATCAAATACATTCATACGAGGATCTAAACTAGCATATGGATTTTGAAAAACAATTTGCAAATCACGCCTAAGTTTTTTCAGTGTCTCTCTATTTGCAGTCAGCACGTCCGTTTGCTCAAACAGTACATTACCTTCTGTTGCCGGCAAAAGACGAAGTGTAACCCTGCCTAAAGTAGTTTTACCACAGCCTGATTCACCTACTAAACCTAATGTTTCTCCTTCTTCAATTGTCAGGTTAATGCCATCAAGTGCCCGCACTGCCCCCACTTGTCGCCCAAAAAATCCCTTACGTATAGGAAAATGCTTTTTTAAATTAGTAATAGTAAGCAGCGCTGACAATAATCTCTACCTTTCAAAACAAGCAGACACTTACACTATAACGGATTTATGCTCAATTAAACTTAGGTACTTAATATGGAATTTTCACTGAAAACTTATTTAAAGTCTTATTTAAAACCAGTAGAAATTTTTCAGCAAGCTGACGATTAATGTCTTGCTGCATCACAACTTGAACTGGGACTGGATGCCAATTATTTGCTTGCACTCGTCCCTCATGACACTTACAAGAACAACGATGCTTTATGTGCTGGTGATGGCGATGTCGCAGACTACGCAATTTCGTCATTCGATAAAGGCGTGTCTTAATTCTACTTGGCAAGAAAGATACTCCTTTAGTTGGATTATTGAATAGATTGGCGACAGATTTACGAGAGTCAAAATCAGAATTTTCTCGCGCTCCTTGGTAGCGTCCCCATAATTCTGCACGGATTTCTCGCGGTTTGGGCTCGCGTATAAAAACCACCCAAAAAACGAAATAAAGAATCAATAGCTCGATTCCTATGATTAAATAGGCAAACATAATAACTCCCGAGCTTTAAAAGCCCAGAAATAAAGGGGTATACGACAAATAGATTCCAAACTTTTTAAAGCTGCCTAGAGATAATCTTAACGAAGTATTGATTACAAAGATAGGGTTTTTTAATACTCGCATAGATATCAAGTGATTAAATATCGGTGGACTGGAAAACTCTAAGCTCTTGTCACTATTACATTTCAGACACTTCAAGACTTCGTCTTTACTACTTTAAACCGAACATTTTTATATATTAAAACGCTATATGACTGACTATTTCATGCTTGCACTAATTGGACATCCTCTTTCTCATTCTTTGTCACCTATTTTGCATGGTGCTGCTTTGCAATTTGCTGGGCTCAAGGGTGAGTATCGTCTCATTGATATATCGCCAAAAAATTTCCACCAAGAACTAGCACAATCATTGCCCAAAGAACTAAAAGGATTCAATGTCACCATACCTTATAAGGAAGTTATTTATAGACTGATGTCCGATCATAGTCTAGAAGCAAAACTTACCGGGGCTGTTAATACAGTGAAAGTCGAGAAAGATGGCAGACTTTCTGGACACAACACAGATCTTTTGGCATTTAGACAATCTTTTACAGATTCTTTTGACATTAACTTAAAAAACAAGCATGCTTTTGTAATTGGTGCAGGAGGCGCAGCTAAAGCCGTGGTAATTGGCTTAGCTCAAATGGGTATAGCAAAAATTCAAATCAAGGCAAGAGAGGTAAGCAAAGTAAACTCGTTTATTACTGAAATAAAATCGAATCTTATTCAATTCGGTGAAAATCAAAATAGAATGCCAGACATTGTATCTTCTGATCAAAGGAACTTGAGCACCCGTGATGAGCCAATTGCAGCAGTGATAAATACAAGTCCAATAGGTTTGCATGGAGAGACAGCGCCAGATTGGCTAGATGACCTTTTAGCTAGATTGCCAATCAGCTGCGTATGTTTCGATCTGGTCTATCGCAAGGATAAATCAAAACCGACTTTTGCTCGAATTGCTAGTACCAAAAATTTACCAGTCATAGACGGATTATCAATGCTCGTACATCAAGCAAGATTTTCATTCAAATATTGGACCGGCGTCGATGTACCTGTCAAAGTATTCTTCGAAAGCCTAGGCCTTAAGACAAAAGAATCAATATCACCATAAAATATATTTTTATCTAGAATAAGTCAAATGCAAAAATCAAAGTTAATTGGCAACATAGAAGTACCTGGCGATAAGTCTATTTCACATCGTGTGCTTATTTTTGCCAGTTTTTGCAAAGGTATTACCAAAATAGAAGGGCTATCACCAGCACAAGATTGCGCCAGCACAGCAAACTGCTTAAGCTCACTTGGTCTAAAAATAAATGATAAAGAGAGCAATGATGCAAAAGGCAAGCAACAGTCTTATATTACAGTTGAAGCATCCGGCATTAAACAACTACATGCTCCCAAAGCTAATCTTTTTGTTGGCAATAGTGGCACTACAATTCGACTTCTTGCAGGATTAACAGCAGGACAACCATTTACCTGCCAGTTCGATGGTGATGAATCCATACGGCAACGCCCTATGGCAAGAGTCCTTCAATATTTGGAAAAAATGGGCGCTCATATCGATTATATTGATAAAGAAGGGCTTGCACCCTTTACTATTCGCGGAGGTAATTTAGAAGGCCAAGAATTTAAACTCAAAGTGGCTTCGGCCCAAGTTCAAACAGCCATACTTTTAGCCGGCTTGCAAGCCAAAGGTAAAACTACAGTACATTTACCTAGTATTGCCCGCGATCACACAACCCGCTTGTTTAAGCATATAGGCATTCCTTTCCAAAATAATGATGGTTCAATAAGCCTGGAAGCCCTCAACGACCCTATTAGGCCATTTCAATACAAAGTACCAGGAGATATTTCTTCTGCTGCCTTTTTTATGGTAGCCACTGCCTGTCTGCCAGGCTCTAAACTTGTCCTAACAAATGTTGGCATTAATTCTGGACGCACACTTGTAATTGATGTCTTAAAGCGTATGGGAGCCAATATAACTTTATTGAACACCCGCATTATGGCTAATGAACCCATAGCTGATATCGAAATAATTGGCGGAGATCAATTGGTTGGCACTGAGATTTCTGGCAACGAGATTGCTTCAGGCATAGATGAAATACCAATTTTAGCCCTTGCCGGAGCATTCTGCAAAGGCAACTTTGTAGTACGTGACGCATCAGAACTAAGGCATAAAGAAAGTGATCGTCTGCAATTGATTACTAGTAATCTAAAAATTGCGGGGGTAGACATAACAGAATCAGAAGATGGATTTACTATTGTGGGCAAGAAAAATATTCCGGGCGGATCATTATGGCAAACTCATTTAGATCATCGTCTCGCCATGTGCGGACTTGTGGCTAATCTATTATTCGATAATCCTTTAAGCATCGAAGAAACAGCTTCTACTGTTATTTCTTATCCAGATTTTGCACGAGATTTAAAATCACTCGCCAAAAACTAAATAAACCGGGCTCGTTTCATTTTGGCTGCTATTCTGTCAAAGTAGCATTATTAGACGTTTTTGCGTTAGCTGCAACAACAGAATCAGCTTCTAAATTATTTGCATTTGTATCAGGCACAGTAGCTGCAAATCCTCCCATAATTACCGCTCCTTTAACAAGTTTGTCCGTAACTTGCTGATCATTTATGTTGGCAGACTTCGTCGATTCTCTTAATGGTTCTATTGTTGCCATAGCCGATGCTATAGAAAAATTACCTGTAAACGCCTTCACTTCTCTGTTTTGCAAGTCTAATTGTATAACATTGTTATAGTTCACCCGATGACAATCCATTGCTAATTTTTCAAAGTCAGAGGCATTTTCATTCGTTATAACTAGCATTCGCCCTGGCTCTAAAACGATTTTTTGCTTATTGGCTGACACTGTCACCACTACTTGCTTTGGCTTTGTTTGCAGTAAGTCATAGAACACTACGCCTTCACCGCTCTGACATATAAATATACTGGCGCCCGCTCTTATGTAAGCTTTTCCTTCTCTCGTTGCGACTACCATGTCTTGTTCTGGGGTGAGCAATATATTTCCACCTTCAAGACTAAGATAATTATTCGCGCTTTCTGTGCCTATTAATATACCTTCTTTTGCTAGCCTGTTTGCTTCATCTCCACCAAAATGACAAGCATTAATCTCTACTCCCCATATCAGGCTCACCGCTTTCTTTGCTAAATCATCTTCTTTTGTGGATGATACTCGTGCTGTCATATCCATAGCTGGTTGACTGATGCCCGCTGCTATTATTTCACCAGAATGTTCTATATTACTGGCAGACGCAGCAACATATTGACACTGCAATATTATCGCCAACCCCGAAAACATTAATAGCTGTATTACTCTTCTAATGGCTCGATTCTCCAAACCCTGCTACTCTCATTATTCCACGCAACCCTTTACCAATAGCCTCTTTAAGCTTCTCCACCTTGATTAATGATATCTAACCAGTACCTTGAAACGTCCTGCCTGTAAGGCTTGACACGAAAGGGTGACACATGTTCACTACAAGAGTGACACATGTTCACTACATAGAGATGACGATATTACATTCTTGGGCAACACACTTAAGGGTGATATTTTATCGTTAGCGGACCGCCTTGCGGCACGCTTGCTTCGGACGGCTGAACAAGCCCGTTTTCCAACACTCCGGTATTTAAATATGCTCGAAGTAGTCTTAACAGTTACTTGTCTTCGACCCGCTTCGCAACCTGACTCATCAAAATGTCGTGATTGACTCGGTCGAAAAATTTCTCCAAATCAAAATCAACAACGTAAGCATAGCCGCTTTGAATATATTCTTGGGCTTTACCTATTGCTTGATGTGCCAAGCGCTTCGGGCGAAATCCATAACTATGCTCGGAAAATGTGCTGTCCCATTTACCTTGCAGAACCTGCAACACAGCTTGCTGAATGAATCGGTCGATTACTGAAGGTATGCCGAGCTTTCTGCCCCCATAGCGTTTTACTGAGAAACCCAAGAAGTTGAACCCATCATTGATGTGAACAATTCTGGTTTTCTCTGGGTGCAAGGCTAATCCTCGTTGTAGCATCCATTCTTGGATGATTGATTGTGCAGCTTCAATCTGTTCACGTGTATTTGCACAGACAATAAGGTCATCAGCGTAGCGGATATAACCGTATGTTGCGCCACTTACGATGATTTGCTTGCGCTGACCATGCCAGTCTCCCCTTGACTCTAGACTCCTTTGTGGTTCGGAGTTTTGAGCTTTTCGTGCTCTTCTATATAACCGCTTTCATTACTTACCGGCAGCGCGGGCGGAGTCAATGACTCTTTTACGCGGGGACAGAGCTGGGAGGTACTCTAAGATTTACTCTATTCCTTTAATCGACCTCGTGTCGATAATTATCTTCCCATATCTGCATTCTGGAATTGCTTCCCTCCGCTCACGTCTCCCTGAATTTGGGCGCTCTTCCACATTCTGTCTAACATCAATTGATCTTCTTTGTAATTTGAAGACCCCAATCTTCTTAATGGTTGTATGCTTGCTAATGCTGAGCTTATGGAAAAGTTGGCCGTGAATGCTTTTACATCACTACTTAAATTCACCGGTTGCACTTGTCTATACGCTATAGTGTGACAATTCGTTTTCATGTTATCAAAGCCTCCCACATTTTGTCTGGTTAAAGTAATCATGTTACCTGGATCTATTACCATCTTTTGTTTATTCACTGTTATAGCTACTTGATTGGGTCTCGTTTGTATTAGATCGTACACCGCCAAATCATTACCTGATTCCATTATAAATACAGTTGCCCCTGCTTTTATCTGCACGCTTGCCGCATTCGTGTTAACCGTAAAATCTCTATCTGGTGTAAGCAGAATGTTGCCTTGTCTAAGATTTAAGAAATTGTTGCCACTATTATTCGAAATCATTACTCCATCTCTTGCCAGTCGCTTTATCTCATTTATACCAAAGTGAAAGGCAGAAATTGTTGTTCCCTCTATCCCATATTTACCACTTTCCCCATTAGCTATATTTGTATCGTCCTCTTCATTGTCTTCCGCTTCTTCAAGATTCAAATTCAAATTCGTATAACCAAAAAACTGTGTTTGATCTGTCGATGTTAGTGATGGTAATGCATCAAAAGAGCTGTTCAGTGAACCCGGCAGAATTGCTATTGTAATAATTCCAGATGACGATGCCTCCGGTGTTGGTGTTGGCGTCGGTGACGGTGGAGTTGGGGTAAAGCCATTAGTTTCAATCTTATTGCTAATGGACAAGCCGCTGCTAATATATATCTGTCCACTAGGAACATTTAACAAAGCCAGGTTGGATGGATCTAAGGCACCTATTCTTACAGCATCTCCCCCATTAATAGTGCCTGTACCATCCAGATTAACTGCCTGTCCTACACCAGCATTGAAACCAACCAACCCTGAATCATTAGCATCATTGGAAGCCTGCACCAGGCTGCCGCTGACAAACGTTGTAGTGAGAGGGGCAGTACCAGCTGGTTGCTGACCCTGAAAGAGAACATTCCCGCCATTGCCAGTGGTACCATTGGCAGTAATGGAACCATTAATAACTTGATTGCCGTTGCTAGTGTTGCCATAACTGGTAACAGTGATAAAACCACCATTAACGCCATTGGCATTTATATTGCCAGCTGTGCCATTGCCGGTCAGATTGCCACCACCACCGACTGTGAATACCATAGGCGAAGTAGTAGTGATTGTAACAGTGCCACCATTACCACCAACAGACTGTGTATTGACACTGTCGCCAGATCCATCAATGCCATTTAATACTAAAGTACTGCTAGTAGTAGTGACATTGCCGCCATTGCCAGCTGTAACACCTGTGCCAGTAGCGCTTATATAATTGCCAGTAATAGCTTGACCAGTGCTGGTTAGAGTGGCAGAGCCACCAGAAGCACCATTGCTGCCATTGGCATTAATATTAGCAAAAGTAATTCCGTTGCCACCGATAATATTAATAGAACCAGCATTACCACTTGTCCCATAGCCATTAGTGGTAATATTAGCAGTATTCACTGTGCCATTTGAGGCAGTCAAAGTGACATTACCACCATTGCTGCCAGTGGAATTGCTGGCAATATTGCTTGTATTGATATTACCACTACTTGTGCTTATATTAATCACACCACCAGAAGCACCACCGCTGCCGATAGCACTTATATCGCTACCTGTGGTGACACCGGTAACTCCAGTAATGGTAATAGCACCGGCACTATTGCCTGAACCTGTGCCACTAGCATTTAAGGCATTGCCAATATTGACAGCGCCGCCATTGGCAATAATAGTAATTGCACCACCAGAACCAGTACCAGAAGAAGTATTAATACCATTACAGAAAACCAAACCACCAGTTTGCGTGGTTATAGATACTGAGGAAGCTGTAGGTTCAACACAACCAATAAGTTGATTTACATTGACATTAACTGAGCTTGAGCCGGCGTTGAGAATAATGGCATTATTAGCCGAGATTAGACCATAATTCCCAGAACCACCAGAGATAGTGATTTGACCTGGATTGGAATTGTTATAGTCAACGTTGCCCGCTCTAGCGGTCATGGCAGCACCATTGCCAAGATTGACAGTAAGTACATTGTTAATGCCATTACTTTGAACAACAAGATTGCCGGTAGTGGCTGTAATTGAATTATTGTTTGTTAGCGAAGATGTTGTTAAGGCAATGGAGCCCGCTTGTAAATTACCTGCAGTGGAAATACTACCGCTGCTACTATTGGTGGTTGCGTTAATAGAGCTACCGGCAGCAGTGGCAAAATTACCAAGGGTTAGGGAGCCGGTATTGGCAGTAATGGAGACATTACCAGCAGCAGGAGTAGTGAAATTAGCATTAGGATCTTGTACAATGCCAGAGATAGAATTGGCGGCAAGTGAAGCAGAGCCGGTGCCAATATTTAGATTAATATTACCAGCCCCATTATTGGCAGAGATAGAGCCAAGGGGAGCGGAGCCACTTACTGGTTGAACAGTGACAGAACCTGGATTGGTGCCATTGAAATTGACATTGCCGACAGTGGCAATGAGATTAGAGCCAGAAGCCGAATTAACAATCAAGCCATTACCAGTGGCATTGCTTTGAATAGAGAGGTCACCTGTACTAGCGGTAACAGAACTATTGTTTGTCAAGGTAGCTGTTGTTAATGTAACAGAGGACCCACTAACAGTATTACCAGAACCGATGGTGATTACACCGCCAGATGAAGCGCCACCATTTGTAGCCACAAGGTTGAAGTTACCTCCGGCAGATGATGGTCCATTGACATTTATTGTGCCTGTGGCACTGTCTATTACGTAAGCATTAGCGCCAGAATTAATAGTTAGATTAGAAGCTACAGTATTAACAGCATTGCCAGCGCCGGAAGCGCCAATCGAACCAGTACCAGAAGTCAAATTAACAGTGTTGGCAGTTAAAGCACCAGTAGTTTCAGTAATGCTATTAGCGGCATTTAGAGAAATAGTACCAATACTGCTGCCGAAACCAACATTACTATTTATAGCAATTGACCCAACTGTAGTAGCTAGACTTAGAGTATCACCAGAACCCACGGTTATTATTGAGCCTGTGAGAGAAACGGAGCCAGCATTGCTAATATAGGCATTACCAGCGGAATTCACAGATAGATTAGAAGCAACGGTGTTAATAGCATTCCCAAAAGCACCAATATCACCGGCATTAGAAGTTAGATTAACAGTACCAGCATTCAAAGCACCGTTAGTTTCGGAAATAGCACCAGCAGCGTTAAGTGCAATGGTACCAATTGTGCCGGAGCCAGCAGAGACATTACCATTAATAGCAATATCGCCTGAGCTTGTGGTAACCAAACTAAATGTATCGCCGTTTGCAGCAGAACCAGAAGCTAAGGACACTGAACCGGCATTGCTAACGTAAGCATTCGCACCCGAATTAATAGAGAGATTAGTTGCCGCAGTGTTAATGGCAACACCGGATGCACCAATGTTACCAGTGCCAGAAGTTAAACTAATGTTGGTAGCTGTCAAAGTACCGGAAGTTTCCGCAATGGCATTAGCAGCGTTTAGAGAAATAGTACCAATACTGCTGCTACCACCAACATTGCCATTAACGGTTATGCTGCCACTAGAAGTAGCTAGATTTAAAGTATCACCAGAACCAACGGTAATATTGGAGCCTGTTATAGTAACACTGCCAGCATTGGATATATAAGCATTACCAGCAGAATTAATGGAGAGATTGGTTGCGGCGGTGTCTATAACAGCGCCAGAAGTCCCGATGGAACCTAAGCCAGAAGTTAGATTAACAGTGCTGGCTGTCAGGGTTCCGGTAGTTTCAGTAATAGCGTTAGCTGCATTTAGAGAAATAGTGCCTATAGTGCTACCAGAACCAACATTACCGTCAACTGCTATAGAGCCAGCAGTTGTAGCCACACTTAAAGTGTCTCCAGAGCCAACAGTGATAGTTGAGCCTGTTAGTGTGACAGACCCAGTGTTGCTGACATAGGCATTACCGGCAGAATTAACAGAGAGGTTAGAAGCGACAGTATTGATAGCATGACCAGCGCCAGAGGCACCAATACTACCTGTGCCAGATGTCAGATCAACAGTTGTAGCTGTCAATGCACCGCTGGTTTCGGAAATAGCACCGGCGGCGTTAAGTGCGACTGTACCAATTGTGCCAGAGCCAGCAGCAATATTCCCGGCAATAGCAATATTGCCACCACCACTGGTGAGCAAACTAAATGTATCGCCATTGCCAGCCGAACCAGAGGTCAGAGAAACAGAACCAGCATTGCTAACATAAGCGCTAGTACCAGAATTAACAGAGAGATTAGCAGCGGCAGTATCAATAGTATTGCCAGAAGCACCAATACTACCAGTACCAGAAGTCAAATTAACAGTGCTAGCAGTTAAAGTACCGGAAGTTTCAGTAATGCCATTGGCGGCGTTTAGAATAATACTATTGATGTTACTACTACCACCAACGTTTCCATTAACAGCTATACTACCGGACGTCGTAGCCAGACTGAGGATATCGCCAGAGCCCACCGTGATATTTGAGGCTGTTAGTGTAACGTTACCAGCGTTAGAAATATAAGCGTTACTAGCAGAATTCACGGAAAGATTAGTGGACGCGGTGTTAATAGCAGCGCCAGAGGCACCAATGCTGCCTGTGCCAGATATTAGATCAACATTAGTAGCGCTCAAAGTACCAGAAGTTTCGGTGATGGCATTAGCAGCGTTTAGAGAGATAGTGCCAATGCTGTTACCAGAGCCAACATTGCCATTTACAGCGATTGAGCCAGCAGTTGTAGTTAAGCTTAAGGTATCGCCAGAGCCCACCGTGATATTTGAACCTGTTAGTGTAATATTGCCAGCGTTGCTAACGTAGGCGTCTGCCGCAGCATTAACGGAGAGGTTAGAAGCAACAGTATTAATAGCAGTTCCAGATGCACCAATACTACCGTTGCCAGAGGTTAGATCAACAGTAGTAGCAGTCAATGCACCGGTAGTTTCAGAAATAGCACCAGCGGCGTTGAGAGCGATAGTACCTATAGTACCCGAGCCAGCAGTGACATTACTATCAATTGCTATATTGCCGCTAGCAGTAGTAACTAGACTAAACGTATCACCATTGCCAGCCGAGCCAGAAGTTAGAGAAACAGATCCAGCATTGCTAACATAAGCATTAGCACCAGAATTCACAGAAAGATTAGAAGCGGCAGTATTAACAGCAGCACCAGATGCACCAACGCTGCCGGTACCAGAAGTTAAATTAACGTTAGTAGCGGTCAAAGTACCAGAACTTTCGGTAATGGCATTAGCTGCGTTTAAAATAATGCTAGCAACACTGCTGCTACCGCCCACATTGCCGTTAATAGTTATGCTGCCAGAAGAAGTAGCTAAACTGAGAATGTCACCCGAGCCAACGGTGATATTTGAGCCAGTTAAAGCAACCGAGCCAGCGTTGGTTATATAGGCATTGCCAGCAGAACTAATAGTGAGATTAGTAGCTGCAGTATGAATAGCACTGCCAGATGCACCAATTGAACCAGTACCGGAAGTCAGGTCGACATTCGTAGCAGTCAGAGTACCGGTAGTTTCAGTAATGGCATTAGCAGCGTTAAGTGCGATAGTACCAATGCTACTACTCCCCACATTACCATCAACCGCAATTGAGCCGACAGTAGTAGCAAGGCTTAAAGTATCGCCAGAGCCAACAGTGATGGTTGAGCCAGTTAGTGTGACAGAGCCGGCATTGGATATATACGCATTGCCAGCGGAACTAACAGAGAGGTTAGAAGCAATAGTATTGATAGCAGCACCCGATGCTCCAATGTCGCCAGCATTAGAAGTAAGATTGACTGTACTTGCAGTTAAGGCGCCAGTAGTTTCAGAAATGCCCCCAGCAGCATTAAGCGCTATAGTACCTAAAGTGCCAGAGCTAGCAGTAACATTACCATTAACAGCTATATTACCGCTACTAGTGGTAACGACACTAAAGGTGTCTCCGTTAGCAGCCAAACCAGAAATGAGAGAGACAGAACCAGCGTTGGATACATAAGCATTACCACCAGAGTTAATAGCTAGATTAGACGCAGCTGTATTAAGAGCCACACCGGAAGCACCAATATTACCTGTACCAGAAGTGAGGTTAACAGTGTTAGCGGTTAGTGCGCCACTAATTTCAGAAATGCCAGCAGCGGCGTTAAGGATAATGGAGCCAGTGCTGCTAGAGCCTACATTACCATTAACAGCGATATTGCCACTAGAAGTAGCTAAGCTTAGAATATCGCCAGAGCCAACGGTGATAGTGGAGCCAGTCAAGGTAACAGAGCCGGCGTTGGATATATAAGCGTTAGCAGCGGAATTGACGGCCAGATTGGTAGCAACAGTGTTAATAGCAGCGCCGGAAGTCCCAATGCTGCCTGTGCCAGAGGTTAGATCTACATTAGTAGCAGTCAGCGTACCAGTAGTTTCAGTAATGGCAGTGGCAGCGTTAAGAATAATGGTGCCGATGCTGCTACCAGAGCCAACATTGCTGCCGATAGCTATAGAGCCGGCAGTTGTAGCCAGACTTAAAGTATCACCAGAGCCAACGGTGATATTGGAGCCTGTTAGTGTAACGCTGCCAGCATTGCTAATGTATGCATCTCCAGCAGACGTAGCAGAAAGATTAGAAGCAGCAGTGTTAATAGCAGCACCGGAAGCCCCAATGCTACCAGCGCCAGATGTCAAATCAACAGTTGTAGCAGTTAAAGCACCGGTAGTTTCAGAGATAGCGCCAGCCGCGTTAAGTGTAATCGTACCGATTGTACCGGAACCAGCAGCAACATTACCATCAATAGCGATATTGCCGTTACCAGTGGTAACGAGACTTAACGTGTCGCCATTTGCAGCCGAGCCGGAAGTTAGAGAAACGGAGCCGGCGTTGGATACATAAGCATTACCGCCGGAGTTAATAGCCAAGTTAGAAGCAGCCGTGGTGATAGGAGTGCCAGATACCCCAATCGAACCTGTGCCCGATGTTAGATTAACAGTGCTAGCAGTTAAGGTACCAGTAGTTTCGGAAATTCCACCAGCCGCGTTAAGAATAATAGAACCGATACTGCTGCCGGAACCAACATTGCCATTAATAGCAATATTGCCACTAGAAGTAGCCAGACTTAGAATGTCACCAGAGCCGACTGTTATTGTGGAACCTGTTAAAGTAACGCTACCAGCATTACTGATATAAGCATTGCTAGCGGAATTAACAGCAAGATTGGTTGTTGCAGTGTTAATAGCAGCCCCAGAAGCACCGATAGAACCAGTGCCGGAACTTAGATCAACGTTAGTCGCAGTCAAAGTACCTGTAGTTTCGGTAATAGCGTTGGCAGCATTGAGAATGATTGTGCCAATACTGCTACTACCACCAATATTACCGTCAACCGCTATACTGCCAGCAATTGTAGCCAGACTTAAGGTATCACCGGAGCCAATCGAGAAGTTCGAGCCAGTTAGAGTGACATTGCCGTTATTAGATACGTAAGCATTACCATTAGAATTAATGGAAAGAGTAGAAGCAGCAGTATTAATTGCAGCACCAGAAGCACCAATATCACCAGCGTTAGAAGTTAAGTTAACAGTACTGGCTGTCAAAGCGCCAGTAGTTTCAGAAATCGCACCAGCAGCATTAAGGGTAATTGTACCGATAGTACCGGAGCCGGCAGCGACATTGCCATCAACAGCTATGTTGCCGCTGCTTGTAGTGACCAAACTAAATGTATCACCGCTTGCAGCCGAACCAGAAGTTAGAGAAACAGATCCGGCATTGCTAACGTAAGCATTAGCACCAGAATTAATAGCCAAATTAGAAGCAGCAGTGGCGATAGCATTACCCGCTCCTGAAGCTCCTACGGAACCTGTACCCGATGTCAGATTAACAGTGCTAGCAGTTAAGGTACCAGTAGTTTCGGAAATTCCACCAGCAGCGTTAAGAATAATAGAACCAATGCTGCTACCGGAACCAATATTACCGGCGACAGCGATATTACCACTAGAAGTAGCTAGACTTAAAATATCGCCAGAGCCAACCGTTATTGTAGCAGGGGCAAGGTTTACCGAGCCCGCGTTAGATATGTAAGCATTACCAGCAGAATTAACAGATAAATTAGTAGCTGCAGTGTTAATGGCAGCGCCGGATGCTCCGATAGAACCAGTTCCAGAAATTAGATCGACGTTAGTAGCAGTCAGCGTACCGGTAGTTTCAGTAATGGCCGTAGCAGCATTGAGAATAATAGTGCCGATGCTGCTCCCGGAACCAACATTACCATCAACAGCGATAGAGCCAGCAGTAGTAGCCAGGCTTAAAGTATTACCCGAGCCAATCGAGAAAGTCGACCCAGTTAAAGTAACAGAACCAGCGTTGGATACGTAAGCATTACCAGCGGAGTTGATAGATAGAGTAGAAGCAGCAGTATCGATAGCATGACCTGAAGCACCAATATCACCAGAGTTGGAAGTTAAATTGACTGCGCTTGCAGTTAAAGCACCAGTAGTTTCAGAAATAGCACCAGCAGCATTAAGTGCGATCGTACCAATTGTGCCGGAGCCAGCAGCGACATTACCATCAATGGCGATATTACCGCTAGCAGTGGTAACCAAACTAAATGTATCGCCATTTGCAGCTGAGCCAGAGGTTAGAGAGACAGAGCCGGCGTTGCTGACGTAAGCATTGGCACCTGAGTTGACAGATAGATTGGAAGCAGCGGTATCAATAGCAGCACCGGAAGCACCGATACTACCGGTGCCAGAAGTCAAACTGACAGTACTAGCCGTTAGTGTGCCACTAGATTCGGAAATTCCACCAGCAGCGTTTAGGATAATGGAACCAATGCTGCTGCCAGAGCCAACATTGCCACCAATAGCGATGTTACCACTAGAAGTAGCTAGGCTTAGAATATCACCCGAGCCAACCGTTATTGTCGAGCCAGTCAGAGTAACAGAACCAGCATTAGAGATATAAGCATTAGCATTAGAATTAATAGATAAATTAGTTGCAGCAGTATTAATAGCATTACCAGAAGCACCGATGCCACCACCGTTAGAAATCAGATCAACATTCGTTGCAGTTAAAGTACCAGTGGTTTCAGTAATAGCGCCAGCGGCATTGAGCGCAATAGTACCGATACTACTGCTACCACCAACATTACCATCAACAGCGATGTTGCCAGAAGTTGTAGCCAAACTTAAAACATCGCCGGAGCCGACAGAGAAAGTCGAAGCTGTTAAAGCGACACTGCCATTGTTAGACACATAAGCATTACCATTAGAATTAACAGAGAGAGTTGAAGCAGCAGTATTGATAGCAGCACCGGAGGCACCA
>Ga0207039_1005_pt1 | contig 115419 bp, 81 predicted proteins | sample Alteio_BWMinCont_74_FD_153264 | JGI IMG/M metagenome (GOLD analysis project Ga0207039, IMG submission 153264) | Enriched cells from forest soil in Barre Woods Harvard Forest LTER site, Petersham, Massachusetts, United States -... | ecosystem: Environmental > Terrestrial > Soil > Temperate forest >... | reverse complement strand
GATGTTTCACTAATACCGCCAGCAGCGTTGAGATTGATTGTGCCGGAAGTAGCAGTAACATTACCACCGATAGCGATATTGTGGCCGCTGCCAGTAGTAGCTAAGCTTAGTATGTCACCAGAGCCAACAGTAATAGATGAATTACCACCACCACCTAAAGTAATGCTACCAGCGTTAGATAGGTAAGCGTTGCCAGCAGAAGTAGCTGTTAATTTAGAAGCAGCGGTGAGAATAGCGTTGCCATTAGCACCAATGTCACTGCCAGCATTAGAAGTTAGATTAACGTTATTAGCAGTTAGAGTACCGCTAGTTTCAGAAATAGCGCCAGCAGAGTTAAGGATAATATTGCCAGAGCTAATAGAACCAGCCGAGACATTACCACCGATTGTAATTCCACCAGAAATAGTAGCTAAGCTTAATGTGTCACCAGAGGCAACAGATATAGTTGAACCACCGCCACCTAAAGTAACCGCACCGTTATTAGATATGTAAGCATTACCAGCTGAGCTAACAGTTAAAGTAGAACCAGCTGTATTGATAGCATTACCGGATGCACCAATATCACCAGAGCTAGAAGTTAGATTGACAGTGTTGCCAGTTAAAGTACCGGATGTTTCAGATATATCACCAGCAGCATTGAGTATTATCGTACTTGCTCCAGCAGCATTAACATTACCAGCTACGGCAATATTGCCTCCACCAGTTGTAATTAGGCTAAATGTGTCACCACTGCCAGCAGAGCTTGCATCTAAATTGACAGAACCAGCGTTAGATATGTAAGCATTGGTGCCAGCGCTGACAGCTAAGTTAGATGCAGCGGTAAGGATTGTACCTGCACCAGAAGCACCAACACTGCCAGTACCAGAAGTTAGATCAACAGTAGTAGCAGTTAATGTACCGGATGTTTCAGAAATACCACCAGCAGCATTTAAATTGATTGTGCCGGATGTAGCACTAACGTTACCACCGATAGCAATATTGTGGCCGCCGCCAGTAGTAGCTAAGCTTAGTGTGTCACCAGAGCCAACAGTAATAGATGAATTACCACCGCCACCTAAAGTAATGCTACCAGCATTAGATAGATATGCATTACCTGCAGAAGCCACGGTTAAAGTAGAAGCAGCAGTGAGTATAGCGTTGCCATTAGCGCCGATGTCACTGCCAGCATTAGAAGTTAGATTAACGTTATTAGCAGTTAGAGTACCGCTAGTTTCAGAAATAGCGCCAGCAGAGTTAAGGATAATATTGCCAGAGCTAATAGAACCAGCCGAGACATTACCACCGATTGTAATTCCACCAGAAATAGTAGCTAAGCTTAATGTGTCACCAGAGGCAACAGATATAGTTGAACCACCGCCACCTAAAGTAACCGCACCGTTATTAGATATGTAAGCATTACCAGCTGAGCTAACAGTTAAAGTAGAACCAGCTGTATTGATAGCATTACCAGAAGCACCAATGTCACCGGAGTTAGAAGTTAGATTGACAGTACCACCAGTCAACGTTCCAGATGTCTCAGTAATAGCACCGGCTGCATTGAGTGTTACGGTGCTTGCACCAGCAACGTTGACATTACCAGCTACAGCGATATTACCGCTAGAAGTTGTGACAAGACTAAATGTATCACCACTACCAGCAGAGCTTGCATCTAGATTGACAGAACCAGCGTTGGAAACATATGCATTAGTGCCAGCGCTGACAGCCAAATTAGAAGCAGCGGTAAGGATTGTACCAGCACCAGAAGCACCGACACTGCCAGTACCAGAAGCAAGATCAACAGTCGTAGCAGTCAATGTACCGCTAGATTCAGAAATACCACCAGCGGCGTTGAGGTTGATTGTACCAGAGCCGGCAACGCTAACATTACCACCGATAGCAATGTTGTGTCCGCTACCAGTAGTAGCTAAGCTCAATGTGTCACCGGAGCCAACAGTAATAGATGAATTACCACCACCACCTAAAGTAATGCTACCAGCGTTAGATAAATAAGCATTACCAGCAGAAGCAACAGTTAAAGTAGAAGCAGCAGTAAGGACTGCGTTGCCATTAGCACCGATGTCACTGCCAGCGTTAGAAGTTAGATTAACGTTGTTAGCAGTGAGGGTACCAGCGGATTCAGAAATAGCACCAGCAGAATTCAAAATGATATTGCCGGAGCTAATAGAACCAGCCGAGACATTACCACCGATTGTAATAGCGCCAGAAGTAGTAGCTAAGCTCAATGTGTCGCCGGAGGCAACGGTAATTGTAGAACCACCGCCATCTAAAGTAACCGCGCCATTATTGCTGATGTACGCATTAGCATTGGAGTTAACCGACAGTGTTGAAGCCGCTGTGTTGATAGCAGTACCGGAGGCACCGATTGAGCCGGAGTTGGAAGTTAGATTGACAGTAGCACCAGTCAAAGTACCAGATGTTTCAGTGATAGCTCCAGCAGCATTAAGTGTTACTGTACTAGCGCCAGCAACGTTGACATTGCCAGCCACAGCGATATTGCCACCGCTAGTTGTAACTAAGCTAAATGTATCACCACTACCGGCAGAGCTTGCATCTAGATTGACAGAACCGGCATTGCTGACATATGCATTAGTACCAGCGCTGACTGCTAAGTTAGAAGCAGCAGTAAGTATTGCATTGCCAGCCCCAGAAGCACCGACAGAACCAGTACCAGAAGTTAGATCAACAGTAGTAGCTGTTAAAGTACCAGCAGTTTCAGAAATACCACCAGCAGCATTGAGGTTGATTGTACCGGAAGTGGCGGTGACGTTACCACCGATAGCTATATTATGACCGCTACCGGTTGTAGCCAAGCTTAATGTGTCACCGGAGCCAACACTAATTGATGAATTACCACCACCGCCCAGTGTAATGCTACCAGCGTTAGATAAGTAAGCATTGCCTGCAGAAGCAACCGTTAAAGTAGAAGCGGCGGTGAGAATAGCATTGCCATTAGCACCGATATCGCTACTAGCATTAGAAGTCAAATTAACGTTATTAGCAGTGAGGGTACCAGCGGATTCAGAGATAGCACCAGCTGAGTTAAGGATGATATTGCCAGAGGTAATAGAACCAGCACTGACATTACCACCGATTGTAATTCCACCAGAAATAGTAGCTAAGCTTAAGGTATCGCCAGATGCAACAGTAATTGTAGAACCACCGCCACCTAAAGTAACCGCACCGTTATTAGATATGTAAGCGTTAGCATTAGAGTTAACAGTCAAAGTAGAAGCAGCGGTGTTGATAGCAGCACCGGAGGCACCAATACTGCCGTTGTTAGAAGTTAGATTGACAGTAGTTCCAGTTAAAGTGCCAGTAGTTTCAGTAATAGCACCAGCAGCGTTTAGTGTAATAGTGCCAATTGTGCCAGAACCTGCAACTACATTACCATCCACTGCTATATTGCCACCACCAGTTGTAACTAGACTAAACGTATCGCCGTTACCAGCAGAACTAGAAGTTAGAGAAACGGTGCCGGCGTTGGATGCGTAAGCATTGCCACCAGTGTTCATAGATAGATTAGAAGCAGCAGTATCAATAGGAGTACCGGAGGTGCCAATGGAACCTGTGCCAGATGCTAAATTAACCGTAGTGCCCGTAGCCGTGCCGCCTGTTTGGGTAATGGTACCGGAACCGGAAGCAGTAATAGTGTCGGTTGTACCGGATACATTATTACCTAATACTATGGCACCATTTGTTCCAGTACTTAATAGAGCTAATGTACCAGTAGCAGTAATTGTGCCAGATGTTGTGAGAGCACCAACCCCACCAGCAGAATCTGTAAAGCTAATATTGTTACCAGTGGAAGCTCCATTACCAGTAGTAGCGGTGCTATCAACTAGCGTAACATTGCCAGTAGTGTTAGCGGTCCAGTTAGGAGTAGCGATATTGAGCGAACCGATAGCACCAGAAGTACTAGTGAATGAAGCAGAAGTTGTACCTGTAACTGTCCCAGCAGATTGAGTAATAGTGCCAGAACCATTAGCATTCAGTGCTACCGTTGCACCGGAAATATTAGCACCAAGAGCTATATTGCCATTAGAAGCAGTTTGTGCAGTCAAAGAGCCTGTTGTTGTAGCCGGATTTGTAAAGGAGATGCCGCCGGAGCCATTGTTGGTAATAGAGATAGACCCAGTACCGGCATTGCCATTAGCCGTGAGAGTAGAAGGCGAGAAAGCAGAAGAACTATTATCAGTTAGGCTAATTGAACCAGCCGCATAAGAACCGGAAGCATTAGCACTAATCGTTCCTGAAGGCAGACTCATTGCGCCATTGGCATCTAAAGTCAAATTACCACCAGCTCCGCCACCAGCTCCGGGTGCAAAAGATATGTCACTCACAGCGGGTAGTGTAATGCCACCACCGCTATTAGTGATAGAAATAGTTCCACCACCACCACCGGCTGTTGGTCCGCCGTTAGCAGTGATAGCACCAGTTGTACCATTAGTTGAGCCAGCGCCAATATTGAAAGCAGTAGAACTATTGGTGATAATCGTGACCGAACCACCGACATTGGAGCCAAGACCAGTATCAGTAATAGCGCCGCTAATATAATTAGCGCCAGAAGTCATACTGATCGTACTGCCAGGACCGGCCACCGTGCCCAACGATATCGAGCTGGCAACAGTAGAGCCCGCAGTGAAACTACCAGAAGAAATGGCGCCAGTGCTATCAATTGTTACGCCACTGCCAACTGATGGCGTAGCTGTGGCGACTGTGACATTACCGCCACCGCCAGTGCCGCCAGTAGATGAGATATTGCTGAGACTGATACTTGTGCCACTGGTAGCGCCAGCAATTATATTTATATTGCCATTGGTGCCACTGCCACTGCCGCCAGAGGTTACCGCGATGGTTGATGTATTGTTGTTGATATTCCCTGCTCCTGTACCGGTGCCAGTAAAGGCTACCAAGTTGATATTGCCGCCGTTAGTATTGCCGGAAGATGTAGACGAAGATATGGGATATGAATCACTAACTGCTAGGCCTATTTGTCCGCCAGTAGCTGAGCCGCCAGTAATGCTCAAAGTACCAGAGCCAGGTGTACCAAAAGCTGCGCCAGCAATAATATTTATAGCGCCACCGACTGAACTAATATTATCATTGGGATTAGTAGACACAGGATAGGCACCGGCGTCCTCACTACTAATCACGGATATATTGCCACCAGAAGTCTTGATACCCGTTAAATTGATAGAGCCAGACCCAACAGGTGTACCAATGGATTGTATGTTGCCCGAAGAAATAGCCCCATTGGTATTAATGGTTATGCCTCCACTGGTTACTCCAGGTGTGGCCGTTGCCAAAATTACATTACCACCACCACCAGTGCCACCTATTGTAGTTATAAAACCAATGTTCGTTGGACCAAATCCATTGGTTAATATGAGGCTTGTTCCTGTTCCCACATTAGTTGCGCCGGCTATAGCAATAAGGTTGCCATTAGCACCAGTACCGCTTCCTCCGGTGCTTACACCAAACTCGCTATTGATGTTGGCGAGTGCAGGACCCATAACATAGCCAGAATTGGTGCCTGTACCTGCAAATGCAGCTATCGTTATGTTGCCACCACTACCATTTGTATTGGAATTAGCTGACGATAAGAGATAAGTAGCTTGGGCGGTGCCAGCATTGTATAGTTCACCACCAGTAGTAGAACCACCACTTATGTTTAGAATGTTTCCAGAACCAGGTGAGTTACTAAAAGCAGCTCCGGCTATAAGAGTTATTGCTCCGCCACCACTAGAAATATTCAAGCCTGCAACATTCGATATTATGTCTTCACTACTAATTAGGCTAATATTGCCTCCAGAAGTAGCTATGCTAGTGAATTGCATTGAACCAGAGCCAGTAGGTGTGCCCACAGCCTGGATGTTGCCTGCACTAATGGCGCCATTGGTAATTGTAAGACCACTACCTACACCAGGCGTTGCCGTGGCAAGAGTTACATTGCCACCGCCACCAGAGCCGCCGGATGTATTTATAGTATTTAAATTAATTGAATCACTGGTGCCAAGCCCGCCAGCGCCAGCCATAACAAGAACATTGCCATTAGTGCCTGTACCATGACCGCCTGAAGTTATTGTAGCACTGCTTGGTCCGGTGATTATGCCGGCGTTTGAACCTGAGCCACCAAAAGCAATAAGGTCGATATTGCCGCCGTTTGTACTGCCAGAAGAAGTAGCAGAAGAGAAAGTAGAGGCATTAGATAGGTTGATTTGCCCGCCGGCACTAGTGCCGCCGCTGACGCTATAATTACCGGTGCTGGGATTAGTGAAGCTGGCACCGGCTATAATATTTATCGCGCCCCCAGATGTGCTGAAGCTTGCCCCACTTCCGGTGGTAATGTCGCTAGCAGCAAGAATTGTTAATGGAGCACCGGATGTCGTTATGCCAGAGGCAATAGTAGCTGTACTGCCTGTGCCATTAGCGGCTATGGAAATAAAACCAGAGGATGAAGTGGAAATATTGTTTTGAGTTAGTGAAACACTACCACTTGAGGCATTGATATTAATACCGGCATTGGAAGTAATTGTGCCTGAGCCGGAAATAGTTAAATTGCCAGAAGAGGCATTAAGAACAAGCGCAGTAGCGGCATTATTAGTAATCGTGCCCGTGTTAGTGAGTGAATTGAGATTGATGGTCGTACCGGCACCACTAGCAATAGTGAGCGCACCGCCTATTGTATTAGAGCCGGCACTAGCTGGCAGATAAAGAGCATTGCTGGAAGAAGATGTATAATTGCCTGTTACACCAGATGGGATAACAAGATCTGTAAAGCCGAGGTTGCTGCCGCTAACTGTGGGCAGATTGCCGGTCGCGATAGTGAAATTACCGCCGGTGGCATTGCCGCTACCACCAAGAGTAATAGTTTGACTGCCGCCAGATACTTCTATAGTAGCTATCCACTCAGCTGGCGTAATCAATGCACCATTGGTTATAGTTACTGGACTGCCGCCTACTGTAATGGTTATGCCGCTACCGCCACCACCGTAGGAGCCGCTAGTGAGTGTAGTATTAGTACCGGCAAGTGTGCTGTTGATTGTAATTGCGCCAGAGGATGAAATATATCCTGCAGTGCCGTTGGTTACGCTTGGTGATTGGCTAATGACAAAAGCAGTTCCTCCGCCACCACCAGTAATATTGGCAGCAAAATTAGCTGTAGTGCTTGAAAGATCATTGGCTATGTCATAAATCGTTGAGCCAACCGCACTACTGCCGCCACCACCGGATGTGATTGTTACAGCTGCTGAGCCAGCACCAACATTATTGATGCTGTGTGAGGCATAACCAGAGCTAGAGAAATTGCTTGTGCTGTAGAAACTGCTAACCGTGCCGCTTATTATTAGAGCACTGCCTACACCGGTGCCGCTGCTGAGAGTTATAGCGCCACCATTGCCTGCGCCTCCACCAACTGCAGAACCTCCACTAGTTGATCCGGCAACGTTTACAGCGCCGCCAGCAGCTCCATTAGAGCCAGCGTCCACTCCACCCGAGCCAAAATAACCACCGTTAGCTCCAGAAGAGCTAGCACCACCACGTCCTAAAACTCCCGTATAGCTGCTGCTGCCAAAGGCTTGTCCACCTGATAGTGCGCCGCCACCACCGGATGCTCCGCTAGTGCCGTTACTGCCGCCGCCGCCCCAATAGCCGCCACCACCGCTGGCATTACCACCTGTGTCAGCCGAGCCGCCACCACCACCGAAGCTACCACCACCAGCAGCACCTTGATTAGCATTATTGCCGCTGCTAGCGCCACCGCCGCCACCACCAGCCGCAAGAATAGGTCCTGTGATTGTAATTGCTTGGTTAGTTGCAGTTACACTTATCGTGCCGGCAGCACCACCAGCACCACCGGTTGTAGTTTGAGCGGAAGCATTTATTTGTACTGCGCCACCACCACCACCACCGGATGTATTTATATCTCCACTAATATTTATAGCGCCACTGGTGCTTGAAATGTTGACATTGCCACCAGTTCCGCCAGCACCACCGGTAGCTGTGTGAGCTCCGGTTTCATATACACCACTACCGCCACCACCATAGGCTCTAATATAGTTAGTGTTTAAAGTTGAACCGGTAGTTAAAGTAACTGCTCCAGCGCTGCCACCAGCCCAGCCAGTAGTATTAGCACTGCTATTAGCTGCTAGAGGTCCAGCTCCACCGCCAGATGTATTGATATTACCAGCAGTTAAATTAGTACCAGCAGTAAGATTAATAGCGCCACCGGAAGATCCTGCTTGTTGATTGGCACCAGCATCAACACCATAAGTATATAAATTAGCTACAGTCAAACTGCTTGATGCTTGCGTGCTGCCGGCAGAAATTGTGCCTGATAAAACACCACTAGCAATTGATACTGAAGATAGGCTTGGTGTAGCAGTAGCAAGAGTAATGCTGCCGCTATTGCCACCAGTACCACCACTGGTATTGATGCTGACATTAGCCATATTTATTGATGTGCCAGATGTTGCACCAGCGTACATAGCCGTGCTGCCGTTTGTTCCTGTACCGAATCCACCTGAATTTATGGTTAGGGTTGTAGAACCAGCAGTAATAACACCGGCATTTGTACCTGAGCCGGCAAAAGCAGCCAAATTGATATTGCCGCCATTGTTATTGCCAGAAGTTGCAGCAGACGAGAATGAAGATAGATTGGTAAGATCAATCTTGCCGCCTGAAGTTGTGCCGGCAGTGACGCTAAATGTGCTTGTGCTCTGTGTTGGGGTGAAGGCAGCGCCAGATATGATATTTATAGCGCCGCCAGTTGTATTTATGCTGGAACCACTGGCGGTTGTAATATCTTCACTACTTGCAATTGCTAAAGGAGCACCGGAAGTGGTAATAGCACCAGTAATATTTATTGTACTGGTTAGTCCATTCACACCTAACATGACCGAGCCAGCACCTGATGTAGCACCGATAGTACCGGTGGTCAGTGTAGTGGACAAAGCTTGTGGGTTGATATAGACGCTAGTCCCTGTAGCATTAACAACACCGGTTAATGCGCCAGCGCCGGCAACACTTATTGCCTGACTACTAGCTGGGTTAAAGTTGATATTACCTAAAGTAGTGCCACTAGCAGATATATTGCCGGTTAAAGTAACATCTAATACTGCTGCGCCGCTATTGGCAATATTGATTGTGCCACCGGTACCAGAGCCTGGTGCATTAGCAGATATATTGCCATTGATGTAATTATTCGAACCAGAACTTGCTCCAACAACTAATGGATTACTGCCACTTATGTCGCTGTAGGTGATATTTATGATGCCACCATTTCCGGTGCCGCTACCATTAGCGCTAATACCTTCGTTTACTTGTAAAGTTCCAGAGCTTGTATTTGTGCCCGCAGTTAAGTTGATTGTGCCGCCGGTGCCATTGGTGCTTGCGGCGTTAGCAGTAATTGTTGTGCTTGATGGAATGGTTAAATTGCGTCCAGCAGACAATGTTATTGTTCCGCCATTGCCCGTAGCACCAGAACCACTATTAGCCGTTATGGAGGATATATCGCCAGTAGCTGCGCCCATGATTATATCGCCAGTGGACCCGGTAGCGCTAATCGATACAGTGCCACCATTGCCAGTGCCGACTCCATTGGCAGCCAAAGCGATAGCGCCGCCAGTTACGCTTACAGTAGTACCAGTAAGACTTATGCTGCCGCCATTGCCATTAGTGCCCAGAGGATTGACGCTGAAAGTGAAGCTGTTTGGTATAGTTAAAGTGCCGCCGCTAGCAATAAGGGTAATACTGCCGCCATTGCCAGAAGCGGAGCTAGCCGAGCCGCCGGTAGCAGAGAGAGAAGAAATGTCTTGATTAGCAGCGCCAAGCGTGAGCCCACCGGCGCCAGTAGTCTTAATATAAAGACTGCCGCCATTACCTGTGCCGGTAGCATTAGCAGTTAAAGCAATTGTAGCTGGGCTGGTGCCACTGATAGATAACGAAGAGCCGGTAAGACTTATGCTACCACCATTATAATTACTAGAGCCGGATGCACTGGCACTATAGGTACCCTTTGGTATGGTAAGTGTGCCACTGGCATTTAAAGTGAGATTACCACCAGCACCACCACCAGCACCAGGGGCAAATGAGACATTTGTAGCAGTGGGCAATGTAATACCGCCGCCGCTATTAGTTATTGATATTGTTCCACCGCCACCACCAGCCGTAGGACCGCCATTAGCTGTGATGGCACCGGTTGTGCCATTAGTTGAAGCGGAGCCAATATTGAAAGCAGTCGAGCTATTGGTGATAATCGTGACCGAACCACCCCCATTAGAACCAAGTCCAGTATCAGTAATAGCGCCACCAATGTAATTATCACCGGCAGTCAGGCTTATTGTTCCACCCGGACTTTGAACAGTGCCTGCATCAATGCTGGCGGCGGAATTGACGGTTCCAGCCGTAAAGCTACCAGAGGAAATGGCACTATTGGTACCAATTGTTATGCCACTGCCAACCAGAGGTGCGGCATTAGCAACTGTAACATTGCCATTTCCGCCGGTGCCACCGGTGGCATTGACGCTTGCATTGAGCCAAATACCATACGAGTTGCCGCTCGAAATTGTTGCCCCGTTACCCAGTGCAAGGATATTGCCATTGGAGCCGCTGCCACTGCCGCCAGAGCTAACAGTGTCAACATAGATCGAGCCGGAATAAGTACCTGTGCCGGTAAAGGCGATGAGATTTATATTGCCGCCGCTCGTGTTACCGGATGATGTGGCAGAGGAGACTGTTGAATATTGGCCTAGACTTATCTGTCCGCCAGTGGCAGAGCCACCGGTTATGCTTAACGTGCCGGAACCCGGGGTGCCAAAAGCGGCCCCGGAAATAATAGTGATTGTTCCGCCGGAAGTAGTGACGCTATTGGCATAATTATTAAAGGCGTTTATGTCTTCGCTGCTTACAATGGCTACATTACCGCTTGCAGTTACGCTAGCGAGCGCGTTGCTGGGGCTAAGATTAATGGAAGCAGAGCCAGTCGGTGTAGCAATACCTTGGAAGCTACCGGCAGAAATGGCACTGCTGCTATTGATAGTAATGCCGCCGGAAGAAACTGCAGGAGTGGCTGTTGCCAGAGTTACATTGCCACCGCTACCAGAACCGCCGGAAGTATTGATACTATTAATACTTATTGAAGCAGTGGTGCCAAGTCCGCCAGCACCAGCTAAAGCAAGAACATTACCATTGCTGCCTGTGCCGCTGCCGCCTGCGCTAATTAGGAGAGCAGAATAATTGCTGACATAACCAGGTGGAGTAATTATGCCGGCATAAGTTCCAGTGCCGGCAAAGGCTATTAAGTTAACATTACCACCACTACCATTAGTAGCAGAATTAGCAGATGATATATTCAATGTGGCAACATTGGTTGCATCATCTTGGATTGCGCCGCCAGTAGCTGAAGCCCCAGTTATATTAAGAATAGATCCACTTGATGGAGTATTAAAAGCTGCCCCAGCAATAAGATTTATAGCCCCGCCGGAAGTAGAAATATTAGATGTGCCGCCATTAGTTCCCCATGCCACATCTTCACTGCTGGCAATTGTAAGATTGCCACCGCCAGTGGTAATATTTCCCAATGTATATATACTGCCGGAGCCAGTAGGTGTGCCTGTGCTTTGGAAATTTCCGGAAGAGATAGCACTGGCGTTGCTGATTGTAATACCACCAGTTGTAACTCCAGGCGTGACTGTGGCTAAAGTAATATTGCCACCGCTACCAGAGCCGCCCGAGGTATTGATATTTCCACAAACAGTTAATGCGTATAGCCAGGAGCTGCCTGACATGTTGGCGCCAGCCATTGCAAGAATGTTGCCATTGTTGCCTGTGCCACTGCCGCCTGTATTAACTGTAAGTATAATATCATATGCATTATTGCTTGCACCATTGAAAATGGCGCCAGCATCGCTGCCTGTGCCTGGGAAGGCAACCATAGTAATATTGCCGCCACTGCCATTAGTAGATGAATTGGCAGAAGATAAAGTCACAGTAGTAGTCTGATTAAAATAATTGGCGGCCGTAACTTGGCCACCGGTGGTATCGCCTCCACTTATGTTTAATATATTGCTGCCTGTGGGAGTGCCAAAGCTGGCACCGGCAATAAGATTGATTGCGCCGCCGGAGGTGGAATAAGTATTAGTGCCACCGCTGGTACTTAGGAAGACATCTTCGCTACTAGCCAGAGTGACATTACCGCCGCCAGTAGTTATATTGCCGGACACAGCAATGGAGCCTGAACCGGTAGGATTGCCGGTGCCAATGAAATTGCCGGAAGAAATAGCGCCGCTGCTAATTGTCACTCCGCCGGATGTTACTCCAGGTGTTGCTGTAGCTAAGGTTATATTACCGCCGCCACCTGTACCACCGGATGTGTTAATAGCCCCGGCTATATTTATGGAATCATTTGTGCCCTGATTAGTAGCCCCAGCCAGCATGAGGATATTGCCGTTAGTGCCAGTGCCACTGCCCCCAGATAATATGGTAGCGGAACTTGGTCCGGTAATCACACCGGCATTTGAGCCTGAGCCGCCAAAGGCAATCAAAGTAATATTACCGCCGTTAGTATTGCCTGAAGATGTAGCCGAAGAGAAAGTAGAGGCATTAGTTAGATTTATTTGACCACCGGCACTGGTGCCACCGCTAACGGTATAATTGCCAGCGCTTGGGTTAGTGAAGTTTGCGCCAGCAAAAATATTTATGGCGCCGCCGGAGGTGCTGAAGCTAGTCCCACTTGAGGTTGTGACATCGCTGGCAGCAAGAATAGAAAGCGGCGCCCCGGAAGTATTGATGCCGGAAGCAATGGTAACTGTGCTGCCGGTGCCATTAGCAGCTATAGAAACGAAGCCGGAAGAGGCTGTGTTAATACTGCCTTGAGTAAGCGAGATATTGCCGGCGGTGTTATTTAAATTAATACCGGCATTTGATGTAATTGTGCCTGTACCGGATATAGTCAAATTGCCGGATGATGGACTAATAAGAAGAACGCTGGAAGAATTATTATTGGTTATGGTGCCGTTATTGGTAATTGAATTCAAGGTTAAAGTAGTGCCGGCACCACTGGCAAGATTGAATGTGCCATTAATTGTATTAGTGCCTGATAAAATCAAAGTTGAATTAGATGAACTATAAGTGCCAGTTACACTGGCTGGAATATTGAAAGCTGTAAATCCTGTGCCACCGGTAACACTGGGTAAATTAGCTGTGGCAATATTGAAACTGCCGCCGGTAGCATTGCCGGAGGTAGTCAGCGTCAGTGCTTGTGAGCCGGCGGATGCCTGAATAGCAGCTACCCATTCTGCCGGTGATATAGATTCGTTATTGGTTATGGTGACAAAGCTAGGTGTGCTGCCATTATATTCAAGAATGTTTACACCACTGCTGCCGTTGTAAGAACCGCTGGCAAGAGTAGTATTGGTGCCGGCCAATGTGCCGTTAATGGTAATTGTTCCTGAAGATGAAATAGACCCAGCTGTGCCATTAGTAACTGTGCCTTGAGTAATGACAAAGGCGGGGCCTGTGGCGGCGGTAATGCCGGCTGTATAATTTCTGGTTGTGCTGGCAAGATTATTGGCGGCATCATAAATAGTTGAAGCCACGCTGCCGCCACCCGCAGAGGTTATAGATATAGTATGCGCACCGCTGCCGACATTATTGATGCTCTGGGCTGCATAGGCAGAGCCTGAAAAATTAGCGACGCTGGCGCTAGGGACAGTAGGATAGCTATAATAACTGCCCACAGTATTGCCAACTACAATGGCACCACCGCCAATAATAATATTGCCGCCGGCTCCAGCTGCGCCACCAGTTGTAGACGCTCCACTTGTTGATCCGGCTGTATTGACAGCTCCACCAGCAGCGCTATTAGCACCAGTGTCCGTACCACCTGCTCCAAAAAGTCCGCCGGCATTTCCTGAAAAGCTGATGCCACCACCACCTATGATGCCAGTATAATTGCTGCTGCCATAAGCTTGACCGCCGGAAGCCGCGCCACCACCGCCGGAAGCTCCAGTGCTACCAGTGCTGCCGCCGCCGCCATAGAATCCGCCACCACCGCTAGCAGTACCGCCCGTATCAGCAGAACCGCCACCGCCACCAAAACCACCGCCGCCGGCTGCACCTTGATTAGCATTATTACCATTACTTGCGCCGCCACCACCACCGCCAGCAACAAGAATAGGTCCACTGACAGTAACAAGCTGACTGCCTGTAGCTGTTATGTCTACTGCGCCCGCTGCTCCACCGGCACCACCGTGAGTAGTTTCGCTGGTAGCGTTTATATGAACAGCACCACCGCCACCGCCGCCTGACGTATTAACATCTCCACTGATAGTCACAGCGCCAGTGGTACTGGCAATAGTCACAGCGCCACCGGCACCACCGGCTCCACCAGTTGCAGTAAAGGCGCCGGTTTCATAGACGCCACTGCCGCCACCACCGTAAGCTCTTATATAACCAGCGCTCAGAGAACCGACTGCACTTAAAGTAACAGCACCAGCGCTGCCTCCGGCAAAGCCGGTAGTATTAGCAGTGCTATTGGCTGCTAGAGGTCCGGCACCACCGCCGGAAGTATTGATATTGCCAGCAGCCAGCGCACCACCAGAAGTAATGTTAATCGCACCACCGGAAGAGCCCGCCTGCTGATTGCTGCCCGCATCTACACCATAAGCAGTTAAATTGCCCACAGACACGCCTGCTGATTGAGTAGTGCCGGCTGAAATTGTGCCGGACAGCACACCACTGGCAACTGACACTGAAGACAAGCTTGGCGTAGCAGTAGCAATAGTAATGCTGCCGGCTGCACCGCCTGTGCCGCCATTGGTGGCTATATTGCCGATATTAATCCCTGTGCCTGACGAAGCCCCGGCAATAATATTGACAGCCCCATTAGTACCGGAGCCGCTACCACCAGAAGCCATATTCAAGCTGGAGGCAGTGGTAATAGTGCCTGAATTTGATTCTGTGCCGGCAAAAGCAGTAAGTGTTATTTTGCCGCCATTTGTATTGCCAGATGATGGTGAAGAAGAAAGGGCTGAAAGGTTAGATAAATTTAGCTGACCACCAGTGCTTGATCCGCCACTTATGTTTATTGTTCCGGTGCTGGGAGTAGTATAGCTTGCTCCGGCCAAAATAGTTATTGCTCCGCCAGATGTGCTGATGCTGGCGCCACTTGAAGAATCAACATCATTTGTGCTGGCAATTGCTACTGGTCCACCATTTGTAGTGATGGCGCCAGTAAGAGTAATTGGATTAGTAGAACCATTGGCTGCCAGCATTATATAACCGGATGAGCCGGATGTATGAGCAGTAATTGTGCCGGCATCTAATGTAGTTGCGGAGCCTTGTGGATTAATAAGCACACTGGCGGCATTAGCATTGACTATGCCGGTAAGGTTGCCGGTACCGCTAACACTAACGGCTTGGCTTGTGCTGGCCGGAGTGAAAGTTACATTGCCAAGACTTGTACCACTGGCAGATATATTACCGGTCAAGGTTACAGTAAGTGCAGCAGCAGCCGAATTGGCAATTGTAATATTGCCGCCGGTTGTGCCACTGCCACCGGCATTAGCAGAGATATTGCCATTGATATAGCTATTAGAGCCGGAGGCGCCTATTATTAATGGATTGCTGGCGTCATTATATGTAATATTGATTGTGCCACCATTGCCTGTGCCCACACCATTAGCGCTCAAGCCTTGATTGATTTGCAATGTTCCAGAAGCGGCAGTGCCAGCAGCGACAGTAATAGACCCACCATTGCCATTATTGCCAATGGCGCTGACATTAATGATATTACTGGTTGAGGGGATACTTAAATTGTCTCCGGCAGATAATGTGACGCTGCCGCCATTGCCGGAAGCTGAGCCACTGGAGCCACCGGTGGCGGAAATGGAAGAAATATTACCGGCGCTGTTGCCAAGCGTAATGCTGCCAGATGATCCAGTAGCAATAACAGAAATACTGCCGCCATTGCCTGTGCCAACACCATTGGCTGATAAAGATTCAGAACCACCGGTAAAGCTAACTGCACCGCCCGTTAAACTTATTGTGCCACCATTGCCGTTATTGCCTAGAGCGCCAACGTTAAAGTTGAAGCTGTTTGGTACAGTTAAAGTGCCGGTGCCGGCATTAAGTGTAATGCTGCCACCATTGCCAGAGCCAGAACCGCTGGAGCCGCCGGTGGCTGAAAGGGAAGAAATATTGCCGCTGCTGCCGCCCAATGTAATGCCGCCAGCTCCGGTGGCTGTTACAGAAATACTACCACCATTGCCTGTACCTACACCATTAGCAGCCAAGGTCTCAGCGCCACCAGTAAAGCTTACTGTAGAGCCAGCAAGACTGATACTGCCCCCATTGCCATTAGTGCCCAGAGGATTGACGCTAAAAGTAAAGCTATTTGGAATAGTTAAAGTGCCACCACTAGCATTAAGACTAATACTGCCGCCATTGCCGGAGGCAGAGCCGCCAGAGCCACCTGTTGCTGATAGGGAAGAAATATTGCCGCTGGAGGCTCCTAGAGTAATACCACTGGCGCCTGTGGCTGTTACTGAAATACTGCCACCATTGCCAGTTCCTACACCATTGGCAGCTATAGACTCAGCACCACCAGTAAAGGTTACTGTGGCGCCAGTAAGACTTATGCTGCCGCCATTACCATTAGTGCCCAAAGGATTAACGCTGAAAGTAAAGCTGTTAGGCACAGTTAAAGTGCCGCCGCTAGCAATAAGGGTAATACTGCCACCATTGCCAGAAGCGGAGCTAGCAGAGCCGCCGGTAGCAGAAAGAGAAGAAATATCTTGATTAGCACTACCAAGCGTGATGCCGCCAGCGCCGCTCATATTAACATAAAGACTGCCGCCATTGCCTGTGCCGGTGGCGTTAGCAGTTAAAGCAAGAGTAGCTGGGCTGGCGCCGCTGATAGATAACGCAGTGCCAGTGAGTGATATGCTGCCACCATTATAATTACCCGAGCCAGTTGCACTAGCACTGATGGTACCTTTTGGTACGGTAAGTGTGCCACTGGCATTTAAAGTGAGATTACCACCAGCTCCACCACCAGCTCCAGGAGTGAAGGATAAAGCAGAATAAGCTGGCAGTGTAATGCCGCCGCCACTATTGGTTACAGATATTGTTCCCCCACCACCGCCGGCTGTTGGCCCGCCATTAGCCGTAATCGAATTAGCACCATTACTTCCGGAGTTGTAGAAGCTATTAGCGATATTGAAGGCAGTAGAACTATTGGTTGATATAATGACTGAACCGCCGGCATTAGAGCCAAGTCCATTGTTTGTAATATCGGGTTTGATAGTGGCATTGTTGCCGGAAGTAATAATAATTGTACTGCCCGGTGCAGTTATGTTTGAGCCGCCTATAGAAAGGGAGGAATTCTGTGTCGCGCCGGCGGCAAAGGCACCGGAAGAAATTACTCCGCTGCTATTTATGGTAACTCCAGAGCCAACAGAAGGTGTGGCAGTAGCAATAGTGATGTTACCGTTACCACCAGTACCACCAGTTGAAGTTACATTGTATAAAGCAATTGAATTACTGGTGCCAAAACTGGCTGCCCCGGCTAAGACAAGAATATTACCATTGCTGCCGCTGCCAAAACCACCTGAGTTAAGGGTAATTGTACTATTTAAATTGGTACCAACGCCACCGGCACCGCTTTCACTGCCGCTAAAGGCGATGAGATTAATATTGCCGCCATTGGTATTACCGGAGGATGTAGCAGAGGATAAGGTAGAAACTGACTGTAACAGGTTAGGTCCCATTTGTCCGCCGGTAGTAGAAGCGCCAGTTATATTCAGTATATTGGACCCACTCGGTGTGCCAAAAGCTGCTCCAGCAACAAGGGTTATTGCGCCGCCTGAAGTAATAATACCGTTTGTTGAACTGATACCAGCAGAATTCCAAGCAACATCTTTATTGCTGGCAAGAGTGATATTGCCGCCGGTAGTGTTTATAGTGCCAAAAAATATGGAGCCAGAGCCACTAGATGCACTGCTGGCAAAGAAATTGCCGGAAGAAATGGCACTGCTGCTATTGATAGTGATTCCACCAGAGGAAACTCCTGGGCTAGCTGTAGCCATAATGACATTACCATTGCCACCGGTACCGCCAGTTGTACTTACAGTATATAAAGAAATTGAAGGGGCGTAGGTAAGTCCAGTGTCACCGACGCCACCAGCCAATATAAGAATATTACCGTTGCTACCACTGCCAGAGCCGCCTGAGTTAAGAGCAATGGTACTATTTAAACTGGCACTAACCAGACCAGCATTAGTGCCAGTACCGTAAAAGGCAATGAGATTAATGTTACCGCCATTTGTATTGCCGGAGGATGTAGCAGAGGATAAGACAGAAACGGCATTAGTAGCGTTAATACTTATCTGCCCGCCAGTAGCAGAACCGCCACTGATATTAAGAATGGAGCCGGAGCCGGGCGTGCCGAAAGCTGCGCCGGCAATAATGTTTATTGCACCGCCAGACGTAATAATACTGTTGGTTGTTACACTGCTAGGAACGACCAATATGACATCTTCGCTACTAGCTAGAGTGACATTGCCCCCGGTAGTAGTGATAAGTCCACTTATATAGATAGATCCGGAGCCAGTCGGTGTACCGGCACTCTCAAAATTGCCGGAAGAAATAGCGCCGCTAGTTATAGCGACACCACCAGTTGTTACTCCAGGTGTTGCTGTGGCCAGAGTAATGTTGCCACTGCCACCAGTGCCACCAGTTGTATTGATGCCGCTGGCGTGGTCAAACGTTATACTAGTAACGCTAGTACCGCCAGCAATTACTGTGATGCTACCATTGGCATTGCTACCGCTACCGCCAGATGTCAGGTTCAGACTGTAAAAATTTCCGCTTAAAATACCACTACTAGCTCCTGTGCCAGCAAAAGCAGCAAAAACCATATTGCCACCAGCACCTGAGCTGTTGGTAGAGGATATATTAAAATTAGTGCTTTGATCTGTAGTTATTTGTCCACCAGTGGCAGATCCGCCAGTAATGCTTAGAATGCCAGAAGAAGGTGTGCCAAATGCTGCACCGGCAATAAGATTAATTGCACCCCCTGAAGTAGTAATAAGATTGGTGGTGCCTGTGTTAAACACAATATCTTCACTGCTGGCAAGAGTAACATTACCACCGGCAGTAGTAATGGTAGCTAGCTCAATAGAATTAGAGCCTGTTGGGGTGCCGGTACTTTGGAAGTTTCCTGAACTTATGGCACCGCTGCTATTAATGGCAACTCCACCAGAAGTCACTCCCGGCGTAGCAGTAGCAAGAGTAACATTGCCACCCCCGCCTGTGCCACCGGAAGTGGTAATTCCACCGACAAATGCCATGGAGGAATTTGTTCCTTGGCCGGTGGCACCACTTATAGCAATGAGACTGCCATTGCTGCCATTACCACTGCCGCCTGAAGTAACAGTTGCAAGTGCAGAACCAAAGATGTCTCCTGGAGTAGCATTAGTCTCAGTGCCAGTAGAGGCAATAAGCGTAATATTGCCACCACTGCCATTGGTATTACTGTTGGCTGATGAAAGGGTGAAGGTATTGCCAGCAGAAGTCGTATCCATTGCGCCGCCAGTAGCGGAGGCACCACTTATATTAAGAACGCCAGAGGAGGGAGTACCAAAGCTCGCCCCAGCAATGAGATTTATCGCTCCGCCGCTAGTATTGATACTTAGTCCAGTGTTAGCTATAATGATACTGTCGCTGCTGGCAATAGTCACATTGCCACCGGCAGTGGTTATATTATCGCTCAGCCACACGCTGCCAGAGCCCGTAGGAGTACCAGTGCTTTGGAAATTACCTGAGCTTATGGCACCACTGCTGTTGATTGTAACTCCGCCAGATGTGGCTCCAGGAGTAGCCGTAGCTAGTATTACATTACCTCCGCCACCGCTACCTCCGGAGGTATTAATAGCACCAAGATATATTGATTGGTAGTAGCCCACGTTCGTAGCACCGGCTATAGCAATAATGTTGCCATTAGTGCCAGTGCCAAAACCACCGGAAGTGAGAGAGAGGACTTGGCCGCCGGGATTGATTATTGTTCCAGCGTTTGTGCCTGTGCCGGCGAAGGCAATTGCTGTGATGTTACCACCATTTGTATTACCGGAAGAGGTATTGGACAATAATGACAAAGACGCATTATTGGTTAAATACATTGCCCCACCAGTAGCTGACCCACCGCTTATATTTAAAATCCCAGAACTTGGTGTACCGAAAGTAGCACCAGCAACAAGGGTTACTGCGCCGCCTGAAGTGGTAAGGCTGACAGGTCCATTATTAAAATTAATATCTTCACTGCTAGCTATAGTTATATTGCTACCAGAAGTGGTTATATTTCCATTAGCAAGAATGGAACCAGAACCTGTCGGTGTGCCGATGCTTTGAAAATTGCCGGAAGAAATAGCTCCACTGGTAATGGTAACACCACCGGCAGTAACACCAGGAGTGGCTGTTGCTAAAATGACATTGCCGCCACCGCCAGAACCACCAGTTGTGTTTATGCTATTGACACATAACGATGCATTTGCACCATAATTTGTAGCACCAGCCATGGCAATTACGCTGCCATTAGTGCCACTGCCACTGCCACCAGAGTTGATAATAAAGCCACCACTAGGACCCATAATGCCAGCATTGGGACCTGTGCCACCAAAGGCAATTAGATTTATATTGCCGCCATTGGTATTGCCGGAAGATGTTGCAGATGATAGGGTGAAAGTGCCGTTAACGTTGAAGTTAGTTTCTCCCCCAGTGGCAGAACCACCAGTTATATTGATGGCGCCGGAACTTACCGTGAATGCAGCTCCAGTAACTATTGTTATAGCACCACCATTGGTGGTGATATTTGAACCAATTATCAGATCGATATCTCCACCGCTGACTAAAGATACTGGTGCACCATTAGTCGTAAGAGCAGTGTTGACACTAATAGGACCGCCACCGGCAGCAATTGCCATAAAACCGCCGCCACCGGTTCCAAAAGTAGCACCACTTAATGTAATTGCACCGGCGGAGTCGACTATATTTAATATGGCATTGCTGCCTTCAGCGTTAGCTGTTAAAGTAACCGTGCCCGTGCTACTGCCGTTTTCAACATAAACTGGGGTTGATGAAGAGCCGATATTGCCACCAGTGCTGGTCAAACTTATAGTTGGTACATTTATATAACCAGAAGAATTGGTTATATTACCGCCGGTGCTAACTGTCAACGAAGTACTTGTAGAATAACCAAGAGTAAAGCTGCCGGTTGCCAGTGAAATTGCCGGGGTTGTAGTACCGCTGAAATTAACAACATTATTAGCACCCTGCGAAAGAGTTAAGGTACCAGCAGTAAGTGTGTAGGCTAAATTGCTGCCTTCATTGCTGGTAATAGAAGTAGATCCAGTGGTTGTCAAACTAAGCGCTGTACCTACGCTGATACTGGAGTTGATGGCTATGCCATCGCCTGTGCTGATGGTCAGAGAAGCCGGTGCCACTGTACCAGATTCTTCGGCTGTGAAAGTGCTACCGCCAAAACCAGTAATAGTAGTTGCCTGACCCAGAGTGCCTTGAGAAAGGGTTATAGCACTAGCTCCTCCACCCTGGGATAAGGTGAGAGTGGCGGCAGTAAGGGTGACTGCTCCAGAACTTGTAATGGTTGAGGCGGCTCCGCTGGCTGTCAGGTTTATAGTCCCTGTTGCGCCTGTACTGATGCTGCTACCTTGTATGCTTATATTGCCACCGGAAGTAAGAGAGAAGGTGCCGCCGCTGCCGCCAGCGGAAGTGCTGGTAAGGGTAATATTACCAGTAGTACCACTAGCATTTTGTATGTAAACCAATTTATTGGCTGTACTGGCAATGGCAGTGAGGGTAATAGCTCCAGAAGCACCGTTTTCAATGAGAATTGGGTGGGCTGCTGTACCAATGCTGTTGGCCGTGCTGGTTAAGCTCGTTGTGGCAGAATTTAGATAAAAGGTAGAGCTGGTTGTTATAGCGGCGGATGTGACGATTGTCAATGAAGTCAATGAAGATGCCATTGTTATGGCACTGCCAGCACCCATTGTTATGATATTATTGCCCGCAACTACAGCTGTACTACTGGCCTCTGAAAATAATACGGTGCCGGCAGCAATTGTTACTGGTGTTGATGCGCTAACTGTCGAGCCGGTGGACGTCAGGCTTAGTGTTCCTCCTGAGCCCATTGTTGGGGCGGCGCTCATTGTTACAGCGCCAGGTGTGCTGATTGTTACCGAACCAGTGCTGGCTGATAAGGCTGACAACGTCATGGCGAAGGCGCTGCTGGCGAGTGTGGCAGTGGTTGCAGTTACCGCTGCTGTTGCCGAGGTTTTTTGTTCAACTAAAGATATAGTGCCGGCCGTAATTACTGTAGCTGCCGAAGCAGTAATACCACCAGTGGTGCCTAATGCGGTTAGGCTTAATGTTCCGGAAGTACCCACACTAAGGTTGCTTGCCCCTGCTGTTATTGATATGGGTCCGCCGGTACTGATTGTTACTGAACCGGCATTACTTACGAATGGAGATAATGTTAGCGCAGTGCCGGTTGCATCCATTAAGACTGTAGTGGAAGTAATTGTTGTTGTGCCAACAAGAGCACTGCCTTCTGATAAAGTGATGTTGTTTGCAGTAAGTGTGTATGCTCCATTACCACTGACTGTTGAAGAAGTACCTGTGGCAGTTAGATTTATTGTTCCGGACGAACCAACATTGATGCTGCCTTGTATGGCAATATTGCCGGTATTATTGATCCAGAATGTACCGCTGCTGCCTGCAGTTGAAGTGTTAGTGAGAGTGAGATTGCCGGTAGTACCGCTGGCATTTTGTATATAGACATTTTGGCTGGCGGCGCTGGCATTAGCAGTTAGTGTAACGGCACCGGCGCTACCGTTTTCAATAAGGACAGGAGTGCCTGATGTACCAATGCTGCCGGCAGTGCTGGTTAAACTAAGAGTAGGAGCATTTAAATAGAAAGTAGAACTGGTAGTGATATTGCTGGCAGTGCTTAGTGTTAACGAAGTTGCCAGTCCTGATAGTGTCAAGTTATTAGTACTGCTGCCGCCCATTTCCACTATATTATTGCCAGCGATAGTGATAGCACCGCTGCCTTGCGATAGAGTCATAGTGCCGGCAGTTAAAGTAAATGGTGAGGCATTGCCAATGGTTGAGTTGGTTGATGTCAGGCTTAATGTTCCAGCAGCGCCGGTATTGATAGCAGCACCGATAGTAATGCCGCCGTAATAACTAATTAAGAAAGTATCACCGCTGGCAACAGTGGAAGAGGTAAGAGTGACGCCACCGGTATTGCCACTGTAGTTTTGAATCCACACATTACCTGAAGCGGCACTGGCAGTTAAAGCAACGTTGCCACTGCTGCCATTTTCAATATAGAGCGGGCTACCGGATGAAGCACCGATATTGCCATTAGTGGTGGTTAAAAGAATAGTTGGAGCATTAATGTAGCTACTACTATTAGCAGAAGTAATATTGCCAAAATGGCTAACAGAGAATGTGCCTGATGTGCCTGCTGACGATACGCCACTAAAAGCGATGTGACCACCGGTGGTGCTAAAATCTTGCAAATAAACATTTTGACTGGCAGCAGAGGCATTGGCTGTTATTGTTACTATGCCTGTAGTGGCGTTTTCTATATTGAAAGCATTACCAGCGCCAGAAGCACCAATACTGCCGGCCGTGCTGGTGACAGTTATAGTAGGAGCGTTTATATAGCTATTGGCATTGGCGTCAGTAATATTGCCCGAGAAACTAAGCGAGAATGTACCCGAGCTGCCTGCTGATGAGGCGCTGGTTAAGGTAAGAGCGCCGGTGCTGCCGCTAGCATTTGCCATATATACATTTTGGCTGGCAGCGTTAGCGTTAGCAGTGAGAGTAGCCGTGCCCGCGCTGCCATTTTCTAAAAGAATAGGATTGCCAGATGTACCAATACTGCCAGCGGTGCTAGTCAAGTTTGTGGTTGCCGAACTTAAATAATAAGTAGAACTAGTCGTTATGTTACTGTATGTACTTAAAACTAATGAATTGACATTAGATGCTGCTCCCAATAATACTAATGTGTTGGTGCTTCCACCCAACTGAATGGTGTTATTGCCGGTAAATACAACAGTAGCACTGCCTGCAGTTGTATCGCCTTCAGACAAGGTTATGTTTTGAGCATTAATAGTATAGTTTCCGGTAGGAGTGATATTACCAGTAGCCCCCAGAGCTGTCAGACTTAATGTGGCACTGGCACCCATACTGGGGGCAGCTGTTATTGATATGGGTCCACCGGTACTGATTGTTACTGAGCCAGTGCTGGAAGATAATGCTGATAGCGTTAAGGCGTTGGTGCTGCCATCCAGCAATAATGTTGTAGCGCTGAGAGAAGTTGTACCACTGACGGCATAGCCTTCCAATATGGTGGCTGTATTAGAAGTAAGTGTTTCTGTTGTAGATCCAGCAATAGTTGAAGTAGAACCAGTAGCATACAAGCCAATTGTTCCAGCCGCTCCAGCATTTATGGCGCCGCTTATGGTTATGCTGCCTGGGGTGTTAGCGTAGAAAGTGCTGCCACTACCAAGCGTGGAAGAAGAAAGAGTGAGAGTACCTGTACTAGTATCGTTTATATATATACTGGTGGTGGCACTAGTAGTAAGTGCTACGTTGCCCGAGGCACCGTTTTGAATATAAACGGGGCTGGATGCTGCTGTACCAATACTGCCGCTGCTGGTAGTTAAACTTATCGTTGGGGCGCTTATTAAACCACTGCTATTGGCAGAAGTGATATTGCCGGCGGCGCTGATGGAGAAAGTGCCTGAGCTACCTGCTGATGAAGTTCCCGATAAAGTGATAGGACTGGTACTACTGTTACCCATAGCGATATAAACATTTTGGCTGGCCGCGGCAGCGTTTGCAGTAAAGTTAATAGCGGTGGAGCTATTCTCAATGAGAATAGGGGCACCGGATGTACCAATGCTGCCTGTTGTGCTGGTTAAGTTCAGAGTGGTTGTTTTGGGTAGATAAAAGGTAGAACTGGTTGTTATACTGCCGGATGTGGATAGTGTTAAGGAATTGAGTGTTGCAGCTGATAGTGTTATTGCACTGCCGCCACCAATTGTAATTTGATTATTGGCACTAACTGAAATAGCACCCGAGCCTTCTGAAAATAATACGTTTTGAGCAGCTATCGATATTCCGGCTGATGCACTAACCGTTGATCCTGTAGATGTCAGGCTGAGCGTGCCTGTAGTCATAGTCGGGGCAGCACTCATTGTTATAGCGCCACCAGTTTGCACAGTTACCGAACCGGCGGCAGCCGATAATGCTGATATTGTTCTGGCGGTGCCGCCATTCATGGCAATTGTAGTAGCTGTGATTGCTGCTGAAGGGCTAGTAGTACCGGCCTCAGATAAAAGTACGTTGGTGGCAGATATTGTGCCGCCAAGAGTAATTAGTCCAGTAGTTCCTAGTGATGTGACGCTTAGAGTTCCTGATGTAGTCATAGCATCTACTGTTACCGGCCCACCTGTGCTGACTGTTAGTGAAGTGACTGAAGCTAAGGTAAATGCGTTGGCTGCTCCGCCCATGGTTACTGAGGTGGCAGAAGTGAGAGTGCTTGTGCCAGTGACAGCACTGCTTTCCGACAAAACGAGGGTGCCGGCAGTGAGCGTTTTTCCGGAAGCGCTAGGCGTAATTGTGTCGGTAGAAGCGCTACCGGTTGAGAAAAGTTTTAGGGTTCCAGCTGCATTCATGGTAACGCTACCGGTTACCGATATAGGGCCGCCGGTGCTTATTGACAGCAAACCACCTGAAACGGTATCTCCTGATAAAGTTAACGCACTGCTTCCTGCCATGGTCACTGATGTGGCAGAAGCAAGAGTGGTTGTGGCAGTAACACCGGTACCTTCTGACAAAGTTATACTTTTGGCAGTAAGTGTAAATCCTGTCGTACTGGGAGTGACTGTTGAAGTAGTGAGGCTGCCTGTTGAAGATAAGCTCAGGGTTCCGGTTGCAGCCAAAGTGACACTACCGGTGATTGATATGGGCCCACCGGTACTGATTGTAAGCGAACCATTGGCCCCGTTTTCTGAAGCTAGAGTTAAAGCATTGCTGCTTCCGCCTAGGGTTACTGAAGTGGCCGAAGCAAGGGTAGTTGTGCTCGAGACACCACTGCCTTCTAAAAAATTTATGTTGAGACCGGTAGCTGTTAACGAAGCGGCATTGGTAATTGTTGAGGTTGAGCCTGTAGCGCTGATATTTACTGTCCCAGTAGAACTGGCATTAATAGATCCCTGCAGACTTACGTTGCCGCCGGCAGTAATAGAAGCGGTGCCAGCTGTGCCAGTAGTAATTGCATAAAGAGTAGCTCCACCAGCTTGTGTAGTGCCAGCTGTAATGCTACCGGCAGTAATAGCGCCATTTAAAATTGTCATGCCGCCGGCCGATACAACCGGTGTAGCAACTGAAATGCTGACATTACCGGCGCTGCCTGAGCCACCGCTAGTATTAATTGGCCCAATAGTCATTGCTGTTCCTGAAGTTGCTCCAGCAATTACTGTAACCGCACCGTTAGCGCCAGTGCCACTGCCACCAGTGGTTATGGTAACGCCTGTTGGGGTGTAGACATTGCCAGCATTGGTACCTGAGCCGCTAAAAGCAACTAAAGTAACTGCACCACCAGCACTGCCTGAGTTGCTGCTTGAAGTATTAAATGAAGTGATTGCATTAGAGCCCCCACCAGTGCCAGTACCACCAGTTAAGTCAATGTATCCCCCAGCAGCGCTAGATCCTAGAATTGTGAGTGTGGAAGTTGTGTCCCCGCTGCCTGCCTGTCCACCTGTGGTAGTAAAATTAGCCCCGGCAATCATTGTTACTGCACCACCAGCTCCCGAGGAAGAACTGGTGTTGATTGATCCAACACCGCTAGCAGTAATAATATTAGTTTCAGCGACAATTGCTAAAGCTGCTCCAGAAAAGTTGAGATTGTCGGCAATAGTGACTGAGCCGGCAAGATTGTAATAAGTGGGGTCACCTGAAATATCCATCTTGCCAATGATTAGATTAGGTGTACTGGCACTAAAGTGAGCAGCACTGGCTGTAGTATTTACTTGACCAGTGACAATGCCCAAACTAGCATTACTTACTCCAGCCCCGGCATTTAAATTCAAGTCCTGCGACAACCAGTTGCCACCAGTCAAATTCAAGTTGGCGACACCACTGTATGACGCATCTCTTAAATTTATTGCGCCGTTGACCGCCTGAATTGTGCCACCAGTATTATTAACCACGATGTTTTGGGTGGTCGGGGCATTAAAAAGCACACTGCCACTGTTGCCAGTGGCAGTGATTAAGCCTATATTAGTAAAACTACCGGTGCCGGAAGTAAGGCTTACACTTGTGCCGCTGATTGTTGCCCTGTCTGCGGGTACAGGGGCCGCAAGGGCATATGAGTTATGCCATTCGGGCTTGCCGCTGCTATTTTCCAATCTGCCCCCACCTAGGGTAGCTCCCGCTGTAGGGGCGAGATTTATCCGCCCGTTCGAAGCGAAGTTGGATTGTTGAGTTGGACTGATGTTGGCTATTGTCCCTCCTGCAACAATGGACAATGCACCCGATGAATTGATACTGCCCTGATTAAGCACATTGCCCACAACATCTAAGTTAAGAGAGCTGGAAGAAAACAAATTGCTGGAGCTAGAACCTGGTAAGGGTGAATTGTAACCACCCGTTATAGAAGAAAGAATATCAGTAACATCCCCACTTCTGCCAACAGACAATGAACCCAAATCTATAGTAGAGCCTGTATTAGCAGCAGACTGCAAAACATCTAAAGTGCCAGAGACTTTTGTAGTTCCGGTAACATTCAAGGCGCTACTAGATGTATAGCCAACGAGATCGACAGTGACATTTTTCGACACTACCAATGATGACAGTGAACTGGTTTGTCCTTGCTCCAGTGTAAGCAAGCCACCGCCAGCCTTGCCAGTATTAGTAACAATAAGAGTTTGTTGTCCAGCGCCGCCAATCACTTGCTCGGCAGCAGCATATTGAGCAGCAGTAAGCATTTCACCTTTGGTGATTGTCATAGTGCGGCCGCCAATTATTGTATCGTTATTGCCAAGATGTCCACCAACCACAATAGTGGCATTGAAATCAGCAGCAATGACTCGGCTGCTAGAACTTAGATTCAAACCAAAGGCGTTGGAGATATTAGCGTCACCAAGCAGAGTGCCATTGGCGGCAGTACCAAGTGTTACCGGTTGATTACTTAAATTATTATTGAAAGAATGAGATATTCCGGTATGAAATGCGGTACCTTGTCCATTGCCAGTTGGAGCAAGATAACCAATAGCTGAATCATGCTCATGACCAGCATGAAATGACAAAAAGCCACTGCTGTTTGAAGGAGGTGGGCTGTATGAAAATATATGGTTCCAAAGATAATGTGGAGAATTTTGTTGGCTATTTGTCAAACCAGTAAGAGAAACATAAGGCTGATGACGCAAAGAGTGGTGATGGTTAAATGGGCCCCGAAAATTAAATGAGTGTGGAGGAGCATATTCATGATGAGCGTTAATAAAACGCATATAGTTAGCTGAACGGACATAATTAGAATTTATAGCAGCGCTATCATAATGGCTGTGTTGAGCGGCAGAAGTGTGTTGAACCGCAGAAGAAGGATTAGCAGTAGTAGGCGTTATTGTATTATTTTGATGATGGTTAAAAAACAAATTGTGATGGCTTGTTTGGCCGTTAGTAGTATTAGAATTGCCGCTAGAAGTTGAAGGGTTGCTGCTATTCTGCTCATGCTGAATCAAATGCTGCATGTGCTGCGCATGATTAATAGCACCTGCTGCATCATGATGATGCACTGGCATGGGAACAGGAGCAGGTCCAACACCGCCATGGGCCCAAGCAGATAAGGATAGGGTTTGTCCCCCTATCAACAAAAGACACATCAATACAGATATTAATCCTTTAATGGGCTTTTCTTCCTTAATCCGGCGACAGGTAGAAATCAATTTTCGCCACTAAGCCAACTCTTTCACTTAGTCAATTACTATATGCCCCGCCAAAATACATTCAGCTCAAATATTTCTAGCTACCGGCGCAACACCAACTCTCATATCTATCATCTCAGACATCTCTTGACAGCGATGGATTGTGAGACTAAGAAAAACCCAAAATTAATCTATATAAAATCAATCTATACAGAATCAATCTATACAAAACCAATATTTACTAGGCTTTCGCAGGCTTTGCACTTTAATTCTTATTTGTCTATCGCACTTTGTGGTGATTATGCAAACTGTTAAAACACAACATTACAAAAAATGAGTTAATCTCTGTTCGATTTCTTCGCGTTTAATCAATTCATTGTAATCAACCATACCTAATTCGTCTTTTGGCAATATCATTTTGATTGCTTCGCCTTCTCGTTTTTTATCGCGAAATAAATGATCTAATAATATTGGTACAGAAATTCCGGCCGACATTTTAGTAGGCAATCCAACAACTTCTAAAAGATTCAAGGCCCGATGACTATCTGATTCACTTAATTGCTTATGTGATACAGCCAAATGCAGTGCAAAGGCTATACCTATTGCTACCGCTTCACCGTGACTAAGAGCAAAATTGCTTGTACTTTCTAAAGCATGTGCCAAGGTATGCCCTAAGTTTAAACAACGACGTAACCCACTTTCTAAGGCATCTTGAGCTACTACAGCAAGCTTCATTTTCATAGAAGCAATAAGAATACCCGGCAATAATTCGTTATTCCAAGCGAGATCTGCAATCGAGTTTTCTAACACCTGCAGTAATGGTCGAGGACCCATGGAATATTCAGTTTCATTAGCAATGGTTTTTTCCAGCAAAGCATATTTAATAACTTCGGCTAAACCGGAAGTAAATTGAGTACGAGGCAAAGTAGCCAATGTGTCGGTATCCACAATGACAGCTTTTGCAAAATAATAATTACCAATAAGATTTTTACCACCGTGAAAATTAACAGCCGTCTTGCCCCCAATTGCCGCATCTACTTGTGCTAACAGCGTTGTGGGAATAGTAACCAGATTTATACCGCGCAAATAAGTTGAAGCAGCAAAACCGGCAATGTCTGTTACTGAACCACCACCAAAGCCAACTAGGGTATCCTTGCGCGAAAACTTCAATTGGTGCATAGCATTCCAGACTTTGATTAAGTAGTCGATTGACTTACAAGCCTCACCATCTGGAATCTCAAGTACATGCACTGATATACTTTTGGCATGCAATTCCGTTTTTAGATAATCTATTTCTTGAATAAACAAATTAGGGGGTTTAAGCAATAAAATCTTTTTACCCGCATCGATTTGCGCTAATAAATCTGGCAATTTAGCTAATGTCCCTTTGCCTACAACAACCCTGGTGCCAACATGTAAGACGGATTGCCAATTGAGATTTAGAGACTCACCATAATGAGTTTTATGCTTTAACATCTTGACCCAGCCTGCTGCAATAACCTTTATATTGATCAATTGAATTTTGCAGATCTACCAAATTATCACCACCAAATTTATCTAATAAAGCTCCCGTAAGGATAATACTAACCATAGCTTTGCATACAATCGCACAAGCTGATACAGCACACACGTCAGATCTTTCATAATGTGCAGTTTGTTCAGCAAATTCAGGAAATGAAAGCGAGGATAAACCAGAGCGCAGAGTTGGTAATGGCTTCATATAAGCTCTTACAATCAACCGTTCCCCGTTAGTCATTCCACCTTCTATCCCTCCGGCATAATTAGTCTGACGCCTAAACGGCAATGGTGAATTATGCTTAGTTGGATAAATGGCATCATGTACTAAGGAACCCACCTTTTTAGCACTATTAGTGCCATCTCCTATTTCTACAGCTTTAACTGCTTGCACACTCATTAAAGCCTGCGCTAATTTGCCGTCTAATTTTAAATCCCATTGTGTATAACTTCCCAAGCCAACTGGAAGCCCTTCTACGATAATTTCCACAACACCGCCTAACGTATCTCCCTCTTGCCAGGTTTTATTAATAAGCACTTTCATTTTTTCTGCAGCAGTATCATCTATGCAAAGTAAATCCGCGTTCTTAGCTTTGATGTCAATTTCTTCAATAGACATTTGAGCCGCATCCTGCAGGGCTTCTATGTCACCAATTTGCAAAACATGAGCGGTTGACTTAATACTACAATTACTTAATACTTGCTGACACAAAGCACCAGCAGCAACACGTGCAGCTGTTTCGCGAGCAGATGAACGCTCCAAAACATCTCGTATATCGCGCTGACGAAATTTAATTGTACCGGGGAGATCAGCATGTCCTGGTCTAAATCGTTTAATGGATTTATTTTCCATCTGTTCAATTACATTCTTGTCAGTAATGTCAACCTCAGAGGTTGACATTACATAAGTCCAATTTTCTGACTCCTTATTATTAACAAGTAAAGTAATTGGCGCACCACTTGTAATACCATGACGAATTCCGCTTAAAACAGTAGCCTCGTCACTTTCTAATTTCTGTCTGCTGCTGCGCCCATAACCCCCTTGTCGCCTAGCTAGCTCAGCATTAATAAGGGCAATATCAACATTTAGTCCAGCAGGAATCCCTTCTAGAAAAGCTAGAATTCCTCGACCATGAGATTCACCGCTAGTATAAAATCGCAACATGTAACGCAATTATTCCTTAATATAGACACTTGATAATAACAGCGTAAATAATCGGATTATAATACGCTAAATAAGGCTTAGTTTACCAATATTATCCTGCTAAAACCTTCGGTTTGCAAAATTGAACATAGAATTGAACATAGAACGTATAAATTTCAACCTAGCAAATTTAAAGTTACCAATAATTATTATCATTGGACCACCCGGAGCTGGCAAAACAGTAGTGGGACTGGGGTTGAGCCAGTGTCTAAATTGGGATTATTACGACACAGATGTTCTAATTGAACAAGCAACGTCTATGACAGTGAGCGAAATTTTTTCTAAACATAAAGAAATAGTTTTTCGCCAATTAGAAGGTGCTTTGGTGAACCAAATGACTAAAATGTGCCAAAAGCCTGCCGATAACACTAAATCAAGCGGCGGCACAATAATCTCTTGTGGCGGCGGCTTGCCTATACCGCCGCAAAATTTTGCCAACCTTTTAAAATTAGGTGATATTGTTTGCTTACAAGCCTCCGCTTCAGTGCTTATAGAAAGGGTAGGTCCAGTAAAACATAGACCTCTTCTTAACCTGAATATTGCAGACGAGGAAAATACACAAACTAATAGTACCGAGCAATTATTCCGATTAGAAAAACTTCTATCCGAACGCCAAGAAGTTTATGCCCAAGCCCCTTATCAGATTGATACAAGTAATAAAAGTATAGAAGCGGTAGTGGCAACAATTAGAATATTACTTAAACTGTAGGCATTATTCACATTGATATTTTCTGCTCAATTCGAAAATAAGCTTATAAATTTGAGTAATAGCTAAAGAGACGTCCGCATCACAATTTAAATTACCAATTTTTGCTAGAAGTTCTTGTTCTCTTTTCTCGTCAAGCACTGGTAGTTGAAAATTGTTCTTTATTCTGGACACCTCTTTTGATAAAGCAAAGCGCTTTTCTAATAGTGACCAGATTGACATATCTATTTTATCTATTTCTTGTCGTGCTCCGGCTAAATGAGAATTATTCGCTTCATTCATCGATTGGAAAGCCTCATCATATTTTCAGGATATCTTTCACCATGAACAGCATCCCGCGGAAAAACTTCTTCAATTCGTTCTAAATCAGCAGGCGTTAACTTTACATCTAAACTGCCTATATTCTCCTCTAAATATTTGCGCCGCTTTGTGCCAGGTATAGGGATTATATTATTACCTTGCGCCAATACCCAGGCTAAGGCTAATTGTCCAGGGGTACAAGATTTTTCTCGGGCAATTGAATGAACTAATTCTACTAGCTTTATATTCTTGGAAAAATTCTCGCCCTGAAAACGGGGGAACTGTCGCCTATGATCGTCAGGCGGTAGATCATCAATTTGTTTAATTTGTCCCGTCAAAAATCCTCTGCCTAGGGGAGAAAAAGGAATAAAAGCAATGCCCAGTTCGTTACAAGTATCAAGAATTTCATCTTCAGGGTCTCTGGTCCACAGAGAGTATTCACTTTGCAATGCTGCTATCGGATATATTAAATGAGCTTTGCGCAAAGTTTGGGCTTTTGTCTCAGATAATCCTATATAACGAATTTTACCCTGTTGAATCAAGTCAGACATGGCTCCCACTGTTTCTTCGATAGGCACTTTGGCATCTAGACGATGGTAATAATACAAATCAATGGTATCAACGTTTAGCCGCTTAAGGCTGGCTTCACAAGCGGACTGAACATATTCAGGACGACCATTTAATTCTCGCTTATCGGGCTCATCTGGTGATCGCACAAAGCCAAATTTAGTCGCCAAAAAAGCTTGTTCTCTTTTTCCTTGAATAGCACGCCCCACCAATTCTTCATTACTGTATGGACCATACACATCTGCTGTATCTAAAAAATTCAAACCAAGGTCTAAAGCTCTATGGATGGTCGCTATTGATTCATCATCATCTCTTTCACCATAGAATTCAGACATGCCCATGCAACCTAGCCCAAGGGCAGAAATAGCTGGACCAAATTTTCCCAAACGTCTCTTCTGCAATCCTGTCCCCATTTCTAATTATGTATAAGATTCTAAACGATAGGCATTCAAGGCGATATAATAGCTCAAATGATAGAATCTAGCAAAACAGTTGGTATCCAGGGCGGTCGTGGAAGCTTCAACGAACAGGCAGCGTTAAATAATCTAGCCAATCATGGCATACCCATTTATCAATTGCGCTACCTGCATACAACTGAAAATGTATTTAAATCCTTAGAAAGCCAGGAAATAGATTTCGGACAATTTGCCGTACGTAACTCCTTAGGTGGAGAAGTAGAAGAAAGCGTTGAAGCCATGTCTGGCCGTGATTTTTCTGTGGTGGGCACTTACCAGATAAAAATCGCTCATGCTTTAATGATTAGCCCTAAGGCCAAAATCACTGACATAGAAACAATAATCACGCACCCACAAGTTTTACGCCAATGTGAGCAAAATTTGAAAAAGTTTTATAGCAATATCAAATTAAATGTTTGCGAGGGAGAACTCATAGACCCAGCTAAAGTGGCAGAACTACTAAGCGAGGAGAAGCTGCCCAAGAGTGTAGCCACTGTTAGCAATAAATTTCTCGCTCAAATTCATAATCTCAAAGTGGTAGCAGAAGATTTGCAAGACTCCGATGATAACTATACAACTTTCCTACTTGTTAAGCCTATAGGAGCATAGTCGTTTTCATTGACAATGGCTCGACTAATGCCATTCCCTACTTATGCCAGTCAAACATTGTCTTTACAAGTTATGTTTATTCCAAATAAATAAAAACTAGACATCTGTAATAATAGCAAAAGCCCTAAAAGGAGAAATAAGCTGAATAGAATTTTGACTATACATGGGCCTAATTTAAACCTGTTCGGCAAACGCCAACCAGAAGTTTATGGCAGCATCTCATTCGATGAAATAAATAATAGACTTAAAGAATTAGCGAAAGAAATAAGAATAGATCTTGATATCTATCAATCTAATCACGAGGGATTTTTAATAGACAAAATTCAAGAAGCTGCAGACAGTTATGATGGAATACTTATTAATCCCGGTGCTTACGGACATACCTCTATTGCCTTAAGAGATGCTATAAGCGATTTTGGCAAGTCTGTGATTGAAGTACATATGTCTAACATCTATCAGCGCGAAGAATTTCGCCATATTTCATATATTACGGCTGTTTGTGCCGAGACAATAGTTGGACTGGGGGTAGAAAGCTACTTACTCGGGCTAAGAGCATTGGCACAACTGATCAATAAGGCCGAGATGGCAGATAAAACCAAAGAAATTTAACTAAAGCTAGACGCGTCTAGTCTAACCACTATAATTATTTGAAAAATTACGTCTCAGACAATCACATTATTGAAACAGTAAAACCAACATGGAAAGGAAGAATACTAAATGGTCAACAAGTCGATAATCACAAACAAAGCAGACTTTCTCTTCTTGTCTTTTATAGCTTTATTTAGTCAATCTATTTTCATGTCTTCGGCACAAACTGTATCTAATTCCGCACAATCTCAAGTGTCTGGATTTAATCATAAAAAACAAGTTTCTACGATGATGCTAGGAGTACAGCGTTTAACAAATCCGGTATCCTTGCCAGATTTACCCCAGCCTGATGGAGCGACAAAATTTTTTACCGGCGACAAAACGTCGGCTTTGCATAATAGAACTCTCTACCATTTGATATTTTTTGCCGAACAAGATCCACAAACAGTACTAAAATTCTATAAGGACGCCCTTGTTGCCAGGCAATGGAGCATATCAAAGGATAGTCCCGATTCACTTGTGGCTGAACATAAGAATGGACATAAATGCACAATTGCTGTTAATGAGGCTGAACCACCAGATGGTAAATCAAGATTAACTATTACCTATTGGCAGTTCGACAGACTGCAATCAAGTCATTTTAGATAATAGTCGGTGAATTTTATCCTTCTCTGACTTTATTGAACCGATTAATATACGCTTTTCAATATAGTATTTGTGCTATTGCCAGACTCAGTAACCGAACCTTTCCCTGCATCATAAATAAAATACCTTAAGTGATTTACAGGTCCAGCATAATTGTTATCTGTGAAACTAGCAGTGTAATTACTGCTATCGACTTCAATAACAGCAGGGTGCTGAATTCCCATACTGGCAGGACTACCAGTCCATACATTTGATAACGCATTGTTTATATTAGAGTTATTCTTTATAGGGCCGGAGTTTTTGGAGCCTATGTTTAGGAATCCACTACCCTCAAGCACAGATAATGCTGCCCCAGATACATTACTTACCGTATTGCCTGTAAAAGACACATTTTTGCAGACTTGAACAGCACAAGCATCTATAGGATGGCCTGCCTCAGAAGGTATATTAGCAAAAGTATTGTTAGTGATCTGAACTGGACCAGACAAATCCTCGAGTTCTAGCTCGTTGTTAAACCTGTTTCCGTTTACTTTTGTGTTTCCTGGGCAAGCCAGAATTAACACAGGGCCAGATATATTATTGCCATTGAATATACTTGATGTACAAAATTCGAAAATGCACTCATCAACCAAAATATTATTATTGACGAGCTGGAAACCTTTACCACCTATTACATAAACAAAACTTCCATTTTTTATTTTGTTGCCACTAACTATTAGTGGTGTATTTAAACCATAATTGGAGACTTGCAGTAGCGCTAATAAACCGCTGCTAATTGAATTATTCAATAAATAGCCACCGGAATTTTCTAGCATCATGCCACGGCCATTAACGTGGGAAGCTACATTACAATTTGACACCGTACCGGTGGCATTCTTCAGCAATATAGCATCAGCTGTTGTGTTGCTAATGTTGAGTCCAGACATAGTATAATTTTTTGCATTTACTGCTGCTGCACCTGCCACTGCTAACGCATCAGACATGCTTGATAGATTCAATACTGGATGCTCCTGCTGGATGGACATATTCTTTAGCGATGAGCCATTGCTCAGTAATACTACATAATTACTGGTAGTACCGATCAAGACTGAACTGATTCCAGCACCAGCGAAAGTCACATTGGCTGGGACATTTAATTGGGCAGAATGATTGAAAATACCCGCCGTTAGCTTCACCGTACCACCTGAACCTACGGTATTTAGGGCATTCTGGATTGCAGACTGCATATCTCCGCCAGTAGGGCTTAATGTAAGAGTTCTGGGTTGAATCTGAGCTTGGGCTATTACGATATTACTAAACAATAAAGCTACCGCAGGAACCAAAATGCCTATTAAAATGTATCGACCAATACAAAAATCTTTATTCATCACAATAACTCCTATAGTAAGAGGGCTTCACCTCCAAGCATTCCCATGACAACCCAACAATAAACTGATTGATTAGACTAAATGATCATCTTATATCAGCAATGGCTATATTTAATTTGAAAATTTATACAATTTACTGTAGTGTTACCCTCGCCATAATTATGCTTAGTTTTTCAATTAGAAAAATAAATTGTATCCATCAAACCTAACGGATTCGAATAAATATATACAGGTAATGATCTTGAAATCGAGAGATCACTGTTAGCGCTACTGTAATAATTGTATCGAGAAAGTCCCTTGATGATATCCTGAAAGGTATCTTGCGGCAGAAATATAGCACTTAGCGGACAATTGCATAAACCTGTGTCTAGGATTAATCGCACTATAGCACCGCCTATAGGAGCACTGTTTTTTAACGCTGCAGAAGATGGTATCACTCTAATTGCTCCCTGGTAACTATTTGGTATGTCTAGATCATGCAAGCGGCGACAACCAACAGCATGACCTTTATAAAACCACAATTCTTCGTATTTTATGAATTTTCCGGAAATATCACCAAATCGAGGATTGATATGATAACTAACAATCAACTTTTTGAGTGGATTCAATTTGCATCCTGCATAATTTAAATAATCTCCTTCACTAACTTTAATATCAATAACCCAATCATAGCGATAATCCATTTCAATAAGGTCGTTAATGTCAAAATTAAGATCGGTTCTATTCTGGTCTTGTGACATGCATTCTAAAGGAGATAGATTTATTACAAAAATTACAAGAAGAATCAAAATAATCTTTTTACTCGTCCATATAGAATTTTTTGCTAATCGGATCGCGTCCATAATTTTCCCAAAGAGTTTTTGCCTTTATTATGCAATTAAAGGGTTTGGTTAATCCCACTATTTCCATTCCTAAACAATTAAGCATAATAAGAGGACTGAGCTCAATATGAGAGTCCATCTCAAGTTCATATTTGCAAGGAGACTTTTTACCATCAGGTAACCACTCAGGTGGTATTGGTTTGGCTTCAGCAGCAGTAAAAACGTCATAAGGAGACTTAGTCATCGATATGATTAATTTGGGTTCAACTGATTTCAGCTTTACACCACCCAGCTGAACCAGCTGTGTACCTAGCGTTGAATCGGTATTTAAAAGATCAACTGCCCGGCTAAAAGTTTTGCATTGGGCTAAACGTCTTACTTGCGAATTGATAATTTCCTGAGTAAGAATCCAATGTAACGGCAAAACGCTTAGGTCAAGTAGTGGAACTATAATCACTAGAATTAGTAAGACGAAAGCAGCAGAAAACTCGGCTATTTGATAGCCATATGGCTTGCGTAGCAACGACATTCGCTTATACAACATGCTCATGCACTGATAACTTGTACAATATAAATGTGCCCGGTTAATAGGTCAAATATCATGTTAATTTTCAACTTTGGCTAATCAAGATTAAATATGCAATAAAGCGTGCAGTCTTGTCAACTACTAATATGTGTCCATTTTGTCCTGCTTCTCCTACGCGTCATATTTAGCGATTACGACTTTTGCTATTTAAAAATCTTGCTTACAGCGCAAGAAAACTTGAATTTGAAAGAAGCATGCTGGCGACAAACTAACAATTAATTAAATGATATGCCCTGGAAAGAAAGACACTATATATAATACCATACCAATAATATCGTATTGGACAGTGGCACTAAATGCAATACCAAGCCATTTTATACGAGTTTTCGCCTCTTAGCTGCTTACTCAAACCTGGTGAAGAATTCAAGGATTCATTACGCTCATCGGGTGGTAGCAAATAACTATTTAAGGTATAGTCTTTTGGCCACGCATTACTAGTAGATTAAAAGGAAGCTCATAGTAATCTTGCTCGCTGAGTTAATTTAGTTATAAATTTGGGTAAATGGAAATATTCTCGTATTTGCGGAAGTGCAAAAAATAGCTGAATAATTAGGTCATCATACAATCAAATGGCTGATAACAAACCAACAACTGTCCGTATAAACAAAGGCAATATGTTACTTTTGGCTAGTCTAGCTATAGGATTGGTTGTTTTTGTGATTATTATTGGCCTGGGTTTTTATATAATACTCTCAGAACAAAAGCGAGCGCAAACACAGTGTGATGATATTGCCATAGATTTAGCTAAATCCTTAAATGCGCAAAATCGAATTGGCCAAATGAATGACACTGTAGAACATACGCGAGAATTGATTTATTTGTCCCGACAGAGTCTAAGTATAGCTAATAATTCCATGCCAGTCTATGCGAATTTGGCCGATTTATTGGTGAACGAATCCGTTGAAGCTTCTTCTATGGTCGAAAAAGAAAGACTTAATCAAATTGATCTTGCTGTGAGCAATTGCCGCGAAACCGTTAAAAAATTACGCCATGCTAGAACTGAAGCTGGCAATTGGCTGATGCCTTGGTTTATCGAAAATCAGTTGTATATCAATAATGTACAACTTGTTGCAAGCAATAACCTGTCCAATATCACAAGCCCTGCAGTAATAAAAGATTTATACAAATTCGATTTGGAGAAAAACTATATTGAAAAAAACAGTAAACTTTATTACGGTAATATTAATGCCAAGCTTCCTCCTCCAGACTTAAAGTTGAATTTTTATTTCTCCACATTGCCTGCCTGCATTGAAAATACTATAAGTCCAGTGCGCTTAGCCAATCAAGATGATTTTGTAGCAACCGCGCTGATATTTGACGATAAGGACGAAAAGAAGTGCAATAAGCCTGAACAATTACCCGAAGGTGTGCGAGTATTAGGCAATATGATTATTCGAACCGATAATAAAGAGGGCAGGTTTAATATATCAGCTAGTTCTACAGCTACTGCACAAGGATCTACTACCAAAATCCCATAAACAACTTTACATAGTTTTCGCCATCCATGCAGTTAATCTGTTTCATTTTGTCTTACCATCTTGAGGTTATTAAAGTGACACCAAAACGGCAATCCAAAAATGGAACCTCAATTATTGAATTATGTTTTGCACTTTTGTTAGCCATCCCAGTTTTTCTCACAGTTTTTGATTTTGCAATGTTTGCTATTGGCTCACAGTTTAATGATAAAGCTTGCAGGGAAGCAGCCCGCTTAGCTGCAAGCGGCGATCCTAACTCAGCTGCCGCAAGGGCAAGTTCTGTTATTTTAGAAGCAAACGATAGAAAAATGGGTATTATTGCTGACTTGCGTTTGATTTCTGTAGAGAACACAGCTAGTGCCGCTGATATAAAGTCAGCTCAGCTAAATGGTGGGTCGTTTAATGGCACCGTTACAGTAACAACCGCCGTGACTGTAAAATCAATCCTGGTACATTGGTTTTCTCCTGGCCAATATGATTTGACTTTTCAATGCAAACAAAGCTTTCCATATACTTATGTTTTTCCTGACTCAATACAAAATAAAGAGTAAACAAAAAGTCTATTCAATCAGCTCTTGAATTATCAAATTTTTTCCCAGATCTTTGATTAATCTAGTGTTGCAAAGCCTACGCTGCAAGAAATATAATCCCTATTTGATGCCAGAGGCAATTATCTCTTGATTATTCAATTTCCTTCCGGTCAAATTTCTAAGCTAGGTATCGTCGGAGCAGGCGCTATGGGCTCCTCTATCGCCGTAGCAATAAGCAAACTGGGACTGCCAATCAAATTAATTGACAAGCAGCCAGCTGCTTTAGAGAAAGGGCTGCAACGAATCGATAACATGTTTGCAGCGCTGGAACGCAAATCAGAAGGAAGAAAAGACTTAAATTCAACCTCAGCGGCCTCTTTAGATACCAAACACAGACGTTTGCTTATTCAATCAACTGATAAATTCGAAGATTTTTGCAATCTCGATTTAGTAATTGAAGCAGTAAATGAAGACATAGAAGTAAAAAAATCAATCTTTCAAATATTGGATCGAATCTGTCATAAAAAAACGATTTTTGCTTCCAATACTTCTAGCTTTTCTATTACCCAGCTTGCTTCGTTCACAAATAGATCAAATCAAGTGCTAGGCATGCACTTTTTTAACCCTGCTCACATAATGTCTTTGGTAGAAATCATACCGGGATTAAATACCACACCAGAAATTATTGCAACAGCCATTGATTTCGTCAAAAGTCTGGACAAATTACCGGTCAAAGTAGAAGAATGTGCATCGTTTCTAGTTAATCGCTTGCTAGGGCGATACATAAACGAAGCAATTTGGATTTTGCAATCGGGTCTTGCTGATGTAAAAACAATAGATGATTCCGCTTGCCAAATGCTTATGCCTATAGGCCCACTACAATTGCGCGACATGAACGGCCTGGATATTGGTCTGTCGGTTGCGCGTTTCAATTATGAAGAATACGGTGAACGATTCAGACCTGCACCGCTACTTGAAATAATGGTTGAAAGAGAACTATTAGGCAAAAAAACCGGTGCGGGTTTTTATACTTATGTAGAAGGGGAGCGCAAACCCCAAAACATTAATCCTCAATTACAAGAACTAATTTCTTTGGCTGAAAATGAAAAAGTCGCAAGTCGGGTTAATCTGCCGCCTTTTGACCCCATGCAATTATTTTTACCAATGATCAATGAAGCATTTTTACTGTTACAAGAAAAGATAGTTTCTCCTCAAGACATTGATCCAGCTTTAAAAGCAGGACTGGGGATGAAAATAGGCCTGCTTGAATATGCCTTTGATTATGGTTTAAAGAATTGCCTAAGCAAAATCGAAATTTTAAACAAAGCGTATGGTGAGCGCTTCAGACCTGCACCACTTCTCAAAAGATATGTTTGGGCTAATAAAACATCAGCGGTGATATGAAAATTAAAAAATTTTGTACCATGCTGATTGAAGCACCCTTACAGTTTGCTGGAGTAATTTGCCCAATCGTTGCATTCGGATGTCTGCTGCTCAATTGCTTGATATGATTACAATTGTCAATAATTCTTGTTGATCCTGCCAAATTACGCACAAAATTGCCAAAAGAACAAAAAAAGCCCAAAATGTAGGCATACTTCACAGAAATTGCACATTAATGCGGAAAATTTATAATAGCGGTCCAAATATGCTATACGGTCTTAGTCTTAAATGAAAACAAAGAATAACCTTAGGAAGCGGTCCCAAGCCTTAGCACAAGTCTTTTTATTGTCGTGCGCACATGCTTGCATTCCTGCCGGTTGGGCTGCCTCCAAATCCGATCTGGACTATACTGACTTGGATCAATTAGCTCGACTAGAAACTACCATTTATGGCTCCCCTCACAAGAGTCTGCCAAACGAAAAGCGGGTTGATTCGCTAGAAAAAATACTTTTCGGCAAAACCCACAGCGGGGCCTTGCATTCTCGCATTTTTGCCATTGCTTCTACCCTAACTGGTAAAGCCGAAAACTCTTTATCACCCCCCTTAGCGCCCACTTTAGACCGAGGGGATACACTAAAAGGCGCCGCCCCACGAGTGGCAACAGAAGGCAATGAGCAATCGGAAGAGAATGAAAGTCTACCGCCTAGCGACGCTAAGCGTGACAGAATAAATAATTCATTGCAACAAGCAATGCAATTATATGGGCAAGGACAAACAAGCCAAGCAGAAGCACTCTTTAAGAATGTTCTTTCTTTAGATAGTAAAAACGCCGATGCTAATTACAATTTAGGTGCCATAGCCGAAAGTAGAGCTGATTGGCAAAGTGCCTTGAATTATTATCAAATAGCACTTAAAAGTAATCCTAACGATGAAGAAATCAAAAATGCTATAGAAAGTATGAAATCAAAAATTTCTGCTGCTAATGTTCCAAAACAGACAGCAAGCAAACAAGCAAAATTATCCAGCAAACAGATTGAGACATTAAAGGCAAAAGTTGATCAAGCTGCAACCGACTATGCAAAGGGCAATTATGATTCTGCCATCTCTAATCTCAAAGCAGTTGTGGCTCAGGCTCCAGATCAAGCAGATATTTATTATGCTCTTGGCCAAGCTTACAGGGCTAAGAATGAAAACAGCGATGCCAACAATGCCTTCAATCAAGCTGTTAAACTTGCTCCAGATAATAAACAATACTCAGATGCTCTAGCGGAGTTAGACAATAGCGAAGGACAAAAACAAAATTCTGTGGCCAATCGCGGCGTTGATACATTTTCTAACAATAATCCAGATCTAAGCAAAAAACAGGGCAAAAATAAGCACGGACAAGACAATCTTGCTAATCAAAATAGCAATGATTGGACACCAGACACACCAGGAGAAATTACTCCTTTTTCTGACCAAGGTAATAACGAATTAGGTTGGCAACCGGCCGACGCTGCAAATGGTTATAGCAGTAGTTACTATACACCTGGAATGAGTTCAGCTTATATGCCTGGTTATACTTATAGTAATTACATACCTTATAGCATGACAACAATGATGGAAAGAGCTGCTATTGGCGGTTTAGCAGGAGCCGCCCTAGGCTCTATGTTAAGTGCACCTGGTTACCGCAGCAGTGGAGCTTTCTACGGTGGGATGATGGGCGGAATGAGGGGTTTTATGGGTGGCAGGCATCGCTAAACTATGAAAGTAAAAAATATGACCTTTTCAATACATTTAAAAACTCAATTGATTTTGCTTTTATGCTCAACCTTTTGTTTGAATTTCTCCTCAGCAGCAATAGCCGACGGCGAAGTTTTAAAAGGTTCTGTACAAGAAGATGATGATGCTAATACACGTTTGCCTAGACCATTAAACAAAGATGGCAATCCTCAGTCAGATTCCTTAAGACTAAGCAGACCAACAAGTGCCCCTTTAACTGGATTGATTGACACCAATAAATTTTCTAATCCGTTAAGCGGTAACGTTAATAGTGGCAACCTTGACAGTCAGACAGCTAGTCTTGGTTTAGTACAGCCTGATAAATTCCAAGACTTATCTGCAAATAAATTTGATTTAGGAGCAGATCGTGGCTCGCGCGAATTAATGATTGGCTGGGAACGTTGGTATAAGCAATTATCCGGTGCCATTTATGGTCGTTGGAGCCGAGTTGCAGATATTTCAGGTCATGCTATCGTGCGAGTAACAGTAACAAATGAACGCGTCCTTAATGCAATTCTGGTTAAATCAAGTGGCAGTAGTGCTTTCGATAGTGGCTTAGTTGATGCGATTCTCAGCTTGAATGGCAATCCCGGTCTAACTTTTCCTACCGGGTCTCAAAGAAAATCTGTTTCTTTGGAATCTGATTATATTGCCGGAACTAATATTGAGCCAGGCTATAACTGGATCCGCAATGACTATGAAAAAGTTCAAGAGTCGTATTAAAATATCAAAGAGCTATTAACTTTAATGCAGCCTGAATATGACTTATACCGAATAACCGTTATTGCTGTCATGCACCGTTAGCAATACCAAACAACTCTAATTAAAATCAACAACGACCCATTCTCAAATCCCAACCGATTTGAAGGCATTCTCAAGATCTTTGCTCGTCCAATCAACGATATCATCAAGCTTCTTAAATATAGCCTGCCAAACTCTGTTTACTTTATTGAGCAAATCTGAATTATCCGACAATTCCTTCGCAATAAAAAGATTCTTGCTCAACATATCTTTTTTGAAATGACGAGCAGCAGAAGAGGAAAAGAGCATGCAGGAATTGTCATCGCTTAGATAGTAATTAAAATAACGACTTGGTTCTTGAGCTAGCTTGCTTATATTAATAAGTCTTGCTTGAGAAAAAAATTTTACCAGAGAAATTCCTAGTTTATTTTCAAACCAAGCTACGCCATCATTTGTTAGGTTAAACAATTTAGATAAATTTTCATTATTAACAACAGGCACTAAGACCAACCTATCACCTTCACCAGTTGATATTACATTTGATACCATAGAATTGAACATTTTATAAACACATTGTCTCTCGTCAAACACTTTTTTCTCTGACAAACTCAGATTTCTATCTAGAACTTGTCTTTCTATATGATCAATAACCTCAATATTTTGCATAGCATTCATAATTTTATTATCAATATCTATTTGGATGCTGCACAGCTTTCCTGTTAATCGTTCTTGTAATTTTATATACTCTTCTAAAATTACCGAAAGATCATCAGCAGATCGTTTTGTCAATTGAGGTTTGAGTAAAGTTAAAGAACAATCAAGTAACTCGTTCTTTATTGCAAAAGCTAAATTACCAAGCTTACTTATTTCTTCTTTTAAATTTCTATTGAATGGGATTATAGGTATTTTTTTTATATCACCGACTTGTATATTTATAGTTTGATTAATACTCTTAGCTAAGAGCCCTATTATGCTTGAATTCAAATAAGCAAGTAAAAAATCTTCTTCTTCGGGCAAAGTAAAAATGGCCGAACTAGCAACATCAAAAATGGCTCCTGCTGGTAGACGACGTACAGCAAGGCCAGATTTATTTATAAAAGAAAAACACAATCCTGGGCGAAAATAAAACTCTTCATTTTTTACTACCCATGCCGTTTTACCTTTTAGATAAGGATATGCTTCAACAACAGCATTTTTTATTTCTTTACCATTCTTCCCCCATTTCACCACAAATGGATTACTACTAGCATAACGCTCTCTTCCTGCCCCTTTGACATATGGTACCCAGGTTTTTCCTATTAAATCTTCATCCACATCAAAATGGTAACGGACAAACTTTCCATTATCTGTAGTCGCGAGACCCTGTCTTATGTCAGCTATATCACCTAGCTTTGGCAATTTATTTATTTTCTTATAAAAATTTGGTGACAATTGCGACAACAAATTATTAGGTATGCCGTATGCAAAATTAGACTGATCAATAAAATTAACAGATTCATAATTCGATCCGTTATAGTTATTCGTGCTGAAAGGACAATTCAAAGCACTCTCTAATTTTATAGACTTATCTTTTTCAGTGCTCAAATCCACAAAGCAAGTTTTTAATCTTGCTCTTTCCTGGCTTAGAATGTCGCTTCCATTAACAAGCAGTAAAATACTGTCAATTTTTTCACCACTGGCTAATGGAAAGACTCCCGGGCCACAATGAATAGCTGCCTGCAGATAAAAATTATTGAGTAAATATTCACGCAACGCCTTATAGCTCGGAATTGACATGACAGAAGACTGGGTAATAATTCCTAACTTACCATCGGGCTTGAGCATTGTCAGGCAACGTTCAAGAAAAGCTGCTGAAAGATCGGCACTGCTATTTGGGTATTGTTCTTTAAGCATTGCTTTAATCTCACGACTCAAACATCTTCTACCAATATATGGTGGATTGGTTAATAGCACTGAATATTGATTTTTCAAAAAATGCTTCTGTGATAAACGATTATCGATACTGCCCAAAAAATTGCTTTCGTCCAGTCTTTCACTTATATCGGCTGCCCTAATCCAGGCCAAATTATTCAATCTATCAGGCATTGATTTAATCGACTTGCTAACTACTAAATACTTACTTAATAGACCAAGTCCAGCCACCCAAAGAGCTTTTTCGTCGATGTCAGCCCCAAATATATTTTTACTAAGTATAAGTTTTGCTGCCATCTGCCTTTCATAACCACGATAGCAGTACAGCTCAATTAGTAAATCGAAAGCAGAAAATAAAAATTGTCCCGCTCCACAAGCCGGATCTAGCAAAGAAAAATCTTTTAGCTCAAGATTATTTTTTTTATCAATATGATTTTGTCCGGGTACTAAACAACGTGAATATCTATTGGAAATTTTTTCGCTTTCGGTGCCCGATAAAACGGCATTAGCAGCTAAAAAATCAACCACCCAACTAGGTGTATATAGCTGAGTGAAAGCAATTAACTCTTCTTTGGTAATCTTTTTATTTGCTCGCTGCAAAGCAGCTAACGCCTTTTTCTTTCTGTCACTAGCACTAAATATTTGATAGGCAAATCCCAAATTAGCCATATCCTCAAAAAAGATATCATTACTTTGTTTAATATAAAACTGCCTCGCTCGATGCCACGATACCTTGTTTGGTACCACCATTACATCGCTAAGGTTCGCAGGCAGAAATTCGGCTAAAAATTCTAAAAGCTCGCTACCCAAGAGAAGCATTTCATTGTCGGCAAATTCTTCGAATCTTTTATTTACAGATGCAGCAGTCTTAAATAATTTAGACAAACCCCTTTTATTGTCAATAAAAGACAAAGCGAAATAAAGCAAAAGCGCTGATAAATCTTCAGCACCTATGCCGTGTGCAGGTTGAATATAGCATTTAAAAAATTTACTTCTAAAAGCGCGCAGATTTACTGCCGGTACAAGCAGTTCTCTATTAAGAGGATTGGATTCATTGGCGACAATATTTAGCATTTAAAAAGTCTTCAAATCATAATTATGATTTTAGACTTTCGTTTTAGCAAGGTCAAAAGTAATGGAATGCTGCTTAAGTCTATCCATAGCTTCTTGCATACGTTCTTTTGGCAGACATAAAGATAAACGGACAAAACCTTCACCGCCTGGTCCATAGGCCGGTCCTGGTGTCAAAACTACGCCCGTTTTTTCTAACACGAAATAACTAAATTCCCAAGAATTAAAACTTCGGGGAATAGGTATCCACAGATAGAAAGTACCCTTACTAGATTTAATTTGCCAGCCTAATTCATTCAAAGCATTTATAACAATATCTCGACGTTCAACATATAACTTATTGCAAGTATCTATATGATGCAAAGGTCCTTTCAAGGCCGCAATAGCGGCTATTTGTATAGCTTTAAATATATCGGTATCCACATTTGACTTAAGCATACCTAATGTCTTAATTGCTTCCCTATTGCCCACAGCAAAGCCGACACGCCAACCTGTCATGTTGAAAGTTTTAGACAATGTATGCAATTCCAAAGTAACCTCTTTCGCTCCTGGAATTTCCAAGGCCGATGGCGCTTTATATCCATCAAAAGTCATATCTGGGTAAGCTAGATCATGACAAAAAAGCAAATTGTGTTTCTTGGCAAAATAAACAACCTTCTCGAAAAAGCCTAAATCAGCTACTGCCGCTGTTGGATTATGGGGATAATTCAACATTAGCAGTTTTGATTTATCTAGAACCGCCTGCGGTATAGATTCCAAGTCTGGCAAAAAATTATTTTCTGGCTTAAGTGCAAGAAAGTAAGGAGTTGCTCCTGCCAGTATTGTTGAGGTGTTATATACAGGATAGGCTAAGTCAGGAATTAAGCTATAATCACCTGGATCAACAAAAGCCAATATTGTGTGATGTAGCCCTTCTTTACCGCCAATTAAAGATAACGCCTCTGAACTTGGATCTATTTTTACTCGATAGCGTTTATCCATCCATTCCGCCATCGCTTGCTTATATTCTTTAGTACCACCATAAGGAGGATAGTGATGATTAGCAGGATCTAGGACTGCTTGTCTCATCGCCTCTACAATGTGAGGGGGAGTCGGTTGGTCAGGGTCGCCGCGCCCAAGGTTAATAACATCCATTCCCTTAGCACTGACAGCTTGAATTTTCTTATCTAATTCGACAAAAACATAAGGGGGAATGTTCTTGATTCTTTGAGCGGTTTCCATGACTACGTATTTCCTTGCATCTGTCTTGTTTCAAACGACAAACAGACTATTACATGCATCAACAATCACATTACCATGTTTTTATTCACAACCAACACAGTTTGAGATGTTTTGATGCTTTAGTTAATGATTGTCAAATTACCAAAGTAGCTCAAAAATAAATTGAAAAACTCTCCCACCGCTTTAGATTTAAAATCACCATTATTGCCAGTAATGCTAATAAGCATTATGGCAGCAATAATCTTTTTTGCTCGCCTAGGCAATTTCTCCCTATTCAATCCTGATGAGGGCTTGTATGCAGAACCGGCTAGGGAGATGTTAGAAACAGGACAATATATTACGACCACGCTTAATTATGTCGTACGCTTTACTAAGCCTCCGTTGGTTATCTGGGCCATGGCTGCCGCGTACAAAATGTTTGGTATCAATGAATTTGCCGCCCGTATTTTCTGCGCAATCAGCGGTTTTATTTTAACTATTGTCACCTATCTTTTTGCCAATAAATATTTAGGTAGCCGTGTGGCAATTTTTGCTGCTTGCATACTTTTAACTTCTCCATTATTTGTGGGCGTTGGTCGCATGGCTATAACCGATATGCCTTTGTCATTGTTTATGGCTGGCAGTCTATTTTCTTTCTTTCATGCTTGGAAACAGAAGCGCAAATTATGGCTGTATTTAGGCTATATCCTTACCGCTTTTGCAGTAATGACTAAAGGTCCAGTTGGGCTATTACTGCCGATTGTTATTTTAACTAGTTTTCTCTATCTATGCAGCGCAACCAAAGATACCATCAAATTTTTTAGTCTACCGATAGGAGCTCTCATTGTGGCTCTAATTGCTTTACCTTGGTTTGTAATTGAAATTACTATCACCAACGGCGCTTACTTCAATGAATTCATTATGCGGGAAAATTTTGCTCGTTTTACATCTGTGGTTGACTCTCACAAAGGTCCGTGGTTTTATCACATAGCAGTAGTTTTTGGAGGACTCTTTCCTTGGTCTATATTACTGCCGCAATCTATAATTAGAGTAGTAAAAAATATTTACTCCGATAGCGATAGCTGGCAAAGCAAGATCAAATCTGTTTTTTCGCTATTACGGTCGGGATCTATAATTCGGGTGACAAAAAATATTTACTCCGATAGCGATAACGGGAAAACCAAGATCAAATCTATTTTTTCATTAGTGAACTGGGGGAACAGTTGTCAGAATTTAAAAGGTGCAAACGAAGTATTATTGTTTGCTTTGATTTCAGCAATAGTGATTATTTTCTTTTTCAGCCTTAGCGTATCAAAATTATTACCCTACACTTTGCCAGCTTTTCCAGCCTTAGCCATCATCATTAGCTATCAATGGGACATATTCATACAAAGCAAACAAAGAAAAAGCATACTCATTTACTGCCTAACCATGTCGCTTGTCTATTTAGGGGCTGCTTGTCTTGCCCCTATCGCACTTAAATTCTTAAGGGATGCCCCACCTGAATTAATTGCCCTCATTTTTCAATATGCTTGTCTAATGACAGCTATCACGCTATTTTGCACATTACTAGCAACATACAAACATTTACTGTTAAGCTCGGCTATATTATTTAGCACAATAGTGATCAGTACAGCAGTATTTCTTCCTCAATTCTTATCTGTAGTCTGTCAATTCTGGGAAGAAGAAATACCGCAATATGCTAGATCCATCAGCATGTCTAAAAATCCGCTTATTGTCTATAGATTGAGAAAACCGGGCATTCCGTTCTATCTTGGTCGAAGAGTAATCCAGTCAAATGACAAAGACGATCTGTCCAAAACAACAAAAACTTTAGGCTCGTGCTATTTAATTACTAGCCGCAAATATTTGTCTGAAGCCGAGCTTATTGGTTATAAAGTCATTACAAAAAAGGATAATTTCGCCTTGCTTGGCTTCACCCAATAAAAATAAATGTTCCAAACGCTTCTGTCTATTGCACCTTTCTCGCGCTCATGTGTATTATGAACGGGCCAACTAGCTAATAATTCCAATACTAGTTTTAATATGCAAAAACTATTGTGCAACAACTTATTAGCTAATCTAAAACAGGAGTGATTATGTTATCGATATTTTCCAGGCAATTTGAAAATGGCATTTCACCTAAATGCAAAACTTTATTGGTTTCTCTTGCCTTGACCTCACTAGCCCTTACTAGCTGCTCGAATATCATTCTCAAACCCAAAGATCCAGAACTCATTAATTTAGAGACTTTTGCTAAAAGTGTCACCACCCATTTATTTGAATTAAATCCAGCTACTTATCCTGATTTTCAAAAATCGCTCGAAAAAGAGATTGCTCCAAATGTACTTTCTCAACTAAAAAAACAAGGCATCTGTGCCAATTCTAAAGAGCAAATCCAACAAAACATAAAAGCCATGGATGTTAGTCGCAAGCGTTGTTTAATCCGCATTGAGTCAACAGGTTTTCCTAGCCAAGCCACCGCTCAAGGATTAATTCCTATAGAAGTACAGGGAACTTGTGTAAAGTCATTAAATGACCTAAGCACAGCCTCCAAGTTTGACGTACTTTATCTTGTTGGAAGACAATTAGGAACAAAAAGCTTCCATCCTATGATTGCTTCTGTCGAAATTAAGAAAATTTGATTAAATCGATAAATTGCGTAGATTTACCACTTTCCTTAACCCTAAGAGCTCATTATAATCTTGTTAATAATTTTCTTAGGATTATAAATTCCATCGAGTAATTTTGACGAGATGAAAGGAAGCCAGCAATGAATACCAATCAGTTGGACAGAACTAAAGGATCGAATTTATCAGTCACTGCCAAAGGGCAAAAGAATACTTGCAGCACTAATAATTCCAATAGCAATTCTGGAGAGAACAAGCCTCCAGAATGCAAAAACAGTTCTTATGGCGAATCACATGAATGTTCAGCTAGAGTTTGCAGCACAACCTGGAAGCCTATTCCACATATTGCCTAATTACTTTCTATCTCAAGAATATAACTTACCCTCACTAAATCCATTAATCTTCAGTTGTAAAATAGAAGCGCAAATGTTTTTATGTGGCAAGACGTTATAGAATGATTTTAGGCATCCAAATGCCAGTCACGATAGATAACTTAAACTGCCCCAAAAATGATAAAAAATAGACGATTTAAATACTTGCTTTTATCTTTGCTATTTATAGCAACTGCTTTGCCATCCTTAGCAGTGGGCGACAATACCGGCTCTACCGGTTCAATAACTATTACCAGACATGCAAACAATGCAGCTAAGGCCTTCGCGGCTCGAGACTATAAAAAAGCAAAAGAAGAATATCGCATAGCCATAGGACTAAGCCCTGATAATCTCGAGTTTTATTATGGGCTTTATGATGTATGCGTCCACTCAGGCGAATGGGACCAAGTGGTTTTTGCTTTAGAGAAAATCTTTGAAATCGATGAAAGCAAGAAGCGTTCTTTATTAGCTCAATACGGGGAGGCTTTGTTTCACTTAAATCAGTACGACAGGGCCATCCCAGTGCTAAAGCAGGCATTAAAAGAAGCGGATATACCGGCACCAAAAATCTCATTAGTTGTCCCGGCTCCGATGCCAGAACCAGTTGAGGATAAGCCGGCCAGCGGAACTGGTGGTGCAGCTGGTTTAGTGCCCAATAAGATGCTCCCTTCAGACTCAGGCAATCTAGCTAGCACCGGTCCAATACCTCATCATGACATTCTTTTGGCCAAAGATACTGGCACTTTTAAATTGAGCTTCCTAAATGCCTCCCATTCAGAGTGCATCTTAACAGCAGAATATCTTGATTATGAACGCAATCCCGATATCCAATTTTTCAATCCGCCAATTGCTAGATATCACATCAGTAAAATTTTAAAAGGCCCACCTTTAAATAAAGACCTGCCTATACGTTATGAGTTCTACGACAGACAATCTAGCGCCGGTATGCCTCCCGGTTGGAAATTCAGCATAGATAAAATGCCAGAAAAAGGAAGTAATTGGATTCTATTTATCCGCAATGCTGTCCCGAGAGATGGTGCTTTTGATACTTACGAAGGCTCTTATGGAAGACAGCCTGCCACACAAGAAAATCTAAATGAGATTTATGCATTATTAGAAAATTCGGCTAATAGATAATCGTAATAAGAGCGGAGATAATCATTGGTGTTCTCAAACAAATTAATCAAATTATTCGTATTAATGCTAATTTGCTTGTCTTTAGAAAATAAGGCATTAGCTGTGGATCCGGAAGTCTTAGCTAAAAAGGCACTCTGCCACACTTGCTTAGCCAAAATCTATGTTGCTCAAGGACAAGATCCTGAGGCTATAAAAGAATATCAAGAACTACTGAAATTGATCCCAAATGATGCTGCCACACACTTTGATTTTGGCAATGTGCTTGCTCGCAATAACAAACCAGATCTAGCCACAGCCCAATTTAAATTCGCTGCTAAACTAAAACCTACCATCCCGGAATATCAAGTTGGTCTAGGTAATGGCCTTATGTATGTCAAAGATTTTGAGGGTGCAGTACAAGCCTATACAAAAGCCTGTATGCTGGGCGGCAAATACCAAAAACAATTACAAACCGCTCAACAATATCAAGCACAGCAAAAATTGTTGGATCAATATAAGGAAAAAGTCAAAAAACAACAAGAGAATACTGAATAGGACTCCTGCTCTATTGAGCAGTTTGTTTTCGCGGGTTAGGCCATTTAAGTTCGCTCAGTGCCTCATCAAAACTAACTCTACTGCGACTGCAGTAATTAAGAAGAATTACAGACTGCTCTAATTTCATTAAGCCATCATCGTGCAGAGCGCAACAAATTTTAGCTGCTGCAAAAGTTTGTGCATCCAATTTCTGTGCTGCTTGTAAAATTGCTATTATATCGCCACCATGCTTTTTAATCACAGCTTCTGCAAGCTGGATATCTTCTTTAGATACTAGTCCTGCTTGTGTGAGCAAGTCAAAAACAGCTGAGTTTTCACTTTGCGCGCTCTCACTCACAACCGAAGCAGCAGGGACAGAAGTATTAATATAATTGTGTATATTTTGGCCTTTGTTATGCTGATGCTTCAAAACTTCTGCTGCTTTTTCCCAACTGATTTTTCCTGCTTGTATTAATTCTTGTATTTTTAAAGCAGCAGCCATGGATGACTCTGCGATCAATTCTGCTTTTACTAGTAAATCAACCAATGAAATGTCATTTTGTTTATTAAACAAGGCATTATCAACAGGTAGACTGGCTAAAGCCCCGTTAATAGGCAAGCTTGTTACCTCCATATTTTGCATAGGCATGTTTTGCATGGAAGCATTTTGCATAGCTGGATTTGCCACATTCGGTTGACCATAATAATTGGCTCCGGCAGGGACATATTGCCAAGCATTAGTCGGGATTCCTGGTTGGGGAGGAAACCCTGGATTGGCAGGGTTAACATTTGATGGATACACAGGAGCTGGTGCATTAGATGGCATGGAGGTATTAGGGGGGGCATTATAGGCTGGCATGGGGAAAGGCATGCCTGGATTACCCGGCATGCCCATACCTGGCGGAAACATATAACCAGGAGGAAAACCAGGATTTTGATTCATATTAGGTGGGAAACTATTATTTGTTGCCACATTTGCTTGCACAATTTCAGCTACAGCATTCGCTTGTGCAGCACCGGAAGCCTTTGCAGCCCCTTCGCTCTCTTGGACAGCTTGAGGAGCTGTTGGCTTAGGCGAGGGTTTACCCCAATCTAGCTTTTCAGGTTGCGCTTTCAAAATCTCAGCCAAATTTTTTGTAGTTGGGTCCACCCCACCACAAGTCATGACGAGTACGTCATAACACATATCAACGTTTGCCAGGGTAAACGGTTCCTCCCATAAGCGTTGTGACTTACCATCTTTTTCGTCATAAAGTGTCCAAAAGGGTGCTTTCTGATTGGAATCCCATTGCATATCTAGCACAAAACGCTGTCCAGGTGCTTTTGTCTTCCAAGACAGTTCAATTTGGCTGCCTTTAGAAGATTCAGCCATTGCCAATAATTCTTTAAAACCGGCAAGTGAACGAATTCCTGACTCTTCAGGAAGCTTTATCCTATTCCCTTGCTGTTGCTGTTCAACAGGCTCTTCCGGAGGTTTTCTAAGCATTTCCGACCACAGTAGAACTAATTCCTAACTCTGACATAAAGTTATTAAGCCATCTTTTAATGACTTACCCAAACATTGTACCTACAAACGATTAATCTCTTTATTTTTATTTTTTGAATTGTGGCCTATACCCTTGCCAAACTGATACATATTTTTGGTCAAGAGAATCGTTATTCAAGGCTTGCTTGGTCGGTTGATAGACAAGCGAACTTTCAAACATAAAAGCTAATGTTTGCTCTAATTTTTCTGGCTTAAGTTCTTCATTAATATACTTTTCATAGGTTTTTAGATCAGCACCATGGGGGGCAAAGCTATTATGCAAAGTCAGTCCACCTGGTAAAAACCCCTCTGGACGGGACTCATATTTGCCAAAAATAAGACCCATCAATTCATTCATACAATTACGATGAAAATAAGGGGGCCTAAAAGTGTGTTCGGCTACAGACCAACGCGGCGGGAATAGAGCAAAATCGACATTAGTTAGACCACTAATTTCCGACGGTGAAGTTAATACTGTAAAAATGGAGGGATCCACATGATCAAAGTTGACTGTATTGACTGCTTGAAATAAAGATAAATCATATTTATAAGGAACATAATTACCTTTCCAGGCAACAATATCTAAAGGAGAGTAATCAAGCAAAGTTGTCCACAATTGATCTTGAAATTTGACAATTAATTCTATTTGCCCCTGATAATTTTCATACTTTGCTCGAGGACAGAGAAAATGCTCTGGATAAGCGAGTCCATTAGAACCAATTGGACCAAGCTCCGGCAAACGTAAATAGCGGCCAAAGTTTTCTAATAAATAACCGCGGATTTCCTTATCAATCAACTCAATTTTAAATTTAATACCAGAAGGAATTAGACAAATTTCTCCTGGTTTTAGTTCTATTTCCCCTATTTCAGTGAATATCTTGAATGCACCCAATTCTGGTACAAACACAAGTTCGGCATCATTATCCGAAAAAATTGTATCTACCATGGAAGTATTGGCTCTATAGATGTGTAATGCTGAACCTCGCACACTATCAGCATTCCCATTGCCACATATTGTATAAAGCCCATCTACAAAATCCGTTTTTGATGAGGGCATTATTAAAGGCAACCATCTAAGTTGATTAGGGCTAGCAGTTTTTTCGAAGGGCCGCCCTAATAAAGTGGCATGACTTTTTGGTCTAAATATATAATCCCCTATCGAAGGATGAATCTTGTAAAGCCAAATATGCCTATTTTCGGCTCGGGCAGTCATGAAGGAAGTACCGCTCAACTGCTCAGCATACAAACCATGCTTGACTTTCTGCGGACTATTTTGATCTTTAGGCAAAACACCAGGCTCAGTTTCACTAACAAAATGATTGCCGAAACCGCTCATATACTCATCTTTTGTCTTCCCAGCGGGCAAGCTAGTCATTTTTGTTTCCTCAATGCCTTTCACAATGGCAAAAGTTCTTGTGCCCTCTGGGCTGCTTTTACAACCGCTTTAATCAAAGTTACTCTCAATTTGCCTTCTTCTAATTCCATCAAGCCATCTATGGTACAGCCAGCAGGAGTGGTAACCGAGTCTTTCAATAAAGCCGGATGTTCCCCTGTTTCAAGAATCATTTTTGCTGTACCTAGCATAGTCTGAGCGGCTAAAAGTGTTGCGGTCTCACGCGATATACCTAGCTTGACCCCTGCTTCGGCTAAAGACTCAATGACTACATAGAGATAGGCCGGCCCACTGGCAGACAAAGCGGTTAAAGCATTAAAAAGTTTCTCGTCCAAAAACACTACTTCACCAACACTTTTAAATATTTCCTGAGCGACTTGCTTATGATTGTCACTGGCATAAGCACCCGCCGCTAAACCGGTCATCCCAGCTCCTGTTGACACACAAGTATTAGGCATTGCTCTAATTATGGGTATTTGCGAAGATAAGTATTTTTCTAAATAAGCAAGAGACACCGCTGCAGCAACCGATATCACTAGCTGATTCTTATTTAGGGCCGGCGAGATAGTCTCGAGCAGCTTTGCCATATTTTGCGGTTTGACCGCCAAAATAACAATATCAGCATCTTTAGCAGCAGCGAGGTTATCAGTTGCGATTTTAACAACTGAATCAGCTTTAGCGTTTAATTTTGCCTCAGCTTTTTTAATTCCTTCGGTACTTCCGACCGTACCCCTAATCTGGCTAGGCTTAATCGTTCCGGACTTAAGCAAACCTGAGATAATTGCAGTACCTAAAGTACCAACCCCTAAAACAGCTATATTTTTTGCAGAAAGCATTTAACCTCAAATAATAAACACGTGTTTTGCTCAATTTATAGCAAGGATCTTAGCTTAGATTATGGTAACTTTATGGAATAACTAGATCAACTAGATATCATGAAGATAAGCAGTCATGTTTCGCCCCAAAAAACACCTAAAGCTAGATTTACTAAAATCAACGCCTAGTATAAACGATCTTCAACAGACGTTAGAGCATGCACGCAAATTGCGCGGTTGCACAATTGAATTACCCTGGGATTTAGAGAAAGCACACGCCTCATTTGCTTTAGCTGTGCGTATGGAAATGGGCTCTGACGAGGCGTTTTGGACTTTATATACAGGCGACGGCAATAAATCGCATGTTCTCTGGAGTGCTCCATTCAGCGATATTTCCTTACTAAACGAAGTGATTTCCCTTTCTTTGGCAGAAATAACTGGCGTGGACGAAGACGCAATATTATATAAGAACTCAGTCGAAGCCTCGCTGGCTTCGCAGAAGAAAGAGCAGACTGAAAAACCTGCCCCTCCAGAAACTAAAGAGATATTCGCAGATACTGCATCCAAACAAGAAAGTCCTCCTTCTAATCAGCAATTAGGTCAGCAAAATTCTAATTATGTTAATCCAAACAACAGCCAGGTACAAATGCCTGCTCAAAATTTTTACCCCAATATTCACCCAGGCATGACAGGGGGGTTTCCTGCCTTACCACCACCAAACGTTCAAGCACCATCGCCATACGTCTATTATTATCCTGGCTATCCCTACCCTATACCTATGCCATATCCTCCGGGTATGCCTATGCAGCAACCAATGGCTAATTCAGTACCTCTGCAACAAGGAATGCCTGTCGTTGATCCTAATACATCATCGTCTCGCCTGCCAGCACCGGATGCAGAATTATTACGCAAAAAAACGAACTATATGATTGGACAGTTTCTGGTTGACTCTGGTTTGATAAAAGAACCAACTTTAAGAACAGCTCTTAAATTACAAGAAATGATTGTAGGTAATGTAATAAGTGCAGAACAAGCCTATGAAGCCATCAATAAAATTCATAATAAAGGCGGCAATTTAGATATGGCTCAGTTAATTAAAGACTCTCCTACTTCGGGTAATACTGCAAACGCGCCGAAACAAAATTATACTTTACTAGGAGACTTATTAGTAAAAGCACAAATTATAAATCATTCTTTATTAGAAGCAGTGCTAAAAATGCAAGAAATAGTTCGAGCGGGCGCAATCAGTAAAGATGAAGCCTGTCAAGCCATAATCAAAGAATTAGCGAGAATGGCTCCTAAAAAACAGACTGGTGCAAAAGTCGAATTAGAAAAAGAGTTAAGAGTAATGGAGCTTTTAGTGAGATGTTCTCTTATCTCAGTACATGACAAGGAAACAGCTTTTGCTGTGCAAAAAAAACATGGTGGTCAACCCGGTCAAATCTTGGTTTCTGCTGGCAAACTTCACTTAAAAACTTATCTGGCTGCAATAGAAGGCGACACAATGCTGCGCCAAAACAAAATAAAATTAGAACAAGTAATTATTGCTCTAAATTATTGCGCACGTACTCGCATGAATTTAAGCGACGCGATCAAAGAATTAGGTTTTCTTACCGACCGATGAAATCTTCGCTAAGTGAAAGTGCGAAAAACAAACTTGTATTGCTTGGTGTTGGTCAAGTAGCCTCGCATGTAGCTTATTTGGCCGATGGATATGATTTAATCGGTACTACACGCAACAAAAACAAAGTCCAATCTTTACATACAGACGGTATCACATCATTTCTTATCGAGAATAAACTTACTGTCCAACAGCAAAATGAGCTAGCTAAGATTCTAACTAACGCTTGTGTGCTTGTTTCTTTTCCACCTGATGAATATAGCGATAAAATTTTTTCTTCACTCTGCTCACAAAGCAAGAGGATCATTTACATTTCATCAACTTCCGTCTATGGTGATTATCATGGCATAGTAGATGAAACAACCAAAGCTGACTGGCAAAATACACGCAGTAAGTTGCGTCTAGAAGCAGAGAAACATTGGCTCGACAAAGGAGCAATTGTTCTTAGAGCACCTGGACTTTATGGTTCTAAGTCGGGGCTTCATCTTCGTTTAAGCAATGGCTCTTATCGTTTGCCACCAAAAAATGACAACTATATTTCACGCATTCATTTGCAGGACCTAGCTAGAATCATATTAGCTGCTTTTGCCAAACCATTACCTGCAAATTCAACTTATTTAGTCGGAGATTTAAAACCAGCAACTCAACTAGAAATTGTACAGTGGCTATGCAATAACATGAACCGTCCATTGCCCGAGCAAGCGGAACCGGACAATATACCAACAAGTTTAACTGCCAATCGCCGTGTCAATTCAAAAAAAATCCTTGATGAACTGAACATAGAATTGCAATTTCCTACTTACAAAGAAGGATACACTGATTGTCTTAAAAAGGCAGCACTCCTCAATTCTTCCCATCACGGGTAATCAAACCAATTATCAATAAAATCACAGCTGCTATGCCAGCAGAAAACCAATTACTAATACTCAAAACTTTGGGTAAGAAATGAGCCATCAATAGTAATGATACCGTGGGCAATACCCAAAAACAAAAAAGACGCATAGGAATAAGGAATAGCAATGCCAATCCAAATGTAGATAGAGTCCATATAGTTGATAAGAAAGCAGCTACTACTTCTACCAAAGCGAGCAATATTGAAAAAAATATTCCCAGCCCGCAAGCTATAAGGAAATCACCATGAAATTGCACCCCTCGGAGCACAGGCAATACATACATTATGGCCAAGGCACTGAGCAAAATTCTGATAATGAATTTTATCATTTTCTCCATGTGCCCTAGCTTCATAATGTCTCAGGGCGTGTAAAATTACCAACGGCGGTGGCAATGGCGGTGGTGATGACAGTGTCGTCCCCAGCCTCCATAATTAGATCCACCAAATAATGGATAAGCTTCCGCAGCTGTGCTGCTGAGAAACCCTAAAAGTACCAATAGGACTATTGCTTTCTTAGCGTTCATTTTAAAACCCTCCGCTAACCTTGTATTCTTTTATATAACACTCAGATGTGGGGGAATTGTGTATTCAAGCCGTTCTTTACAACTCAATATTTAGGTTCATTGCCAGCTTTCCATTTTATATTGCAACCAGCACTAGTCTTTTGATTTTCGTTCACTGACTGATTATTTAAAACCGCTTCTATAGCTGCTCGCAAATCTTTGCCATTAACCGGCTGATTATTACCTGGTCTACTATCATCAAGCTGACCTCGATAAACTAAATTATGCTTTCCATCAAAAAGGAAAAAATCTGGTGTGCAAGCTGCTTGATAACCTTTTGCTACGTTTTGATTCTCATCATATAAAAACGGAAAAGTAAATTTAAGTGACTGAGCCATACGCTTTAAATTATGCGGCGCGTCATCTGGATAATTTTCGGCATCATTGGCACTAATAGCAACAATATCTAACTTATCTAAATAATCACGCCCCAATTTAGCCAATTCATTTTGTATATGTTTCACATAAGGACAATGTTGACAAATAAACATCACCAAGAGTCCCTTTGAATTTTTAAACTCATCCAGACTAATTGTTTTGCCAGTAACTACATCTGGCAAAGAAAAAACCGGAGCTTGCGTACCCAAAGGCAACATTGTAGAAGTAGTTAAAGCCATTTTTCACCTCTAGTAGTAAGTCTATCTATTATTTACTAGCATTTGCCTTCACTCCCTGTCCTTTAGCGTACATGGAGCTTCCAGCAACAACGCGTTCTCTTCCAGGCAAAGCAGCGTCGACAAGCATGGTTTCTTCAGGTTTACAGTCTTCGCTACCGGTATAGAAACCCCAGTGCGTAATTCCTATACGCTTTTTCTTTTGACCAATATCAGGCAAAAAGTGGTCGGGAAAGGCTATGACAAGCAAAACTGCTAAACCGATAATAATGCTAATAATAATACTCATATGGTTAAAACCGAGTATGGTAGGGACTTACCTGGATAAGTATAAAAAGGATAGAATATCCTATCACTACTGTCCATGGGCAATACACTATATTCCGATTAAAAAAGGGAAACACGCAATTGCATTTCCCTTCTTATATATTATGAGTCTTAAGAGAGTTATTAGCTCTTCATAACTTGAATAAGATCAGTATATAAACCAGCAAGCTGGGCAGCTACTGGACCTGTATGGACATCTTCTTGCGAATACTTGGCAAACTCTTCTGCTTTACTCTCAAAAAGATTGAGTAATCGCTTTTGAAATTCTTGAATATGCTCGTTCATTTGATTATTTCTTTCTAGAAGTGAAGGCAAGGCAGAGGCTGCCTACCTTTGGGGGAATATTAAATTTTAAAAGAGAAGTTGATTAATTCTGTCTCAAAATGTTGGCAAGTTCAACTAGCAAAAGCCAAAAAGATATAAAAAATGGAAGATTTAATCTAGAAAAAAGGCAAAACGACTAATCATTTGGACCAGCGAGCAGAAAAAGACTCTCTAACAAATTCTGCTATCAATTCATTGATTATTTAAAATAAGCTTCGAGCGCGGCTTTCCATTTGTTGCCAAGAGTAAAATTCTTGCAAAAGTATATACAACATTCAAACACTAAAGCCAAGTAACAGGGCTTACAACTTAAGGATTAAGCCCGTTTCTAAGCGGGTATTTATTGGTTAAAGGCGTCTGCAGAGTGCATTTTCACGGAGCAAACTAGATGGCCGAAGTTGGCCTGACACAATTACAGATGATGCTTGTCCGACAAGGGGGCTTTGGCACCCTGCCGCTAAGCATATTGCCGCCTACCAGCTTCCTCTCATTCATAAGAACGGTTGAACAGGTTTGTCTTGATGAAAAACTGTCGCCGATCATAGTATATTGGGCAAAACATAATGCCTCTCTTTTATTACCCGAAGGACCGCGCCTAAAACAATTAGCAACTGAATGCCAATGTGTTTCAGTATTTTCTGACGGCAATCAGGAAGCCCCAGATGAATGGTGCATTTTCATTGAAAGTAATAAATTGAGCTTGGTTCTGCATGGTCAAGCCACGCCGGAGCCCATCGATGGAAACAGATACCAATGTGCTGGCTCCATGGACACAGAATTGGTCAAACAATCTTTCAACCAACTTTTGCCTAAATTTCAGCTCGATGACCCAAGTGAAAGTAACCGCTTAGAGGAAGCAAGGACAGGAATTACCTACGGTGATAGTTCTGTTGCCCTTACGCAACGCCTTAGATCTAAGTGGCCAATTATCAAAGCGCCGACAATGCAAAGCGTTTTCATTCCGCCACAAATCTTGCAAGCAAAGCAACTTGTAGCACCCAAACTAACAGCTAACCAAACAAAAGTTCAGCATATATCCACTATCAGCCAAACTAATCAAATTATTTCAGCAAAACAAAAGACATTAAGTCCGTCAACTCAGGATTTTAGTCCGTTAAGGTCTACTGCCGAGCATACCAAAGTAGTTACTGGCGAGGCAGCGCATTCAATAAAAAATCAAACCGCAACAGATGAAACTATTATCCAAAAACCAATAATCCATCAGTTACCTCAACAGGCAATTACAGCTGCATCGATTATTACAGAAATAATTGGTCGCTTACGACACTCTCACAATTTGAATGCAATATTACAATTTGCTATCGAAAAATTGACACAGGCCATAAAGGCAGATAGAGGATTAATCTGGCAGGTAGTTGGTGACCAGTTAATGGTCACGCACGAATATGCAGCCAATGGACACTTGGAATTTATAAGCAACCGATTGCGGCAAGATGAGTCTAATGCGCTTGTACTTGAGTTTGTAAATCACTTCCCTGATGAATCAGCAGCAGGAGTGATTAGTATTAATGACACTGTCTCAGATGTCAATTTGCACAAAATATCGCCTACCCTTTCTTCCTTAATCGAATTGGGCGGGGTTAAAGCAAGACTTATGGTCCAACTTCGTTCACGCGGAGTTTTCTTCGGTTTCCTCGAATTACAACAAGCAAACGCCACGCGCAGCTGGAGTAATGACGAAGCCATTATGATTCAAGCTGTTGCAGAAATGCTTTCTGTTGTTGTTCAACAGTCTTATGACCAAACAAAAATCGAAGTTGACGCCAAAGAAATGAAGCTCATCAATGACATTGCCAGCCTTTTCCGAGCATCGCGAGGACAGAGCAATGAGCAGTCTTTAGTAAAATCAGTGCTTTTAGTCGCAGAACATATGAATTTCGTTCGCGCTCAATTATATTTGTATAATGCGGAATCAAATGAACTAATTCCTCAGATCAGTAATGGAGAGAATCTCAATGTTCCTCTTTCGGATAACGACAACCCATTCGTTTCTGTTTTCAAATCAGGTCCGGGGAAAGTTATCAATATGGAGGAATCTCGTAAGTCCGATCCTTATTTTAAGCACGACACAGCTTTAATCCTTCCTTTAATTTCAGAAGGCGAGCGTCTAGGTGTTATAGGTTTGTGGCAAAGACAGAGTAAACAAACGCAGTTCAAAGCCCAAGACCGCGAATTAGGATTGACTATTGCTGGTCACCTTTCAAATGTTATTCGAGCTGAAACAGCTGTAATGCAAATTAAAGCTGACCAGGCTCGCGCCGATTTGATCAATCGAGTTTCTAGCGAAATTCGTCAATCTTTAAAAGAAGTAGACCAAATTATGGCCACTTTAGTTACTTCGCTTAAGGAGCATTTTGGTTTAAGTCGCTGTCTGGTTTCACTTTATGATCACACAACTAACCAATTCACGAAATTTAAATCAAATCCGACTTTAAATTTGCCAAATCAAGACAATACCTTGGAAAAATTAAGCCCTGAGTATCTTGAGCTACAACTTTTTATTTTTCATTTAGAAGCACTCAAAAAAGGCAATACTGTCTTTCTTGAGCAACACAATTTAGATCACCTTATTAAAGATCAAAACTTAGAAGGCATAAAAGGAGCGACTTTGGTCCCGCTTTTTTACGGTGGTGAATTCAAGGCTGCTCTTTGTTTATTGCATCACACACAAATCCATTCTTTGCCCAAAAATGACATGCACATGGTAGACGACTTAGCAAACCGAGTAGCAGCTGTAATTGCCCATGCCGAATTATTCAGTCAGGTAGAACGTCAAGCCATAACCGATCCTATGACCGGTCTATTCAACCGTCGCTATTTTCAAGATCAATTAACAAAAGAAATTGACCGTTATCAGCGTTTCGGCCACCCATTCTCATTTATCATTGCTGACTTAGATTTCCTCAAGAAAATAAATGACAATTATGGTCATAGCAGTGGGGATGCGGCCATTAAGCACATTGCCAATGTCATGAAATATAGTGTTCGGGATGTAGATACAGTTGGACGTTTCGGTGGAGAAGAATTCGTTGTTCTGCTACCCGAAACAGAATTGCGCCAAGCACGCTTAGTAGCCGATAGAATTTGCTTTGCTATTGCCGAAAATCCTGTAAAAGATATAGGAACAATAACTGCCTCGCTGGGATTGGCTACTTTCCCCAATGATGCTATGGACAGCAATAAATTATTTGAATTGGCAGACCATGCTCTCTTTTTAGCTAAAGACAGAGGACGAAATCAGGTATGTTCAGTTTCGGAAGACTTAATTCCCAGCCTAAGCGCAGAAGAATTGCCGTTAATTCCCACCACACCTATTCGTCAACAATCCAAACAAAACATTCCTGCACAAACAATATCAACAATGATGACTCTTTCTGGTTCGATATCGCTGCCCGGTTCGATGCCAGTGCCTAACCCCGATCTAAGTCCCACTCAAAATAATGGCGCCTTAGATTTAAGCTTAATTGCTCAACGTGGTTTATTAGGATTATTATCCTTAATTATTAAGACCATTGAAGAATTGGACACCTATGAACCAGTACGGACACAAAGGGTTTACAATTACACCCGCCAATTGGCCCGTAACCTAGAATTACCAGAAGATCGCACTGAAGTAATTGCCTTAGCCGCAGTTTATAGCAATTTAGGTAAATTAATGCTGCCCAAAGAAATATTGAGCAAAAAGGGTCCATTAACTCCTCAGGAAATGGAAATAGTTAAAAGTTATCCTTCTGCTGGTGCTCGTCTTCTAGAAACAGCTAAACTTATTTCTCATTTAGCACCAATAATCGGGTCTTATCAAGAGAATTGGGACGGTACAGGTTACCCTCACGGAATAAGGGGAAAAGATATTCCACTTGAATCAAGAATAATTTCTTTAGTCGATGATTTTGTTGCTATGACTAGCAATCGTCCCTATAGACCAGCAATAAAACAAGAGGAAGCAATAAAATTAATTCAAGAAAAGTCGGGCAAAGATTATGATCCAGAATTAGTAAAAATATTCCTTGCCCTAATCGATAAACCAATTAGTGTGGCCCAGGTCTAATTTTATACATGCCACCATATACAGTAGCATGTATAATTATCAGTTAATTTCATAAGTCTAGAACATTAATATTCTCGATTTCAATAAGCAGAGACCATGAATGGATGAGCTTGAGCTCAATTTATCATTATTAGTTTCTGCTCAGAGCTTAATTTATATACTCAAGATTCTCAGATTAGAATCAAAACATTTTTAGGAATTTAAGATTAAAGTACTTGCCGTGATCAACAATTTTGTTATAATTGAAATCAAGAACTGCCAGGGAATGCAAAGCTAAATTTAAGCGGGATATTCACTACCCGATATAGTTATATTGCTTCAGCAAAAGTATTTCAGCAGTTTTGGTGATCATTGTAAGTAGGTTTTAAGTACAGGAGCAAGCCCCTCTGGGCCCGGTGAGTGAACCGGCAGGGGGGCTTGAGCTTTGGTATCGTATACGATACCAAAGCTCAAGCTGTATTAGCGAAAGAAAATCGGACACATTAAACTGAAATCGTTCGAGAATTTCTATAAACTAAAAATTTATCCTGTATTATTGAATGCTTCATACCTATAATTACTATTCAGCCAAAATTATTTCAAAGCCCATTTGCTGCCGAATTTTGAGTTGGTGTTGTTTGTTTATATTGGCAGAAAGAAATTTTATTAATAGAGACCCCTCTGTTTAAAAAAATGGAGATGCCAAATTCAGCAATTGTCATGAAGTTATATTACATCAAGGTTTCCAGACTTTTTGATCCTACCAAAGCTTTGCTGCTTAAGCCTTTAGAAAAAGTTCAAAACCTGCGTTTTTCGCTTAACATGAATGGACATACCTACCGATCGACATAGAGTGCCGGTCACACTGTTTTTCTCAACCAGCTGCAATATGGCTACAGGTATGTGAATGCTTAGCGAATATAGCTAAAGTAAACATACAAAAAATGCTTACTATAACAAAGGCTTTCTTAAACACAAGATTCTATTTCCTGTAGCCAATAAATAGATTAAGTACTGCCACCAATCATAACAGCGCTTGGTCGACCGTCAAAATCACAAGAATCAAATTGGTAGTGAATTTTGATCTTCTCTATTGCACCTGGTGGAAGGGGGTCCACAGAATCCAGTTTTTGTATGGCGCACAAAGCAGCTCGATCCCTAGATGCGACACCCGACGATTTAAAAAGAAAGACGTGTTCTAGAGAACCGTTAGATTTTACCTCAAAGCTCACTACTGCTTTTTTAGACAAAGTACTTTTGGCAGGATGCCAATTCCGCATAATTTTTCGTTGCAACTCCCCCATATACGGACCAAAATCAACGTCACTAGAGACTGGACCATCTTTTTTCTCATCTGCTTTTGCAAGGATACCAAAACCAGAGAATGAAAAAACAAACATAAAGCTTATTAGTAAATGAAACAAAAAGACCTTTGGCTTCTGTCCAAACATACAGCTCTCCTTACTAGACCTATAGACCCCAAATGAATTATCAAAACAGCTCAATATTGTTTGAATAAATTTTTGCTACCGCTAAAAACACTATAGTCAAAAGTAAATTGAATATCTATATTTTCAGGTGCACCCAGCGGTAATTGACGAAAAGGTGCTGCATTCTGTATTGCTCTTAGAGCGGCTTCATCAGCTGAAGCAAAACCACATGATTTAAGAATTCGCAAGTCGGTTAGTTCTCCACCTTTATGAATTTTAAAAACTACTTCTATCCTTTTAGATTCTGTATCTTTGGGAGGAAACCAACTACGCTTAATACGGCGTTGCAGATCACCCATATAAGCTGCAAAATCAACCGGTAATGAAGAAATTGAAATAGGACCTTTGTTAATTGCTTTATCAATAGGATTTCCAATTGTATGTTCCGCGGTCGTCGCACTCGGCTCACCAAAGCCCGGAATTACGGGACGAACCACAGGTCCTCTTATTCCCGGTATCCCTGCCATAGTATTTGCTCTACTAGGTCCAATCGGGGCGCTGGTATTAGAACTCCGTACAGATGGTTCACCGCTGGAAGTACTGGACGGAACAGGCACAAATTTATCACCAGAAATAACACTAGTCGGCCCTGGCACGCCGGCAATTAGATTCTTACTATTCGTCGCCACATTACTATTCAAACCGGGCGGCACAAAACTATTGACCAATTTACTTCTATCAGCACCAATAGGTTTTGGTAAATCAATTTGGCTACTCGACACTTTCGGCATGGCTGGTGGTGCTGTAGAAATATGCCTATCGACATTATGCGGCACCGGCAAAACCGGACTTATCATCGCTCTTTGCTGCGGTAGACTGGGCAATGTAGTAGTGCTGTGAGTCAAATGTGGTTTAAATTGCGGCAAGGCAGAATTATTGTTTGAAGACTCTCGTAATACCTTAGGCACATTCTTAACACCTTTAGCACTGGATGCCGCCAATACAGGCAATGGCTTATGGATGCCAGAAGCCTCAGACTTCGTAGTAGACCTGTACTTCGATACAATCACTTTTTTAGTTGGCAATTGACTTTGCACAAATTCAATATTTGTAATTTGGATCGGTGCAGGAGCGTGTTTAAAGAAGAAAACGGCCAGAACAAATAGAAGTGAAATCGAAACAATATGCAATAAATAAGAACCACTTGTTGCCTCATTCATCTCTAGAACACAATCAGCATAAATAAGTTTGCGCTGTAGCAAAGTAGCTTGATGCTGAGCGTCACGCATCGCATAAATAACAAAAGATATGTACAGCGCAAAAACTATAAAAGATAATGCTGACCCTAAGCGCAATTCATACAAAGCCGAAACCAAGTGAGAGTCAGGTTTCATATGAACTGACTGTCCAAAACTAGAAAGCCCATCCATAATGCTCTGATTTAAACCAATAATCAAAAATACAAAAAGATAGCTTATGGCAATAGCTATGAATAAAAGCCCCTTGCGCGCTTGCCCATTGTATAGCTGTCCCAATCCAGGAAACAACGATAGTAAAGGTGACAAGCTGGAATTGCGAGTTCTCTGAAAGTCCGCATTTTCAATAAATATATTGGACATAAGCAATCCTCTATGTTGAAAGACTAATTATACATAAGATGATGCCAGAACCAGCTTGAGGGTGGAATTATAACACGGCTACAAAGAATTGATAAATTAAACTTTGATAGACAGCCAAAACCTTTTAGTTGATCTCTTCGTTTATAGGGTCCCACTGTCTTTAGACCGATTTTTCTCGATAGCTAGTACACACCAAAGCTTGAGGCCGTTCTTTCTTATGGCAATCCTGGTCGTTATTAAAACGACAATCACCACACAGGTATGCTTCTCTACCGCGCCTGAACTTTAATGTCACTATCGAAATAGCAACCACCACAAGCAACACAATCGCAAAAACTGACCATTGAATATCTAACAAAATCGATTCACCTAAAAAACTTCCACTTACCAATTAGAATGCCTTATTCCAAAGTTCATAGTCTGAGCAAAATCCAAATTACTAGCTAACTAAACGGTCGAGGATTTGGGATCTAAAATATCTCTACAAACGTCACCTAAAGTATTGAAACATAAAATCGTCAAAAATATCAGTAAGCCCGGTGCCAACAACCAGGGTTGATTATAGAGATCGTTAGCATTATCGAGGGCAGCTTTAAGCATATTGCCCCAGCTAGCATCCGGTTGCTGAATTCCTAAACCAATAAAGCTAAGGCCACTTTCAGACAGAATAAAGTTAGGCACTTGCAATGTCGCAGCTACAATAACAAAACTGGTTGTTTGGGGCAATACGTGCCTGATCATATTTTTCCATTCTGATTGACCCACGGCTCTTGCTGCTTCAACGAATTCTTGCTGTTTAATAGTCAATACCATGCCACGAATAACTCTGGCTAGTCCTGCCCAACCAATAAAGGACAAAATAACAGTAATTAAGGCAAATCTTTCTGTACTATTCATACCAGCAGGCAGTATTGCCGCTAACGCGATTAACAAATAAAATCCCGGTATAGACATAATTGCCTCTGCTACACGCATCATAATATTATCAACAAGACCACCACAAAAACCAGCAATGCCACCATATAAGATGCCCACCGGAAACATAATTAATAAGCCTAAGAAACCAATTGTCAAACTTTTTTGCGCACCGAATAAAAGCCGAGAAAAATTATCTCTACCATTTATGTCTGACCCTAAAAGAAAAATCCTTCCAGGCACATCGACACCAAATAAATGTAAATCAGAAGGTATGAAACCAAACAATCTATATACTTCACCTTTGGTAAACAGTTTTACCGGTAAACGAGCATATTTTTTCTCACTATAAACTTGTTTGTAAGTATCTACATCAAATAAACGTTCCATCCGATAAACAAATGGTCCTGAGATATAACCCTTGTCTATCATTAAATGAATTTTGCTAGGTGGTGCATTAGCCAGATCTGGATCAGCAAAATTCATACTATAGGGAGCAAGAAAATCCGCAAAACCAGCAGACAAGTATAAAATCGTGAGCACAATAGCGCTAATATAAGCTGGTTTAGAAAGCCATAATTTTTTACTTATTAATGCAAAAGCACCTGTTTTTAAAACTTCTGCTTTCTCTATTGTTTGAAGTGCTGTTACCAAAACATTCTCCTAATTTATTACTCCAAAGTGATCCGTGGATCAGCAAATCGCAAAAGAATATCTGCAAGTAAATTACCGGTAATAAGCATTATCGCCCCTAGCATCAACGATGCCATAACTAAATTCATATCTTTACTTTGTACTGCTTCCAAAGTCAACCTTCCTAAGCCCGGGTAAGCTAGAACAGTTTCCGTTAAAGCAGCACCGCTCAATAAATCAGCAAATTCAAAGCCAAATAAAGTTATTAGTGGGTTAATGGCTGTTTTTAGAGCATGAATATAAATGACACTATTTTCCATTAAACCCTTTGCCCGCGCAGTACGAACATAATCCGCCTGCAAAACATCAAGTAAGCTAGCACGCATTTGCCTTTGAATAGCAGCCAATCCTATTAAGGTTAATACTGTGACAGGAATTATCAGATGCGCAATGATATCAAAACATTTGCCAATATAATTTCGCTCAAAGAAATCCTGACTGGTCAAACCACCAATTGGCAGAATATGTGTCTTGGTAGCCAACATAAGTAAGAGTAATGCCAATAAAAAGGTAGGCATAGACATACCAATAGCTGTAAAAATACTAAGCAGCCGATCAATAATGGTATTACGATAAACAGCAGCATAAACGCCTGCCGGAATCGCAATCAGCCAAGTGAAAATTACCGTGCTTACACTTAATAGAAGTGTGTTTCCTGCTCTTTGTAAAAGCAAAGAAGATACTGAGCCCCCGGAAGTAGAAATCCCAAGATCGCCCTTCAATAGATTACCCAACCAAAGAACGTATTGCACCACAGGTGGCTTGTTCAATCCTAGTCTTTCTTCTTCGGCTTTAATAGTTTCTTGCGAAATAGCAGGATTAGCTTTTAAATATGCCAGAGGATCAATTGGTGCTAACCGCATCATAATAAAGCCCATAATTGAAATGACTAAAAGCAAAGGTAAAGCTTGTAATGCTCGTCGTAAAATATAAACTGGCAATGACATTTATTTTTTCAGTGCCTCGCTAGCAGAATCATTGATAAATATTTCTTCTATATTATGCATACTGCCGCGGGGCGAAGACCCAATACCCAAAGGGGTTGGCATATAATTACCAATATGATTGCGTACGGCACTTAGATCTAAATTAGTAAACAAATAAATAAATGATTGCTGATCATAAGCTATTTGCTGGAAGCGGTCAAAATACTGGTGTCGTTTTGCCAGATCAAATGTAGTAGCACCTTTATCAAAACAATTATCTATTTCTTTTTCCCAATCACGTGCATCACTTACCACAATTTTGTCGCCATTTATAGCTAAGCGCTGATCAAACATATGTAAACGGCCGTTAGCCTTCCAGACATTGGCGCCATCGTAAGGCTCCAAGCGACTACCTGTCAGACCCATTACCATTCCTTCCCAGTCTAGACTATTACTTGCTTTATCTACCAAGATATTGAAATCTACTGGTTGATAATTAACTTTTATGCCAAGCTCTTTTAAATCGTTTTGAATAATTATACAAACTGCATCCCGGGTGGAGTTACCAGCATTTGTATAAAGCGTAAACTCAATTTTATTACCTTCACTATCATATAAAACATTATCCTTTAAATGAAAACCTCCTTGCTCTAATAATTTTTTTGCAAACTCAATATCGCGAGGAAATGGCTGTAATTGCTTATTAAAATAAACAGATGCTTGCGTCTCAGCAGTAAATAACTCATAACCCACGCCACGCAAAATATTGTCTACCATACGTTTACGATCCACAGCGTGCGTAACGGCTTGCCTGAAGTATGAATTGTTAAACCATTTCTGTTTAATAGGATCAACATAAAATTTGCCCGTCTTCGGATTTTTGCGCCGGCAAAGATTGAACATCAAAAATATAGTGCCGTCAGCTGGACCTAAATTATACATTTTGAAATGATCTGCAGCTTCTCTTTGTTTAACTAAGGCGGCATCTGATCCTCGCACAGTCCGCACATCCAGTAAATCAACATCACCAGCATAGAATTTAAGCAATTGTGTATTTTGATCTGGAACAATCAAGTTCACAAATTTACTTAAATAAGGCAGACGATGCCCAAGTTTATCTACCATTGAATAATGAGGGTTGGGAACTAATTCAATGCGTTGACCGGGTACATAGCGATGCAATTTGAATGGTCCACTTGCTACAATAGTTTCGGGATTACAATTTATATCCCAGAAATTATTAAACTCACCTATTTTGTTTTGCGCTATTAATTTATTAGTAATAGGCTCTAAAATATGCTTGGGTGCTATAGCCATACGCAAACTACTTAAAAACGGGGCAAAAGGTATTTCGGTATGAAAACGCACTGTCAAGTCATCAATTTTTTCCACCGTTGGATAATGACCATAAACAGTTAATATATCGCGAGCACTGGAATTGCCAAATCCTTTAGCAATCAAAGTACCAAATGTATAAACTACATCATCAGCCGTGATGGGATAACCATCAGACCATAACAATCCTTTGCGTAAAGTAAAAGTATAATCTTTATGATCATGGCTTACACTAAAACTACGTGCCAATCTTGGATAAGACTTAGCTGTCCATGGATCAACATCTAATAATGATTCATACATCAAAGAAGCAATGCCGGCACTTTGATCATCACTTGCTGCCCAACAGTTAAAAGTTTTAGGACCACTACCAAAACTTGACACATTTAGCACACCACCAGCTTTCCCAACGCCCCCACGTGCTTGCCAGACTTCTTCTAAGTTTTTTCCTTCCTCAATAGTGACAAGCTTATAATCTCCTGGGTACGGAGCTTTATAAATATTGTCCAAAAGATTTTTCTGTTCTTTTGTTGCAGACGATGTCCGCTCTTGCACGGCAGTATGCATCTCCCCGCTAGCAGACTCAATAGAGATACAAGCGCAAGCATTCAATACAATGAAAATGGTAACAAAAACTAAAAGCAATGATCTAATTTGCTCAATAGTTTCTTTATTAGCCCAAGATACGCTTTTCATCTGACTCTCACAATATTATTTACAGTCTCTTTTTTATGCTTGTTTTCCCATAGTGCCGGCGCAAAATGTTTTAGTTCTTCAATTTTTATCGCTGCACCATGATTCAACGAGACTATGCCTTCGTCTACGAGCAACCTTTGAGTTACTATACCAATTACTTTGCCGCTCTCATTTATAACTGGGCCACCGCTATAACCCTTGGTCACTTCTGCAATAAATTCAAAAACATGTTGTTTTACTTGAGTTATTTTGCCAATACTAAAAGTTGGCTTATATTCTTTTATTTGATTGAAACTGCTTCGCACAGGATAACCCACAATTTGAATATCTTCATTTTTCATCGCTTTGAAATCCAATGGCAGCTGGCCATTCATTGTCAATTGATTTTTTATTTCCTTAGGAACAACAGCTACAAGAATGGCCAAATCAGGCTCTTTAGTTTTGCCTACTTTATATACCTTAGCTTCAATCGGCGGCTGGGTGATAGGACCCTCTGCATGCAAAAAATAACTGGGTTGCGCTTCGATTGAAACTAATTTTTTGTACTTATTAAATAAGAGCCTGCCAGGATCAGCGTGCTCAGACAAATTGTTATCATAACAATCCCAAATAGCGTTTATGGTATCCTTGTACAATTTGATCTCCGCGGGACTGCGCTGTCGTTTATTTGCTAAATTGATCACATCTAGTAATTGCTGAAAATTCTGAGCTCCGGCCATATAACTTTTAGCATAAAACATTGACGCTGTATAAAACATTTCACACTCTTCTTTTATTTGTCTAGCATTATCTAAAACATGCTTATTTGTGACAAAAAAAGTTTTCTGCTGATCGTCAACAAATATAGGAAAAGTCGAACCGCGTCCAACAACCTGATAGCCAAAGTCCTTAGCGGTCGTAGTAAAAACATAGTACTTTTTTTGGGACGAAATATCGGCTACCTGCACCCACAGGGTATTTTGCAATTTGATTTTCAAACCAACATTTATTTGCAAAACTTTTCTCTTTATTTTTTGGTCAAGCGCTTGCCAGTTTTGACTAGCAAAACATTTGTTTGACCAAACAGATGCAAAAAACAAAATCAGACACAAGCACAATATTGCGCTCGAATAGATCTGCTTATGGTTGGCCACTACTTAAACCACCTACAGCCCGGGTTGACATCGGCTTAGAAACATCGAAAATAATAGCTCTGTGTTTTTTTTCTTGTTGTCCGGCGACAACTACACCATTTTCATCAGAACTATTCTGACAAGTCAAGACTGTCGAGGTCATTTGCAAATCACTAAAGTCTGGCTTAGACCAAATAACACCTTCAAAATATAAAGAACTATCCACTAGATCACCTTGAATAGGTGTTTCTACAAATAGTGACAACATTCCTGTTTCTGGAATTATGCCTAAAGATACAAGCTTGCGATCAGCTCCCAATCTCAATTTATGCCCCGATAACGGCTTGGCACCTTTATTGCTCTCCGACATAGCAATTGCAGCATAAGAACCAGGACTGCCTTTAACCACGAATTCCGAACATTCCCCCAAAACCATACGTGACGGCAAGAATAACTTTGGACCATGAAAGCGTTCCTCCAAACTATTTCTATTCAAAGAGACAGATTTAGACGAGATAGCTATTGGCGTTAAGCCTATTGCATCATCAGCTGAGTAATACTTGTGACTCTCATTTAATACAGTCGTTGTAAAGGGAGTGCGCAATGTTTTCATTAAGTTTTCAGGACCGTATATTGTTTGGCTTTCATTGATTGGGGCATTTTCATCAGCTGCATAGGCCTTTAATAACGGCAAAAGCAATAAGACCTGAATAAAAAAGACAACGGCAAGTATTAATCTATTTTGATATGACAACCAAGAACAATTCATGTTTACTGTCCAAATAACTAATCCATTCACCCGATATTATAGACATTCAAGTGCAAGCGGGACCGAAAATATACATAATTATGCAGTTCAATTTTTTCAACTATTGTCAACACAAATCTCAGGAGCTGATATTAGACTATCAGTCTCTCTTTCAGGCATGTCTTGTGGCTATTAGCTTACAAGTTGCTCTTTTTCCCATACTCTGGCTAATTGGCTGGATTTTACCATGGCCAAAACCACCCATTTTCACCACTATCATCGAATATGAACTCGATAATTCCAAACAATTTAAGCCTAAACATGTGCTTGAATTTCGTGATCCAAAATTAAATCCACCGAATTAATCCCCATATTTGAACTTTTTGCGCCTCTATTGCGTCTGTATATTCGTCGAGCAATAAATGAACCATATAAACCGCTCTACAATAACGACAGCAACAGAAGTGGTACTAAAAAGTTTAATTTGATCAAAGCAAGTCGCAATAGAATTTTTAGACATTTTTGGAGTATGCTAAACATCTTGGACTCATCAGTATCATATCTGGTGCGGTCTATATACTTTAAATCGTGCATCTATTTGCATTCTATATCCAATTCAACTATCAAACCCAAGTAACTATATACTCTCCAATGCTTGATACATTAAGTGCAAAAGGAAAAATCTGGCAATTACCTCCAGACATAGAACCATCAGCCGAACTATTAGCAACCGCTGAGCAGTCAGCTCTGCTGGCAAAAATATTGCTTAGACGCGGTATTGACTCACCAAAAGATGCCGAGGCTTTTCTTTATTCTGAATACTATTCACCGACCAATCCCTTTGAATTGCCAGATATCGACAAAGCCATAATAAGAATAAATCAGGCTTTAGCTAATAATGAACAAATCACCGTATATGGTGACTATGACGTAGATGGAATAACCGCTACCTCCTTAATGCTCACTGCCTTACAAAAAATATCAGCCAAGGTAGGATATTACATACCAAACCGCGCTAGCGAAGGCTATGGGCTCAATCTTAAAGCAGTAAGTATATTAGCTAGCAAACAAAAAACAAAATTGATCATTAGCTGTGATTGTGGTGTATCCAATTTTGCTGAAGTAAACTTTGCCAAATCTTTGGGCGTAGACACAATTATTTTGGATCACCACGCCCTGCCTGAACTATTGCCGCCTGCCAAAGCTATTGTGCATCCTAAATTACTCACAGAATCTCACCCTCTTTTTCATCTCCCGGGAGTAGGAGTTGCTTACAAAGTTGCAGAAGCTCTCCTAGCAGAACATAATTTAGCATCTCAAACAGAGGAATTTTTGGATTTTGTCACGCTCGGTATGATTGCAGACTTAGTACCCTTAATACGCGAAAATCGCTATCTTGTTCAAATTGGTTTACCCAAGCTTATAAAATCTCCGCGCCCCGGCATTCAAGCTTTACTATCCCAAATACAACCATCAAGTGATACGGATATAGTAGGTTTTGGTTTAGCACCACGCATCAATGCTGTCGGCAGATTGGCCGATGCTCAAGTTGCTGTTGAATTACTTACAACAGATAATCGTGAATTAGCAAATAAACTTTCTCATCAATTACAGAATGATAATACTAAACGGCAACAGATTTGCGAACAAGTGTTTTCCGAAGCCGAGCAAACAATAAATGCTCTAGGAAATTTGGCTCAACAGAACGCCATCAGCATTTATAAAGAGGGTTGGCATCATGGCGTTGTTGGCATAGTTGCCTCGCGCCTGGTGGAAAAATATCACCGTCCAGTTTTTATTGCCGAACTGGATGCACAAGAAGGAATAGTAAAAGGATCAGCACGAGGCATAGGCAGCCTCGATTTATGTGAAATTCTAAAAGCCAATGCCCATTTACTAACTAAATGGGGTGGCCATAAAATGGCCGCTGGTTTTTCCTTACCCGCCGATAAAGCAGAAGCTTTCTCTGCAGCCATTGTATCTACTTGCAATCAAATGATGGCTAATAAAAGCCGCGCTCCTATAATAAACGTTGATGTCACGCTAGAAGATACAACAGTAGATTTATTTGCCTTTGCTAAAACTCTAACTAAATTAGCCCCTTTTGGTATGGAAAATAAAAAACCCATTTTTTATGCCAGCAAATTATCTAGCAGTAAAATTTCTCCCCTTGGCCGCGAAGGAAAGCACCATAGACTTGATTTAATCGATAAACAAAATGACCAAACTTTTTCTTGTGTTTTTTGGAATACAAATAATATTGTTCCAACAACCGATGATGTCATAGATATTATCTTTACTCCCGAAATAAATACCTTTAATGGCAAAGAGCGCCTGCAATTAGTATTAGCAGATTGGCGACTATCTAATCCTAAAACCGTTGCCACAACAGCTGAATCTACAATCTCAGATCCAGTCTTGATCAAACTAACTATCCCTGAAACAGTAAAACCGTCGGCTGTAACAGTTAATGACTTACCTCTACTAAAACCTGCTGAAACTGTAGAAAGCTTGGTTACAAGCACTAAGCAGAATTGGATAGACTTGCGTCATTTTGAAAAGAGCAACAAAATAGTTGCTACCGCCATCACAACTCTTGGTGACAAACTCTCAATATTTTCTGAAGAGATCGATAACAGTCTATCAATAAAAGCCTTTGATAGGTTATCTTTACCGAAAAGACAGCATCTACTAATTAAGCAATTTCCGCCTTCACCAGCGGTCTGGCAACAAATTGTCACCACATCTGGTGCAAACAAGATTTACATATTAGGAGACAGTGGTGCTCAGCCAATCGACAGTACATCTTTAGTAAAACGTCTTATGGGACTTGTGCGCTTTGTGGTAAATAAAAAATCAGGCGAAGCGCAAGCAAGCCGTATTGCCGCCGCCTTGGCTACCACCGACCTGGCTTGCGCCTTGGCGCTGGCCTTACTGAGAAAATTAGAATTAGTAGACTGGTATTCCGATCAAGGTATGATTTATTTTGATCTGCTGGATAATCCAATGGAAAAGGACATAAAACAGATAAGCGAATACAATCAACTGGAAGAAATCTTGAAACAAATAAATCAATTCCGTTTGTGGTGTGCGTCTGCTTCTTTAAATGATCTAAATAAGAGAATACTCAATAATCCCCAAGAACCCACTCAGCCCAATGATATTGCTACAGCAGAATTAGACTTCAGCGTCATAAATACATCGCAAACCAGCCAATATGTGGATAATGTTACAACAGTAAAAGGCAGCCTGGCACAGTAAGTAATAAACTGCCAAAATAGAAAATCATCTGCGATATCTGGAGGAATATGCTTACTATTAACGAAAGCAAAACAAAGTGGCTCAAAGAAAAAATCAGAGATATTCCTGATTTTCCAAAACCCGGCATTGTGTTTAGAGACTTAACCACGCTATTTAAAGATGGCGAGGCTTTTGCCTATGTCATAGACTTGCTTAGTCAAGAAGCAAAAAAATATCAACCACATAAAATAGCGGGCATAGAAGCCCGAGGTTTTATTGTAGGCGCCGCTGTAGCCTTTAAACTGGGTTTGGGTTTTGTGCCCATACGCAAGCCAGGCAAATTACCGCATGATATCGAGCGACTCAATTACAAACTGGAATACGGAGAAGATTGTCTAGAAATCCATGTAGACGCCGTAACCCAAAATGAAAAAATAGTTCTAATCGACGATTTACTAGCCACCGGTGGTACTGCCTCAGCGGCCTGCAAACTTTTAGAAAAACTTGGCGGCGACGTTGTTGCTGCCGGCTTTCTAGTCAATCTCGAAGGCTTGGGCGGAAAATTACTTCTGCCCGATGGAACCAAATTTTTCTCGTTAGTAAATTACTGAATAAGAAAGAGAAGGGCACGTAATATTGATAAGACTAGCCTATGTTAGTCCGAACCAATTGCTAGAATAAAATATGAAAACACTAATCGTGGGAACGGGTGGAGTAGGTGGCTTTTATGGTGGGCTTTTGGCAAAAAGCGGAAACGATGTCACATTCGTAGCCCGCGGTGATCACTACAAAGAAATTAAAGAATCGGGCTTGCATATAAAGAGTGTGGTCGGTGATTTTACTGTCAAGCCTGCTCGGGTCATTTCATCAGTTAGCGAAGCAGTTGATCCTGATCTCATTTTGCTCTGCGTTAAAAGCTACGACACTCAAATAGTAAGCAAAGATCTAGCATCTGTCGTCAAGCAAGACACAGTAGTATTATCGTTACAAAACGGCATTGATAATGATGAAATTATACAGAAGCACCTAAATGCAGGCATTGTTGTTCCAGGAATTGCTTACATTATTTCCGAAAGAAAAGCTCCTGGATTAATCGAACAAACTGCTGGACCACGCACCATTATTTTTGGCAGACGCGATAAAAAATATCAAGACGAATTAAATAACGTGGCAAAGATCATGCGCAATGCTGGCATCGAAGCAAGTAACTCTGCTGAAATCGAAAAAGAACTGTGGATAAAATTTCTTTGGATCATTACCTTCGCTGGCATGACTTCTCTTTTTCGCTCCCCTATTGGCCCTATAGTGAGCAATCCAGAAACAATGTCAATTTATACCAGCTGCTTAGACGAAGCATTTTCTGTCGCCAAAGCGCTTAAAATCAACGTTGGCAAACAAGAGTACGAAAGCATAATACAAAAAAGTGAAAAATATAAAACAATTGGCTCCAACTCTAAGTCTTCCATGCTAGTCGATATCGAAAATCACCGCCAAACCGAAATAGAGTCTTTACACGGAAAACTATGTAAACTAGCAAAAGAAGCCGGCGTAGCAGTTCCTATCAATGAAATTATTTATCATGTTGTCCGCTTCACTCACTCCAGTGGTTGAATGAAACACTATTCAAGAACATCACGCCAAGCCCGAGTTGAGGGAATAATTTCTGTGCTCCTAAGAATAGATAATTATGAAATTAAAAAACTTCAAAGAACTCAGACAGTATTTTGACTATATTTGTTTACCAGAAGACCTGCTTTCTGCCTGAAACTAAAACTGTTTCCAAATTAATTTTTCGGGAATTAACTACTTTTTTGCAGATAGAGTGCCCTTCTTGAGAGATCATGATGATCTGCCTAAATGATCCAATTTTTCTTTCATTACTTCACTTATATGTCTAATGGTTCCGAGACTAGCTGACTCATAATCAGTAGCTTCGTATCGCTGAATTTGTTGTTCTGATGTGCCAACTCTTTTCGCCAAATCCTTCTGTGTCCAATTAAGTGTAATTCGCGCCCGAATCAAATGCAATGGCAACACGCTTATCAAACCCAAATTAGTTTTATGCTTACCTGCTTTCAAGTCCTCATAATCTTTGAGCTCTCGTTCAAGTGTGTGAATCATGCTTTTTGTCGCTTCTTGCTGAATCTTAATTTTCTTAGGACTTATTTCACCCTTAATACGAGCATTCGTCAAACATCCTAAGGTTTTCCTAAATGCGGCAAGATCTGATCTAACATTTTTATATTCGCGTTCGTTCTTAATCATAATACTGTTCTCAAATCAATTTGAATAATACCTTTAGGCTCTTTTGTAGACTTGTCTTTTTGAAAATACTCAAGGAACGATATTTGGCTCGCCCCTTCTATAAAATTTGGAAATAATTCCCCACCATATTTTTTCTTTTGAGCCGCTCGCTCATTTGCAAACTCTAACAACACATTGTCAATTTTATCTTCATCAACTCCATCCCAATTCCAACACCCATCAAAATCTTCCGGTAGCTCTTTGTTCGTAATAAAGCTGCCATTTATATAAACATCTAAGCAACCAGCTTTCCGCAAATTTGATAGCGCCCTCTTAAGTCCTTTAAGTAATATCTTTCTATGATCATTATATCCAAATCTCCTAGTAAACTCTTGCCAGGATGCCACATGTATACCTGATGGCAAATTCCCATTAGATTGTTCATCAGGTATCATAATACAACTTTTTTAGCGTGACTACTCATGACGCAATAATATACGCATGTCACCTAAATTGTCAAGATAGCGCATGGGAAATTTGCAGCTAGGCAGAATTAGTACTAACATCAACCATGTCAGATTTTAATCTCTCATAATCTTGTAATTCTTGATTAAGTTGCCTAAATTGTCTTTTCAGCGACGCCCTATACGCACGCTGAGCCAACGGTGCCAATGCCTTAAATCCCTGATAAAACTTAAGTTGCATTAGCGATATATTCAACTCAGTAGCTAAATCTTTTGTACGCTTGTACTCCGATTTATTCTTAATCATGATAAAGGTCCCCTACGAAGCTTCTTTCATCGCGTGCAGCCAAATAATTGTTATCCAGACACCTGTTGTAATTCCGATAATAATAAACGGCCAAAGGTATGGTCTAAAAAAATCAGCAAAATAGCAACCAATTGGTATGGAAATACAAAAAACAGAAAGCTTAAAAATAGTAAGCTCCCAATTAGACATTCGTACTTTGCGTTTATAAAGATTAGTTATAAAGTTCATGGTTTAAATTGCCGCCCCGTGTTTTAGTCGATCCTTATAATATTAAACTGAATAGCGATTATTATCAGATTCAAGTATAAGATCCATCCGGCTTACGTATGCTTATCTCGCCAGCAGCAAGAGTAATATTACCCTGAATTGTTTTGACGATTAGCTCGCCGCTATCGGTAATATCAAGCGCTTGTCCAATGATATTGTCATTTCCTACTTTAGCTAAAATTTCTGCACCTATAGTAACTGAATAAGTCCGCCATTGATTTAGAAGCAATTGTAAGTCTATTTGCATTTGCTCCAATGCTATTTCTAATTCATTGGCCAAACAAACTACTAGTTCATTCCTATCAATGAATTGCTGATCAACAGAACCAGTCATAAAAGATTCTAAAAAACCCATTTTTTGCTCTAAATCTACAGGCAATTCTTGTTTCGGGCTAGACAGATTCAAGCCAATACCTATTACTAAAGCAGCTTGGGCTGTATCATTTAAAATATCTCTTGTCGAATCGTTTGTTCTTTCCTTAATACTAAGAGCTGCTTTAGAAACATATTCGGCTAAAATGCCGCCTACTTTTTTTCCATCTATTATAAGATCATTCACCCACTTCAAACCCACTTTTATTCCCAAGCAACTTTGAATGGCACGCACTACGGCAACTCCAATGACAAGCGTCACCACAGGTATGTGCTCGGCGGCAAATTTAGGTCTGGCAATGAAACTTAGATAAAGACCGGTGTTTGCCGGTGACAGCCAGCTATTGCCGCTGCGTCCGCGACCAGCGCTCTGATGACCAGCAATTACAATCACTCCGGCAGCCGCACCTGCACGCGCTAATTCTATTGCCCTATTATTAGTAGAATCTATCGTTTGCCAAAATTCATTAGGTTGCTTAGAGCGCCCTAACCAATTTGTCTTTAGACCGGCTTCGATTTGAGCCAAATCAAGATTAATCGTATCTTTAGATGTGTACTGCATTGGGTGCTGTGTAATAGTCATCTTGAACGTCCCCAGTATTGCGGGTGTCTGCCGGTTCAAAAATCAATATTTCCGCTTCTTCGTCAGCCGCTGTTCTATGCTCAATTCCATGAGGCACGACAACTGCCTGTCCAGGACCAAGTTCCACTATGTGATCGCGAAATTCAACTCGAAATTGCCCTTTCCATACTAGAAACAATTCGTCTTCTTTTTCATGTGTATGCCAGGGTAATTCACCTTTCACTTTAGCTATTCTAAGTTCTTGGCCGTTTATCGAGCCAATAACCTTAGGCCGCCAATACTCACTAAATAGCTTGAATTTTTCTGCAATGTCGATCTTTACCATTTGTGCCATCCTGTAGAACAAATTTAAACTGCTAATTATGACTAATAGTAGTATTGATTTGTTTGTTACCGGAAATTAGCTTATGCACTGGACATTTGTCAGCTATAACTTTCAAGTCATTTACTTGCTCGTCAGTTAAATCTCCACTCACCTTAATATTTTTACTTATCACAACAGTTGTTTGCCCGGGAGCTTCTTCCTGTTTACTTTCGCTTAATTCCACCTTTACTGTTTTTAACGGATAACCTTTACGCTTGGCATACATTTGCATTGTTATGGATGAGCAAGCGCCTAGAGCGGCCAAAAGCAATTCATGAGGATCAGGAGCTGTAGCTTCGCCACCAGCAGTTGCCGGAGCATCGGCATTTATCTGATATTTACCAGTATTGATCTCTTGCCGGTAATGCCCTTCTTTGGATGTCTTCACTTCTACTTTGGCCATCAATCATTTCTCCTGTGCCTGATAAATTGCGTACAAATAAAAATTTTATTCTGCAGCCTTTAAAATAGCTCTTCTAATAGCCTTTAATTAAGAAATTAATGGCACAATTATATTTTATAAGGATAAACGAATATCGCCTTCAATATATACAATTCTTGTAATCTATTATTGATCTTAGAGATTGTGCCATAAAAAAAATTCGGCAAAAATTACAATAGAAAAAAGACCGATCATCCGCTCTCCTTTGGATATGCAATCGTCAGCACTATATACAGTGCAATCCTCAATAATCATACAATCGCCGGTCTTGTAGAAGCTTTAGACTAATGGTACCTTGCTCAAATAATCATTTTTGACTGGAATAATAAATAAATTTGCCAATAAATCATCTAACTTTTAGAGATTTGTTGAACTTTTTTGTCTTTTCAGCCAAAAGTGTATTTTTAATCTAAAAACACTACTAATAGTGCTTTACTAAAAATAAAACGCTAGTAATATAGTAGAATATTAAAAGAAGACAGGAGCAAAAGATGACACAGGTTACGCAAACACAACAAACTATGGGATTCGAATATATTGACGTTACACCACCTCAAGCTCACCAAGAGCCGTACAAAGTGTTGCGTCGCAATAATACAGTAGTCGATTTCGACCCTAAAAAAATAGCCGTAGCCATGACCAAGGCTTTCCTGGCAGCAGAAGGCCATGACGCCCCGGAAAGCTCACGTATTAAGGATCTCGTTCATAAGTTAACTATTCAGGTAATTGATACTCTTAAAGGCCGTCTACCTAATGGCGGACTTTTACATATAGAGCATATCCAAGACCAAGTCGAATTAGTTTTAATGAGAGCCGGTGAGCATGATGTTGCTCGTCGATACATACTTTATAGAGAAGAAAGAGCCAAACAACGTGCTGCTGAGGCTCCGTTCATACCTGGCATACCACAAATTAATATTACTACCCATTATGGGCACACAATACCATTAGATCAATGCCGGCTTTTCTCCGTAGTTGAAGAAGCTTGTGCTGGTCTTGAATTTGTTGCAGCCCAAAAAATTATTGATGGCACATTATCCAATCTATATGAAGGTGTTAAAGAATCAGAAGTTTTTCAATCAGCAGTCTTTGGCACCCGTGCCCTAATTGAAAACGAGCCAAATTATGCTTACGTTGCTGCCAGACTACTTTTAGACCAAGTACGTTGGGAAGTATTGGGTGAACCGGTTGCTCAATCACAAATGGCTGAGCGTTATCCTTGGCATTTTAAAGAATATGTACAAAAGGGTGTTGAGGCTGGCTTACTGAATCCAAGACTAAAAGAATTTGATCTAGAAAAACTCGCCTACGCCATACAAGCCGACCGTGATCTTAAATTCCAATATTTAGGATTACAAACATTGGTCGATCGTTATCTGGTACATGTGCAAGGCAAAAAGATTGAATTGCCACAAACATTCTGGATGCGGGTAGCCATGGGCTTGGCTCTTGAAGAAAGCAACAAAGAAGATAGAGCAATTGAGTTTTACAACCTGCTTTCTACTTTTGATTATGTTTCTTCCACACCAACATTATTTAATTCCGGCACTCATCGTCCACAATTATCATCTTGCTTCTTAAGCACCGTAGATGATGACCTGAACAATATCTATGAAGTAATGAAAGACAATGCTTTATTGTCGAAATTCTCAGGCGGTCTTGGTAATGACTGGACACCTGTACGAGCATTAGGCGCTCACATAAAAGGCACCAATGGCAAGAGCCAAGGGGTTGTACCTTTCTTGAAAGTGGTCAACGATACAGCTGTAGCTGTTAATCAAGGTGGCAAGCGTAAAGGTGCTGTATGCTGCTATTTAGAAACCTGGCACTTAGATATAGAAGAATTTATTGAGTTGCGGAAAAACACAGGTGATGATCGCAGACGCACTCACGATATGAATACAGCCAACTGGATCCCTGACCTCTTTATGGAAAGAGTAATGCAAGATGGCAACTGGACATTATTCAGTCCTGATGATGTGCCAGATTTACACAACTTATATGGCCGCGCTTTCAAAGAAGCCTATGAACGCTATGAGGGCATGACATACAGTGGAGAACTTAAACTCTTCAAGCGCATAGCAGCCAAAGATCTATGGCGCAAAATGCTCTCAATGCTTTTTGAAACAGGACATCCCTGGATGACCTTCAAAGATGTTTGCAATATAAGAAGCCCACAACAACATATTGGCGTTGTACATAGTTCTAATCTTTGCACTGAAATTACGCTCAATACATCCAATCAAGAAATAGCAGTTTGCAATCTTGGATCTATTAACTTAGTTAATCACTTAGATACAAACAATCAGCTTGACTATGACAAAATATCGCGTACTTGCCGCACAGCGATAAGAATGCTCGACAACGTTATCGACATCAACTATTACAGTGTTGATAAAGCGAAACGTTCTAATGCTAGACATAGACCTGTTGGTCTGGGTTTAATGGGTTTCCAAGACATGCTTATCAAAATGCGTGTTCCTTATGCATCAGAAGAAGCAATCGAAATGGCCGATTATAGTCAGGAATTGATTAGCTATCATACTATCCTAGCTAGTAGCGAATTAGCTCGCGAACGTGGTGTATATTCAAGCTATAAGGGCTCGCTTTGGGATAAAGGCATATTGCCGCAAGATAGTGTGAGACTTTTGGCTGAATCAAGGGGCTCAGAAATTCCCGTAAAAATGGATGGACGCCTTGACTGGAATTATGTACGCGAACATATTTCTCAATGGGGTATGCGCAACAGCAACTGCTTGGCTATTGCTCCTACTGCCACCATATCTAATATTATTGGTGTCAGCCAATCAATTGAGCCTATTTTCCAAAACTTATATGTAAAATCAAATCTCTCCGGTGAATTTACTGTATTAAACCCTTACTTGGTTGCTGATTTGAAAGCTTTAGGCATCTGGGATGAAGTAATGGTCCATGACCTCAAATATTTCGACGGTTCCGTACAGCCCATCGAACGCATTCCAAATGAAATGAAAAAACTCTATGCAACTGCCTTTGAAATTGAGCCCTACTGGATAATTCAAGCAGCTGCTAGAAGACAAAAATGGATAGATCAAGCGCAGAGTTTGAATCTATATATGGCTGAGCCAAGCGGACGCAAACTTGATGAATTGTATAAACTCGCTTGGCAAGTAGGCTTGAAAACAACTTATTACTTGCGGACAACAAGTGCCACCGCCGCTGAAAAGTCCACAGTTCAAACATCAGTACTAAACGCAGTAAAAACTGCCAGAGAGGAGTTTAACGGCAACGGAAAAGGCAACGGAGATCATGAAAACAAGCCATCGCTTGATACATTAATCGACAACATCCAAGGGTGCATAATCACAGACCCTGATTGTGAAGCTTGCCAGTAATTTCCAACATTTATAGACATGGAGAATGAAAATGCTTAGTTTTGACGACACTCATATAACAACAAAAAAATCGCCTGTTGCTCCTGCAATCGCTGGACCAGCACCCGGTAAAACAGCAGCTGCAGTTGCTGAACCCACTGTTACAAGCGGCGTAACCGGTCTAGAAAAAATAAACTTTAATGCTGCTCGTATCAAGGTAGATGAAAAACGCATTATCAATTGTCGTGCTGATTTAAATCAGTTAGTACCTTTTAAATACGAATGGGCATGGCAAAAATACTTGGATGCCTGCGCAAACCATTGGATGCCGCAAGAAATCAGCATGAGTCGTGACATTGCTCTTTGGAAAGATCCCAATGGACTAACTGAAGACGAACGCAAAATCATCAAGCGTAATCTTGGCTTTTTCTCTACAGCTGATTCGCTTGTAGCCAACAATTTAGTTTTGGCAATGTACCGCCACATCACTAATCCTGAATGCCGTCAGTATTTACTTAGACAAGCATTTGAAGAAGCTGTGCATACCCATGCTTATCAATATGTTGTAGAAAGCCTTGGTTTAGACGAAGGCGAAGTATTCAATATGTATCGTGAAATACCTAGTATTCACGATAAGGCTGCTTTTGAATTACAGTTCACACAAGAATTGTGCGATCCTAATTTCAGCACTGGCACACCTGAAACTGATAGACGCTTTTTGCGTAATTTAATTGGCTTCTATGTAATCATGGAAGGAATTTTCTTCTACGTTGGTTTTGTACAAATGTTAGCTTTTGGTAGACAAAACAAAATGACTGGATCATCAGAAGAATTCCAATATATTTTGCGGGATGAATCTATGCACTTGAATTTTGGTATTGATTTAATCAATCAAATCAAAGCTGAAAATCCAGATTTATGGACACCTGAATTCCAAGAAGAAATCACTAGCCTCATTAAACAAGGTGTGGATCTTGAATATCGTTACGCCGAAGACACTATGCCCAATGGCGTGCTTGGTCTAAATGTACCGATGTTCTCTGAATATCTAAAATTCATAGCTAATCGTCGCTTTAGACAAATTGGTCTACCGGAACAATATCCCGGTGTCCAAAATCCATTTCCTTGGATGAGCGAAATGCTTGATCTCAAAAAAGAGAAAAACTTCTTTGAGACCCGCGTCATTGATTATCAAGTCGGCGGCGCACTTTCCTGGGACTAATAAACCCAGTAATGCATCCAGCTTTCAAAATTTCTAGTGGAATATATCTGTAATGGCTCATATATACTTCCTTCTTGAAAAAAGAAACATAGCTGCTGCACCGAGAAAAGTAGTAATTGCGCTGAAGTAAAAGCCGCTGGCTATCGAAACATTGCTCCAGAGAAAGCCTACTACAATACTGGATATTAAATCACCTATTGAATTAACGGTAGCCAAAGCACCATATCCGGTGCCGCGTTGATCGAGTGGCAATAGATCCGCAGCCAATGCGCGCTCCATTGAATCTACAATAGCTATATAAATTCCTGCCAAGAAAAATAGAACTATCAGAGCGCTTAAACTACCATCCACAAAAAGGAAACCCATACACATCACGACAAATAGCGCATAGCCCAGGGCAAGAAGCATAGTTTTATTCAATTTATCACCAAGCGCGCCCACCGGATACGAGGCAGCCGCGTATATAACATTGTGGAAAATATACAATCCTATTCCCATACGCCCAGCTTGCGCTATGCCATAGATAGGCGTAAGTATAGTCACTGCTCTTAACACCAGCAAAGTATGGGCAAAATTGCCTAAACCAAAAATACCAATTGCTAAAACATATTGCCAAAACCTGCCTGGTAATTTACTTAATGATGCCACCATACGCAAATGCGGTTGTGGCTGTCTGGGAACATCTCGCAGAACAAATAAAACAATACCTATAGTTATTGCCCCTGGGATGAAGGCAATCAAGAAAATCTGGCGAAGCGGCAATATTCCAACCAAAGACAATGCTATCAATGGACCAATAACTGCACCTAGAGTATCCATAGCACCTTCAAATCCAAACGCCCGTCCATGCGCTTCAGCAGGTACACTTTCTGAAAGCAATGCATCACGCACTGGACCGCGTGCACCACGCCCAATCCATGCAACGGTCCTAATTACAAGCATCTGCCACCAGGAAGTGGCAAAGGCAAACAATCCCATCATAGCTGTAACAAAATAACCAACAGCTAAAATAGGCTTGCGTCTACCAATACGGTCTGAATAATAGGACATCCATAGTTTGACAACACCGGAGGCTGCGTCAGATATACCTTCTATTAAACCCAAGACAGCAGCACCGCCACCAAATGTAGCTAGGAAAAGGGGCAATACAGCTGTAGTTAATTCGTGCCCCATATCGGAGAACAAGCTCAACATTGCAATGGCAAACACATTCCGGGTTAGCCATACAGTGTTACTGGAACCGCTCATTCTTAAGAAATCTCTTTGCCAACATCTATACATTCAATAATTGCAATATTAGCGAAACTTCATACAATTAGTGGATATACTTATAATGATAGCTTCTCGGAGCAAGGACATGGAAAATACTTTCAAAGATCCAGCTAGGAAATTGCTCGCACTCTTTTTTGTTTGCGCCGGTCTCATGCATTTTATTAGACCCAGGACTTTTATCGAAATTACTCCAAGTTATTTACCGAAGCGTAAAGAAATAGTTTACGCTAGTGGTGCTTTTGAAATTCTGGGCGGACTGGGTTTATTGTTTCCTTTTAGTCGCCGCATTGCCGCCAAAGGATTAGTAACCCTGCTTTATGCAGTTTTTCCTGTTAATCTAAACATGGCAATAAACAAAATCGATTGCGGCTTTATACCCAAATGGCTTTTATGGGCACGTTTGCCTATGCAATTTCTATTGATAAGCGGTATCAATATTCTTGCTGAAGATGCTAAAGAAAAATAAGCAATAATGAATAGAAGAGTAAATTTTCTCAGTATTCTTGTATTGCTCTCGTTCTCTATAATTTTTTCTATAGCTATTCACGCTCAAGATAGATTGCGATTGTCTAGACCTGTAGAAAGTGAGACCAACAATTCACCTGGTAGCTCATCGAACAACAACGACCCTAGTTCCAGCAACGACAATAGCTCGGCTTTTCGTATCAATTTACCAACACCTAATTCACACAATCCCGCTGCAATAAAAGGTGGGGTCAATCAAGAAAGTGAGCCCGGCAACCTCACCCAGGTCCAATTGCAGAAATTAGCTGCTCACGACATAATCCTTTTAATAGATAAGTCCGGTTCCATGGACACACCAGATTGTCCTAGAAACGGCAATTCAGGACTAAAAAGCATACTGCCATCATTAATAATTGGAGGCAGTTCAGAAAATACTCGCTGGCAATGGTGTCGACAACAAATTGCTCAAATGTCAGAACTGACTCAACAAATACTACCGGCAGGGTTTACGGTTCTGCTTTTTGATTCGGGTTGTTACTTGTTTCCTCGTGTCAACACCAATAGCCTAGCCCATATTTTTGCCACTAATAATCCCGGTGGCAGCACAAACTTGACGCTACCCTTGAGGAAAGTCTTTGACGATTATTTTAAGAGAGAGAAACTTTCAAAAGTAAAAATCAAACCACTATTGGTTGGCATCATAACAGACGGCTGTCCAGACGATCCCCACGCCGTAAAAAAACTGTTGATCGATCTAACTCACTCACTAAAGAATCCAAACGAAATCACTATAGTTTTCTTCCTTATCGGCGGACACGATTCACAGGGAGAAAAGTTTGTTAAAGACTTAACTCAAAAACTTGTAACTTCAGGAGCAGCCTTCGATATTGTTAAAGCAGTGAATTTTGATCAAGTACAGAAATACGGCTTAGCCAGTGCTTTAGCAGACAATTTGGAATAATCTTTCTGTTTTTTGCTTACCCGTTGCAAGGAATTGACGAATATATAAATAAGCTGTAAAACCGAGCTATGTGGTTTATGCAAATAAACAGTGTTGAGTTTGTACCCCGGGTCTTAAAGCATTTTTGAATAAAGGAAAAATAAGGCATGAATTTTAATAAGAAAATTACCATGGCACTGCTATTTGCCAGTGGAATAATTTCATTACCCGTATTAGCAGATATAGAGACAACTACAGTAAAAACTACCACTACTCCAGTTCCTGGCGGTTCCGAAACAACAACAACCCGTACAGTTTCTAAATCAGTTTATCCTGATAGTACTACAACTGTTCAAACAACTGCTATAACACCTACTGGGACAGCTTTTGTTTTACCTAGCAGCAGCACATATTTTGTAATTGATCCTATTACTGGCAACGCAATAGGAGGCTACAATCCTATATCTGGTTTTACCGATCTAAGCTTAGTTCATCCTGGTTTAGTCGTTATAAATAAGGAAAGCGGTCGTGTCGTAGCTGGTATAGATCCTTCTGGTAAACCAATTGCACTAACGATAATACCGGCTTTAGATCCTTTTGTAGCATCAATAGATGCTAAGCGTGCCAATATTGAAGCAATGATTACTAACTGCCAAGCCGGAGGCACCGTGGATCCCGCAGAAGCTGGTGCTTTGCGAAAAGAATTAGACAGAATAGCCACTTGTGAAATAACAGCCAAGCAAAATGACGGTGTCATTTCCTATTCAGAAGCTCTTCAAATAGCTGTTGATCTAAATGATCTCCAGGATCGGCTAAGACCGTTCATGCCCGCAACCGCTGACACACCATTGATCGCCGCACGTATACTAACTACCAATGGAGAATTAGTAGTAATGGACGATATTGACTATCGTCAAGCAAAAATGCTGCAAAGAATCGATGATGAATACACAGCTGGTAGATTATCTGCACAACAAGTGTCTACATTAAAAGAACAATTAAACACTGTAGCTGCTTTAGAAACAAAATATAAAAAAGATGGAGTATTGAGCGAATCAAACAAACATAGATTATCAACCAAACTCGATATTATCAATACTAGACTCAATCAAGACGTTGCTATTATCAACGAAAAGCGTTCTAGACTAGGTTTAAAAGTTAACTAAAACCTAGTTTATAGCATAAAAATACAGTCTTAAAACAGAAAGACGATCCTGCGATCGCCTTTCTGTTTCTCTTAGCGTTTTATCGCTTATGATTTATCCAGCAGCAAAAGTAAGCGCAGCTTTTACCGCTTGCCGCCAGCGTTCATAATCAGCTCTTCTATCTTTATCTGGCGAGAACAATTCGCTCTTCTTCAAATCATTTTTAAGATCAGCAACACTAAGCAAATTAGCATTTTTAGCTGCTAGTAAGCCCACACCCCAGGCTGTAGCTTCAGTTTGTTCATTGCGCCTTACCGATACTCCTAGCAAATCCGCTTGAAATTGCATAAGCCAATCATTTGTGGAAGCTCCGCCATCCACTCTTAATTCATTCATTTTGACTTTTGCCAAATCCATTTCATAACCAATATCTTTAATCTGGTAGGCAATTGATTCTAAACCCGCCCGCACTATACTAGCTCTGTTACTTTCACGCGATAAGCCAAAAATAGTTCCGCGTATATGCGGGTTCCACCAGGGGGAACCTAAACCAACATGTCCTGGTACCAGATAAACACCACCATTCGAAGTAAGCGATTTTGCTAATTCTTCTGACTCAGCATTAGACTCAATTAGCCCAAGTCCATCCCTGAGCCACTGCATAACAGCACCGCCCATAAAACTAGCTCCCTCAAGGGCATAAATGGCTTGTTTACCCTTCAGTTTCCAAGCAATTGTAGTTAAGAGTCCATTTACAGTTTTTTTATCGGTACCAATATTGCCTAACAGAAAGCTGCCGGTACCATAAGTACATTTGAACATCCCGGATTCGATACAACTCTGCCCAAATAAAGCTGCTTGTTGATCGCCCAATACCGCGAGCAGTGGCGCCCTAAAACCAAGTAGTTTTTTATTTGTATGTCCAAATAAACTATCTGAGTCAAGTACCTCTGGCATCATTGCTCTGGGAACATGCATAGCACCTAATAATTCATCATCCCAATCAAGCTTATTAATATCAAAAAGCATTGTTCGTGAAGCATTACTCGCTTCAGTGACATGTCTTACCTCCTCAGTAAGTTTATATATTAGCCAAGAGTCTATGGTGCCAAAAGCTAATTTGTTAGCATCTGCCAACTGACGTGCGCCAGACACATTCTCCAATATCCATTGAATTTTTGTTCCCGAAAAATAAGCATCGGCAATTAGACCAGTTTTTTCTCTAATTACGTCTGCAAAATTTGCTCCTGATTTAGTATTACGCTTACTCAATTTTTCAACGATATCAGCTGTGCGACGACATTGCCATACTATAGCTGGACATATTGGCTTACCATTTGTTTTATCCCAAACAACAGTTGTCTCACGTTGATTAGTTAGCCCCACATAAGTTATTTTGGAAGCATCGATATCGGCTGCTTTAATAGCTTCTTTAATACACTCAATTTGTTTTTCTAAAATTTCATTGGCATCATGTTCCACCCAGCCTGAATGAGGAAAGTACTGTGTAAACTCTTTCTGTCCAATACCTAAAATACTACCTGCCAAATTAAAAACTATTGCTCTGCAGCTAGTAGTACCTTGATCAATACTGAGAATATACGATGTCACTTTTTACTAATTACCTCAGTCCTAAATTGTATGATTCTAGATAAGGGTCTTAGCATAAAATTCCAGCAAGTTGATTAAAATCAATTGCATAGCCTCAAGCTGCTTTTTCTTACCACGCGCCAACTGTATTGTTTTCTTTGTTCCCTTCTGCGCTAAAACCTGTCCATAAGCTTTTGGTAGCGGCAGATGAACAAAACTTATACAGTTTTTTATTCTTGTCTTCTCAAAATAACGCAACACTTGAAAGTAAATTTCATTACAAACATAAGTACCACAAAAATTTGATATGTCTGCCGGTAATCCTTTTTTCCTCAAATAAGCCAATGCTTCTTCTATCGGTGCATTGGTTTTTATAGCTTGCGGTGCCCCAGCTTCGATTATCTGACCGCTATAAACATGCCCATAATTATCTTTTCTCTCTCCATCAAGAATATTGAGAGCAAAACGCTCCAAAGTTATATTTTTCCTTAGAGCTGCAAGACCAAGCATAAGTATTAGGCAAGGTTTTTTATTTGTTGTCATCTCGTCTAAAACCGGTTCTAAAATCGGCCAAGCCATTTCTCCACATGTTGGCAGAACAAGGCCGCTTAAATTTATCCTCACATTGTTTTTAGAAAGACTAAACGAGTCCGGCATGTTATTGACAAGTTCTTCACTAGGGTTGAATGGCTGATCTTCAAAGGGATCATAGCCAGTTACTAAACAATTCAATAAGCCAGTTGATTTATTGATGTTTAACCGAAAGTCTTGTTTTACTTGCGACCGATCTGTTTTCATGCTAGAAATTTATCACACTAGCCGAAGTGGCGAAATGGCAGACGCAGTTGACTCAAAATCAACCGAGGTTTACCCCTCATGTCGGTTCAAGTCCGACCTTCGGCAAATTTTTACCTAACACCTCTTTTATTATAGCTGTGGTTTAGACTATGCACGATGTCCGTTGGAAACAGCGATTTAGCAACTATAGTAAAGCCCTGCAAAATTTAAGTGAGGCGAAGGCACTGTCCGAAGAACGCCCTCTGACAAAGTTGGAACAACAAGGCTTAATTCAAAGTTTTGAGTTCACGCATGAATTAGCCTGGAATGTCCTCAAGGATTATTTGGAAGATAAGGGCATTGTCGGTTTGATCGGCTCAAAAGATGCTACCCGCGAGGCGTTTAAAAATGGCCTGCTAGAGCAAGGCGAGCAGTGGATGGATATGATAACTGCTCGTAACCAGACATCACATACCTACAATACTGCTGTAGCCGATAAAATAGTGCACAACATCTTGGAGAACTTTTATCCAGCATTTATGAGTATGGCAAAAAAGTTTACTGCACTTTACGAGCAGCAAGACAGCAAGTTATGAAGTATGGACTGACCCAAAAAGTCATTGAAAAGATCTGCAGTGTTTTTACACGTTTTCCTGAAATTGAAAAGGCTATTTTGTACGGTTCGCGAGCAAAAGGTAATTATAAAGCTGGATCCGATATTGATTTGACGCTATATGGCACAGCACTCACTCCCGAACTGCGTACAGATATAGTGGAAGCAGTCGATGATCTTCTTCTGCCCTACACCATTGACCTTTCACTTTTCGATGAACTTGAAAATGCCGACCTGCGCGACCATATAAAACGAGTTGGCATCGTGTTTTACGAACGGGCTAATTAATAGAATAAGTATTGTTTGAAATGTATTCTTGACTAAGTCTTTGATATCATTACACAATGACTCAAGATCATTTACTCCGCATGTGGGTTCAAGTCCGATCTTCGACAGTTTTTTTCTTCCTACATCACTTTAAATAATGCTCAGAACGTCTGCAGATTTATGTCGCAGAAAAATGGGCATTATACAATAGCGCCATCCACCACATAGTATAGGTTATTATGACAGCTGAAAATGAGAAGCCTAACGGCGAAGAACATATAGAACCTAAAACTCAAACCGAATCATCAGGCGGATCCTTCCCTCCAATCCAAACGAAATTAGGTTATGGCGATGGAGGAATGTCGAAAGGAAGACATCGGTATTTAATGGGCTGTTTGTTTTCTAGCAAAGAGGGAACCAAGGCAGCCAGAAAGCTAGCCGATATTGTGGAAAGCAAATTAGCCAAAGGAGAATCGTGGCTAGAGGATGCCTTGCGAGTGGCTCAACGTTTTAATTTATCTCGCGAAGAGATAGATTCCTATAGTCAAATAGTTACTAGGGGTGAAGAGAATAGACGAGCCGCTTGTTTAGCTGACTTCGGAGAGAGAAGCTTGGATGGTAAGCCATGGACAAAAGATGATCAGCAATTGCTGTCACGATTTAAAATCACGCGCGAAGAAATTGACGCTGAAATAAAACGCAGGAATGGCAATGTCTCGTGATCTGAATTTATCTTCATGCTAAAACTAGTTGTCAGCAGCATACAACACTCCCACGCTATATATGACTCAAAATCATCCGAGGTTTACCCCTCATGTCGGTCCAAGTCCGACCTTCGGCAAATTAAATTAGGCAACTTCTAGCTCTTTCATTGAGTAAAATACTTCTGGGTTTAATTTAAAATGTGCTGCCAACCGCACGCATGCTTTTTTAGAAAGCCCTCTGCGTCCCTTGAGATAATCATTTAAGTTTTGTTTTGAGATACCGGCAATAGCTGCTACTTCAGATTGCTTTAATTGGTGCTCATTACAAAAATATTCAAGCACATCCTCGCCGCTTACATCCTCAAAAAAATCACCAACTAATTGTTGCTCATAATTTTCTATCAGTTGCGTTAAAACTTTTCCGTATCCTATTTCTGCAACTGACAATTCCCCATCTTTTTTGGTAAGTTCAATCATCATTTTTTTGGCGCTGGCATGCATCCTTTTGCTAGTAATTGGTAGCAGCGGACAACGTGTTACTAATTTCATATATTTTGCGTTCATTACTCAGCCTTTACCTCATCTAAATTTTAACTTCTTTTTTGTATACTCAGCATGGGTCATGATATCCAAAACTGTAACTACACCTAACTGAAAAGAGATAACAGAGATTAACCTATAATTGTTGCCACCAATATTGAAACAGTATTGATTCTGAGGAATGTAGTCTACTGTTGGAAAATGATGTTTTATATCATGGAGATTTTTCCAACTTGCCGCCTTGGTTAACTTTAACCAGCGAGCAATTGGTGCAGTGACATTATGATGTAATTTTGCATAGTCTTTTAAACTATCCTCACCCACCACTTTCATTCATACCCCCTATTCTAGATAGTACTCAAAATTGAGTACCAAGTCAAGAAATCGTTGCAAACGGTTCATATCGAGTTTTCCAATGGCTATCTATTATACCATACAAATGTAATGCACGGTATCATTGGAAGCAACTATATTCTCAATAGCAGATAATGTCCGTACACTATAGATGACTCAAAATCAACCGAGGTTTACCCCTCATGTCGGTTCAAGTCCGACCTTCGGCATACTTTCCAGTCATTTTTCAAAAATTGCAATAAGTCAATCGGTTGTATGCATAGATTTAATAATGTCTACCGCATCTCGTTTCTTAGTGCGCGTGCTTGCTGATTTGACCGAGCTAGAATCTTCCGCTCGAACGTTAACACTTCAGCTTACAGCTCCATAGATTCACCTATTAGCACTATTACCCCTTTTTATGTAGAATATATGAATTTTTGAGCGCAGCCAAAATAAAAAGATGAAAGAGAAAACAACTATTTGGACAATTCTATCTTGCCAGTCAAATGTGGCAGAAGAAGATCTTTGTTCGTGGATATTATTTGAGCATGGCACCTTAGGACTTGAAATTTCAAATATTGATCAACAAAGTCTTTTGATTAAAGCTTCCTTTCGTCCAGAAGATTTGTCTAAAGAAAAAGCTGATGATTTGCGTTACCACTTTAAACAGTCCGGTTTAGAAGGAGTAGCGAATACACTTAAAATAGATAGCCTAGCCAATCAAGATTGGTTAAGTAATTGGAAAAAACATTTTGCGCCCTTTCACGTAGGCGACTCGTTCTTAATTTGTCCACCCTGGTCGACTAAGAAGTTACAAAGAAAAGAAAGTGCCGAGCAAAAAAAAATAATAATTGATCCGGGTATGGCCTTTGGAACTGGACTGCATGCTACAACTAAATTTTGTTTGCATGCAATCGAAAGATACTTGCAAGGACCTAATATTTTGGACGTAGGCACCGGCAGTGGTATCTTATCTATAGCTAGTGCACTATTATTACCAAAAGCAAAAATAATAGCAATTGACATTGACGAAAACGCTTTTGAAAATGCTGAGCATAATATTGCCCTTAACGGGGTTGAAACCAAAATCAGACTTCGTCAAGAAAGTTTGGAAGCTTTCGATAAAGCAAACAAAACACAATTTCATACCATCCTTTCGAATATGACTGCTGAAGTAATAATAGATTTTTTGCCTAACTATAACAAAATGTTGGCCAGTGGTGGAAATTTGATTCTTGCCGGTATCATCGAAGAAAGATTAAATCTGCTAGAAAGCGCTCTTGCTCGTTATCCATTTCAATTAATTGACAAAAAAATGGACAAAGGTTGGGTAGGATTAGTATTAACCAAACCTTAGTTTTTGTGAGAACATTGTGAGAACAAAATGTCCTTGGGTTGTACAATTAAGATGTTTACGACTGCATGATTCTACGCCCAGCCACGAGATAAAATGCCTTATTTAGAAGTAAATGACATTCGCTTGTATTATGAAGAATACGGTTCGGGCAAACCTATTATTTTTTTGTCTGGTGCTACTGGCGCCATAGACTATGTAGAAAATCACTGGACCAACCTTACTGAATTATTTTATAAAAAATACAGAGTAATACTAATCGAGCATAGAGGACACGGGCATACAAATAATCCCCGTCCCTACATAAGCTACGAGCTTGTAGCCGATGACATTTGTCAATTTATTCACAAAATGAAAATCTCACCTGTGCACATTTGTGGTCTCAGTGACGGTGCTATCATAGCCTTACATATAGGCATGACCAATCCACATTTAGCACATACTCTCATTTGTGTGGGAGCAAATTATTACAACGATGATTTAGTACAACTTGCTAATCAATGTATTGATACAAAATTGATAGAACTTGAAACCCCAGAATTAGCTAACCTATTATCTGACTGGCACGATCACGGCAAAGGCAAGGACTATTGGCGCACGCTTATAGATCAATTATCAGAAAATCTTTCCAAGCATCCCAATTACACTCTTAAAGATCTAAAAAGAATACCTGTACCTACTTTGTTAATATCGGGTGAAAATGACCTTTGGGCAAATCGTCAACAAATGATAGATATGCGCCAAAGCATCCCTTCATCCGAAATGCTAATCATCAACAACGCTGGACACGAAGTGCAATACACTCACCCACAAATAGTCGGCCCAGCAATACTAGATTTTTTTGAGCGCAATCAAGACTTTTGGCTGACAAAAAGTTACTAATTCTACAAATATTTTAGGGCCCATTCTTTAAGATTTTACGCCAATTATCAAGGGCTAGCTATAATCTGTTATAATGTTCTCTGCTAGATGAATTGTAGCCATTACATATCAAAAGTCTGGCCCAGACAGTAGTCTGAAAATCGCACACTGAAAATTGAATAGCTTTCTTTTCCATACAACACATGGGGGCGTTTAGATTCGACAGGGTGGTTGTTTGGTAAGTTGCAAGCCGAGGTTGCTTAGAACCGCGTTAAAAAACTGGGCAAAAAACAATAAATGCCAAAGATAACACTTTGACTTTCGCACCACGCGCTGAGCGCGTGGCTGCCTAACTTTAACCTTAGGCCGCGAAACTTAATGAGAGCCTGACTACCCGCATTCATTAGGTAAAAAATGGTGGTTGCTGACAAGCGAAATTAGCAGTTCATAGCTTGTCCTAAGACACAATTGCAATCCCGGATGGTCGTTCAGACCTAAACCAGCGGGCCGCAAGGCAACTGGATAAATACTGAACTAAGCTTGTAGTGATTTGCCTCTCGGTTACTTTGGACGCGAGTGCGATTCTCGCCGCCTCCACCATTTATATCTATGACACTTAAAGCCCTGATGCTGGATACCTTAGTGTCGACATAAGCAAAGACATAATCTCCAGACTGCCTCTTCTTCAACTTGCGATTCAGTATTAGCAATATGTTTAATGGTGTCTCCGTTAATCTTATGTGCCCATTCCAAATTAAGATTCACATGCCACCGCAGATGGAGTACTGTAAGCTGATCATCCGTTAGCTTAGCCTTATTGCAGAACGCTCGTGCTCGGCTTGGTGCCAACCTTGATAGATAAGCTTTCATACATAGTTGAGCCAACGGAAATATCATAGTAAACCATCTTGGGCTACGCGGAATAGATGATGGTTTAGGCTTGGGTTTATGTTCATCACCACCTGTTCCAGCACCGATGGCTGTTTTACCCGTCCCGCCAGGGCCGCCATGGGCTGGTTCCAATTGCAATTCTGGGGTCAGTTCTTGCTTGTCCGGTTCATCATCGTGCGATTTCGAAATGCTCACAATAATTATCCTTTATACTAAGCTAGACTGTAATCTCAAGCTTTCTTGTTACGTGATCTTCCCAAGAAAAACAGATCTTCAACTAGTGCGATTATTGCAACGATGGCCGCCGCATATAGTGAAGCATACAAAGAATTGATCCGCAACATACTAACGTCTAACTTACTAATTATGGTAAAAGCAGCTAATGAAATAAAGAAACAGATACTAAATCGCACTGCTAATTTTAATTTCCAGGAGCGATGGTCTTTTTTGCCTCCTTGTTTCAGGAGCTTGACGTTAAACTCTTCAAGCTTTAAACGAAACTGAGATAATAGTCCAAGTGCAGTTATCACGCCAAGCAGTGGCGTTATCACCCATTCGCAAAGGTAAATGATCAAGGCCAATTTGAAAGCATCTACTAGCGTGCCACTGAATACAAGACCAGGCAAATGTGGGAAAAGTAAATATATACCGATTGTCACCAGTAGCAAAAATATCAGCCCGTACTCCCATATCTGACGAACAAACTGTGCCATTTTGCTTTCCAGTTCTTGTTTATTCACACCACTAGTTACCTTGAGTTCCAGTGTCTTGGCTATCAATTCGGTACAGATTTTAACTGGATCTACGTCACATTGCCACAGTGCTTTGATGGCAGAATTATCACGCATTTCCAAAATGCCGACCAGGAGATCTTCCGTATCGATAATACCTCCCGGACCCTTTTCTGCAAACATAGAAGCCAGCTTCATCGCTGCGTTAGCTTCTTCGTTGAAGTTATAATACACAACTTTTGAGGGTTCTGGGTAAGATGTTTCTTGATGCTGGAGCTGGCTGGGGAAGTCACCACTTTTTCCTGTCCTTGCCCGGTGGATCGCCCAGTTAAATTTATCTTCTGTGTCAGGCAGGTCATTTGGGAAGTCACTACCCCGGCCTGTTATTGCCTCTATCTTTTTTCGGCAAACAACCAGCTTTACGCCTTCGTTCTTCAAGGTATGAGCAGCGATGCCAGAACCTTCTCTTATCAGTCCAAGCAGCAAATGCTCAGTCCCGACTGTTTTATAACCTAGTCGTCTAGCCTCTTCTTGTGCCAGTATTTTCACTTTTATTGCTCTTTTGGTAAAGCGTTCAAACATATCTGCTTCTCTCGTCGTCGGTACATTTCATTTATTCCCGACAATATTCTTTGGGTATCGCAGTAATCATTAATGTATGGTTTTCATTTAGGATTTGTACTGCTTGCAATTGCCGTACATGCGCGCATCAAGCTAATTGATGTCCAAGTTTGTTTGATTTGGCATGGGCCAATCCATTATTATTTGTCCATCCAGTAGTCATGCACAATAATGTCATAATACCGTCCAGTAATATAAAATTAAATTATGAGCACAATTAAAGAACGAATATCCGATGATTGGGTTAACAAGATTTACAAAGGTCTTGATTTGATTTTGTCGCAAGCGAAGGACAACCTGGAAGAAGATGAATCGCTGCCTTCAGATTTGGCTGTTAAAAACACAAAAGAATTTTTGTCCAAATGTGCAAGTCATTTAAATCTTGATCAACCGAAGATGCGGTTAACACCGAACGGGGATATTTATCTAACTTGGATTGTTGACGGTTGGCAGCACATTATGTCATTTACTATTGATGGCAAACCAGATTATTATACTGACTATGATGCAAATGATTTCTTACCAGAAAAAGTAGTTTTTGCCGGATTTGTTCAATCTAAGACAGTTTAATGAGCCTTGTTAGCTTAGCTACAAATGAGCCGATTATTAGAATAATTTTCAGGCTACCAGCAGAAGTATCCTTGCCGGTTGCAGCTGTTGATTTTGTGCGTAGAAATAAAGTTCGTCCCCTTAATGAGCCCGAATCTGGTATTTCGTTATTGAGACCTAGAATAATCAAAACTTTTGATGCAATGGACCGATCTTCGTTTTAAAGGCTTACCATACTTAGCCAGTATGTTAGATTTTAGTTAACTTATTGGCTAGAATTTACTAAATATTTAACCAGTATGTTAGAATATATCTAACTTATTGGTTAAATATTATATGTCAAAATTAGACACGTTTCAATTGAGAAAAACCATTCCCTCCGAAGAGTTTGACTATACGCTTCTTACAGATGCATTGTCTTCCTATTCTGGTGTGCGACAAAAGATCAATGAACTAATCAAGGCCGGCGTTATAATTCGCGTCAAAAAGGGGCTTTACACTTTTAGTCCAGAATATAATCAAGCTCCTATATGCAAGGAAGTTCTCGCTAATCTTATCTACGGACCATCATGCATTTCACTCGAGTATGCTTTGTCCTATCATCGGCTAATACCTGAGCGTGTCGAAATAATTACCAGTGTTACTCCCAATAGAGACAAAGAGTTCGATACACCATTAGGACAATTCAATTACCGTTACTTAGGAGCAGAAAAATATCCTCACGGGATTGAACAAATCTGGGTCGATCCACATCATCCTATTTTAATAGCATCGCCTGAAAAAGCTATTTGTGACTATATTGTACTCAATAAAATAAGAAACGATCAAAATTTAGATATTCAAGAATTTCTTGAATCAGATCTGCGCATCGATCGGCAGAAGTGGAAGCAATTCAATCCTGATGTTTTACGGAGACTAAATAAGTATTACCGCAACAAGAATATTGAACGCATTTTGGAGGTCCTGTGAATCCGGCAATAGAGTCCATGTTAGCCCGTTATAAATGCGTAAGCACACAAGACTATGAAAACGCACTCAAAGAAATTATGCAAGAAGTAGCTCTTCTTGGACTGTGGCGATCCAAATTTTTTGAACATGCTGCCTTTTATGGTGGCACATCTCTGCGCATTCTCTATCAACTTGATCGCTTTTCCGAAGACTTAGATTTCTCGCTCTTAGAACGACAGAAGAACTTCAGTTTAAGTCCTTATTTAAAAGCCATAGAAGCTGAACTTAATGGAATGGGTTTCAATGTAAACGTAGAAGGAAAAAATAAAAATGTCCAAACTCCTATTGAATCTGCTTTTGTTAAAGCAGGAACAAAAGAACATCTTTTAAAAATTTCTGTGCCTAGCAGTAAGCTAGGATTGATTCAGAATAATAAAGTTATGAGTATCAAACTCGAAGTAGATATAGATCCGCCAAGCGGTTTCGAAACAGAAGCAAAAACACTTTTGCAGCCAATTCCTTTTGCAGTAAAAAGTTATAAGGAAACAGATTTATTTGCGGGTAAAATCCACGCCATACTTCAAAGAAGCTGGAAAAATAGAGTAAAAGGGCGCGACTATTATGATTTTGTTTGGTTTATTGGACGCAGTACACCTGTACATCTAAATCATTTAGAGCAAAGACTTAGACAGTCTGGAGGATGGACAGCCAAAAAGCCTATGCACGCCAAAGATTTACATGAGCTGTTGCAAAAAAAATTTGCCGAGTTAAATATCGCTGCAGCCCAAAAAGATATACAGCCATTCCTAAAAGATCCTATGGCAACAAACGTCTGGTCAAAACAATTCTTCGAATCTTTATTATCCCAACTAAAAACTGCATAACATACTAATGGATACTCAAAATTCTCGCCGCCTCTACCATTTTTATTTTGTGGACAGAAAGTCTTACTAATACCGGATCGTTCATCGCTGAAATCAAGACAAGTGCCTTTGACGAACTATTTGGTGGATACTTTGCATTGTCTTTAGACAAATATTGATACGTTATCGCAAATCTACTTTTTAGATTGAGCATTGGTATGTTTGGCTGTAATTATTTTTTTAGAGAATCCATTATCGGTACTTTTAGCGTGAGAGGGTTTATTCACGCCAGATCTAGGATTATCGGATACGACTACCTATAGTAGTAATTGGGTTTTAAACCGTAGACAGCAGGGTACAATGTAGCTTAGTGTTCTATTCTCAGGCAAGGGTAAAATGTTCTGAAGACATTATAGATGGTGGCAATGCTAAGAATAAATCATAAGATAATCAGTGTTGCAGTTATTTTTAATCTTATAGTTTATGGAGTCATCCCGGCCAGCGCGGCGGACATGTCGGATGCTCCGGATGTTCCGAATATTGGTGACTTTCACCAAAAGATGGCAGATAATTACAACAAAATAGCCTTGCAGCAACTGCCCAAACGACCGATTGTGGCACTAAAATTTTTGCACCTGGCTTCATTTTGCTGTCCGGATGACGAAAGAAGCAAAATCAATCTAGATAAAGCGGTCACAGCTATAGGTAAAGATCCGCATAACTTTAAGGATCGGGTTGCTCTGGGTGATAAGTGCTTGGATGATAATGATTTTCAGGGAGCCATAGTTGAATATAGGGCTGCTTTACTAATCAGAAACGATTCAGAAATAAAAAGTCGGCTTGCCTCAGTTGAGTCTAAATGCCCATGTCCAATACCAGAAAGTAAGAACTGGCCACAACCGCGAATGAGGAAAGCCGCATCAGATACTGTTTCACTAGAAGAATGGCAGAAAATGGAAAGAACGGGGACCGCACCGGACTCAGCAGCACCTGATGCTCCCACACAAGCCGGGCTTCTTACTTGGCATACCAATCTGCTGACCGCCGAAAAACTGGCAGCTCGTGAGCACAAACTAGTGTTTGTTTATTTCTTTTTATCCACATTCTGGCGTTGCCAGCAATCTGATCGTGAAACATTTAGCGATCCGAAAGTCGTACAGTTATTAAATGACAAATTTATTTGTGTCAGATTGGATGTTACTCTATATTCAACTGAACCTGTGGTGGAGAAGGTAAAACAATGTGCAGTCCCTAGTATGGCAATATTCAATGCAAATGGCAGAGCACTTGCTTATTTTGAAGGCTACCGGACTCCAGAATTATTTGTTCATACTATTAACCAGGTTTTTGATATGTTGCCCTCACTACCTGCAAAAGGCATAATTAATTTTCGCGAGGATGCCAAATAGTGTCGAGCACTCCGAAGTATGGTCCGATGTAGCGCTCGTAATATCGCTAAAGTTGATCACGGGTCAGCCGGGCCGAGGAACGTAGCGATGTAGTCGACGGCCAGCTGAGGTTGTTCGGCAATCGTGAGAAGGGTTCGCTGGTTGGCCCGCACCAGCGCCTGCAGCGCCGGGTTGTATTTCACCTTGCCACGCCCTAGGAACCAGAACAGCGGACAATGGGTGTTGACGGCCAGCACAGCCCGCAGACGCTATCCTTGAAACCTAATTCATAATGCTCATAAACTAATTCTTAAAGAAGATTCTATGCGAAAATCTAAATCTGAAAAACAAAACTTATAAGGTTTCATGGTAGTTATCAAAAAACATCTAGAAGTTTTCCTCGTTGAATCCAGGCAGCATCTGGAGTTGATGAATCAGGCACTTCTTGCACTTGAAAAGAATCCGGCGCGCACGGAATTCTTGAGCCAATGCCTCGTGAGTCTGCACACTTTAAAGGGGATTGCCGGTACGGCAAATTGGAACGAGATGGAGTCTTTGGCACATGCACTGGAAGACGTATTTGATGCAGTCAAAAACAAAAAGTGTGTGCTTGAGGACTCGGTGGATATTTTGTTTCAGGGTTTTGATATGTTGGCAGCGAGCCTGGAAGTGCTTGGCAAGGGTGATAAAGAGCTCGTGACCAAGGCATTGGTTGAGCGCTTGGAAAACCTCACAGCGGGCGGGAAACAAGCTAAGAGACTCTCTTCAGCTGAACCTAAATCAACTCAAGGCATTGAGAGAATGCAAATTGTACCAGTGAAAGTTGAGCGACTGGATCTCTTGATGAATTTAGCCGAGGAGTTGCTGACTACGCGCTTGCGCCTAGATCAGATTAAGGAGACTCTCGATAATCCCGAACTCACCGCAACAGTCGAGAACTTAGGCAGACTGGTTACGGAAATTCAGTTCAATGTGATGCAGTCTCGGATGGTGCCAATCGGATCTGTTTTTAACCTTTTCAATCGGATGGTGCGGGATCTGTCCAAACAAAAGGCAAAGCAGGTCAACTTAGAAATGGAAGGCAGTGATATTGAGCTTGACCGGACCGTGGTGGATGAGATTGGTGAGTCACTTGTCCATCTCATACGCAATGCCCTGGACCACGGACTCGAGACACCAGAAGAGAGGAAGCGATCGGGTAAGCCCCCTTACGGGACGATTCGGTTGACGGCTTCAAGAAGCAAAGAGCTTGCAATCGTCGAGGTGAAAGATGATGGGGCTGGTCTTGATTTAGAAGCGATCAAAAAGGCTGGTGTCGCCCGCGGCGTCATTCGCCTGGACGCTACGAAAGCAGAAGTGGCGGAGTTAATTTTTGCAGGTGTCAGCACCACTAAGAAGGTGACTAAAATCTCAGGCAGAGGAATTGGCCTTGATATTGTTAAAAAGAAAATCGAGTCTCTCGGGGGCAGTGTGAAAGTAAGCTCCGAACCCAAGCGAGGGACAACCTTCACACTCGAGATTCCGCTCACTCTTGCCATCATCAGGACTCTCTTTGTGCAAGTCGAGGGCCAAAAGTACGCAGTTCCTGCTGCTGCGATCGAGCGATTGGTGACTGTCAGCCGCCAGGACATCAAAGGGATGTTAGAGTACGAGGCAATTGTGCTCGAAGGAGAAGAGATTCCGCTCACCCGCCTAGGCGACCTCCTTAATGTACCCAAGGCGCTCGAGGAGAGCCAACCCATTGTCGTAATCAAGCGCGGCGACGAAAAGTTCGGGTTGATAGTGGATGCCTTGCTTAGCACACAAGAAATCGTGATTAAACCTTTGAACCGGCTCATTCGGCAGAACAATTATTTCGCCGGCTCGAGTATTATAGGTTCTGGAGAGGTGGTGCTCATTTTAGATATAGCAAATTTGGTAATCACGAAAAATCGCATGACTAGCACACAACGAATAGAGCTGATAGGGCAATCAACGAAAGGAAGATAAAAGGGTATGAATTTTAAAGATTTAGAGAGAATAAACACATTTGCCACCAAGAATGCCTCCAACGCATTATCGAAGATTACTGGTTCCCCCAGCGCAATCAATTACTTTAAGGTAGCAATTGGAAGCATCAAGATGTTTCAGCCGTTTATGGACGATAAAGAAATTAAAGTGGCGACAGTGGTACCTTTCACCCAAGCTTTGGAAGGGACCTCAGTGCTGGTATTGAAATTAGAAGACGCCTTGATTTTGAGTAGGTTATTTCTAAGGAAGAAGCCCAGCACCAACAAAAAGCTCTCAGAAATGGAGATATGCGCCTTAAATGAAATCGGCAACATCGTCGCTGGGTCATATACCACCATCCTTTCTAATATGCTGGGTAAGAAAATCTTGACCCATCCACCGATTTTCACTTCAGGAGTATTCGATACTCTCATAAGTGAATTTAAAAAGTTGATGAAACCGGCGTCTAAAAACGTGGTTGTAATCGATATAAGTTTTTCTATAGAACAACCAAAGCTAAGAGGAAAGTTTTTTGTCATTTTAAAATTGGCTGATATCGAAGAAGATTTAAAAATTACGGCTTAAAAATGTCAAGAACCGATAATAAAAGTATGAAGGTATTTCTTGAGGAGGCCAAAAGCCTTGTCTTTGGACTGAGAAAGGATCTCCTTGTCCTCGAGAAGACTCCACAATTGGGGACTCAAGACCCGCAACTATTGCAGGAAGCCTACCGAAAAGCCCACACACTTGTCGGTCTGACTGCGATGATGGGTCATCCTGAATGTGGGCAATGTGCCAAGGCCTTGGAAAATATTTTTAAAAACGTTAAAAATGGTACAACCCCGATGGACGAGGCACTCTGTGCCCGGCTTTCCCAAGGCATAGACGCCTGCCAGCAACTTTTAGGCAACGGGGCAGTCAAGGAATTTCCCGAGCTTATGAAGCGGCTTGAAGAAGTAATTCCTAAGAATCCTTTGGAAAAGAAACTCATGGAGCCCAGCAATTTCAAGGTTTTGATTGTTGAGGATAGCATGGCATATGAAAACCTTTTGAAAAACATTCTGGAGGAAGCAGATGCTCCTAAATATAAGTCGGTCTGTGTCAATCGGCTCAGTGATGCCTTGAGACTCATGAGCGAAGAGCACTTTGACATCATTGTTTTGGATCTGGGTTTGCCTGATAGCGATGGGCTTGAGAGTTTGAAGCGAGTGCGGGAGCAAAAATCCGAGGCAGCGATCATAGTGTTGACCGGATCCGATATAGCCTTAGGACCACTAGCCATTCAGATGGGCGCTCAGGACTATCTGAGCAAGGGACCGCTGGACTCAGAGTTAGTGCTCCGGGTTCTTCGCTTTTCCATCGAGCGCAAAAGAGCCGAGCTTGAGATCACTAACAAGAACAAAGAGCTGGAAACACTTTTACATGTTATCTCCCATGACTTAAAGGAACCGCTGCGTGCAGTAACAAATTTTTCCCTAATGCTGAGCAAGCAATATGCCGACCGCCTGGACGAGAGAGGTCAAGAATTCTTGGGGTTCATAGTAAAGGGATCGCAAAGGATGGGACAACTCTTAGACGACATTCTAGAGCACGCCCGGGCTAAACAAATGGACGCGCCCACTACACCGATAGATTGTGAGACTATCGTCAGCTCAGCCCTTAAAAAACTTGAGGCAAAGATCGCGGACACTGGAGCCAGAATTGAAATAAAGCGTCCATTGCCCGTTCTTTATTTAGATAAGATGTGGGCTGAGCAAGCTATATACAACCTGATTTTAAATGCGCTCAAGTACACTCGCGAAGGTGAAAAGCCAGAGGTAGAGATAGCATCCTATAACGTAGGAGGCTCTTTGGGAATTACAATTCGTGATCGAGGTCCAGGAATCGCAGCTGAGCATCAAGACCAGATTTTCAAGCTCTTCCAGCGATTGGTGGGACGGGAAATTGAAGGTACAGGTGCTGGCCTTGCCATAGTGCGCGAAGTAGCTTTTCGTCATGGTGGACGTGCTTGGGTACAGGCACGACAAGGTGGTGGCTCAGAGTTTATCATTACTTTTGTGAAAGAACAGTCACAGGATGAGAAGTAAATAGTTGTTTATGGAGAAGGCAAATACCAACGAATAAGAATACAAGCCCTCTACTTTTCTTAGGTATGTTGCTCGTTTGCGTTCACCTGATAGCACATGACGCAAACTGGAACTGGCCACAACCAATTCATCTGGGTATTTTAATTATTGCAATGATTAGCTCCATTGTCGGACTAATAGGCAGATTCCGATAATCCTGGTTGCACCATCTCGCTTAACGAGCATATTGTGCACTCACATGATTTAGCACATCTTGTGCAATCCGTTTGTAGGCTCTTCCAACGTCAGAAAACGGAGCCACATGTGAAACGGGCATGCCTAGCATCTGTGCCTCATACACTTTTTTGGAATAAGGGATACTATGAATCTTGACAGCTGGCATTTGGTTGGACATTAGAAACTCGCTTACAAGATCCTTTATTACTTGAGTTGGTTCTCCGTCAAATATCCTGTCAAATATCGATGTCGAATATTCTCTGAGCAGTATCATCATTACATTTGTTTCAATTCCCAGTTCTTCTTCGAGATCAAGGACAAGTGTCTTTAGTGTTTCCAGTGTCTCGTAGGCAAACACTCCTGAATCCAAGGGAATGATAATATTTCCGGCAGCGACAATGCCATTGATCATGAGCAAAGTCGAACCCGGACCGACATCAATAAGAATATAATCGAATTGCTTCTCAATGCTTTTCAACACTTTTTGCAGAAGATTAGTATGGTTCGCCCGATCCACCATTTGCCTTTCTGCAGAAAGCAAATCAAGCGAGGAAGGCACCAACCAAACACCGGCATCCGTTTCGAGAATTACTTCCTTTATACTCGTGTTGCTGAACAGTACATCATAGAGGGACCCTTCTATCTTTTTCCTGTCTACACCCAAGGCAGCAACAGCATTCCCTTGCGGATCGAGATCCACCACCAGGACTTTCTTATTCATCTTGGCCAGCCAGCCAGCAACATTGATACAAGAGGTCGTTTTTCCGGTTCCTCCTTTATGATGAACGAAGGCGATGCGCTGAGCGCTGCCTGAGTGGGTATTCTGCTCAAATCGGCCAGTGTTTCCAGTCAAATCAACATCCTTTTCAAGAGGTAAAGAATGGGGTAGTTGGAACGTAAGCCACGCTGGCATTTATATTATTCCTCATTATTTTTAGATTTAAATTTTCGCATAGAATCTCCTTTTATTAGTCAGTGGACAATGAACATATTGAAGTTATAAACTATCTCAAATAATCAGACTTTGAATGGTCTTTCCAGCCCAAATAGGAGAACTTAACTTCATGAAGAGACCATCCAGGAGTCAGCCGAGAAAAGCTTTATTTGGCAAACAAGCAGAAGAAATAGGCAGCTTGGAAAGAGAAGATGATGCTATGGGCCGGGGCGGAGATGATACTAAGATCGAGCGCCAGCTACGCGAACTTTTGGAAGCAATGGAGGCTGTCAGGAGAGGCGATTTATCAAGGAGATTGAAAAAGGGCAAAGAAGATATCTTTGGCGAAATCGCAGACTCTTATAACGAAATGACAGAAAGTCTCACTACTTTCTCTGGCGAAGTCACCCGTGTCGCCAAAGAAGTCGGTACTGAAGGAAAACTCGGTGGTCAAGCCAAAGTGGAAGGACTGGGCGGAGTCTGGAAAGAACTCACCGACAATGTCAATACCATGGCCAATAACCTCACCACTCAGGTGCGCAATATCGCTCAGGTATCTACCGCTGTAGCCAAAGGTGACCTTACCCAGAAGATTACAGTCGACGTGCGGGGTGAGGTTCTGCAACTTAAAGAAACAATCAACCGCATGGTGGATAACTTAAATACCTTTACGGCTGAGGTTACTCGTGTTGCTCGCGAGGTGGGTACTGAAGGAAGACTGGGAGGACAAGCGGCCGTCCCAGGAGTTGCCGGCACTTGGAAAGACTTGACAGACAGCGTGAACACCATGGCCAATAATCTCACCAGCCAAGTGCGAGACATTGCTCAGGTGACAACGGCTGTGGCTAACGGAGATCTGAAACAAAAAATCACCGTGGATGTAAAAGGGGAAGTTCTGGCCTTGAAGAACACCATTAATAAAATGGTTGACAACCTTATAGCCTTCTCTGGTGAAGTCACCCGCGTTGCCAAAGAAGTCGGTACGGAAGGAAAACTCGGTGGTCAAGCCAGGGTGGAAGGAGTTGCTGGCGTCTGGAAAGATTTGACTGATAACGTCAACGCCATGGCTAATAACCTTACCGGTCAGGTGCGTAATATCGCCAAAGTGGCAACAGCCATCAGCGCCGGAGACTTAACTCAGAAGATCACAGTGGAAGTTGCCGGGGAAATCCTGCAACTGAAAGAAACTATCAACAAGATGGTGGATAACTTAAATACATTCTCTGGTGAAGTCACCCGGGTTGCTAAAGAAGTGGGCACCGAAGGAAAACTCGGTGGTCAAGCCAAAGTGGAAGGAGTAGCCGGAGTCTGGAAAGATTTGACCGATAACGTCAATACCTTGGCTAATAACCTCACCGGTCAGGTGCGTAATATTGCCCAGGTATCCACTGCTGTTGCCAAAGGTGATCTTACCCAGAAGATCACGGTCGACGTACGGGGCGAGGTCTTGCAACTTAAAGAGACAATCAACCAGATGGTGGATCAGCTTAATACCTTCTCTGGTGAAGTCTCTCGTGTCGCCAAAGAAGTGGGTACCGAAGGAAAACTGGGCGGTCAAGCCAAAGTGGAAGGAGTTGCTGGTGTCTGGAAAGATCTAACCGATAACGTTAATACTCTAGCTAACAACCTTACCGGTCAGGTGCGTAATATTGCTGAGGTGACCACTGCTGTAGCAAGCGGAGATCTTGCCAAAAAAATCACCGTGGATGTTAAAGGAGAAATCTTAGAACTTAAGAACACTATTAATATAATGGTGGATCAGTTGCGCAGTTTTGCCGGTGAAGTCTCCCGTGTCGCCAAAGAAGTGGGTACCGAAGGAAAACTGGGCGGTCAAGCCAAAGTGGAAGGAGTTGCTGGTGTCTGGAAAGATCTAACCGATAACGTTAATACTCTAGCTAACAACCTTACCGGTCAGGTGCGTAATATTGCTGAGGTGACTACTGCTGTAGCAAGCGGAGATCTTGCCAAAAAGATTACCGTCGATGTTAAAGGAGAAATCTTAGAACTTAAGAACACCATAAACGTCATGGTGGATCAGTTGCGCAGTTTCGCTGGTGAAGTCTCCCGTGTTGCTAAAGAAGTCGGCACCGAAGGAAAACTCGGTGGTCAAGCTCAAGTGGAAGGAGTCGCCGGAGTCTGGAAAGATTTGACCGATAACGTCAATACTCTAGCTAATAACCTCACCGGTCAGGTGCGTAATATTGCCCAGGTATCCACTGCTGTTGCCAAAGGAGATCTTACTCAGAAGATCACAGTCGACGTGCGGGGCGAGGTGCTGCAACTTAAAGAGACAATTAACAGGATGGTGGATCAGCTTAATACATTCTCCGGCGAAGTTACCCGTGTTGCCAAAGAAGTCGGTACCGAAGGAAAACTAGGAGGCCAAGCCAAAGTAGAAGGTGTCGCCGGAGTCTGGAAGGATTTGACCGATAACGTCAATACCTTGGCTAGTAACCTTACTGCTCAAGTGCGAGACATTGCTCAGGTCACCACGGCCGTGGCTAACGGAGATCTAAAACAAAAAATCACCGTGGATGTCAAAGGAGAAGTTTTAGCCTTGAAGAACACCATTAATAAGATGGTAGATAACTTAAATACATTCTCCGGCGAAGTTTCCCGTGTCGCCAAAGAAGTGGGTACGGAAGGAAAACTAGGTGGTCAAGCCAAAGTAGAAGGAATAGCCGGCACTTGGAAAGACTTGACAGATAACGTCAACACAATGGCTAATAACCTTACCGGTCAGGTGCGTAATATCGCCAAAGTGGCAACAGCCATTAGCGCCGGTGACTTAACCCAGAAGATCACTGTCGAAGTTGCCGGAGAAATCCTCCAACTCAAAGAGACCATAAACAAAATGGTGGACGATCTTAATCGTTTAGCCAGTGAGGTCTCTCGGGTCGCGCAGGTCGCGGGTAAAGAAGGTAAATTGACAGAGCGGGCCAAAGTGGAAGGGGTGGCTGGCAGTTGGAAGAGCATTGTCGATACATTGAATGCTCTCATTGACTCAATCGTCACACCGGTTCAAGAGGTGATCCGTCTTGCCATTGCGCTTTCTCAAGGAGACCTCTCGCAGAGAGTCAGCATTGAAACACGCGGGGATATTAAGACGCTGGCAGAAGCCTTAAACAAATCATTCGACGACATTGGCGCGTTGATTCGCCTGCTACTGGAAAGTTCAGGCAAGGTCTCCTCAGCTTCTAACCAGTTGGCGAGTTCAGCCGGCCAGGTTAATTCTGCTCTAGGACAGGTAGCCAAAACCACGCAAGGCATCGCCGTTGGTGCCAAAGATCAGTCCAAGAAACTCGAGGGCAGTACAAAAGTTGTGGCAGACCTCTCCAAGTCGATTCAGCAAGGTGCGACCAACGCCAAAGCAGCGGCAGAGGTGACATCCCAAGCTGCCAAACTTGCTCAACGGGGAACGGAGTCTGGTAAGCAGGCAGCAACCCGTCTTAAGTCTATCGACGATATCGTGAAGGGAAATACCGAGACCGTTAAGGAACTCGATAAGCGCGCCAAAGAAATTGGTATCATCGTCGGTACTACGAAGGGGATCGCCGATCAAACCAACCTGCTGGCGCTGAACGCTGCCATTGAAGCAGCTCGGGCCGGAGAAGCGGGACGGGGTTTTGCGGTGGTCGCAGATGAAATCAGGAAATTGGCTGAAGGTACTAAGAAAGCGGCGGTACAGATTGAAGGGATGGTGAACACCATTGTGGAATCAACCGCAGGAGTGGTCGATGGGATGACCACTGGGACTCAGCAGGTGACTGAGTCGATTGAGATTGTCAATCAGGCGCTAGGTATCTTGGACCAAATCGGCACGATTGCTCAGGAGATTACCGGTAAGGCCCAAGAAATATCGGGAGCCACAACCGAACAGGCTGGCGGCGCGCAACTGGTCGCCAAGACAATCGAGGAGATCGCTACCACTTCCGAGCAGGCGGCTGGAAGTGCAGGACAGATGTCGACATCGATTCAGCAACAGACAATTGCCATGGAGCAGATGGCCGACTCGTCCCAGAATTTATCAACACTGGCCGAACAATTACAAACAGCCCTGCGGAAATTTAAAATAATTGCCAGCTCCCAGGCGGTCTTCGCTTTAAAGGAAGGGGGATGAAACAGTGCCTGAAACTAAATGGATGCCCAAAGAGCAAGAACAGCGGATTGTACAGCTCATCGTCTTTCACTTGGAAGATGAGGAATTTGGTGTCCCAATCAGCGAAGTAAGAGAAATAATCGCCACAGGACCAGTGACACCCATTCCCAATTCCCCTAAATTTATCGTGGGAGTTATCAACGTCCGGGGTGAGGTCCCTGTTGTGATCAACTTGAAAGAACGTTTTGGCCTGCGGAAGAAGAAAGAGATTGAGAGCAAACATATCGTGCTCACCGAGCAGGACAAGAATCTCTTTGGTCTTCTGGTGGATGAGGTGACGGAAGTTTTACGAGTAGAGGAGAATACAATCACAAAAGCACCAGAGCTGGTGACCAAGATTCACGAGGATTATGTCAAAGGCGTGCTCACAATTGACAATCGTCTCATCCTTCTTTTGGATTTGGCCAAGGTGCTTTCAGAAGAAGGTCTGGAAAGATACACCGAAATTTCAGGAAGCCGCCGGTTCGATACCAAGGCGCGGTCATTAAAGCCTGAGAATGACAGCCCCCCTATCACCCGCTACAAAAAAGCAGGCATGCAAGCTAAGCCGGCGGACAAGCCGGTAGAGCAAAATGCGCCTAAAAAACAAAAGGTTAAACGCAAGTGAAGAAGATCCTCATTGTCGATGACTCACCCTCTATGAGGATGGTACTTCGCTATATCCTAGAGCAAAAACAAAAGCCAAAGCAAAAAGCAAAGGCAAAGGCAAACGCAAAGCCAAAGCAAAAGCAAAAACAAATTGAAGAGAACTATAAATTCTTCGAGGCTGACTCAGAGGAACAAGCCCTTGTGCAATTTAAAAAAGAAAGTCCGGACCTCGTCTTGTTGGATATTATTATGCCAGGTGGTGACGAGGTGGGGCTCACGGTGCTTAAAAAAATTAGGGCAATCAATCCCAAGGCAGCCGTGATTATGATCAGCGCCATCGGGCAAGATCAAACTATAGCCGAATGTACGAAGCTGGGCGCTATCGATTTTATCGTTAAGCCTTTTGATGACCTGGAAGTTCTGAAGGTGGTAGAGAGAAGTTTAACCTGATAACAGTTACATATTTCACTTGTTGTGCTAGAGAAAACGGTCGCCCAGGATCTGTTGCGTCAAAAACATATTTGCACGCGGGCAACTAATTGCGTTATTATAGTCAAAAGATTATATACCCAGGTCCCCTTTTTCATTGTCAACATTCCATACTTACGACTAAGTTTAAAAGAGGAGTTGAACCATGCGAAGCCACACAATTAGTGGAGTTCTTTTTGCCCTGATTATTATGGTATCAGTAATTACTCCTGCGTTTGCGGGCCATGGAGATCATGGCAATCATGGAAATCATGGAAATCGTGGACATGATGGATATCGCGCCTATCATTACGACCATCCATACCACGGCGGCGCATATTACGTTAATCCATACCCATATGGCTATCCTGCCGCTTATCCTGTTTACAACAATTATGCATACAGAGGATATGCTCCGTATGGAGAATATGGCTATTATCCTCCCAGTCATACAGCTAGGAATGTGGCGATTGGAGCAGGTATTGGTGCAGGTATTGGTGCTGCTGTTGGTTTGTTAGCTTCCCATCACGGACATCGATACTACTAAAAGTGCTCCATGTACCTAAGTATT